>Ga0247782_1000086_pt1 | contig 128470 bp, 94 predicted proteins | sample UWRJL019104C5_FD_179928 | JGI IMG/M metagenome (GOLD analysis project Ga0247782, IMG submission 179928) | Plant litter microbial communities from Arlington Agricultural Research Station in Wisconsin, United States - UWRJ-L019-104C-5 | ecosystem: Environmental > Terrestrial > Plant litter >... | reverse complement strand
AAAATTTTTTTTATTATATTTTATTTTTTTTTTTTTTTTTTATATTTTTTTTTTTTTTTTTTTTTTTTGCGCTATTTATATTTACTAGCCTTTCAAATATAAACTTAAAAACATAATTTTATATAATAATAGCTGCTTAATAAGCTAGCATTAAGCAAAATTTATAAAAATAATTATAAGTGCTAGCTAAAGTTTAGTAAAAAAAAAGTAATATAGGCTTAAATTAGGTAGTAATATAATTACTATAAATAATATTAAAGATTTTTTTTTAAAAAAAAAAATATTATTAGCATAGTCCTTAGCAACCTTAATTTTTTTATAAATAAATATTAAATTTTGCTAGTTTTGCTAATTAAAACGTTTTATATTTTATATAATAGCTTAAACTTTAAATTATAACAACTTTATATTTAATTTTTAGTATATAATAGTATGCTAAGCATTTATATTAATAAGCATATATATTAACAATTTTAAACCTTATAAAATATTTAGTATGCTATAGCATAGCTATTTTTATTATATATTTACTTATTACTATATAAATAAGCTATAATTATTATTAATTTATTTTTGCTTAAAGCAGCGCAAGTTTTTTTTTTAAAAGCAATAAAGTATAAGCAATTTATGCACGTTTATTTTTTGTATGTCTTTTTATATAATTTTTGCAACTTTTTTTTTAATTTAAGCGTATATTAAAAAACAAATTTTAATATATTTAATATAGCGCTTTTAGCTTTATATTTTTATACTTTTATTGCTTAAGCATTAAAACCTTTTTAATAAGCATTATTAAAGCTAACTAGCTTATTATAAAACTAATAAAAAGTTTTTTATTAAAAAACTTTTTTATAATAATATACTAAAAATATGCTTTTATAAATATTTTGCTAATAAGCTTAAATTAAGCATTTATAGCAAAGCTTTAAACTTTTTTAATATACTAGTTTAAAATATATTTTAAAGCAATAGTAGCAAAAAAAGTAAAGGCTAGCTTTTTTTATACTTAATTTAATTTGTGTAAGTATAGCTAAAATAGCGCTTAAGTTGCTATTATAGCAATTATAGCAATAGCTTAAATTAATAAAACGCTTATATTTAAAGTTAAGTATATTAAGTTTTTAAAAAAACTTAAAAACTTAGCAATAAAAGCAAATATTATTAAAAAATAAGTAAACATTAAAATTAAGTTTTTTATGCTTTAATATATTAGCTTTAAACTAAATAACTAATAGTATATAAAATAAAGTCTAGCTAGTATAATTAATTTTATATTTTGCTTGCTTTATATTTATAATTAGTGGACAAAAAAAACAAAGCGGTGCTTAAAAAATTAGATCTACTACTATTACCATATAACATAAATATTTGATTTTCTTACTTATTTTATTAGTAAAAAAAAATTTAAATAATGCATTTTAATTATAATTAATCTAGCTTTTTAATTATATAATTAATACTTTATATACTACCTTTTTGCTATAATAACTATTGCAACTCTATAAGGTATGCTATTAATTAGGTTATTAAGCAGCTTTTGCTTAATTAACTCTTACTATTATATAGTAGCCTTTACTAGCAAATTTAATGCTTTTTGCGTTTTTTTTTAGTAATTTTAGCCTAGGGTTTATATTATAAATTTGTTTTTTTAAAACCTTTTATATGTTTTTAATAAGGTTTAAGTTAAGCAAGTATAGTAGCTAATTTAAGACTATAAAGTTATATTTTTAAATTTATTTTTATATAATATGCGCAATATATATAGGTGCGTTATTTTATATAAATATAAAATTGTTATTAAGGTTTACAAAGAAGTATTTATTAAGTATGCTATAGTAAATCTTTAAAGTTATTTTTTGTTAGCATAACTTAAAGTCGCTATTAAAAGCTATAATAAAAAAATGTTGCTTATAGTAAAATTCTGCTTAAAATATTTAACTTTGCTTAGTTTTTTTATATTTAAGTTGTATATATTAAAATAATAGATATAACTTTTTTATATAAAGGTACTTTATTAAATTTTAATATTATAATTATATTTAAAATAAAAAGTATAAAACTAACTATGCTTTTAAAACGCTTACGCTACGCAATTGTTTGCACTATAGTTAATAGTAGTCTTGTTATTAAAAAAAACTTTGCGCTACTATAAAATAGGCTTATTTGTATGCTTAAAAGCTTATATAAAGCATTATAAAGCGTGTTAAAAGGTTAAAAATAGCTTATAAAGTGCGCGTTAGTATAATACGCTGTTTTGTTAAAAGTACTTTTTTAAAGTATGCAAACAAATATAAAAGCATATAATTTTGTTAAGCTTAACAAGTAAAATAAAAAGGTTGGCTTTAATGCACTTAATTATATAGCGTTTATGCTAGTCTTTAAGTTTTTGTAGTCGCCTTAGCTTTAGCAATAATTTAGCTAATTTCTAGACCTTGTACCGTTTAAGTAGGCTATATATAGTGCTGCGCAGAACATTAAATTTGGCTTTTAAATAGCACAGTTGCTAACTAAAATTATAATAAACAATAATCTTTGTTTTTATATAAGGGCTATACTGCTTTTGCTAGTTATTTAGTGGTAGCGTGGCCTGGCAAGCTATGTTTAAAAAAATAAGGTGTTGAAAGAAGTTTTTAATTTAGCGCGAAAATTTGCGTTGAACGCGTTTTAGCTTCTTCTTTTGTCCCCCCACTATAAATTATAAAAAATTAAGCTATTAGCTATGCTAACCTAGCTAGCAACGTTATTATTAATATTATTAATATTTTGTTTAGCAATAAATATTTTTTTTAAATAACTTAAAATATTAAGCTTATATAGCTAACGTTGTTTTTAAAGTTATTATAAAAGTTTAAGTTTTTGCTTTTTTTTGCTTTTATTTTTAGTGCTAAAATAATTAAAAATTTAATATAGCGCAAAAATATATATAGTTTTATAACTTTTTAGTTTTTTTATTGCTTAGTTAATTTGTTGCTAAAAGTTAGTAATGTTTAGTTTAATAAATAAGTTATACTAAACAACTTATTAAATATTAAATAAATAAAAGCTTATATTAAAAGTAATAATAATAAGCATAACGTAAACAAAAGTTTTTTTACAAAAAAATTTATAATAAATTTAATTTTTATTAGCTAGTTAAATATTAGCGTTATAGCAAGTAATTATTTTTATAGCTTATTTTATAATAAAACTTTGCTTAGTAATTAAATATTAAATTAAGTAGTAATAAATAGCTTAAAGCATTAGTTTGCTATTAATATAAACAATAGTTTTTAAAATATTATAAATTTTTTTAGCGTTAGCATTGCTAAGCAAAAAATTTAGTTAGCAAAAGTTATAAATAAAACCTTAAAGTAGCAGCTAAATAATAATAAATGTTTTAAAGCAATTAATAAATATATAAATAATTTTTAAATTTAATATATTAAATTTAGCATGCTTAATAATAAAAGCTTTACTTTTTTTTAAAAAGTAGTAGTGCAGCTAAATTAAAAAAGCTAATAAAAAAAAAGTAAGCGCAAAGTATAAAAATATATAAAATTAGCACAAAAGTTGTGCTACTTTTGCATAATATAAAGCTTATTAATTATAAAAAAGCTTATTACTAAATAAAAGCTAAAAGTATATAGTATAGCTTTAAATTTAAGATTTAAAGCTTATTTAAAGCTTAAAAGTATATAGCTATATTTGCTAGCTTAAATTTTGTTTTAAATTTTTTTATTTTAATAAAAAGCAATTAGCTAAGTGCTATAGCATACTAAATTAAATGCTATAGCATATACTATAGTATATTAAAACAATAGCTTATTTTAAAATATATATTTATGTTAATAAAAATAAGCATTAATTTAAAAATATTTTTTTAATATTAAAAAGCTAAGCTTAACCTAGCTAAGTTAATAAAATAATTTAAATTATAATTTTATTAGTAATAGTAATAAATATATATAAAATAGCGCTTTTTTTATATTTAGTTATAGTAATAAAAATTATATTAGCTTAAGCAAATATAAAGCAATAAATAGCATTAACTTAACTATTGTAAGCTTTTTTAGCTTTAATAATATATTTAATTATATTTAAAACTAACGCGTATTAAAAACCTTTATATTTAGCAAGATTAAAATGCTTTAATAGCTACTTGCAATAATTTTTAAAAGCTGCATAATTAACTTTATTATTTTTTTAGCGCTTAATAATGCTTACAACTATATTATTAAGCGCTTTAGTTATAAAATAGTTAATAAAACTTAGCAGGCTTTTTTTGCTAAAAAGATTTTTAAAAAATGCTATTTTTTATATTAAAAAGCATATTAAAATAAAGCTTAAAAAGTTTAACTTAGCTTTTAGCCTTTAAAATAAAAATATAATACTTACTAGTTGCATATAAAGCTTTAATATATATATAAACTGCACTATAACGCAAGTATTTAATAACTTAAAAATGTAAGTTTAAAAATAATATGTTAAAAAAAATAAAAAAAGATTTTACTTTAAAAAAAATAGTTTTGTAGTAATAAAAATTAATATAAGTGCACTAGTAGTGTTTAATATATTTATATAATTAAGCTAAAAAGCTATTTTAAAACTTAAACTAAGTATATAGATTTTTTTATAAATATTAAAAAACTAATTATATAATAAAAATTGCGTACTAATTTTAAATTAAATAATATAATTTTTAGCTTTTTATAACAATTATATATGCTAATTTATTTAAGTATATAAGCGCTATTAAAAAATGCTAGTTTTTATATTTTTTAATATAATATAAAATTAATATTTTAGTTAAAATTAAAAAAATTACGCTAAAAATCTTCTTTATTAATACAATATAAAAACGCAAAGAACTTATTTTTGCTTTTTTTTTTAGCTAAGATTTTAAAAAGTATAAAATAATATTTTTTCTATACACCTAAATTCTCTTTTATATATAAAGTTAACATTATATTTTAACAATATTTAATTAATATAAAATTTATATTAAAAAAAAGCTAAACTAATTTTTTACCTTTAAGCGTTAATAGATTATTTTTACTTATTTTTATTAAGTTAAGCTTGTTATATATATAAAACAAATGCTTTTTTTTTATATAGGGCCTGTACACCTAAAATCGACTTTTTTATATTAAGTACTTAAACGTTCTTTATAAGCCTTACTTGTAGACCTATTAAAACGACCTATAATTTTAGATTTGCATATATTTTACCAGACTAAGCCTAATTGGGAGTGGTGCAAAGCACCACTACACCTGCCTATGAAGGAGACGTTTAAGCCACTGAGATAAAGTAAGACGCAAGTTTGCTTAAGTTTAGTTATCTAGTTTTATTTTATAGGTTGAACATTATATTATACTAAGGATAGTTAACCAATTATAATCTTTTAGTAAAACCTTTTATTATAATAAGTTGGTTAACTAGTTAGTTTATTTAAAACATATTTTATAAGTACTAATGATATATGGCTAACCAAAGCTAATTTTATTTTAAAGCCTTTAATAGATTGCTAACATTCCTAACCGCCTCTTTACATTAATTAGGTACTAATTACTTTTTCCCTTTTACCATAGCCGGAGATGCTGTCTTGGCGACCATCTCCAACTTGGCTCACTACGTGGTTTGCTGCTACCGGGAGATACCTGAGCATGATATTGGTAGAGAGTTATGGTGCGGATACAAGCTGCGCATCGTATTGCAAAGCGCGAATCATGTAATTATCCTTAGTAGAAGCAAGGCGGCTATAGACCATGGGATGTTAGTAGCGGATGGAAGAGTGTAAGGCTTAAGCGTTGATGCGTTGCAAGCTGATGGGCTGGACTTCCAAACAGTGACTATTAAGGATTACTTCTATCTAGTTACCGAGTTCTGTATAGCCGCCATATGGCCGTAGTGCCTTGTTGTGCGTTTGATTAATCTTCAGTAAGTTCTTGCTATTGCAGTACGTACTGTGATGGTCAAACGGAAATCTCTCACTGGGATTTGAACCCAGACTCTCAAGGTCAATGAATACTTTGCGCTTTGCCATTCAGCCATGAGAGATTCAACCGTGATTTAGAGCCGATACGTCAACCTTTTCAAAGATCAAATTCGAAGACGTCGGGAAATGGAAGATGGGTCCATGCTCGAGTCCACTAGATACTATTCTCTCAATACTCTTTCTCGGCCTAGTCTTTGACCTCCTGCTAGAAGAAAATAACAGCTGCCTTCTAGACAGAGAAACCTTCATCGGTAGACAGAAGTCTAGGGTAACCATGCGCTTATATGAAGCGCATTGGTCAGGAGTCTAACATGATTAGCACAGCCCACACCTAACTGGGATGACGGGAACTTACTGCTCCTACGGCCAAAGGCTGCACAAACCCTTGCAGGTAGTAGATACGGCTCTGATGAAGCTCGGTGTTATAATCAGGCATATGAGACTATAATGGTTAGCTAATCGCATTAGAAACAACATCAACACTGACAAGAAATACCTTCTTCCTTTGGTAACTAGCCCATAGAGAAAGTGCGTACCCCTTTACACTGCTCCTCTACTTTTTGCTACTAGTCCCCAGTAGCAGCAAGTATTTCACAGGAGTAATTCACTAACCGATAACAGTTTAACCAGATTCGCCAGTGTGCGTGTTATGGCCATTAGGTCCACGCCCCTAACGAGGAAGACGCTGATCAAGATGGCAATATCGTAGTATATATACACAGATAGAGGGGTCCGGGCGCCCTCCAACTCCGAGAGCTGACAGAGGGTGTTTTGTAGCGAGAGGAGGGAATAGCGTGGATTTAGGATGGCGTAATAGAAGCTTAGCCTCGAACTTGTAGCGTGATGATGCTGTCGGCTGGACATAGTGATATTTCTTTTGTTCTCGCTGTGGCTCATTGGCACGAGGACTGGAAGGTGGCGTAGGCTGCAGATTTTCGGATTTGCTGGCTCTTCGGAGAATGGCGTTTCTTGTCCGAGCCTGCCAACCCTTCTTCTTGCTCGCTCACTTGCTTGCGGAGTTTTGCAAGTTTTCTGTGTCGAGACTGAAGTGGGGTTGATTCACGGCCGGTATTGCTGGCATGTTAACCTTTTGATATCCCACCGGGCTGTTAATGGCCGCACTGGTCTGTAGCTTACTCCGACATTCTTGTTAAAGAATAAGTATGCGACAACAAACTGTATAAGCCATGATTGAGACTTAAACTTCTCTGCTAGGGCGAAATACATATATATATATATAACTGGGCTATAACAATCTGATAAGCATTGAATGGCTGTTTATTATTGAAGTAGAGTGTTGTTGAAACGGCGCCAGGACCAAGAGAAGAACTGGGATGATTTGCAAACCGTTTAGACATATGTCTTGAGACGAAATAGCCACTTTTATGTGTCTGCGATCTGGCTATTACTTGTGAGGCGGGAAGTTCTGTGGCTATATAACCGGTGTGCTTCGTTGCTGCTCTTCTTCGCGTAGTCCCGGACTTTCTCTATTTCTTGCTTTCTCTAGTAGTGCTTGTAAGGTTCAGCATGTTTGCCCTGCATGTGGGAGGTTTCTTCACGGCCAGTAGGAGTAACAGATGAAAGCACAGCCGTTATAGCCAGCATGTCATTTTTGGTCATCTTGGGTCGAGATTGGCACATGTTTCGCCTCTATGCAAGTAAGTGACGTCGCTCCAGCACACCGTCAGATACTTGAGAATTTTAGCGGCTCTGTCAGCTTAACACTAGGCTGCTTCGTTAATATGCAGACAACGGCAGCTGGCGTAAAGCTTCCGTTGCTACTGCGATCATGAAACCGTAGCCACGGATCTGACGTCCGGGCGACGGCTCGGCCAAAACGTGCGGCAGGTTTTGTGTTTATAGCATAGAAACAGCTTTAAATGGGTAATATAGGCCGCCGGCTGTCTTGACGCCCTAATATGCAAGAGCTAAATAGTTGGTGAATCGGGAACCGGCAGCTATCAGAAGGTCAAGTATAGCAGTAATATTGGTTTTCTTATTAAGAATAAGAGGTTAGATAGCAGCTCTGCATAGCAGTAGACTGTAAACAGAAGAGGTGGAGTGCTCCAGATAACCCTCCTTTTCTACCTTTCCTAACAATAGCTGTGAGAAGGACGCAAGAGGACAAGTTTTGTAGTTTTTGTTGACGGTCTGGCTACTTGTTGGGGAATCTGACTGATCATTTAAGCCCCCTGAAATCCTAGCCTGCCCTTTCCTCAGGATAGAGAGGTAGCATCGCAATCACCAGGTCTTAATACCCACCAAGGGAAGGGTTGATCTCACAGGACACCTGGCGCCCTGCTATTGTAGTTGTTGCCACTGCTGTTTCGGAACGGGGTTGAGACGGAAAGACTTCTAACAGCGGTAGAATTTATTCCGCTGCTACGGCGTATCGGAAAGTAAAAGTGGTCGTGGATTACGCTCGTTGTCTCTCATCAGCAGAATCCTCATGTCATGTGCTGTGCGAGCTGGAGCAGTAATATAAAAGCAGGAGCATACTCCAGTCCTCACACCCCGCACTGTGGGACATTAGGTAAGATAAACCCCCTTCGTGACCCCGCAAAGCCCCGCGCAGACCCGCGTGAGCAAAGCACCGACCCCAGTCAGTCGCAGCCTCCCGTGTCTCCATTTGTGCCCTACGTAGGACCCTTCCCATTGTCAGCTTGTCACTCAGAGTTCCATTGAGCACCCGTAGTGTGCAGAACCAAGGGGCAGCTGCCCTGCTGAACAGGACAGTCTAGCACATCTTGGGTAGGTGGGGTTGGCCTGTTAATACTATTGTACGTATTCTGCACAGCGGATGGGCCTAGTCTAACCTTAACCATGTAAATCCAGTAAGCTCCGATCAGGCATTCGTCATACCTCCAACAATGATTGCGCTGAGACTCTCTATCTCAGTCTCTTCCTCCGTTCTCATCCTTATGAGAGCCCAACTCGAGCCGTAGACCTGTCTATATACTCCTTATATTCGCTCTTCGTCCTTAACATCCCTTTGTTCCGTCTCAAGAGGTCGAATTGCCTCCTAGTAAGAGTCGTCCGAGTCCTCTGCTCTATTGTGGCTTCAGATGACGACGCCCTGGTGAGGCTCAGTCGCCGTAACACTCCGTCTACGTTCTTCTACGTCGCTCAAAGTCTGAGTGCTTTGTGTGTTTGCACAAACCGACAGCCAACGTAGTGGTAACTATTGGACTCGACCACAAGTGTGAAGCACTAGTTTGCCTACTTATTTAACATTTGCCGATCGCATAAGAGCCAACTCTTTTCGAACCCAACATACCTTGCGACAACCGCCACGTGGACTCGTAACGAGAGAAACAGTATCGAAAACAGTTACAATCATGTTCAACATCATAGCACATTTCTTTGCGTAAGCAGGCGAATTTCTTGGCGAACTCTTGGGCGTTTAATTGCAGCTTAAACTGGTTGGCATCATTTCGGCATCTTAGCTAACTCGGCTTAACCGCTTTTCATAGCTCCATAGCCTCCTACCTCTTCCCACTGTTCGCCTCGTACAAAGCTCTTAAGACATCCGACCCAGCTCAGTTAACGCCATGGCTCATGTACTGGTCGGTGCTGATTTGCGTCCTCCTCTTCGAGTCCTGGACCGAGTTTATCCTCGTATGGGTTCCCTTCTACTCGTGGATGCGACTCGGGTTCCTGCTATGGCTAGTACTCCCCTCTACACAGGGCGCCCGAGTCTTGTATGAGGGCTATCTCCACCCCTACCTCGAGGAGAACGAACGCGCCATCGAAGACTTCATCGCCAGCGCCCACGATAGGTTCAAGGCCGCTGGCCTGAGGTATCTGAAACAAGCCATTGAACTCGTGCGCACGCGCGTTTTCAACCTACCACCCTCCGAGGCCGCCCACGAGGAAACTCGAGCTGCGTCGTCCGCCGAGCCCCAGAGCTATACGCAGGCACTGCTCGCTAGGTTCAGCGTGCCCGCTGCTCGATGGGCGGCAAATAACGCAGGATCAGCTGGTCATGATTTCTACAATTTACTTGCGGGTGCCGTAGGTGCAGCAGCGGGTGGATCGAGATCGACAACGGCCACAAACGAGATGGCCGTGGGCGGGACCCTTATACCTGAGAACATTAATGGAGCGCAGGAGAAGATCACATTCCTCGCCGCTCAACGGGAGCGGCTGGCGTTCATGCTAGGTGCGCTAGACCGCGAGTCTGCGCAGCTGCAACATGACGAGGAACAGCGCAAGGTAGCCGAACAGAGTCGAAAGCCGGGTAGCATAAGCCTGGATGGCCAGGGGCAGGGACAGGAGCCCTCCCGACCGCCAAGCGGATACAGCGTAGGCAGTGCACTCAGCAAGAGCCGAAGTGAAGTTGACTTTGAGAAGATCGACGCACCAAGCGGGGCCGAAGAGGAAGAGACCAGCAGCAATCTCCGTAGAAGGGGAAATGCCGGTGAAGAAGGTTCCGGGGCTGCTAAGGGCGGTTGGAACCTCTTCGGCTGGGGTGCTTCTACTGGTCATCCTGCTCAAGGTCAGACGACCGGGTATAAGGAAGAGTAGAATAAACACGTAAATCTCTGCTTGCAGGATATCCTACCTGTCTGGAAATGGCGAAAGGAGTTCTGGAGATGGTAGCGCTGTATTGTTGAATCATTAAACGTTGAATTACTACACGGGACCCGTTCGGGTACTACAACCACTCGATAGACGAAGCCCTATAATAGGCAGGAATAAAGATAAAGCGTTGCTCACTTCATCTCATAAATAGGTACTCAGCGTGTCATCAATTTCTCTGGCCATCTCTTCTGTTTAGAGTTGGGAGTCGCACATTTCTTTTAGCGACTTGTATCACTATTTCTATGCTGGATGCCCTAGTCTAGTAGACACTCGGCGGTATATGCTGATTATTATACATATGTGAAATGAATAGACCGGCCGTATATGTATGACAGCTAGTGACTGCCAAATGCCCTCATAGGATATAGGCGGGTGGAACCGTCCCACGCACCTATTTGCAGGCCAACTTTCTTTGCCAAAAATGTACACGAATATCGTATTGTACAGCCTTTTCTCTTTGCTTTCTCATTGCTCCTGTATTTCTAATGCAGGTCCATCCGATGATATTACATTGCAATCAGCTCCACTTCAAGACTGAGGCGCAACTGCGGGCCAAATCCACAACATAAACTGGAGTCCAACGTGTCGGACAGAACAGACGACAGACGACAGACGACAGACGACAGCAAGACAGTGTCTACACCTTCTTAAAGGGATACCGGATCTCGTCGTCCTTGCGCAGCCAGATCTGCTTCCGCTTCTTAGTGGTGACGTGCTCGACCCACTGCTGGACGGCGTACTCCTTCATGAACTTGCGGATGAAGCGGGGGTCCCAGAGCTCCGAGGCGATGCCGAGGTCCTTGCAGCACCGCATCAGGGCGTTGGATTTCGCGCCCTCGGCGGCGGTCGAGACGCCGTCTTCGTTGAAGTATTGCTGCTCGCCACGGGCCTGGCCTACGAATCTGTTTTGTTTTGATGCGAATGTTAGCAAGTAAACAGGTTGGTTAAGATGGGAAGAGGGCTATGAGGAGATGAGTTAGGAAGAAAGGGGAAAAATCGTGCAGAGGAAGACAAGTGAAAACACGGAAACACTTACCTCCCATGCACAATAAGAGCATACTCCCTAGTGACAAGCCGATCCTGCACCATCAACTCTCCCCTAGGCGCCAGGCCCCAGCCTCCCGGTCCGAAGGCGGCGTTCAAAATACGTCTGTACTTGATCTCGGGCAGGTAGATGATGCCGTCGGGTTTGACTTCAATATCGTCAGGGTCAATGGGCGCTTGTAGAACCGCAGCCGTTTCGGGCGAGAATGTCGATGTGCCTATGCCGTGATAGGAATTTTCCCAGTTGATTGTCTCGCCGTTGCCATTGTTGTGTTCGCCGCCACCATTGTTACTGTTGGCGTATGATGGAGAGGGGGAGGTTGTGGCTCTGGGCGCGTCGGGAAGAGGTTGCCCCGATACGGGCGGTATGGGTGTTCGTGCGGCGGGCTTTGTCGCGTAGGAAGATTTTGCGGACGTAGCGGGTTTATTCGAGGTGGAATTGGAGTAACTTGTTGTTGCGGGCTTCGGTTTTGATGTCGATGCCGCCGTCGATGTTGATGTCGTTGCTGCGGTTCGCACTGCGTAGGGAATTGATTGTATTGAATTTAGATTTCGAGGTGTCACACGTATGTGTCTACTTGCTGCCCGCAGCGGGGATATGGTGAATGATGACATCTCTTTTCCGACTGTTGCCAGAAAAAGTTGTATTTATTTTGCCTGGGACAGGAGCTTCTCGTTGTTGATCTTGGCAAGCTTGCTGTCGATTGAAATTTCACGGATGGCAGTTAGAATTCCCAGTCCTCTGCACCCCTGTCAGGTACTGCTTATCTCGGATACGCTAGGCATACCTAGGTAGGGTTTAGTTGATATTGCTAACTATTTTAACTTTCACTTAAACCTTACCCATTCAGGTTAAAGCGCCTTCAGTCTCAGCATGCCACTCTTCAGCGATTCTGCGTCTTGCGCAGCAAGCAAACTCGAAGCTTAGTGATTGGTGAGGAAGGAGGAAAGTATGAATAGTTTGAGCCAATTAATTAAAATTGTATTCAAAGATACGCATCCGCGCTTTTCGAGGTAGCTGAGATCAGTTTCAAGGTGTTTCTGCCTAATCCTATAGTATCATGAAGTCCGCTAAATGTCAAGCAACCATCGCAGGGTTCGTAATTGTACAAGGTGATCCATTTTGCCGTAGAACGTACCCGTTACAATATAAATACAGCCCGAGACCGGAGAATAATAAGTAGTAGATAGACTTTTAACACATCCTTCGGAATCGCACCTCACTTCGATACCTCGGGTAACAGCCATGTCGCCTCATGACAGCCGTGGTATGTATTACTTCGAAGGTCACGTATCTTTCGTCGACGTCCGCTCGTCATTGTTATGCTTTTTCCAGCATGCACGAAAGATCTCCATCTGCACCACCACAAAAACAAAACGACAAGAAAGTATTAGTCTCGTCCGAATCAGAGTAGATAGAAGAAGATATGAATCGCACACAGACATACCTCCTTCTTACAAGCACGCCAGTCCTTCTTTTCAAAGTAGCAGTCGGTCAATGCGGCATTTTCGTCTGTTTTTCATATTAGTATAAATATTACCCTCACTCATTAGTTTTGTCGCCTAGGGCGGTTGGGGATGGAAGACCTAGGCAAAGCCGGAGAGGCTGACTGGCTGACGGGGCAGGCTGGGCAAGTGGGAGGCTACTATCATTGGACGTTTACGTACTGGCGCAACCCGTGCTATATATTCGCTTGTCCCTGCAATGTTAGAAAAAGGAGCCGTTAGCTTACTTTTTCTCTTATCTTGAAGACGTATATAAAGTCCCTTGCATAGTAAAAAGAGAGAGGCTTTTATTTTTCGTTGGGAAGTTTTACCATTCGTCAGGTTCATCATCAATGGGCGGTGCAACACCGCTCTGCTGAGATATATTATCTTCTTCCTTCGGCATCGCTCTGTGCGTGGGGGCAGCTTGATGATTGATTCTTACCAAGCTCGTCCCGCTGTTTAATTACGTGCCGACGTTGTTCGAATGTCGGAAGTCTGGGTTTGTTAAGACGAGGATTGAATAAGTGCTCAACAGTTCAGTCCTGTCGCGGTTTTAGTGGGCTTATTTATTTTGGCGTGACACAATCAATCGGAGACCGGAATCCCCGGGGCGGTGTACAATTGAATCTGTACTTACTATTGTTCCCTTGCCGACAAACCAACGACCTCCACCGTCAAATTTATCGGTCTAAAACGGTTCTTATATCCCCGGGTTCATGCATTATTTCTCCAATCTCCCCCCAAAAAATTTAACTCCACTTCACCCCGACCGAGACTAAACCCGCGCGCCAACTTGAAAAGACGGTGCTCGTAGTACGGGGGAGAGCAAAACAAGGGACCAACCAGCCAGCCAACCGACCTAGTAAATGGCGTCCCGCAAATTGAACGTGCTCGTGTATACAGGCGCCGGCACGACGCTGCAATCTGTTAAGCACGCGATATACTCGCTGCGGCGTCTGCTCTCGCCCAACTACGCCGTGATCCCGATAACCGAGACCATGTTGCTGAAGGAGCCGTGGGCCCCTTCGTGCGCGCTCCTGGTCGTCCCCGGCGGCGCCGACCTCAAGTACTGCCAGGTGCTCAACGGCAGGGGCAACAGGATCATCAGGAGCTACGTGGAGCGCGGCGGTCGCTACCTCGGCTTCTGCGCCGGCGGCTACTACGGTTCCGAAAAGTGCGAGTTCGAGGTCGGGAACAAGTTCTTGGAGGTCGTCGGCAGACGAGAACTGGCCTTCTTCCCTGGCACCTGTCGCGGCTGCGCTTTCAAGGGATTTCATTACGATAGCGAGAAGGGCGCTAAGGCGGTGCGGTTGCATGTCAGGAAAGACGCTTTTAAAGGCGCCGGTATAGTGCCCGAGGTCGTCACGACTTACTACAACGGTGGTGGCGTGTTCGTCGACGTCAAAGTCCCGCACAAGGACGTCGAAATACTAGCTAGCTACGAGGACAAGCTCGACGTGGACGGGGGCGGCGAGAATGCCGCCGTGATACATTGCAAGGTCGGCGAGGGGTCCGCCATCCTCACGGGCCCTCACCCCGAGTTCGCAGCCGCCAACCTGCACGCTCAACACGATATCGAGGGCTACGACGAGCTGATAGCCACCCTGCGCGCTCACGACGGCGACCGCGTAAGCTTCCTAAAGGCGTGCCTGGGAAAGCTCGGCCTAGAAGTCAACCAAGAGTCATCAGGTGTGCCTTCCCTGTCCCGTCTTCATTTGTCCTCAATCAATAGCAGTAACGTCGATGATCTACTGTGTACGTGGGAGGGCATTATTGATAAGGAGGACGACGGGGAAGAGTACATCAGGGCAGAGCACGACACGTTTCACCTGGAGAAGGCCGAGACTAGGTGGTGCATGAACGCGTTGAGCAAGACGCTGTCTCGTGGTAGTAGTGGTGGAGATGCCGAAGACGAACAACAGCAGCAGCAGCTCACCAAACATCCGTCTAGTAGCGAAGCTATGATGATCGACTACACGGAGATCGTCAAGCGCATCGTCGCGCATGAGAGCGCGTGGCCCGACCCGAAAGCCACGCCGTACTTCAACCACCACACCTTCTTCACCAGTTTAAAAGAATACCGACAAACACAACAGCAACAGAGAGATACCAACGCGGAAGAATGGGGCGACTACCTCATGTACGGCGAAGTCGTAACAAGCACCAACACCATCCTGGAGAAGAACTTCAAGCTCCTTTCCAAGCTTCCGTCAGGGTTCACATTAACAGCGACGACACAAGTGGCGGGCAGAGGGCGAGGGAACAACGTCTGGGTCTCTCCCGCAGGGTCTCTGATTATGTCCACAGTGATAAACCACCCAGCGCACTTAGCGGCGAGCCGTCCGATAGTGTTTATACAGTACCTAGCCGCGGTAGCCATCGTCCAGGCCATCAAGACCTACGACGCTGGCTACGATTCCGTCCCCGTGAAGCTAAAGTGGCCTAATGATATCTATGCCCTCGACCCACGTGCCCCCTCCTCTTCATCGCCCACATACGTGAAAATCGGCGGAATCCTCTCCAATTGCGCCTACTCGGCCGGCTCCTACCAAATCGTCTTAGGCATCGGCATCAACACCACGAATGGTCGGCCCACGACATCTCTCGACGCGCTCTTACCCCCTCATCTTCCCCCTTTCAAAATCGAGCGTCTGACCGCGCGCATCCTCACACGGTTAGAGTCCTTGTACAAAGACTTCGTCCGCTTCGGCTTCACGCGCGAGATGGAGAACGCTTACTACACACACTGGCTACACACCGACCAGATCGTCACGCTCGAGGCCGAGGGAGGCATCAAGGCGAGGATCATGGGCATTACTACTGATTGGGGCATGCTGAAGGCTCAGGAACTGGGCCGGGACGATAGGCCCCTGGGGAAAGTCTGGGCTTTGCAGAGCGATGAGAACAGTTTTGATTTCTTTAGGGGATTGCTAAAACGGAAAATATGAGCCTAGGTTGAGTTAGGTAGGTACATAAGATAGGCGAATGGCGTACTCTATGCAGGCAGTGTGAGGCTAAGGCGTTCAAAATGAAAACTATTGGGGTGTTTAGCTCTTGGCGGAGTGTACTATATTAGTAATATTAGTCTTAGATCCTTCGCCTATTCAAATATTCCTAGCGTTCAAGTTGAGAGAGATGGAAAGCGCATCATCATACATACATGTCTAACCTAGCAGATATGAACGGCGTGGCCGGCGGCGTGTACACATTGCCGACATAAACGGTCCGGCCATACAAAGATCGATGACTGCAACATCTGGCTATGTTGCCGCAGCACTGACACAAGTGCCAGCCTCGCAAGCCAGTTCTTCGACGACCGGACCACAACCACACCATCCGGAACGTCCAGGACTTGGTCCCAGGTCTCGATTGCCATGATACTTTTATGGTTATCTCTTGGTTCATCTTCTGTTGTACCATTTCTGTGATTGCAGTGAGCGTTTTTACCGCTCAGATAAAGTTCAGGCTGGCCACGCCGAAGTTCATCATTAGGAGCCGGATTCAACCATAAGGCTGCAGAAATATCCACGTCTGCGACCCAACGCCCGGAGTCTCGGACAGATATGACAGCCTCGACTAGGTTTACGTATGCTTCTCGTTGTCCGACAGCTTGGACTTGGATAACCGGTGCACGCCATTCGGTGAAACTGAGATGAAGAGAAGTACCCTTGAAGCAATCCACGTATGTATCGTCGAAAGGAGAGGGCTCTATCCGCCACGCCGCCGGGTCTATCTCGCGTGCTTTCGGGTTCGCCGGCGTGATGAAGACGGAGAAGCCAGGATGACCCGTATTTCCAAGGATTCTGGTAAAGGTGTGGCTGGAACACTTCGTTCCAGGATCATTGACTAGCTGTACAATAGAGCCTTGGATATTAGCCGCATTTGACATGGTTTGTGGATTTATTCGTTAATGCATGCATATACAGGCACCGAAGCACGTACCTTGCTTAACACGAAGATTGAATCGCCCCCGCTAAGACCTATTATTCTGGAGTCATCCTTCAATCCGTGGGCAATATTGTCGGCCGTCTCAAAATACGCAATAAGGCAAATCATGAAGTGACGCTTAATTTTTAGGTTATTGGTCACACGAGGCCAAGTATCCGATGCGCCTGAGTAATCTAATACTGGGGGTCGGAATGGACGATGAACTATGGCTGAACATATCGTTGCGCCGCAAGCCGCAAGGTCCTCGTAAGCTGAGTATATAGATGACAAGACTTGAAGAAACCCGAAAGCCGGCTCCCCCTTCAGGACCCTCTCTAGATGCGTAGGAGAAACGAAGCCAGACTCAAAACACCACAGCACGTCCTCCAATGTTAACTCCGGAACAGCAAAGTGCTGGCGAGGTTCGTCGGAGTTACCGTAACCTCGACAGCATAAGGACGCATGGTCGCATGTCGGGTGATGATCTGTAAGTTCGCAATCATCCCTCTGGCCGATTAAATATCCGTACGAGCTGTCTGAATACCCGAAGGTGACAGTTTGTGTTAAAGTATCGTGAAACCATGGCTTAGAGTCACCTTCGAAGTCGCCACTCTCTAAATACTCCACTTTCTCGCGGTGTTCTCGCTCGAGGTAGCCGAGATAATCTTTGTAGAACTCGTCGCGTGATACTAGGATTTCTTGGCTTGCACTATGCGCCATGGGTTCCTCACTGCCGTCAACCGAAGAGTCCATCCGCCTAACAGCGTTCTCTTTAGCTTTGCGGCAAGCTCGTTCATAAGCTTCTTTTGGAGGGTATACCCATCGACAGTGTACCGGACTGCGCTTCTTGGATGAAACCTCGTCTCGGTTCTCTGACGGTTTCGCACATGCACTAGCGAATACTACGCCTCGCTTAGAGCCTGACAGTCTGAAACACGAGATGATGCTATTTCCGTAATTCAAGCCGGTGACTCTAGAGGCTAAGCGCCGTAATAGGTGGATCTTATGCTCTGTATCGTCAATAACATAGAGTAGTGTCGGGAGATGGGTTAGCTCAAAGAAGGGTTTCCGCCCATGTAAAACTTCAGGGGGGATGAATTTAGGCCGTCGACGACCAAGTGATGTTGCGAGGATTGCCTGCTGGTCTGCATCGTGATAAGCTTTGAATGCTCGAGTCATCACACTTGTGGGTTTCCTGAGATTTGCTGGTGGTGAACCAGGCGTAGACAGTATAGTCGGGATGGCCTGGATGGCCTTGATGATCCGCAATGCATATGAGGTCTCGCAAATTGGGACTCTCCACGAGCCTAGAAGAGAACCCATACATACAAGTATGAATTCGTCCAAGCTTAGACGCGATCCGTCTGAGTCGAGCCGCCGGGTCAGCAGAGTCGGCTTCCCATAGAAGGTGTGGTGTGCAAGTGACAAAGACCAGTATACACCCTGATGTTCTTGTGGCCCAGGGTCAGAAAAACCCAGAGATAGGATGCCACCCTCCCTGACGAGTGCGTCATTCATCCGCACAGATGTGTTTCCCGACTGAGAGTCGAAAACCACCATGTCGGGGAATATGTGCCAAGCGGACAGGCCCAAAAGCACCGGTGCGTCTCGAACGACATGTGGACGACCCAGGATAAGGCCCTCCATAGTGGATAAAGCGGTCTTCCAAACGTGAACAATGTTAGTGTATAGTGATTTGGTTCGGTCGTGAATGGCCACATTCACATTTTGAGCGATGAGGAGGAATTGTTTATACTGCTTTGCCGTACACTATCGGCAGACTGTAGCCAAGCTCTGGTACTAGAATCCCACTTGGCTAGTTGCTCCCGAGTGATTTCTTGTTTGACGGCGGCTAAGAGCGCCGGGTGAAACCATTCGCCCTGCTCTGCGTCGGCCAGTATCTCGCGTTTCCTGTCGGCTATAACTTCAGTCCACATAGATGTAGCTTCAGTAGGAAGCCACATTCGCGCAATGATGCACGCGAGCAGGTGCACCGGCAAAGCTGCCTTGCTCGAAGTCGCAGCAGCCCATATCGATGTGGCATCAATTCCTCCGTACTGGGTCTGTATCCAGCTTTTATCTTGTGTTCGCTGTGTCTTTTTTGACTCGGCTTCGACTACCTCCCGGGATATCTCTGATGCGCGCAGCCCATATGCTTTGATGAGATTTGGCGTTTTAGGACAGACCCCTTCAAATAGGGCACCCAGTCTCATAGCCGTTGCATGTAATGGGCCCGTCTCGGCTTCATGTACACGCGAAGGTGAGAGGACCGTTGCTATGTCCTGATATTCTGGCAGAGCCTGAATCTTGAACAGAGTGAAATCGAAATTGACGTTTGCGGCTGCTACAGTGAACTCTTGGGTGGCCTGGGCCAAGCTGGCTTGTAACCTACTAAAGCCTAGATCACCGGGCATGTTAGTGGTGGATAAGGGAGTGGCTTACGGTAAGGATGGATTCGACCAGATGGCAATGGGGAGGTGATATGTATGCCACACTATGATTGAGGCTCTCTAGATTGAATGGTCCGCCTGATGCGACCGTGCGGACTACATGCTGAATTGAAAGTACCTAAGGTTGGGTAGGCAACGAGACTACATCGACATCGGCCAACCCTATAGGACGCGGCCTGTGACGCGGCCTGCTTGCAGTTGACCACTCAGCCCACTAGTGGTTGGCGAGTGGACTGTCGGTAAGTTGTAAAACTGAAAACGTCATTTTATTGGATTGCAGCAGTCAGCAGCACTTTTTGTGTGTATTCTTGACGAATGGAGATCTAAATTCAGCCATAGGACGGAGCCCAATCAAATATTAGCAGTAGGATAGGTCTAACCCAGACCTCCTACCGGCCTACATATATCAATACACGTCCTTTCATTTCAGAACAAGTGTGATTAACCTACTTGGGTAGGGGCGATGCGGCACCGAAGTTACAAGCCACGTAAGTCCACGACTAAGTACTTAGGTAGGTACCTAGTGGAATAGGCAATAACAGCACAACTGCGTTTTAATATTTCCCTCAACAGCCACCAACCCGCCAAGACCAGGTTCTACGACGTGTTGATCTCGCTGACAAAGGGATTAGGTTCGGCTCGCGTCGACGACGCTTCTTGTGTAGGCTGGTACACGTAAATCTACCTAACAGTAATGGTGAAGAGGTTGAGTCGTCAAGGGACTCTGAGTATCGACGACGCGAAACCGGACTGCCACTCTGCAGAAATGGCGCTGCGCTGTGCCCCACAAGTCCAAAATGCCGGATGCTGACGCAACCAACTATCAGGGATATCATCCTCGAGCCAATATACATGGCGGACTAGAAGTCATTAAGCTCTCTGTTGGTTGGTACCGAACCATTATTTGCAACCTCGACGACGTAGTACCGGCTTACGAAGAGCCAGCTGCAGATTTCAACGTACCTGAGACTGCATCGAGGCTGAGGCGGAAACGCGGATAAAGGCAGAATAAGGAGGCTCGGTCAGGTGAGGCAAGAGGATGTGTCTTTAGCCTTATTACTTCATCTTTCCGGATTCAATAAGATTTACTCCATTCGGGCGCCTGCATTACCAACGTGAAGAAACGGTCCTTTAAGTACTTCTCGATCGACTAACACGCTGGTGTCGATGACTCCTTAGGTATAACCATCCGAGACGACCTGTGGGTGAAGGAGAACATTAATACGCCATTACCAAGGGATCCACACTTCCATCCGGCGCCAGTATGTTGATGAGAAACGTCCGCCGTGGCCTCGACCCGTGCAAAGGAATCCAAAGGACCGGCGCAATATTTCGCCCACGTGGCCTGAAAACAGAGTACACTCGGGCGCGATACAATCTTACTTTTGTTGACTCCTAGACGGCACTGACCAACAGCTCGTTCACCGTCATTGCCGTAGTGAAAAATGATGCCACCGCATGCCCCGCTGCCCATGTCATGGAAGGTGCTGGCCGATTGGATTTGAGTAAGGGGCGCCCGCGAGAAATGTACGTCTGCGTCCGTCATACCGGGCTCTGGCTCCCTGAAGCGGAAACGGCGAGACATTGCCCCGAGGCGACGGAGCCATTTGAATCTGCTTCGGTCAGCGACTTGATTGCTTGCTTCTGGCACGCATACCTTACAAGATATGTACACCGGTCCAGGGTTTGCGAGATCCTAGAACAAGAATTCTGTCTGTAGGCTTAAGCCCAGACTACAAAGGAGAGGCACCAGATTGCAATCTTCTCGTAGGTGGCAATCGTAGACGAATTCTCCGTCATATGCGGGCCACTTGTGTAGGCCCTCAATCCTATTGATCCCGTGCATATCGATGGTGAGTCTGAACAGAGGTGGCAGCGATTAGGGCGAATCCAGCACAGGCGGCGCTCCCCGTTCCCCGGACGAAAGACTGTCGAGGGCGCTCCTCGAGGGGGTTCCCAACTGCGGCATCTTCGACAGGAGAGCTACGACGAAGATAGAGCGCCAGAACAATTTGTGACATGAAATGCCCATAATGGCGTCAACAAGCTCTGGCGGTAGTCTGCATAGGCCAGAAAGCCCACTTGTCTTTGATATCCTTTCGAGTCCAAGCCGATTAAGAGCATGGTCGAGGTAGATAGGCCGGGCTCTGGGCCATGGGCCCCTCCACGTACTAATGGTCCACAGGAGATCGAGGCAATCAGGTTCATCTAGCTCAGCATTGCTTCTGAAGATAATGTAACAGTCATGATGTATATAAATACACTCGGGCGTCTCGGAGCAGTCGTGACCTCCACGACAAAACTCATAGCCGTCGAATACAAACGAAGGCCACCCCGCGCCGCCGGGCTCAATAAAGATAAACGGCCGGATGCAGCCTACGCAGACGCAGGAATCGTGATCACCGGCCACTGCAGTGTTTGGTTAGCCTATATTGAAGGTCGCAACTCACGAGCATCGGGAGGACAAGGTTGGAAATGAGTACATGCGACAACTCTCTCGCGGCACTTGATTATATCTGCGCAAGTGCCACATCTTGAATCCTTGATTGCGAGGGGCCGCTTCATAGTTTTGAGGCAAGAAGAGCTAGGTGATACAGGATTTTAAAGCCGGAGTAATGTAATATTCTAGAGAGGGAGATCGCTCAGAATCAGATTCCGTGTCTAAAAGGCTGCCAACGAGCAGATACCTAAGTACCAAATAAGCAGATGGGGGTTGCGCAGAATCAAGTCAGGATCCAGTCTTTGCTCAAATCGTGAAACCCTTCGCAGACGGTCCTTCGCAGACGGTCCTTCGCAGACGGTCCTTCGCAGACAACATAGCGTTAATTGTGCGCAAATGAGGCTAAAACTGCCATGGGAATTCTCCACGCCCGTTGCCGGTGGGCTGGATCAGTACACCTACTTACCTATCACGTAATCAGGCGCAAATAAATCAAAAGTTTCTTTCCATTGGGTCTGAAGTCTCTCTGACTAAGGAAATCGACCTTTATTCTATAGGCAAGTTATATCAATCATACAGTAGCATTCAAGACGAAAGTAAAGACGCTATGCAAGGACGAAGATGTTGGTAATCCCTTCACACCTACCGATGTACTTGGCGAGTCCTTTGACTAGTGAACAGGCAGGTATTATTTAAAGCAAGGAGGCCCGTTGGGTATCTGTAGCCCCTAGATCCTCGTTGATCATGGCATTCAGTCCAAGCGAAATCACCCACCACCGGGCGGAACATCTCTCCGAGCTCCGAGGCGATGTTAATTACCAAAACAGCCATCAATCACTACCTAGGCCTTATTCCGCCCTCAAAAGAGGGTAATGTGATCCACGGCAATGCCTGAGGGTCGGGTGCTGTACCGAGACTGTCATGTCCGGGAATCCTCCTAAAATCCACATCCACGCCACCGATATCAAGCCCGAGTTTGTAAAGGGAGTCAAGGAATGGGCAGAGGAGAATGAATGACCCGTGACAGCCACCGTCATGTCCGCTCAAGAACTCACGTTTCAAGACCAAAAGACCCGTTGCTCGGGAGAAATACTCTACTTGAAAGTGCGCGACATGAAGCGATAAGCTCAGCCGGCGCGGAGCTACCTTGGCCATCTTCCAACGGGATAGAGTCAGAAAGACGGGGGCAAGTGGAAAGAGGCTATAGAGGATATTGTCGAGCAGCTGAAGAGTGGGGAAGGCATCACTATGAAGGACGGTAAGACTGTTCTGAAGATGGTCGCTGTCATCGCTGTGGCGACGAAGTAGACCCGCCACAGTTGACGCTGCCACACGTAGGTCTGGCTAAGACTTATTATTTTGCACTTGTGGATATTTTCGATATCTGTCTTTGTACCTACATAGATATTGAGGGGCTTGGGGCTCCGTGCGCATGGACCACGAATCGCGCATATTGGGGTGAAATTGGGATTGTGACTGGGCCGGGCACTTAAGTAATAAATATAACCATAAACCCTACCAGTTTGTTTCCGCCCCCAATGTACTACATGTACAGATCGCTGCGTTCTAGTGGATCACTCTAGGTTGTCTTCCCTACATCTGTACCGAGGTAGTGATAACGATATACAACCTGCTTGTACTGATTTGCAAAGAAGCCAATATATGCCCAAAAGGACGACTGAAAATGAGCTTACTGACGTGGAACCAACTGAGCAAGGGCAACCGGACAACCAAGGAGAAGCCAACCCATGTCAGGGGATGGGGAGAGAAAGTGAGGGGCTATGCTGCAGTACAGCCTGCAGGAAGCATCACTTTCGCAAGTTGAAGTATATCTGTACCGGACGGACGACCTCATCTACTTAGCTAGGTGCACCCGATGTATTAGGCAGGTGTTGAATTGAGATGTTAATCGGTTTCGCATTTTCTAGCCATCACGCATGGTGTATTTATATACTGATTACCTAGTCTCTGAAACTACAGATAACCTTAAACTGTGTCGACAACATTCATGGCAGATTCAAATCCATTCTTGTTCTATCCCCTTTCCGGCTTAGATACTACAGATGTATCTTGGGATGGAGGCTATACTATAGTAGTTGCCTGCCACTTTCTAGGCGTTCTCGCAGACATGCACAGCCACCTTCGGTCCCCCCCTCAGCGTCCTTGATCGGACAGGTGCACTTCACATCACTTACTTGGCAGGTTGTTAACTGAGCTTATGTTTTCTTCTTCGTTTTTTACTCGCAGTGCGCGCTCTGAGAACCAGTCTGACCTCTTCTCTATTACTCAGATCAGCTGTACTGGTGTGCCCGCAATTTCATAGGCAGTGCTGTCTTAATATTAACATCGGAGTTTGTCATGTCATCTATCGCTTCGTCAGGACCATGTGTAACGTTTTCGGGCGATATCTCTCGCACAGGGATTACGGAGCTTTATAGTCCCAGTGATCCTATTGTAGAGTAAGTGGCTATGAGGTCATATCGGGAGTTGCGACCTACCTGACCATCTTCGTATCTTCGTGCAGTATATGTTTCGTCCACGGGTTTACTGGGCATCCTGAAAGGACTTGGGCATCTAAGAAAAGAGCCACATCCTCCCACCAGGCACTGCGACAGCACCCGCAACCCACAAAACGCCAAAGATTCGGCCGTCTTCTCCCAAGCTTGAATGCAGGTAATGAGGTTAACGACGTTCATGATGCTGCGGTGGACGCACCAAAACATGTCTACTGGCCTCGAGGTTAGCTATGGCCACCCTTCCTGATCGGATAGTATGAGATCTGATTCGTGCGTCCATCCTAGATTTGGTACCCGATATCGCCCCTGGGGCCCGTGTGCTTACGTTTGGCTACGATACCGACATCCGACATAGCTTTCAGGGTCCTGTCAGTCAAAACAAGCTCAGCGATCACGCCAACGATTTCCTTGCTTCTCTGGAATACTGCCGGCGTCAGAATCCCAGAAGACCTTTGATATTTATTGCTCATAGCCTAGGCGGCTTGTTAGTAAAGGATGCCCTGAGAATTTCAAAATCTTACGAATACACCCAACCTGACCGTTGGCTTGTATATGGGTCAACAACTAGTTTGTTCTTCTTTGGAACACCGCATGCCGGCGCAGACCCTCGGACAACGTTCCATCGTGTTCTCACCAACACAATTAAGGCTTTTGGCTTTCGAGTCAACGAAGATATTGTCCGGACATTAATGCCCGGGGCCGAACGCTCCAAACTATTGGCAGAAGATTTCTCCAGGTCGATCAGTGAGAGGGATTGGACAATCTACACTTTCCAAGAAGAGTGGGCACATGCAAAACTGGGTGTGAAGGTAAGAAGACAGCATTCGTCCACAGTCAAAAAAAACCCCTTGTCTATAATTATACGACAGAGTCTAACCCTAGGTACCAATAGATCGTTGAAGACCAATCATCTTGTATCAACGACCCTCGACACGAGAGGATTGTCCACATTCGTGCGGATCATGTCGACATGTGCAGATTCACGGGCGCTAGCGACCCCGAGTTTCGCAAAGTATCTTCGGCATTGCTCAACGCTACAGAGCGGCTACCAGCTCCCCAATCCCCGGCCGATGACGTTGACCGGTTACAGGCAAGCGATTCGTTAGAGAACATCTGCGTCTTGTCATCCGACCAGGTTGACGATATATTGGAAAGATTAAGTTTTGAAGGCATCGAAGCGCGATACATGGTACTCAAAAATGCGCAGCGCAAGACCTGCCAATGGCTTCCGAAACACAAAATATACAAAGCCTGGCTAGATCCATCACAAGTTGGTATCCACCATGGGTTTCTCTGGATCAAGGGAAAGCCAGGTACTGGTAAATCAGTTTCTATGAAGTATCTGTATCAACATGTCATGCGGCACAGGAAGAATCATATTGTGATCAAGTACTTCTTCAATGCACGAGGCGACACTCTGGAGCACTCAACCGAAGGCATGTACAGATCCTTACTCTTTCAGCTGCTCAAGGAACTTTCTCCTACGCGCATCGATTCTGAAGCGTTAAGGCAGCTATTAAGCCTTGGGAGGAATGCATCATGGCCACTCGAGATATTGAAGGAAGCTCTTCGTGCTGTGATGGGCGAGATTCAAAGCCATGACCTATACTGCTTTGTGGACGCTCTTGATGAATGCTCCGAAGACGAGGTGCGGGACATGATCATGTTCTTTGAGGAGATCGGTGAAGATTCAGTCGGTTGTCCTTCTAAATTCCGCGTTTGCTTCTCCAGCCGCCATTACCCATATATCACAATCCGCCGAGGCCTGCAGCTAGTGTTAGAGGACGAAGACGACCACTCCAACGACATTCGGGATTTCATTCACTCTCAACTCAGAATTGACCGAGCCGAGGGGGGGCAAGGAATCGAGGACGAGATCTTTGATGGGTCTTCAAAAATCTTCCTATGGGCTGCACTAGTCGTTGATATTCTCAACAAGGAATATGACAAGGGTGGCAACGTTACTGTTCGCGAGAGATTGCGTCAGATGCCCAGAGGGCTGCACGAGCTATTTCAAGATATTTTAACTCGTGACAGCGAGAATATAGGTGAACTGATTCTATGCGTCAAGTGGATTCTTTTCGCCAAGCGACCGCTGCGGCCTGAAGAGTTCTATGTCGCAATGCAACTGGGAATCGATCCTGTAGCGTCTCCTTTCTGGGATGAAACAGTAGTCCCAGTCCAAAGGATTTATCGCTATAATTTGAATGTCTCGAAAGGCCTTGCAGAGATTACCAAGAAGAGTCCCAGGGTCCAATTCATCCACGAATCTGTACGAGATTACCTTCTCCGTGATCGAGGCTTGGACACACTATTACTCCAAGCTCGCAACGTGCGTCACAATTTCAGTGAGGCAACTAGCCACGATACACTAAGAGACATCTGCATGGCCCAGATATCCTCACCTACCTTGTGTAAGGATCTCATTATAGATGGACAATTAGATGCAAGACTACCATTCCTGCGTTACGCAGTCACCTTCGTTCTCAGTCATGCAGATTCAGGCCAGCAGTTGGGTTCAAACCAGACGGCGTTTCTGGAGGTCTTCCCAACAGCTGACTGGGTAAGCCTGGATAATAAACTCCAAAGATATAAGTCTCGCCACCACTTAGAAGAAGTTCCTCTTCTTTATCTGTTGGCTGAGCAAAATCTTCCCAACCTCATCCGCGTGCATCCAGAACGGAAACTCGCTTTGGACATGGAATGCCGCACCGAGAGATATGGGAGGCCGATTGTTGCTGCGATTGCTTTTGGTAATAACGAAGCCATTTCCGCCCTCGCTCTCTCTATCGCGGAAGGCTGCCTACCGCCCGATCAATTACAAAAACTCGATCGTATCCAAAGAGAGTTGATAGAAATGCCCCGTTTCAAAGCAGATATCGACAATAATTGGAAACAGAAAAGCTTACTATCGGTGATCTGCGCCCTTGGTAGCATATCATTAGTAGAGGCTCTCTGGGTTCCCAGGCTTGCTGCAATGTCTCTTGACCCTAAATTGAGATTTGTCAATATACAGGGGCCTACTACAATCAATGCCTACAAATATATAGCTCGAAAGCGTGCCATCGACGGCCAACTACAGGGGGATGTCGACCTTCAACCTTTGCTAATGGCAGTAAAACAGGATGATGCACCAACAGTCGAAATCCTCCTCTCTGAAGGTGCTCTGGCCACAGTGTCTCAAACATCTAAGAACCGCTATCTAGAATTTTCGAAATCAGGGACTGTGGCGGGATTACTGCTACAGTACGGGGTTACCATAGATGACTGGCTTCGCTGTAAGACTCAATCCATTTTTACTGCCGGCATCGCATCCGCCTTGAAATCAATGTCTCGCGAGGAGAAAAGGGCCTTTATCCGATCTGAAGATAAGCATGGCAGTACGCTAGCACATGCTTTATCAACAAATGGTGTCAACTCGTTAGGTTTGCTGCATTCCATCCTACTCATCGATGATACGATCACGAACTTGAAAGATAGGCTCGGCCACACACCCCTACAAATAGCAACTTTGAATGCCAGTGATGAAGCTGTGTGGATTCTATACCATGTTGGTCACGCCGAGATAGACTACTCCGACAAAGATACATTACAGTTACTTCTCTACGGCTCTTGTGTGAACGGGAGCTACGATACAGTCCAACATCTGTTGAACATGGGCGCAGATCCAAACTTAGAATCTCAAAGTGGTAGCCGGCCTTTGGATCTGGCCGTTAGACGGAGCCGTGTCCTGGAGCTTCTGTTGCAATGCCCTTCCATTGAGGTCAATTATAATAATGCAAATGGTGATACCTTAGTGACCAAGGCCCTCTACTTCGGGACTATCGAATGCTTTGAGCTGATCCTGAACCACCCAACTATCGATGTCAATCGTCCTATGACACATGGCGATACACCACTAGCGATAGCTATTAGGCTGATACTGCCTGGTCCCCGTCTACAGTTTGCTCGGTTGCTGTTAGGCCATCCCTCCATTAAGTTGAATAGCACGAGCCCTGAGCCCCTGCTTCATATTGCCGCAAAAAATTCGAGCCTAGAGGTTGCCAAGCTCCTTCTTCAATACCACTCCGTAGATGTGAATATTCGAGTTGCAAAGGGCCTCTCTCCACTCTTGGTTGCGGCTTGGTATGCGGACTCAGACTTTATAAATCTTCTTTGGAATGATCCAAGAGTTGATAGAACAGCCCAATGCGAGAATGGATGGGGTGTGATGGACTATGCTACCAACAACACCAGACATCCTGATGTCGCTAAAAGGGCCAAAAGTGGTACTTTATTCTCGTAGACTACAAGTCGCACAGGATGTTGTCAACCACCTCTTTTCTACAGTGGTCGTATCTCGACTGTATCCTCTATTGCACAGAGTCTGAGTGTATTCTCATCACATTGACCCAGGAAGAAAATATCTAATACTCTCACGAGGCAAAGACTGTCTTGCGGGCTGTTATCCAGAAGTTGTTCTGGGCCTCTACCAGATTGTCATATTAATGGTTACCGTTGAGTGTACCGAATTAGATATTACGAAATTTAAGAGTTCGCAAAATCGTTTACGAGTACAGGACACAAGAGAGAGATATAGCATCAGATTCATACTATGTTCTCACTACTCAATAACCTCGCCAAGATGAGCAATGTAGTAGCTTGGGTTATCAGTGTAAGTATAGCCAGAACTCCAAGCCCCTGGCCTGAACCAGACGTTACTCTGCTGATTGAACAGCAGAATTACACATGTATTAGTGAGGACGAGGATGGATATCAATTCGTGTGGGATGACTGCAAGGGCATATCCAATGAAGTGAGCTTCTCAACGCAGCATTAGGTGAAAGTATGCATGAATAATATGTGGTGCTCAAGTCGGAAGTCTTAGTTTGGAATATCACTGTCGAGCTGTATATTAATTACACTTCGTAGATAGGAATTACAAGACGTGACTCATGCTATTGACTTTCTTCATTTCATTACACGGGTGCTTTTTGAAAGTTTTCGTACACTACCAAGACAATAACACACGGGCGCTGGAAGCAACCCCAAAGACATCAATGCGTTCACTAGCATAATTTTTTATCGCGACTCTCTCACAAATGACTAGCCACCTCACTTCTTCTCAACCTTCTTCGCCAAGTCGGCTAGGGCATCACGGCGCTTGAACTTGGCATCCCCGATAACTCCTTGCATTCGTGTCAGCACACTCACACATTACGACATGAAAGGGATGAGCTGTGCGAAAACATACCGGCGTCAGCATCGCTAGAGAAGTGACCAGACCACTCGATGAAGGTCGAGCCCTCGAGCTCGCCGGACGTGACAGCGTAGCAGCGAATAGTCGACAAAACAGAGGTATAGGTGAGATTGGGCTTGGCGGTGATGATGCTGTAGGTGATGTAGTGGTTGATAGTCTGCAAGAGTTATAGTCCGGTAAGTATATCATGTATCCTAGGTATCCAATCAGACAGGATAAAAGAAAAAACATACACTGTGCTCCTCCTGCTTCACGTCCAGCTCGGTGCCATCCTTAAAGGTCCAGTGGACGATGTCGGTATCGTCGCTGGCGCCCTTGACGAACTCACTCGACTTGAGGGCAGACCAGAAGTCGCTAAAGTTCTGGACTATTTAACGGGGTTTGAAAGGAACAAGGGTTAGTCTCTTCCATTCCGTTCTTTTGGGAAACCAAGCTCTCCCCCTGTTGTGACGGGGGGACTTGACTTACGCTTGATATGGTGCCACACGTGGCTCAGAGGCGCCTTGATAACGGCGGACTCGACGACGGAAGTTGAAGTTGGGATCGACATGGCTGATGAGTGAGTACTGTAGGTACTGTAGCTTTTGCTTGTGGGGAAAAGTTGGTACGCTTTTTGCTGGAGTCTCTTTCTTTCTAGCAAAGGTTGATTGAGCTGAGAAGCTTTTAGAACTACAAGACTTTGGAAAGTAAGTAGGTTGTTGGAAGGAAACTGACGGATGTGCTCGCCTTACTCGGACTTAGTTAATCACGATATGTATACATAGTAAACGCAGTCACGACGTCATTAAGTCGGCTTAAGTTCCACCTGCTTGTTTCGTTCCAAGACATACCCAATATGCGTTAGACTATATTTCCTAATCGGGTATTGTTTCTCGAAGCGGATAGGTAAAGCACTATACTATTTGAGTTCTAGGCCATCTAGTGCGCTCTACAACCTTTTTGAACTTTGCCGCTAGTGTAGTCACGGCGTTTGTCCTTGCTCCTTGTAGGTTAAGATACAACTATGTATGTAAACGGTAGCAGAAGTAGGTAGGCACAATGAAGGCTTCATGCCCTATCCCAAAGCCCATGACATATGCCGAGACACAACACCACACTTGCTTCACATAGGTACCTACTGTTATGTATGTACTGTAGACGTGCACTACTTTGAGACCCCTAGACAGCAAGTCTGTCAGTATGCCGTACCACAGTACGTAACAGCCCACTCTAAATCCCCTACCACACTAGGTACTGTAGTAACTCTGCCGCTAACAAGCAGTATCCATCCGTCGGTCTTAAGCTGTCAGTTGTTAAGCTTGTTTTAACCTCGCCGACCTGAAGATCTTGAATGATTGACTCTGGGTTCTGTCCAGATACGTTAGATACCTTGCGTACATGGCATATCATCCCTTCCTAACTTTCTGCTCTGAAAACGGATACGGTTTGTATTAATGTCCCTAATACATCATGACGGTCCAGGTGAAGACAAAAGAACAAACTACTCTACGTGGTATTCGATCACTCGTCAAGATTTAGTACACTCAAGGGCCTAGTTCAGGTAGCTGTGAAGCGAAGCTGAGAGCTTACTACTTCAAGCAGTAAGTACGAACATAGTGCTCGAGACATGATCGGACTTAACGAAAAACGGGCCTCCCAACATTCCTCATGCATGAGAAAAATAACTTGACAAATCCTTTCATTAATCGAGCTTGCGGCTGTTGCATCTACGTATTCAACCTAGCTGAAGACAACCCACGGATTGTCTTTCGAGTAGTACTTGGGAATTAAAACAGTTGCATATTCAAGATCTGAGGGAGTCGGGAGAAGACGAACTATGTACCTTAACGGATGATGCGCAGCTGGGCAACTATTTACATCCGCCGGAAACTCCGCTCGATGAGCTGCAACCCGTTCAAATTCCCCATGACCAGCTCACAAATAACCCGCCTGAAGAGAGACGCAAATGAACTTGCTACATATATTATTGCTATTAGCTTGGGGCGGGGACCTTGGGCTAAAGACGGATCCCGGCTAATCGTGTTGGCCATTACGTATATAGCTGTCGAAGATACCGACAATAGAGATCACGTCGACACATAGAAACAAACTTACTGACTAGCATCGTGAACACAAGGCTGAAGACGAGGTCTCTCTTAAAAGAATTGTTGCGTGCCTACTTACGTTACATACCATGCTGCGGAGAGGTCTGCTAAGCGTCCTATATGATTCTATTGCATGTAATTATTATGAGAAACAGAGTGAACATGTCAGGTCTGACTGACATGCTTCTTATATACTCATAAACCGGGGCCATACTGCATGGTGATCGGCAGACCGCCTCCCGATCTCATACCGCCTCACTAGTGCTCACCTATGTAGAGCCGCATATAGCATGACATCTTTGCTAATAATGAACGACAGACAAATCATCTTAGGGTTACCCCGGGGCTAAGTATAATAGCTGCTGTATTTACTTACATTGACGAGATCGAGAATATCCAGAAGCCCCGTGCTCTCAAAGTCTTTAATCTGGACCCGGAAGAATGGCCTTCCTTGTGCAGTAATAATATGTCTATAACGGACCGTCCGGCAGTGTGAACTGTGGCACAATCTCTTCCATTGCCCAACAAGGACTTAGCTCGAGGACGCGAGAACATTTGCAGTTCGTCCTTCTAGATAATAATATATCACTGCAGACTGAGCACAACCTATCAGACTCTCGACTTGATGCCTGTCTTCCAACCTCTCATATCGTATCATCAGGATCCTAGAGGACGGCGTCCAGATCCTCAAATTCTGATGAGCCAGATATGTCTGAATATAAATGCGCCTGTTATACAAGATCACAAAAGGACGATCCTCCCCGTAAGCAGTGCCGATACATCAAGTCTGAGCCCGAAGGGTAGGTAGTGCCAGGTAGCCAGACTCTCTGTGGAAGACGTGATTTTTCAACATAGGAACAATCTTCTAATGCTAGGCAATCCAATCCGAGCAACTTGTCATCGGCTTTACCGTGTAAAGTGAATGATCAGTCAATTTTTCGCCGACTTAAACAAGAAACGAGAAAACGTCTTCCGAGTAGTTTGTACCAAGGGATGGACTCCTTGCAGTTATTATCAGTAAGCAGAGTCTTCCAGAGCTCAGCTCAGCTCAGCTCAGCCAAGATGGAGGGATCGAAGCCAACGCATAAATACGTAGTGCTAGAAGGCCATCAAAGGTAAGATTTCGTAAGGGTAGTTCACACGTAGAGCTCGACACGGTAAACTCGAAGTTCCCTAACCAGGTTTGTCTCTGTCACTGTTCTTGTTTCGGATTCGGACCTGTTATACCCTAGTTTAGTCACCCCTGCTCTTCCTACCCTACCCTATACCTGCCCCTACACAAATGAAGTGATTATATGTTGACACATCAATAATGGCTATTATAGTCACGTTCACTAGCATCTTGATAGATTCTCTTCTTTCTTGCTTCTGAACGTGACATGCCAACACCGATCTCCTGTGTTTTGCCCTATTCAGGGCACTCATCTATTCAAGACGATAATATACACTCACTAGAGTAACATCAAGACTTAAACCCCGTGGTTTTACCCCGTCACCTCTACTAAAGTTAGGTGATATACAAGAACACTAACACACACATCGATATTATTTAGTTTTTCATTTACTCTATTCATTATCACATATCTCATCTGACCTCAGCTCACTCCTCTCATAAAAAGCTTACAACCTCCTAACCTTCATCCACTCACTCGTGCCCAGGCCCAAGTTCAGTCCATTCTGTGCCCACCACTTCTTGACCGGTCTAGGATCCCCAAACGCATCTTCGAGGGCCTCCTCTATATCGCACGTCTTATACTCGACCCTATGCGTGCGCCCGTCACCGCCCGGTTTCTCGCCGCGGGCATATTGCTTCCACCATTCTAGGACACTGACATGGCCTTGTTTCGTAGGCGCGACGAGGACCTGTGAATCGAAGGAGAGTTTCTCGCCCTTCAGTTCGTGCCACGTGTCCAACACGGCCGTGTGACCGTGTGCGCTGGCGATCTTGCACACGCCCTCGCTGTAGCCGACGGCGATCCCGGAGGTCTCCCACCATCGGAGAACGGCCGTCTGGCCGTGTTGGGCGGCGGTAAGAAGGCTGCGGCCCGGTTTAAGGGCAATGCTGTCGTTCTTAAGCGCCGCGTCTTTCCACCACTCTAATACTAATAAATGACCTTCCTTTGAGGCGGATTCAAGCGCTGCCTCTGTGTGTTTGAGAGGAAGGCCTGAACGTAGCCACCAGTCCAGCACGTGAACGTAGCCCATGCGCGAAGCGTTGTCTAACGCCTCGGCATCGTATTCTTTCTTTAAAAAGGACGGTGATGTGTTCCACCAATTTAATATATCCACGCGTCCATAGACTCCAGATGCCTTATTAGGCAGGAATTTGGCGCTGAATGATGACCAAAATACCTTGCTTAAATGTGTCTCAAGATAGGCTAGCACATCAATGAGGGAAAACTTCATGATGAGTTTGACGACGAGAGAGGAAACGTAACGTAAGCCCTTGGGCGCTTCTGAGAGCTTTTGACAAATAATGTCTGACCTTGGAGAGGTAAGTATCAACCACTCGAGGTCGTACATATATATATCGATAGGGTCCGACAGGTTCGCCCTGTTCTTCTTCCACTCGTTTGGTATGTCCAATGTTGTGTATATATTGAGAGCCGTGGCGAGCTCCCAGTCTCCGACATGCTCAAAGATCAGACTCCATATCTCTGGTGGCAGGTTCGCAGCCACGCGACGGGGGCTTATGGTGTGCATGGCCTTCTTAGCGGCGACCTCAACATCATGCCCAAGGCTCATAAGCTCGGCTTGATTCTTGATTATACCGACAAGGTCATTAAACCCATCCCATGATACAACGCGCTTGCCCTGTCTCGGCCCCTCGTAATGCCATAGGACTGGTGCCATCACCTTGATCCAGTTCCATTTTCGTTTTATCTTGCTCAGCTGCTTCTTCGTCATAGGATGCTCCCACATCTGCACCGACATTCCCGGGACCAACAAAATCTTCTTGGAAACGTCCCAGGCTCGCAGGACTTCGAGTAGTGTGGTGTCGGCGATACCCGACATCATCTTAGCGAGGTGATCGGCATCGATAGGAGCGAGGACGAGCAAGTCGGCCCATTCCACGAGTTCGAAGGCCATCTGGCGAGCAGAATCTATAGCATCTCTCGTTCTCTGGTCTGCGTCCACAGCAACGGTTGCCAAGCTTCGGTTCTCCATAACAATGATGTCATGCGTAAGTCGGAAGGGGATTTCGTCTACGAGAGCGCGGATCTCAATCTGGGCGTCTTTTAGGAGCCGCACGGCGACTGCCTGCGCATAGGCGACATCCCGCTGGCCGTTGGCGGCCACGAGCATTCGTAGCTTTCTCATTCGTGGCATTTCGTATAGAGAGGTGCAAGAAGAACTGGTGGTCTGGAAGGGTTGCGGACAGCGAAACAGCGGAGAATCGGGGCTGTTGACCGCCATGCTGCGAGACTGAGGATAGGGAATCGCCAGCACCGAACGGCAATACGCGGTATAGCTGAACTATGTCAGATAAGTTATGCTAAGTTGTTGCGTTAACGTTCAAGTAGAGGTAGAAGTGCAGGGGCAAAAAGCCAATGGAATGGAATCTCTATAAGATCGCCCCGCCACCAACAAGGGATAGGACGGGATTGATTAAGTTGGTACACCTAGTAAACAAGGGCAATTATGATAGTAGTACAGATGTATTGTATTATCGGGTCGAGAAAAAAAAAATTGTTGAACAATCCAGAAGGGAATTGTTATATGGAACAAGGGAACACTTCTTATTAGGTAAACGTGACGATGGTTTTCTCGATCAAAACACCAAACTCGTGAGTCGGTGAAATGATACTGAATTGCAGATGCGTTGCGCTATCTATCCATTACCTAATATTCCCAAGACATGGTAGTATCTACCGTATTTTCAGCATAAAAGTGGCTCTGTGGGGGGATGAGGTGCAGAATGACGCTTGCGCACCTCCCCACAACATTCTCAGAAGTACCTACTCTACCTTACAGATGGACATACAATATGCAGTCCTACCGCGACCCAGTATTCTGTATCCTATCTACACTGTACCTGTGTGCTGTACACGGTGATGAGATGCAGACCCTTCTTCATATTCCACTAATACACTACAGATGTATTCATAGAGACTTTAAATTAATGATCAGATAAGATGTTTACGAACTTGCGCTCGATCAGCACATTGAAACAGGACACTAGGTATCTATTCATGTATGAGGAAAAATACAGATTTATATGCAAAAATATCTCATCATATAGCCAGACAACTCAAAAAATTATACCCTAAATAAACTTAACAGGAGGCGACTAGCGTGTGCCAGTATAAACTGACTTTCTGTCTACAAAAGGCGACATCATCGGCATAAAGGTATCTCGCGAGTGGCGCTTGCTAGATTGGTCAACTCCAGTCCTCACCAGAGTAGAGTATTAATACTGCCCATATGTATATATACTAGGCAGCGCCCAGCATGTCGGTCCAATCTTATGTGCTGCTCAAAGAGAAATGACATTCCAATGCTAACATCCGCTTGCTTCATGCTGCTAACGCAATCCAATTACGCTCATCTCCAGTGTCCACACTCTTCGAATCCATACCTTGAGCGGCCCATCAACTCCTTCTACGTTGTTCAACTCAACGCCCTCCCACCAGCAACGACGGGCAGGTTTCCTCCAGAAGAGGAGAAGCTTTTGCGCCATACCGACAGCGTTGCTGCCCATCTCGTTGCCGCGAATATCACTACGAAGCCGAGCGAGGGCTAAACTACACACCACCGCTTTATTAGGCTCGCCTGCGCGATGACCCCATCGGTCGTCATGATTAAATCCGCTTTTGATGCTTGTTAGCTAACTAATGCGCGCAATTACTTTCTTGCGGTCGATATTGTCACTTACCCAGCCGTCAACATATCAATTAAATGAGCTTCTGTCGTCCCAGGCTCATCACTGCGCTTTAGTCCTGAAAAGATGCCGTCTTGCTTTAACAGAGCCCTGGATGCAGCACGCTTGACTTCCATCATCTCCGCTTGCGTTATGTCTGGTCGAGGGGGTATAGCATAAAAGTCCAGGTCTTCTCTGAGAACAATGATCCCGGCTCGCTTGCTACCGTCTTCACCACGGCCGCCAAGCGAGTCAATGGGCACAACACCTCCATCGGGAGAGGAATTGGGTGAGGGTTCATTAGGTATGGATTGGGCCACATTACGGAAGAATTCGAGCATGTATTGCAGGGATGCAGGGTCATACTGGGACGCGAGGTCAGTGAAATGGATATTAATATTGGACAGGAGGTTGCGAATGATTGAGAAGCAAGGGAAAGGGGAAGTGATTAGGTTGGTCATCATTGAGCAGCTTGTGCTCAAAGCGGCTTGCGTGACTTCTTGAGAGATGGGGTTATCATGTTCAAGGGTACTGACATCGACTTGGACGGCATCACCGTCCGAGAAGCCACCCATATGACCTTCCGGGAAAAGCCCATTAGGAAACAGAGATAACAGGACAAATTCAGGTAACGTTAACAGCTCGTCTCTGGAAAGGACGAAACGTGTACCCCTGCAAAGATCATTTCAGCGAGCATTCCACATATCAGGCGCCTCTCACAACCTACCTCAGGTCCATCGTAATGGTCTCATCAGCGCCGACATCTGTGTAGCCAGGTCAGCATCAGCACTATAAGGTCTTCGTAGAGCAATGATGGATACCTTACCTCCAATGGTGTTCACAGGAGGGCCCCCCTGCTGGACCTGAGTAATAATACTCGCTGCACCTCCGGCGGCCGCCATTAGGTATGTGAAAGAGAGGAGCGGGCTATAGCCTTCGGAATATGCAGGCGGAGGCTCGCTGGAATCGTCGACCTTCTGGCCCGAAGATTCACCCTTGACGTCTTTTGGAAGGGCGTTTTTGGTTTCAGCAATAGCGTCTTGGAACGAAGGAGAGGTTTCAAAAGGATGGTCCTCAGACGAGATAGAATCTGCAGGAGCATAGGCTGGGGCTGCTGTAGCTGACGAGGCGCCGGCTTCTGAAAAGGCACGTGCGCCTGGACTCGGGAGTTCGAAATGATCGTCGTCAGCGAGATTCTCGGCCGGGTTATAAACGTAAAGACTAAAAAACGGAGGGGGTTCCGGGCGTGAGAAGGAGGTAGAGGCTGATGCTTCGGAGCTAGGGTAGGGGTATCGGGGTGGAGGAGAGCGCGCGCGGTTGGGATTGCCGCTGATGTCTTGGTCGTTGTGGTGATCCAGTTCCGCTCCAACTTCAACTCCAACTTGGGCTTCGGATTTGTATGCGGCGTTCGCGTGTTCAATGGCAGTCTGCGGGAGCCCGGCGGACAGGGACTCTCCGTGACTTTCTTCCTGCGAGTCGGACAACGTGGCGGCGGTTTCACAGGTGATGAACAGGTAAAGGTCGGATAAAGGGACGGGGTCGAACGGGGTTGGAGAGAAATGTCGGGGGTGCAATCAAATCACCGATGGAGCCTGATGAGGATAGCTTCCGCGTCTGTAGTTTGATTACGGGCGACGGAAGGGCGACGTTGCGGTGGGGGTTTCTTAATTGGATGGTCGATTGGACCTCCCTTCGTTGAACATGGGGATGCCAATTGGGCTTGGCTTAAGATTAATTGTTGTATCGGCAACGACTCGGAAGTTTTAACACCTCTAGATAGCAATCATGGTCTTGATCATAGTCAACAGACAGATTAGATTGAAAATTGAGTTGAACTGTGTTTTGTATGTACATAAATGTTGGATTTGTTGAAAGACAGGACAGAGAGACTTCATCGCCGTTTCTCTACCCGTTGGTTCTCCTGCCACACCCCTTCAATGTACCAACCAGTGCTCTCCTACTACTGTTGGCCGCCAAAGTCATTTGCTGGCATTCAGCATTTGGGTTAGGGAGCCAGGCCTACCAATCTCAGAGTCAAGTCAGGGGCAAAGGTACTTTTCCTTTCCTTGGGTGATGGTTTTAATAGTTTTAGTGGCCCACTAGCCGCCGACGCTAACCCTTTCAAGTCTCCACACTTTCGCTAAGAACAGGCTCTACTATGTACAGAATGTACCTCCGACCTGTATGCTGAGGTACCTAGATGGTACCTACAAATATGAACCTGCATCATCGTCTATTTTGAGTCTATCTTGGTCCTAGCTCAACTCATCACCTGCTCTCACACCTTTATCCCCTCTACAGTAATGTTTCCACAAGGCTGTTTCTATCACATCTCATACCTAGGTAGTACTCTCTTACTGACATACATGTAGCTAAGGTGCTCGATAGGCAGTGTCGTCTCGCTTCTCGAGGCCGCAGCCGTTAGACTTCCGGAAGCATTTATGCTACACTCAACCAATTACTCCCAGTACACCATTAAGCGTATCCCCTATTATGCTCTGGACACATTAGGGCAAAAATGAGTCCTTAAGCCACGGCTCATATACCTAGCTTCTAGTTGTTACCAGTTTGCCTAAAAATTGATATATCTATTGAACCGGCTAGGTTAGGCATGGATTTGGTTTCCTAAAGCCCACCGACATAGCTCCAGTCATCGTGAGTTTGAGCAAGGCAAATACATGCATACAAGGCAGACTTGTTCATGAAGGCAAAATAAGACATCTGTACACTTTTCCTACTCGCTGTGCTCCATAGTACGCGGGACTAGCAGCGCCAATCAATTTAAACGGACAAGGATTGACTTGAGGTGAATGCGCAGGATACCTCTTGTCCCCTGATTCTTCGGGGTATCAAATGATTCTACTTTACTAAACCACCGAGAGTAAGAGAGCGATGAGGCAGCTTTCGGTGCTAGAGGCATCAGGAGCCACAACGCGTAGTCTTACTGAGCAGGATTATTCATTCCTAATAGACCGGAGAGTTCGGCTACCCACCCAGTGACCTTTGCTGCGAGAATACTTGCCTTCACCTTTGCTAGAGCATGTTAACGGAGACTATCAGCAACTAGATAGTCAGAGTTGATCTACGTATGTAGTGTAGCTATATCACCCTAGTTTCACGTGGCCGGATTCTCTACAAAGGGCAATGGCTATAGTTATTGATGAAGCCAAGTTTAGGCACTTAGAGATATTCCGAGGCTGCTAGTGAGAGCTGCCGCGTCAGCATAATCAGACGGGCACCCTTAAACGACCTTCTCAAGGTAGTTGGTGTGACTTGAGATCATGAGGTGTTTAGTTTTATAAACTCTCCAGCAAGGTCAGCAACAGATATCACGCCTTCCACTCTGACCACCGGGTTACTACCCCGTCGTACCTAGCATTCGCTCTGCCAAGCTGTCGCTGTGAAATGCCTGTTGTCTCCCAGGCCTCCTTTTGTCTCTCTAGCCCGTCGCAAAGTCTTTATATCCAAGAGTCCACCTAAAGTTAGTGTACTGAACTATCATTATTTTTCTCCGTACCGGTCCCAAATATGTGTGATGCTCACTCAGAATAGGTTAGGGTACGCAAGTCGGAACTTCAGCCTTGTCTTAATAAATCTATTATCATCCATGGTCGCCTTAGGATATCACATGGAATTTTGTTCTTTTAGTCGCCCAATCATGCGCAAAAGGTATAGCGCAGGACTAGAGCTTGTCTCTTTCGTCGCTTCCACGGCTGTGAGACGTCCGGTTCGCCTCAGTAGTTGCTTCTTTCGATGTGTCAAAGCCTGTCGAGAAGTTCTTCATGCTTATTCCTCCATTGTCTTGACACATTCCCACTCGCCTCTCAAGTTCTCCTTCCACAGCGAGACCTTGTTGTCAGCGCCACTAACCGCCAGCACGTTCCCGCTCAAACTCCAGCTGACCCGCCAGACAGTGGCATCGAAATTCAACACCTTGCATGACCATTGTCCTTGGCTAGAGTTGTCGCTCGTCCAGATGCGCACTGTCTTGTCCTGCGATGCTGACGCAATGTAGCTCTTTTGTAGCACCGTGGGGCTCCATGCCACGTCGCGCACCCAATCTGTGTGGCCAACCAGTGGCTCCCTCTCTTGCTTATAGTTCTGTGTAGCAGGGTCGTACGTCCACAGCTTCAGGACGTTATCGCAACCACCTGTCACAAAGCGACGCTGGCCTAGGGTGCCAGGGGCAGGTGGGCTCGAGGAAACAATGCTGCCGGGGGTGGTCGCCGGTGCCCAGGAGACCGAATTGACACCGAGGCCGTGTGCGGGGAAAATGACGTTGGAGAAGTTGTTATCTTTGAACTCGAGGACGGAGACGGAGCCGTCAGAGGAGGCGCAGGCCAAGAGACAGCCGGACTCGTGGGGTGACCATGACACCATGTTGACGGAGGCCTTGTGGAGGGCAAAGTCGAAGATGCGCTGCCACTGGTTCGATTGTTCGCGCCAGATGAATACTTTGCCATCGTAACCTGCCGAAGCGAGGATATTTCCATACTTAGGGTGTGCCCAGGACACGCACCATACAGCACCCTCATGACTACAACATCCCCCTCAGCTGTCAGCATATGCACCTTCCTCCCCCAAACTTGTGTAAAGACAGTTCGTACCCTTTCAGTGTCTCTGTTAACCGCTGTAATTCGCCCTCGATCTCGAAGATCTTGATAGTCTTATCGGATGAGCATGTCGCAAGTCGTCTTCCGTAGTAGTCGAGGACGGCATCGTGCTAATAAGCGTCAGCTATGTTGGCGCAGCCATCTTTTAACTGGCAATGAGACTGCTATGAATTGTAAAGTTCTAACTATGTTGTGATAGAACGGATTGAAAGTAGCCTGGCGAGTGAACAAGGATTGTACGTACAATCATTTCATCGTGGCCGGAATTTGTTATTACTTGCGCCTGTAGTTGGGGTTAGCCAAGTTGCTTCCACATATTGCGCAGGCAATTGTTGGATTCTTAATATACCATTTTGGTGATTTTATATGAGGGAAGTGGAGGGTGTGCAAGTTGATCTCGACGTGATTACTGAGAGCCTCCCCAAGCCGATGGTCTATCTGTTTGTGCTGGGATACTTGTCCCCTTTGGAATGCACATTAGCTGGCCTTGTCCTGCAAGGCGCCCATCACCTTGCAAAGTGGGTACCTACAGTAATAGATTAGGTACTGCCCGTGAAACATTCTAACCTACAGGGTTGGAATGTTTTGTACAGTATTTAAACACAGTCCATAAGTTTTCAAACTGTTCTTTACGTAAAGCACGCCTTGTGGTCATAGCGCTACTTCTTCCTAGTACTCAGCAAGTACCGACAAGAATGCGGTTACAAAGGCTGCTAGGTTAATCAGGTCTATATTCAAGCATCTTAAAGTACTTACTCTGACAAATATACTTATCTCTCAACTACATGGGCACCTCCCTTACCCCGTAAAATATCATGGGATCTCGGGGAAGGCGAAGTGGGTTGCCCTTTGTAGGTAATGCCCTTGAGCCGCACCATTCAATCGGTTTAGTTCGCGTAGGTGCCGGTACCGTTGCCGAGGCTGATATGAACCCAACGGCCTTGCTTTTAGACTCCTTGTGACATCGATATCAACCTTCTATTTCGACTTCACGGCCGTTCCTAGGTAGTGGTCTAATTTGCATTGTACAGTATTACGCTATCGCGCAAATTTTGCTTCACTCTTGTCTTGTTAACTATCCTTGTACACCTTCTCATGGCAATAATTTGAGTTGCCTGTACCTCATTACTTTCTGCCTCTTCTAAATTCTCACCAAGTGAGAACGGTCACCTAGGAAGAAGTTGAGCTTGGATCCTTTTCCGATTTCTTGCACCTACCTAACGCCCTAAGTATTAACCAAAACAGAAGACAAGGTACAACAGGCCTTCGCCCCGTACTTTGTCACCAACCCACATTCTTTATATCCCTTCTTTCCCAGATATTGTCACGCCAAGCACTTCTTCTTGTTCCCAACCTCCTGTCGCCGACACACACCCCGTCGCCGACAAGCAAAGGCCCCGCATCAGCCCTACCGCAACTCTGCTACTCTATTAATTTTCTTTAGAGGTTACACCTCAGATAATGGCAGACCCTACCTGCGGGCCCTCGAATGCATTTAAGGGTCTTACGCGCCACGTGGACCAGGATCGCTCCGTTCAAAGGGACAGAGTTTCTGCCGGCTATCAGCAGCCCACGCAGGTGAGTTTCATTCCTCATCCCAGTAAATTTGGCGCTGTGGTTTCTCACCTTTTAACAGAATTTTCGGTCAAGCCCTTCAAGTTCCGGATTAACTGGTCAATATGGTGCTTTCCACCAACAGTTGGCTGAGCTTCCTCAGCATCCTACAGCCGGCCTAGAGCCTCACTCATTACCATTCCCTCACGCTTCTCATCTAGTTCAAGCACCTAACGTTTTTGAGCGGTTATCAAGCCAGCGGCGAGTAGGCCAGCAGCCAGCTGGTTTAAGCTCAAACGCTGGCAGTAGTTGGGTTGGAGATTTTCAACGAATGAATCTCACAGGCGCCCAGGCGGCACCCTTTCATAATCAGAACCAAACACCGCATATGAATGAGCCACGCTTAGCTCACAACCCATATCTGGGCTTCCCTTCATACCAGATTCCCTATCAATCCCCGCAGCCACACCAGCCCGGACCTACCGGCATGCATGGGTTCACAAACGGCTTCGGTGGTAAGTGTTACTTATACGGCCCGACATTTTGAAAGAAACTGACAGCAAATAGTCAACAACGAGTTCATTGATGCCAGAGCTCAAGAGGACCTTGAAAGGGAGTTTGATCAAGCAATGGACGAATGGATGGCCCAAAATGGGCCACAGGCAGAGACTAGTTATCAAGTCAACCTTGCAACTTTGGAAAACGACAATGTGGCAGCAGCCCTCGACGCCGCAAGCGCCGAGACCAGCCTCAAGGAGAACACAGCCGAGGTTCCCGTAGAAAATACAGACACCGAGTTGGCTCGTGCTGCCCAACAACTCGTCGACTCGGTCTCTGATAATGAGACAGACAAATTCAAGAACTCAAAGTTTCTTGAATTCATGCGTCGTCTTGCGGCGCACGAACTAACTGTCCGGGACAACGAGCTAGTAGAGACACCACAGGCTTTGGGTGAAATACACCCTGCCGATAGTTCGGTTAGTATCATGTCCACCCAGTCAAGATCTGTCTCATGACTAACAGTGCAGTTAGAACGCTGACGCTTCGCCCTCGCGCCAAGACCAGTCAGACTCTCCAGGCCGAGTGGGCGAGAAGCAGACACATGCTTGAACGAAGTCCTGCGTCCAGTTAGCGACGAAGCTCACAACAGTCGCTCCTACTAATAGTGGAACAGCCAAAGCCCCAACTGCACTGAACGGTTGGCAAGTCTTTGTGCTTGGCGACTACCATCAACAGCAACAGCGTAGACCTGGATTTCATCGAATGGTGTCTTTGTCATGCCAACTTATTGCAAGGCCGGAGGGGCGTATTTCGGGAACGAGAGTTTTCCGCCTGGTCTGAGGCATATACCCTTCTTTCGGCTCAGAATACCTAGGAGGTGGGCAATGAGGTGAATGATAGGATTGATACAACGCCCGAGGCGCATGATTCTAGGCATCATTCTATGCTAGAAGCATGTTGTCGTCACAATATTTCTCAAAGGACAGCAAACGTAGATTTGATAGTTCCTTTGTAGCTAGCTATCCCAATATGACTACACCAAGCAGAGAGCCGATTGCCGATTGCCCATCACCCATCCCAGGTAGATAGGCATATTGCAAGCGAATAGCAACATTGCTAGCATTCAGCTATAAATACTTAGCCAAATCATCAGTCAACTAGCTCAGCTTTCATAACATAAGATTCTAGTTTGTTGTGCCCCTACTATATCATACCATCAAGCTCCCGCCACCCCAAAATAATTTCTAAGTATTATATATCAATTAAGATCTTCCCACCTCACATCTGGTCAGTTTGTCAGTCAGCCAAGTTTAATACACCCCCTATTCCAACATGAGTGGAAATGTGCGGAGTTGGTGCCTCAAACATGCATAACACAGAGACAACACGTTCAGCATTTCCAGGTCCAGCGGATTTAATCGCGTTGAGCCATGGTGATATTATAAGATAGCAGAGGAAAACGTAAATAAATAAAAAATAAAAAAAATAAAGACGGTCGACCTAGTCCGTCATTGCTTTCTCAATTTCTTGTAGAGCAACTGCCCATGCCGATCAGATAAGGTCTCATATCAAGTTCTCCTGCAAGTTGGACAGCCGGTCCAATACTTTCGATCAAACTCGGGACCAGGGCAGGGAATCGAACCCCGAACATTTCCTTAACCTATGTTACCAGATATAGGAGCGTTAGCTTGACCAGTACACCAACCCATTTGTTGGAAGAACAGCTGTCAATTGTGGTTTATTAGGCAATCACCTTACCCCTACATGCCCAATTGCCCTCCACCTCTATGAGCCATTCACTCACTCACTTTGCTTCACTCCAATTAATATCTACAGCAGTCTAATCAATAGTAATGCCCTGCCGCCTTTCTTCTAAGGCCCAGCTCCAGACAGCTGGGGTACCTACACAAGCAAAGCTCAGCCTATCTTTCCAAATCAGCTCCTTGTATGCATACTTGCCTTACCAAATATCTTCAACCTCCGCTACCTTTCCCCCAAGTCCCAATTCTAGACAGTTGAGGTATCTGCACAAGCCACTGTAGTTAGTACAAGCAACGCTTGGTCTATTTCCATCAAATTAGCTTCTTGTCTGCGTACTTCCCTTACCAAATATTTTCAACCTTCATTTCCTCCAGCAACCTTGCACTACCACCACCCCACATATCCCGAGATCAACGAAAGCCAATATGCCGAAGTATGTCCCGTTTCTTCGGGAGCTCATATGGCGAGGATTCCGTAGTGGTTTGCGGTGGGAGACGAAGGGCGAAGCAGTCAGGAAGGCGAGTGGATTTCTGCACACCCACCGTTTTCTCCTCCATTTTCCCGGTTCATTCCAACTTCGAAGAACCATCGTCGTCGACCTAGGCAGTACGAACAAGACCTTTATTAACCGTGTCATGGCTGACTTCTACCATTTCGCTGCCGACAATGTCAGGCTCTGCGGTGAACTATCGCCAGAAGACTTCTTCGCAGTCGTCAAGGACACCCAGGAATGGGCTGTCAACATTGAAAATGCATTATTTTGGCGATTCACTTATCGCCTGTTCCATGCACGTGCCCTCTTTATCGACACTTACGTCGCCACCCCCGAAGCGCCGCCCAGCACTGAGCTCACAAGAGCTCTGGACAGATTCCGAAATACATTCTTCGCCTACTGTGAGTCAGCACCCTTCCTTTCCAATTCCGACAACACATAGTTCTATTTTCTGACCTGCTTAAGTGAAGATGACCCTGATACTCTCCCGGAGGGCAGCTACTCGAAGCGCAAGAAATATCAGCGATTCTGCAACAACAAGCGTGCCGAGTACTTCGGGCTCTCTTCGGCAGACTATGAGGGTGATGGTACCGACCGCCTGTTCGAAACGTACGTGCTAGATATGAGTGTCGATCCAGTTGCTGGTCAGTATAGACCAGCCGCAGTGCGACCCGAGGAAGATGAGGTTGGGATCGGCTTCTTTTACGACGAGGGCCACGACAAACCGACTTATGGCCGCACTGAACTCCCCCAGAACCCTACCGAGCAGAAAGACAGCCAAGGGGAAAAAGATAGGTGAACATAAAATCATGTCTATGGGCCGCTGATTTGGGGTCTAGAAGAGTTATCAGGGGTGCACTAGGCATTGGTCTGTACGAATCCAAGCTTCTGTAGACAAGCTCTGCAGATAGGTATACGACTCTGGAAACACAGTGATTCTCTAGTGAAGAAGCATCTTATCTCCATATTTGTGATACCATCAACTATTTCTTATATGTTAGGCCATTCTCGACTTCAAGGACGAATTATGACATGGATATGGAACTCTTGAGAGATATGGGCTTGATACCAAACCTTGCCGTTCCTCAAGGTTTTCATTCTATTTACTGTAGAAGTGTAGTGACCATCCCGTCAAGGGCTTCTGCGGTTATGTGTGGACGTCATAAGCAGCAGAAGTTGAACTCGGAAATAAGGATAAAAGACAACCGAGTGCTGTTCCGCCAGCGTGACTATACTTCAGGTCCGCCGAGACTGCAAATCCATGATTTGAATCGAGCCAAGCAACTTTAGATAGGATCCTACCTTGACGGGTATTGAACTCGCCTTGATTTGGGCTAGCTAACGCTATGGGGATGGGGAGGACGCTATGCTCGAGAATCTCGCACCCCACCAGAGTACGATTTAGACTAGCCCATTATTTCAGTTAAGTATTGCAAACGACTATCGAAATAGACACACGAGCAAGCACGTCATAAAAAAATGGTCAGGAAGCACGTTCTTGCCCATTCATCACATCTAACTTGACGTTGGGAAAGTGCTTTGCGGTCAGGCTTGTCGTCGACATTTTACATAATCACTAGGCAGTTGACGGCTTGCTGCAGGCCAGCTGCAGGCGACATCGGTCCAATCACGATGGCCCACATAGCCCTTTTTGTGGCTTAATGTTGTTTGGTCATCAAACATCGATCGCGGGTTGGACAAGCGGAAAAAATGCCCCAAAGGTGAGCATCTGTCATTCGTCACCTGCTTACCTTAGGCTACCTACCTACCTGTGGCTTAGACTGGACTTGGCTTAGGCGTCTGTCTACTATTACTACTTCCTGTATTGCAACCCCATTCCTGTCTTCCGTCTGGTTTGATAGGTAGGAAAATTGAGAATCTGACACTCTAGGGCTGAAATGTGTCAAGTTATTGCATGCATGCAGACATCGGGCATGTCGGACAGTACCGGCGGTCAGAGACGAAGGGAGAGAAAGTGCGTAAGCTTGAGGACAGAGAATCAATTCGCGGGTGGGTGGCTGTAGGTGGCTGTAGGTCCTCACAGAATAGCAGCATGGACGCGCATAATTTTCCGCCCCCAACTCTTTTTCGTCCCCGTGTCCGGAAGATCACATCCCATATCAAATCCGAAGGACTCCGGATGAACGACAAAATGTCGGGCTGAGCAACCTCGTCAAATACGTAGCAGTGCATCGTTCCGCCGACTTACTGCTCGCTCGGCTGAGAGAAAAGTCACGGGACGATCAGCGAGTTTAGCACACCTTGCTGCGATGGTTAATCTACTTAATCACTCGGAGGGGTTGAAGGGCGCGCATATGTTAAACGTGGACCTGTAATTGAATCTCCTCCCGTGGGAACCGGTATCCATCTCGATTTGTATGTATAGGAATGATTAGCGAGATTCTTCCCTTTTTTTCGTATCTCGTTTAGTCTTAAAATCCTTAGCTTCCTTGAATGCGGAATAACTACGAGCATGTTCTGTTGTTATTCCCTGGAGATTTCAAGGATGCGAAATTTCCGTCGCACTCGTATGTGTAACCGAAACGCCGGCGCTCTGGTATCCGCAGTCTACCATGGATGTCCAGTTTAACCTGTGGCACCAGAACATATCTAATGCAGTAGAGGAAGTGAATGAAGTAGCGATGTTCTGGGATAAACAACATTATCTGACTCGAGAATACTTGATATGACCTATCTGACGGTCGACGACCGAGGAAGCTATGAGTAATACATACTTGCTGTAGGTATGTATATAGGGAGAGAGCGCTGCCTTCCGTACACATATGGAAATGTTCCGTGTGATTGATTAATCAGTGTCGCATCTCACCTCTTTAGAAGGAAGGTGTGGACAATGCCTGCACTGCTAGTTCTAGAATAGCTGGCCAAAAGAATTGGTAGCGGGTCTGCAGTGGATAATAAGCCGCAAAGCCCTACCAGGCGTTCCAAGGAGGGCTGCGAGACGAAGCAGAGTGAGTGAGACCAGACGACGCAACACAACGTCGGTAACGTTGCGATGAGTCACAGAGCTCACTTCAATTCCTGATCAGCGGGCAGGAACAAGACAAGAAGAAGACACCCGAGCTCACGAATTGATCGATCTGATTGATCAGATTCACTACACCCCATGTTTCGTGATCCTATGTTCCCTTTTTTTCTGGCCTTTCTTTTACTTTTGCGGCGATTATCCGTATGAAACATCAGATTAAGAGCAGAACATGGAGAGTTATGTGGATAGGTAGCTCAGGCACCTAGTATCTAATTGGCTGCAGACCACGCAACACTACGCACTCCTATGTATAGTAGTACCTAGGGCAGTTCAAGCGGAGATGCAAAGCCGCATCGGATAGTATTGTATTATGGATTTGACTGGTGACATTGCCTTCCCTATGCATATATGCGCATCTGCGCAACAAGCCACCAGGCCCATGAATGTACATTCCGTGCTGACTACCTACTTCGTCTTGCCTGCAGATATAGGTATACGTAGTAGGTAGGTGGATGTGACCATATAACCAGCTAACCTAGGAATTCTACTCAAGATATGCAACCTACTAATAACTAGGCACACCTATGCTGCAGTAGGTAGATTGACTAGAACGAATGGAAGAAAAATAAGAAAAATAAGCTAAAGACGCAATTCCAGGCTTCCTAGCTGAGTTTTCCTTAGTACCAGGACCCGGGTTAGGAATGCTGCAAGAGATCGCAAGAATCCTAACCTCGATAGGCCCAGGGGACCCGTACGTAGGTGCGTATGGTGTGCATCATGTCTTCCAATCAAATGGAAATCGCATTGGGTTTCCACACGTCCTACCTACTATTGGCGCTGGCTGCGTATGCTAAAGTGTGCTTGGTATGGGTTAGCCTCTGAAAGGCATGCGCGGTTTGGGAATTGGGTGACACGCGCAAACTAATATGCACTTTGAAGGTGAGGAGACGCCAGGTTACCCAGCTTCAAGACCAATTCAGTTGATTCTTGGTGCAAGAGGGTCGCCTGGTAGGTAGGTAAGCACAAATGCTCCTGGACCATTCAAGGCGACATATAGATGTACATCCGTTCTATCGTTGTTGTTGCATCTCGTGTACATAGTACGCAGTGGCTTGAGTCTCCTAGATTTCGTGCCGACAGAGCCTTCCCAATTCAGCTGGCCGAAACGAACCCTCCAATCAAACCTAAAGGGCGGGGCTGAGCAGTCGCAAGCAAGCCCACAGACCACATGAACTTCTTCCACTATCATCCAGTTGTCCTAAAACAACCTAGCGTATATCTTGGCAATTGTTGCGACGGTCGTTCCTATGTACTTACAAGGGATCTGTCTTGAGCACTGATTAATAATGCTACTTTACGTAGATTGAGACAGTAGATGAGCCCACGCTAACATTAACTGAATGTACAGCTATTTCAACATATGAAAGAAACTCATCATGATCCCATAGGGTATTGTATTAAGTAGTATGGATGCCTTGAGATGTGTTTCTTTCGTCCCAATAGATATGCCGTACACCCCGTACACCACAGAGGACGTTGGAAAAGAGACCGTATGATTAAAAGCGTGATTTGTAGGATAAATACCTCTACTATGTAGAGTGTGCCTACCTGCGTGCCTGGTCGACCGTGCATATGCCACTAAACCCGGTTGTGGAAAGGCGCAGCAACAGGTATGACTCACACCTCTGCCAAGCATTTGAGGGCTTGCTCGCACACACAATGTCACTTGCTAACTGATTCCCAACCCGGATTGCCCTGTTACAAGGCACAATTCCTACACAATCACAATTGTTCGTAGCTAAGGCGGGACTTCTGTCAGACACACGCAGATACACCCCCGACCCCAATCTGCTTACGGGTCCACTGTTTTCCTGTCTAGAGTCCAAATAGAGCCCCCCCATTGGCTGGATGTTTTCTGGCTGCTGCCCACTTCGCCGTATTGTGCCCTCTTGTGCCCTCTCATCCCACCAAGAGGCGCCTGCTCCTTGGTGTAGGTACTGCAGTAGACACCTACAGGCATTCTCTGATGCCTGCGAAAAAAATTGTTGCCTGAAAAAATACTAAAGGGTGTGCCTCCCGCATTCACACACAATTTTCCTTTCCTTTTTTTTTCCCTCTTTTCCTTCTCTACCCCCCCATACTCAATAGACCTTTTTATACATGAAGACATCTACACGTCAACAAAATGCGCTAAACAACTTGACCTCGTGTCTCGCCTCACAGCAACCAGAGCTCTCGTAGCCAAACCGTCAAAATTCAGTCACCAAAGATAAACAGTTCATTCTCCACTCAGCCCTCTTCAGCTCTCCCTCTCCAGGTTGAACTGAACTTACAAGCAGCTATTTCCAGCTCACGCGAAAGTTCCCAACCCTCGCCAACCATTACCTCGCAAGACTTTTCAGTCTTCACCACGGATTCCAATCAGTCACCATGGCTTCCCTCCAGTTCCCAGAGCCAGCCGGCACCATCCGCGCAGCAACAACACAGCTTCCAGCCCCCACCCCAACAGGACTTCGTCTTGTTCGACTCCCCTCAGCCCGCGAGGATAACCGTTAATCGAACCGCCTCATCGCCTGCTTCCGCAGCCGCCTTTGGATCTCTAAACAGCAGCAGCACCGCTAGCAACAAGAGCTCTGATTCGAGCACATCTCCTGCTTTACAGAATCAGCGTATACAACAGATCATCCAAGCAACTGGGCATCAGTTTTCTCCTTCGGCTTTGACCAACCGGTTTAATTCTCTCGCGCAAAACACTAGCAACCAGCAGCAGTTTTACGCACCCCTATCCGCACCCTCCTCCACCGCTGCGGTGAACCAGCAGACCCGTATTGCTCGTCCACCTATTCCCTTGTTCTCTCAGGGTAATCAGCGAACAGCGGCCAAGATGGATCTTCAAGGTAAATTTGCATCCGCCTCTACCAATACAAGTCCACAAAGCTCATCTGAACCAGACGCGATGAACAACCTTGAAGGCTTCACGGCCTTTGGAGGCGGCGCTTCGACCGCTTTCTCATCTCCGGCGCTCGGCAACTGCGACCTTAACGTGAGTCCGGCCCCTAGTTCTGCAAACTTGGGCACGGTCTCGCCGGTCGAGCTGCTCCTCCACGAGCAGTTCTCCGCGCCGACCTCTACCGCTTTCACCACCTTGACCACGCCTTCCGACTTTGGCGAATCTCCCGGTTTTGAAAATTACGAGGTTTCTCCCAACTTTGGTGACTTTGACGCTGCCCCAAGCGACAACTGGTTCTCGCTCTTTCCTGAGAGCACTACAAATGAGCAGCCGGCCATTCAGACTGAGTCACCGGATGAACCAGTTGGGGAGCTTGATGCTGTAGAGCCCGCGTCCCTGCCTCGTCGCAAATCAGGCAATTCCCCGACTTCATCTACTAGTCACGGTCGACACTCTTCTGTTTCGGGCGTAAATTCCCGACGACGTGACAAGCCTCTCCCTCCCATCATCGTCGACGACCCCAACGATACAATCGCGATGAAACGAGCTCGCAATACGCTTGCTGCTCGCAAGTCTCGGGAGCGTAAGGCCCAGAAGCTGGAGGAACTCGAAGAGAAGATTACCAAGCTTGAAGCAGAGCGTGACCATTGGAGGCGGATAGCTTTGAGTCGACCCAGCGGTGCATAGGACTAACCGTTTTGGTATTCTCCTATCGGAATGTATGTTGTATGGAACTGGAGGGGCAGGCCCACGGCGGCCTCGCCACCTCGTTTTGTTTCTCGGGAGGCAACAGTACCGAGGCTTTTCTTTCGGCGCTTCGGATTTCCATTACTGTTGCCAGGGACTATATCTTGCTTTTCTTTCTGTCGTGTCGTTTCTTGAATCTCGGGCCTTCGATCAGCGAAGCCCTTACTAAATAAAATGGGGGCAGTGAAGGGCTATTGTGTGCTCTATTTTCTCAACTTTTGTATTTCTGAGATCATAGGCATATAGTCCCTCATCTAGGAGGTTTCCTTAAGAATTGACGTGTTTTATACATCATGCTTTGTTTCGTTTCTGTCAATACGCCTTGCTGTCGTTGCTCGAACAATCTTGTCTTTGCCCGATAGGCAGCGTCATGTTCAATACCTAGATTATCTATTTCAGTAACCGAACGATGAAGACGTAGGAGAAGCTTCTCATTGCTCCGTTCCTCGGGTAGAAGTGATGTGAGTAGGTAGTTAAACACTACCTAAGGTTAGGTGGGTTAACGTGTGCTGCATGTGTGTTCGTGCGGCTGAATGTATGTAGCTTTTTTACGTGCATGTACTCGGTCCGTCGTTGTTCGCTGTTGTCGGTAGGTATGGAATGGTGAGCTTCGCTACATCGTCGTTGTCGTTCCGTCGTCTCGTCGTCTCGTCTCGTGTGTGTTGGTGTGTGTTGATGTGTGTTGGGTGTGTCGGGTGTGTGTCGATGTGCATATATTGGGGAGTGGTAGGGTAGGTAGGTAAATGTGCGATCGAGTATGTGGGTAAATACTTAGGTATCTAGGTATCTAGGTAGGTAGATAGGTAGTAAGTAGTAGGTAGGTAGTCGCGGGAGACATGTATAAACGGAAGCAGGATGAAGATGAGGACGAGGAATGTTGGTTACGTTAGTTGGTGTTATAAGTCGTGTCTGTCAACTTGTAAGTCGGTTTAAGTGATTATACGATGGTGATGGCATTGCCGGTCGTTCCAGTCGGTCGATAAGGAAGGAAGCGAAGTCACCGGTCGGTTAGGTTGGTAGCAAGGTCGGTTCAAGTCGGTTCGCTGTGATAGAACATGGTGTGGTGAGTTAAGTTGAGTTGAGTTGCGGTTAGGTGAGGTGAGGTTGGTTATGACGGGATGAGAGATGCGGCAAGCTATTGACGGGCTAAGAGGAGATGAGACGAGATGAGACGATGCGAGTTGGCTTAAGCGGTGATGGTGTGGTACGATGGTATATAACATCCGATGCCCAGCTCATGATACGATGCTGCGAATTCATGTACGGAAACAACCGATGAGGGAAGCGGAAGCGGGCGGGGGGGCAACTTCGACTATTTCTGGCCAGAGATAGCGTAAACCATGATACGAGGTACCTAGTTCATGAAGGTTAACTTCGAGTTGGACAGTTCTAAGCCGGTTGGGGTGAGGATCAGAGGATCAGAGGATAGGGTGCACTTACATATACCGGACTTAGCAAGTTCTTGCTAGATTGGCGTCATCACCACTTTGGACTAGGTATACTCAAACTCGCTGCCTATTCGCTTACCTCACTTCTCTTACTTACCTTACCCAATATTTTCAGGTTCGGGGTGTTGGCGCTACACGAATATACGCTCTCTTCTCACTTATCACCGCCGGCGACGGACATTTCCCGCACCTTCGGCCGATATCGATCCCATCGTGAAGGTAAACGCTGCTGTCCCCACTGGGTAACACGCCCGGGCGTTAAAAACCAATTGGCATGCACGACTTCCAGAACAGAAAAGACTTCAAACACCATCGAGAAATGGAGAACAAGATATTTCTTATTCTATTATATACCTGCCTACCTACCTACCTAACCATCTTTTCTATTCTTCTTTTATTTGCCTTAGGCATGTATTAGGCTTCGCTCGAGTTTTAAAAATAGGCCTCCAGACACGTCATTCGGACGAGTCATATTGGTCATCTTGGTTGAGTCACTCACTCGTCTCCACCACGAGAAACGAAACGGCCAACGGCCAACTCACTTCGCATATATGCCTATTTACCTTAGCAATAGCAGCGTGAGGATATACCTTGTAAAATAGATGGATTAGTAGTGTTTGAATATGTATTTCCGCACCCGCACACCGCACTAGCATAGAGAAGAGTTAGTTTAGGTACTGATGGATGAGTCTTTTGAAACCTTTTTTGGGATGGTGTATTCTCTTGTATTCATTCATGTCATCGTCAAAAGTTTTCCGAACACATGACTGACTAAATCCAACCAACCAGCCGCACTGTCTAACTATTTACAGACTTTCACTTTTTTCGCCCCCGACATTGTGCTCCTTAATGCGCCTTAACGACACCAGCCTGGTCAGCCTGGGCAGCAATCCTCTTCTTGTACTGCTGCACATCGCCAGGGAACTTCCAAACGGTGCCGTTCTCGCAGACCCAGAGGCTCTTGCACACCGTCTGCAACATGGTAACGTCGTGCGAGACCATGAGCACGCCGCCCTGGAACTCGTTGAGCGCCTCGGAGAGCGCGTCCATGGCCTCAATGTCGAGGTGATTGGACGGTTCGTCGAGGACGAGGATGTGCGGCTGCGTGAGCGCCAGACACGCGAAAGCGACGCGTGATTTCTGACCTCCTGACAACACCTCCATCTTCTGCAGACCGGTCGTACCCGTGATACCGAACGAGCCGAGGTAGCGACGATACTCCTCGTCGTTGCGACCAGGGTAGTTCTTGGCCATGAAGCTGACGGCGCTCATGTTGAGGTCTAGAGCATCTACGTGGTGCTGCGCGAAGAATCCGATACGTAGTCGTGAGTTCTGTGATATTGTGCCTTGGGTAGGCGTTAGCTTGCCGATGAGAAGCTTCAGAATCGTGGTTTTACCGGCACCGTTAGGCCCAACGATGCCGATTCGAGAGTCTAGCTGAACATCCAGGTCCACGTCCCTTAGCAGGATATTATCAGGGGTGTAGCCGAAGGTAACACCAGACATTTGCACAATAGGTGGCGAGAGCTTCTCCACTTCCGGAAATTTGAACTTGACACTGTATTCAGCTTCGGGCGGCTGGAGAATAGGCATACGCTCCAGCTTTTTGATACGAGACTGAGCTTCGGCAGCTTTACCGGCATTGTAGCGGAACTTGTCGATGAAAGCCTGGAGATGGGCACGTTGAGCCAGGTTGTTCTCGTACTCTTTCTTCGCGATCTTCTTTCGTTCTTCCTTGGTGGCATAGAACGATTCGAAGTTCGCGCCTCTGTAGTAGTCGAGACGCTCAGAATGCTGGTGAATGATATCCGTCGCCACCTCGTTTAGGAAGGCTCTGTCGTGAGAGACTACCAGAATTGTGCTAGGATATGTTTGTAGGTAATTAGACAAGAAGGTGATTGAAGGGACGTCCAACATGTTTGACGGTTCGTCAAGAAGGAGTAGGTCAGGTTCGCAGAAAAGAGCTCTTGCAAGAGCTAGACGCATACGCCAACCACCCGAGAACGTCTTCGTAGCGAACTGTTGTCGTTCAGGGGAGAAACCGAGACCAGCAAGGATACTAGCCGCTCTGGGTTCGGCCTTGTCGGATTCCATCTCTGCCAACTTCGCTTGAATATCACCAAGCTTCTGATCAAGTGCATCCCGATCGCGATCCAGTATAGCCGCATCGGCTGAAGTATCGGCCATGGATGGTCTTTGGGCTTCAATCTCTGCCAAGCGCTCGGTGATTTCCTCGGATAGATGTCAGTATTTGTGTGAAGCTTTTAATCGACAGATTACCGCATACCTTTTGTTCCCGCATCAAGACCTTTCGCCAAACGTCGGCATCTAGCACGGCTTGCAAGGCGGTAGTGTCATCTCCAGTAATCTATACATGCGTTAGCATCAACCACGAGGGTGGTGATCGTCTATGGATGGTTTTTACCTCTTGTTCAACGTGCAGAATAGAGATGTGAGTAGGGATAGCCAACTCTCGCCTCGACAAAGCTCTAAGTAGTGTAGATTTACCCACACCGTTGTTACCCACCAGACCGTAACGATGACCATAGGCAAGAGTCAAGTCGGTGCCAGTTAGGATTCTAGTACCGCCAATGCTGACATCAACATTCTCGAGCTTGATATCCTTGGTCTTGGCAGTGGCACCACCGATACCCATCTGAAGCGGGTTGACGGCCATGTAGAACTCCTCGTAAGACTGTGATTCATTCTGGTTGATGAGTCGCGAAGCCTCGTATTCGACGGTCTTGAACTGCTTCTTGCTCTGCTTAGCGGCGATCTTCCGTTCGGCCTTTTCGAGCTTCTTGCGATCGACCTTGGACTCGACCTTGCGCGTATTCGCAGACTCGAGATCGACGCTACCAGTCGCGACGGCCAGGGTAGAGGACATGTTACGTTGCGATCCGACTTGGTACGCCTGGTCCAGACGCTTCACGGCAGAAGGGCCATGGCGCTCTCCGTTAGCGCCGTTGGCCTCCTCATACTTGTCAACCCATTTTGCGACCAGTGCCCGAATCTTCTCCTGCTGCGCGTGACTATCGATGTTGCCGGAAGCAGAAAGGAGAAGTTCGGTAATGGTGTTGGCAGCCTCAGCCAAGGGAGATAGACCGGAAGCTTCATCGTCGCCAATCCAGGTAGTCGAGGCGTGTCTGAGATACCCCACGGAGTATTCAGAAACGACCGGATCGAGGTCTGGTAGTGCCGCTCTGATATCAGACTCCATTTCGGCTGGCTATGTACTGGGCGCAAACTCGTGGCTTGATAGAAAGCGCTCACACTCTTTAAGGATCTAATTTCTCGCCCCTCTTCATAGGCTGTCTTCGTGTCCAAGATATCTGGAGTGTTTAGTTTGGCGTTCAAGTGCTTTGAAACCCGACCAATAGCGACAGGAGTGCGAAGTGACACTGATACGGCGATGGTATGTCGCCTCTTTGAGAATCTCAAGACTCACAGTGGGTCCATCATCGTTAGCAGGTGGCTAAACTTCGGGGGCGGGGCAATGCATGATTGGCTGACATGTACTTTAGTTGCTAAGGCGGGTACTGCCGCTCCCCTGCAATACAACCCGATGGTTTTGTCAAACAACATCCATATATTGGCTTACTAACGTCTTTACGAATCATAAGTTATCAGATCAATACCTTATTTAATATTTGTTTAAGAGTATAAGTTAACTCTAAAGAATAGTCTGGTAAACACCATATACTAACAAGAACTAGAGCAAGATGATAGCTATAACTGCTTGATTCATTTGCTGCCATGTCACCTGTGTCGTGTGGCTCATGTCCGATGGTCAACATTGAATATGGTCTATTTGGTATGTGATATTGTGATATGAGATATTTAATCAATAGTCAAAGCTCTCAAATACGACATCCTCACCTTCGATCCACTGAAGGATACTCTTCATCATAGTAGGTCCCGTACAACAAAAGAACTTCCTCTTTCCCTTCTCTCCCATGCCAGTGAGATCAATCCTCGTCATCCTCCGCTGCACAACTTCAGCACCGAGCTCCCTTACCCTAGCCAATATGTCTTCCTCCTCTTTAGAGTCAGGTACTATGCCCGTAACAAAAAGCTTCGTGGTAGACCCGAGGCCAGCAATAGTAGTAAAAGCATACGCAGCGAGAGGCAGGTCCTCGTAGCGTAAACTCCACAAAACCTTTAACGAGTTTCCCTTGCCCACAACTTCTATCCCTTCTCCTGTCTCTTCCTCACTCGCAGCCCCTGATAACAGACCTGTAGCTTGAGCCAAGAGCGGCGTAATCCCTACCCCGGCGGCAACAAAAATATTCTTTTTGTTTTTGCCAGGTTCGTGCGAACTATTATTCCCCGCAGGTTTAGGAACTGGCATCCGAAAATTCTCAACGCCGCCGAACCCAAGAATCGGTATCTCAAGAGGAACGCGCAAGTCCCAATTCGCGAGGAGCGCGGTTACGGGACCGTGTCTCCTTACGATGATCTCGAGGTTCGGCTCCGCGTCTTCTCGCAAGAAGTGCGGCACATGCGCATTTGCATATGCGTCTGTATCGTCCAGCGCGGCAGGATTTAGGGGCGCACTAACAGTAAACGTACGCACAAAATCATCGTTTAGGCTCTGCGGATCATCATCACGCATGTGTGAATACCCGCGGTCGAGCTCGGGGCTGAAATCAAAGGTGACGTGTTGGCCGGGAATCCAAGCGCGTAGCCTCTTTCCTTTATCCCCGGGTTTAACCCTAAAAACATACCGCGAGATACTAGGCGTGATGTTCTGTCTGCTCAGAAGCGTAGCCGCCGCAATAGCATTCCCATTTCCATCCTTCTCTCCAATCTCAACCCCCTCTTTCTCGACCGCAAGATATCTGACGGGAGGGTTATAAGGCGAGTAATCAATCACGCTTCCGCGGAAAGGCAGACCATTGCGCACGAACCGCGCCTCGGTGATATCGATGCGCACAGCCAGTTTCGTGCCGCGCGGCATATACTTCGCCGCCTCCGCCTCACTCTTGGCTGGTGAGATAATCGTCGTGTGCCCCGTGACGTAGAGGACGTTCCCCGTCTCGAAATCCGGGATAGCGAGACCGGCCACGGGGTCCGTGGACATGTTGCCGAGAGACTGATACAGACGGTTGCCTGAGTATTCGGGATAGACGAGCACTATGCCACCTTCGTATTCTTTGTCGCGGTTGTTACTTTCACTGTTGTCGGAGTCTTGGTTCCGAAACACACGCATAAAACCAGGTGGACCACCGCGATGGTTCACGTCCATGCTACCGTCCCCATGCTTACTAGCGATGAAGAACAGGTCGGCCTTCTTAATCAACTCGATAGCCTCTTTCGGGAGCGGAATGCCTCTCGAGTTACCACCGCTCTGCACGAGTTCCGGGCTGGGGACGTGCGGGACGATATGTTTCTTATTCAGGTATTTCGGACAATTCCCTAATGCACCTTCAACGGAAAACGTCATGTGCAAGTTCGCCAAACCGGGTATCGTTTTTGTCGCAGATCCAGCGAGGAAACGACCGGCAAGCTTGAGGCGGTCGCGAGTCTCGAGGTCGATGGAAAGACCAGCCATGACTTTCCCGGCTGCGGGACTTACGACCTCATCCCTTCTACTGCCGGCATTAGGATCACTGGCCCCCGACGCTGAGTCTGATTGTGAGTCTGATTCCGACTTGCTGGTGTAGACGGCACCAAACAAAGCCCTCACCACAGGATCAAATCTCGCGTCAACAATACTATTCACACTCAACACATTTTCCGTCCCCGCAACAGGACGACAGAACCCGGCTTCGCCACCCCATACCGTTGCCCAGGGTCGTCCAGCTTCATCGAGCGTGCCGAACGCGACGAGCGGAGAGACGGTCACGCGATGGGCGTGTGCTTGCTTCAAGCCGTGGACGGTCGGATTATCTCGCTCAGGGGCTCCTAGCATGCGCTGCACGGCTCTTTCGCCTGGGTGCCATTGCGACTGCGACTGCGACTGACGAAGGGTGAGCTGCGTTGGCATGTTTCCCGTGAATAACAACTATCGTGGGATACAATTATGTAGTGTGAAGAGTAGGGCCAAGGTACAGAGTATGGTCTATCGCACTTGATGGTAGCAGCGTAGGGTAAGTAAGTAAAATAGGGTCAAATGGGATATTATCGAAGTGCACCTTAGAACAACTATTCTCATACTGACCTACCTACCTAGCTACATACCTACTTTAATATATTTATATATATGCCAACGCCACATGTAAATTAATAAAACATCTCGTCAACCACCAAGAATATGACGTTTCACGATGCATCTGTCTGGGCTAGTTTGTTATCTATCCCCTTTCCGTCCAACCTAACAATTGCTGGATAAGGTACATAGTACACAATCCCGAGAGCCCGAAAAAGCAAGAAGTCTCAACGAACGATGACAAAAAGAGCTGTCGGTATTCATTCTTCAAAAAAATATAATTCCTCGGTGACCTACCTACCTGCTTAGGTAGTCTCAAAATAGTTCGCGGTGTTTGAATAAAACCCATTGACGTTCACTCCATGTGCGGAGGTTTTTCACAGCTTATAAATCCGACACACAGGGCGCGCCTAGGCACCACTATATATGGGATCAAATGGCATGAGCCATACAAATCCCGAGGAAGAACAAATTGGGTTTTCAGATCTGGACAACTCATCCATCCAATTGAATGAAATTCTGACACGTGACAAACACCCATTCCATCCACTTCACCGGGATATTATTAAGGTGATTACTAAGGACACATGCATGTTATGTGCACCACGATACCTTGTGGTTTGATGCATCACAGGCTGTAGCTGCATGTACGGCAATTCGATCGGTAATATTGCTTCGTAGATATCATCATTAGAAAGTGCCTGATAATATACACACATCGTCTGAAGCTCTCAAATGCTTGCTGACCTGGACATTAAACAATTCCAGGATCCAGAAACCCGGCAGCCAACACATTCATTCCCGTACGTGTACATGACCTAACACCGTGACATGAAAAATATCCTTTCGGTATGCAGCAAGCTGATCATCTATGAACCATGTGCATTCGTCTCTATCTCTTTTCGAACCTCCCTGAATTATCAATATCTTGAAGTATCGTAATTGTTTCCGTTACCATAGCCTCGCTGGTTTGGATTCATTCCTCCATTTCCCCTGTCATAGCCGTCTCTCTCACGTAATGGATGTGGCGCCGTCATATTGCGCTGAGGTTGGAAGCGTTGTTGTTGCGGTGTGGGGGCTGGTGGCCCCGTTACACTGCGGGGCGGGAGATATCCCGGCCCATTCGGTCCACGTCTCTGATATCCGGACGGTGCCGGACTCGAGCGGCCGTCGTTGAATATGGGTGGACGATTTTGGGGCCCCGGCCAATTCATTGGATAGCCCGATGGACCACTGCCTCCATTTGGTCCCGAGACTGGAGAGCGCACACGCTCGGGCATTGTTGGAAGCATATCGGGAGACCGTAAACCATTCATCGGCGGTCGCTGGTCAAAGCTCCTATTCGACGCAGGTGTCCCGAGTCGAGGTGGCTCGTAGCCAGTCATGTCGATATTAGGTAGCGTGGGCTCGGGAGAAGAGGACCGGTCGAAACCCATCTCCGCTGCACCACCAACCAGCGGAGCACGAGACGAGTAGCTGTTTGTCGACGCACTTGTAAGGTTCGTCCCTTGTCGTGAAGGTATAGGGCGTTTCTGCTCCAGCGAAGCAAGCTCGATACTGCCAGGCGTCCCCGGCCGAGAGGTATAAATGGGAAGTGTCGAAACCGTGTCATTACGCTGCAACATTGGCATTTCGGGCAGCTTATCGCCCTTTTCAAGGTCCATGAAGGAAGGCAAAGTTGCCTGCCGCTCGAGACGTGGTTGTCCACCAGGTAATTTGGCTGCTCTGTCTTCCGCTCGTACGCGTTTCAAATCCTCCTTGGCTAGAGCCTTATTGATCTTCTTCGTGACAATGCTCTTCAACCGTTTGTTGACTTTGCGTTCACAGTAGCCGTGCAAACCACCGTCTTGGAGAGGAATATAATGCCAGAGGAAGAAGACATAGAACAGTACTCCGATCAGAAGAAACAAGAAAGAGAAGATCCAAATAATCAGAGTGAACAACATGCCCGAAAATATCACTGCCTGCTTACTGTTTTCTGCCGCTAGAGCCCGGAAGTTGTTGAAGAAACCTTGAATTGTGCTATTGAATGAAGAGGCATCCTTGGGGGTGAGATCCGAGGTGTAAAGACCGTATAGTGTCAAGGCATTCACTGCTTGGCGAGGGCCGGAGCACACGAGAACGCGTATCCAAGCTACCGAGAATTAGCGACCTAGGTTCGATGTGGACATAGTCGATAAATACAAATTAGATACTTACATTGCAGACTGAAGTACGAAAAGAGAGCAACGTATTCAGCTCCTTTCCTGGACTTGGTCAATTCGGCGAAGACCAAGAAGCGCCGCCAACCTTGGCCCTTGCCCACTCGCACACTTTCTAGGCGAACGGCTAGGTTATCGAGATAGCATTCGGCCACACTACCACGTCTCATAACACGCCAAGCACGTAGATGTTCGAAAGCAAGGTTGGCAAAACTGGCAATGATGGTGCCTGCAAATATCCATTTCGTCGCATCGAAGGGGAGAAGCTGTGTGGGCTCAATGGTTGAGGACCATTGGTTGAAAGCTAAGAGGTTGATGGCGGTGAAAATATCGACGCCATACACAGCCAAGGAAAGCAGTATGGAAAAGTAAAGATAGCCATAAGCCAAGTAGGCAAAGACAGACCTTGATTTGAAGTCTCGTAAGCTCTGCGCGTAAATCGTTAGTGACCCGAAGTGACTTGACGCGAATCTTCCGATACTTACAATGGCATCCCACTTCTGTTCCGGCCTGATTTCAGCAGCCTTCCGTGAAGTTCCTAAGAACATCATCTTGATGGATTGCAATGGTTCCTCAAAGTTCAATTAAAATTCCAGAGTAACGAAAAGAAACTATCAAAGGACGTGGTTCGACACAGTCGAAGAGGGGTATCAGAAGTCGGTTCGTTAAAAAGCAGTGAGGCTAAAATCGCTATTGTCGTCGTGAATGAAGAACCCAGTCGGCCAACGGGTTAAATGGCAGTCGTCAAAGCGGTCCCGCCGTGGCGCACAGTCGTCCCTCGCCCGCGAAGTGTACGACTGTGCTCTCTAGAAATTGCAGAGGACAGGCCGCAGGACGACAAGTGTTGGGCAAAGAAGAGAACTATATGTGAAAGCACGAATGATCGTCTAGTAGTACGATTGAGGCGGACTCGAATATGGATGCCCTAAGAAAATATAGGTCCCCAGTGCTCGGTATCCGGATGACCAACAAGCAAAGTTTCCAGAAGTCTCAGAGAAATACTATCGTATCTATCATTGCCGCGCAAGAGTTCACAGTCGTACGCAGCGCCGTTCTGTTGGGCCTAGTTGTGCTCTGTTGCAAGGATAATTGGATGAGAAATGGAAAGAGCATAAGAGGGCGGGCCAGGTTTGATCGTCTTGTTGCGAAAGGGAGCTGACTACTCTGGCAATCGAGGGATCAGAATGTTGGTCTCAGGATATCGGACGCGAGGTAAGGGACAATTGCCGCCAGGGTCATGAGTGTAAGTTTTGTTTTGGGGGCGTTCCGGTAATAACGAGCGAGTGTTCGGTGCCCGAATATTCGAGCTGTAAGCCAATAATTGGTAAAAGGAGCGGACGACGTGCTTAACTAACACAAGGCGTATGTTCTTGTTAAGAAAGCAGTCAATTGTGATGCAGCCCAGAGCCCAGCTGGTAATGTTGCGACATTTGGTGAGGGAGAACCGGGAAAGGTGGGAAAGGGGGGAGAGAGGAGAAGACACAACCTCTCGATTACCTGCCTACTTTCACCTACATACAGCACATCGCAGCCAAAGGGGCACGGGTATTGTTTCGACGTGAAGGAAGCCGCCAGGGGAGTTCCTGCAGGGGACCGCTGTACTATTGTTTGACCCACATTCAACCCTTTACTCTACAGATCTGCATGTAATTTGATTGGCTCACATCGAATAAGAGTTGGAATCACACAGTTGACAGGCCTCCGGATTGGTAGATCACGGTGTACGCCAGCCATCTCTGTGTTTGTACCTCCAATTCATGCAAGGTACCCGCCGGGGCCTACAGATGTATGTATTTAGTTATAATTTAGGCGCCAATGGCTTTCTCACGATCGCGTCTTGTTGGCGGATTTACCACGCCATCGTTCACAAAAAGGAAAGAAAAAAAAAAGATAAATTTTGGGCTTATTCTCTACAGATCTGTACGAGCCGTTTGTAGCTAAATATACCCTATCGTTGACCGCGCGTTTAATTTTGAAGATGATTCTTAATCCTACAAGCACCCGATAGCCAACAGCCCCCAAGTACTGGACAGGCGCATGCATGAGTGACAGACCCATCTGCGTATGCTTCCCTATACTTCCCGCTTTTTCCGACTCTAGCACACAACATACGGCGCAAACGCTGATACGGCGTGACGCTACTTTTTGATGCTCAAGATATGCCACAAAGAGGTGGCTTAGGCATTTAGTACGCACTCCAGGAAATTCTCTCCTTGGTCGAGCGAAGTTAGGATCGTCGACTCTGGATTACTAGTACAACCAAGCATACATCTACTTCTATCTATGGACGGTAACATACCCCTCGACGGGATCAAGACATCTCCGTGTTCGTGATACTAATGACTTAGTGTGAGCCCTCAACTTCAAATTAACGCTTACGATATTAGTTTCCCTACTACTGTATTTCTATGCTCCATCGAACGCGGGTAAGAGCCTCGAGATACACCAGGCCTAATTAAAACTTGAATTGGACATTAATTGTATTAGGTATATCATATATCTTCAGCAATCGCTAGACTGTCTCTCATTGAATGTCTTTCCTTAGGCGAGTGATAAAGAAAGCAAATCTGGCTGCTTCTGGCAATGGCTTCTTTGGAATGTGACTTAGTCTCTACCGGTTGCTACGAACAAAGCCATTGAGGCACAGGTTTCAAAAGAGGCGTCCCAGATAGTTTATTAGACCCTAATTCTTAAATTCACCTCTAAACCATCGTCCCTTTTCGAGTTTGCCTCTTTAGATACCTTCTGTGCGTCATTAAACTCTCACCTTTTCTTGCCCTTTACGTGTCGTGTAACACCACAACCATGACGGACTTCAAACAGTTGCATCCGGATGACTACGAGGCGGGCCTAAGGTATGAATTCATCACCGAACTATCGCCTGGGGTCTGGAAGATATCCCGCAGAGAGGACCGGATGGAGTATCTCGCCCAGGATGTTACCGACTCCTTGTTCGCCAGCAATGACACCAAGGACTTGACACCCTTTGGTGAACTGCTAGCACCTGGTGGCCATCAAATATTGCACCAAGTCAAACTAGTCCTAAACCACTCGAATCTGGTGTCTCTGGTCGATTGCTTCCGCTTACAGGTCTCCAGCTCTAGTAACCGTTCTCGCGAACGGTTATTCACAGTGTGGGACTATTGCGATGCCGGTAGCCTCGGGAATCTCCTTATGCCCTCAATACCACGCCCACAGGAACCACAGGCGTTACCTGCAATCGAAGACGCAACGATGGAGGTCGACACTCCCGGGCCTCAGGATCAAAAGATGAAGTTTTTACCCGAGTCCTTTTGTTGGCATGTTCTTACATCGGTGCTAAAGGCGCTTGCGTGGCTACACGATGGTATCAGTGAGGTAGTTGAGACCGAAAATGGCGCGTGGGAGCGGCGATATGAAAACCTGGATTGGCAACCTATGTTACACCGTGATATTACCCCTCAAAACATCTTCTTAGGTCATCCTCGGCGCAGAGAGTGGTATGGACCGGTGAAGCTGGGCAACTACGGGAGCCTGGTCGTGTCCGGGCACTGTCAGACCAGTGGGATAAAGCATAAGCCAGCTTCTTCCAAGGCCATAGGTCCACCACCCGGCCAAAGGTTTGCAAGGCTTGGAGATCTGATCGCATGGGATGCCACACATGGCGCTCTGTATCCCCACCAGGTAAGTTGGCCGTTCTCGACACTGAATACTGTAAAGCTAACCTGGTGGCAAGCCTGACCAACCATACACCATGGTTAGCGAGTATCGAGCTCTCGGTGAAATCATCCAAGCCATGATGGTTGAGCCTATTTCAGATACCCACGTAGAAAGCATACAGTCGCGGAGTTCATATGATAACCTAAGAAACACCAAGTATACGGCACGCTTGAAGAACTTCATAGTCAAGCTGATGGAAGTTGACCCATGGGCCCTAGATGCAAAGCAGACGACGCCTCCTTATGCCACGAGCAAGTTGTATACTGAGGCTCTACAAGGTGTCAAATGGTTCATGCAAAGTGGGAAAGATGAGGTGGACGCATATGTGACGGAAAAGATGGCGGAGCGGGAAGACCATTTCGAGCGCAATGCACTCGAAGCCCGACGGCTGCTTGCCTCGCATCTGAATGTTCGGGATATATTGGAGCAACTCTCTTAGATTATCTGGTAGGCTTGGGTGAATTGATTTAGAACTGATCTCGACTTTAGTCATATAGAGAATCTAAGAGCGGCACTTATTGTATCGGGGATGAAATCATAATCCGTCAATAGTTGATAAAAGGCGTTGATGCTTCAGATCGGCTCGTGCTTTCAAATGCTCGATTACGTAACGTCATTAGATTGTACAGTGAGTGACTGTACAGGACACGGTGCGGTTGTTCCACTCCCGATGGCAATTAGGTAATCAGAGTGATCGACCCAATCTAAATGATCGCTCACGGGTTACAGCATCTACATAGGTACTAGGTAAGTATTGACGGTATTTCACTTCTCCGAGAGTAGCAACAGCGCCGGCAGCACCTCGAGCGATACACGCATCTTTCATGAAAATTACCTACAAATCTACTATAAAAACCGTGGAAGCGCCCAATCTACCTAGACCATTTCGCCGCGTATCCCAGAGCATACCCCCCCGGAGTAGGGAACAAACGTAACCAGAACACGACGCCGATTTCAGAACGCTCGTCTCGCAGTATATTCATGTCGTCCCCTCAATAGCCACAATAAATTTTCGTTCCGAGCCTCACAACAGTTGGAGGTGTTAACTTACACCAGTTTGGCAAGAGAAAGATGTCTCTAGCAGCGCCTACACCACCTTTGCTTCTCACCAAACGTTTAGCTGCGTTTCTACGAGCAAACCTATCCCCTCAGATCCATACTAGCCTCCTCACTACGCTGTCGGGCAAGGTCCTCGCCCACGCCTCACGGCACCCTCTCGCCACCCTCCGCACGCAAGCCACCGTCGCTGCCTCTCTCTGGGCGCTGTACGCCACTCCCTCCGCGAACACGACTCTACAGCGTGCCCTCACCGCGCAGTCTTCCACACATTTGACCGGTGAGCCGACATCGAGTTCAATAACCGTCCAGCTTACTGGTGCTATTGTCGTTATAAGGCGTCTACGATGCGGTTTGCTTTTCATATGCATTGGCCCCGTAGCCGAGCTGCCTGATTCCGCTTCCCTGCGGCCTCATCAGCAGAGCCGACCAATGCAAGCACCCCAAGCACATATTGACTCTCACCCCAGCCCACTTCTAGGATCCCCTTCCGAAGTAGAGAGCGTTGCAAGTACAGGTGCCGCCACTACCACCAGTATCGCAACCGCCACCAGCGTGGGGGCTTCAGCTGTAGTTGCCATGAGAAGACATGCTGAAGAATTGGCGCGCTGGTTGAATGAGAAGCTTGGTCCTCTTGGTGTCCCTGACGAGACGACCGGCATGTTTGAGTTGCGGTGAACACATGTGGCGTAGAATATGGGGTGTGATTTAACCTCCCTTAGGAGACTCAGTCGCGCCGCGTTTGTTCCATGCCTCATATTACTATGAGCTACCCCAAGACTGGGAAAGTCACTATGATCGACCTCTACTACTACTCGTCAAGTCGATGTCGCCCATTGTCTCTCTGATCATCGTCTTTACTACCTTGCATCCAGTAATAGGTATGCGAGTTCTCAACTGGCGAATCTGCGCATGCAATACGCATCTCGCTCAAAACTAGATCGCTTCCGAGATCGGCGTTGAGGCCGCCTGTCAATTCGTATTCCCTGCTGTTCGGCCGAGGTTGGCAATATGTTTCTGAACAAGTGACAAATTGATTCCGAGGGCGACTGTCTATGCTATATATCAAGTGCAGATCAGCCCCGGCGCAGCCGGAAAACGGAGAGCCGGTGGACCTGGCCCCATCCTCTCTTAGTAAATATTAAAGTATCCGTCCGAGACCCGGTCGTCTATAAGTCCACCATTCGAGTTGAACATTGCGCATTTGCTCTTAGACAGCGCAGTTTCAATATCTAAATTCGGTTGCTCGCTTATATCGCCCTACCTATCGGCATAGAGGAAATAGCCAAAAGTAAAGATACTGCCCGCGCTAAGGAATCACTCTAACAGAACAAGCTGTTAATATGCCTTTCGGACCAAACGGTCAGCCAAGTCTCACATCAGGGGGTTATTCTCCATCACCGGATTGCTAAGACGCGGTCCAGAGGATAATGCTCGTGGAGTCGGCCTACGGAAGCCCAGTTGTCAGACCCAACATTGGCATCTCCGGTCCGGGCATGCCACAGTATTACTATATGGCCTTCTCTTTGGTCGGTCAAGGAACTAGATGGCTCCGGATCTGCCAAATAATGGCCGAATAGAACTATGAAGATCATTTCTTGGCCTTCGCTACACCCCGGAGTGTAGGTACGTGCCGTTACCAGCGCTCCATCACGATACAGTCCATGGTGGTTGTGATTTTCAGACGCCTAGCCGCGCTGGAGAAAGGGATTCATGCTCAATATCAGATCTTCCCCACGGCCTACTATAAGTGAATCCACTCCTTCCCAAACACGATATCAGTACTCGCCAATCTTGAGTGCGTTGCGCCAGTCCCTGGACCCCCATTGGCTGCCACTTCCGCCGCGAAGCAGCAAGATAAGGCCCAAGTACATTTCTAATAAGCCCCTTCATGCTTTCTCCATGCTTTTCATAGTCTTTTGGCATAGTGGCCTCGTGTACCCCAAATGTTCATTGGGGATGTGGGGAACCCGTGGGCACGGAAGGCTCTCATTTGTAATACAAGGTTTTGGGAAGCAAGTCTTGGTTCGCGACTTTAACCGGATTATCATTTCCACAACAAGCACCACATTGCCCGCCTTCCCCTTGTGTCTTCCGCGACGAGGCGATGTGCAATCCCAGCCGCCACTTTGGTGAAATTGGGCTGGGATTAGGGCCTCTGTAACAGGGCAGGACAATACCTCGCTTCGCCACAGATGTTGATGAATAGAAAGACAAGATAATAAAAATTTTAAATGCGCCTCTACCTAAATTGCCCGACAAGCCAAAGTGCATACATACACCCTCGTTCCGCATTCTTGGCCGTCATTTGAAGCTTTCGGGCCTACACGACTAAAGAAATAGCCTCCTACATGTATGCCACCCTTATCCCGACCCTTATTACATGGTACGTCATGGCGGTTTGACTGGTCGACTTCCAAAGCTCCTGTATTGGCCAGTATTAGTTAGCTATCGTTTCATCTATGTTGTGTCGCTTTCTGGGCCTTGGCGTCGATCTATTCAGCCATAGTTCCTAGAATTCCATGTAGTACTTCACTATATGACGCTTGCGAGGCTGAAATAACGAGGAGAGCTGGGATGGCACGATGTTTTCAGCTATGGCAACACAACTGGATGCCAGTGTTTACTGAAGGCATGGTGAGCATCCCAAGGAACCATGCGCAATCGGGGCGGGGGACTACATTCACAAAAATGGATAACCTTTCAACGACCATCATCTATCGCCAGATGCTGTGTATGTAGCAATGGCTTGTTCATTGCCGTCCAGCGAGCGGCTCGCGCATTGTCGATCCACCCTGAAGTGGGCACGGCCTCCAGGCACACGACTTGGTTACTTCCACCCTGCAGATTCTCCCCATTTATCAACACATGACAGAGTAAAGATCGTCAATGTGTGGAGGATGGAGTGCTCGGCTATCAGGCCCAACAAGCCGTGAGTGTAATCCCAAAGCAATATACTCTTTACTTTGTAAATAGCATGTGGATCGCGGTATTCGATGGCCGGGACTTCCATTCTGGGGTTGTTTCCTCACGATAAACCCCGAAGTATTGATGAGAGGCTGATGGAAGGCAGCCTCCCGGGCTGAGTAGGATGTGGTATATAAAGAGTACAGCCGGTCGACGTTCTTCTGGCCCTTTTCCATCGACACGCTTCATCCCATTCATTCCTACAGTCCTTTCTTTTGCCAAGAGAACCTTATTTCTTCAAGTCGACAAAATGATGAACTCTAGAACAGCTGCCATCGTGGCGGCCTGGACAGCCGCCCACACTGTCTCGGGGCAGGCAGTCGGCAGCGAGACGGCTGAGACTCATCCCAAGATGACCTGGCAGAAATGCTCGGCTCCCGGCAGCTGCGAGACCGTCCAGGGTGAGGTCACCATCGATGCCAACTGGCGCTGGCTCCACGACGTCGGTGGCTACACCAATTGCTATACCGGCAACGAGTGGAACAGCACCATCTGCTCCGATGCCGACTCTTGTTCCAAAAACTGCGCCGTCGACGGGGCCGAATACGAGGGTACCTACGGTGCATCGACAAGCGGCAACGCCTTGACCCTGAAGTTCGTCACCCAGGGAGACTACTGTGAGTAATAGCCCGTACAGAGAGGTAAATCCAGTGAGTTCTTCCTTGCTAAAACACCTTTCGCAGCCACCAACATCGGATCTCGTCTCTACCTCCTGAATGGCGAGGACAAGTACCAGATGTTCTCTCTGCTGGGCAACGAGTTCACCTTCGATGTCGATGTGTCGAAGCTCGGCTGCGGTCTCAACGGCGCCCTGTACTTCGTCTCCATGGACGAGGACGGTGGTATGTCCAAGTACGAGGGCAACCAGGCCGGTGCCAAGTACGGTACCGGTTACTGCGATGCTCAGTGCCCCCGTGATCTGAAGTTCATCGACGGCAAGGCTAACTCGGACCAATGGGAGCCATCCTCCAACGATGAGAACGCCGGTGTCGGTCTTATGGGCTCTTGCTGCTCGGAGATGGATATCTGGGGTGAGTGACGAAACAAATAAGAAGACTTGAACTGTAAACTAATCAAGAAAAATATGCAGAGGCCAACAGCATCTCCACCGCCTTCACTCCCCACCCCTGCACCGACATTGGTCAGAAGTCGTGCTCCGGCGATGACTGCGGTGGCACATACTCCGATACCCGCTACGCCGGTACCTGCGACCCCGACGGATGCGACTTCAACTCGTACCGCATGGGTGTCAAGGACTTCTACGGCCCCAGCATGACCGTCGACACCACCAAGAAGTTCACCGTCGTGACTCAGTTCATTAAGGGTGAGAGCGGCGGCCTCGAGTCCATCAAGCGCTACTACGTGCAGGACGGCAAGGTCATCCCCAACTCGGAGAGCGCCATCGACGGCGTCACCGGCAACGAGATCACCGAGGATTTCTGCAAGGCCCAGAAGACCGCTTTCGGTGACACCGACAACTTCGCCGAGAAGGGTGGCCTCGCCCAGATGTCCAAGGCTCTCGAGGGTGACATGGTTCTGGTCATGTCTCTCTGGGATGACGTAAGTTTTCTTCCACCCACACTACGGCTTACAACAAGTCGGTGATCACCAAGCACCAAGACTAACACATCGGTAGCACGCCGCCAACATGCTCTGGCTCGACTCCAGCTACCCCGTCGACGCCGACGCCTCCAAGCCCGGTATTGGCCGTGGTACTTGCGAGACCTCCTCGGGTGTCCCCGCCGACGTCGAGTCCGGCCAGGCCTCCGACACCGTCATCTACAGCAACATCCGCTTCGGCCCCATCAACTCCACCTTCGAGGCCGCTTAAACAGGCTCTCTTTTGTGGACTTCCCCTCCCCAGCCGTGCTGTCGTCTCTTTCATAGTAACCTATTGTATCATCATTTCAAAGAAGAAAATTAGGTAATGATCTTGAATGCAGCGAAAGTCGGTTAGCTGGATGGAGGGTGGCTTTGGACTGTGGACTGTGGATAGACAGACAAGAGCCGCGCGGGGTGCCTTGTTCGGTTCTTATTTGCATATATTTTGCTCAATTTATTAACCCAGCACATATACTTTTTTCTGTCAATATAGGATCAAAATATCTTAGACTGTACCTACTACTCCTATCTGCTTCTGCTCCTGTTTATCTCTTACACCCTCTATATGTGGCATATGCTGTTAACAGTCTTCGCTTATGTAAAGTGTGGCATATACAGTTGTTTTGTCTCGGGAGTAAAAGGGAGTAAGTACCTAGAGCAAAAGTCTTATACAGCTCTGAGAAACAGATTCAGATCTAGGTCTACAGTAAATACCTAGCCCACCCTTTCCGACATGGATATTACGAAGTGTCAGATATAGATAAATGCAGTCCTATACTGCGATCGCCCGTTTCCCCACGCATCTCGTGCAGAAAATCGCTTACCCACCTTTCCTTGATCCTTGCACATATTGCTATATATGTAACCGTACTATTGCATCTAACTATCATCCTCACAAATTCTCCTTACCATTATGGCTGAGCACCACAAAGAAGGTAAGGTAAGCCCACTAACACAAATTTGATGTAGTCTCGACAGGTTGATGAAGAGAATCGATTTCTATATCGACAATCGAGATGGTGGCATTTCTCGGTAAGTAATAGTTCATCTTTACTATGCTTACCTATTCCCCGTTCTCTTGTCATGTTTGTCCGTCTCTTCCTATCCGTACGACCCAGGTACCCTCCCTTCCTACTCCGCTTGTCGAAGTAGGTAACCCAAGAAAATGCATCCAAGAGGTAGGTAGTCTTTTTTAATTTTTAATTTTTTTGCGATCTCCTTGATTGTCACACCTACTGTACCTATCCTTCTAGTCTGTTTAGCACGACTACATGGCACGACATCATGTCAGGTTGCGTGACACGCACCCACTCAGGCAAGTCACTCGCTTCCCTTCCCTTCCTTCTCCTCACTCACACTCACACCACATCACGCCAACACATTGATGCCTAAACCATCGGCACTGGTAAAAAGAAAGAAAGATCGAAGAATGAAAATTTCAACGAGGGATTTAATACTCATCCCGTCCCCCGTCCAATGAAAACATCACGATCCCGGGGTGCTGCGCCGCTGAGCCGCGATCGCTCGATCGAAAAGGATGTAGGATTGGGCACCCATCTAACCTGGGTTACTTAGACGCTTTGAGGTTAGGTATGTAGAATAATAGCTTACCCGGGAGCCAAGTGGAGGAGCCAACTCGAGTCAGGGTTTTTAGCCATTTTCTATTGAATTGGGCGCGATATTCAGCTACTCAACTGGTCACTCGCCCTCTATTAAGGTGTGCACTCCCAAAATTCAGAGAATCTGGAATACCTATCCACCTACAGGTGTCCATATTCTAGGTATGGTATATCACGTATTTCGGTAGGTAGGGTCGGGTAAGGGTACTGTAATTGGGCCAGAGCGGCCAAACAAACAAACAAACCCCTGGACCCTTGGAATAGGCCAAACGAAACGGCTCTCAATGACTCGCTCTTGTCCCCCAGCAATGCAAAAGACCTCGCATGATATGATTTACATTGCATACATCGAGCGTTCCGGCTAGTCAAAAGCGGTAGACCGGTATTTATATAGGCTTGTCATCGGGTAAGGTATGTGTACGTGTATACCTACATGTCTACCTCTCTACCCGGGCTCCATCAACCCAGGTACTTACTTGTGAGTCAGACTTACTACGTTCTGTGTCTGTGGCCCTCCAATGACTACCCACCTATTAAATACTACTAAGCCTAATTGCCAGAGAGATACTTGGATATTTGAGCGACAGCCAGGTAGGTAGGTACGGGACCAGACCTTAATCGGAACTAACGTATGGAATATAAGTACTAAGATCAATAATAGGTGGTCGACAAAACTATCTCCTATGTACACAATGACACCGGACTTAACCCATAGCCTAACGATCACAAACAAGATCACGATCTCGATAGTGGGCTTTTCCTTAGCCTAGCTCGCGCTAACTCCTTCCTAAACTATATCTATCAATGTCAAAACGGTATATTCCGGTGCGAGTGAGCCAAAGAGGTTGGTTCCATATCTTAAACTCCAATCTATACATATATACCAAGGGTACATACCAAGGCTGGGCTGGGCTACACGATCCATGGGGGCCAAAAGAACGGGATACTACATGCATACAGAAAAGGGGGATACGTGGATCGAACAACTTCAGGGTCGAAGAACGGAAGAAACGGCACACCTGCCTACATACCTACCCACGCCCCTACGATTCTCAGAATTCGGCCAGATCCCAAGAATCATCAGCATCAGGAGGAGCAGTAGGAGCATCATTGCCATTATATGATACCGTCCAACTAGGTAATATGCTCTACTTACCTATTATATTACACTCACGAATCGCAGGTAACTGCCCAGGTACCTAGATAGGTTCGATAGGTGGTAAGATCACACGACCTCGATCTCCAGGAGTCTGCGTAGGCAGAGCAGAGCATATAGGTAGGTAAGGTTATAATTATAGAGATCGAGCCCCGTGGTAAGTAACGTAACTACGTGTTGACTAAGCAGTGCGAGCTCAATGTTTCCCTCGATCGATGGCTTCATTGCACCCAGGTTACTATTCTTCCCTAATCTTTGCGATGAAATCTAAGAAATTTAGCAAGGTACATATACGAAAGAATAGAGTTGACAGGTACATGCCACGAAAAAAAAAAAAGGGGGGGGGGACAAAGAATACTGGTCCTCACACCACAGGCGAACAAAAAAAGCGCAAAACCTAAGAAAAAACTCTCAAGTTATCTAACCTTAGCATTATAACAAGGACTACTACTTCATTGTGCGAAACCAATTTTTTTTTTCCCTTCCCCCTAATAGGTAATCAGTGATATTCCCAGTAATTACAATATAATTACGCCCCCTAGAGCTTAGGTCCCACACCCTACATTTTATTCTATTCTGAACATTGCTACCCCTATCATTAAATCGCAAATAATATTAATATTACCAGAGTACGTGGTAACAGTAGTGCATAACAGTTCCACCCTATAGCCGCGCGAGCCGCGACAATTTGCTAACTAGGTACCAGATAGGTAGGTAGGTAGGTACCTGGTAGTTATATACCTTAGGTAATACATGTAGGTATTTATTACTACGAAAAGACGGTAATCATCGTTTATTAAATAATAGCACCAATAAGGAAGAACAAAATAAGGGGAGAAACAAAGATGACCGAGTATGGGGTAATATCATATCATATCATATTATATATCACGTCACATCATTTTCCTCCTTCTTCTCTGTTTGCATTCCCCCGTGAAGACGACGGGTAGGTTAGCCGATCCCGACCCGGTCGTAAGGCTGAGGAGGAGATAATAGATAAGGTAGCGGGGTTAGGTATGTACGTATGTACGAACTTCACCGGCGAGATCGAGACGCATACGTACATACATATAAGCATAAACATACCTTTCTAACCTTAGATGCGGAGAAGGAAAGGGATGTCTAGAAGTAGAGAAAAGCAATTATACTTTTTTTTTTTTTTTGAGCCCCATTATGTCATCATCGATACCAGGGCTGAGACGGTTAAGTAACCTACCCCAGGTATCTATCAACTGTTACGTAAGGTAAGGTACAAGCATGTACAGTATGTGGTTGGGAGGTCCCTGCGCCGGTGATCAGGCTACTAATACCCTCTTAGAAACGCAAAAGGAGATTATATTTGTATGTAATTATATGATAAGCACCTGCCTGCCATTCGTATCAATCTTTCGTCTCTCCCGGATACTTACTTGCTTCTTAGGAAAGCATGATTGCCTTAGTTAGGTAATTAGTTAGGCGTCAGTGTGCATCGTTCCCAAGCACATCTCCGCAGATATGTAGTTATGTAGATGGACGGGGTCCCCAAGAAGACGCCCGGGGAAATATTGAAACGGTGGGGACTGAGTGCCAAGGGTAACATTATTACTATTAGTGTGTAGGGTGGGCCTAGTCGCCAGGGGGCTTGTGTTTATTTTTCAAGTTTCCTCGCGTAGATAGCTTCACTTTGCTCAACACCATGCTCATCATATGTGCTGAACTAACTCTGTTTTCCCCCCTTATTGACGTGCATGAGTTCTTCAGGTCTCTTTAGGTGACTGGTATGTGCATGCATGAGCGGCCTTAGTGCCGCGTAGTATATGGCACATCCATCTCAACACATACTTCAGTACTATCTCTGATACCAATCCTCTGGCAACGTAATATCTAGGTAGACTACCTATTCTAGGTCCAAATTAGGCAGATAGAATGTAGGTGACTATATCGCTTACCTAGATGTGCGTGGGTCAGGTATCGGGGCATATACCGTAGTTACTTAATGAACAGGGAGACGAAGAAGCTGACGTCTACCTACCTCGGATCAGTAGCCCGGTGAAGCACTCTGTATGCTGGTGTACATGTATTTGTGCGCTTGCTAGGTATTTTCTGCCTACTTAAGTAAGTGATCTTCTGATCGATCAGTCTATGTACATACATAGACTCTACTAGTAGCGTAAAATTCGATCGCACACCGAAGAACTCCGCAGAAACAAGCTCAGCCCTCGATCTCCCCTCGTCCTTCCCTGTCGCTAGTTCCCATCAAGGCGCACGGGCAGCACCGATGTGGTCTAGGTAAGGCTTTACCGGTGAAGGATGGAGTAATACCTGGACAGAGAGACCTTGTCAGCGAGAGCTGTTTGGACAGGGGGCTTTATTTAGGAAAGACAGGCATGATACAGTACCTACCCACATAAGGACATACGCACATACAGCGTTACCAACAAGCATATTGTCCTAGGTTGGCAGAATAGAATATGCCTGTCTCTACGGGCGTGCTTTATTTCCAAGCGTGAGGCAAAATAATACCTCCCTAAGTACATAGACCCAAGAACCCATCATCCTATACTCCCTCGGGCCTATGGATGTTTTACGCCCCCCCTCTCTGGTTTGGATAGGTAGGTACTTTTTAGGTACTCACTCACCAAGGACTAACAAGTTTTCAATACCTACTACAACAATACCTGGGTTAGCCGTCCACCGTTCCTTCACACAGTTTCGACCACTACAATAGATATTATTATCCTCACCTCTTCCCTAGGCAGTGCCGTGCAAACATACCTGTCTGTTTGTCTGTCTATCGTGGCTACCTGAGGCGCTCACGTTAGAAATACGCCACAGCTATTTACACATTCCCGGGTCGGGGCTAGTAGATTGGCCTAATTAAGGAGCCCTGAGATACGCGTAGGCAACTGCATGTCATGTACATAGGTAAAGTACGCTAGCTACTGGTAGTCAAGTGCTCGGTCAAGGTTGCAAAATTGGGCTCTGGACGTTTTGCAACGGGGTCGTTCATTGAGCGCCGTATATATCTTCACTAGTAATATTTCTGCACGTTGGTGACCAAGGAGTGGAGAAGGGGCTGGTGATCGCATTTGCACATGTTGACTGGGTACCTACTAACCTAGTAGTCTCCGGCAAGAGTATAGGACAATTCTGTACGAACTGTGGAAATAAGGACAGCCCAACACCATAAACGAGGCAAGGCGGACACGCATCTCTAATTCTGATTCTTTCTTGTCTTCGTGTATTTATTCAAGTCGTATCTCCTCACCGCAAATAACCGAAATGTAGTAGCAGTACATCTCAAACCGGATAATCAAATGACATTTCTCAATGACAGGCTCCCTCTAGAGGGGAAGAAAGATGAAGAATAACAAAGGCCGCCAATGTGTGTGTTTTCCAATGCAGAAATCCGCCATATTCATATCCCCGTAAAAGACCCTTTTTGCGCAGATGCTAATGCTCGACAAAAACACCAAACCCCTTGTGTATCCGTGTCCGTGTAACATTGTGTGTTGCCGTGGATCAAAGCCGCGCCGTAGGGAATGCCCTAACCATCGTCGTGACCTAACCCGTGTGTTGTGCTGTGGATTGCCTGGAGAAAAGTAAAGAAACCACCAGATCCGCTAGAGGTATCGTTATTCTCAAAGGACCGAAACCGACTGCCTCACCAATCAACTCCCTCTAAGCCCAGACCCAGGAAAACCTCGTTTCGTTTCTTTGCGTCTCACCCATTCGTCCCGTGACATCTCTCTTCGTTAATTGGAGGTAAAGGCCCATTACTCAGACCAGTTTTTCCCCCATGCCTGCGCTCCCTTTACCCACGCATCACATCTTAACAAGGCTTCTCAGCCATGAAGCCAACGAAGTACCTTGGTTTCTGGTTCTGCGCCCAACAGACAGGAATCATAGTAAGACAATTGATAAAGCACTCGCCCGTCTTCTTGAAATTAAACATCTCGACGTAAACCTCTGTGCCGTTCTTGATAGCGTGGCGTACTTTCTTCAGTACGCCTTTGTTGTCGACGGCGTGTCGTCTGGATGACGACGATGATGACGATGACGATGACGATGACGACGATGATTTGGATTTGCGAGGTGGTGTTTGTAAGAACCGACAGTTTCGCCCCACCATCTCACTCTGTGGATATCCCGTCAGCTGGCTGCACGCCTCGTTTGCGTACACCACCGGGTTATCAGCCTGTTCCATGTCGCACACAAGGAGCGGGCAGCTGTCGTCTACGGGGCCCATCGCCTGCAACATTTTCGATGGCCTCTCGTGCAGGGCTGCCTATGTAACGAAGTCTGTTAATCGGATAGGGTTCATCTCGGATTGGCCAATTTGTTTAATAATAGTTTGTTGGTTGGATAGTTGGTTACTAGCAGTTGTCTAGTATAATTTGTTGGGAAGGCTGGGGGCTTCATCTGGGTAATTCTGCGGGTGATCACCACTTACTATTATTTCCAGTAGGTTAAAGCCGCTTGGGGCGTAAATGCCGGGATATACAATAGGATCGTGGACATCATCTTCAGGGACGGGGATGGCTCCGCTGTCCTGAAAATTATACTGTAAGGCCAGTTAGCAACCGTGTTTGTCTCCCCAGGCTTGAGCCTCCCGAGATATCGAAGAGTCGGCTCTAAATGCCACTCACTTCCAAGGCATTATACTCCCAGGGGTTCATGGTTGGTGGAGCAGGATAGTACGAGTAGGTTGGCATCGAGACGACTGGTGTTAATGATCCTTTAGTACGCTGGAGAAGGCGAAGTTGCAGTTGCCGAGTGTCTTCGGATATATATATATATATATATATACTATGAGTTTGGCAACAGCCTTCCTTCCCGGTTAACAGGACAAGATGGTAACGGTGACTTCCACTCGTAGCACAGTCCGCCTATTAGTCCGCTCAGGCAACAACAGTAACAGCAAAGACAACCCAGATCTGATCAAGTTCGGACACCGATGTAATACAAGCTGTTCTTAATATGCCATTCGTCGACACGGCAGGGCGTTGTTAATCCGAATCCATAATTACTAGCTTAAGTGTCCAAGTTGTGACAGCAAATCACCATTTGAATTAATAAATTAACCATGTTGGACTGGGTGGCTTGAGACTCTGTCGGTATGCAATCGGGTCCCATGTTTTTGCTGCGTGTTGGTCGAAAAGGTAAGTATGTTAGTAGAGGGATTACCGCAGCGCGGCATATTGAGATCGTGATCGATCATGGCAAAGAGACGACACCTGCCTGTGCTGGCGCCCGCGCGTATCGGCGCCCAGTAACACCATTGCAAGCGGACTCGCAAGCGGACCTTTCAAGGAAGACACGTGAAAACAGCGAGCACACAATGCAAGGTGGGTTTCGGGTCAATCCAGTGCCAAGGTTAGGTGGTCTGGATAGCTAAATTCTGCCGCGTGAGTACTGTACTTCAAAGAGCCCAGCCCGATGACACGGGGTGAATGACAGAATGACAGGCCCAAGTCGAATAAGAGTCCTATCTCTTTGGGCGCTCTTTCATGGCCTGTTTGGGCTTCTCTTTGACGATCTACAACCGGGGGTGATCGCCAGGAGTCGACATGGCTGCCATGATCGAAGAGCCAGGCCCACATTGGCAATGATTGGCCCCTGTCCTGGTAAGTGCAGCATCTGGGTCTGTCTGGGGGTATTAAAAAGTAGCGGCATACAGCATGCGGCACAAGTAGCGGGAGACCAGGCCACAAATCGAGTGGCCATGCCCCAGTGTGCCGAGCAGTGGAGCGGAGCTTAAGCTTTTCTAACAAAGCAGAGAGCACGGAGCACATAGCTACCAGGGCACCGATAACACCTGAAATACCAGATCGATCACTATCCGCGGGCCACGAACTATTTAGCCGTGGTACCCGAGATGAACCATTTCCTATTTACGTCTGGTTCACGAGTAAGTCCTTTGGTTCGATGCTTGTATGCAAATGGATATAACGCTGAAGGCAGATGCTCCGACCAGACATGGACAAACGTCACGTAGGTAAGTAAACCGAGACTTCACAGACCCAGCTCAATCCAACCTATTTTAGTATCAGCAGCATGACATTTAAGTAACCTAATTCCTCCCTGCTATTATAGGCCCAGCGTCTCTCCGACCGGTGTGAGATATTGCCAGTCTCATCGAGAGCCGTGCTGACTATGCATAGAGCAGCACGAAGATTGGCAGCAACCATAACTACGTGAACAAGTCAGTCAGGCATACAGGCAAACAGCCATACATTTGCCCCCCTGTTCATCGTAAGACGTCGGCATATTCACCTCTATTTCACTAGGGATTGACTTTGGGTCTCTGTACAGTGTGGGCATCGAGACATTTGGCATGAGATTTCACAAACGGCTATGGTGAGACATGAGAAACAGATTGCCCGAAAGCGACTTCTGAGCAAATACGCCAAAATACGGAATGGGAATTGCAATTAGGCAGAAAACAGTCAACCGACCAGTAGATGTACCTACTATAGAAAACAGACAGAAAGGAAAAAAAATAAAAAATAAAAATTTTTTCTTACAAAAATGCTTACCCCTTTACTAGCATCAGGTCCTCGTACTAGGCCCCAGTACCTGAGGTTTTGAGATCCTGACTGCGAGCAAGAGAAGGGAAGGTAATTAAAAATATACCGGACGGTTGTTTGCGGCTGCCTTCGTTTCTGTCTGGTTTGTGGTTGTGTTGTATGCCCTGCGACAGGCTTAGATGTAGGTAGGTAGGTAGTTAGGTCAGGTCTAGGACTAAGTACCTAGCTAACCTAGTCTAGTGGCGATCCAGATGTCTGGACAGCCCGCCCTCGGATCGTGACATTTATACCCCATCGTAAGAACGCATGCAGATCGGATTTTCGTCATCGAGGAAAAGAGCAGAAAGACAAAGAGCGGGTGCTTGGGAAAGTACGACACACCTTGCCTACATAACACAGCGTGACATACGTACATACATACACATACATAGCACCTACACCTACCGTACGCGCCTACCTTGCCTACTACTACCGCTCATGTATGCATTTACATGTAGGTAGCTACGTGGCAGTTTTCGTTCATTCTTTCCCAATTGTCCCCCAGTTCTTTTAGAAATCTGCTAATTCTTGCGAAACTGGATCTTTTGCCTTTTTTCCCCACTCCCATTCCATTTCGAATCTTTCCCGTTCGATCTACATTTTCCTCTATGCCTGTCTCATCTTCTCTTGTCCTGTGCAACAGATAGAAACGCGGAATGTTTCTTTTTTCTCGTCATGTTTTGTTTCGGGTCATTTGAGATCGGTAGTGAGTGGTTTGGGAACCGTCGCGTAGCACCTGTGCAACAGTGTCTGCCACCTTGAAAAAACGGTCAGCTGGCCCTTTATCACCAAGCACTGTGGTTAGGATTGTGGTTGTGATTATAATTAGACATCGGAACTGGGTTTCGCAAACTATTCGCTCGCTTCCCCTGACCCTTGCCAAAGGAAGCAAACAGGCACGTGAGAAAGCTTGCTCTTTTTCCCGGTCCTATGAAGCCGGTAAAAAAGGTTAGAGAGGCCCCAAGGTACGTACGTACTTATTCTCGAGCGTATGATAGCAAGATCTAGCCATCCAAGGGCCTACTACATGTAAGTTGGAATGCCTCAAGCTTGCTCTTAATATACGGACTGAAATGATACTATGTTGTGTATGGTCGAATCAGGTATTTCAGCCGTTCGTTACTTGACCGTCTACACGCATCTGTCTTCACGCCGTTATTACCTAAATATAATAATAGGCAGACGAGGCACAACGTCTAGATTGGTCTATTATGCAAGGCTATGTAGGTCAGCGCCTACACAGATGCTGGTCAGCACGTGGTCCAGGAAACCATTTCCATTTCCTTTCATCTGTGACGACATGGCCCTCATCGAGCTCCCGCTTCACGTTTCACGAGATGGGCTACCATCAAGCCACTTTGCGCTAGCAAGGGAAAAGGCTTGTCTCAGATCAAAATCAAGACAGCACCTAGATCGCATTAAAAGAATCGACCCTGCCGCATGCGTGTGCGGTGCGGCGTAGGCGTCCTGGGTAAAGGCTTTATGCTGCAAGCGCCAGCCACCAGATACAGCCGTACCTACTAGCTTAGCCTTCCCGACGCCAAAATAATACGTCACCTGCACTAGAATGCCTGTCGGTAAACGGACGATTATCTAGAACAAGTACGTAAGGTACATGGCGACTGGGGTACAAATCCTGCCTAGAAAAGTAGATATCTGCTGTCCATTACATCATTTATCTGATGGGGTATGTAATGACCTGGTATGAGACGCCGAACATATGGACCCTATATATTGTGTAGGTGCGTGCTGTAGGAGAGAAAGAAAATTAAAGTGTGGAAAAGGAATCACATGAAAATCCGCTCCTGCTTCTCATCTTAGCTACCCGTCATATCTGTACGACCGTTGGGGTACCGGCCATTTCCATTTCATGTAACCTATCGACCACATACATACGCCGACATGTCCCACGCCACGAGACAGAAGAAAAGCATACCCACTCACTTGTATTATATACGCATGCGGCCAAGACACGCAGGCGCTTAGGAGATGTAGACATGTAAGCGACAGGTCGATGCCTATTTTCTGACTTACGCCCCTGCTTTGCTAATTTTTCTCCTGGACATCTACATACCTAACCTTAGGTAGTCTTGGCTCGGCTACATACATGGGAGGGAAGTAGGTCGGTATATAGCCATGGAGGACCCAATCGGCCGATCTGAGAAGACGAGCCGGCATAAGAACAGCCAAAGTTCAACATCTCTTTTACTCTATGTCCCTAATCGCCGATTTCTCTCGAGTAGGTATCTCGTCCCGACCTGGGTAGGAACCAGAAGGTGCAGGATATATCTAACCTACCTAGTCTGTATGACGACAAGCGGAGATCTTACCTGATCAGTTAGGTCCAGGATATAAGTCTAGCTAGAACCTAGAGGTAAGAGGGAGAGAAAAATAAAAATATAAAAATAAATAATGGAAAAAAGCAGAAACCCAGGATAGGTACCCCTAATTCTCGACATAATTTCTCATGTCTTGTCCGGCTACAGCCTGCCTACCCAAGTTACCTATAACTATCCTAGTGAACATGCGCTAGATAAAAGAGAAGAGATATTGAGAGAGGCGATCGCCAGCCCTACTAAGAACCCTGGGACAAGAACTAGTACTCCCCCCGACTCTCATTTCGATGTAACTTGTCCTGTTTTGTCTCCCCCGGCGTCAGCCCCCCTGCATGACGTACCTAACCTAGAATATTCTCACACATGTGTCTATGGCTACAGTGCGTAGCGAAATATAGTCTTATATATTACTTATTACCTACCTTCGGCAGTCAGTCAGACTATCGGAAAGCAAAGCAAGAACCCACTCGGAACAGCTAAGTTCAGAAACGCATCACATAACAACACCAAAGAGAATAAAAAAAATAAATAAAAAAAACCGGTAGAAATCCTAGGGTAAGAAACGAAAATAAGTACTCTTGAAGATTCTTGATCTGAGTGTGGCTTTCTCTTGCCTTATACCACTAATCTATATGCCTGCCTGTCTGCCTTCCCTGACTTACTTACATATATATAATATTCTTTCGAAAAAAAAAAAAAAAAACACGCGCAAATGAGTGAAACGCGTAAAATAGCGAAGTACATATATATATACATACCTAGGTTAATCTACGGCAACGGCAGCGTCGCACGCCAAACTCTGAGTCTTGATTACCCTATCTTATCCTATCCCATCCTGTCCGGCTGTGGCCTTGGTGCTTACGTGGACTCTTTACAAACACATGACTACATAAGCCGCAACTAACTGGAGATGGATATCTTGTTATGAGCTGGGCATTATCGAATTTTCATAGACGTTCGTTCTGCTTTCGCCTTGTAGTTCGTATATGTATTGGTAGGGAGGCATGCACGAGACCCCAAAGCTACATGATCGAGCAAGTAAGCACAAGCACAAGCACAAAGTGGCACGCACACATACATCTATAGGTGTATATATAAAAACAATTCGGCTATATCATTATGTAGCACTAGTAGTAATGGCGCTGTTCTCATCGCTTGAGCTTCAAAGCCCACTACTTGTATCCTATTCGTACACAAGCTGATACATATATAAAACAACAAATAGAGTTCATACTGCCCTGGCAGATGACCAGCAGCAGAACCCGTCTTAACCCTATCCCACAAGGAAGCCGTACGTCGTTGCGTATGCGTATGCATGACACGTAATCTGCTCTATATCTCATGCTTTCATAATAGTGTTTTGCTAGGCCAAACATGCTCATTCTCGGCGTGAAAGACTGTAAGAGCCGCTTAGGGAATCATGTCCGGACCATACATAACTTGGCGCAGTAACAAATCATCGTTTGGGCATACGAACAATGAACACCTAATACCCTCCTCCATCATGGACGCCTACCACTGTAGCCAACGTAAGGGCCGAGCTCAGGACGGAGCGAGTGATAGCTACCGCTACGGTGACGGTCATGACGAGATAGCAAACCCATCGTATGACGAACACGGGTCCGTCCAAACAAACTCCTAGCAGGCTGTAGGGGTCGGGCAGTCAATGCATCTCGATGAGACGACGGTTGCGGGCCTGAAGCTGCCGAAACTTCTTATCAAGCGCCTCGTGCTGCTTCTTGTGCTGCGCCCATACCGTCTCGGCATCCTCCACCGACATAAGTGGCGTGCTGCCGATCGCTGGAGACGGACCGTTCTCGGCGTGGTCGTAGCCCCCATACACCGCGTCCGTCGAGTTGCCGCCCGACGACGTACTATACTCGTCGGAAGAGCGACCCGAGTACAACTTTCTCTGATCCTCTGCACCATCGGTGGGTGGGTAGATCCATGGTGCCAGTTGCTGCAGGTTGACGTTCTTGGTGAAGTTCGAGCTCGCGCCCATGGCCTTGTAACTGCCCAGATGCAAGGATGGGAGTACATGCTGGTTGATACAGCTGATGGCTTCTTCACGGTGCATCTTGCCGACTGGGTCGGTGGGGTAATTGTTGGGCCCAAGTGGAAAGAAGGACGGCGTCCCATTAGGAACCGCCCGGTTCTTGACGAGACTGAACCCGCTGGCAGGCGCGTACCGGGGGGCAGAGAACGCTGTCGGCCGGACACTATCAGCTCTAAGGCGGTCTTGTAGCTCCAAGAACAGGTCCGCCTCCCCCGGCGTGAGATTCAATAAGCAGTCTCCGTTCGGTGTCAGAAGCACACTGTGATCGTTAACTACCTTGCGAACAGGCTGGAACGCGCTAAGTTTTTCTTCATCTTCCTTGGTGACAATGGATTTGAGAGTCGGCGGCAGAGAGACCAGCTCAGCCGTGTTAAGGTCGATACTAGTGTCTAAGCGATGTGATGGCGGTTTGAAGAACCCAATCTTCTCAATCTCTGGCAAGGAGCCTGCCTCCCTCAGTGCTCGGAAAACTTCCCGAAGCTGAGGAATCTCCCCAAGGTCTTGCTCTACAGGCTGCTCCTGTGTCATTTCGGGAGTGCGGTTAACATAATCCGGAGTCAGAACAGTTGTCTTAGTCGATTCGTTTAACTTGATAGACGTGTCGACCGCAGCAGGACTCTTCGGTGAGTCGGGTGCATTTTTGCCCTTCTGCTCTTTTGAATTTGCTGCATCTGTGGCAGACTGGGTAGTTTTGGAATCCTTTCCAGGGACATCATCGGCCGGTTGTTTGTCGCTATCCTTCCTCGAACCAGCCTTGTCCTCCGGAGTTTCGGAAACACCTGGTGTCGCTGGTCTACTAGATGCCCGGCTCACTGTGGGTTTCTTCTCCCTCTTCTGCTTCTTCTTTCTGCCTACGATGGGGGCGATCTCTACTTCCGGTTCAAATGCTTTGGTCTCGGCTACTTGGGCAGCTGCTTCCTTGGAAGCTTCCTTACGTTGTTTGCGTTGCTGGCTTTTAGTAGTAGGGCGTGTAGGCAGAGAACCAATCTTTGACGGCGGTGGAGAGCTAGTCCGAGAGGCAGAAACCGAGGCGCTAACAATCGAAGCAGTGTCGGATATTATCTCGCTTCCAGGGGTCATCGGCCGATGAGCTGAGTTTGCCGCAGCCGAACGGATAGACGCCACAGCCGCAGGTGCAATATTGGCTATCGGCGTCTCCGTCTTCGGAGTCTGCACCAGCCGAAGCGTCTTAGGGGCGGCTTTAGCTAAAGGAGAAGATACAGAAGCCGTTGTGGGTGTCGGGGTCGGTAATGCCGAAGCTACTTTACCGGACTGGTGGGCGGAAGCGTTATCTTGACTTTCAGCCTTCATACCCGTAGCGTGATACGGGGCATTAGTGGCAGCAGCGATGTCTAGAATGCCAGGCGCGGGCCGCTTATCTGAATTTTTCGACTTATTTTCTGCGGGTTTGGTCGTCGAGGCATCGCCAGCAGCTTTCTTGCCGGATGGAGTTTTAGCGGCCTGCACGAGCTTTGACAACGGAGTGGCGGCTGCTTTGGATGGTGTGGCCATTTTCACTGCGTCAAGTGCCGGGAAATCCTCCTCCTGAAGTAATCTGGCACTTGCTTTAGAGGACTGCGCAGCAATGTCTTGCGCTAGCCCGGAGGTGTTCGCCAACTCCTTTATGCTCTTTTTAGCATCATTATCACCCACCCCAGACCCCCCCTCAAATACTCTCGCCGGAGTGGGCTTTGTAGAAGCCTTAGGCACGAGCGGTGTGGCTGGTCGGGGAGTAGCAGGAGTTGATCGTCCTACACTAGCCCTCGAGTTTGGTCTGTCTTGTGATAACGAACTCTGGGCTCGCTCAATGAAGGAAACTGGAGGGTGCGCATGGTCCAGCCCGAGCCCAGGAGGGAGATATGACGGCACAATTCCGTTAGAGCGTGTGAAATTTTGAAGCTGAGGTGGATCTGAATCCGAGACTAGCGCATCAACAGCGGACGAGGCCTCATCGAGAGGAATAAGATCGTCGTCTAGAGAATAGACCTGTTAGCTTTCCATCATTTTAAAGCTTAACTCATTGAGCTACAAAATTTTAAGAGGGATAATAAGCACACGTCACGTCGTAGGCTCCATCGTCGTCTTCCACACAATACAGGATAATTGGTAAATGGTGAAATGTGGGACTGCTATATTAGCTAGCCAGCTTCTCAGGCTCTTGTTAAGCTCTGGGCTAGCACTTCGTGTTAACGTACATGAAAAGTGGTGGAAGACGACGATGGCTTGCCTGGCGTGACCATTGAACCGAAGAACAAAAAGGAAAAAAGACGTAGAAAGGTCTTGAGAATAGCAGCAGCCGCGGTCGAGCAGCCCGTCGTTTCCAAAGAGCAAGTGGACGCCATGCAACCCTGATCCATCCTGGATCACCATCCCTTCTGTAATGCTCGCTCAAACAGATGTGGTGGAATGTTCCGATTATCTTCCATTTCCGAAAAAACCTAGACGCCTTGACGCACCTTTGCCGGAAGCCCAAACAAGAAAGAATCAATATACCGCCCATTGTACCACAAGCTCTATATCAAACGACTACCATCGGTATCCGCCACCTCCGTACATGGTGTTGGGGTTGTTGTACCCACCTTGCGTTTGACCACTGAACAGTCCCTGCCCGGCTCCCATGCTGCTACCCTGTTGCTGGTGGTGCATCCGCGCCTGCAGTATACTCGGGTCCGCAAGATCTACTAAGCCACTCCCCCCAGAGGAGGAAGTGTTAGCGTGCCTCTGCTTCTTCCCCTTCTTCTTCTGCTTGGACCCGTAGTCCGGGAAAGCTCCAGGCTGGGAAGCATAGAGCGTTGCCAGGAGGTTGGGAGCCGGAGCAGGAGTGGAGGTGGAGGACGGGAATTGGTTATGGAAGGAGGGAAACATGTACTCACGCTTACCATCGTGGGCCTGGTTACCCACATTGCCCCGAATAAGAGACTGCAGGAGATCATTCGGGTTGGCTTTCGCAGTCGCACCGAAATTTGATGCACCAAAGCCATGTCCCTGTCCAAACATCCCAGCCCCGACAGGAGGCGTGCCAGTCGACTTCAGACCCGGTGGAGGACCGGAAACCGACGTGGGGAACAGCTGGCCACCTGGCTGGCGATATGCAGACGGCATCATCGACGACTGTTGAGCCATGTACCGGGGATCGGCAGTAGATTTTACGCTGACAGAGCTACTGCCGGGTTCGTTGGCGAAGTTGAAACGCGAATGCTGACGGCCATGCCCTTGACCTTGGAACAGAGAAGTCTGTTGGGTCGTCTGTTGTGGCGAGATGCCAGGAGGCATCTGATCTGTAAAGCTACCTGGGGGTCGAGCATACAGTTGTTGCTGCTGCTGAGGCGTCATGGTCCGATTTCCGATGGAACCAACGGTGCTCGAGGCCTGTCCAAAGCCAGTCAAAGAGGGGGCAAACAGCTCAGCGGAAGTTACTCTCTGGATCGGTGCACTTCGTCGTTGACCATAGCCTAAGCTACTGGGTGCCTGATCGCGGTCTTCCGGTTCGCCACCCAGGGCAAGGCTGCCGCTTTCCAGCTCTCCATCTGATTGCGTCAAGTTGTCCACATGATCAGGCTCACCTACGTCTCGATTCTCGTCTTCGTCGCGCATCGCTCGTCTTCTCCAAGCCCCGTTGACATCGAATAAGGGAGGTAAATCATCTCGGTCGGGGAGAGGTTCAAAAACCCGTCGCGGTATGGAAGCAAGCTGTCTAAAAAAGAAGGCGAAATCACCTACGTCTGAGTCTGCTCGCGAGTCCGGCTTGTCGGCTGTGGGACTAGTTTGTGGAGGGGTAGTGGCATGCTGCTTTCCAGCCTTTCGGGTTGAAGCTGAAGACTCTTGAGCAGTGGGCGGAATACTAGGCTCAGACGTCGATTCGGCCGTTGCAGGCAACGACATGGATATAGCAGGGCTTGAGGCGGCACCGCTAGTTGCATGGCTCCCGCGTCTGCTGCGCTGCTGGGTACTGCGCGCCCAGTTCGCTGTAGCAGGCAAAGCAGGACCATCGCCGGCCTCGGAATCCTCTTTGCTAGATGAACGGACCATAGGCTGCGAAGTCGCTGGCGGCGGTACACTTGGGGCCTGTGAGCGCGTGACAGAACGAGATGAAGCGGCGTTAGCAAGAGGTCGCTGCGTGTGCACACTGTTCAGGGATGACAGATCTTGGCGGGAGTAGCTATCCTCTTCATCACCGAGCTCATGTAGGAACATGCACTGTCTATTGCCACACTGCTCATGCCGAAGCCAGGCTGAACAATATTTCGTTGTCCCAAGTTGCGCCTTCAAGATACGATCGCCATTGTGAGAACCGTGAACGGCAGCTATGCACTTGGCAGCGTCTTCTTTCTTTTCGAAGGTGACATATATCCCTAGGGACTGCTGCTGGCCATCCGAAGATTTTCGGTTACTGATAGAAATCTTCTGGATGTTACCGTACTGTCCAAAAAACTCGGATTTCCGAAGAGTTTTCAGCAACTCATCTTCTCGAACGGTTGGCGTCAGGCCCGTCACATAAACGAGGTTCTTCTGGACAACCCGAACACCTTGAAGATTCTTGCGATTCTCCTTTTCGGCCTCTCGCTTTTGGGCTTCCTTTTGCCGTTGCTCGGACGCCCGCTTCTTCTGGTTCTTCTGTATATTGGCCCGAAACTCAGCTTCCCTATATATGCGTCAGCATGCTATGTGTTTCCTGTTTGGCTATGGCCACATACTCTTCGCGTGTTACCACCTTCCATTTTACGTCCTTGTCATCGTAAGGGCGACGGCAGGCGGGACAAAGGCCGTTCAGATTGTTTTTTAAGTTATTGAAACAAAATTGACATATCTAGGTGGAGAGGTTTAGTATTTGGCATTATTGATCGCGGGTGCGTCCGTACCTGGTAGCCGCATGGACATGGTCGAAAATTTCGGTCTGAAAGGTCAAACTCTTCGATGCAAAGCGGACTATCCTAATAGTTAGCATGCGGCGAAACCCTCCGCGAGATAGGCGGTTTGAGAACCCACCAAGTATCGTCCTCATCATCGAAGAATGTGTCCTGCGGGGCCATGATGCACCTCTAAAGCTCAAACTAAAGGTAGTTGGGTGATATGAAAGAATGTGATTAAAGATGCTGAGTGACAGTGACGCGTCGGCGGTGAAGAATGTTTCGGCAGCTCCACGGTGTAGGAGATTGCACGGCGAGGTCAGAGGACGGAAGAGCTATCCGAGCGCGTTCTTCGTAAACTGAATCCGGTATCAAATTATTGATAGGTGATGTATCAAAAAGAAAAGAGTTGAACAGCTCGGGAAAAGAACGCAGGATCTCGATATGGAACGCCTGTGTCTAGAGGATAAGTAGGGGGGCCAAAAAGGCCGGGGTTGACTGCTCCCTGCTAGGCAGGTCGTGAACGAGAATGACGATGTAGTAAACTGGGAATGAAGAATATTAGGGAGGAAACTGAGAAATCAGAAACCAGGTTGCAGTGGATAAATAGATGGGAGGACGAAAAGTTGCAAAGGAGAGGTTTCAACTGTAATAACGCTGCTGCAATGTCTGTCTTCTGGAAGAGTGGGAACGAGAGAAGGAACTAACCTAACCTGTATCGTGCATTGGTTGGTCCAAGTGTAAAGTGTAGGCCTCGTTTGGGTTAGATCGTGATTCTGAGTTTTTCTGTACCTCGAAATGGTTGGCTGACGAGGCAAATCACATGACCTTACCTGACATCCTATTGGCCCTCAGTTCAATGATTCAGCAGACATTACAGTAGGAATAGCTACCTACAGTACCTACTGTGTATCAATGTGTCTATTCAACACGTGGATCTATGTACAGTAGATTTCGGCCATAGATAAGGTTTTAATGTATATGAACCGGCATTTTCCTGTGAATGAACCCAGAGCGAAATTTTTGACCCCTAAAGCTACCTGGAATTCGGCACCTGAGGTACCTCAATTGGCATAGGTAAGCACATAGCTACAGTGACACAGTGGCAGCCTACTAGCCAGTTTTGGAATATGTAATGCCCAATACAGATCTGTACATAGTACCCAGGTACGTGTAGGTTCAGATTCCCACCACCACCTAACTAGGCCAGTCTATGTGCCATTGTAGGATTGGACAAGAGCTTTGTAAGTACCATTACACTGTACAATGATGCGGTTAGTACAACCAAGCAGAAGGGGTCCGCGTAGGTTGATGCTTGTATCCAACCCATGTCCAATGAGATGACCGAAACCAACCTACTACCTCGCGGACCTCTTGTTATCAATCGTTCAGTCAATTCACTCAATCCGCTGCACACCAACCAATTGGCCCCGAAGCCAACCCCCAAACACCGACAACCCTCGACCCTCAACCCCAGCAGCCATGGCGACGAAGCTCTGCCGCAGCAGCAGAGCTTTCGCTACAGCTCTACGGCCGGCACAAAGTGGCCTGCAGGCCCGTAATGGCGAACAGGTCGTGCGCTGCCTCGCCACCACGGCTCGCCAGAACGTCGCCATCCCCCGAGACATCAAGAACATGAGGCTCGCGCCTCGAGACCAGCCCAAGGAGCTCAACGTCCCCATCGTGAATCCCGCCGACAAGTACGCCAACAAGGCCGACGCCCTGCACCGCTACGGTTCGTGGTTGATGGGCTGCCTGCCCAAGTACATTCAGCAATTCTCTGTCTGGAAGGATGAATTGGTTATCTATATTCCCCCGGCCGGTGTCATACCCGTATTCTCGTTCCTAAAATGTATGAATGCGACTTCTTCACATTAGACAATTTCTCTTTGTTCAATTGCTACTGTGGGCTATGTTTTCTAGCAAGAACCCTTTATACTGATCCAAACATAGACAACACATCCGCCGAGTTCACCCAAGTCAGCAGCGTCACAGCCGTCGACTTCCCGACCAAGGACAAGCGGTTCGAGGTTGTATACAACCTTTTGAGTGTGCGTCACAACTCGCGCATCCGCGTCAAGACATACGCCGACGAGGCCTCGCCCGTACCCAGCATCACCCCCCTGTTCGACGGCGCCAACTGGTACGAGCGCGAGGTCTACGACCTATTCGGTGTCTTCTTCGTCGGCCACCCGGACCTGCGCCGCATCATGACCGACTACGGCTTCGAGGGCCACCCCCTGCGCAAGGATTTCCCCCTCACAGGATACACCGAGATCCGCTACGACGAGGAGAAGAAGCGCATCGTCACTGAGCCCCTCGAGCTGACCCAAGCCTTCCGCAACTTCGAGGGCGGCTCCAGCGCCTGGGAACAGGTCGGCCCCGGCCAAGACCGCAAACCCGAGAGCTTCAAGCTACCCACGCCGAAGCCTGAGGAGAAGCCCGAGGAGAAAAAGTAAACCAAATCAAAACCTGCTGCCGCAATAAAAAAGCATGTACATAAATAACTGTGCTACAACCCAAAATATATTTTCCTGAGTGTTAGACGGTTTTCTAATCGAAGTTTCTTTAATAAGGATAGTTGTCATGACCTTATCAAGATACGAATTGCAGACTCCCGTGAGCTCCAAAAATCATTAGTTATTGTCCTTGTAGCGTTATGAACGTCTATGTGCCTATTGCAAACCCTCTCGACAGTTCCCTTGACAGGTGCAAGCTAAATATCTAATAGCAAGAACCTCAAAACGCAAGTCATCACTACCTACCCATATTACTAGCCTACCCAGACTGACGCACTACACCAACTTCTTGCCATTCCACCTACTACACTCTTCACCAGGTTAGCCAATCTAAGTAAACACCACGTTTAGCCGAGGCGTTAAACAAACCATCATTTTTTGTCAGACACGGCTTGACAACGTTTTATCATATTATATATCTATGTACCTAGATTAGACGCTGAGATCAATAAACATTGATGCTTGCTCTAACCTCGCTTTGCTGGGCTTTCTACCCCGAAAACAGTGAGCAGGATGGAGTGGATGCTTCTTCTATTTTCATACATGTGAGTTCGAATAAGTCGGGCGCACTTGCTTGATTTCCGCGGCATGCGTGCATCGTGTTGTGCAAAAGACCACAGATCGAACAGGCAGATGTCTGTATGCTAGAGCGTGGTTAGGTAGGTAGCAGGTAGACAGATAGACAGTAGCAAACAGAAAAGCAAAATAATCATTATCATGTTTTCTACGTCTGTATAGCTGGTCGGTTCCATACACCTCAGCATATCACTCGCCCACGTTACTACTACCCATAAGTTTAATCAATGTCGAGGAAGAAAGAAGGAAATGAATCAAATGCCAATAATAACGCCTACCCAGCTCCGACGACCGCACACTAGTCTATCTATCTGGTGTCCTGTGACTGCAATCTTATCATGACACGAAAAAATGCCGGGATTCATAAAGCCCTACCAAACCCTCTCATTCTCCCTTTTCGCAACGCCTCTACATGGATTTCGGAGTACTGCCAAACAGAAATAGCACAACCAGCCTTCAGCCCTTCCCTTTAGTAATACTCGCTTCATTTGCCCAACACAATAATAGTTTTTCATTCATCCCAAAGTGTAGATATATATGGGGGTCGAATTAACTCGAGTCTTCATCTGCCGAATCATAAACAATAGGAGGTGGTTCATGGATATCGTCATTTAGCAAGCTATCCGGAAGGAGCTGGCTCCTCGTCGGAAACTGAGAAGACCGAATGGACGAGTCGTTCCGACGTAGCACTGTAGGACTAGACTGGCTGGAGATGAAAATCGTCTGTGGATCAGCCCGGTCACCCGATTTCTGGGGTGATATCGCCGGACTTGACGACACATGGCTCACTGTAGTTGCCTGGGAAGGTCGTACGAAGGAGCTGCCTCGTCTTTGGCTCGGAAGTTTTGGTGAGTCTTGATCCTGGAGAGATGAGGTCCTTGAAAGGGCTTTGGGAAGTGCTGGCTTAGCAAAATCTCTCTTATCTGATGCGCCTTTTGACCTTGTATGATTTTCGAGTGGCGACTGACTTGCCGGGACGACTTCTTCCAACGCGTCGGAATAATGTTGGGTCGAATAGTCTGCGTCACTTTGTAGTTGCGCCTTGAGCTCTTGAGATTCCGATATTCCGGCATTGGGGCTACTTCTGGGTTGTGTGTGGCCTCCAAATAAGGCGCATCTCAAGTTGGCTGTAAGCTCGCCAACAACGGCGGGGGGTATGTAGGTATACTTTTGCGGGGCGCCATTTACCCAGCCTTTCGTTTTCATCTCTTCTAGCGAGACTGGGTTGTTAAGCTCATATACCTCTAATATCTCGTATGCGAATTTTGCAGCCTTCATTCCTCTGTTGAACTCGACGTTGCCGATGCCCTTTTCGTCTTGTATCTCCCCTGGCGTCTTGGGCTCGCCAAAAATGCACATATACTTCAGTTGTGATTCCGGTTTCGTGATGTAAATCCAGATACGGGAGACTTGAGGTGGTATTTTCCAAGCTCTGAACTCATGATTCTTGCTTCGATCAGTAATTTTCGCTATATGTTCCGGGTGTAAAGAAACCATGATGTCAGAATGGGGAGTTTGAGGGCCCGTGGCACGGATTGCGTCTAAAGACAAACGTTGACTCTCGAGACCTTGAGTGTACATGTAATCTTGTGTCGATATGGAGGTGTCCCCCATTGAGCCGTCGTTTCCAGCTTCATCTGCTACAGATGGTTCTGGGGTAGGTGTTCGCTCGATTATATAAGCCGGAGCGGAGTCGATCATAGCCTGTTTTACCCGCGCAGGTCTCTGCGCTTCTCTATCTTCTCCACCGTTTTGTTCAACCTCCGGTTTGTCTCTCAGAGATCGGTACCCTCCAGGTCGATGCGATGGTGAGTTTTCAGCTGACCCCCCGTACGATGGTTCTAGCGATTCTCTTGCTTCAGGTTCTAGTACAGGCGATGCCTTGCTGCGTGGATCTCGGCCAAGTTCTTGACGCAACTCTCGCGCTTCCGTCGATATTACTAAGTCTGTCCTGTCCTGCAGTGGGGAATGGACAGGCTCAGTTGAGTCGTTTTCCAGCTCCGGATTTATGGAGGGCGGTGGAACGCTTTTGAGCCGTTTGGGAGTTGGCGTTCCAGGATCACTGGTGCCATCATCCTCAGTCTCCGTTTCGTACTCGGTCTCGTCCAGATCCTCGTCGAGTTCCTCATCGGAATCAGGAACTTCTTGCAGTGGCCGCCTTCCAGTTGTTTGAGACTTTGGCTTTGGAGATTTTGGTTTTGTCCTGCCAGGTGTGATGTTCTCTTTGTCCTCAGGCAAATCGAAACGCAACCGCTTCGAGGGCGTAGCTTTGACAGTAGACTTTGGAGTGGGCGTAGGAGAATCATGGGTTGTACTATAAGAGTCCGGAATCACCGTACTGCTCGTTCTCTTCAAAGGCTCCCTTAGGATGGGCGAAGGAGCAGCAACATTGGTCGACTTAGTTATCAAAGGCGAGTGTGGAATAGGGCTATAGCGTAGTAACATAGGTGTTGCTGGCGACTGAGAAGATGGGATCTCCGTTTTCATCTGCCGGCCAGCTGGGGTGGCCGACTTGATGAGGCTGGGAACAGCGGATTCGGTGCCACCGACTACCTCATTTGCGGCATGTTTCGCCGATTTCTTGCTAGGCGTTCGTACGATCAATCCAAGGTCCTCTTCGTCCTCGGAACCATTGATCTGCCAGACGTCTTCCTCGTCCTTGGGTACAGACAGCATCTGCGTTAACGTCTGCGTGTGAAACGTATTCGATACACTGAGGTTTGGGGAATCTCCCAAGGTCCTCCGCCGTTTGGACCGTGGAGGTTGCTGCAGTTGGACAAATGACTCGTCGCCAGCAGTTTTCCGCCTGTTGCCACGTGTTTTCGTGGTTGATTTAGCTTTTCGAGTCGGCTTGGATGATTCGATATCTTCCACTTCATCATCCTGGGCCCCCTCTTCCTCATCACTGGGAAAATCGGCAAAGTGTTGCACGGCCGACGAGGTGAAATTCATTTGAGTTAAGGTTTCCTGAGCCGGATCCTTGGCAGGTTTTCTCCGTCCATAAGTTTTCACAGACCGGCGACGGTGAGGAAACTCCTTTTGTTTCGGGGCAGCGGCAGTAGATCTGTATATGCCATCTGCGGGGGGTTTGCCACGAGACCTCGTCTGTGCGGGCATAGTTCCGTGATTTTATCGGCTTGACTCAGCCGGACCGTGTTGATGTGTTTATCGACTAGCTCCAATATAGTGATTTACTCCTTTGACTTGACAGTGTAGATAGAAGATCATCCGGTAAGATTTAAGTATGCGCGAACAAAGCTTAGGCAACGGTCAAACTGATTTACTAGTATCGAATTCATTCATGCGAAAGAGTGCAGTGATGACGTTGGAACGAATGCAAGCCATAGAGAAGGAGAACGCGCTTTGGGCTCCGATATCGCGTCAAGTGCATATTAATTTAAAACACGATCGGATAAACAAATATATATCCATACCCAACATCTTGTGGGGCCTATCCAGGGGTTCCCCGCAATTCCGCTTTGGCCACTCATTTCGCCCAACACGATTGGTCTGAAGCACTTTTAGACGTTCTACGTAATCTGTACAGCGGCAAGATGGGTACAGAGATAGACGCAAACAAGCACCCTGGTTCTGTAACAGTTTGCTAAACGCTTGTGCACCCAGCTAAAATACACACTGAGAGAAGAGAAACCCACCTTGAGACAGCTACCCTACCTATGTGCATCGAGATCATAAAAAGGGTACTTGCAGGAAGGAGCAGACCTGGGTCGGTGTGAGGACAAGACTAATCATCTATTTCCTTCCAGCTCAGCCTGACTCGGAAGAGGTGAGAATAGGGATAACTTCCATGGGTACCACATACTATGAGTATTTCACTTTGTATTTGGACGATTTCTACTGATGAGAAGAATGCCCTGCTCTGTTCACCTTGGCGATTTGGTGCTTAAATAACAGCTACCTAGACTATCTACCGAATAGGATAATATTTACCAGTAATGCCGAGGCAAAATAGGTGTGGACACCCGCGCTCTGTCAGCTGCCTTCACCCATTACTACTGCAAAGTGTACCTCTACCTCACTTAATGCCCAGGTACAGCAGTATCACCGCCAAATCTCCCCTTGCTAGTACACCGACTTATCAACAGTGGCGCTAAATTCTCCAAAATACTTGATATGTCGAACCCGGTGTGACGGTGTCCCAGAGCCCGTGAGATTGATCCTCTGTGTAACCAGTTTCTTGTCTTCGTGTTCCCAACCATCAAGACACCGGGAAAGAGAGACAATATAAGACATCGTCGCACAAACACAAGACGACCTCGAACATCTGCACTGCAGCAACCCTTTGGGGACGGGCTTTAATTACCACGTTTAGAAGAAAGCTACATTTCGTACTGGGCTGTTTGTGTCTTAAAAGACGGCAAGTTCAAAAGGCGGCAAGCCTCGAGAGCCCAAAAGCAGAGACGGGGTGGCCGCGACTTCTTATTGTGTATAAACGAAGACAAATATCTATTAAACTGCGCATGCATATACTCATAGTCAAGCATTTACTTAGTTTGAGATAGGCTCTCTCCTGCTTACTTACTTGGTATAAGCCGGAAATAATTTTCCAATAACTTTGATGTAAGACCTTTTTACCTGTTCATCGTTCTTTTTACATACACCAACTTATTCTCCACACACACAAACACCACATCAGCAATCTCTTCAGCCGCTGACCAGCCAAGGATAACCACCAAACACACACGCCATGTCTTCGTTCCCCTTCCATATAAAGGAGCACAAAGTGCCCTGCCAGCACGTCAGAGAATGGCCGCGTGCCACGGCTAATAGCCAAGAGGACGTGTTATATCTCCACGTGAAGCAGTACATACCCAAGGACAACCCTTCGCCTCAACCCGGCGACGTGACCATCCTAGGGACGCACGCGAACGGGTTTCCAAAGGAGCTGTACGAAGCGCTGTGGGCGGACTTACACGCCGAAGCAGCAAAGTCACGGGAGAAGAAGAAGGATGGATTAGGCTTCCGGATCCGTGGTATCTGGATCGCCGACATCTCGAACCAGGGGTACAGCGGGCAGCTGAACGAGGACAAACTGGGCGACGACCCGTGCTGGCACGACATGTCACGGGACCTACTACACCTGACCAACGTCTTCCGCGCCGAGATGCCGCGGCCGATTATCGGTCTGGGTCACTCGTTCGGCGCCAACATCCTGACGCATCTCTCGCTTCTGCACCCGCGTCTCCTTACCAGCCTTATCCTGCTAGACCCCACCATCATCGTCTTCGATCCCGCGCGTAATACTGGACCTGGCACTTCGCCGGCGCGCGCGTCCACCTTCCGTCGTGAGCTCTGGCCCAATCGCGAAGACGCGGTCGAATCCTTCAAGCGCTCGCCCTTTTACAAGGCGTGGGACCCGCGCGTACTGAAAGCCTGGAACAAGCACGCCATCCGCGACTTGCCCACGCCTTTGTTTCCCACTCTTCCCGAGTCTACTTCCGGCTCAGACCCCAACAAGCGCGGCGCAACGCTGCGCACGACAAGGCACCAGGAAGTCTTCACCTTCTTCCGGCCCTTGTACCCCCACCTCACCACCACTCAGTCGTCATCTTCTTCAGGCGAGCCTAACAATTCCATATACACGATCTCGAAATCCGGCGCCCCGGACTACGACCCATTGCTAGTATCCGCGCTACCACCAGGGCAGGAGCCATTCGCCTTCTACCGGTCTGAGGGCGGTGTCGTCCTCAACTCCCTCCCCGCCGTGCGTCCAAGCGTGTTATTCATGCACGGCGGTACGAGCGACATCTCGCCCCCGCATCTTCGCCACCTGCGCACCTCGACCTGCGGCGTCGGCCCCGGCGGCAGCGGCGGCCCGAAAGAGGGCCGGGTAGCGGATATAGTGATGGAGGGGATGGGTCACCTATTCCCGATGGAAGATCCCGGCAAGACGGCCTCTCACGCCGCGGAGTGGATAAGCAAGGAGATGGTGCGCTGGCGCAGGGAACAGGCCGAGTATGAGGCGTGGACGCGCCTACCTATGCGTGAGAAGTCGACGCTGAGTCAGGAGTTCATTGATAAGGTCGGACGGCCGAAGCCGAAGGCTAAGAAGGCTGCTGCCGAGCCTAAGTTGTGAGGACAGGCGGGTAGACAGACAGAAAGAGTGTTTATTGCTGGTTAGGTATTCGCCCACGGCTTATGGCTTATAGCTATTCTTGTGTTTTGCAATCATGTCACATACACTAGATATTTCAAATCCCTAACCTAGAAGAGACGATAAAGAAACAGACAGCAGCTTCGTCTGGTATATGCAGTCCAGGAATAGACTTGTACAAGCTCGATAGATACCTACCTGGTCAGATAGGTGCCAATTAAGTAAGGAGAGTACCTTGCTATACCATGCAGTGCTGGATAGAGATTAATACTATGTGTAATGTTAGTCTATGCTACGCAGAACCTTAACGCGAGTCGAATATGTGACTGGAATGAGTCTTAGCACGCATAGCAATGCTATAGAAGGAATCTTGACGGCAAGCTGGGACCAAATGCCTCATATATACAACTACAGTCCATATCTCACACTAACACAACACAACACAACACATCAACCCCTCTTATCGCAGAATTGACAATACTCGGAAAACAAAAGTATCACTCAAACAGTCAGCGTAAGTAACATTATGGTTAATACCGACCGAGAACAATTTAAACAATCTATGTACCTAGTCAAAGCTGACAACCCCGAAGAGGCGTTTCATTTGCAGAGAAGAGAGGGAAGAGCAGAGCAACTCCATGCATCAGTTATGAAATGAAATGGCCCTGTCCCATTCGTTGGCGCCTGTCGGTCCATTCATGCGCCGCCAATGAAACCCACCATGCGGTAAAGGCCCCTCCTTTTCACAATTCCATTTCCTCTCTTGTCTCATTTTTCTGCCGACCTTTCGTGAAACCGAAAGCTGCGGAAGGCCCCCAATAGGTCATATCGGCCCACGATGTATGGAATTGTTGCTCGAGTCGCTTTGAGTTGCGGTAAATTCCTTCCCAGCCCCAGATACAACTATGTTTTGACCTATCACACTTCGCCATCGTTATGTTATTTATCTTAATACTGGTATGGGATAAAAGCAACACTCTTTTTCAGCTCAAGCAGCCACCAGCCATCCCAAGGTCTTATGATAAGTGGAAAGCCCCCTGGCCTTCTTTAATTGCCGTGAATAGTTGTCGCTTCAATGTCTCGATACTGCTGTAGTCGGGGAGTTTGAGGTAGTTTACACAAGTCATGACGCTGGGAAGATAATCGTCGGATGTGTAGGGGGGCTCGCTGGGCTTGCACACAACCGTAAACATAGGGGTCAAGCTCTTGAAACCTACGAGGAAAAAGATGAATTAGTTTTTCCATCAAGACCATGTATACGGGGGGGGATGAGACATACCTCCAATTGGAAGTTTCGGGCTGCCCGTAGTGAATTGCAAAAAGTCGCGGCGTTGTGCTGGTGTCAGCTCGCTCATGGTCTGAAGTAGATTCCTAACGCTCTTGCTGTCCATATTGAACCCATGATCGGCTTTGATAGAGTCCGTGAGCGCTACGGAGAAAGGTTAGCCAAGTGAAACAGCACGAATTCATATTTGGTCAGTCTATCAACCTACTTTCGAGAGACCAGTCTTCCTCTGCCCGGCCGAAGAGTGTCACCAATTCGTCTGGTGTAAAGGCACTCAAGGCTGAGTAAGGGAACACCTGGGAGAACCCTGCACGGAAGGCATCTACCTGCCGTTTTACGCCACGGCCAAGGCTCATATCAATCACTTTCTCCAGGTATGATTCAACGTTATCGATCGTAACTTGTACGTGGGAGCCTCGTGGGATGAGCTCGATGTCGGGATACCCCGGCAATGTAAAATCCAAAGCAAGATCATCGAGTTTTGTGCCGTCGATAACAATTCCCTCGGTATCCGTAACCTTCCGCGCCGGTGACCGCGTCGGGTCCTCCACGATAGCCTTTTTGGCTGATACAAACTTCTTGATAAGCTTCAGCGAGTTGGCTAGTCCTGGGTCAACGATCTTAACCGCTCCAAGTGACGGCTTGACTCCCGTGCCTTCACCTATGCGGAAAAAGGTTGGGTTGAGGTGGATATCAATAATGCGAGAATCGATCATGGATCGCGCCACAAACTTGCCCAGCATTTTGAACAGTTGCAGAATTATGTCGCTAGACTTATCATCTTGGCTGAGCGGTCTTGGGAAAAGCCCGTTTGGAGCCGAGACAAACTCGTCGGAATCATGAGAGTCTTCCTCACGCCAGAGTTTTAGTTTCTTCTTAGAGAATTCTTTCGAGACAGTAGAGTAGAACTCTAAAGTAGGGCCCAGACCGGTACCGACTTCTTCGAAGTACTCGACTTCTAGAATGCTCTGTGCGCTACCGTATAGCTCCATTACCTTGAGGGCAGACTCGAGAATCTTGGAACGCGAAATGCGAACTTTTTGTCTTTGCAGCCGGCCGAGGAAGGGCCGCTCGTCCCGGCGATCTCGTCGCGAGGTATCCTCCTGCTGTGCGTTCTGCCATCTGCTCATTGATCGAGCGTAGCCAAAAGAAGTAGACTGAAGGAACAGGTGACGCGTCTCGAAGGGGAAGAGGAACGGGTACAGTCTAGCAAGATCTTCGCTCCAACCAGGCAAGCAATTACTTGCGACAATGAGAGGCTCCTCCAGCTGCCGGTTAAGTTTGGCCGTTAGTTTTGTGTTGACGAACTGAGACAGTGGCTCCACGTTCAGGCGCAGATTATTCTTGTTTTCCACCATGATGTCATCTATATTCGCGTTCAAATCATGGAGGATGTTAAGAAGACGAAGAATGGACGCTGTGGTGGGATGATTAGCGAGTGATGCGGGCACTCCGTTTACGTCTGGCGCTCCGTCGAGGGATGGTGATGAGAAGCCGACAGGTTCGGCTGGGGGAGGGCCAGGCACGCGACGGAACTTGATAGAGTGTACCGTAGAGAAAACACTACGGCTTAAGTGGTCAGAAGGAGATGGCATGTTGTGCACAGCGCGATAGATGGTTGTCTCGTTCGGAATAACTCTGTCGCCGAGGCTGAACTCGATATGCCAGTCCTGAGGCACTGACTGTATAGCAGCGGCGTACGACAGAGGTCGAAGCGACGATCCCGGGGTGGGCGTAGGCGTGCTTTGTTGTGCCGGTATAGGTTGTGACGGAGGAGCACCTCGGCTAGGAAGGTTGGCGAGTCCGCCCGTCTGCCCTGGAGTAGGCACACGTGTCCCGTCTTCCTTTGTAGCAGCAATTTTCCCCCCAGCAACTACCTCCATATTGACGGCAGTCGGATCATGACCTGGTGCATCTTCCATTTCTTCGTCTAATTCACCCACAATGGCATCAAGTGCACTACTAGTTCCAATATCGGCTTCATCCTCTCCCTCATCTTCATCAGAGACATTCTTCTCGTCAGCACACTCCAAAGCATTTTGAAGCGCATCATCTTCTGCTGGAGGCGGAGGAGGTGGAGGTGGAGCAGGAGTTTCGCTTGGCGGAGGCGGATGACGGCGTGTTGATCTGCGAAGATTTGCCTTCTCGCGTCCCGAAGGGGGTGCCTGAGCTGGGGCGGCAGGAGTCTCAGGTTGGTTCAGCTGTCTCGACTTGGACTTCCTTGCTACGCGAGAGCCGGAAGCTTGAGGCGGCGGCGGTGGGGGTGTGGGATTCGATGCAAAACTTGCACCTAACCTCTCTGCGAGGCGGTCCGCCGATCCTAGCCCGGCTGAGTTGGCCATGGCCGCCAAAGCTCGAGATAACCCATCACGAGGCCGAGCACCACGAGGGCGGTCGGTTAGGCTGATTCGGGGTCGCAAATAATCATCTAAGGCCTTGAACGTGGCTATAGCATGGATAGAGACCATGATGTTGCGGTATGAGCGTGGTATATCCGAGTCCTCATCAGCAACAAGCTTGATTTTGATCTGTTTGGCCAACATGGAGGCAGCGCTGCTACTTCGGTTATCAAGGGCATTGTGATGCACAGTGAGTACTTCGAAATGTTCCGAGCGGCTCAGCAGATCCTGTAGCTTATGAATCAAGACGCTGAATGGCGTCGTCGGCGAGTCGGCGGTGGCAGTTTTCGGTTTCGAGCTTACAGAATGGGCCATGAAAACCTCCAAGAACGCAGCCCTTGCAGAGTTCGCCAAGGACTCGTCAGGATTGCTAAATACCTGTTCGATAACGCGGACAAGGCCGGATGCAAGAAGCTCGGCACTCGTGACACTCTCTAGTACATCGGCATCGAAGTATCTTGCTAATTTCTCCCATAGCGCTGTGCCGTTTGAGGGGCTCAAGTCTTTTGCAGTGCGCTGTAGATAGAAAGCCTCGATATCAGAGGCTAGTTGTTGAAGATCCTCTAGGATGGAAGCAGCTTTCTTCTTCATGACCTTGCCGTGCTTCTCGCTCTCGTGGGTCTCCAGGAACTTTTTAGCTGCCGCAGCGATACGAGACTTCATAGACGGGATATCAGCGACAAAAAGACGCGGTGGCCCATCCAGAGACATCGTTGAGCCGTCAGAGCTAGTTGGCGACGCAGTCATATCATCGTGGTGGTTCTCCTGGTCTTCATCGTCATCGTCGTCGTCGTCATGATCCACATGTTCTTCATCATCTTCCTCATCGTTCTCGTCTCCATGGTCGTCATGCTCTTCCTCGTCAGAGTCATTGTGAATCGAGACTCTGTCAGCATCAGGCTCTGATGAAGCAATATGCTGGTTCGATGGTGAACTTCCGGAAGGCTTTGATTCCGGTTCCTTATATTCAGCGGCCAACTTACCGATCTCAGAAATCACGCCCTCACGATACACCTGATAGCGATAAATATGATCAAGACGAGTCAACAGCAACTCCGTGATTTGCACGGCATACATGACTAATGTCGGGTGGTCCCGCTGAGACAGAATGGCCGCAAGGAAAGAGGCATATGGAACCGACTTCAATGCATCAATAAGGATGCCCTTGTCCAAGTTGGAGAGCATCTTTATTTGAGCATCGAGCACCTTTTGGCGTACTATAAGGTTTACTGTACTGGAAAAGGCGTCAGTTAAGGTGGGGAACAGGATGAGAGCAAATCGCCGCAACTGATCCTTGCATTCATCTAAAAGCTCCAGCCGTTTCTCGGCCGACGTTTTTTTTCGCACTCCGAGAGACGACGAAGGCGTTACTGGCTCACTAAGTTCCTGGTCTCCGGGTCCCTGAGCAGGTGAAGCATCGGGCCACCTTGGCCCGGGGAGCAACTCGCAGACGACGTTAAGAGTCTCGATGATTTGCTCTCGAGGCCGGTGAATTAATGCTTGCATGATGATTACACTGTCAAGCTTCGACGCTACATCCTCAGTCTCGCTAGGAGGTGAGACGCCAGTTAGAATCTGATACAACGTCTCGACTACGTTCAGTTTGATCAGCTCGGCAGACAGGCGAGGGCTCGCTTTGGCGGTGAAGGCTAGGGATTGGAGGAAAAGAGTATGGATACTAGAACTGATCAAGTTCGTAGTGCCTGGAACAAGTAGTCGTAAGATTGCTTTGAGGAGGTCAACGCTAACTAGCTGCTCCAGTTTGGACGAATGGTACCGGAAGCTCTCAATAATACGAGTAACGCATAGGGAGGCTTGCTCAACAACCCGTTGATCGCTGCTCCCCAAGACATTGAGAAGAATTGGCATGACCTCCTTAATGACGGGGAAAGAATCATCGGGAATATTGCGACAGCAGTTGGCGGCTGTGGTAACAGCAGTTCGTTGAGTGCTTGTAGCGAAAAAGTCCAAGAAAGACAGACAAGCTGTTAAACCGCCCTCCCTGACGATACTGGTTGGATACTCGACAGAAATCTTCTCGAGCGTGCTTAAAGCTTGCTCGGCCAGATCTATAAACTGAATCTCCAGCAATTTCTGGCACAGGACAGGCACAGCGCCGCCGTAGACAACGTTGGCAGCGCTAGCTGGAAGAGCCTCCATCAAGTTCGCCAGACAACGGCATGCTAGCAGCATGATCTCCGGGCTCTCTTCTCCAGTGAGCTCGTTAGGCTGCATTAAAACCACAAGCTCCTTCACAAAAGCGTCAGGGGAGAAATGCCCAGACAAATTGTCCTCGTTAGAAACCAGGAGAATCTCGGAAAGGTCTTGCAACGCAATCAATTGCACAGACGGGTCGGCCTTCTGGCGGAGGTTCGTAAGAATATCGCGTAATCTCGACGAAATGCCTGTCATCATACCCGTCAGAGCCCTGAGGGTGTTTGATAAGCCGGACCCCGGGGGCCCCCCAAAACCACCGAACGGGTCGTCGTCCTCGTAATGAGGATGATCGTCATCGTCATCGTCATCTTCATCTTCATCCTCATGATGGTCTTCACTATCATCGTCCGGATCATGCGCAGGTGGAGGGGGGGGGGGAGGGGGGTGAGGAGCTTCCTGATCTTTGCTTTGATTTCCGGTCCCGGCCATGATAGTATCTTGATCGGATGCCGCAGCGTTGGTCGGTCCTCGTCGTGGTTTTCTTGGAGGCACCGATGTGCTTGCTAGAATTTGGATTAGCTTGCATGGTACCAATAGCTGACACGAAATATGTCGGGGTCATGTAGTTACCATGGGTTGAGGGTACAGTTTTTTTGTTGCGGCTGCTGGGTTTTCGACCACCAGACGAGGTCGAGGCTGAGGCAGAAACCGTGTTATCTTGCATGGCCGAAGGCCCCTGGGCCTCAGAACTATCGTAAAGCGAAGTTAGAATATGTTGGAACAGACAGAGAGTATTCAGACTGTTGGTTGTCAAAGCTTACCCAGATGGACTAGACATGGTAGCCGTAGCTTTGCCCTTCGGCTTACGGGTTGCAGTCGTAGATGCTTGATTTGCGGGTGGCGACTGCTGTGAGAGATTCTGGTCCTGCTGGGTTCTTTGTCGTTTGGACTTCCTATCGTTTGTCGAAGACCGCGGTGATGCGTTATCTTCAGCAGCGGGCTTCCTCTTCCGGGACGAAGCTGACCGTGCTCTCGAAGACGTCGATTGGGTAGCACTGGAGGCAGAAGCCACAGGTTGGTCTGTGGCAGTCTGGCCTGGAGTGGGCTCTGCTAAAGAATTGGCCTGATTCGCCGCAGCGGCTTGGCGGGCAGATGAACGGGTAACCCTGGAAGACATGAGTATCTGATGCGATCACATTAGGCGCAGAAGTAGTCGAGAATCGGCAAAACAGAAGACCATTAGTAAGCGGGGGGCGTGGGTGCGACAGCGGGTGCAAGGTCAGAGGCTGCAGAGGTAGTGAGGGATGTGCAGATGTGAGGTGAGGTATGTGTATGTGAGGGTAGGAAAGTGACGACACAGCGTCCTAGAGATATTGCCCTTAGGACGGTCCTGCAGGTCAGAGTTTTGGGTCGAAGATTTGTTGTGCGAGTCACAGTAGGTGCCAGAGTCAAGTATTACACGCAGAGCGTCGCAATTCTCAACAATGTAAGGTTGGAGCTTGAAAAGATATAAAATCCAAGTGGGCTGGAAATTGAAGGCGGTTACGGTCGTCCAGATGCCACTAGGGAGATAAGTAGGCAGGTGGATAAGGCGGGTAGGCAGGCAGTAGGCAGTAGGCAATAGGCAATATGCTGTATGCAGACCTCAGGAACAAAGAGCACAACACCCCGCCAAATGAACATCTGAAGCTACAAAACTGCAGCTACATAGGTACCCGACATAGAATTGAAGTATGCGTCAAGGTAGCTAAGTAAAAGTAGGTGCTTCCAGTTCAATTGTTCCGCCTTTTTTTCTTTTTGCCTCTTATCTATTCCCTTTTAAGGTTGTGCTTGCTTTGCATCCGAACCTTCGGAAACGCTCCAGGAACCACTCAGTCTAGAGCGCATATACCTTTACCATCGATATATCGGATGGAAGCAGTGTATACTTGCGGGTGATTGGGGGTTCGAGAATGAGAACGACCAGCCTTTGATCTCTGCTCTATTGTTTTATTCGCAAAGAATCTCAAGGGTATTGTGGATGGAAGAAAAAGGTATTAAGAATGGGATTGTGATGCTAATGGTGTGACGTGGACTGAGTGCTGGATGTTGGATGTTGGATGTTGGACGCTGAATATTGGAGTGTATTGGCTGGCGAGAGACCACTGGCAGACTGTTTCTCTCAATTATGGGGAATCACCCTCTTGGGTCGGCTTAGACGGGATAAGGTTGTGCTTGACATGCCCTGGGCAGGGAGTAAGCAGGTAGGGGGAAATTGACGGCTTCGTATAATGGGGTGTTGTTTCATCGAGTTTGCATCCACAACTACATCAGATGTAACTTCACGCAACAGAGGGTTCACAACAGAGGGTCTATCACAGTGACTAAGGTGGGAGGGATGACGAGAATGAATATTGGAGCAGACGGGAGAGGCGTGGAGTGGATCGTACCTGATGGTAGGTGATAACGATAACGCAGTCGGCGAAGAAGACACGGCGGATCGTTGGGAATTGGGGGATATCTGGTCCGCTGGTGCGGGTGAGCGACGAGATGGATGCGCTGTAAGATCGTGATCGTGGTCCTGGTAGTCGTGGCTGTGGTTGTAGTCGTGATCCTGATCGCGGTCGTGGTTGGGGTCTTGATCGTAGAAAGGTGCCGATCGAGAGCGCGGATTCGCAGGTGGTTTGCGGTCTGCCATGGATTACGCCATGGGACAGGCGACGGGCGTGCGACGGTCGGAGAGATCGGGAAAAGGGTCGCGAGTGTTAAGGGGATTCGATGGTCGTCCGGATAAGGGAGGATCTTGCCAGACGCAGAGTCTTGAAAGATCGATAAATTTTATTCGGTTTGGACCGAGTTGTCAGTTCGACGTCAGCCCCTTAAACTTCCCCTCTTATCGTGGCGTCGTATCATGAACTAGCCAACTAGTGCCGGTATTCTCGCTTCTCGCTTCTCTCTCTCATTTAATCAAAGAATACAGCGGTGTTCGACATACAACTAATTCGTAGGTTTCGGTGACAAGCTATCTATTTGCAGTGGCTGTTAAAACAAAATTATGTGGACATAGGGAGGGATGGCGAGGAGGGAGACGGAGACGGGAACGGGGACAGGGACAGGGACAACTGTCGTCGCGAATGGGAAGCACGTTGGAGATGAGCGGTTCGGAGGAGGTTTTGACCTCATCGGCAGGGAGGCGGCTGGGGCAGTAGGTGGTCTTGTCGCCCGCTGTCCGCTGTCCGCTAGGTATCGTGCTAGCGTCGGGTGTGGAAAGGGGTGTGTGTCTATAGATGCTTGTACCTAACACCTGGGGTACATGCCCACGGTCTTTACTTGCCGCAGGACTGTATGTACATATGCCTCTTACCTACCTAATGCACCGGTATCATATATCACTTGTAGTGATTATCACCAGTCAGCATTCCAGCCTCTTTCCAAATTTGAACTGACTGCTCCAGTTTCGGTATCTATTTAATTTCAATGATTATCATCGGTCCTACGTGCGATGAATATGTAGGCGAACATACAACATTGCCTACCGTAATGTTCCGACCAGCTTTGATGCTGTACTCTGTCTAAGTATATATGAGTGAATAGGCGGGTAGATATCTGCCACCTTATATGTACATATGTCGGTAAGATAGTTAGGTAAGTAAGCTTAAGAAGACACTGCAAGTGGCAGTCCAAGTTGACGAAGAATAAAGCCATGTATACTGGGAGCCAGTAGAACATACGATACCTACTTACACATACATCTTCCATCATGACTGCCTAGCCTGAGCATATATCGGTATTTTCAACCCCGACGGATAAACTCTTTTACTACCTACTACTCTGTAGATAGTTCTACAGTCTTTATCTTCCGCTGATGCCTTCTTCCTTATCTAGCACCAGGTTCAAGTTGTTAGTTAGGTACTCGCGCCATCGGCATTGGTTCAAAGTGTCTATACAACAGCCTACGACATAAAATCTCGTCGCCGAGCTCGTAACACAGCATGGCTTGGGGATGGGCTACTACCCACCAGATATGTACGTGGCAGGCATTCTTACGGCTTACCTTAGACGGACCCTAAACCAAAAGCCTGGATTCAGTGGTGTCCCGCACACTACCCCACTCTCTTCATGCAAGCCGAGACGTGCGCCAACAAGATCATGCATGCGGGTTTTACACTAGCTACTAACTTAATGGGTCGAAAGCGTCTGGACGTTGGGTGTCCTACCATTGCTACCAAGCATACGAGGCAGGTATTTTCTGCCTCAGGCACTAGTCATGTAGCGGTAGGCAGGAGTAGTTAGTGGGTGTGGTCGTAGACTCGTGTGTGTATGCCTTGTACGATAAACTTCATTATAAGCGAGTAGGTTAATGTTATCCACTGGTTTTATCCTCGGCCATACAGCTTTAAACTTCAAGACTTTTAACTTTCTCTTTTTCTGTCGCTTTATGAGTCTAGACTACTCTTCCCGCCTTCGTACTCGCCTAGGTCGTACTCCTCAGGGTACTTCTCCAAGTGATCCCGAAGTGCTTTCATCTGCGCTTTGAGGTCCGGCGTGAGTTCTTCATAAATATCCTCAAACATGGCCCGAATAGGTGGTTTCTTCTCTCGCTCTGCCTGGGAAAACGCCTTCAGCACATCCCGCCTTATACTCTCTCGGGCTTCTTTCTCTTTTGTTTCATCCCAGAACCCCTTAGCCTCCATATACTTCCGCAGCCGCGAGATGGGATTGTCTCGACGTTTCCAGTCGTCAACCTCCACTCGTGCTCGATAAGCAAAAGAGTCGTCTGACGTGCTATGGTGACTAACACGATAGCTCATGGCCTCGATTAGGATCGGTCTTCCTCCGTCCTGGAGCGCCATTTCTCTAGCTTTCTTAGTAACTTCTCTGACTGCCCAGATGTCGTTCCCGTCGACACGGATCGTATCAATACCGTATCCAATACCTCGGCTCGCAATGCCGTCACCCCTATACTGTTCTAATGTTGGTGTTGATATGGCATAGCCATTGTTTCTGCAAATAAAGATCACAGGGCATGATCGAGTCGCCGCAATGTTTAATGCTGCATGGAAGTCACCTTCACTCGCCGCACCCTCTCCAAAATACACCGCTACGACGCGAGGAGGTAGCGAGGGGTCGTTAATCCGCTGCATTTTCAATCCATACGCTGCTCCTGAAGCTTGTGGGATCTGTGTAGCGAGAGGAGAGGAGACCGTATGCTATTAAATCGTTAACAGTGTGTGCGTGGCATCAATTGCATATAGATGCAATCTACTAAGACTTACAATATTAAGATCCTTACTGCCGTAGTGGACAGGCATGTTCCTTCCAAGGCCGTTATCCAGTTTATTTGCAAATAGTTGATTCATGAAATCGTTCAAAGTGAACCCGCGCTGTGCAAAGACGCCTTGCTCTCGGTATTGGCAGAATATGACATCTTGCATATCGAGGACAGAGGCCGACCCAACACTCAATGCCTCTTCGCCGGCCGATACCATGTAAAAGCTTAGCCGACCCTGGCGTTGCGCATCAAACATTATCATATCCATTATCGATATGGTTAACATCTTTTTATATAACTGTACAACCTCCTCGTTGCCGAGGTCCTGTTGGAAGGACTGGTCGACAATGTTACCATCTTGGTCAACCACGCGATATGTGGGCAGGGCTGGGTGCTCAGACGGCCGTGTGAATGTAAGGTCGCTCGTGAATGCGCTTTTCACAGCGCCAGGAAAGGATACATGAGTCGAACCAGGCCGTTGCGATATGCTGCTAGCACACCGGGCGCTAATGATCGGGACGGGATAGCTGGCTGGAGTAGCGCGGGACAAGGATCGCACAGCTCTTCGCAGAGACGACTTCGGAATAATGTTGGCCTTCATCGTCATCTCATTGTCTTAAGAAACAGAGTATTGGATGTCGAGAAATTGGTCGTCTAGACGAGGTTAGAAAGGAGGGAATCTGAGGAGAGATCATCTCGGGGATGGATGTGCTTTCCCCAGACTTCCAATGGTAGGCGACGTCACTTAAGCCGGCGCAAAGCGAAGCGCCAACAACCGTCGTTTTCCATGCTCTTGGCAATATTAAACCCCACTCCCCACGCAATCCCACCTAAGCACATGGAGCTTACCTAACCTACATCTCTTAACGCGAGATGTAACTTCGAGTCGTTAAGGATAATACGAACAACGACCTACAATTAATAGCAACCCTTTCAAAACCAAGTATATATACTCGAGTAATAGAAAAAGAGCAGATTATCTTCCCACTCGAATTAGACAATACATTAGAAAAACGCCCTTTAACTTTGTATAGAGCAGTGATACTGGATTGCCGTAATTTTCCTGTGTGCGAATGTGTAAGATAAACGCAACAAGTCAGGTCATAGGTAGTACATCAGTATCATATTCAGATTTATCTGCCTAAAGCGACAGTCTTCAAGTTTAATTATGTATAACATATACGGGCGCCTGCACCATCTCTTCTACAGCTGAGAGTTGTCTGGTATACAGTAGACCGGGGAAAGACAGCAGCAGCTTATGCTGTGCTTTTTGTCTGGGGAACGATGAATTGGGGACCGCCCGTTATTCACAAAATCAAATTTTAACTTATTATCTTCTGGCATCGGCATTTATCTAACCGCTCAATGGTAGCTTTAATGGTAGGTAATCGGTAGCCAGGCTGCAGCTTAGGTACCTTGGTATGAACACCTCACTCAGGCAATTCAAATAATTAAAACGCCAGTATAAACCGACTACTTACCTGCTCTCCTGACTTCTTTCTATAGGTATCAGCCAAGTCTCATTCACCAACTTGCCTTGACGGCTTTCGCAGCATCCATCTCACTTGGAGCGAACGCGCAAAAGAGATACTCGACATCGTCCTACCTCGTACCTACTCAACTTCAAGAATCACGAGGCCCCTCACATACTATCGTCTGAACGAATAGAACATCCGGTCTGAGACAAGACACCAGAACCATGGGCATAGAACCGAACGCCGTTATCGCCCTAGCCGTCGTGTTTATCTTCATCTTTATCGGTCTCGTTGCTTGGAAAGGGCATAAGCTAGTCGAGGGCTTCGCCCACCACATGTTCACCTCGAGGCAGGCGCAGCAGGAAGCCGAAGAAGAAGAGGCCGAGTTGGAGCGGCAGCAGCGACGTCGTGGCCGGTCTCGAAGTGCCGAGGCCACTGTTTAAGGCGTAAGTTTGGGGCCCCAGTCTTCTTCCTACTTGTACCATTCCCGCAAAAAGAAGTCTATGTGTCTTGCCTTTGCTTTCCGATTCATTTGGTTTCATGCCGGCGTCACAGCTTGAGATCGAATGGACATATGGAGAAAGAGTTGAGTATGAGTTAAGGTCCAAATCTTCAAGACGCCTACCAAAGTCGCACCAAACAATAAAGTTGAAAATAAGGGTCTTGGCAGGCGCTTTACCGAGACCGGATTCCCCACATCGAATGACCAACAGACGCCTGCAGCTCCTGCTATCAGCGGCCAGCGGCTGAACAAGTGGAGAGGCGTTCAAAGACGTGGATCACGGGCAAGATTCCCTGCCGACCTCCGATCCTTGGCGCGCGCAGTGTCGCGAATGTGCTTGTCCGCCCCCCCTGCTCGGATTTTTTTCCCCAATTGATCGGCGCCGGGAATCTGAACATCGATACAAGTAACCGAGACAAGAAGAAGGCAAGGCTCTCGATAGATTACATACAAACATTATCGCACTCCTGTCGCATATTCCCCCTTTTTTTTTTTTTTTGTTCCTTGCCTGGATACACACTCTTCTTACTGGTCGACTGACGTTGAGATTATTAATCATCTAACTTTCATCCAAGGCTACACCCCCATTCTACCAATAAACCGTCACCACGACGGTTTCCTTCCCGTTCCCGTTTTCTTTCTCGCCTCGCGAGAAAATAACTGCGCGCACGCAGGCAACCAAATCAAATCATGGCTTCCCGTCCAGTCCTCCGCGCTGCTGTGCGAATAGCAAGACGACAGCCCGTCGTATCTAGCTATAGCGCCCCATGTAGTGTAGCTAATACGACAACAACGAAATCACGAGCCTTCTCTACAAGTCCCACATGTCTCCGACCTGATACGACATCTTCATCCTCACCAAGCAGCAATGGCAATAGAGAAACCAGCAGTCAGCGGACGACGCACTTCGGCTTTCAGGATGGTCTTTCCGAATCGGAGAAGACGGAGCGGGTAGCGGGTGTTTTCCACAGTGTAGCCGAGTCATATGATCGCATGAACGATCTGATGTCTTTTGGCTGGCATCGCATCTGGAAGTACGTCTTTTCCCTCTCCTCTCTCCTCTCTCCTCTCTCCCACGTACACACATGTATAGCACAAAGAGAAACCCAAAGCTAACAACCTCGAACAGAGACCACTTCGTCTCCTCCCTAAATCCAGGACACTCTTCTAGCACCCCTCCCTCACCCCAACGCATCCTCGACGTCGCGGGCGGGACAGGCGACATAGCCTTCCGAATGTTACACCAAGCGCACATCGTGAATGCGAACCCCAACATCCACATCACCATAAGCGACATCAACCCCTCCATGCTCGCGGTAGGGCAGCAACGCTCCCTCTCCTTACCGGCTGCCCAACAAGCTACCTTATCCTTCCTAGAAGCAGACGCGACATCCCTCCCTCCTAGTATCGCCTCGAATTCGCTAGACCTCTACACCGTAGCCTTTGGTATCCGGAACTTCGCCAACATCCCCGCGGCCTTAGCGGAGGCCTACCGGGTCCTCAAACCGGGCGGCGTCTTCGCCTGTCTCGAGTTCAGCAAGGTCGGCAACCCGCTTTTTGACGCCGTCTACAAGCGCTGGAGCTTCTCCGCCATCCCCCTGATAGGCCAGCTCGTCGCGGGCGATCGCGACTCGTACCAGTACCTAGTCGAGAGTATCGAGCGCTTCCCCTCGCAGCAGGAGTTCAGCCGCTTGATCGAGGAGGCGGGCTTCGTCGTCGGCGGCCAGGGCTATGAGGACCTCACTGGTGGTGTCGCTGCTATACATAAGGGCATGAAGCCTTTGTAAAGTTGTACTCATATGAGGAAGCGCAGGGGAAGTGTTACTCTGTACTATTAGATCACATTACGTTTTACCTAGCATGGCCCGGGAGAGTGTGTACAATATTGTGTCAATAGAAAAGATAGATGCAAAAGAAGAACCTCAACTTACCGAGGTTGCTTTACTAGGTTCAGGGACAAACGACTTTTACTTCTTCTCTCTCCTTATCTATAGAGAAAGAAAGAAGGTAGGTAGTAGACAAGGATCAGTACATACTACCTATGCACTTCGTCAAATGTACACACAGTTCCTTTGCCTAATACAGAGCGTTACTAACAACAACTATTATTTAAATACCTTTGTACCGACTATGATACCTACATGTATTGTGAATTACCTGCCTTTCGCTATCTGTCAAGTCTTCTTAAAAAAAAATAAAAAAAATAAAAAAAAAGCCAGCAGAAAATTGATATGGTGTCTACATAGATCGCCGAGCTGTCGAATTAGTTGTGAACGCAAAATTACCTAGATGGAAAAGCCATTATCATCTGTAGAAGAAATTATACACAAGTCACAAATACTCCAAACAATAACCACCACGTAGGAGTCCAAGTCATTACTGCAATTTATAACATGGACAAAGGTCAAGACAGGCAAACGCAGCACATCCATAGTCACACACGCACTTGTGACATTATGAGAGGGTCCCAGGGAAGAGATTCTCGGTATCGTGGTATTTTTTAAGAAACGCAACGACCTAATTCGGTAATTCCTCCAGGCCAATACAGAATAATGCAACAACGACGATCCTTTTTCTGCCAGTCGCCGTGGAAATCAACGAAGCTCGGGAAAAGCGAGCCTGTGTTCATAGTACGGTGGATGCCTAGCCAGGATTCATCGAGGACCCCGCAACATGAACAGACCATATCACCCTTTTTCTTTCGTCGTACCATTAGAGACGACTACACGTCTCTCCATCCTTCTCTCAGAAGGAAACCCCCCTCGCAGGCCAGCGGTCTAGTGTATAACCACCACCTGTCGGCGATTGGAAGCAGTAAGTCATAGAAAGGGGTCAGAATACAAGCGAGAATTGTGAAGTTGCAAATATTAATGAGTAAAAGTAGGGGAGAACACGGAGGGTATCTCCGGGCGGGCACAGTGTCGACCGGTCCTCTAGTCTCCGCCGGTTGGCGCGGGCGATGCACTTCCGCCGTCAGCTTTATTCATTCCGCCACGGCCCCGACCGCCACGTCCGCCACGCTCATTTCTGCCACCGCGAGCTCCGCCACGACCACCACGTAGACGGTTAGTCTCGGGACCGCTCTCACCACCGCTCATAGTTCCACGGTCACCGGCACTTCGGTATCCGCTTGCACTATCTCGGCCTCGGCTGCTTCCCCAGTTACCTGCGCCGCCGCCACGGCTCGTGAAAGTCTTGCTCTCGCGGGCCTGGAAAATCTTGACCAAAGGCCTTGACCGATCTTCGGCGTGGCGCACCTTATAGTCATCGGCAAGACTGGCAAATGCAGCATCTCGGTCCTCAGTCGTTTGGAAGTGAGCAACTTTGTTGTTGCTGTTGTTTCCCCATTTATCTACCTTAGTGATCCTGGCCTTGTGCTCGTCAGGGAAGATGTCACGTGTCTGTTCATCGCTTTGGACGTTCATGACAAAAAGACCAATTATAGACTCTGCGTTTGATCTTGGTCCAGGTGAGGGAACGGTTTCGGGACCATTGCTTGCGCCGTTAGCACCGGTCGCCTTTTCGCTCTCTTTGGCTGCCGGGACAGCCGGAGAGGGTGTTGGCTTAGGCGTTGCGGGCTTGGTCGGGAGCGGTGTTGGTGCGGCTGATTTATTAGGCTGCTGCGCAGCAGCTGACGAGGTTCGCTGTGGACCAGCAGGAGGTGCATTGGACGAGGCAGCAGGCGCGGGAGGTTGGCCACTGCCTGCTAGAGCTGGGGATGGTGTGCCTTGAGGTATGGTATTCGGCTGCTGCTTAGCGCCACGATGAGAGAAGTTGAAGCCTTGAGCCCGCATCTCAGTACCGATACGACCGTCTTGAATTTCGAGCACCAGCCAGCCAAAAGCTGCATCCGCCAAGTTGAAGTTCCACATGTTCTTGAAGGCGCTCTCGTCGACTTGTCCCAGGGCACCAGGCCCACCAACAGGTCCACCAAAAGGATTTCCGCCCGCCGCAGTGCTGGGCATCTTCTCAACGAGCGAAAGGGCGTTCTTCAAGAGATTTTGCTGCGCCTCGTTCTGTTGAATGGCTGGCTCAACTTCGGACTTGACAGTCTCCCAGACATCGTTAAACGAAGCCTTAGAGGCCGCAAGCTTACCGCGATAATGATCGAGGGTCGGGTTAACGCTGAACTCGTTGTAGGAACTGCCGTATCGGAAATGCAGGCCCGCAGAGATCGAGAAATCGGCCTTCAGACTAACGGAGAGCTGGTTGAGAATACCCTCACGGGCAGGAGAGGCGTGCGTGACAAAAACACGAGTCTCAGTCGGGTCATAGACGCGATTTGCTGTGTCGACCAGTTCACCCATCTGTAGCAGAGTGGTCCACATTGTTCCTTGTCCACCAGCAATCGTAGTTCTTCCCTCTCCATTGTCGAACAGCTTGTGCATTACGACTGCGCCTCCTAGACCAAGTAGCCGAAGCTTAACGCCACCAATCTCGAGTAGCATAGAGCGGTTCTCGTCGATAATATGCAGGTTTGGAACCTTGTACTCGTTTGATCTAAACTTCTCTAGCACACGCACATCCTCGCAAGCGCCCCAAACGGTGTAGACGGGAACGTCAAGTTTGATTTCGCCTTTGATAAGTTGAGGGAGCTGCGAAAGAGGTAAGTCCTCAGGCTGAAACCGCTGCTTCACTGGACCAGGCTGGTTGATAGATTTCTTGACGCTTTCGGAGATCAATGGGGAGTATTGCGCGACGTGTTTGAGGGTTCTATGCATGTGACGTTAGGCTGCGAGTCGCGCGCATTCAACGGATCTGGTACAATGACCGACTTACTTATCCGCAATCCGTTCCAGGGATGTCTCGTCGTAAAAGCCAAAGTCACCAGTGTGGATGATATGGTCTGCCCGTGCCTGTCGTGCAAGGTCATTGAGAGAGCCCAAGTTACCTGCAAGTCGATATTGTTAGCCTCGCCAGGTAGGCGCAAGACCCGGGGGTGGTGCTCGTCCTACCTCGTACGTCGGCTATACACAGAACGCGAATGGGACCTTGTTGGAGGATTCGGCCTTGGTTAGGTAGGAGCGGGGTGGCACCGGGAACTGGACCTGGACCAGCCGGAGCGCCATTTGGCATATAGCCTTGATTGTTGTATGGTTGCCGGTTTAGCTGCGGGCGAGGCGTCGTTAGCGAGTCTCGCGGTAGATGGCGTTCGCCATAAATGTGATTGATGTGACTGGAAGACGGGGACACTGAAGACGGGGGCACTCGATGAAAAGCACGGTCAGATGAGCTACGAGAAACAAGCTCTTGTGGTTCGGGTCCCGTTACTTCGGCATAGAACTGGCCGATACGTGCGACGAGGCGTGATTGTGCATGCATGATAGAGGAAGGGTATGGGGATCATGAGCAGTTAAGGTAGGTATATAGGGATATGAATAAGGTTGTTTGTGTCATAAATGAGGCGCAACACATGAAGCACTTTAAATTTGCTACAGATATGCTGTGTTGTGGTAGAGGCCGGATGGGTTTGTGGAAGTGGCCAAACGAAGGGATGTGCAGTGGTTGCGATGCAGTGCGAGGTACGAGAGGTACATAGTGCTTGCAATAAATGTAGCCAATGTGTGGGTGCGATAGCTTCGAACTTGGGAAGTTGGCAGGTACGGATGTTGCTAGTACTCGAGCGATGCAGAGGGTGATGTATCAAGGTACCTCCTCCGAGGGGTGCGTGTTTGGGTAGCGGGCATATGGTCGTCAAGAACGAAATATCATGCGGCTCAAATTTCTCATAGGAGTAGCGAGATAGACGGACAAGATAGCTAGGTACACACTATGTACCCTTACTTTCTAACAAGGGAGGAACACCACCTACCGCCATTACACTCTAAGCAATTGACCTTGCAGAAGGCAGAATGTGGTTTGACTTGTTTTGTCCACAAGTCGAATTGCTCGTTGAGGCGTTTAAAGTTATCGCTGTTGGCAACGCGCGTACGGCTTCACGACCACGAAGGCGCTCGGACTGATAGACCCTGGGCTAACAAAAAATGTAATAACAACTAGAACACTGCGGCGGGTATCAAAACAAGAAAGCAGCACGCAATAACAATCGACGAGACTATCGACTTCTGATTATAGCACGGCCGGGGAAGGAACGGATGGTTCTCGGGATGGACGGTCGTTTGCGTGGGCAGGAAGAGGTCTACGATGGCTCCGGGGGGTGATCCGCTGGTGGAGGAAAAGAAAGTTGTGGTGTTGCTTATTTAGATGTTGCCTTTCAGGTAGGAACGACGGCGATAGCTATGATTTTGAGAAGAAAGATTGGGCCAAAAAGTCCAAACGTCCAAATTCATGGCGAGGCACTAGACCTAATTTGTCTTAGACATGTTACCAGCTCCGACCGTGCCCCAGTTTTGCCCAGACAGCCAGCAGAACACCAGCAGAACACTACAGATTAGCACCCTTCTCTATACAGGGAGGAAAAATGGCAAAAATGGGCAAAATGACTGAATGATTCGGCATAACTTGAAGCTTCTGCATCTTCCTCCAACCTAAGTACCTACTCAGGGCTACACAAAGCCTCGCGTGTCTTCTACATCAAGTTTTAACATTTATGTTTCCTTCACATTCTCCCCTCGACAGCATTCCGGCATTCAAGTCCTACCTTAGAAGTTAAGGACCTAAGTGCAATCACATCCCCACTTGGTCCGCTATAAATGGTGCGTTACAACTTACTATGTACAGAATAGACTACAGCATATGTGATAACCTTTTCGAGAATAACCCCCATATAGCGGGTTGTCTTAGGTTATGATACTAGGTCGAAGACAATTCTACTATTGGAAGGCTACAGAATCGGGAGGGAACAATATACAGCATAGAAGGTCTAAAGCTAGTACCTCCCAGAAAGCGAACTAATAATTGGAAGTCCAAAAGAAACTTGAATCATGAGAAGGATTGTAGAAATTCCCAAAGTCAGCAACGTAAGGTAAGTACGTTCCGTAGGTAATCTACTTCCAGGTAGTACCTATAATGTACTTTCCCAAAAGCATCCCTAAGAATATCGTGGAAGTCAATAAGGTATGCAACCCTCAACTCTACGTAAGACCACCAGCTATCATAGCCTGAGTCCATCTTTTAGGACTTCAAGGGCAGTGAACCGCATTCTGGTGCTACACTCACTCTTCCCCAAGTCTTGTTATTGATTGGTACATCCTCAAGTATAGTGCACGATATGAACCATGCACCCATAGCTCCTGGATACTTCACATATTGAGTCCGTTTTAAGTGGCATCACTGTTGTATGGGAATACGCATAGGATGAGGTGAAACAAGTTACATGTTCTACATCACTCTAATTCACTATTGCTGATTACCTAGGTATCTATACATATCTATCAAACGGAAATGAACAGGGCGTATTGCTGTTCAGTTAGAAAAAATCACAATAAATATCACTGCTTGAAATGGGACTTGAACCCGGTGTCTACTTCCTAGGAGGAGAGAGCAGCCTCCACGGGGTCTCCGAGATTTTCTCGAGGCTCTCAAACTTGGCGTCCCCGGTTCCGTCGCCGGCCACCGTGCACGCCCGCCTAACTCTCTGCTCGAGACGTTCTATGAGCCCTTCGATACCCTCCAGGTAACCCGGCTCCCTGGTCAGTTCGGGCGGGAGCGGCCAGGGGTAATACACTTTGTAGTGGCTCTTCTCAGTAGCGTAGCCCTCGGCGTTGTGGATGAGGTAGAAGCAGCAGAAGCAGGGCAGCTTGCTGCAGGCGATGAACTTCCACATCTGCTCTCGCTCGGCGGGCGACATCTTGTGGAGGTGCGTCAGGAGCTTGATCTCCCCGTGGGCGTTGAACTCCCTTAGGAAGTTGTCGACTGATACGTCTTTGAAAGATATGTTCATTTCTTCTTCGATCTTATCTATCTCGTCTTGGATCTCCTTCACCGGCACTTTCGAGACTGTGTCAATGTCTACGAACTGTATGTCCAGGTTAGCATCCATGGCCCTTACGGTATCTCTGAATAGCTCGAGATTTTCGAGTGCACGGGGCAGCAGAATCAGGTCCTCGATAGCATCAAGGCACCTCCCTATGGCCTCTTTCCTATTTTTGTCAGTTACCTTGGAGATGTCGAGCTCATTATAAATATTTCTGGCAAGTTCCTCGTGTTTCGCAATCCAGGTTTGTGCCAGTTGTACAAGTTTCTCTGCCTGTCCCCCATTAATAGCGTCGCATAGTCGTTTGATATCACTAGCTATTTTCTCTCCGGACTCATATACATTTGATTCCTTAAAGGCTTTCCGTCCCTTTTCGAGAGAATTCTTGCTATTTTTAGCGTCCTTCATTACTTTATCAGAACAGTGCTGGACCACTATTGTCTTGTCGATTGCACCTGTCCCATTAAACCATGCAAGTAGATCTTTCCTGAGCATTTCCTCTTTATTCCCTTCACCTGTCACTCCTTCCCTCCTTTGTTTCTTTTCCTCCGTCATGTCGTCTCCCGCCTGAGCATGAACACCCCCGTTTTTAGCCAAGAACACCACAAACTTCGTCTCCCCTTTATCACCACTTAACGGATTTTCCTGAAGCATGGACGCTGTGATATGCTCAGCAGCAGAGCTGAAACAGAAAATAATAGCAAAAGAAAACAGAATCCGTTTCACTTGTTGATCATCAAGTGCTTTGACAATACTGTGTTTTGGCCTAATAGACTTGGCTAGCATGCTTTCTTCTTCTGGATCAGGTGGCTGTTGCCGTTCTTTTGTCCAGATAATAGCGATTAGTGCAGCAAGTCGAACCAGCGTTTTTTCGATCTCCTCTTCACTCTCCGGTTCAATGATATTTTCTGTGTCTTCCGTGTTCTTGTCTGTGTTGAATTCCGAGTCCAGCTCGACTCCCTCCCTATCATCTCCTACAGAGCGTTTAGTAACATCCTCCGGGCCCTCAGGGTGCAAAGTTTTGCCCCTGGGCGAGAATAAATGAGCAGTCATTTTGTTCACGACCGAGCTTTCCCCTAGAAATTGAGGTTGGTGAGTACACTCAGGAGTCGTTTTGATAGAGTTCTTTCTGTTGCTACTGTATTCTAATTTCATGATATATAAGAAGGGAAGAGCAGATTTGATTTCTATTTATACACCCACTCACCTGCCTGTGTAGCAATTTAAGACACCTTTTCTATTTCTCTCAGTTATAACTACTCCTTTCCAGCCAACCTGACAGTCTACAATAGCATAGATGAACAAGCGGGAGTGTAAGTGACTGTTCTCAGCCTTCTCGCACCTACGCAGGTGGAAATATCAAAGGGGCCGTCACCGTCACGAAGGGTCACGTTTCACTCATGAAAGTCGGCTCGGGATACAATTCGATAATACAAGCTGATGAGCATGGCTCATTAGGTAGACACCGAATTTGCTCTCTTGACTGTCCGAGGTGTTGTGGTAACTGAATTGAGGAGTCTTCTGAGTAACAATGACATTCTTTACTATCTATATGGCTCACTCCTATAGGTAGTTTAACTATACATCACTTCTGTAACTTGTGTCCGACAATATAAAATACGAGGGCCGTCGTATTGCACTACAATGGTCCCGAGTTTGCTATAGTCTTCAATAGTTTCTTGACTTCTAGCTATCAAGTTGTGGGATTTCATCTCAGTTACTCAGAAAACATAACTTCCACACCTAGTATTTCCAAGGTTTCGCGTCAAGTATTGTCTAAACAAACAACTATTACACACAGAGACGTAACCGTCTAGGTAACATTCAAAGACAGGCTATACCAATAAAGTATAGATACTCCATACTCTTAAAAGAGTAACTATTCCACAATAGTCACATAAGTAACTTGAATACTATATCGCCCAAACATCACCAAAGGTCTTTTCAAGGTAGACAGACACCCTATATTGGCAACGGACTTTAACACATCTCGAGTGGCAGCCGACATACTGAGTCTCATACACTGGGCGACATTTATTGATATAGGAGTAGCATGTAGCTAGAATCTGTACGTGCCTCTCGGCCCAATATGATTTAGTTAATATTTACCTAATATGTTTAGATCGCCTCGATAAGTCTTATCTTGGAGGAAAGACCCGACGGCGGCACCCTTCTATATACACAGTTCACACTAGACCACAATAGAGAAGAGATGGGTTCTGTCCGCTAGTCTTTCTCGTGGCGTCAAAACTGAACTTGTGTCCTTTTACTCCATCTCGGTAATGTCGGTTGAGGCCCCGAACTTCGCTGAAAATTATGGTGCCAACTGATTGTTAGATGAAGGCGGAAGGGAGCGATAATTGCTTCGAGGGAGTTTGACAGTATAATAGCTTGCAAGAAAAAAGAATGTCGTCACTCTTCCCGTAACTCCTTTAAATGCACTGGCTTCGCCAGGTATACAAGCAAGAAGACGCTTTCGTTAAACTGAAGTCACCGCCGGTTGAATGTCATCCAGATCACCACATTTCCTCTTCTTTGTCATGGTGCTGCCCGTTTCGACTAGTATAAGCATAGTAATCTTTGGCTGTGCTGTAGTCGTTTTCGTAGCCTCCGTCTTGGTCCATGTCATCCTTCCCGTGATCATAGTCGTACATGTCGCCCCCGTCAGGATAGTCGTCCGCGCCAGATTGCATGCTCGGATCTGAGTACTGGTTTGCCGACTTCGTGTCTGTTAGCAACGAAACAAAGTAGGCATGAAGGAGAAAGACAGAACTCACCCGATGGTACTCGAAATTATAGCGATCGATACTATCCTGCGCCTCTTGTTGCTCCATGTACTGCTGCTGCTCTTGTTCCCTACGTCGTCTCTCTTCCTCTTGGAGTCTCTTCTGCTGCGGCGACTGGGGTACCTGGATTTGCGGGTGCATGGCTTGTACTTTGGCCAGGTACGCATACATGAAATTGCTGAGCAACACCTGGCTGTATAATGCGCGACGGGGGTTAGCAAGCTTGATATGCGCCATCCTGTAGATGGCCCTCTCTTCTAGGATGGGAAACCTAGTCCAGTGATAGTCGACATCCGGTCGTAGTGGTCGGTAGGGGGCGGGTTCTGGTGACAACGGCCGCTGAGACTGAGGCTTTCTGCTGCCCGAATCCCTGTCACCCCTCTTCTTGCTACTGCTGAAGAAAGACGAGAAAAGGCCGTCTCGTTCCTTTTTCTGCTCCCCTGACTTGCGGCTGCTCTCTTTTCGCCTTTCTTCCTCTAACTTGCTGTCTATGCTGTCGCGATCAAGCAAGAGACTCTCACGGCCTTTGTGCAGTGCTGTGTCAATGGAGGTCTGCAAAACATCGAGCCGAACATTATCATGCGCCTTTTCTACAAGTGCCTTAGCCTTGGATCTCCGGCTATCCTCTTCTTTTTTCTTTTTGTCCTTATCATCGCTCTTGAACCATTTCCACGAGGTACCTCGTGATGATCCGCCGTCGGAACTGTCTTTCTTGCCCTTCTTCTCTGTTTTCTTCTCCTCCGACGAGGAGAAAGTTGGGATGAAAGTCAACGTGTCTGTTCTCGAGGCACTACCAGGTGCCAACGACGAAGAAACTTGTGCCATTTCATCAAAGCTCTGACTCGGGGCGGCTGGCGATCGCTTCGGCTGTGTAACAGGGCTTACTGGGGGCTGTGACGAAATCTGGAGTGGCTGTCCGTAAGTTGGGCGCTTGTTAGAACGAGATGGGGGCTCCGAGGGCACCGCCGATGGTTGGTTAGATATGTTCTGAATAGCACTGCGCTGTGATGATGAGCGCTCGGGAAATGGTCTGCTAGAGTCATAGCTTCTTGCTGCGGGTTCCGCTTCAGCAGGTGTCTCGACGATTTGCGGTACCGGGGTGTAAGAACGGGAATTCTCCGAAGAAGGGATACGTTCTGGCGCTGATGGTCTTACAGGCCTGGACTGGTCCTCGTGACTACTAGTCTGCGGAGTGCGCTCATATGCATCGGCAAGATCCTTCTCAAAAGCTGGTTGCCTTCGAATAGGTTTAGAAGGTCGTGAGTAGTTATCTGGAACAGGTTCCGATTGCACCCTCGTTAGGCCATGACCCGGAGGGGCATCAAGTGGTGGTGACGTGGGATCCGGCATATTGTCATCACCACCCTCACCCCTTTTGCTAGCCATTCGCTTTGAGAACGGTAGCCGCTCGTCGTTCTTGAGAGAACCTTGCCGGTTTCTCAAGCTCCCGCCTTTTCTGTAAGTAGTACGTGTCGACCGGCGAAGGCCTGCACCTGGTGCAACAGGCAAGATAGGCATATCTTCTGAATTTGATGCATCGTCTCCACTGCCTTGCGACTCAAGAGTGAGCTTTCGAACCGCCTTGCTCGGGTCTTTCATCAGCTCATCGAGGCTCAGTTCTGGGGCATTGTGCTCAGACTGCCTCTGTGACCTCTGCCTTTCCAGTCTTTCAGCATTATCAAAATAACCATCGACGCCATGGCCACCGCCGTTCTCGATCTGCCTAGAGAGCATAGACTTTTTTCTTCTTAGGCCCCCAGAATCGCTCCGCTCTAAACTATCGGGCGACAAGGAAGACTCGCTTGACCTTCTCTTCATAGATTGCATTCGCTTCTCGACGAAGCTCTTGAATTCGCTTGGCGCTAGCTCTGGATGAACCCCTGCGGGAACCCATAATAGCCTGGACGGATCGGCATCGTCATCCCCTTTCGGCGCGGTTGCCGGCATGGCCACTAGCGACATGCTCTGAAAAGGGAGCAGATCCGGATCGCTGCTGTTCGAGACATCCATGGACATCCTCCGTAACGCTTGTAGATTACTTAGTTCCTGTGCGATATCGTTTGGGTTGTCAATATTTGTCAAGGGATACGACTCGGAGCCATCGCGCATATCGCGTAACGATGGCGAGGTGGAACCAGGAGAAATAGGACTCGTCATGCTTCCGTTAGAGTCGGCTCTTGACAGTCCTCTCTGGCTTTGTACTTGCGATGGTTGTGACTGTGATCTGCTAGTAAGGCTGCCATTTAACGAGCCAGTCTCGCTCGAGGTCGACCGGACAAGCCTGAGTCGGTGTTCCTCGGCAGGCGACAAATCTAGTTCGGGGCGCTCGGGGAGTTGCTCACCGCCCCGGGGCGCGGCAATGAAGCTCATGGGCCGAGAATCGGTGGTCTGGTAGTCGTCATCGTCGCCATACATGGTACCGATGGTTTCCGTGATGTGGTGAGTGGTGTCCGATATGGAGAGCTGGTTGGCATGACCACGACGGGCCGCGAAGCTGCTACCACCATCGTGGGGTCTTCGGGAGGTCTAAAAGGACCAAGGGTTAGCAGCCATTTCTAGGAGAGAATAACGTATCGGGCGCCATGTCTGCACAAAGGAATGCCGTTAGGCTTAGGCTCAGTCTTAGGCTAGTTGTTGATCGAGCAGAAATTTGTAGGTCCTCGTCTAAAAGGGGGTATGTACCATCATGGAAAGAGTCTGCAGCGACCTCAAGAGAGGTCAACCCTCCAAAAATGGCCAGTTATTCGGTCCGGTTGCACGAAGCAGGTTTTCGAACGATTTGCAAGACCAGCATGGAGGTAGAAGTTCCGTTCTAGAAGGTCTAGGAGGGCTCGAAAAGGGTCAAGAACCGCTGCGATAGGAAGTGTCGCTTGCAAATAAGTATGTGTTGGGTGATCTGCTCCTTCAATAGCCCGATGCTCCAAGATAGCGCGTATATTGTAGTCGACAAAGTATTGGTCTATTAATATTCTAGGAGTACGTATGCGAATCCCGGCGTGACCGTGTGCTAAGGCTGCCGTCGTTCGTTCGTTCACGGATTTGTGTTACTTGACAAAGGCAGGTATTGTGTGTTTATACATGTACGTTGTCGGGATTGGTTCATTTGCCTACCTAAGCTATTAGGCAGGTAACGAGGTAACGAGCGACCAACGGCGGTTGGCTGGCTGGCTGGCGTGCGTGCGTGCGTGCGTGATAAGTTGACTCGCGTTTAGTAGAGATGGAAACCGATATTCCTCAGTTCATGTTGGTCGCCGGTCTGCAGGCACTATAGCATGGTCCAGTACACGTCCTAAGTCAAAAGCAAAAGTCCCCAAGTGGCTAAACACTAGTAGTCGTAGCCTGAGTTAAACAGGGCTCCCTATCTGAGAGGGCGTTGCTGGAGGATCATTAAGGTGCCATTATTATGCTTCACCTCCCACCAGACCGACTTTGTTTCTCTGCTCTGTTAATATGATGGGCCAGAATGCATAAAGGCAGAATAAGGGCAGGACAAGGGCAGAACAAGAGCAGAACGAGGGCTCGAATCAGGGGATTATCCTGTCACTATTCTCTCCACTAGGCATCCTGACCAGGTGCAGCGTGCCATTTCCCTCCTTCTGAAGAAATGGCCTGTCCAATGATACAACGATCCAACAGTCTATCCCATTCGAGCAGTAACAGTGAGGGCCCGGTCATCAGTACCTTTTGGGCTTGGTACGCACCTTATGCATTAGCGCCTCGACCTGCTAAACCCTTCTTTGAGTTATTAGTGGCGTCGCTACTACTAAATACCTACCTACTGTCCAGCATCTACAGTGAACAGGGAGATACCTAGGTACTATGTACTGCTAGTGCAGATTGTGCCTGCCCTCGACCAGATTGAGCTTCGACTTCAAGTTCAAACGTCTTCCTCATGCTAGCTTTATTTTCATTTATCATCGTTATTCGAACTTGAAATAGGGGGCTCAGCCGTCTAATCACGTGGGTCAGAACCCTGCCGTCTCCTACATTACCGACAATTCAGTATACATAGGAATGGAACTCGTTGGGGGCGGTGGTTCTGTACGACAGTAGCAGTACATATTATGCAATGCCTGCTCTGCTATTGACGTACAGCATAGACAGGTCAGGCAAGCTAAGGGTAAATCCAACAATACAGTACCTATGCACACACATAGATGACGATTATCTACGCTCGGCCGGTGGCATTGGGGCACAGCGCACCCATTGCCCTCTACATTTATATTGAATGTATGTCAAGGAAAACACGCGATACTCGTTAGCATGCTAGTTATTTCCGTCATTGAGGCCTCTAACTGTTGTTGGGGAACAAGCCAAACTGACAACAAGGTATACTGAACAAAGTACATAGTCTTTACTCATCATATGTCTACCTAGATATCGTTGTTTACAAACCTAGAAATAGGCTCAACAAACTTAACACACATCCACCCTATAGTTTTCAGCATACGGAGTAGGTACCTTAAAACTGCTTCCCCGGATCGGCGTGGTTCTGGGTCTTCCGCCTTTCTTGGTCGTCATGCCCGCATCTTCCGTTTCCATGATACCGGAACCTCAATTTGTCACACAGGTGCTTACGCATACACCTAGTTACGGTTCCCTGGGTAGAAAGGGGTTTTGGTCGGTATGGGGAGCTATAAATACTTAAGCAATCGACGCTTTTTGAATGCAGAGGTACCGTACCAGCCTACTACTCAGTACTAATGTAAGTTAACTAGGTTACGTACTTTAAGTAACTCTGTTGACCACCTACCCCGCACTTGTCGATCAATACCCCATGCAGGCTCTGGAATCTACAGTAGCCAACCAGTTAAAGGTCATTAGCATCTAACAGCGCGAGGAGCCGTTCAAGGGATCCCAGCAGTGATTCGATCCGATCAGTGAAGTGACCCGAGGCTGAGTTGGCCAAGGCAATGTCATCATGATGCCCGCTTACTCTGAAGAGCCTGCTAGACTCTGTCAGGAGCCTTCAAGCCAATGATGAGGTAGCAAAGTCGGCATATGTGTCTGCTACACGAGAGAGCACGATACACTCAAAAGCGTGCGATCGACATTGTCCACGCGTTGCTAACAATAACTTAGGATGTTGTTAGGAACACTGATGCATGTTTTTAGAATCTTTATGTCTATAAGACCTGATGTCTGTAGTTCTCGGGCAAATACTTATCCCATAACTCGACCAGACCTTCACATGATACGTTGCCGTGAAGGAGTCGGGGGGCGGTTTGACCTTGTATTGATGAGGCGACTTACTTAGTTTTCAATGCGGAGTGCATGCAGAGAGCCTTCACGTCGATCTATTAAGTAATACGGGCTGCATTCTAGTCGTCGAGTACGAACAGCTTAGACTTGGCGTTTTACTCTCTGCTTCAAAGACAGAGTCTAGGTTAAATGTTCTCACCTATCCAAGGTCACCTATTAGATCGAGAACCGTTATCTAGATCCAGATCAGTTTAAGACAACTGGAATGCTTAAGGTTTATTCCGTTGTACGCACCTTAGCGTGCGCCACCGCTCACTGCTCGCTGTTCACTGCCGATCGGCATTGAACGAGCACTTCCGTTCCGTCATCCAACATCTGCTTGGATGTACGCCATGCATATCCCAGCAGGCATGCTGCAGACCTTTCTGT
>Ga0247782_1000085_pt1 | contig 128473 bp, 106 predicted proteins | sample UWRJL019104C5_FD_179928 | JGI IMG/M metagenome (GOLD analysis project Ga0247782, IMG submission 179928) | Plant litter microbial communities from Arlington Agricultural Research Station in Wisconsin, United States - UWRJ-L019-104C-5 | ecosystem: Environmental > Terrestrial > Plant litter >... | reverse complement strand
GAAAAAAAAAAAAAAAAAAAAAAAAAAAAAAAAACCTCTCTTCCCTCTCTGCCTCTGCCTTTTGTCTTCCCCGCTCCTGATTTACTGTCCCGTCTTCCATTCTCACTTCCCCACACCCGCCTCTTGTTTTCAACCTTCCCCTTTCTAAGCCCAAGACGAAAGTTAAGTCCAGCCAAGACGAGAACGAGAAAGAGGAACGGCTTCCCCCTGAGTAAACGAGAAAGGAGACACGGAGAAACTCTTAACCCCCCTTGCGCTCGCTCTTGGTAGGCGGGAGCGTCTCGGCGAATTTACTGACGTTGGACGGCTTCTCCTTCTCCTTCTCCTTTGCGTTCTGTCTCTTCTCATTGTTGATGTTTCCATCTCCATCGTCATCTTGATTCTCATTTCCCTTGTCCTTGTCCTTGTCCTTGCCCTTGCCCTTGCCGACGTCATTATCGCTTCCTCTTGCAGGGGCAGCAAGAGTATCGGAAGGGGCACCGGAAGTGGTAGCAGAAGTAATAGTAGTAATAGAAACCGTATTATTACCACTACTAACTTTCTTCAACATACCCGATGCGCCATCTCCCTTCTGGGTCTGGGTCTGAGTCTTGGTCTGAGTCTTAGTCTGAGTCGTCATCGAAAGCGGAATAGGCGCGAGTACCTAGGTCGGCTTATTCTTCGCTTTCGCGTCCGAGTCTGACTTTGATGGGTCTGTGGTGGAAGCGGCAGCTTGGGTGGACGTTGTGGCCACTGGCGGCGGTGGGAGCGCGGGAAAGTCGTCGGCGGGGGGAACAGTAGCAGCGGCAGTAGTGACGTCATTTCCCTTCTCATTTCCCTTTTCTTGAGCGTGGTCTTTCCCCTTCTCCGGCTCCTTGTATTTCTGATGCTTGGTCGTGAAATTTCGACCCTTTCTTTTGCCCCGGTTCGTCGGCTCGGAAGAAGCAGCGGCGTTGCTCTGATCATCAGAGGGCTTCGTATCCGCGGATTTGTCTTGGTTCTTGTGCTTATTGTTGTAGCTCTTAGCGGCTTTCGTTTTAGTGGCAGGCATAGTAGATGTAGACGCAGACGTGGATCCGGCGCCCGCCCCTTTACCATTATCACTCGCAGCAAGTGTCTCAGAGCTAGAGGAGTCTTCCTTACCACTACCCTTGCTTTTACTAGATTCGTCGCTAGGGTTGGCACCCTCGGCATCTCTGTTGGCGGGGAACCGGTTCCGTTTCCAATATCCGTTCTTGCGATGTTTGAAGCCCCCAGGCCTGCCCTTGTATTTGTCGTGACTCATGATTCTCCCATTTCCGTCAGGGTTCGCAACCTGCGGTAGGCTGTGATGGTACTGTCCGCTAAGGTTGTTTCTGTAGTACTCTAACATGCCCTGCCTATTGTTGGAACCGTGGGGGTAATGAAGTTGGACGTCTGTGGAGGGTACAATCGCCACGTTACTAGGCGTGGGCATATAGACCATTTGCAAAGGCGCCTGATGGCTGAATGGTTGGGTTTGAGGTGGGAATTGGCCTACAACCGGCGCGGTGAGACTATCACCGTGCAAACTAGTTGGGAGACTGGAAGCTTGATTCGGAGGCATAGAAGTAGAGTCCAAGGAACTTGCATCCCTAGAAGGGGGAACAAAATTCTGGGCGCCTGGGTTCAGCTTCTTAAGGCTCTTTCCCTCATTTTTCTGGGCTGTAGATGCATTTCTGGATGCGGATTTGTTGTCTTCGTGCCCGGCAATCGTGTTCTTTTGGTCTTTCTTGGGGCTCTGGTTACCGTACAGGAGATCTTGGTAAGCGGGGAATGGCTCGCTTCTGCGAAACTTTGGCGAAGGAGGAGGTCCCGCAGGCTTGCATACACTGACGGATGTTGCAATAGTGTCAGAGACATTTGGACCTGTCGTATGCTGTCCTGTCTTTTGCACGGCCTCTTTCGGGTATGAAGGAAATCGAGACGCCGCGATTGTCGGTTCGAAAGTCTGCGCTTCCGGAGGGCCAACCCCGAAAGAGCTATCTTGAGTGGTAGATGGTTGTAGGTCGGGCTCTTGACGGTTTTCATTCTTATTCTTATTGTTGTTCCCCGTCTCGGATTTAGACGACCCATGTCCCCCAGCTTGCCCGTCAAGATGCTGGCGCTCGCATTGCGAAGGAGGAGAACCTTTCTCCGACTTGTCTGGCTGAGCAATCTGGGCAAGCTTCTTCTTGGGCCAGGTTTGACCAAATATCTCGTTGTCCTTTTCGGTCTCGCTGGCCTTACGCTTGGCATGGATATTACTATCATGTAGCGCCTCTGATGCCAGGTGGTTTGAAGATACAACCTCCTTTTGACCTTCATTACACGGCTGGTCTCTGTTGCCTTCCTGACAATCGTCCGCAGCCTGGACTGGTTGACTATTATTGGTATTAGGCAAATGAGACGAGTCTTCTTTATCTGTAGTAGGTATCTGGCTATCTTGCGTGCTCGGAAGAGGGGCTTTAGAAGCCGCCTCATCAACTGGCTGCAATGACGTGGAGTCTCGTCTCCAATCAGATGGGATTGCCATGTACTTGGCCTTCCCAGGCCTGACACGCACAGTGCCGTAATCAATGGTACCCTCGCCATCCTTATTCGCTGAGCCTCTGGGTGCCGGCGTCGGGCTACCCGGCGCAACTCTGAGTGTGAAGGGCATTGGCGGCGGCGGATATCCAGTTGGAACCGTGCCCTTTGGAAAGTCTCGGTGGCTAGGCTGGCCCCGGGGAACAACGTTCCGGGGCAAGGTGCTAGGATGTCTGCTAAAGTCGCGAGAGGGAGGATGAGGTAGAGACGCAGAAAACCGGCGACCTTGCTGATGTTGCTGACTGTCTATCTGATCCGCATTCGCGTTGAGCGAAGACGAGCCTTGCACGGGTGGGAATCTGTATGGTAGAACGCTCACTCCCGAGTGGGTGGGTGGATTAGCCTCGCCCTGTCGTACCATTGTCTGATATGTAGCGTCTATACTATGTGGCGGTAAGACACCTAGGCTCATACCACCGGGGCTGCTACGAGGGGCTATGGTAGTTGGCATCTGAGGCCCGCCACCATGTTGGAAAGGCTGGGACGGGATAGGGTTTGTGTCGTTTGGTCCGTCAACAAAAGGTCGGCACAATGCCGTCTGCTTCTCTGCTGGAGCATGTGGGAAATGGCCATAGTAATGAAACTGCTGGGCCCGCCGCTGGTCGCGATTTTTAGGTGTGTAGTATTGAGACCCTGTACGGAAATGGACACTGATCTCATCTCCCAGTCCCTCTATACTTACACAGGCGGCTGCGTTGACAGCTTCTACCGCGGACTTGGCGGTTGCGAACCTGTGAGATACTTCGTCAGTACAAATGGCTGGGTTAAGTGTTGTCGGCAAGGCGCGAGCCATGACTTACCTTATGTGCGCGGCATTATCGGCCTTAAAACTCACTGTTATATGGTCGATGTCACCATACTTGCTGAAGTGGCGTGTCAGATGTGCTTTGCCCTCCTCAGTTGCAGCAACATCAGGCACCAAAGGTCTAATATAGATAGTTCGGTCCCTATCCTTGCATTTAGTACAATGGCAAGGATCGAACTTCGTAAGTGTGTTGGGCAGTTTTCCAAAGTTCACACAAGTCGGCATGTCCCCTGGCCCTCCTTGATTTGCTGGATTCCATTTGTTGTTGATGTTATATGGCCTCGTGAAGCCCGCACTGATTCGGGGGGTGGCGTTGCTGAATCGTCGACTGCTGTTGTTGCTAGCCATGGAAAGCCGTCTGTTGGCGGCGTTCGACCCCCAACCGTGCCATTGGCTTGGTCGGTGGTGCCCGCCATGTTGACTATGTGTGCTCCCTTTACGGAATACAGCTTTGGGACCGTGAATCTCGTCAGATCCGACGTGTTGCCAGGTTCCAGTGCCGTCATAGGGGGCGGCAGGATTTTCTGGTTGTTGTACCGTACTAGCATCTACACGACAGGCCCGTCCCCCGGATCGTTTGTAAATAGTAGGGTCCTGGTGTGTTTGTTGCAGTATTGGCGGCGGCTGGTGCTGGGACAACGCGAAAGGTGGGACTTGGTTAGCAAACGGCATCCCGCGCTCCTGATTAATCCCTACACCAGACGAGTGTACTTCAGCCGGGGCGGTTTTCGATATAGAGGGCGTAAGTGACTGCCAAGTCGAGAACTTGCGGTCACTAAAGCGCCCTGAAGCAGTGTGGTGGCGGACACGAGGTAGGCTTCCGTTCGCGATGGACGGGAGTGGATGTAAGCTGTTGTCTGGAGCAGGCGCGTCAAGCGTGGCTAGGCCTTGTGTGGTATCTGGCACGGGAGGAGTGTTGTTGGGGTCTGGACATCCTATGAGCTTATTGCCCACGATGTGAGAGTTGCCAAGATAGACACGAGCTTCCTTATCGTTGCCCGGACTTTTCCAAAGCATCTTCGGATCACCACCCTTAGTAGGAGCACTTGAGAACCGTTCTATCGTATTTTGATCTCGAGTAGAGAGCTTTATATCCTCTTTCTCGTCGGACGGACTGTATTCTTGTCCAGTCATCTTGTTGGTACCAGGGAGATGACCTGTATAGCCAGCTTTGAGGGCTGCAGTTGCCGAGGTACCGTCCACAACGACAGGTTCTTTGACGATCTCATTCACGACGTTGAACTTGTCCATAAAGGGGTCAAACGAAGGGTCCTCATACTGGGCACGTAGAGCTACCTCGGCACGTTAGCAAGGGTACTTTACGGTGTAGAGCTTGTACGGCGGACTCACCATTCTTCCTAGGGCTATCCGCGGGCGGGATGTGATGGACAAGCGGTAGTCCGTTTCGAATACACTCGTAGTGTCTTTCAAAGATTAATCTCATTACTCGGAGGAAATAGTCATGGTAATTCTCGTAGTCCTCAAACATTTGTAAGTCGTGCGGGGTGAAGACTTTGAGGACATCGGACACTTCCTCCTTGTTCCACTCCACCAACTTTGTTTGTAGTTTTACGTCTTTCAGGGCTTCGAGAGCCAAGTCCTCGAATAACGGGGTCTTGTCGTCCGCCTGCAGCTCCATCTGCTCCTTATCGACAATATCTTGCACAAAGCGATTCTCCCAGAGAAGGGTGTGGACGACGTTCCACAGATTCTGCGCACCCCTGCAGTAAATGTCGTAGGAATCGAAGTACTTGTATAGGTCCCAGTAATCTTTTAGTGGCTGGATGGATTTGCACTCGTCGGGGAGGTTTCGTCGTAGTTCGTCACAAACAAGTTGGATCTGTGCCGCCCACCAATAGGTTGCTGTGCGGTAATATGTAGGGCTGTCGACCAAGCGGAAAGGTCTCGTGCCACGTACAGTCGAGATGATGGCAGGGCTGTCTTCCGGCGCTTGAGTAAAGAATTCAACGGGTGGCTCTCCTTCGTGGAGGACACCTTGGCAAGGGGGCCCGGCGGCTTGTAGCGCATCCTTGACGGTGAAGTCGGTGTACAATTCATACTTCGGAGCCATCGCAATATGAATAGTGTCTGCTTGCACAAGGAAGGTAGGGAGGTAGGGTGGGTACAAGAAGAAACGGCGGCTCAACCGTAGGTCCCAGCGTGCTGGGCCGAATCTCGAATTATGGTCCGGGGTGGATGCGCTTCGCGGTGCTGGAGCGGCACGGGAATGCCAACGAGGAGTGAGAGTGCAAAGTAGCTGCAAAAGCTGTGGTTTTACATCAAAGAGGATGCAAGGACCAAGAGACCCTAGGGTCGAAGACGTGGAACTAAAATAGACAGACGGAAATGCTCTAGGTGGGCAATGTGAATGGATGAGAGTCAATGATGTGCTGTAGAGTGGCAGGAGTAAATACAGATCGCGTCTCAAAGGTCCGGATACTGAATAAGAACATCACCAGGTAGGTAATGTTAGGTATTGTTTCTGGAGCGACAGGTCGATAAGAGCGTGTTGCCTGGGGCAGTATCAATGCCATGGGTACAATGGGTTTCCTATTGTAAACAACGGAGCAGGAAGGGGGAGAATAGCATGAAGTACATAGGAATCGCAAGTTGGATGGATAATGCAACACACTACTGGTTCTAACAGTACATTGTAAAGGTACCTAAGTAGACTGAAGCTGTTGTAGCTTTAGACTCAATCAGATAGAACCATTTACCGAACATGTTGTATAAGGGCGACTTATCCGGTTGCCAGGAAACTTATGGTCTGATATCGAAGTCCGTGTTTTTCATGCCTGCTCAGCTTCAGCTCTCTTTAGCTTGGCCCATTTCACGCTTTTATGGAACCGATAAGTATCGAATTCAGCGGGACACGATGATTAAGAATATTCATAGAGTTGGGAATTTATACATGTATGACTGGTGGGTATAATACAGACCAAAAGATAGAGTATGCGCCGCGCAGCGTGACCTAACTGGCGGCTCGAAGGTACAACCACTATGGGAGAAATATTTTGACTCGAAGGTGATGTGCATTCCGTCCGTAACTACCCCACAATGCCCTTATTTCCATACGATCGAGAACTGGATGTATTCTTCAATAAACTGCCATGCCCTGCCAGAAAGAAATAAGCATAGCTTACCATATGCAACAGCTAATGGACACGCGCTCATTTATTATTCAACTCATTTACCATCTTCAATATCTCAGACTCTTTGTCCGTAGCGATGGCCCTGCCATTGTTCCAATCGACAATCTGCCCTCAAGTTAGCAACGCAAAATAGGGCACGAGAGATAGAGTAAGATAGGGGTAAAATGGGCGAGTATACCACTGGGCGTCTGAAGTTTTCGGTGTTCTCCTTGAATTTCTTCAGGGCCTCATTCTCCGTCGCTGCGCCTTGCACAATAGAGCCGATCCTGTTCTTTCCGACATATTCGAGAATGGTCTTGAGCTGATCGGCTGTGGGAGGCTCTTCGGTGATGTTCAATTCGAACTCTGGACGGGTAGGGTTCGTCTGGTGGGAGTGATCGCTTGCTTGGTCTTCGGTTGCAGCTTCCGCAGCATTCGCAGAGACCTGCTTCAGGACAGTGGCTGCTCTTATGGAGGCAGGTGAACCGGCCTTGTGAAATAGGGTGATGATGTCGAGGGTTTTGTGCTATTCTCTTCTATTAGCAACAGGTCTATGAATCACGCAGGTTCCCTTATAGACTATGGTATTCTAGATTTTATTGCTACTCACAAATCGAAACATGTTGGCAGTCAGTTATTCTTCAGGGACTGGTGGTGGCCTTTGACTTAGAAGGGCAGAGGACTGATGATGTTGAAGTTTTGCCGATTTAGGATACCTTTTCTTAGCCAATAATCAAGCTTCAAGCTACAGATGTACCTAAGTACAACTACCTACCTAGATAAAGTTGGTGTTACGTCAGACCTGGGAAGGTGTGACTTAGGGGTGCATGCAGGGTATGTACCTATATGTGTACCTAGATACTTACAGATGTACCAGCTTGGGAAAGTCGCCTGTTGTGGAGTTTTCCAACAGTTATGGGCAGCTACGCGTTGCTAGGGCAAGTGCGCTAGAAACAATTCCTGGCCACAGCAACCAGGCTCGTTAGCTTCCATTGACTGTGTCCCCGTACATATTTACAGCACAGCAGTGTGTAGCATACAACAAATAGGTAGGATGCATGAATTTTATTACGAGCTCCAACCAAGTGACCTTATTCTCACTTTTTAACAGGTGCTCGCGAGTTGATCTTCAAGCCAATCGCTCCCTTCTTCCGGGCCACTTTGACGGGCTTGTAATTCTTAATTCAAACAATCATCATTCTTCAGTAAATTTACTTGGTTTCGCCGTGGCCGCCGAGAAACCTTCGACGACCTGAACCATGCCACCCTTAATTTTGCATAATGTTCCAGACGAGGAACTTTACACGGGCGAAGATGGTATTCAACGGCCATATGCCATGGTTTGGCCTGAGTATGTAACCTGCAGCCTTATCTGCCACCCAGGTTTCTTTTCATTTCCCCCTTGCCTTCACCCCTACCATTTTCTGATTCGTTCTCCCTGAGCATCATAGTTCGCCCACTTCTACTTCAATATCATCTGCTCACCATGCTATCTGACAGAGGCGACCGGCAGCGCAATGCGCCTCGCACGCGCACGAGAGAACTGAACGAGACGGGATCTTTCGGAAAATCAACTAGACGGTCGAGATCGAGAACAGGCAGCGTCCAACCTAAGCGCGAAGATGCAACTATGCAAAGCGCCGATAAAGTCTTTTCCAAATTCATCGCCAGCCAACAAAAAGACCTGAATGCAACAGACGGTTCTAATAGAAAGACGAGACAAGACGATGCGACTGCGACAGACACGGCTTCGCCGCCCCATAAAGAGCCTATAGAAGTGATCCTTCGGGGGTACGCATCACCTGCCCAACAGTACGCTGCTATCAATCACTACGAACAGCTTGCTGGCAGAATATGCGAGGACTATTCCAGAGAACCCCCCATCGAGGCGCGGCGGTACAAGTCGGACTTGCGCGATCCTGCCCTGACACGCAGACAACCCTTGACGAAGAGCGAGAGAGAGAAGGTGAACAAGGTAGCTGGTGGAGAGCACTGGATTAAGGTCACTTTCGAATCGCAAGAGGCCGCCAGCGCTGCATTGTACGCTTCGCCTCAAGAAATCATGGGTCATCTCGTGTATGCCGAGCCCTATCAAAGCCGGCCACCGGTAGAGAATGCGGCTGTGCTCAGCGTCGTGGGTGACGCTGGCATGTTTGAGGATATACATCGATCAGGCTCTCTTCGGGAACGCCCAAGACGATCCTCGCAGTCTCGTAACAGTATAAGCCAGGCCTTACCGCGGTCCATGCAAACGCCTAGAATAGATCGTTCTGGGCGTACCGGGGGCCACCAAGGGGGGTCCCCTATTGGTTCGCAGATATCCTCACAGACAATGGATTCAACAACTGTATCTGCATCTTCAGCCACCATGTCAACTGCGACGGTGACAGGTTTGGAGTTCGAGCCTAACCAAAGCCAAGCTCAACCGGAAGCCGAGCGTCCTAGCGGACGGATTCGTGGAGCTAGACGGATAAAACTGTTACCGGCCGACGCGGCGCTGAAGAGGCAACCCTCGTTCGCCGAGCGCATGCTTGCCTTGATACCGCTCTTGGGCTGGTTCAGCGGTGCAATGATCGGAAACGAGGTACCGCGCACAGAGCTGGGTGAGTTCGACTTAAACAAGGCGAGTCTCTACTGGAAGTTCATGTACTGGTTGGATTACTGGTTCCACCTTTTCGGCAATGAACTCGTTAGTAGCGATAAGGAAGACTGATGGGGGCTGGGAATATGGGAGCCGGTCATATTCCGCGAAGAGCTTGGACAGCCCAAACGAATCAGACTTCGAAGGAAAGACAAGCGACTATTCTCTGGTTTATCTCGGGATATACCTTGTACACCCTGACTTTGATGGCCTGATGTATAGCGCACGTATATGAAATCAGATCGTCATATCACCACCTCGAGAGCTGTATATCATTTTTACAACAAGGGGAAACTCAGTCTCGCAAAGCGGCGTTTGGGAATGGTCATACCTGGGGTTTCTCAGGAGCGGCAGTGCAGTGTATATGTGTAGCGTTGCCAGGATGGATGTTTTAGGGTTATAATACAGCAAAAGTATATACGAACCTTTTTCTGGTCTTATTGCCTCAGCTTCTTTCCGAGGGAATTAATGTCTAGATTTTTCACTAGGTTCTCACGGGATGGTATAGGATTGCTAGGCAGGTAGGCTCAAAGTTGGTAGTCATGGTCAATTATAGCTATTTGTTATGTACTCGACGTTGTCCTCCACATGGAAAGTCGACGAAGGATAGGGCGAAGGTCAGGGCAATCCAGCAATTCAAGACGGCTGGGATATCGATATCTCGAAACTCCGAAGACACCACACCTACTCTCCCCCTCATCCTTCCCCCCTATTCCTCCCACAATGTTTGTGTAGTATTTACTAAAGTGGTTGTGGCCAACAGTAATCAATAGTCTACAGCGATCTTTATTGTTCCGTCTCCCGTCTCGCCGCCTTGCTTTGTTCCCGGCTTGAGAGGAGCGCGGCGTCCATTGCAGACATAGTAACGTGAAGTGGTATAGATGTATTTTAATTAACATGCTATACCGCCCATCATACTTGAAGTACACGTTATGAATCACTCCGTTGAGAGAGAGCCCCCAAGATGACAGCATCTGCCATGTCCGGATGTAAGAATGATTCGTCACTGGTCGGGTCGACTTCTTCGCTCGGCCTGACATTTGCATCTGCCTTTGTATCCGTGTCTGCATCTGCCTCCATATTAGGGGCTATTTCCGGGAGAGGATCTGTGTTCGAATTCGGGCCGGAGCCCGCACATTCATATGGGCCTGAAATCGGCCCCAAATCCTGATATAGGTATAAGTTAGAGTTTGAGTAACCCCCCGGTCCGGAGGGAGGTGTGCATCCGTCAAGACGTTGAGCCAAGCTCCAGCCACGTAATTCCCCCTAGGTATTATCTGTGGAAATGGCGCTCGCTCCTGGTTGCGCTTCCCGTAGCCCTTCATCTTTCCATGGCGACTCGACATCTTCCCCTTCCGCTTCTCGCCCTGCTTCGGCTTCGCCGGCCTTCGCCTGTGCGTTTGTATCTGCTTGGCTCTCGTCTTCACTTAGTCGTGTCTCCTGCGGAGAGGAAGTAGCCCCCCTTCTTGGTCTCAGGGTTGCGTTGTCATCATCCTCCTCATCAGCTTCCCTCTCAGCGGCAGTAGCGTTTTCAACGTCCGACTCGCCATGATATTGTTCCTGTTGTTGTTGTTGTTGTTGTTGTCGTCCTTCTTGATCGCTTTCATCGCCCAATAACAGTGACTCCGGATCCATAATCACGTCAGTAGCTTGTCTGCGAATCGGCTGCGGGCTAAAGGGGCGCACGCCCCGGCTGTGATTGAAATCGGAAAATATACTCTCTGTATCGGCCCCGCGATCAGTCACCGCGCCGGCCAGGCTCTGATACCGGTCCCCCTCGACGAGGAAACTATCGGTACGTGTACGCCCTTGCGTCCTTCCCCTTGGTCCCACGTCCGGTACCGTATCCGCCAGGATACTTTTGGGCGGCAGTATACTAAACAACTTAGTCCCCTCGCTCGACGCGGCTCCCATCCCCGAGGAGCCTACCACAGCGGCGCTCTCTTCGTCGTCGGCGGCGAAGAGATCCCGGCCTCTCTCGAGAAGGTCATCAAGTCCCCCGCCATTCCAGCCTTTCCTCGCCAGGCCTTCAAATATGTCTACCTCGGCGCGGACGAGCGAGCAACTCGCATCTAGGATCCTGGTACTCGCCTCCTGGCTCTCGCGTAGCAGCCCTTGTGCATGATCCCCATGCAGGGTAGATAGGCCGTCCAGTTTGCTCGTCAGCTGAACCAGGTGCTCACGGAACTTGGACAGGTCCCGGCGACGCTGTTTGTGCAGCTTCAGCCCTTCCTTCTCCAGACGACGGATCTCCCGGCTGCGTAAGGCCACTTCCTTTTGGTAGGCCTCATCCGCATCTTCGATATCCCGCCGCCACTTGTCGAGGTCGTGGAGCAGAGGCACCTCGAAGGACCTATAAACTGTCTCGCTCAGGATCTGCTGGTGGTTTGCAATTAGATGGTGAACGCCACTGGCACTCATGAGGTGGTCGGCTGTGCAGAATGTGGCTTTCATGGAATAGCTATTTGAGAGGGCGGAGGCGGCGGTAGCACCGGATGGGAGATTGAGGAGCGAGTCGGCACGGGCTTCTTTTAGACGCGCGCAAGCCTCGAGAGCACAGCCGAAGGCCGAGGCAGCTGTGGATAAGGAAGCTAGGGCTACACGGTAGGACTTGGCTGTCGCAAGTAGATCGGAGTAGGCCAACTGCGATTGATCAAGGTCGGCCTTAGTCAGAACAGTATGGGAGGGCCTCGGCGGAGGTGGTAGGGGGAGGTTGAAAGAAGAGAGTTGATTTGCTGTCGAGGTGTACGAGTATGTAGGCGAGCCCGGCAAGGGTATTCGAGATGGAGAGGGCGTACGTGCCCTTTCGGGCACTTTCGAGGTCATCGCGGAACGAGTAGATTGAAAGCAGAGTGTTGGGCTCGTCCTGTCGGATATAAATGGGGACGCAGCAGATGACTGGCTGGGTTTATTTACTCTGGCCGAGTAACCAGCTGCCGCCTAGTAGCAACGGGCCCAAAAGGATAAATAAGCAATGATACTCGAAATATTATAACAACTATTTTCAAGGTGACGGCGTTTGTTCCGAGACATAAATGCAACGATTAAGAAAGCCCAAAGTCGATATTACGACCATCGTAATATGAAAGAGGGAGAGAGTGAGCAGGCTGAACTGATGGTTAACCAGCTGATAAGAGGATCTTAGAGGAGGGTCAGAACACCCACTTGATCTCCTGCTATATTCTTGGTTTGTTTTAGTGTTCTGATCACCTGGCTGTGTCAGAAGGCAATGCCCACCTTCTGCTCACCACTGGAGCCCAGCTTTGTAGGAGAGTTGCCCCATAAAGTATCCGATGCCTACCTAACCTAGTGGGAAGAGACACGCTAATACCTTGGTACAGTGTTGGGGTCGCCTGGACGATCAACGCTCTGGCCCTCTCACCACCCCCACCGTTAATATACCTTCCTACCCTATAGGACAGGGTAGTCACACCTCTTCGACCTTCAATCCTACTAACCTAGGCTACCTACAATAAATTTCATTCCCCAATCATAAACAATATTATCTAGCTATATGTATATCATGTGCAGGTGTAGTTAAATATTTACTATTTCTCATCCACGTTCAACTGGGACTAAGGTAGTATATCGTGTTGATGGGTGTTGAAAACTATCTCTATACTTTTCCGATCAAGCTCATTTCTATGAAAAGGCGGCTTTATAGGGAGCTGAAACTCTAGTATAGAAGTGTACTTAAATCGTAATCATTCTACAGCTCCGACTTCTTCTCTTCTTTTGGTAGGCGGGACAAGAGGAAATTCTCGACATCGTCCAGTTCTTCTTGACAGGCCGAGTGTCCCATGCCGCTTTTGTAAGATAATAGGTGTCAGAAATAAACTATAGCGTCGGGGGAGAATGCGAGAGGGAATTCGGGGTTAAACATACTTGTACATCTTCATCGTAACAGCGTAGTTCTGTTTCTTAAGCGACTCATACGACATCTGGCCGAAGGGGGTGGGCACAACTGTATCAGCTGAACCATGAGCCATGAACACCGGAGTATCGTGGTTAACATCGCTCTCCTGGACCAGACTCGGAAATTTGCTGTCTAGCGGGAGCCAGGCAGAGAGTGAGACGATGCCGGCAAGCTTGACTTTGGAGGTCAGCCCCGTCAGCAATGCCATGGCGCCACCCTGCGAGAAGCCACCTAACACGATGCGGTTGGCAGGTATGCCATCATCGATCTCAGATTGGATGAGACTGTTGACATAGTCTCTCGTCTGCAATATGCCCCTTTCATCTTGCTTGGCTCTGATATCTTCGATTTTCCCGGTCAAGGCAGCCTGGCATCATCCATTGAATGAGTTTACTTACTACCCATACAAGGTTAATGAGAAGCTTCGACTTACGATATCGAACCAACCGGGTAAGGACATTCCATCAGCCTTAAGGAATCGTCAGTTACTGATACCTATGCACATGTATATGAATCGCAGGCGTAGATCACATACAGCGGTAATAGGCATACGTGGAGCATGCGGGAGGACAAACTTGACTTCATCGAGCCTATTCCGGCGAATCCAGCCCTCAACAGCCGATGACCAACCGAATCCCGTATCCCCGAGACCATGTAAGAATATGACAGTGGCCGTGTGCTTCGCCGTGGCGGCGAAGAGGAGCGGCTTTGCTCGTGGCAGGGCCATCTTGATGGGATCGGAAGCAGATGAGACGGGGCTGTAGGTCCCTGCAAAGGCGGGGTCGCACGTCCCAAGACAGACAACAAGTAGCAACACGCAGACGTATCGAAGAGAATTTAGGGGCTTTTTAGGTGAGAGGCGTATCCGAAAAATCATCCAACTGTAGTTGAAAGACTGGCAAGACTCATCAATACGCGTCCTCGATTGAGAGTTATATATTTAATATAGATGTACTGACATGGGAGATACCTTCCCCAAAACCCCAAACTTTATCAATCCACTACAACTCCTAGGTAACCCCAGGTAGGAACTTACCTGAGTTAGGTTAGGTAGGTAACACGGTCGCAGTTAGTAACGTATAGGTAACGCATCTCGACTCCAGTAGAATCCCAGCTCTTGGATCGATTTCCAGCTTCCAGTTTACCGGAGGGCTTCAAAAACCCAGCCAACTCTCCTAATCAATCTACTCAAGTTCCAGACCGCGTCGGGGGCCGTCGCGGATTTGGATCTGAGCCGCTACGTAATTTCCGAGTCAGTTCATCGCTTTTCTTCTATGTTAGGTTAGTCCTACTCCCTTGGCTTTGAAAACTGCTGACATATTCTTGGTAATTCTAGTGACCCGTAATAAGTGGGTCTCCTTACCTTCCTAAGGTATAAAGGGATATGAAGTTATCGCCAACTGAACTCGCAGTATCTAGAATAAGATATACCAGAAGATCACATACGTCCATCTTATATGGATTTAAGATCCCGTAACAGGGCTGTTGCAGTGTTTTCAATCCTCATCGCCATCGTGGCTTATTTTCTATCGAGCCGGATAATTCGAAGTTTGGTCCCCTTGCCATCACTAGCTACATCTACAACTGCAACGAGATTCTTCAACTCATCTCAGACAATGCCAGGAAGAGCCCCCGTTTACTTCATGAGCCATGGCGGCGTAAGTCAACAAAACCCTCAATCTAAAGCTCAGTCGGCGTGACAGTTTTGCTAATCAGCCATAAAATTCATGGCTGAGTATAGCCAAACACAATGTTCGACACGCAGCACCCGGTCTATCCAGTGCTGCAGAAGATCGGCCAAGAAATCACGCAGAAAGTGAAGCCCAAGGCGATTGTTGTCTTCTCTGCTCACTGGGAGGCCGGTCCACGCAATATAGAGGTCAATACAGCGGTCACAAATGATCTGATCTACGAGTCCGTCTCTATTTACCGAGCACACACATGACTTTGACGAGTCACTAATCGAAGGTCTCAACAGCTATTATGGATTCCCGCCGGAGTATTATGAAGTCAATTATCCCAACAAAGGCAGTCCCGATCTTGCCACCAAAGTCATCGACTTGCTTCAAAAGGCAGGAGTCGAGGCAGAAGGCGTGAAAAGAGGGCTAGATCATGGCGTATATGTAGGCTTCTCCGTTGGTGAGTGTGCCCCTGATTTCCGTATCTCCCCCTTCAACGGCCGCAATCATAGGCAAGTATTATCACGTTGAAGGAAGTGTCTAACAGAGTTCTTAAGCCTTTCACCCTGAGAAAAATCCCCTCGACATCCCGATAGTACAAGTGAGTCAATACAACAGTCAAGATGTGAACCTGCATTACCGGCTCGGGCAGGCCGTTGCTGCATTGCGCGACGAGAACATCGTCATCATCGGCGCTGGTATGTCAGTGCATAACCTGCGTGACTTTCACATGGCCTATGGTCGTCCTCAGCCACTCCCTTACGTCACTTCGTTCGACGAGGCTCTCAAGCCCGCCATGGAGGCCCCCCCTAGCGAGAGACAGGCGCGTTTAGCTGAAGTAGCTAAGCGACCTGATGCCCATCAAGCTCACCCCGTAAGTTCCACTCTGCTCTGAGCCTCTCGTCTTGTCCCTCGTACTGGGAGTACTGATTCGACTTGTAAAGCGGTTTGATCACTTGATGCCGGCATACATCGCAGCTGGTGCAGCTGGCGATGATAGAGGAATACGGATCTGGACGCATCATGAAGGCAGTATGGGATGGGCTATGTATCGATTTGGCGATGTACTGGCCTGATATCATGCCGGTGGGAAGATCTGCACAACGTTATCCGACCACTAGAATACTCGCGGGGCCCCAAATCATCATTAATAAATACTCTATAGCTGGCTCACTCTCATGTTGCCGTCGCTCCCCGTTGGAGAAATTTTTTTTTAATAGCTCGGCCTCTTGAGTGTAGGCGACCATCTAACGGGAGAATGTTGTAATAGTCCCCCTAATTCTATATGCCAGCCCCTTAAGTCTATAGACGCCACCTTCTACCACACTTAAAAACCATATGAATTTTTGTTCATTTCACGTTTCTAGCCCAGCAAAATGCCCTTCGCAAGATCAACATCTGCCGCAGTACCGCACACCAACCCAGCCGTCTCATTCAGGTCCCCCAGGCGCCTCTCCAATATCCTCTTACCATCCGCCGGATCAATGGCCTTACCGCCGGCACACTCCACCACTAAAGCAATAGGCAGCAGCTCGTAAGCGCGTCTCAGCTTCGCCTTGCTCCCCGCCGTCACGGGCGACAGATAAATACCATGTCCCTTGACCAGAGCGTGAACAACATCGGGCACCAGGCCCCCGCTGTACCGCAGCGTGTATCTGTCTTGGATATAGCGCGTGATGAGGGCCAAGTACCGCGGGTCCTCCGAGGCAGCGCGTAGGTTTGCGGGCGCGAAATACCTAGTTTTGATTTTCGGACCATCCCCGTTGGCAAGCTTCAGGTCCGCGCGGATGATCTCGCTAGACCCCACGGTCTCATTGTCGCCGTCGGTATCTTTGACGCCGACCTCAAGACACACTGCGCTATCCTCGCGTCCCGGAACTCGCACGGCGATCACGGCCGTCGTCCGCGGTCCGTAGACGCCTAGTATGGCGGCGACTTGCCTCTTGTCAGGGTCCTGGTTAAGTGCGCTGGCGCCCTCCCACACGCCGAGGATGGAGCCAACGCTCCAGTTGGATGCGATGATTGAGCTTCCGTCTAGGGGGTCGAAGGCAACCGTGTAAGCCGCATCTTTTCCTTCGCTCGTCAATTGTTGTTTGTTGGACTGCTGCTCAACGGGGTCTTCCTCGCTGCTAGCCGTCACGATGGAAGCACAAGCTCGGATCCCCTCCCTGAAGAAGCGTTCGGCGAGGACGTCAACATTGAGCTGTGCGTCACCGAAGGAGTTGTCAGACCCTACTTGCTCCACCGTGTGCTTGCTGCGCAGCGCCGCTGCTGTGCGACCGATGCCGCGCAGGAGGGCCGGTATTACGGAGTTGACCAGGTTGGGGTATTCACCCCCCGTGGCCCGACACAAGCTCTCTGGTAGAGCTGCGCCGTTTATACTGTCGGCAGGCATATTTGTTCAAGAAAACGGTGCGTTTGTTTCTTGCTTTTTTTGTTTGTTTTACAAACCTGATATATTTTATTTCTGTTCAGACGCAATCGGATTATGACGTGAACTTGTGGAAAATAGCTCAGAATTCGGGGCAGAAACTATGGTTGCCGTTTCGGGTTTACCGGTGCTATCTGATTGGCTGAGAACATGGTGTATGTAAATAAAATACTTACTAAAAACAAGGGCTGTGTGTCCTACATATAACATCAAACTTTATTTATCTAACCTACGTCTTATCTTCCGATATCTGGAACTTTTCACCTTGATCACATTTCATCTTGGCTTAAATTTATTATAGAACGTGCCCGGTGGGTTCTAAAGATCGATGATAAGCGCCTTCCCTGGTCAAGTCCTCCGCAGCCTAAAACCCAATTAACTGCCATGCCCCGGCCGTCCTCTTTTCACGTTGAGCTCACGTTAGGTGAGGATGAGATAAGCCGCGAGTCAGGAGCGCAAGCTCGCGACTCTCTTTTGTCCTGCGGAAGAAGACCGTAGGCCACTCACCGCTATTGCTTTTACTGTTGCTAGGTACCACTATTACTGCCTTTCTCCCCGAAGACGAGATATAACATGTGCCCTCAAGCTCCAGATAGGGGCGTCCCGATGTACCTCGCCACGGACGATGGCATGGCCCACCTGCCTCACCCTCACGCCCAAGGCGGCGCCCCTTAGCGTTCGCGGCCGCGGCCGCGAATGCGCCTATGAAGAGCTCGCCTAGAAACGCATTTAGCGGCGAGTAAGGGGGTGGGTCAGTAGCTTAGGGAATGCAGAATTCCCGCTTCTATGTCTGGAGGTGTATTAAAGTATCTTTATTCGGGCTGCGGCCCCGTTGGTTACAAACCTCTCTGCCTCTCACCTTTACTCATACAAGTGTCATGACAAAATTACAACTATGGATAATCTAAAATCTACAGTTGAAAACATGCTCCTTATCAACTACCTATCTTCCGGGCAAGTGACTAAAAGACTCTACCATTACGGACCTAGGTGGACGCAGCATAATAACATTGTGTTCGACATTGAATCATATATTCAATCCCGCAACAATTTATGTAGAGAATCCATAGCCTTCTTACTGTACCCTTCCAGATCATCCCCATACTTCTCTTCCCCTTTCCCATCAAACACCTCAACAGACAACCAGCCCCTGAACCCTGTTCCAAGCACGGCACGTAGGAAATCTTGAACAGGCAAGTAGCCCCCATCAAAGGGCAAAGGCCGGTAATCATGGCTCCACCGCCCGCGCGGCCTCAAGCCCTCCGCGTCAGGCTTGTCCTCGAGCGGCGGATCCATCTTGTACGCGTCTGAAATCTGCAGTAGGAAGATCTTCTCGGCGGGTATCGTGGCCGCGAGCTCCCGTAGACTTTGCTCCCAGGCCGACTGCACGGCCTGCGAAGGTTTAGGTTCATTCCCAGGCCCAGAAGAGTGCACGTCTGACTCTTTTGCACCCGAAGAAGAAGAGGAAGGAAGACAAGGAGAAGCATGGAGGAACCCATCTCCAGTCGTAGGATCCGCCCACTCTCCCCCCGCGCTCTGGAACGTGTCAAGACAGAGCCCGATATTAGGCCTGCTGGCTCTTCGCACAATATCCCATACATCCCTCCAGGTCGGTGCGCGGGTAGCCCAGCACCAGTTCTCGTAGGCGATGCGGAAGCCTTTAGGGGCGAAGATATCCGCTAGTTCGGCGAGATCCGCCGCCAATTCATTCCTGTCCGTCGACATCTTGTTGGGGTCAGAGTCCGAGGAACCTATCTGCAACATGTCTGTCCCTGCCGCTTGCATGATGCGCATCCATCCCTTGGCTCGCTCGAAGGCGTCGGCTCTTTCCTTGCTCCCTCGCGGCCAGCCCTCGAAGTTTGCAAATGGTTGCAACATGAGGATCTTCAGGCCGAGCTTCTCGGTTTCGGTACGGATGGCTTGAGCGATCTCGGCCAGGGTGTCGTAGTCCTTTGGGTCTGGCTCTTGACCCCCTTTCAGCTGCTTGCCGTAGGACAGGATGTCGGGCATAGATAGCTCTATGCCGTCAAACCCTGCCGAGGCTATGGCTTTGAGCTTAAGGGGCAGCGTGTGTGTTTCTTTGTGCCCTATGCTGCATGTCGCGTAGCTTGTGGGTATCTTTGCGCCCCTGTAGTCGATAGGCATTTCTAATGTGATGTGATGATGTATAAAGCGTGGAGCTATCCGTAGTTGATCTTTTTCTCTCCTATATCTAGGCAGTCACTGCGCATAGATAGTCTGGATATTGGGTATGATGATACTAAGGATATCGATGAATATGGGTATTAACTATACTAAATTTACAATATGGAAGCGTGAGTTTTTTTTGTATTATCTGTAAATACTTTGCCAGAAATGCAAATTTTGGTGGTGACGTCAACGGATCATCATCAAGGCTCAACCAAGTAAAGGAAAGAAGCGCGGTTGAAATGGAGCCACTCGATTGCATCTCGAATCTTGTCACTAGTGCGAAAAAATAACTGGAAAACTCAAGGCAATAAAACAATACCATTATACCTACTTATGGATTCTTCATCTATGTATAGAGTGAGTTATTACATACCCTTCATTTTGTCTAAGAAAAGGTCAAGGAACTCTTATCAAAGATCCAAGCCAAACATGCACATGGAGCAAAAAAAAATAAAAAAATCACATCTTAGGTCATTGGAATAGGTAAAGAGAGAATAACATCTTTTCAAATCACGAGCTAAAACGATATGCTGCGGTCTTTTCATGTCAACAGAGGGTGCACATGAATAGTCCTTTTCCCGCCAGAATAACGCGATGCAAGAGCCAATAAATCATCAACAAAGGGAAAAAGGGAAAAAGGTAAAAAGGGGAAAAAAGGAAATGGAAAGAAGAAGATACCCCTTCCAATCCTCCACATATCCAACTCCCATCTCTGCCTGCCTCCTTTTTCTCTGCTGCGGGAGAGTCGGAAGTTGTCAGCCTTGGGCGGGCTGCTTATTTGCAAGCTTGCCAGGAGACGTGGACCTGCTGTGTGAAGGCGACGGTGGCATCGTCGTCCGTGATGGCGCCCGAGGCGGTGGAGTTGGTGCTGGTCAGAGCAATACGGTTGTTGACGTTGAGGATGCCGGTGGCACCGCAAGGCGACCAGATAACAGCAGCGGTGGGAACCAGATCCTGCTTGGTGTAGACCTATGACATGTGTTAACCATTGTCCATACTGGGGAAAGGAAGGGCGTCTTACATCGCCAAACTCCCATTGCGTGCCTCCAACAATCGACGTCTGGGTGGTGGTCTGTTTTCCTGTCAGCACCGGATCCTTGTGTTTGTCCATTGGCGAGGAGTTTGCTTACGGTGTCGCCGGGAGACTGGCTGAAGTAGTAAGTCGAGTAGAAGTTTCCAGTGACTCCCTTCTCGAGTTGGGCATAGCCGTGGTAGGTCGATTCAAGCTGATGAGAAGTCTTAGTCAAATGTCTTACTATGCTCGTAGGCTCGCTGAGATGATACTTACGACGGCGTATTGGAATCCACCGGGGTACTTGAGGTTCAAGTGAAGCTGGCAGTTCTTGGTGCGCTCGGAGAACGGGATGCTGGGTCCGATGTATGTCTGGAACTGATCGAAACCGAAAGTGACGACCTTGCGAGGTTCAGTGATTGTGTGTTATGCTTTATTTGAGCGGCTGGCTTACCTGTCGATCGGGAGACAAGTCGGTGGTGACACTGCCCTGAGGGCAGCCATTTCCACTGGCGGAAACGCTCACGATCTGGATCTGGCTTGGGTCTGGTGCAGTGCCACTTCCAGTGCCAGGGTTGACAACGGGGCTAGCAGCAACCATGGCGGCGCCGAAGACAGTGATGAAGGAACGCATGATGATGGCTGTGGTGGTGGTTGTCTTGAGACGAGTTGCTTAGAGCAGTAAATGAAGATTGGTGATGCGAGTTGCTTTGCTTGCTTGGTAGCTTGTATCGAGCCGGGTTGTTTGAGTGTGATGATGCTGAAGTAGAAAGGATCGACAGGTTCGTGAGATGCCCTCTATTTATATTCGTTGCCGGTCCATGTCTCCCTCACGTCTTGACACTATATCCATACTTTCGTCGTCCAAGCACACGGCCACAGACGTTCCACTCCCAGTCCAGGTATACGGTAACTGGACGCCATCGTGAACATGAACGATAGAAGCTGATGGCCCCAGCGCCGGGAACTTGTCAGACTGGACCTTCAGCCTTGGAAACGTTGCTGTCGATGACCCTTCCAGGCCGCCTCCCGGACTTCCAAATTTGCGGTTGAATTAAAAACCAAGTCCTCATAGATGAAATCATATTAAAAGGCGCCGTCTAGCTCTTCTGGTTCCGTGGATAACGTGTGGGGACCTTCTTTTTATAGAAACGTAAGACCAAAAGAAGCGCGAAGTGAGCTTCATAGGGAAGGGAAAAGTGTAAACATGGCGCTAACAGAAACTACGTCGAGTCTGTTGTTGGGTCTGTTGTTGGCTCTCGAGCTGTTGTGTTCTCGTGTATAAGCTGCAGAAGCTCCGGTCGAGGTCAGATCCAACTCGACTATACGCACCAGCGTCGCACCGAACGAGATCTAGGTCATGACGCAGATATGAAGCGGCAGGGGTTTGTCATCTTTTCCTTTGGCAAAGTGTTTTTGGTTTGATGCTATTTTTGCAAACCCAAGATATCATAGATTAAAGCTTAATTATCCCTACGGCGTATGTCTGCGCAGAGCGGCTCCGCAGATATTGCATATGACTCGTGTCATATCGGAGAGCAAATAATTCCGTACAAATTGTTAATTGCCTGCGAATTGGGGGGGAAATAAAGTAAGATAAACAGGCCGACACTGGCTCTCATTCAGCAGCACATTACCAGCTGTCATATTATCTGGTAATTGCATGACATCTCGCGGCGAGCATTCGAGCAGATATTGCAGTAGACGCGGTACTAAGGAAGAATGAAGTGCAGACAAGTCACCCACTCGAACGCGAGCTCGAACCCGAGGCCTAGGCCACTGCAACCTTGGGATGCTACGTCGTCTGTTTGTCTCCGATCGAGGTCCAGTGGACCCAATATCCGCCGACGCGGTCCAGAGCACGAGGATGGCGCATCTAATCAGTTCAATCTGCCTTTACCCTCTTTAGCCGCTTTGATGAGCGCGCCAGCAACAGGGGCAGATACACCGCTTTGGTAGTGAGCCTTGCATACGTTCCCTCGTCCCCAGCGACAGGTAACATTAGCGAGGAGCCCAGATTGAAATCTTTTTTTATCTTTGGTGCGCTATGCCATGTCGTTGCATCGCAGACATCCTACTAGATGTCTAGTAGCCTTAAGGCCTGTCCGAATGCAACATCCCCAACCACGTGATGGGCGAAAAGGTGCTGTAACGACACGGCAACTTCCTCGGAAGCACCTTTTCAGTCCAACTTAATTTGTATGAGGGAGCTCTGGCCTGCAGCAGTATTCATTACACCTGGTTCAGGGGATTATAGGGAGCCGTTGCTGCGTTGTCGTCCGTACTTTGGCACCACGGCGGACCACGAACTCATTTCCGTTCCCAGATACCCCGGATAATTCCCAGGTTAGTTGGTTATAATCGACAGGTACCAGCCCGAGCCAATATTACGATACAACAGGGGAGCTCATGCATCGCTGACGTATGGAGACGGTTGACCCCACTGAGGGGTAGGACAAAAAAAAAAGTAGCAGCTCTAAGTCAACACAAGATGAGATGCCAAACTTCAGGGCCAGAGAATTAACATGAAGGCCTATGCTGTCTCGTTCGAGGGAGATCGGGCGCAATTGGATGAGACTTAGTCAGGATTCTACTATTTCTGTCAACGAGCCTATCGTCGAGGGATGAACAGGTGCTGAGGAACTTTAACTCTGACCTGAACTCGCCGAAACTGTGGCTCGTCTTACAGCTTAGAGAACGCAGAGTTATCGTCTTTACTTTTTTACTTTTTTTTTTTTTCTTGACTTCTTTCGTTTTTCTTTACTCTCTATCTCTCTCTTCTGTGTCCGCGGGACAACCATTTCCAAGTACAAGAAAGATTCGTAAGTTTTGACAGTATAACATTTATTTTTGATGATCTTAACGAGTTCGGAAACCTAACTGATTGGATATATCCCAACAAAACGCCGGCAACATGCGCTCCTACATATGCAATCAATTCATCCTCACGCCCCGATCTGCTTCAGGATACCCTCTAGGTTGATGCTCTTGGGCCGCTCAATGGGCAGACCAAGGGCGCGGTCCCAGATGAGCTGGGCCAGAGGGCCCAATCCCCGGCTGACGCCGAAGGTGGCGGTATAATACAGAGTCTCGTGGAAGCCATAGTGATGGAACAATACACCGCTGCTCGAGTCGACGTTGGGGTAAGGATTCTTGGTCTTTCCGTGCTTCTTCAAGACTTCGGGTGCTACCTCGCTGTTGATCTTGACAAGCTGGAATACGGGATCCTTGGCAATCTCGGGGCGGGCAGCGGCGTAATCCATCAAAGCTTCGAAACGAGGATCAGGTTTCCGGAGGACGGCATGCCCATAACCAGGGACAACCCGGCCGCTGTTGAGGGTAGACCAGAGATAATCGTGAACGTCCTTCTCGGTGTAATTCTTGGGGATATTCTCCTTCATCTGGATGATCCAGCGCAACACTTCTTGAGCAGCCAGACTAGGGTAGGTCAGTGCTAGCTATTCATGGATTCATACAAACGAAGAAGGCACATACCCGTGTAGAGGACCGGCCAAACCTTGGAGACCGGCGCTGTAGCTGAGGAATGGATCGCTAAGAGCGCTACCGACAAGGTGAGTAGCGTGGGCAGAGACGTTGCCACCTTCATGATCACCATGAAGAGCTAGGTATAGTCTCAGGAGATCCTGGAAATTCTCGTTTTCCTTGCCGCCCTTGCCCAGCATGGCAGCAAAGTTGTAAGACCAATCCTGCTCGAGGTCGACATCGGCAGGTAGGGCGCCGCCACCACGGTAAGCGTTCTGGTAGATCTTCGCAGCGATGGTGGGCAGCTTGGCCAGCAGGCTGATGCAGTCGTCAAAGGTAGGCTCCCAGTAGTCGGCCTTGTTCAGGCCATTTTCGTAGGCCTTAGCGAACTTAGAGGTATAGTTAAGGGCGCTGACGGCAATGGCGAACTGGGTCATGGGGTGCAAATCACGAGGGAAGTTATCGAGCATCTTGTTCACGAAGTCGGGCAGAGAGGCCTGCTCGGCGAGCTCCCTAGAAAACCGGCGGACCTGGCCGACAGAGGGAACTTTGCCTGTTAGCAGTAGCCAGAACATAGCTTCTGGTAGCATCTCGGTGCCAGTCTTGCCCTTGGGAAGCTCCTTCTGGCAGTCCTTAATGGTGCGACCGTGAAAGCGGATACCCTCGTTCGCATCTAGGACGCTTCCCTCCCAGACCATGGCTTTCAGCCCTCTAGAAACGAGGTCAGCATTCGTCAGTATGTTTAGTCTCGTGCGCCCTGTTGTACTCCCAGGTCACGGGTCACCGTACCTCATGCCGCCGATCGTGTTTTCTACCTTGACCTCACCAATGACTGCAGAACCATTGGCCTTAACCTTTTTGAAAAGCTCCCTCTTGGCGGGGATGACCTCTTTGAGAGTCTCTTTCAGGTCCGGCTCTGAGGATGCGGAGAAGCATCTTCGCGAGAGGGCAACGGGCACGACACGTGGTTGCTAAGAGTAAGCGACGATGTTAGCACCGTGAAACATCCCGTCCAATTGAAGTCGATAAAGGGCGCTCGCCATCATGAATAGCCAATTGGGGTCTGAACTGCTTGATTGCTTACCCTCAGGGCGCTCAGTGCCCTCGCCGGTGCTCGAATGCTCATAGCCATGATGATTAATTGGCTGTCGGTCAACAGCAAGTTGTAGAAGCCGCGGGTGTGGGTATGAACAGGCTAGACGAAGTAAACTACTGTACACACGAGCGAGGCGATGAAGCTCAAAATGAAGGTAATACAGTAGAGCTGAGGCACGGGTTTTGCAAGTAAATCACCGGGTAGAATAGAGGATGAGAATGATTATTGTAGAAGAAGAAAGAGGACGTAGACAGGTACACAACGAATCCTTTCCCGGAAGATCGTCCCAAACTAGCATTACATCTACCTACAAAGTACCTTCCACTGCTCGGCCAGTACTACTTTTGCTCTCTCGTCAAGATGCCGAAGAACAGGAGTGGCAGGATTGGGGGAAATGATAAGAGGTATTCTGTACACGAGAGCACTATCTCCGCACATGTCACTTCTCCGCCAGTGTTGTATGACAGGAGACATGGCTGGCGATACTGCGGGTTGAGCTGTGGGGTACCCCTCTGTCCTTGTCCTCTTCCCCGCATGAGCCGAGGGAACCCGTCGACCCATCACCAGTTCAACGCCGACCCGCATTCCCCTGTCTACCTCCTGCCTAGGCACGCTACTGTAGACACCTCATACTACCAGAAGACACCACGCCAGAACTAGATCGGCTACTAGGTTACATAAGTAGTAGATTGGTACACTCCGGTTCTCCATGAAGCACGGTCGATCGTGTCCCCATTGGCCAATCACTGGTTGTCCATTGGTCCTGGATGTCCTGGTTTCGTCGGTAAAGGATTCTTGAATAACCTAGGTTAGACCCAAAGCTCGAAGCGTGGCAACTTGACAAAATTTATATCATCACTACATAGGTATTGTATGTAGACAAATCCGGTTTACTTCTTTCCTCAAAGCTAGGCATTCTCTTGTCAAGGTTGTTATGGCGGTGTATGCCGGATCTACTGGTAGGAGGCAATAAAGCGGACATAGAGCCTGCGATTGTATCTTTTTGCTTAGTAAGGTAGCTGGAGTAGGTACTCAGGACTAGTTTACGGATTCGCCCACTAGGTACAGAACGAGAGGCGGGTTTAGCTAGACCTACCTACAGTACTGGTACCGTACTTTAACCAGCACCTCACCACACTATCGGCGACAATCCGAACTGCTATCGGAATCCCCGAATTTCCAACATATCCGCGGTTCTGTGACATCTCGCTTTGGGGTTATTTCCACTTGCCATCTTTGGGGTTCTAGTTTAGACTACTTTTGGTCTTTTCACTTTACTTTCTAGGTTTTGTTTATTTTGTATATTATACCTTTTTCTTGCGTGTCTAATAAGAAGGCGCAAAGTTCAGTCAGTCCTCTATAATCTTAAATTGCTGCTTCTGGTTACCCCATCACTCATAATGCTTCGCCGAGCTATCATTCAAGCCCCGCGACGGCTGGTAACGTCTCCCGCTCGAGCGTCATTGTGCGGCATAACGTCTCGCTACCTCTCTACTACCGCCGCCAGGATGTCGTTACCCCCCCTAGAACATCCTCTATCGACGCCTCTCGCATCGAATTCTTTCCAGCTGCTCCCAGAGTCCCAGAAGGCCGGTGATGCGGAAGATGCCCTCTACCAAAGCCAGATTAAGGATGTCGAGGCCTGGTGGTCCACGCCCAGATTTACTGATATCAAGCGACCCTACACCGCCGCCGATGTCGTGTCCAAGCGTGGATCTCAGATGCAGAGCTATCCCAGCTCTGTCATGGCACGGAAACTCTTCAACTTAATCAAAGAGAGAGAGGCGGCAGGCGAACCCATACATACTAGTACGTTACTGAGATAGTCCATCACGGGAGGATTCTGCTAATATATGATTCCGGTCTGCAGTGGGAGCCATCGACCCGGTTCAAATGACACAACAAGCGCCACACCAGGAGGTTCTTTACATCTCGGGCTGGGCTTGCTCAAGTGTCCTCACGACTACGAACGAAGTTTCTCCCGATTTCGGCGACTACCCCTACAACACGGTGCCAAACCAGGTGCAGCGCATGGCTAAGGCGCAATCTATGCACGATCGCAAACAATGGGACCTGCGTCGCAAGATGAACCCCAAGGAGCGCAAGCAGACCCCTTACGTCGATTACCTTCGCCCCATTGTAGCGGATGGCGACACTGGCCACGGGGGTCTAAGTGCTGTTTTGAAGCTTGCCAAGCTGTTCGCTGAGAACGGCGCGGCGGCTGTACACTTTGAGGATCAAATGCATGGTGGCAAGAAGTGCGGGCACTTGGCTGGCAAGGTCCTCGTCCCCATAGGCGAGCACATCAACCGTCTTGTTGCGGCGCGTTTCCAGTGGGACGTAATGGGAACAGAAAACCTTGTCCTTGCTCGGACGGACTCCGAGAGCGGCAAGCTGATATCCAGCGCGATCGATGCTCGCGACCACGAGTTCATCCTTGGTGTCGCAGAGGAGGGCGTTGCGCCACTAGCGGAGACGCTCCAACAAATGGAGGCAGATGGTGCCTCGGGTTCCGAAATCGACGCCTTCGAAGCAAATTGGGTCAAGAATCACAGGCTTGTCACCTTCGATGAAGCCGCTGTAGAGCAGATGCGCGCGCAGAGCGTCGCACAAGACAAGATCGACGAATACCTCGCAGCAGTCAAGAAAGACAACAATATGGGCATCGCGCGGCGGCGTGAGCAGGCCAACGGGTATATACAGAAGCCCATCTCATGGGACTGGGACGTACCGCGCACACGGGAGGGATTCTACCACTACCGCGCGGGCATGCAAGCGGCGACGAAGCGCGCCCTCGCATTTGCGCCCTACGCCGACCTCCTGTGGGTGGAAACGGGTGACCCGAACGTTGAGGTAGCTCGGAAGCTCGGCCGTGCCGTGCGCTCCGTCTACCCAGGAAAAGGGCTCGTGTACAACCTATCGCCGTCTTTCAACTGGATGGCGCACGGGTTTACGGACGAGACGCTCAAGTCTTTCATCTGGGATATCGCAAAGGAGGGTTTCGTCTTGCAGCTCATCTCGCTCGCCGGTCTACATAGCACCGCCACCATTACCAACGAGCTGGCACGCGAGTATAAGAAGGACGGCATGTTAGCTTATGTCAACCTCGTGCAACGCCGCGAGAAAGAGCTAGGCTGTGACGTTCTGACACACCAAAAGTGGAGTGGCGCCAGCTATATCGACGGCATACTCGGCGCTATACAGAGCGGAAGCAGCGGTAGCAGGAGCATGGGTGAGGGAAATACGGAAGGCCAATTTGATTAAAGGGGTAGCTCCTGAAGCATGTTCTATGGTGTTAATTTTATAGCAATTAAGGAGTTCCAGGTATAGCGTGTCTTTTCTAGATTCACATCAAAAATGTATATAGAACACTCACCATGGAAAATTAATGGTGTATCAAATATATTTCTATTGTTGTTATTTTATTCATGATAAACCGGAAACAACAGAGTGTAGGTCGCATGACCGTCTTATTACCTGCGGCTTCTATTGGATGGCATTACATCATAATCATAAATTCGGCATTTAACCGAACCATCTACCAGCCATCGATGCTTGCAAGTGCTGCATACGATGTTTTCTTTACCTCTAATGCCGCGACAGTCACTCGCCGAACCAGCCAAACCCAGACCTGAACTCCTAACTCGATGATAAATATATGCCGAAAAGGAAATCAGAGTTCGGTCTTCTGAGCATTGTTGGTCGGGGCGGATAGTGGCGGGCCTTCGGCGGTGACGTAGGCCTTTGTCATGCCACCGTCTACGACCATGTCGTGACCATTGACGAAGCCGGCCTCGTCGCTGGCGAGGAAGAGAACGGCCTGGGCCTGTTCGATGGCTTCGCCGAAGCGGCCGGTGGGGAAGTGAATCTCACGCCGCATGCGCTTCGGGACATCGTCACCGAGCCAGTCTTGCAACAAGGGCGTGTTCAGAGGCGCGGGGCACAGGCTATTGAAGCGGTAGCCTTCGCGCGCGTGCACAATAGCCAGCTCACGAGTTAGGGCGAGCACGGCGCCCTTGGAGGCGGTGTAGGCGAGCTGTGGGGTGGCGGCGCCGACGAGGGCCACGACGGACGCCGTGTTGATGATGCTGCCCTTCGTCTTCTTATTCCGGCGCAGCGCCAGGACGGCGTGCTTGCACCCGTACCACACCCCCTTGACGTTGATGGACATGGTCAGATCCCAGATCTCCTCGGGCGTGTTGACCGAATCGTCGTCTCGCGCGTGCATGATGCCAGCGTTATTGAAGATGATGTCCAAGCCGCCCCAGGCATCTAGCGACTCGATCATAGATTTGACTTGGTCTTCCTTCGACACATCACAGACCTGGTGGGTTCAAAGTTCAAGGTCAGTGGGGACCGTCCCGCAGGTCGGGCTATCTTTGTGGGAAGAGGGAATGGTATTTACAATCGTCTCAACTCGAGAGGCATTGGGCACCAATTGAAGCACCTTGGCTTTGGCCTTCTCGAGCGCAGGGCCGGAGATGTCAGCCATCAAGACATTGGCACCTTCTTTGGCAAACAGGATACCTGTTTCTAAGCCGATACCACTGGGAGTCGACTGTTAGCTTTGGATAGCGTGGTCTAGATATGGGCGGATACCCAGAATAAAGCTCGAGGGCCTTTGGATAGTGTCGACTTACCCAGCGCCTCCTGTGATAATGGCATTCTTACCAGCAAGGCGGCCCTTCTGCTCGCTTGAAACACCCGCCATGGTTCTCTGTTCGATTAGACGATGCACTATCTACTCTGATGCGGATGTCACAACGGATGGAAAAGAGAGAGGCACTGCAGAGAAAGTAGAGGATAAAATACCCAGAGTACAAGTACTTCTTTGCAGAAGGCAGAGGGGTGTCACTTCCGATTTGCAAGCCACCTACGTTAAGGTGGAGGGTCTTGAAGCTATGACTAATCCACTTAAATGACTGGACCTGGAATCAAAAGTGCAAACAACGCAAGGAAGTACATATTATTTACGTACAGGAAGTAGGTTAATCACAACATGTGGTCGAGATAAGGATCAACTACCCTCCCTTCCGATAACGGCGAGGGGCTATATCGTGGGGCAAACCGGCCAACAGCAGCAGATATAACATAGTGATCGCCTACCGATAAGCTCTTAAACTTAAGACATTCCGGGAGTATCAGATAAAAAGCAAGTAAACTAAAGCCGTTTCAGGATGGTTTAGCGCAGCTATCAACTCTCACGCGTTATCGTCGTCGTCACACCGCAGGAGAGGAACAATTTCCTTGCGGAATCGTTGAATTACCAAATGGGTCACACGTACTTGTATACGGTGTGGTACTACTCGAAGTCTACGCAGGGAATCATAAGATAAAGATAGTATGCAAAGGCAATATGAAAAGGTACCCGATACATAACTGACAGTGGGTAGTTCCATATATATGCTGCACTTACAAGTTACGCTCTTATCTGGGTAGCATTAGGGATTTGAGACATCGAGGGAGCTGCAAATTAATGTCGATTCTCTTCGCATCGGCTTGCCTTCCTATTCATGTAGTATGTCGAGTACTCAACAGGTTGGTCACTTGAGCGTATCTCCCTATAGTTTTTAAGTCTTTTTACTTTATCTTCATAAGCAGCCCTGCTAAGTCATACTGTAACAGCAAGTCTCGCTCTCTCATCACTACCACGCCATCATCTCGCCAAAAGACCGAATGACGGCCCCTATTTGCGGTCTAACGGCTCTGATGATGACTGCCTTGAATGGTAGCCCCTTCTGGCAATCTCGAGACCACCCGGCTGGTTTGTTATATGACTTTTGTGGTCACGTGTCATTAAGACACCATGGAGCCATGAAAGTAAATATCGTGGTCTCTGAGCAGGCGAGAGTTTATACCCGTCGCTGTAACCTATGCCTTGCTATGCAGTCCATGCTGACAACTGGTCATATAATGCGTCTGCCGGGATAAACGGATCCAACATGCTGATGGTTCTCACTCGCTAAACCAAAAAGCAATAAGCCGAGCCGCCCCAGAGGATTACTCAAGGCTGACTTCAGACAATTAACACAAAGCAGAATGCCGCAGGAACAGAGGACGCCTGTCAAACTCGCATTCCTCGCGATGCATCCTTATTCTTTGAAAGGAATAGCGGTCTGCATTTCAAGCGTCGCAAATGAGCCTCGAAGGAGACACAGAAATCATCGTCGGGAATACCGACCGAACCGCAGCTTCACACCAATTGCGGATAGGAAGTAACAGCCGGTGGTCATGACATCGTCGATTCCGACGAACTTGCCAAACAAGTCACCATTCCCGGTATAGCTTCAGCGTCAGCTCTCGAAAGGGATAGAAACTCGAGATGAATTCGTCGAGACGGGGGCTTATTAATGTTTCTCTATGTCTGCCTGGATGGGAAACGCCGCCTTTTCATGCAGGCAGGGCGCGCAAGAGCGGGAGATTCCAGCAATCTGTCTTGAAAGAGACGTGTTTGATTGGATTGGGCGTCACCGATATGACCACCTAATGACTAGCGGCGTGCTTAATCTTACTCAGGCCTGCAGCGGGAAGGGCGAAAGGGCGGAAGCGAGTTGCTTGTCCATATTGCACGCGAGGAGAGGAAATATGTAGTGGAAAGAAGGCCAACATGCATGGAATCGAACCCATCCCCTATCACGTCATATAGGTACGCGTGAATTATCGTCTTGGTATGACTCGCCCGCCGAAATTGAACCAACCAGCCTGCGGGTCGTCAAAGGATCCCCTACCGCAGACGCACGGTAAGGCTTTGGCCGGCTCGTGACGGTCCGCCATTTCAAATGCCAGTGGGCTGGTGTAACCCCTCAACAGCCCTAGCCAACACGTGGGGCTTGCATAGTGACGCATGCGAGCCTGCAATCCGCCCTAAAATCGTCAGAAGCAGCGGTCGGCATCGGTATCGTGATAAGCTGCAGGGTGGGAGGATGGGCATAACCTGCCTCTCGCTGCCTTGGAAAGTACCTACGTAGTGTCCTTCTCTTCACTCTGATTCTTGGCTCATTTTTATTGTCTTCGTCATCTTCTTTTCTTCATTGTGACGATCGGTCGATTTTGTCTTATCCCTACTCCATCTGTTATTACTTTAGTATTAAAGTGCGAGGTCCATTCCCTGAAGTGTCCATCCCTAGGTAGACTTAAGTACCACCTGAGCAGCAGTTGTCTTGTGTCTTTTGGCCATAATCACTTGAATAACGTACGAATAACCGCCTCTCGACCTGCTCTTCGTCCTATCTGCGTACGACTTAATCTCGAAGCTGTAGCCCGTTCGTTCTACATCGACCGAATTTTCACCTGTTTCCTCCACGTCTCTATCCGCACACAATGGCTGTCCCCTCAGGTCCTATAACAGCAGAGTCACTTGTTGAGCTTCTGAGGGATGACAACAAGGTCAAATTGGCCGGTCTCGATGTCGACGGCATGTTGCGTGGGAAGGTCGTCTCCACGAAGAAGTTCTTGTCTATCGCTAAGGAAGGCTTTGGCTTCTGTAGCGTCATCTTTGGATGGGATATGCACGACTTGCTCTACATGAAGGAATTGAAGATTAGCAACAAGGAAAACGGATACCACGACATCATTGCCATTCCGGACCTCAATAGCTTCCGGCGTATTCCATGGGAGGACAACATCCCCTTCTTCCTCGTCAGTTTCTTTGATCCTGACTCGATGGAACCTGTTTGCGCCGACCCTCGTGGACTGCTCAAGACCACGGTCGACAAGCTACGAGCTAAAAACCTCGACGCCATGGCCGGCAGTATGTCTTCTTTCTTCTTTCTTCTTTGTTCCTTCTCTATCATCCAAGTTGGTCGTGTAACCAGGCGTCTCACTAATCGCATGGTTTTGCAGTCGAGTTCGAGTTCTTTCAGTTCAAGGTCCCCTCAGAGTCGAGCCCTTCAGCCGCGACCTACATGCGCAACAATATCCCACATGACATCCCTCCCTTGACCGAAGGGATGTTTGGCTACAGTATCACGCGGCCAACGCTGAACAAGGACTACTACTATGACGTCTTCGATAGCTGTGCCAAATTCAAGTGCAACATTGAAGGGTGGCATACAGAAAGCGGGCCTGGCGTGTACGAGGCCGCTTTAGAGTTTGGACAAATATCAGAGACTGCCGACAGATCATCGTTGTTCAAGTACACGGTCAAATCCGTGGCGCACAAGTACGGGATCACACCTACCTTCATGGCGAAACCCAAACAGGGGCTGCCAGGTTGCAGTGGGCACACACATGTCTCAGTCGTAGATAAAGATGGAAAGAACCTGTTCTATAGAGAGCAGAAAGACGAAAACGCGAAGTACCCCGACATTGCCTACCTCAGCGATCTAGGGCGGCATTTTCTGGCCGGGCTTCTGGAAGGTCTGCCAGATATTATGCCCATGTTGGCGCCCAATGTCAACAGCTACAAGCGCCTGGTCGAGAACTTCTGGGCACCGGTCACTGTCTCGTGGGGTCTAGAGCATCGCGCCGCGTCTATTCGGCTGATCACCCCGCCTACCTCCAAGCCCGGCGCCACCCGTTTCGAGGTTCGTGTACCCGGGGCTGATGTTAACCCCCATTTCGTCATGACCGCCGTTCTGGCGCTTGGCTGGCGCGGTGTTGAGAAGAAGCTCGAGATCCCCGTCCCTCCGCTGGGTAAGGGCCAGGATGTCGGGAGCGCTGGCGATAAAGGCGCACGTCTGGCCAAGAGCTTGAGAGAAGCGACTGACAAGTTTATGAGCAAAGACAGCATAGCACGCGAGGTATTTGGAGACGATTTTGTCGATCACTACGGCGGCACTAGACTTCATGAGATTCGGCTTTGGGACGAATCTGTCACGGATTGGGAAATGAAGCGCTACCTGGAGACGGTGTAAACTGGCGCAAAGGGATTGTTTTCACTCCGTAATAATGTCTAACCCCTTTCGCTGCGTTTCATAGAATTAGGTATACCCCTTAACGATTATTGCATATGCGTATTTTACACTTATTCTGCTCCTATATGCCTTGAACTCGACGCTTCATTTGGTTTTCAGAAATGTGATTGTATGTACATCTCAGATAGAGATGTTTCATCGACCAGATATCACAGCCCATTTCCACATATCGACTATATCCCGCCCGAGACTAAGAGGCCGCATACACACGCAAAGGTTCAGGCCAACCAAAATAGACTAGAGAAACGTCTTCGTTCAATTCCCCCCCCTTTCCCTCTTCCCTTTTACATTCCCCTTATAAAGAATATCTAAATCCCATGTTGTCGATCTCGGTCTGATCGTGCATGCCGGCCACAACAGCGGCCTTCTCGTCGATAGGGCCCGTGGCGTCACGCGCCACGTTCACCCGCCACATGTATATGTACAACACGATGACGCTGACGAGCTTGACGGTGTAGCCGACTAACATTGCTATATAAGCGCTGTGATAGTGAGCTGGAAGAATAAGGTTAGTTCCGAATAACTATTGATGCAGGAAGGGCGAAGAATAGGGCGGGTGTATGTGTGTTTGCGCGTGTTGTATACTTACGGGCTTCACGGTCAAGGAATGTTTGGGGTCCGATGATACTGTTTATTTGAACGTTAGTTCTCGTAGCTCGGGGTTTTTAAGTGATAGATGGCATCGTGATGAGTGATGCTAGCTATAGGTAGGTAAGTAGGTAGGTAGCAGATACGTACTTTCCCACGCAATAACCTGTGAATAATATGCCGGCCGTCAGCTGCTTCTTAGTCGACCCGGCAATATTGGAAGATATCATCGTCAGCGACATGCTAAAACCTAGGCCCTGGAAGAAACATAACCACAGGGCGACTAGACGACCCCACTGTTCGTAACGATTGAAATTAGGCTGTCAGCATTCCATTTTACATTGTTTATTGTCTGCGGTGAATAATTCATGCAGGATGTCAAAGGTCGGCAGCAGAGAATTAGGTAGATATCACTCACCTTATTCTCATCGGGCAGTCTCACGAGCAGCGCAGCACCGACGATGCAGATAGTGTTGGCGACGATCATAGTCGGACAGCGTGAGCCGCGCGGCCACTTGCTGCAGAGCCAGCCGCCCAGGATAAGGGAGAGGAACTGCACGGCGCCCCCCGGGATCTGCAAGTATTGCGAGCCCAGCGCGTCGAAGCCGAAGCTCTGGATGATCTGGCTCGTGAAGCTGGTGATGGCCGAGTTGGGAACCTGAGCGCCTACGGCCATGATGAAGAGAATCCATGTTTCTGGAGGATAGGGGTTGCCAACGTGTCAGCCAGTAATAGTTTAGAAGGAATATTTACGATGAAAGACTTACTGGGATCCGTCACGCATTGGACAGCCTGGTACTTTTTGAAGTGGTGGTTTTTTACTCCGGCTCGGTTCTTCGATACCTATTGCAGTCACACATTAGTCTCCAATTTTCAATTTCACTTTCCTTCCGTCGCCTCCGAAGTTGTAACCCAGATATATATGCAGTAATCCCATGTCTAGATGGGCGCACTGGGCTGGTTTGAGCGAGAAGGAAAACTTACACGATCCGTGGCAATTGTCCGTTCTCTTGGGTTCAAGAAGCGCGCTGTGGCGGGGACATCGGGCAGAACGAAGAAACTGAGGATACCAGCAGCCACACTGATACCACCAAAGATGAGAAAGACGTACGCCCACCGTGGCAGGCCCGTGGTGATATGGCCCACAGCATAGCCGATGAGTCCTCCGAACATCGTAGCAAGCCCGTTCGTGCAGTAGTAGGCCTCGAGACGCAGCGGCTGCTCGTCTGTCGTGTACCAGATGGACATGATGAGAACGAAAGCTGGATTTACCTTCCCACACTGTTAGCTTGCTGTCCTAATCAAAGTGAGAGACTAAGATAATATTATTTTACCGTAGCTTCTGTAAGCCCGAGGAAGAAGCGGTTTGCTGCAAGACCGCTGAACGATTTCGCAGCGGGGGTCTGCGTTGAAGGATGTCAGTTGGTACAGAATTATTTAGAAACTAACCTTGGCTTGTAATGATCGAGAAATGCCGTATGCGAGTAGAAATCACTTACAGTCAATATGATCGCTCCCCAAAGGACAACCGTACAAGAGACAACCCGACCAACAGGGAGCCTCTGCATCAAGTAACCAGAGGGAAATTGGCCGGCCAGATAGCCAAAATAGAATATTGAACCTGGATAGCTCGTGATTAGCTAGCAATCTACAGCACAGAAACACATATGCAGTAACATACCCAGCCAAGAGTAGTCCTGTCCATGGAGATTCGTTCCCTTTTGGAGCCCATAAGCATTGGCAAAGTTGATAGCGTTTTTATCGAGGTACTGCAGGAAGTAAAGGAGGAAGAGTATGGGAACGACGCGATAGTCGATCTTGCGGACCACCTTCTTGATATCCTCTTCTGTTGCGTCGACGTCGCCTCTGGCCTTGAAGAACTCGTAGTTCTCATCCAGGTCCCGTGAGCTGACCGTGATATCGTCATCTGAGGAATTGACCAAGGCCTTCTCGGTGCCTTTCTCGACCGCGTCGAGATTATCGTGCGAAGCCATCTTGTCGGTTGCGCAGTTCAAATCCACGGGATCACAACAGGGGGGTTAAGCAGCGGTCTGGAATACTTGGGACACTCAAACGACGAGAGGAACAAACCGGGATATATACAAATGACAAAGTCCTCTCGCGATCTCACAGTAACGAAGCACAAGAAACTAGTGGCTCGTGAAGCGAGATAATCTAAGACGAGTACTATAAAACACCAAGCTTTACCGGCACTGCAGATGGGTAAAGTGGTATTGGATTCTTTCTCCGCATGAGTTCGCCCTATGTGGCCTCCAATTCCCCAAACCCCAGCTATGCGGATCATCTCTACCGCATCTCTGCAGAATCTGGCTGTGGGCGTGGCAGGGCCGCGAGCACATCATCGCTCTATCAAATTATAACAAGGGGAGCTATCAAAATACCCCGAAACCCAGACCAGAGCGCTGGGCCCTGCTCTATTGGGGGGGGGGGGGGCGACAAGCCACAACGGCCAGATCGAGCCACAGAGCACCGAAAGTGAAAAGGGAGAATGAGGGGCCAAGCCCAATTGAACAGGGAGAGGTGATGGGGTAGCCAACGAGATGTAAGTAAATTCGATGGCATCATCGCGGGCGAGGTTGAGGTGATTGGGTCCCGCACTTGGGCAACGTACATAGCTTGTATGAATCAATGACCTGGAAAACGGGATGCAAACTCACATATAATAGGTTATGACTTAGTAAGCAGGGCGATTTGCTACCTACAACCTAGTTAATTACTTGCCTATTATGCGTACGCGACAAACGTCCCGAATGCTTGAACTTAGCATGAAGCTTGTTCGGTTTTAAGCTCAAGTCGAGGCTCAATGCAAGCTGCTATCGCCGGACGCCAATTCCGGCTAGACTAGATAGTCTAAAGCTAGTGCCTTACGTAGTCTACTTGGCTGTACAGAGCGTATATTGCCTTGGTAGACTAGAAAGTATGGAATACCTAGGCAACTACATCTGTAATCATTGTCTTGAAACCCTTTCTATAGCTCTATACTTCGCTTTCCTTCCGCCTTGCCCCCCTTTGCCTTCTTGACGAAGCAAATATCGGAATGTCTAGGTCGGAACTGTGTTAGGAGTTAAGCATGAATATGAGATCTAGAAACACGCGTTAAAGCACGCCCTCGGAGCTTTCTGTCGAACTGAAGGCAGTGGCTGATTGTACCGTATCCATAGGCTAGGTAGTCGAGCTGGGTGTTATCGTACTGCCGGGATGATAAACTACTGGTACCTGTGGTTCAGGTCCGATCCCTGACAGTGTTATAGAGGTTTTGTATAGTTGACTATGGCGCGGATAGTGTACATACCGTTAATTCCTGGGTGGAATTAACGGCGTCTTTTTTCCCGTCACACTTTGACTACCTATACTCAAGTCTGACTGTGTTATCCCCGGTTGTTAACGAGTCTCGCGATCAAGACGTGACGTGATAATCGCTTGGCAGGGTCTACATGCTGTAAGCTATGTATTATATAGTTACTCGGAGAAAGTCCTGGCAGAGATAGGTTCCGGTAAGCAATGTAAGGTACTGCCGTAAATCTACAGTACTGTACTGTACTACAGCATAATCTGGCCGCAAAACCCTTGTAGATACCTGTACTACAAAATGGGTCCACCCACAGTATCTAGTTTTAGCTGGGTATAACACATTCTCACACCCCAATACAGATGTACAATAATTTTTTCTGCCAACCATCACCCTTATCGATAACCACCTCTCAAGTCAGCCTAACTACATCTGTAATCTGTACAGATATTTATATCTAACGAAACAACTGATAATAACTAATCTATTGAACAGCCAGCCGACTTCCACGTCATAGTCTGGCATTAAGACAGGTATAGCAGGCTGCTTGTACCATGCTTATGCTTTGGAGTAAAAAATACAATGACCAAATCAACGTAAGAGCACCAAAGCCGTTCTATAATCGTGCAAGGTTGTCTCTCAGTCTAGGGCGCCATCGTCAAACTCGGTCGCTCCGACAACAGAAACTCAAGCCAAAAAAAAAAAAACAAGCCTCGTATGGGGCTTCTCTAGTCTCCCTAGTCTCACATTCCTGCTTATCCACCTTGCTTATTAGACTAGGTCGATGGCTCGGTGGAAGCGACAATTCCAAAGCGTGGTACCTGGTCCAAGTAAATCGCTACCGCGTCACTTCCACACTAGCTCTGACGGTGGTCTGAACGGAGTTTCGCAGTCTTTCACAACAGTTGTGGTCTCAGAATTTCCAGAGCTGAGTTCGTATCGCGCCGAGATGGCAGGATTCTTTACCCGCGGTATGCCAGTATATCAAATACCTATGGTAGGTCACTGAGAAAAACGCCTAACTGCGCGCAATGATGATACACTAGAGACACCTAGCCACCGACTGGCGCAAGCCAGCTTGCCTTTTCCCTTACAAAGGATTGCTGTCGCGAGGCTTTTTTTAATTTTTTTTTTTTAATTTGGCTCTTGCGGAGCGAAACGCTGGATAATAATAAATTATAACTTGTAGGCACACATAGTATGCTCAAGGTAAAAGGTAACCCTATTTACGTGGCTGTACAGCAGTATCCAACGAAAGCAAAATCCCAGCTCAGGGTCCATGGTTAGAGTTATGAAGGTAGTGATTTGTACTCCGCCACCACCAATGGCATCACTGCTAAACGCGCTGTCTTATACATCAGTTGGCAGAGAGGCCCCGATTTCAATTATGCCTAACGCGTGATCACACCTCATATTACTAACCCAGCCTTAGGCTAGGTTCCTATTAGTAACGCCCCACCCAACCCCTTCTAGAAACCTTCTAGAAATTTTCTGGAAACCTTCCGGAAGCCTCCTAGCGTATTTTCAAACCCGGTTCTGGTCAGGGCTGCAGCTTGGCATCTGCCATGTTCGATCCTACGATCTCTTTCCGTCGTTATGGTGTCTCCAAAGCGGGCATCTGCACTGTAACCCAGCCATCTTTCGCCTTCTGTCGCGCTTTATCAGATCTACTCAACTATCGCTCCTGCCTTTTATAAGCCCGAGATGTCAGGTCTGGGCTAGCCTCCTGCATCACTGGATCTCTCTGATCTACCTACAGTATGCCATTACAAGAGCACAGGGCTTATTTTTCCACCAATAAAGTGTCCAAGATCACCTGACACCACTGTGTTTGACCTCTCGTGTAGGGGACAGTTCGGACGAGTCTCGGTGATTCACCAGGGGACACCGCATCCTTCCCGCTGATGATAATCAGCCTTGTTCTCTATGCCATCTTTTCAAAGTGGTGAAGCCGATTGTATTGACAGTATTGTTGATTGTAGCCGTGGTGTTCAGGGCTCGCGGAATTGCCGCCACCCAGACCCCGACGATCGCTGGGTGAAGCGGCACTCACTTGGTCTTGCGACGGGCTGGATGGTGTGGATGGCACCATCAAGCGGATGAGCAATGCAAATCATATATCGTAAGTGAGAGAGAGAGAGAAGAGCTGTGACTTACACGTTTAACCTATCAACACTCGTTGCGCAGGGGCGCCTAGCTACCTTGGTACCTAGCTATCGGCTCTTACCGCTGACAAACACGCACACTTTGCCCTCTAGGATGACTAGCAATGAGGTATTGCAACCAGATATCGCAATCAGACACCTCATCCGTTACATTCTGACACGATTTTTTCTGGCATGATGTAACTCTACAGGGCTACGATGACATATCAACCTTGCCAGGCATGTTGTAGATGTGTTGTTCAGTCTCTGGAATATGGCAGTACAATGTAGAATACCAAACAAGTAGCGTTGCCATTCTCCAAGTTTGCTCCTCTATATCGTTTCTGGGCATATAACATACTCCGCTGGCCGGGATGGAAGAAGCTTTTAATAGCAGGTGTGTAGGTATCTACAACACAACACAACACAACGAGCCTTATCTTTTAGACACACCATTTGCATCATACGTCACCAAGCAGCTCGACCGTCGTATTCCCCATTCATAGACCATAGTGGTTCGTTATAACGATCCCTCGTCTGCTACGGATCCCACAGGCCGGCCAGCCTTACGGCTCTAAATGCTGACGCGACCCCAGCTGATCTTCGTAGGTAGTTACTTCTGTGACGGCCTCACCTACACATTAAGGTATGTACTCGCATGCCACCATGATCCACTACCACTACTGCCATTCCATACCGCGCGTCACGATGCCGGCCCCCAACCTTCAAAAAGAGACTTAGCCAAGCCACCATTTCCGTTTTGGGACAACGAATCTTTGGGCCAGGATTTAAGAGTTGACATCCATTCCACGTAGGAGTTAAGACAACACCAGATCGCTAACTACCACCGTGCGTACCTGAGTTATGACTTAGTCTGACTCGTTTCGACGAGCACTGGCTTCATCATGGTTCGGAGATGTGGTCACTGGTAACCAGGGGCGTAGAGATCAAAACTACTGTACTACCTACCTAGTTGGTGATCTACCTGTGACTGCCGTTTCTCAGTCTTGGAACGCCGACCTTCAGAGACAAAATGAGTCTCTACGGTACATCTCCATGCCATAAGATCCCACCCCTCCTCTTCGCGGCTCTCTATGCCGAGGAGCTATTCTTCTGGAAATTCTAAAGTGGCAGTTGCCAGATCCTGCCCAGTTACACCTAAGTGTTCACGGCTAGGTTCCGACCACAATCGTCAGCATAAGTCCTGGACGTGGTTCATCCATGAAAGATCCTGTAACCATGTCAACTCCTTCCTTCCTTAAGCTAGGTTAAGTCAGATCCAAAAATGCATCTACAACTATGCCTCATACGGACGCCTTTCGTTCACCCCTTCAAAGTTCTTCCATGTATATGGCTGTTCTATGGACGTATTGTGTCGTCGGCGTGCCCTATGTGTGCAAGACATGAGTCTATATAAGTGTCGAGGTTACCGTTTCAATTCATAGTCGCCACCTCTAGGTTACCAGTGCCGCCTTCACATCATAGACATATCAGCATATCACACCCTGTGAACGCCGCTGTGGCATAAAGCTTTGGAATACTCCTAGTTATAAGACGCAACTTTTCCCCGACTTTCATCAACATTCTTTGCCTCCTCGCTCGCCATTCGCTTCAGCTCATTGGCTCTTGTGTCTCTCTCGAACTCATAAAGAACATTATATTTCCGCATACAAGGGCACTGGCGGTAGCCCAGCAGAAACGAGGAGCATATAAACGATCATCTGGCTAAGGAAGAGATATAGTCGATAATTCAGGCTGTGCGATACTCAACGTATCTCACTCAGAATATAGACAAGCTAACATCATTCTAGAACCGGGCCTCCTATTAGAAAGTATCATTCTTGTCATCAAGCACCAAGCATAGAGCCAAAAGCACAACTCGATATTCAACCCTAGTAATCATCATGGGCTCAGGCAGTCGCAGTTCCCGAGGTGGCCGAGGACAAGTAAGTGACACCCCCAGGTACTGATTCAGATGACCGTTAGATGTTAACAAAGTGTCTTTATAGTCAGTCAAGCAGATGATCGAATCACTGCAGAATCATAAAGTCAACACCTTGACAGAACTATGCCGAATTGAACGCGTGGCAGCGAGTTGCGATAATGTTGAGGAGGCACAGGCCTTTCAGGAGCCTATGGCGACGGCATGGGACTACTACGTCAATAGCAACCAGCTCTTGCTTGAGCTGAGAGGCTTGTCACGGAACTATCCCGTCCAGAGCTCACTCGTCGAAGAAGCTCGATTGTTGGTGCAGAACGACCCAAACTCCGGCAGGAGTTGGAATCTAGCATGGCTATGTTTGGTCATGATGCGTGATGCGTACGCCCAACCCAACCCCGTCCCGCACCTTTTCTCCAAACTTTACCCTTGAGTCTCTGGTTACTAACTATATGACTATATATTAGCGGCTTGATATTGTCTTGCGCTCAGTCCGAATCACTTAAGCCCGAGATGTGGGGTGGCCGACACCCTTCTCCGGAGGAAGCGGAGCAGCTTGCTCAATGTTTCGTCTACGAGTGGACTCAGGCTGTGGACAAGATGCTCCGACATTGGCCTAACCCGCCAACCTGGTATTGAAAAGCCCAGAGGCAGTGGCTGTGTGAGACCAACACTCACGACCATCAGAGAGTCACAGTGCTCATTTGGGGTGCCTACTCCATTTATGACTTGAAATTTAGAATGGCATGGGAACGGGTAGAGAAAATAGAGGGCGGGTATGACTGATAGACTGTAGACTAGTAGATTTGTTTATTTGTACTTTAAAAGGAAACTCATGTTGGATGCATGAAGGATTGGCTTGGTCCTGACGATGATAGACTATAGACTGTAAAATAGATAGATCTCCTATGTCAGCTTATATCGATTTCTCACTATAAGATATTGTTGCTACGCAGAATTGGAAATTCCACAATGGTATGCTACTAACAATGGCGACTGTGGTGAAAAGCGCCTTATAGCCATTGCCAAAGCCTACTAAAAGGTACTTCCGCCTGTGTTTGCTGTACTCGACGGAGAGCCACACTGCTCCTTCACAATCCCTGACAAACAAGCCTTCGTCTGTATTTCCACGCTGCACATACTGTAACTGCAGGGCTTATACCAGACGAGTACATCACCTTTTTACCGTTTCTTCTGCAATTCGCGTCTTCTGTTGGGTGGCGATAGTCTTTCGACCCCGCCCTTCTCGTTAGTATGTCGCACACAAACTACAAACCACAGACTTCAGTTATGGGCAGTTCGGATATGAAGAGCCCACTCAAACGCGAGCGTAGTCTCAGCAAGACAACAGAGCCAGTCTTCGACCTCGATGACCCGCATCTCATCTCCAAATTCCTCAGCCAGCCCCCACCAATGACTCAAACCATCACCTGCCGCTTCCTCGCCGTACCCTTCCAGCAGCAGCCCACGTCCTCGGATCGTGATGTATCGCGTTACGGAACCATCATGCTCGAGAGCAAGGACAAGCTCATCATGCGACTTCCCGGACGCAACCGCCATTTCCTTGACCGTGTGCGCAATATCTGGGTCTCCAAGTATCTGGCGCCCCTCACCGAGTGCACCATCACGTTCGACATGCCGAAGAGAGATCGCGACCAGAGCACCACCGTCATCATCCAGCGAATACGGCCCAAGACTGGCGTTAATGGTAGGGCTAATTCGCTTGTGAGCGATGCTGCTACTGAGGACTCGATAACCACCGCTACCACCGCTACAATGGGCGATCCTTCTACCGCCGAGCACGTTGGTGAGGGAGATGTACCTCGACGTGGTCCTCATTATGCTGCTTATGGAAACAAATCTAAAGCCCAACGGGTATGTAGCTAACTGCCTTATGAAAATATTTCAATGTCAGTTAGAAGAAGGGAAATGGCTGATCATCTTGTGTGTAGCGTCGAGCGGTCTCACTCCCAACACCTGATCCCCACTAGAGTTGAGGGAGCGCAATTAGCAACTTCACCGAATTATTTGTCCGAAGAGAGGTGCTACGGCTGTTTGAGCTGGATCTGGTATCTGCGCAAGTTGGCAGAGACATATCTCGATATGTCAAATGGATGACCGAGATTATCAGAACTCATCTCGCTATGACAGACTGGGAATTACGTCAGGAACCAAAGGAAAGGGTGGGCTGGAGTTACCCTAGGGTAGCTCTAGATGACCGAGACCAAGTGTCGATTAGGGATCTGCAACTGGCAACGGTTTCTGCAACATGCAAAGCGCGGACCCTGCCCTAGAAGGTGCCGTGTCTCTCGGACCTGAATCGGCATTGCCCCTCCTAACCTGTCAGCAACCAAGAACCTATACGCACTTTGCCCCTCCGGAAAGTGTCGCGCCGGGTGGAAACGGCTTAAGGAAAGCACGCTTTGTACCTGCCTCATAGGCAGAGACTTAGGTATGGGACTCGACACAGATATTTGGAGAAAGGGAAAGGAGGGAACCTAAGCCGCTGAATTGGCTACCTTACCTAGGTGTACATGCTACTCAAAGTACATATCTGCACTCAGTGACTTAGACTACTCCTCAATACATTGCATTGCGACTCTGAATTTCTAAGTCTCAAGTTCCCATCTCCAACTTGAAACGTCCCCCGTCGAACTTCCGATCTAGCACCAGTCAGTTCGAACCTCGACATACTAATCAATCAGCAACAAACACTCCACGGCCCCGATGCATCGAGACCACGCCATCCATCACGGCTCTCTTGAGCACCTCCTGCCGCCGAGCTGGAAAGCCCAGATCACCGCCTGGCTCGCCGAAGACACGCCCTCATATGACTACGCCGGATTCGTCGTCGGGGACCACTCACGCACCGCCACCTTGTGGGGGAAGAGCGCGGGCATAATAGCCGGTGTGCCGTTCTTCACTGAGATATTCAAGCAGTGCGATTGCACCGTCGAATGGCACGCGACCGAGGGGAGCTACATCGAGCGGCCCAAGGACGGGACGCACAAGTTCAAGGTGGCCACCGTGACGGGGCCCGCCCGCGGCCTGCTGCTGGGCGAGCGCGTCGGTCTGAACCTGCTGGCCCGCTGCTCCGGCATCGCCACCGTGAGCCGCAACCTGCTCCTCAGCCTCCGCAGCGCGGGTTACCACGGGATCCTGGCCGGCACGCGCAAGACGACACCGGGGTTCCGCCTCGTCGAGAAGTACGGCATGCTCGTGGGCGGGGCCGACACGCACCGCATGGATCTGAGTTCCATGATCATGCTCAAGGACAACCACGTCTGGAGCCGCGGCAGCATCACCGAGGCCGTGCAGGCGGCCAAGTTGGTCGGCGGCTTCGCCCTCAAGGTCGAGGTCGAGGTGCAGAATGAGGACGAGGCCGACGAGGCCATCGAGGCCGGCGCCGACGTCGTCATGCTGGATAATTTCACCGGCGAGGGCGTCAAGATCGCCGCCAAGAGCCTGCGCGAGAAGTGGAAGGGTAAGCGCGAGTTCTTGATCGAGGTGAGCGGGGGCTTACGCGAAGATAATGTCTTTGATTATGCGAATAACGGTGAGTTCTTCCTTTTCCCCCGGACGCTTCCTAATTTTGGTTTCCGAGAGAGGAAAGCGAAACTGACAGCCGCTCCCTTCTTTGATCTTTAGACATTGACATCATCTCCACGAGCTCCATCCATCAGGGCACGCCACACGTAGACTTCTCCTTAAAGATCAACCCAGGCCAAACACCATTGCCGAATCCCGATGGAAAATCCCAATAAAGATTTTTACGCTATACTTATCATGATACATATTATGGTGTACTTCATAATTGTACTCCTCCTACATACCCTCCCAGTTCCTTCTGCCATCGTCCCCTTTCAAGAGATGGACAAGAACGTGAATCTGTACTTTCTCAGCTCCCTTCGCGCTTCTTCGAGCTGCGTGGGGGGCGCATCCACATCATTTTTGACGCTCGACAAATCCATAGGTATTTACTCAGGAACAGAGAGCCCAAGTTAAACCAGGCCTTGCTTAGCATGACCTGGACCTGGCTGCATACGACATTACAATTACCACCGCCGCCTCGGCTTTTAAGCGGGAGGAATGTCCAATCGCATGCATTCGCTTCCTCGGGGGATAAATGAGCGAATAGCATGCAAGGCCTGGGTAGTATATTGAGGTAGAAGGTAGAAATATACGGCTGTTAGGCGCGTGAATAATGCACGATCTGGACTACCTACCTATCTAGGTAGCTAACGTACGAGGTGTTATTGCTTCTTGTTCCGTTATTTCTTTTCTTCCTGTTCTTTTGTATGTATGTATATATGTATGCTTGTTGGTCCTACTGCATATATGTACCTACATACATACCTATCCACCCCCCCCTCTCTCTATATCAGGGGATATTGTAAATAAAAAGTAATTCGTGGTGGCTGTTTGTATCTACCTTACGCTGCGCGACAGAACAAAATGGGCACACCATGTATGTAGCTTGTTCGAGTTAAGTGCCTTAAAGTAACTCATTTGAAACTCCATACGTACACGGAAGGAGTCGAGTCTATGATGAGATGTATGTATGACATGCTACCTTATAATCCATCTTCTTCACGGATGTATGTGTGAGACCGTGAGACTTGTCTGTCTACCTATCGTCCGCTGATCCCCGTAACATTGCTCTAGGTTAGGTTAATGGGCATGGGGGCTTAACCAACCAAGCAACTCTAACCCACGAGAAAGAAGAGGAGAGAATAGGAACTTCTCGAATTTTTTTTATTTTTTTTATTTTTGGGGAGGACTTGTCATAGTTACATAGTCCCCTAACCTAGGTACTTGCCTAACCTTAGTCTCATGCTTGCTGTTATTTTCCCCAGGGACGTAGGTTATAGAAGGAAGTATGTAGCTACATACATACACACACACATACATACATACATATATACCTACCCATCTAACCTACATAGGCACGTAGGCCGGGCTGACAGACATGTGTGATGAAAAACTATAGCGTCATGCGCCTGCTTGTCTGTTAGGCTTTAGCTGTTGGCTTTTTCTGCTGTCGTGCGTGCGGGCATTAGACGGGTTTAAAGGTGGAGGGGAGTGTTCTTTTTTTCCTCGATCGATGGACAAGGACTTTTGTTTTCGACTACCTGGGTACGTGTAGATGGCTTAATACCTGTCTTTCCTTTGTAAAGTTTTGTACCTACCTACCTACCTACCTACCTCAATATGATGAAGCATGGAGGCCTCCTGAAGGTTGTGTCTTTGTCTGGTTCTCATGATATGTCATGTAGGTACCTACGTCGATCTTACTATTGTTGTAGAAGTGTCGGAGAAGGTTATGGTATGTCTAAGCGCCTTGTCATGTGGGTACGTGTCCATCGTCAAGAGTAGGGATTGAGGTCATGTAAGTAGTCCATATTCTGTAGACGTACATATATAGGAGCATTCAGCTCGGTAAACTAGACGCTTAGTGAGGTTTGGTAGGTAGTAAGTGGGCTGGTCATCTGTCTGTCTGTTATAAGTGATGGGGGTTGTATGCACATTTAAGGCACGTCCACAGGCGTCTACGGGATGGCCTGTTGGGAGCATTGTCTACTCTGATTCTGCTTTAGCTTTTTACTCATTTGCTTCTAGTTTCAAGTCGTTCAAAAGACTGGTGAATATAGAACAGAGAAGAAATAAAGAATTCAGTTACTATGTTAGTACCTACGCGGGACATTCATCACATATTGCTTTACTCTCTTCCGTACTGACCCCTACTTTACTAACGGGGCAAGGTACATGCATGTAGCCCCATGAACAGACACGGATACTGCTCACCGGAGTGTCGTGTGATGGGATCGTTGTACGCCATCCAACTGCAAGCGAGCGTACGTCTTGACGACGTGTAACGTGGGCTGAAGCAAGAGGGCATAGCACTATGGGGGGATATTTGCTAGCTAGTGGGCCGTTGAACTTTTAGGTGTGGGATCCGGGATTTGGTGGTGAGTTCGTGGGGATAGCGTATGCAGGTCGAACGCCGAGTCCAGGTTCCTTATGAAGGTAGAGCGTCTAAGCCCGTGTATCGATTTATGCATATGCTGTACAGACCAGATGATTATAAATATTAATATTAATACGCAGAAACCTATGCCAAAGGTCCCTTTCCTGTGTAGGGCATGTTTAGGTACATGTGATAAGTTATATGTGTGTTCGCGGGCGGTGGGCGCCCTCCCACTTTGGCTCCAACTCGATCCAGACAAGCGCTGGGCTGAGCCAAACCGAATCGACCGATGGAAGGGCGCCTACCCAATGGGCAACGAACCCAATATATCCTTTGGTTTGGAAGAATTGGTCTTCATGCACAAAAGCCCGCTGAGCAAGGCTGAGTTGGACTGAAACCATGGGAATAACCGCTCTTGTCGTTTGTCGGCGTATACTCCGAAGGAATCCGCCGATATGGATGGCTGTTACCTTGCTTTTTCTTTTTCTTTTTCTTTTTCCTTTGCTGTTCTGTCATTTTTGTTATTCTACCGGGGCTTTCGCGCTGTTGTGAAGACACTTAATTCTTGTTAGTTACGGGTGACGAATAACAGGAACAAAGAGGGGGAGGGAGAGCGCGTGAGAAGTAGCATCCCACAAAACTCGGACACTGGCATGGGATATAAGGCGAAATCTTACATCATGGTGTAAGGTCTTGATGATCCGGCCATGATATCTGCAATAAATGTTGGCGCTACGGCGTCGAACTGCTCTTTTGTCCAACCAGCTTTCGTAAACATTAGGCCGCAATGATTTTCTGGCCGGATATTTGAGTCGTTAGTTAGCTAGTTCGCTGAGGATAGTACGATGCATCAAATAGATGTCATAGACAAGACATACCGAAATGTTCCAAGTAGATTTTAGAAAACAGCTCCTTCCGAGTCCGCATGTTTTCGTCCTGGGCCCACTCTCCCACGGGTATGATCTCAGTCCGCTGGGCTATATTCTCGAACCCAGCTTCGACTAGCCAGACGGGTCCGTTAGGTGAGGGGCTGAAATCGATGTTATTCTGCTTCGTGATGTCGCGCCATAACTCGAGGAACTTGGGGCACAGTTCGGCATCTCCAAGATTGCCGTCGAAGTCGAATATCTGGATCGCTATCTCGGCCCATTCGAGCAGCCCGCCTGGTTTGAGCTTCTCGTATGCTTGCTTGAATAAGCCTGGCCAGTCACTCACGCCTCCGGCTAGGCCTCGCGCATGGATAAAGTCTATGGACTCATCGGGGCACGGCCAGGCATTCTCGACGTTGTCGATAACGAACTTGACGTTGGGCGGCACGGCTGTCCTCTTCTGAATGCGGGATATGTCGATTCCGAGGATTTCAGCCTGGGGGTAGCGGGCGGCCATTTCTATCGGCCAAAGCCCAGTGCCGCTTCCCAGGTCTAATATGTGTTTGACGTCCAAGGGGATCCGTGTTGCTGTGAGAGCGCCGCTCAGACAGTGTCTAAATAGCTTGTGAGTCACGACCATCCGACGCTGCTCCTTCTCGTCGAATGGCACAAATATCCTGCCAGAGTGGTGATATTTATGGCCCCAGGCCTCGATGCACGGCGGCCCATCAGCTGAACTCATACCGGAGGAGTGCTGTCAATGGCCACTTAACATGGGGGTTTGAAATAGGGGGCCAGGAGGAGAAAGGCAACTCTATTTCACCGAGTGCCCCTTTTCCCACTTTTGATTAATGTGTCTTTGCAAGGCCAACAGTAGACCGAGAGAGCATGGGGCTGTCAACGCCTAATGTAGTATGAGGGCGTCGGTTTTAAGTTATGTTATCCGTGTTGGGCGGGTGGTTCCCGGTCTTTGCGCCGCTAACGATGGTGCTTTGGCTATCCGATGCACATACATTGGCTGACTGGTGTAATGGGCAAAATAACTCGGCGAGACGACAGGTCATTCAAGGATCCTCTCTAAGCGATGATGATCGGTGGGACAGAGGCCAAGTGTTTCCTGCCGGTGGCCGCAGGGTCTGAATCTTACTTGCGTGAAAATGTTTCTGCGTGAAGGACGTACGGTTGAGAAATGTGATGTGACGATGTGGTGTGTATTGTATATGTGCGTGTATATGTATATGTAAGTATACCTACGACCTATCTACGCGTGTACGTAGGTCTGTAAGTATGTTGGTATGTACGTGCGTATGTATATATGTCATGGATGCATAAGATATGGATGTATGGATGTAAGTAGTATGGATACATGGATGCACATATATGGACGCACATATATGGATGCACATATATCTGCTTACCTACTTATTATTAGTATGTTGTTTTTCTTTCCCCACAGATGTGATAGAAACGTAGACTAGATAGGTAGGCAGGTATGTAGCCAAGTATGGACCGTACGGGGCATGTTTAGCAAATGATCGTGGCATCGCAACATTATGCCGTACGGCACAGAAATCTGTTTGCCAAAATTTGTGTGGGCGTGTGTGTGTGCGCGTGTGTATAAGCATATAAGCGTGCGTGCATACGGAAACTCGTGGGATCGAGGGACTTGCATCATCGGTCCTTCGGCATTGGATTCCCCATCATCGCCGGATACCACTAGTACACATATCGGCAGGCGTAGGTTGGATCCATACTGGGCTGAATCTGCCCATTATAGCGGCTGTTTGCGCAAGCGCGAGGGGTTTGTGATGGCCGCTGATACACGTAAGAGAAGAAGGAAATCGCCCCCCGACGACGATTCGACTTGTGGGTTCTGATTGGACTTGCCCCATAGGCAGATGACGGGCCCTCTCTGCGACGGACACCAGACCTGCATTCGCTATTGCGGCTGCGAAAACCTGTCGACCTCAGATATTGGAAGTAGCCTCTACAGTAGAGAACTGGTCGTCTTCTGGTTTTAGGGTCATTGGCCTCGTTCGCCATGAAATCCGATATGATTTCCGCACTTTCCACTTCCCAGTCTTCCTATACTGCGGTTGACGAGAAAATTACTGTGCACTGCAGTTGCACGAGACTCATTTGCAGGTACTTTCTCTAGACGAAGGCTTGGCACACACGACAGTGCGTTAGAGCAAGCCCTACAGGCACAGTAGTGTGCTTTTATCCTCCCCCCACGTGCTCGGAGGCATGGATGTTACAGAGCTTGTAGGTACATAAACTAATGAAATTTCTGAAAATTCGATTCTGTGTCTCCGGCTTTGAGCCCTAAGGTAAACGTAACCTTAGGTAGAGACCATTTTATTCACCTACGTGTATTACATGTAAGTGAGGTAGATTAAGGTCGAGACTTCTGGATCAGTCCTTAGATCTTTACTTTCGGCGAGAAAGCCCCGGCAGCCCATTACTGGGAAGCCGATGTTAAACCTACTGGGTAGGTAAGCATGGGCCGTCTCGCCCATGTCGGAGCCGTCTAAATGGAGGATCTGTCCATCTACAAGGCTCCAGGCCGCTCAAGGCTGGGACCGGACTGGATCCTGATCAAACATTCTGCACGACATCCGGCTTTGAAATTGATTGGGCAGTTGATTGATCGGTTGTCTTTGACGGACCAAGTACCTACAGTACCTACTCATGCTGTCTAGTGTCGGGGGCCACTTGCCGTCATGTCGTCCCCCCTCCCGCACAGACGCCATGTAACCATGCGAACCGAATCCGCAGCAGCAAAACCCGCACAGGCATGTCCGTCGTTTCAAAAGAAGCAAAGGTCCCTATGGTCGGAGTGATTTTGGCATGGCGATTCAGACCGAAGAGCCACACTGCCAGTGCCACGTCGAAAGCAGCTCCCCTTTTTCTGTTGCTGCGCCGCAGTCGAAAAATACTGCCAAGCCTTGACCAACCAACTGCAGCTAAACAACAAGCAGGGACAGTCTGCGAACTCTCTTCGTCCGCCGCTTCACCTCCTTCGCTGCCTTCTTGTTCTTGTTCATCTTCTTCCTCTCGTGATCTCTCACTCATGAGGGCCAACTCCGAGAAGAAACAGAGTGAATGGAAGGCGACGATATGTTTCGGCTGGTTGCCCACCGCCGAGAGACCAGCATTTCCTTTCCCCTCTTCTTCGTAACCTTGCAATCTTACCTCCTCTCCTAGAAGCCTGCGTCGTTAGAATGTCTCATACCACCGTAGGGCGGGGCGGACAGGCGGGTTTTTCCTGCATAACAGATCACACACAGGATCTGCAGTCACACTGGAATTCGTCATGGATGGAGTCGGGGAGGCGGTCAAGCACGATAATAAATATGGGCAAAGATACAGGATGGATCAATGTGCATTGATCCATCTCGCTCGAAGCATGTCTCGTGGGCCCTTTTCGAGCCAGAGGCTGGCAGATTCCGCTCAGACAGTGGCAGCCACCGGCCCCGTCATATTGGCCCGGAGACTAATACTTTCGGGAAGAGACCCTATCTATGTATTTATCGTCCATCTATGGTCGTGTGACTCTAAATTCTTCCCGTAATACTAGGAGTTTCACCGGCTCCCTATTGGATCCCACCCATAGCGGCGGTTCCTTCGGACTCCGATCAACGCTGTAGTACATATACGAGCTTGCCGAGTATTCTGTCTTAAAAGCCACGTGCCTCTACGGATCAAGGTGACCTTGTATGTCACCGGCGACGGGTGTGACATTGAGCGTGATACCTCGAAGGGTTGGGACTGGGTCGGGGGAAGAAAACCAAATACTTTAGGGACATCTTTAGCAAGGCATACACTGATCTGTACTCTTTACTCGGCATCAAGGAACAAGCACTTCGGAGTCGGTGTTTTACACAGTCAGCACTCTTATAACCTAGGGTGCTTGAAAGGTATACAAAGACAAGTTAGACGCAGGCCAGCGGCTATCGGACCGGGTCACTCTTATATCCACTGATGTTCAAGTTCGTATTCCCGTAGGAACGACAGCCGAGTCGTATCAGGCCACGTGGTAGGGAACCAACCCAAGGTGTGGATTGCTCGGTAGTCGTATGGCAGAAAGGCAGTTGATAGTATAGACGGTTCGGCAGATGGGCGTGTTGTCAAGCATAGCTAGGTAGGTAGGTAAAGGAGGCGGTGTACAACAAAACATGGCATTCGTATCCAAAGTTTATGTTCGACTGTTATACTATACTATTCAGCCCTTCTCGCGGGCGAAATTATATCTTATCCAACAAAGCTTATTATTATTTTATACATAGTAGATCTATACACTGTTTCAATCGATGACCTTCATGTACTGGTTGGCCAAAACCATGGGATTTTTCAGAACAGGCGCACGCTTATCCGGGGTGCGCTTGACGGACGGTGAAAGTGAAGCCGGGGCAGAGAAGCGCGGCTTACCAAAGGGAGCGGGTAGGTAACGGGGGTCTCGCTTCGACTTGCACTTGGGCGGCTCCTTGATGCCGCCGTACGCGCACCTGCCACCCTTGAAGGCGGCCGAGGCGGCCGCCTTCCAGACTTCAGAGACGTCTTTGATCATGGCCTCGGTCCACCAGAGACGGCAGTCGGAGTACTCGGCGACGAACTGCGAGGGCAGGCCGTCGTGGAGGTGGGACCGGAGGATCTCGTCCTTGACATTGAGGCTGGAGACCTGGTTGCGCCCCAGCACGTATGAGTCATAGACGCTTAGCGTCTTGATGATCTCGGAGTCGTTGGTGAAGGACAGGGCTTCCTGCACGTTGGCCAGCACGTCGGCGTAACCGTAGCTCTGCGAGCCCTTGACGCCGCCCACCCCCTGGATCAGGCCCTTCTTCGACGGCCGACCGCCCATGGCGATCGTCTTCACGCCGGCGTCGTGCACCATGAACTGCGAGAACAGCGTGCATGTGGACGCGCAGTAGCCGTCGAGCAGCACGACGATGCTCTCCGGGCCGGCAAAGGGGCGGGTGAAGTTGGCCCGGCTACGGTAACCTGTGATGTCCGTGCCGAAACCGTATGTGGCGTTGATCGTGTTTAGCGGATCGTTAAAGTCCCACTGCATGACGTTGGTGAACTTGTCGCCGAGCGACACGTGAGGCGCAAACTTGTCCTCAAACGAGGTGAAGTGCTTGTTATTCTCATCCAAGTCGTAGCGCCAGTTGTGAACAGACTCGTACTGATAGATGGTGTCCGGGGAGGCCGTGTTAGGATTGAAATTAGCCGAGTCGGCGGAGTAGACTTCGGAGACGGCCAGGAAGCCCGGGCTCTCCCTCCATCTGCCAAGACCCTCCTGGACAATGTCGGGGAAGAGCTGGCGGAAAAGATCGTAACCGGAGAAGATATAGCCACCGCCATTTGCCGAGACGTCAACTACGAGATTCTTCTTCCCAGCCTTCTTGGCGGCTGCGAAGAAGTCCTGCGCAATTTGCTGGAACTCGACTGGGTCTTCGGGAGAGAACGACAGCGCGACGAGCACGGCGGTATCCTCGAAACCCTTGCCCTCAAGGTAGTAGCCCGAAATGACGCCGTCGCTGGACGAAATCACTGGGGCCGGATATCCCTCCACGCTAGGGCCCTCAGCAGGGCTAGGGACAGGGCTAGGGGTCGCCATCGCCGCAGCGACGGAATTGGCACCGGGCGCGAACTTCCTGAAGTACGAAGGACCATCGACAACGCCGTTCCAATTTCCCTTTATCCGGGCAATGTTGGCGAGTTCGACATGCGTGCCGTTTGCGAAGGTGAGAGATGTGACGTTGCCAGGGTAAACATATCTGCTCGCTATGTCAATAATCCGCAAGACGCTTTGGCCCTTGGGGAGGGCAGCCAATTCAAATCACATGGATCATACGGACCTGGTACGACCGCCATTCTGGAAATAACCATTAGAAGCCACCTCGGCCTGCAAAGCCTTCTCGTAGAAGAGGGAGTTGTATGCAGCGTCGGCATCCTGGTTACCTGAGACGGCAAAAACCCACTTCTTGAGGAACTCCTCGGCGTCCTCTCCGTTGATCTTCTTGACAACGGATGCTTTCTCCGGAGACGAGAGCACGTCGGTGTAGACCTTGATCTTAGGGGCAGCACCGTGCGGGCTCTCGCTGACAGAGACTAACGCCAAGGGACGCTGCCACTCGATTGCATTGGTTAGGACGTCGGGATAGTTGACAAAGTGGCCGTCGTGGGCAGGGCCGAAGACCTTGATGTAGAGGTCCTGCTGCCAGGCATACTCATTGGGGTACTTGTCGGCCGCGATATTGGCCGCGATCCCATCCAAAGCCGCCCAGATGTCGTGGGGCGGGTAGAAGTAGTCGGCGGGAGGGTTCTTCTTGAACACGGTATCCGACTGCCACTCGACGTACGGCTTCATCGAGTCGATGTACCGCAGCGCGCCCTCCTTGTAGATGGGGACTGAGTTGAGGCAGTTGTAAGCCACGCTCGCCGCGACTGTAGGAGTAGCCGTGGCACCGAGCTGGGCGGCCCAGGTAGAGCTCACGACGGCACATGGCTCGGTGGGAGTCTGGGCCGAGGCCATGTTGACCGCAACAGCGAGCGCCGCGGCGCGAATAGCAGAGAACCTCATGGCTGGCGTCTTAGGACGAACCTAGCCTCTTTTACTCTGGGGAAGAAAGAAAAGAGAGACAGCAGAGTGGGAGAGTGAAAGTGAGACATGGCTGGAATGCCTCGGATGCGTCCTGCGGGAGTCTTTTTCTACTTGTTGCGTCTTCACGCCGCCAGAGCACCCGCATCTCCAAATTAGGTAGGTGAATGCTTATCGCAAACGAGCTCCAGAACGAAATTACCCCATGCAAGTCAACGTTGTTGTGCTATATTATTGGTGGCGCGTCCGATCCTGACCGGCATCCTGGGTCTTTCCGTGGACCTGCCCTGCCTTGGATAGGTACATAAATGGATCTTGTTGCTGGGGCTATGGACCGGGAGCCGGCCGAGGAGACACGGCAGGAAGCCGAGACCATAATCTCGCCATATTCGCTATATTTTCTATCCTCTCCATCTCGCAGCATTGCTGGCAATGCGGAACGGGTCGCAAGAGACATGCAGACCAATTCGTGACGAGCGACAAGAGAGAAGGAAAGCGCCGCCGGCAGCTGGTGGGGATCCTGGGCGGAGCTGAGGGATGCTCATTTCCTTTTCAACCAAGCTTCGGTGCCAAGGCACGCCAGTGGGCCCTCGCGTGGCGCCGAGATCTGTAGGAATCGCCGCTATGCCATATAGCCTATAGTGGGCCGTTGGGTTCGCCCAGTTCTGAATTCTCCATGTTACCTATATTATGTATATCTCCTACATACAAGGTGCGACAGAAAGGCAGGCAGGCAGGAAGCCGTCTTTGCCCTTTCATAACAGCTTATAAAGCTGTCTGCATGTCAATGCTCAAGCCGCCTTGCGCCAGATCGACCACTACCTCGGGCTTGGAGGGTCATGACAAAGCATGGCGCCAGCCCCCTACCCGCCATGTTGGGGAACCTTGACGGTAAGATTTTAAAGCTAAAAAGGGGCACGCACGCCACACAGGAGGCTCTTGGCGTTTTTTCGGCTCCTCATTTCCGGCAGTTCTGAGAGAAACTTGGAAGTTGACGCGAGAGGCTTGTTTGTTAGGTTCTTCAAGCACAATTTGTATATAATATGTATATAATATATAACCGAGCAACGGAAGCGGAAGAAGAAGAAGAAGAAGAAGAAGAAGAAGAATGGCTCAGTACAGGTCCTTGATAGATCTAATGAACATATTTTAAGATACAGATGAGATATGCCTCATGGTACTGGTAAGACAATAAACTCCAAATTCAAGACCTTCATGGTCCTTATTGCTACTCGATCTCATTCTCATTATTATTATTCCATACTCATCCCTATACTCACTTGCAATCTTCCACGTGACCCTTTAACAAATGACTACTAATTCAATTCACAAAGACCTCTATGGAATCCATTCCCCGTTCAATTAATTATCTAGACTCGATAAGCCTCTCTCCATTATGTCTAATTCACCAACCTAAGGTTAGTATCCAGTGCAGAAAGCCGAGTTATCATCTTTATTCTCGCACCAGTCCTTGAACCTAGTTATTTTAAAGCTCCATATCAGTCAGTGAAGTCAGTCGATCGCAATAATACTGTACTGTACTGTACTGTACTGAGCACTCACCCGAAGGTGTCCTCCGCCGCAAGTCCCAATCACAAGAACAATACGGCCTCTCACCGTGTCCGCAGCGCGGCTCGCGCAGGGGCGAGAAGTGACACTTATTGTCGCGGAACCACTGGTCCTTGGGACATCCATCGCGTCGTGCAAACTCGTGCTCCATCTTGTGCCCCATATTCACATCGAGCTCGGGACTCCGCTTCCCGTGGCCGACAGGCCCTTGTCCTTGTCCCTGTCCTCGTTTCTGGTTCTGGCCTTGACCTTGGTTTTGATTGCCGGCGTTGCCGTCGTGGCTGCCAACCCCGATATTGCCGACCGTGTATCTGGTCTGGTCGCCCTGCTGCTGGCTGGAATTATTGCTACCACCTGGGGACGTGTCGTTGTTGTTGTTATTGTTGTTGTTGTTATTATCATTATTATCTAGGTAGGTACGTATGCTTGGTCAGCTGGTTTCGACTAGTCACACAAGATATGATGTGGTGTGATGTGAAGCAGAAGTATGCGTATGAAGATGGTGACAAGGCTAGACGGCCTTGAAAAAGCGCAAACTATAAGATAAGATGGGAGAAACATGGGATTCTCTACCATTGGTTAGCATCAACTCACAAGGCTAAAATGACCCGAGGGGTTGGTAGATTTTATCTAATCTTCTCCCTCCAATGCTTTAGGATCTCTAAGTCAGAGACTGATGATACCAGCGTGTCATTCGCGCGGGATAACATCGTCATATATTGGCTATGCAACCCGCCGGTACCTACCTTTACCATGATATTCGTCGGTCGAGTCAGCACTTGAGTTACCGTCGACCGTCAAGACTGCCTCTAGTGAGAAGTCGGCGTACGTTAGCCCCAGGCGTAGAAAACAAACGACCACATTAAATTCTATGCCGGCGCAAACAGCGGCTCGAGACTTGTTATTGGCTATTAAGTATGCTTCAAAGAAGCAGTGCAAGAGCAAGGTGTAGCTGACTTGGCGCGGTTTGGACCGGGCAAAAGTCAAGTCTCACTCTCATTCTATAGCGGTTCCCCAAAAGCTTTCCTTTGCCTCAGTCTTTTTTAATTACACCGAATACTAACAGTCTCACGCAAATGTCCACGCACCATCGCCGAAGAGCTTGGAAGCTTCAAGACAGATGGAAAGGGGTATCTTGTGTTGAGCAAGTGTATACAAGCCACTATCTGACCAGGATAGAGAAGCCAATTAAAACAACAGCAATCATCTGAAAATAGGTGAAAACCCAGAAAAGAAAATACCACACAAACAGAGTATCGTATGCATGGCTGAGAAATAGAAAAGCGGAAAGACGAAGACGGACATAAGATATGAATCCAACTAGCCCGGTCGATAATACAAGTACCATGTTCGTAACTCAACCCAACGCCGAATTGGGACGTAAAATTGCCCTGATGATCTCCCCCGTTCATTCCGTCACACCCTCTTCACGACTCTTGTGAGTCCCTACCGATAACCACTATTGCTCCAGTAGCCACCTTGGCCACCTCCTTGGCCACCTCCTTGGCCACCGCCTGCATTGTATCCACCCTGAGGACTGGGCGAGCCAGGGCCGCGGTTCGGCATGGGGCCGGGACTATTTAGTCTCGTCATGCCATACATGTCGTGAGGCGCCGGCGAGCTGGGAGTGCGGGCTTGTGGAGAGCCAGGCGCGGGGCTGTTCACCCTATCGCTATATGGACCAGCTTGGGGGCCAGTAGAGCCCGTCCTCACCGGCGCCTGGGGAGATGTCGAATAGGCTCGGTTGACAGGTGAGGCGGGTAAAGGAAATGAAGGGGCTATCCCAGGACTTTGTGGGCGGTAATGCGACGCGTAGCTGTTATTTCTCGAGGGGCCTGTCGCCTCATCATGCAGCAACGGCATAGGTGATCTGGCACCCGATCCCGGCTCTTCTGGCCCTGTCGGATCCCATGTCTTCTCGGGCGGGCCAGCCGAGCTGCCTGGGGGCGAGTCCGGTACAGCCGAGTATGTGCCGAGCATCCCCCCTTTTCCAACTGCTCCTCCATACTCCGCGCCGTCGAACTCGAGCTTGTCTGGGTTTCTGCCTTCCTTCTGGAACCGCTCGAGTTCGACGCGCTCCTCTTCCTGCATCTTGGCGGCCAAAGCGGCTTCTCTCTGGCCCCGACGCCGTTGTTTGATGTAGTAGAAGACGAGCGCAATAAAGAGCAAACCGCCGACAGCAGCCGCTGCTATGTAGATCCCAGTCTTCGTGGCCGAGGGCAGCTCGTCCCATTTCTCCGAAAGGGATTTTGACGGCGGTTTGTTGATGATCTCTGAGGCCGTCGAATTACCCCTATCTCAAGGTTAGATGGACACAAAAAAGAGGACCAGACATGCCACGCAAGCCAACTTACTCGGTGATCTTGATACTCTCCCATGTACCTGACTTATCGGTGTATGTATATTCCTTGCCCTGGCTGAAATCCTCCACATGGGCGCTCTCGACATACATGACGAACGGGGCCTGTGAGAAATCCGTAAGGCCGCCAGCCCAATCTATTGTTCCCTGAGGCCGATCCGGATCACCAGCCACCCAGCTGCCCATCCTGAGGGACATAGGGGTCTGTGGATAATTCTGCGTATTATTTGCATCCTTAGGGAGAAGGGTGCGAACCAGATTCCCATCTATGTACCACTCCAACTTGTCCTTAGTCCAGACCGACGTGTAATTATGCAAATCGAAAATGGTGCCTGATGGCAATTGGTGGTCTTGTCCTCTGAGATTGGGCTCCTTCTCGTTGCCCTTTCCAAAGTAGTTGCTGAAGACGGTGGTCTCCTCGCCTCCTTTGAACTCCCAGTCGACTTCGTCGAGAGTGTCTGAGCCCCACACGATAGAGCTGATAACGCCCTGTCCACGCGCAGCCTTCATGTGGACCTCAGATCGACCGAAGAAGAAGAAGAAGTTGGACTCTAAGGTCGAGGAGTCTCCTTTCTTGGCAATCGTGAACGTAGCCCCATTCTTCTCATCGAATTCGATTTCAGAAGCCGTCGATATGAAGGTATTATCGGGCGGCGTGCTGTTAAAGTAGAAGGTGTGAGCAGTGCCCAGCGCGGGATCGGGAGGGCAGGTCTTCTCCGTGGGATTGCATAGGGTGGACAGTTGACCAGCAGCAGGCGGTACAAAAACCGTAGCTAGCAGCGCAAGCGCTGGAATATATACAGAGTGAGACAGCATCGTTTGCTCTACGTAAGTGCGATATTCGTTGATCTATACGTGAATGACTTTCCAGGAGGCGCCGGGCCAAAACTGGTGGTCAATGGAATGAAAGAGTTCTTGATACCGTTCTAATGCTTTGCCTCTGGCAGAGTCTTGTTGGGCGCGGAACTGGAATGATACAGGCAGACGGCCCTGGCGAGCCAAGGGTTCGGATAGGAGTATTATTTACGTGCCTAGTGCATACCCAAGGCAGAGTGTGCTACACGATGCCGATTTGGAAGAATGAGTCGAGATGTTGATCGTTTGTTTGTCCGAGGGAATATAGGCAGATGGCCCTTCGAAGAACACGCGGTCGCGTCAATAAGAGAGTGACTGGGGGCAATAGCAGTGACGCGGACTCGACTAACGGACTGTGCCCTTGTGGTATTAGGAGGCAGAGGACTTAGGACAGCGGATATTTCGTCAAGGAGTGGCAGCGTTGTCTGATACGATCAAACAAAGCGGTGGCGTATGACTGGACCTGTACGACTACACGTACCGAGTCGGTGGTATCAATGAGTGAATAAAGCGCAAAAGCACAAAAAGACACAAAACGCTATAGCATATACTTGTTCCCCCTTCTTGCTTCGAGAGTTCAAGAGACCCTCGATCAACTTGAAACGGGTCGGCAATGCAGGACAAGGCAAGAATGGGGGGTCTAATAGGGGTCTAATAAATTTCAGGAGGTCCAATCGTCGACAAGGACGCGGTGGCGCGCTACTGCAGGTACCACTAACCTAATTCGAAGCATGCTACCGACCTGGGCAGAATTGGGTGGGGGCCTGTCGCACATTGCCGCAATTGCCGTCTCCCATCCAGGCCACTATCTAGCGTCGAATGGCGCGCTTGTACAAAAATCGCTTCACTTTACATAAGGAAAGATGCACGATAACTTAATGTTTACAACGCTTTTATCAATCATTAGTAGTTATATTACCTAGGTATCTACCCTTGGTCAAACATACACATCTTCGATATGCTTGTTGCCATCCCTTTCCAAGTTCTTTCTTCCTTCATCTGTTTGTAAGTAGTAAATCCGCTAGGTGAAGGTATGTTAGTTACCAGATGCCGGTAATGCCCTTCCCTATCTCTGCCGTCTCGGATGGAAGTAAATTCCTCGCTCCCGATACTGTAAGAAAATGGTAAGACAATTGATGCTTGATGTCCTTATCATAGTTCTGAATATCCAAACTCCGTGCCAATCTATCAACCCCCAACCGAGTCGCTCGAATGAAGCTATAATGCCCAAAATACGCCCGAATCCGTCATGTCTTTCATGTACAAGCAAATGGCTGTTTATATATATAGATGCAAAATGGGCCCTTGTAAATGGACGCAAGTGGTTCTTGTCATCCCTGAAGTGCGAGGTAGGTAGTCATGATCTACCACGAGAACGTCATGAGAGCAGGGTTAAGAGCGATAGGGAGAAGCAGGTGGCTCACGGCCACAGTCGCCATGGGTAAAATGGCGACGAAATCGGTGATGCGCCAGTCCAGAGGCACGAAAGGTGCAACAGCCAGGACAACAATGGCGACAATGAAGATGAGCGAAAATGTGATGGAATATTTAAACTGTGCCAGACATCCGGGTTAGCATCTGTCCTTCGTTGTTCCTGATATAAGATTCTTGATATCACGTGGGTTGGACTTACACTCTTGAGAACCTTGGGTACTTCGATAAAGAAGTTCGAGAACTCAGCCTCCTTAGACGTAGCTCCCCACGTCATATCGATCTCAAACATGTGGGCAAGGATAGCCTGACTGACGTGCAGAGAGAGACCGCCCAAGAAGATGGCGAGAAGGAACGTCCACTTGAAGTTCTCGTATATTGAGTACATCAAGCCTCGCTCACCCACCCGGTACCGCATGATGGCGAGAGCGACATTTCCGAGGCCATTGAAAACAATGATGATGGAGAACCAAACCTTCCAGGAATCGAGGTAGTACTTGTCCAAGTATCCGTTAAACCAGCCGAAGACGAAGTAGTTGACCGAGGTCAGAATCCAGGCGGCGCCGATCGCATAGTAGGTTCCGATGTAGGAAATGACAGTGATCTTGGAGGTGAAGCGAATGTTGGAAAACAAGAAGCGGCGGAACAAAGGCGTGAAGGGCCCCTTCCATAGCCACACGCGAATGGGATGGAACAGCAGTTCGTTGCAGCCGTACGCATACTTCTCCCATCGCGCCAACTCGTCGTATACGGTCAGGGAGACACCTTCTTTGAAGCCGTCACCAGCCCATGCCGCCAGGCGAATGATGTAGCCGTTACACTGGAGACGCAGAGACATGTCGAAGTCTTCTGACACGTGAGACTCGGACCAGAACTTCTCATAACCATCCTCGTCTTCGTACGAGACTTGCTGAATGGCACTCCACCGAAGCATCGCGTTGTGACCGACAAAGGGGGCCACGTCACCATTGGAGACAGTATATCGAATGGCGGTGTATATTAGGTTTGTGAAGAAGGTGATGCCGTTCTCGAAATACGTGTGTACGACCTGCATGACGCCAGACGAGAACTGCATAATGCCCACATCAGGAGACTGCTCCATCTCCGAAACGGCGTCGAGGAGGCAGTCAGACGGTACTCGGGTATCGGAATCGACTGCGAACAAGTCAGCCCATCAGATCTTCTCTCCTTCAGAGGATAGAAGTGTCATGTACTTACTGATCAGAATGTAATCGCCAACGCGAATGTTACCGTCGGCCCAGGCCCTCCCGTCCTCCTCCAGCACTTCCTTGAGCGCCTTCTCATATGCCATAGCCTCATCGGATTGGCTCCACTCGGGTCCACGGTTGTGTTGGGCGAGCTTCTCCTCTACCTTGCATGAGATCATCAGGGCAAAGTTCATGTTCGAAGCCTTCTTGAACTTGCCACGGCGCAGAAAGCCATTCTCGCCATGCTTAGGGCGGGCGACCCAACCGATGGAGTGATCAGCGTAGAACTCGATGCGAGCACGTCGCTCCTCTTCGGGGATCAATTGGAGACCATCATCATTGATGAAGATATTGGCTGAGCCGCCTTGCAGTTCGTAAGTACTAATAGCTTGCTTGAGCGATCGCACCGTAGGAGCAATAACTGCACCGAGACCCTCCTTGTAGACGGGGCACTGCACGGTAACATGCGGCAGAATATTCGTCTGCAATCTCGGCGGTGGTCGAGCCGAGTAGAATTTAGAGTTGATAGTAAGCTGTCGAATAGGGCCGAAGATCTGCGATAAACAACCCACAATGACCTGGGCAAAGAACAAGGTGAAGAAGATCTGGACGGGAGCTAAAGCGATCAAGGCTAGCCGGGTATAGCTGCCGTCGACAGATACTTCGATGGCAAGCTGTCGCCAGGCCGCACCGAGAGAGACGGTAATGATAACTAGCACGATAGACACGAGGTAGGTATTCAGCATGTGCACGGGTCTCTTTTCCGGGAGGGGCTGGCCGCTCTCTTCGTCGATCTCGACCTCCCCGTACGTAATGTCCAGCTTCTTTTCTGTTTCTTCGTCATCTTCCTCACCCGTCTGCCAAACCAGCTCCATCAGTTCCGACTCGATCGCTTTCGCGCGTTGGACCAGGTGGAGCGCATCGTCGTCCCATACTACGAGAAGGGCCTCAGAAGCCACGAAGGCTGCGAACTGGTGTTTCCGTGCCCTTGGCAAGTCGTCGATAGTAGGCAGAATCTGAACGCGCAGGCCGTTCATCAACGGTACGTCGACTGCGTCGGGCGACCAGTTTAGGAAAGTCTTGATCACTCGCGAGTTCACCGTCATCGCACACTGGAAAATATTAGCCAGTGAGAGAGAAATCATGAACACTGCAACTTACAGGAACATTCATTGTAGCACAGGCCATGGCAAAAGCCGAGTTGGCTAGCCTAGGCGGGCAGGCCATGTAGCTTCCTCGAGACTTACGGAGTAGAACACCTTCGACTTCGCCAGAGCCATCGGCCACCCAGAGATGCGAGCATTGCTGCTGATACAGATAGTTGACCATGACTTCGTGCTTGATATCGTCTAGGAACATGGAGCTCGCACCCGAGCGCGTCGACATCCCGGTCAGGGAGTATCTCGACGCACTGAAGTTGGGTGTTGGTACCTGCAGTCCATATTCGCCCGGACCCGCGGCGCTCTCCGGAGGTTTCTCCGAGAATGGACCAGCAACGGGTGATTGTGCTCTGGCCGGCGCCTTCTGGGTGGGCTCAGGCTTTTTAGCCTTGAAATAACTAGACAACCCCATGATTACGACGGGACGGGTCAGATCAGAAGAGAGATGTGATCTAGAAGTGGAAAATCAAGCAGGCGACCCGCCGGGCGTCGAAGGCCCTGCTGTGACTCAAATCAGAGCCTCTCAGGCGCACCGAGGATATCACACCCAGAATTCCGCGCACTGCAGTGCAGGAGTTAGAAGAAGCTTAGATATCGAATGTACCCGGGTAGTACATAACCAGTTGGCAAGACAAGCCACTTACAAGTAACAGTCGAGGAGTGCGTGGAAAAGAACAATATGCCGCGGGGTTACTATTCAGAGCTGCCCCAACGCGATAGGGAGCGACCACCTCGATTAAGATTATCTTGCGTCTGAACCGTGCAAAACAAGTCTTGATAGTACCATAAAGAGAGTCCACCCTTGACAATTTAAAGTTTCCGGTTGAGCAAGGTCGAGGCCCATCCAGCAATAGTGGAAAGGAACGTAGGGTGAATGGGAATGGATTTATTGAGAACGATCTGAACCCACGTTGGCGGGCAGGGAGGGAGCTTAAGATAAAAAAAGCTTACATGAACCGAGCGTTCTTTGGACGGTCTGGACAAATGGAACGCCGTTTCAGCTGGGCTTCATAGGTAGGCCAGAAACGGCGGCTCTTAGTGCTTCCATGTTCTGGTAGTCACAAGAGCAGCAACAAGAGTGTGTAGGCATGGACTGGATGTATGGGCAGTCACGAAGTCCCAAGTAGAAAGCGACGAGGTGGCTGGCCACAAGCGAGCGGTAGACTATTTGCTACGCTGCAGCAACGAGTGGATCATAGGGGTCTAGGTGACGCCCAAGGTACAGCTGTAGGTTTGTATGTGCGTGTAATCTGTAAGCATATGTTGTACTGCTGTATAGAGGCAGAGATCTAACCAGGATACACAGGCAGCGTTCCTCTTGGCTTTTCACGTATTATGGCCGGTCTATCGCTTAAGCGACAGTCGGACACTGAGAATGTGGTGGAGGACGAGTGAGTCTTGTCCAGTCCACTCAAAGTACAGTACCTTGATCGCTGACAGGGACCGGGGAAAGAAACAGGGGTCAGATGCCAGGATACCAGACCAGGGTCAGGGATAAGGCTCACGGTACAGGCACAAACGCTAGCTAGCAATACACACTATGGGCCCCGTGCCGTACCGTCACCTCACTAACTACGAAGGGTAACTTTTATGTGGAAGAGGCCTATACCTAGCTCATGGGCAATTGTCAATTGAGCACGGTACAACGAACGTATGCCCTACCTATATCAAAACTATCGGGAGTGAGAAACATGGAGTCGACTTGGTCGATAACGCTAGGCAAGTAGGTAATTTTGTTAATGACGCCGTGAACTTCCAGTATCACTCCAGTGCCACTCAAAGTGTATAGGGGCGCTCTGCTTCGACGTAGCAACAGCCAAATGAAGGCCTTTGACCGGAAAGTGATTGTGCCCTACACTGTGTTGCATTGCGGTCAAAATTGTTCCCTGATAGCCGGCGAGCGAGCAAGCGGTCCATCGCCTTAAACTATGGAAGGTAGCAGGAGTTTCATACTACGGTGTGCCGTACAGCATAAGTGCCAGTAGTCGACTGAAGAAATGATCCTCCTCTTGCCGTATCTACGTAGCTTTTTCTCATTAAATTTTTTTTTTTTTTCCTCTTTTTCTCTTTTCTCCGATTGCTCCCAACGAGTAAAAAGCACCAGAGTACCGAGTGGTCGGAATAGTGCGATCAAGGTCCAGGGTCTGAGACTTTTGACAGCTCACGATTTGTGACGATCTTTCTCGTGTTCTTTGCCCCCACGGACTTATACCCATTTTCGTATGGATTTACAAGTGTGTGAGCGCCGGGGACACGTATCGGGTGAGAATGGACCATCGGTGTGGGGGTTCGCAGAATCTTGGCCAGGTCCTCCCACGGGAATGCCTGTGCGGCTACCTACCACAGTACACAGGTGCAGACTAGGTGTTCACAATAATGAATGACGCTTGACGCTTTCTGTATGGCATGCCCGCGTTCTGAGCATGATATTGAATCGATAGATGGTTGAGTGGCAGATCACCTCGTGGCAGACGTGGGTTGTTCCATGGCTTTGCGCCCTGGCCTATAACGGCGCAAGATCTAATTTTATCTTGCCCTCTGGGTCTTTTTGATACCTTATGTACGGTTACGGTATGTGTGCATTAAGCTTTCCAACACACAGCAGTAGTGTCTAATAAGTACCTATGTAGGCGCGTCCACACATCGATAGATCATACAGGCGATCATGCGATCTGATTTCGCTTGCGTACGCGTGAAATCTTAATTTACTAATAGAGCTGTTAAGTGCAGCACCGTCATCCTGCAATCGGGGTAGATTTTACCTCAAGGGCGTGCGGTTGCTTCCCATCCAAAACCCGCGATGTTGACGCAATGAATCATCATCGATCTACTGTTCAACAGTACATACAGTACGTATAATAGAACGAGCAGAAGGACGAGGCCTCGTTATCGTCAGCTACATAAAGCATAGCATATCGTACCAAGAAGCATATTATTCAGGGACCGATAGGAGCGAATCGCTTCTCAGTGCACAGTCCAGTAGGTACAGTACATGTCGCTGCCGGTTCACTTACTAGGTAGGGACCGTCTGCGGTCTAGGCTGTCATTTAAGCGCCACATCGGAAAACTGTGATGCAACAGCTCAGGGCTGACTGCGCGCCTACACGCACAGGTCGATATCTCCCTCTCTATCACACATACTGTCTTCATACTGTACAGCACAGGTAGAACTGCAGCCCGAGCTGAGCATTCGAATTCAGGGTCTCGTCTACTTGTACCAACTATGGAGTTTAGGCAGTCAGGGGTCGGCCAGAAAACAATAATAATCCATGAATCAATATCGTCATTCTACGTACATATATTCGATATGCCATGGGTTAATGTCATGGTTCGCCAGACTAGCACTCCGCCCTCGCTAAACGTTAATTCTGGAAGGCCTTGGCTTTTCCTAGTCCCTGGACTGTATTTCCGTCTTTAGAAGGGTAGATAGCGCTTGAAGCCATTAACGGTAGGACCTGCGGCCACCACATGGCCAGCCTACATGGGTTGTCGTCTACGTTTAGACCGGGCAGAGGATAGAGATTTCTGCTTTGAGCTATGTCGCCCGTCTACGGAAGGCCCGGGGCGCCCAAGATTAGATAGATCGAGGCACGGGCGCGGACCAGACAGTTGGGCACGACTCCTAGAATTAGGTAACTTGGACTTTGTCATCATATCATCATATTTTCGTTCTAACCTACGAAGCCTATCTACACAGGGCAGAACAGGGGTGATGGAACTCTACTATGTAGCGAAGGAATGGGTTCAAGAGAACCGGCCCCGATCGATAACCATGCCAGAATGATAGGTAATCGATATGTAGAACCCAAAATACATAGGTGCCCTTGACTATAGCGTGTATACCTAGGTATTAGATCCGCGCCAGGGCCTCTGCCAGGGTATCAATTTAAGCAGTTCTGACGAGTTTCTTTCGAATGTATGATGGCGAAGGCGTAAGGTTATGGTCATAGTTAGGTGCTAGTTCTCCTCGTAGATTTTCCCTTTCCATTCAGTCAGCCGCCGGGGTCTTTGTGATATCGATCATGGAGTTGACGAGCGGAGCCATCCATATCTATCATCGATCGACTGTATAAGACATTCTTTCGCTACCGAAATATTCCTCATCAAGCCGCCGCCGCCAATACTCAGCGGCTAAGTAAGCCAAAATCGATACGTAGATAGCGCAATCATCTATGGCACGCCCTTCGCCATATCATGAATTTATTTCGCTTCCGGTTTTATGTTGCCAGTTTTGGCATCATCATGTTCAGTTGCTTATCTCAGCTGCCCCTTGCGGCACCTCTTTCTATCGTAGATAGTTCTCACTTAGGCGGAAACAATACGCATCTACGTAATCCCGCCTCTTTTCCTTCTGATCTCGCTTCGGATCTGTACCTGAATAAGCGTGCCGTACTGTTGCGCCTACCCACCTATACATAGCGCCTCCGCATTTAGCGCAGCCGATAGTTGGCTTCGCCAAAACGTTTTGATCCGTTTTTGATCACTTCAGCCTCAGGGGTTTGGGCTTAGAGGGCTTCTAGACCATTGTTTCTTGCGTTTTGATGTCATTCCATCTTTTCTGAGGGTTCATTCTTTCGAAGTGGAAATTGGATGGACAGCCATTCGTAGGTTCGTCAGACTTGCTACCACTACCTAGTAACACTACCTACCTAGGTAAGTAACGTAATAACATCTGATGTTACCACTGCCACTATGTGATACATTGCTGTCGCTGGGCACAAACATGGCCAAAAGGGATATCTCAAAATAGACAGAGTCATCTGTGCAATTAATATACGCAGTAATCAAACATTATTCTGTAACACCCAAATTTAATAGCCAACCTGAGACTCCTGACAGACCGTCTATACCGTCGCTGAATCCTATTACTCCCACAGCCAACAAGAACGGAGGGGGAAACCGTAAGCAGTACATAGTATAAAAAAATGTGTTCGTAAGTAGCCATGAACCCCTGCAAGTGGAACCAACCAACCAACCAACCAACCAACAAACCAACCAGGTTAGGTTAGTTATGTCCCTTACAGCTCCTCGTTGCCGTCGCACTGCTGCCACATCGCAACCTTGCTGACCTCCATAGCCGGGCTCTTCCAGGTAGGCAACCAGTTATTGCGCGCATTCCAGAAATCCTTTTTGGCGTTGACGCTGGAGTCGAGCCAAGGCTTGCCGCTCTGGGCATCCTCGAACCACCCGTTGGTGCCGCCCACGGCCACGTTCAAGATGAGGTAGAACTTCTGGTCAAACGGCGTGCTATCCCGGCCGTACTTAGACCAAGGGTCCACTAGGCGCGTGCCGTTGCTGTTGGCTGCGGGGAAGTTGCCGCGCTTCCAGAGCGGCTCGTCGAAGTTGGTATACAGCACTTGCAGCAGTCGCGAGTTGACGTAGGTGAACAGGTACTTCTGCGACCACTCGATGCCGAACGTGTTGAACCCAGCCGAGTAAGTGGTGTGTAGGGACTCGCGCTTCACATTGGTGCGCCACCAAGCATCCTGAAAAAAGACAAAGATTAGTATGTTTGCGGCAAAAACTCGGTAGGTTCCAAGAAGAAGAGAGTGAGAAAACAAACTCACGTTGGCAACGTCTGGTCCCCAGTGGAGAGCCGACGAGATGATATTGTTGCCACCTTGGGCGTAGGAGCGGTTGTTTCCGCGGCTCTCCATGATGTCGATCTCTCCGCTGCTCGGCCAAGGCCCGTAGGTGTCCTCGACAGGCAACATCCAGATGGCTGGCCAAAGCCAGTCGCCTTGTGGCAGCTTGGCCGTTACTTCGACGCGGCCGTACTTGATCGTGGCGCCCTTCTTGCTGTTGATACGGCCCGATCGTGTGGGCGGCACAATGGTGGCGTTACCCGCAGTCGTGTTGGTTACGGCGACACAGTCCAGGTAACGCTTCGAGGTACACGATCCATCCTTCAGCAGGTTGATGGTGCTGTCGGTGTTGATCAGATTCTCGTCCTGCAGTGTAGGCTTAATGAATAGGTGGCCGTTTTCAACGTAGACATTCTCGTCCGTGTTAGTAGTCTGTTCAAACTCGCCGTTTCTATAAAAGAAGCCGTGTTAGTCCGTATTTCCTAGCCGGATGTCGCATTGGTTCGAAAACGTACCCGAAACCGCCAACTTGAACTTCTTTGGTCCACACGTCGGTATTGAAGCTATCAAACTTGTCCTCTAGGACAAGGCAATACTTGTGTTGGACGACGCTCCGGATGCCGTCCCAGACAAGAAACCCCGAAATCCCCAGTCCTACAAGAATGCCAATAATAGGCAGAATGGTTACCCATTTCTCTTTGGGGTCCGCCTTTGCGAGCCACGGCTTCTCGACCTCGTCCTTCTTCACCCGCCGTGAGTGGAAATAGCGCTGTCCCCGCGGCACAATTGCACTTGAACTGCCAAAGCTTGACGGCGGGCGGGAGATGGAGGGAGATGCGAAAGGGTTTGGGGCCCCGGCGTGTTGTGATCCTTGCGTTTCTATGCGCTCGTCACCAAATGGATTTCTGTCTGTATTGGGTGTCCCGGACCGTACCGGCGTTCCGTTGGCCGTCGAAACGAAGGAAAAGCTTCCCGCCGGCTGGCGGGTGCCGGACATTTCTTGATCCATGACGCTGCTCTACCCTCTCTGGAATGAGAATAGCAAAGGCAGTAGCTTACAAGCAGAGTCAAAAAGAGATATCGCCTTGGCCAGAGAGGAGCTACGGCTGTGCGCTTGCTGTAGTACTTAATGCTTGAGCGACTCGAGTATATAAGGTAGTCAAGTTAATAGATCTCAGTATAACGAGGTGGGTAATATAAAGTGCGTCCTGGGAGAAGGTATATCTTAAGTGATATTGTAGCAGGCGAGGCAACGAGGTAAAAAGTACGGTAGGTATGTAATTTTTCTCAAGTGGAATACCTAGCAAATGCAAGATGACCTCGCAAGTCTATAGTCTAGACTTTCAGGCAGAGTGTTCTAGCTTCATAGCAATGGTTGAGCTACAGGGATATCGATGGCCGATAAATGGTTTCTCCCAAGAGCTGGAACCCCTGGATCGCTTAGGACCAGGGTAGGATGGAGGGGCCGCGGCACGGCTTCAAGCATCTACTCAATAGTTTATTTAGAGTTTCTAGCCGAAGAGGGTAATACCCAATATTTGCCTGGGGAAACGCTCCGTGCGAACGTTGCAGACGCGTAATTCGTCGACTTCCTGACGGCGTGTCGGAATACCTACCTACTGCACTGTCGCATTTACATAAGTTTGGCATTTTTATGAATATATAGGTAGTATACCTACATAGCATGCTTCAGTTCGTTGTTTATTAGACACTCCATGTAGATCCTATCCCAACGTTGCTTGCTACATCAGCCTAGCATATCTAGTTTCTTCACCTGCATACCGCGGTTACAGTACTGCGCTGTTATACCTGCCTACTAGGTGAAAGCTAGCCAGGTATGCTAACCTTGGGTGGTTGGTCAACGCCAGCACACTCGACGGTTTAATCGAGCTTACTGCTGTACGCCAAAGAGAACCGTCAGATATGATGTACTGTGCGGAGGATGAGGAGAAGGGGGTTTTCGTCGTTATCGCTCGCTATACCTGTACATATATAGTACTACTTCCCTGTTACTAACAGCTGAGTTACCTACATTCAGGATGCAATAATTACATAGATAGTGTGCTGCAATTGAGATATTCTTAGAAGCGAGACGCAATATCTGCATACCTTTAGGCCCACTATTGCACATCTGTCTGTCCAAATATGTTAGGTACTGCTGGGGTTACCTGTCAATGAAGCGGGGGGAAAAAAACACAAAAAAACCCGGGACATAAAAGGCGAGTGTGCTTTGTGCCGCTAACCCGCTAGCAGCGCTTATTCCAAAGGTGGCCGGGTGATGTGCCGGATCGGCTCGCAGCACAAAGCTCGTATCGTAGTGCGAGCTAGTCTAGAGCGCTCGTCTGTGGGCTTGGCAAAATGCCACACGCTTAGTTTACTCGGAGCACAGCAGTACAGATGTACATACCCACCTATTGTGCATCTGTAGGGGGCAGAAGGAGAGGGAGCCTCCGTTCTCAAGGGCCCATCCAGCCCACCTGCACTAAGTCGATAGGGGGGGAAGCTGAGCTCGGAGCTAGACCTAGGCTACAAGCTACTAGAAATGAGGCACAAACGAGGCACAACATGGTGGCATTCTAGCCCGTAGGTGTTGGCGAGGATAGGTCAACGGTCGAATTCAATATCCTAACGGCCAAGCCGATCAACTCGATCATGTCGGTTTGTTCCCTTACTGGAAGTTTAAGGCTACAGTTACCTGCATCCCATACCGGGTGAAGCGGTGCCTAAGGATGACTAATGCCGTGCGTATTGATGCTGTGTATCGATAAAGTCTTGTGTGCATTTCGTCCTTCTCGAAACGCCTTTGACTGCCCGTCATCTTAGCAGCCCTTCGTCCGCCTCGAATTTCGTTTAAGTATGTTATCGCCCCCCTGGCTATGCTGTATTGTACAGCTGTGCTGATAACGAACGGTAGGTAGGTACTCAGGTGCAACCTGGTGTGCCTTTGGACCACTACGACCTGCCGGTGGCTGATATTTTTCAGCTAGGCGCGAACTCCATCCGAGCTTTGGTCGTCCTACCCAACGCCAGGAAGAAGTGGACGTAAGACGAGAATCGATTTCATTTCTTTATTTCCACATGAGATGCTGTACACTGTAGGAACTTCTACCTATCTTGTCATATTCTTTGGATTATCTCAGATATGACGAGATAAGGCACGGGCGCTGCAATTATGATAGGAGACGGGTGAAAAATGTGAAGAGACGAGAAATGTGGTTTTCATGAGCTGGAGGTGGTGGCACAGCAGATAAGGTAGGTAATCCTGTCCGGGGCACCTTTCGGTACCTTAGTACATAGATTTACCTGGGTACTAAGTATGTATAGTGTCCACCGTTTTCAGGTGCCGTTACCGTTGTATACGTTGGGCACAGTAGGTACCTCCCAAACTACATACCTTAGGTACGTACTCAAAATAGTAGGTATCTACTAGACTACCACATTCCTAGTCTGCCCATAGTGTTTAAATGTTGATAGGTATGACCACCAGTACCTATGTGTACCTTAGTGGCACTGCTGCCCATCCCTGTGATTGCATGCATCACAGAGACCACATAAGGTAACGTCAGAGGGGAGTCTGTGCAGGTACCAGTACATACAATTCTTAATACGAGGCGATTGTATTTCACCGGCTCACTTTGCATCACTGGACAGCATATCAACCTCCACAGTCAGCCCGAGTGTGGTGCATCTTCGCTCACCGTCTGCTTGCTCACATCATACTGCTTCTTGATATCATGTATTTAGATAGATACTTACAGGGCCGACTCTACTCATATTTTACTACTCTGTCTCTGCCTACCTACTTATCTACCTGCCTGTCTGCCTGCCAGCGACGTCCGGATGATCCGTTGACGCACCCAATACACCATGTTTCTGCATTTCTCATCTCTTGGTCGGACGTGACAGGTGTGATTGTGCGCTTCGTTTAAACGCGACACTACCAACTTACAGACCTGTTATAGAGCACGCCGCAATTTCGAGTTCTGCCATCATTGGGAAAGTGCGAGCGTTAGAGGCTTGACTGGCACAAGACCGTCGCAAGATTAGTGCTAGCTTCAATGGTGAGACAGCCTAGCACTTTCTCGGCATTCTACCCGGCTCCCACCACCAATGGCTGGTGCCTTTGCCGTAGGAGCTCTAAGCACTTAGTTTTGACTATGTCATCAATGTTTCGCAAGGGGCGTCGCGTGAGATTCACGTGATTTCGACATCAACCTCAGCCATATACTTTTCTCTAGGTGCGACAAATATCGTTGTATCCTTCTATCTACGTAGATACCTGATTTACTATCATAGGTTCGTTCATGGCAAGCCGGAAGTGCTAGAAGATGCAGGCTCAGAAACCAGTATATCCAGTAGCCAGTTAGTCGCCTAAGCCGCCAGTAAAGATCTCAATAGCTTCTCATCAACATCTGCCACGAGAGTATCCAGCAACGAGTCTATCTTTCCGTCAGCAAATCGCCGGTCGGAAACCCCAGTCTTTACGTAATTTAAGCTTCGTAGTTCCTTCGGCTGAAGTTAACGTAAACCTAACGGCGTGAATAAGGTTACCAAGCATGGCAACATAGGCGTGACGTAGCATTATAGGAACTTGAGTCCCCTGAGCCGTGGGAATTGCCTCCAGGTGAACCATTCGAGTGAGTCTAACGAATCTGTACTTGTTTCAGTCATACAGCGTGGCCTAAAAAGTTATGTGTCTTCTCGAGGCGAGAATGCACAGAAATATCTATTATATCTCGTTATATGGAGAGCGGGAACCGAGTCTTTCATCCTTCTCCTGGTCAATGGCAAATTGTCACCCTGGAGGAGTAGTTTCAGTATCATCAAACTCGCTAAGTCCTACCATAGGGAGCCTTGCGACGCTGGGTGCGCGTATTGTGGACCCTGCATCATCACTGTTGCTGCGGCATATTTCCAATGAAACATTTGTATAATGTAACGGAAGACACTTTGAGTACATAAGCAGCAGTATCACGGTCCCGCTCCGATCCGGATCCGGCCCCGGCCGAGCATGGACCCTCTGCACTAACTACAACTATCCGTACCTTACAGTTCCCAGACACAGGAAATCTCTACTTCGCAGAGAGAGATTTCCTTCCTTATGCTGGAATACTAAGTCTTCGGCGGAACCTCGGGCAGCGTCAGACACGACAGGGAGGTAGCGTTTTCTGATTCATTACTATAGCAGATATCGGAGGCTAGACTAAGCCAGTAGACGAGAATAAGACTTACTCTTCTTATACGTGACGCATAATACGTATTTAAATAGAACCAGACTATGTATGTGTTGTTAACATGAGGGCATGGGTGCCTACAACCAGACCAACTATAGGTCACATCTCAGAAGAGGCTTAGTTTGTGTGGCACTTGACAAAGCTCGTAATTATTTTATTCTTTTCCCCTGAACCTCAGAAAGCTTCACAGCTTTGTCTTATCCAGTTTAAGTTATGCCTATTAAAATTATTAAACTTACGAAAACAATAATTCTTTTGTAACTCAGCAGTGAGCTTGAGTAGCAAGCTTTCAATAGGCACGCATGATGCTTGGTTTTAACTGGCCGACAGAGGCCGAACTCTTCATCAAATGTCATTATTCAACATCCTTACACCCATCGATCTCCAGCCCCATTACTTGTAAGATCGGGTTCGAGCTAGGCTATTGAATAGATGTTGAAGAAGCTCCTCTAGCCTTTTTTTGACGCACAACTAAATAAGAGCCGCTAATACCATCAGACTTTTCAGAACAAAGAATTTGACATAGAGAATCACGATAGGGGTGTAGAGCAGTCATTACGAGACTCCATATTAGGGTTATTCGTGCTTAACACGACACGACAGCATAATTATTGCACCGTTTATCACAGATCAGAACTACAACTGCTGGACCACAACACTACCCAAGTAGAACGTAGTCAAGTCGAGCGACTTGACTTTGTATGTACTTATATACGTGGGACTGTGACACCGTTGTCAGCTTCTCTTTGTTGGAAAATCAAGTATAGCCGTAGTAAACTGTTGTATTGAGGATAAAAAGTCAAAGAACAACCCCGTTAAGTGTACGATAGTAGCCTTACATATATACAAATAATACTAGAGTTGGAGTGGCACACATAACATCCCTTGTCCAACACTCTCGATAATAGAATTGACAAGTCAAGCCATATTAATATAATCTAGTGTTGCAGCGGCTTACAATCTCCAGTAAAGGTAACAGGAGCCATCAGACCCAAAGTCGAGATAACTTAAAGAATTAATATAGTTTAACCTTGTTAATGATATAAAGTAGCATTATTGACTTCAAGTTCAGTGGTGAACGTGGCATCTTGACTATCTTAATTTCCCTATCTCGATGGAAGGGGCTTATGTTACGAGCTATTTAACCTAGTAGATCAGGATACTCTTTGAACAGTAGTCGGTACATAACTGTTGGGAAAAGGGGGTGTTACATGGGGAACTCTCTGATTTCTTTCTGTACCTATATATTAATTATAGGCTTCCTACCTACCTCTATGGTAACCTACAGGCCCGTTCCTAGGCCTGTATCGTTGAAAATAAAATTGAAAGTCACGCCATGATATAATTGTCTCCTCGGTGGCTTAGTAGGGTAGACTGAAGCATGTTCTATGTAACGTGGGAAAATTCTACACCTTCCTTGTTAGGCTCAACCACAACCTTCGTGCGCAGGTGTAACGTTTTTCTATACAACCAATAATACCCGCCAGTCCCAGGCTTTTGAAACTGCATATCTTCTAAAAGAGAACCGGTAAAGTTACCCAAAGGCATGTTTTGGTTCATATTCTTTTGATGGGAGGTTTATGGCCTGCTGCAAGAGAGCTCGAATGTAACCGGCTTCAGATAGGCCTTGCTTAGAACCTATACTTGCCTTGCCTAGGCAGCTAAGGTAGCCAATGCACCCACACTTTTGTCGAAAGGAGGCTGGTCTGTTGCTTTGGGTGTGTTGATTTCAATATCTGTGGGCTGGAAAAGGACATTCCGGTGTAATGTCTGGTATGCGGTAAAATATCGTAGAAAAGTCTCCGTTGATCATCGGCGTGAGTAGTCAGGCAGGCAGCAGAGAAACTAGAAAAGGAGGGCCGTAACTAAGGTCATAATTATCCCAGTGTGACAGATGGGGTGGCTGGACTACGTACCGGGGCGCGCTCTGTCTGAGTTTTGCCTCTACTGTGTTACGTTCTGTCGTTAGGGGGTGGCAGTTTTGAAGCCCGAGCCCTTCCTAAATATCTAATCAACGGACTCAGAGCACGTCAATAATAGCTATGGACCGTTTCTGAGCCCGCTGTTGCAGCGACAAGGCGTCCACACGATCGAGCTACGGTTGCCCTCCGGTTTGACCAGTACCCACGGAAGGCGAGGAATGTAGGTACTTTGCGGTGTGGAGCTATCACATGCGTCCAGAAGAGGGTGGATTCTATCAGACCTCAAAATAGCTGGCACGGCGTATTCGGTCGTGGAATGAAGCTGTATTGGTTCAGGTAAGACCACGAAGCAGTCATGCAATCCGGGGTTGCCATCGTATTGAAACGCGAAAGTTGCAAGGAATCGACGCACCGGGCAGAAAGAAGAAACCAAGTGACAGGGCCTCGATCCTGTGTATTCCTTACTTGCAGCGTCTCTTTGAGGACTGGACTTGAACTGGACGGCCCGCATCCGCCTCTGAAACCGGAACACCTGGGAATGCAAGGTGCTTGCACAAGTAGGTATGGGGTAGGTAAGCAGTTACTTATATTAATACCTCTCATGCATGGTAGAATAGGGCAACTCTGTGTGGTACCCACCTGGCTATATCGGTTCTCCCGTCGGCTCAGGAAGATCGGTGGATAGGCAGTTTGATTCTTCTTTATACTTTCTTTGTGGTCTATGTTACCGTTCTGGGCTACCATGTGAGCAAGGCAACAGGATGCCTGCTCTTACTACATGTGCAGCCTTATTACTACTCCTGACACGATAGGAGGCAGTATTGTCTATTCATAGTCTTGGCCTAGGTTCGAACGACCTACATACTTAGGTAAGGCTATTCTGACGACGCGATAATGACTCTATTATGTAGTCGGCAAGAACATTCTCGCCCTGGCACTATCCCCCCAACGGTAGACCGGGTACCTGCTTCCTGGTAGGTGGGCCGGCAGGCACCAGACCGAAATATAGGTACACAAGGTGGGGGCTGGTGAAGATGAAGTCGACCCCCAAACCCGTGCGTCAGTAATAGTAACGGGGTCGGCCTATGTCGGTCGCGATGCACGCATTCTTTCTGAGGTTGCGAGTCTGGATATAGAATAGCGGACCTAGACCTTGTGGATTCTGATTTCTGATGGGCGCAGGAATCGCATCCACCCTCTCTATCCACCCCTTTATCTCCCTTCTTCTTCACTCCCTTTTTCTCCTCTCCGGTCCCCCGTAAATAGAATTCCTAATCTTCGTCATCAACGAGCTATCTAGATGGCTCAAGACTCCACCGCTGATGCTTAAAGCCCCGTAATTGAACTAAATTAGGAGTTAGGGGCTACATGACGGGGCGTTGGCTGAGGTGAAGAAGACCTGTGGCTTTTCGGATGTTTAGGGGGCTGATGTTTATAGGACAAAGAGTGGAGGAGGAGAGAGATGAAGAAGGAGAAGAAGGGCGACGGACGGGTCCTTCACGGGGACGCAGATATACGAGATACATGATCACATCAGCCCACGGACTGTTCCTGTTATTGCAATTGGTGCCCACTCGCGGGAGCATTAGAAAATCAGTCAGTAGGATTGCTGATCAATTGAACGAATGATGATGGATCTTCTAGCTTATGCAATCTCGTCTGCCCTAATCATATGATAGAACGCCGCAGTCGATACCCAGCGGCTTCTAATGTCTAATGGGAAAGGGAGAAACAGGGGAAGGAAGGCAGGGAGGAACAGGAAGACAAGAATGGGAACGAAGGTGACAAAGGAGAGAAAGAAATAATACATGAGAGAAGTTGCCGTAAAGAATGCCTCCAAGCGCAAAACCAGATGCAGATGCCCTTCTAATTGACCAACATCAGACCCAAAACCCAGGTCAAGATCTAACAGACCTTGCCTGCCGTTCCGCGAGGAAATGAGTATATAAAAAAAGGAATCTATTTTTGAGGCGTGTGCCTAATCGATCTGTGAGAGGTCGGTTGTCATCCACCGATGCAGATTTTGTCTAAAGTTGGACGAATGAACAAAGAGATAATAAAAAGGAGGCCATTGGCAACGGATCAATAAGATGCGCCGAAGAATGCGACTTGGTTAGAGGAAGGTACCTTGCATGGATGGCGGCATGGATGGATGCACGGAATGAAACAAAGCGTGTCATCAGCGAACAAGAGGACAGATACCGAGGATCCAGGTCAGGTCCTAGGACAAACTCCAGGCCAATGCGATGGTAAGGTAGCCCCACCAATCGGAGGAGCACAGCCGGTGTGTCAGCTCGTCTTTCGAACTCGAACTCAGACAAGAGTCAGCCCTACGGCTGAGGACGGGGACAGGGTAATTTGCCCGTGAGAATGTGTCCTTTTGTCTGTCTGTTACTGGCCCAATCGGATCCCAGAAAGTTCGCGAAGAAAAAAAATAAAGAGCTCATGAATAGATAGTTGCGTAGTAACCTGATAATAGCGGGGAAGAGAGACAATAGGGGAACAGGGGAACAGGCGAATAGGCGAATGAGTGACAGGAGCCACGGACCGGGCGGTCGGGGGTCGGAGTTGGGGTTGGGGCTCGTTGTTTCGGGGTGTTAGGCTGAGTAGGAGGATTTTCATCCAATCCTATTCCATACCATGGGGAGAATAACGAGAGAAAATAAGAAAGCCAAAACAAAACACCACGAATGAGAAAACAGGAATAAAATAAAACAACGGTGAAGACGACGCTACGCAGATGTAGGATCCCCTTCCTGGAGTACCTGGTCTGCTACCACGTCACCGACGCAAGGTCCTTCTCACGGCTTAGGTTGACCTGCAGAGATGGGCTTGGCAGGTACTCCTTGGGACATTCTGCGGCTTTCGGTACCGCCATGTCGATCGCGCTTACGGTGTCCTTTTCGATAGCAACGTCGATGCTGATCTGCCGCTTGCTTGCTTTGGGCATACCTGCCAGTTCCAGGCCCGATATGCACAGGCATGCCTCGAATAGGTCGTCAGCGCACGTGGCTAAGCGAAGACACTCCACGAAGAGCGCCACGAGGTTCGGATCATGGAGCGAATCCCAGTTGCTGATGGCCCTGCGAGGACTCGGGGGCGGTGTCGGCACGTTCGGTGATGGATTCACCGGGCCGGGTCGTCGTGGGCCAGGACTTGGAGGTGGTTCGGGATAGGGGCACCCCAGTGGACCAGCTCCACAAGCAAGGAGAGACGGTTGCTGGTCGACACTCGATCCATAGTTGTGAGGGCTAGGAGGAGGAGTGGGAACTGGCGGTCGAGGCGGCCCGAGAGGACCTGGCCGATCTGGTGGAGGTGTAGGTGGTGGGTTAGGATGAGTCCATGGTTTTCTCGAGTCTTGCTTGGAAGCGAGCGAGTGACGCTGCTTGTTGAAAGCCCACCCGTTGGCATCGATGGGAAAGCCGGCCCAATGCTGAGCTGCCGTTTGGAGACAGATGTTGGGTGAGATAGCAAGCATCTTGGCGTCGAGCCTGTTATATTATAGTCGAAGTCTTGTAATTGCGTGGGCGAAAGGGTGAATAGCAACGTCTTGCTGAGCAGCAAATCTAGCGAAGTTAGTTGGTGGTGGTCGGCGGTGGTCGGTGGTGATGATGATGAGCAAGCAGCATGAGGAAGTTCTCGATAGGCGCCTGAAGTGCTGTTATATACTTCTCCGACTGGCTTCTCACGTCACGAAGACAACTTATGAAGCTTGCCGGGTCATGGCGGATTCGTCGACAACCTTCGAAAGAAGGTGACAGTCGTTCAAGGCCCACTCCTTCATGCCGTCATTCAACGACTACCCACGTGGGTAGAGGGGTCTATTCTCATCGTGGTGACTGGTGACTTGTGCCTGCACATACAAGAAACGGTAATACCGGTGATCCATCGAGGACAGCTGAATCCTGCGCCTCAGTACTCCGCAAAAAGGAAAGGAAGAAAGGCTGCGGTCAGGCATTGCAAGGTGTCGAACCACTTGGGATAATAGAGTCTGCGAAATTCTCTAGGGGCTGGTATAGCCATACGAGAGTAATACCCCGTACATGCTCGGTCTGAGGAAATGCCCCAGCGAGTGATGAAATTTCCAAGGATAGAAAGATACCAGCAGCACCACAGTAATCCTAGCGTCGTAGCGAAGCGCGAATACAGAGCTTACGTATAGAGCAGATGAGGACGAGTTTTATGAGTACACGTTACAGGAAGAAGCACCAGAACCCGGCCACCAGCCGAGATCCGTCACCGGCTTGTACCTATTGCGGGCTTCGATATATAAGAGAAAAACGTAAAGGCACATGACGATCTAGAGTCAACGCGGGCACAGAGCAGACGAACCCACCGTACAACGAATATACTATTTTGAAACGGTTTGTGTTCATCCAGGTGAGAGCCGCGTAGTTCGGCACTAAAATCTGCTTAGTCTCATATGATAACACAAGTGTGAAGAGACTGGCCCAACAACTCCGCTATCGTCAAGATAGAAGACTACCATGGTCCATGACTCGAGAGAAGCCTCGTAAATGAGTCGCCACGCCGACTGGCGCGCCATACGATGAAACCTTCACAGCCGCGATAAGCGCGCGTGGGGGAAACTCTGTTACACCATTCCTATGACAAGCAGAAACAGCCTGGCCCCCAGCGGCAGTGTGTACGTGGTGGGACAATTACAGCAGAAGGCGGATTGGGCGCAATAGGCGATCGGCAACCGCTTAGGGCAGGTCATCGAGCTCAAGCTAGCCATGCATCACCCAGGACCTGGAGCTTCTGCTGCTCCGAAGAACGCCAACCGTCCTCGATAGGCACTTGGTTGGGTTTAGAAGCGACCACTACAGCGAACAGACGAACCCACTGGTCGGTTCGGTTAGACAACCTGCGGTTTATTTTGCCATTAATACACGAGTTTCTTAGGCGACGGGTCACAATATCGTGGTATTCTAGGGCGATGACTCACGCGTGCATCATCCCCCTTTGGATAACAACTTCACCGAGGCGGCAGAGGGTTTCTTTAGGTTCACCATAGCCGGTCTCTTGGGTCCAGGCTTGCTCCGGTGTCAAGAGACTTAGAGTCCCCTGAAGCACGATCAGATAATCGGAAGAAGTCGTACGGTGCTGTGCGATGAGTTAGCCACTCCGCTGAGTCGGGTTTGACGGTGAGGGAGCAGCATATTACCATGACTCCTTCGGAGTTAGGTGCAATGTCCAAGTAGTACATGTTGAGCCCATTGGGCATGACGATGCCCATTCCCGGAACGTCATCTAGTGGGATGCTGCCTCTTTGATGCATGTCAGCGTCTCAAGATATGTATGGCTTGTATGTGAGGCTGAAGCTGAGTACTTACGCTCCATCATTGCTTGTTGGAACGTTCTTGCTTGTGGCAACTCGCGAGCGGACGAGTGAACCTCCCAATATGGGCTCCGGCTCCAAGGGCTCGTTGATAACTTCCACGGCTGGCTCTGCCTTGGCACCGTGGTGAGAGGAAATAGATATAGGGAGATTAGAGGCAGTGATGCGCCTAGGGGCAGGTAGGAGGGGTCCAGTCGAAGCCATCGTTTTGGTGGAAAGTTCGGGTTGAAGCTTCAAGGTCGGAACGAGAGAGAATACAGACGAGCGGGCGATGTGCCGTTTTCAAGTCTGCGCACAGCAAAACGAACTCGGCGTCGCTTTCGAGCTTTATATCCTGCGCCAGTACGAAGGAATGCCATGATTATCACGGCTTCATGGGCAGGTTAGCTAAGCTCGATGACAAATGAGAGGTTGAATTAATCTGTCAAGACACGATTTGCAATCAGGAGACTTGTCTAATACGAATCTATCGTGGTATTCCTTCGCATCGCCGAACCAACAAGTAACTGCTGATGTGTAATAACGTATCTCACGTAGACGGCGGGTAATAATTGCCCCGTCGTTTGAAAATAGGTTATATGCAGGTAGATCCTAGATCTACCTAACCTAACCTAACCTAACCTAGAGAATGTGTGTGAAGACTGGCCTATGTAGGCAATATACAGAGACTTCAAGCTTAGCGGGGATTTCTCTTAGCTACTGACGGGTAACGAGCTGCAGACTGGGCTACGAGCGTCGAAGTTTGATAAAGGTAAAACACAACAATGTCAGCACATATGTACATGACTTGCCGTAATAGAAGAGGCGAACACGGGTTATTATTAAACACCAATACGAGCAGGTTCACCTTTACATCCATCTGATCCTTTCTCGTAGGGCACGTTACTTCTCTCTTGCTCGAGGCGCTTGTAGTTTGTAATCGTGCGATGCCAAAGAGGCTACGTACAAACAGCAAAGACGGAAGCCTATGTTCTAACCTGCTCTCGTAGACCTCTGACATCCACGAGCCGTAGATTGATTGCATGGCCTATAGAAGCAAGGTGCCTATGTGCGCCCACGGGTAGAGTGCAGACCTTTCCTCGCTCTTTGTCATTTTGACCCCGTCATTGACACCGCAGCTCAATCACCGATAAGACCTTTCGTGACTACGAGAGCGGCTACGGCCACGGTCACTGTCATAGCTGGGACTGCGGCGTCTCTCACTGTAGCCACCGTGCTCGTTGTAGCTATCCCTTCTGCCACCTCGTCGTCTGGGAGGTGTTCGAGATCGAGATCCGTCCGACGGCGAACGACTGCGATTGCGACGCGAAGGTGGTGACCTAGAACGCGAGTAGGACCTGGGCCGATAGGTATCGAAACTATCACGACCCGGGCGCCCGTGACGCGGTGAGCGGCCGCCACCTCTGGGCCCTCCGAAGCCAAATCCTCGCCCACCGCCGCGCCCACCGCCGCCTCGGAAACTTGGCGCGGGGTTTCGCGGGTCGATATTGGCTCCTCTGCTAGCAGTTGGAGGTGATGGGTTGAATTTACGGCGCGGTAGGACGATAGAGACGTTGATGATAGCGCCGTCAAGGTTCGCTTCGTGCATATTGGCGATGGCTGCTTCGGCATCGGCCTCATTAACGTATAGGATATAGGCAGTTCCGCGGTTAGTGCCGACTATGATAGATCGCGTCAGTCAGTCGATGGAGAAACACGGAGTTAGGACGTTGTGCGTGGCTTACATTGACGACTCATGGGCAAGTCTAGATCGCGAATGGCGCCATATTGACCAAAGATTTCATATAAATGGTCTTCGTTAATTGTCTTGGTCAACTTTTCGACAACAATCTAAGGGGAGTTGTATCATATTAGCAGGCCGGTTCATTTCACAGTTGAGATCGCCCGATGGTAGTATACCTTGGTGCTTCCTCTTAAAGGGCTCCTGCTTTCGCTGCGTCCCCGGCTCAGGCTTCGACTGTCGGAGCGGTAGCTACCATTGTGGTCGGCATGGCCTGGCGGTGATCGGGAGTAACGACGGCGAGGGGATGGCGAAGCTGAGTAGCGCGACAGCGGTGTGGGCGAGCGTGAGGCGCGACGGTCGTCACGAGAGGGCGGCCTGTAATCCATGTCGCAGGATACGCTAGTTGTTATTTATTGTTGTTGTTTTTTCGCGACGTTGCTAAGAATCTGGAGAGTGTGACGCAATGCGACATGCGACACACCATCCAGGTACGCGGCTACACGGCCAATGACGGCTTTTTAGTTGCGCGTTCGACGGCTTCGACGGAGATAGTTGCGGTTATGTATCTGGCCTTTCCTTGTAGCGGAGTTAAAGGTAAAGAATACTACGTTGCGATGCGGCAAAATAGCACTTTGAGGCAATGAATCAAGAGCATAGCTGAAGACTACGATTTTGATAGATGCAGATAAATTCGAGACTAGAACTTTCACAAGGAACCTTGTGAGCTTCCTGTGTTAGGGAGAGCTAGGTATCCACCTCCAATACAACGAGCAGATATAGCATCCACTAACAGGTGCCTTCCCTTACTATTAAGTAGGCACCTTAGTGAGGTTGGCTAAGGTACCTAGGTACATCGCACCTGGGTGGCCCACATACGTTATGTAAAGCATGCATGTATGCTTGACTACTACAATGTATTTGGCCTTGCTAATAAGGGCTTATTCGGAGGAAGAGAGAAAAAGAATGCTATTATTTGAATAACCTACCTACGAAGAAAGATGTTCAAGTTACTTGTCCTGGCTTGTTACTAGTTAGGGACGTTAGTCTGAAATTACTTGTGTAACTGAGATTCGTGTCTGCTCGTGTTGAGTTCTTATATGGGCACAGGCATGAGTTACAGAGCCTTCACTGTATGGGACAATAGGATGTAAAATGCTTTATACCGACCTTATTAGAAGAAAAGGCCTATACATTCACGCGAAAGACGTGGGCGAGTTTTCATTGCAATAGGCCGTTGGCAAATTCTTGCGATCAGTTTGCTGATGACTCGCAGCAAGGATGTTGTGTAGATGGATGTAGGAACAAGCTCGTTCTTAAGACCAGAGTAATGAGATACCTAAAAGTAAGATTATTATATGCATGAACAGATGGGTTCACGTTGAATGGATCACGAGCATTATCGCTCAAACTGTTAGCCTGGGCAACGTACCGGATAGCGAGCGGTCAGCTTGCTTTCCTATCCGCCATATTGGCTTGTGAATTATAATTCAACATGATAAGAGAGGCAGCTGAAGGTAAGAGGAAGGGAACTAAATTAATCCTCGGTCAGCGCGCGAAGCAAGAGAACCATATGAGAGGAATCAAATCCATGTTGCAATTCCAGTCGGGCTTGACAACATTTCTCGTTAGCACGGATGAACCCTTTTGGATCTCATACACTTACCATCAAGCTATAACTAGGTATGTAAATCTCGTCACCTTCAAGTTGTCAGGGGGTGAAGCATACGTACGTGAATGCTCTCAGCTCAACTGTTTCATGAGCATACACTTCCACAAGTTTTCACTAAGCTCTAATTGAGCCTTGACCGCTTGGTTGCTGCGCTGTTGCACCGCGATGACGTTTTGCTCGTACTGGGAACGTTGAAGCCTGTACGAAATAGTCAGTGCAGTCCCAGTAGATTGCCGGAATTGGGTATCGATGGACAAGGTGCGAGTTGTGAGTGGTTGAATGCTACTAGGTAGCTGCTTGTAATAATAGCACAGCCTCCAAGCAGTGGAGTGCTTGACGAATAGTAAGTAGGTTAGGGGCTTGAAGTATGCCAAGCTCAGGTGACCGACCGTGTCTCTCGCTCGGAACACGAATACACTAGTTTACGGTTACCAATCATACTAAAGATTTAACGTGGTCATATAATTATGTATGTACTTGGAAGACGGAAGGTAAAGACAACCTTAAGGATACATACACATACCTATATTACCTAGACTGCTTTGTATATACCCTTAAGCTTGTAGAAGATTGAGGCCTCGATGTCCGTATAATGATGTAGGTTAGGTATACGCATGGTATATGGTAGGTAGATTGGGTGCTTGGGTGGACAAGTAACTTACTGGGCCATCCTATCCAATTAACGTTGTTAGGATTTGGTACTTCCTAGGATCTTCCGCCTTCATGGTAATATGTGTACTAAGATCTAATACCTACAGTATTACATAGGTGGGCAGCCAAGCATTTGCCCATTCAGCATAAGGCAGTCTTCGAAATCATGTTGCACAAACGGCCGAGCGGATTCATTTCCTTGGTAGAACTTATCGACAGGGACACCTGATCCACCGTCCTGAAACCGTAGGTTCTCAGTCCAGGTTCTCAGTCGAAACCCAGACCTAGGTATCACGGCCATTGAGTCCAGGTACTACTAACTGTATAGAAACGACTATGTATGTTGGGTAGGCATGCCGTACATGTACGCAGATACGCGCAGGATGCACAATTGTACAGATAATGCGTCACTCTGCTTGCAAACATCCGTCGTCATATCCACGCGCGCGCATCATGAGTTGAAAAGGGGCAACTCGACAAGTGCCTACAGCGATGATACCGCATCTCGCCCTTTGAAGCACTTAGTAGGTACGCTTCAAAGGTACGCTTCATACTCTTATGTGACGATGCCAGTTTGAAATACGGGCAAGACACAACAGCCCTTTGGGTTAATAGTGTCACTATTGGCAGTTCTTGGTCTAGTTGAGACAGAAGTTGCCTTGCGTCGATGTAGATCCCTGCTGTATCAGCTGTGACATTTTGTCGGAGCTACCTACTGCAGGTGGTATGTACCAGGCAAACCCCCTCTACGCAAGTTACATACGTAAGATATATAGCCCAGCTGTGAGTACGTAGTACATAATGCCAACTCGACACCTCGAGCTTGGTTTTTGAACCTTTGAACCGAGTTTTCATGTGCCACCTATATTCATCATCAATTGCTCAGATAGGATGTCTGTAGGCAATTAGCCGCTCGAGTTCCAGACACGTCCTTACAGGATATCCCACAACACATATTACCTATGTACTTGAGTTAGGAGACGCCTGTAAGTACACACTCACTTCCCTCACGCCGACTTGGTACCTCCTCACCCATGATGCAGGTACTTAAGTGAGTTGTAGCTTACCCGCCGTATTGTAGATCATATAGCATACCAGGAAACCAGCCACTTATCTAGGATACCGACCTGCATACATACATACATACATGTTGAATATCTCCCTTGAAAGTGTCACCAAAAATAACGAATATTTGGTCTATACTGTTCGTCCTGCCCATCTTGTCCTTTGTTTTTGTCATTCCCCCATACTACTACCTACCTTTTATTCATATCGTACCTGCCTGTCGTGTTCTTCATCCATTGCGTCAACTTAGGGCAAGAAGGAACGACAGAAAGAAGAAGGCAAAGGAAGAAAGCAGGCTACTACTACCCAACCATTTCCGCGCCATCTGCTGACCACCCGTACGACCACTAATTGTACCCGTTTCTTCTTACCTGTCTCTATTTCTCCTCCCGCCTACCGCCTCTCGCTTAAGGACCACGGCATTTTGAGTCTCTGATATCCATCCAGTCGGCAGATTACCACCCCTCTGTCCCTTGGCCCAAACTCATTTTTGCTCGTCTCTTTTAGCCGTGTTCGCCCTGCTTGCGACCGCGACATAGTAAGCGACTTTTGTAAACACTCCAAAAAGGAATCGGCTAGGCTAGGCAGCAAAATTGTTTGTCTCTCTGCTGGAAATTCAGTTATCTGTACGGTACACCCGTTTTAACCCTTCGTCTCTCCCGGGGTTTCTTCTTGCCCCGAACCCGCTAAATCCGCCAAACCGGCAAGACAAGCAGTTTCCACCAACGTGCTTCGTTTGGTGTAAACTGTCGAGCCGTTCAGCCATACATTGGGCTCATCCAAAAACGACTAGAATAGAATACTGTCCGCCATGCAGTTAACAACGGTGTTTTACGTGTTGACGTTCTCGTCCTATGTCATCTCTGCCCCAATGGCCGTCGCGCCGGCCAGGAGTGTCCACCTAGCCGACACGAAAACCTCCATTCTGAGACAAGAGCCGGGGTCTAGATGGCCAGCGAAGACTACAGCGCGAATGTCCATAAAAACACCTGAGAAGACGAAGAAGAAGGATTCCAAGAATCAACGATCTCGTCTTGGCAGTAGCCAGGTCCTGATATCGCTAGACGGCATTACACCACTCACCAAGGAACCTCGCCGTAAAACCTCGCCGTCCTCCTATCTGGGCTCGCTGGCCCATCGACTGACAAATAAGTCTCCATTTGCCGATTCGAGCATCGTCAGAGAAGAGACTAGGGCCAGTACCGAGGACTGGGAGCCTGAAGCGACTATTGTCGAGTGGGAGACTAAGGCGTCCAGGGAGTCGTACATTTGGATCCCCTGCTTTTCCCATGGCAAGGCTCTTCACTATCACCGCGTGCGAGTCTATGCAGACATGCTCGTCGTGAGTTTGGTGCTGACGTTGGTCGCCGTGTTGCTCATCATCGAGTTGTGGAAACCTGTGATTACGAGGTAAGGCTCTGCTGGAGTTGGGGAAAGGGGAAAAACCGATATGATGCCACTGCAACTTCCAACAAACTAACCTTCTCTTCAGACTACGATACTTCCGTTCGGGCCACGGCCCAATTTACCTAGATGCCAATGAAGATTCGACGAGGGGGGGCCTGGAGAGGCAACCACGTGTCTCTGTTACACCATTAGCGCCTGCGGCAGTGGCTGAGAACAAGCAGGAGACTGACAACGAAGAGTCAATCACAAAGATGTGTCCACCATGAAACAATACTTTGTATTTTCTTTTTTGGAGGGAAAGGAATGATTTTGGCCTATTTTCGCTTTTACATCTTGTTTTGCGCTGGCGTTTTGAGGGTTCTGAGCTGGCATGCTCTCCGAGTGATCATTCTTCCATGGGCACAGTCGGAGGAAACAGGGAGAGCGATTTGGCGGGTAACACGGAAGTCTCCTTGGCATTGAGAGGGTTCCAGGCATATCAGCACGATCGAGTCCTGAAAGGACCAACTGCATTGCTTTGCCAGCACCACATAGATGAAGGGTGTATCGGGTCATCTGATGGGCTCGTGATCCATCTAGATACAGGTCTATTTCAACCGTGGTTGCTACAGTAGACACCATTACCGAGCCGCCAGTGTCTCAAATGTACATCTCCTGTGGAAGTGAAGCAGTGGTTGCGTTTGAGGTGGAATGTTCAGCATAATGACGTGGTGCACCCGGTCCTGACGAGCCATCCCCGTTTAAACGATGTCGATGGTGATCTTGCTGTCTTGCTGTAGCCTGTACCACTAATGGAGGTCCATGCAGGTATCTTCTATGGGACAGCTGACGATGGATACTTATCTAACGCACGCGACAACAGAGGCCGTTCACGAGTCTAAGAGAATCGCCGAGCCGACGGGTGAATGGCTGCCCTGTTCTGTTGATTGGAACTATGATGCCCATAACATGCTCACGTCCCATCTTCTCATTCGTACACCGACATTGGGGCAAAGCTGACAATACGCAGCCATTAAAACAAGAAGCACGCTAAACTATAATCTGTATGCATGGCTTTGGCGACAAGCGTTCATGTTGATGTTGGCGTCATCAGCAGCCATTGGCAACTGTAACTGCCCTCCCTTTTCATTCAATCGTGTCCACTGTTATCCTGGCTGTCGTTCTGGCCCCCAAAATGGGCCTTGCAGAAAGCCTTGCATCTAGAGCGGACCTCGTCATGCATGACAAGCTATCTAACCTTAGGTTAACTGTTAGTCTCGATGGAGCGAGTGTCAACGGACCAACCAGTTAGCAGTGCGCTCAAGCTCGAGAGGATTCATCATGCGCCTCACGGCATCTCCATTTCTTGGCTACTTGTTAGTCACAGACTGACTACCAGAAAAATTAGGTATATGATAAGACGTTTCCGCCTTCCTCTCCCTTATTCTGAGATCGTTGATCTTATTGAGGTTCGGATCGCACAAGTGCCCCCCTGGTGAAACGTGCCGTGAGTTTCTATTTTGCATTTACAACGTTGTTAGCTGCACTAAGTGTATGTGTTACCTACATACTTCAGGTATGTTTGGACGTTTGTACGGTTAGGGGACCAACGGTTACAAAACCTACCTGCTGTGTAAAGCTTGGGGCCGGGGACCTGGTCCCACTAACACCAGGGTGGACATAGGTACCAAGACATCGAGTCCCAGCCCTATGCCTATAGGTATGCTCTGTTCTTGGGTACTTAAGCACTAGCACCCCGCAGTATTTCATTCATTCGCTGCGTCTATCTTCTCCAGTCAGTACAGTCTCAGAGGCTCCAACTTGACCTGACCGGCCAACCAAACCAACGGTCCAATTGAACTGACTCGCTGTAGTCGGTCACAAACTTGCGATAACTCATATATTACTTGTTACCAAGCGGACGGCCGTCTACGCATTCTAGACATGTCCCTACAGGCGGACGGAGAAGGGGGAAGGGGCCGCTCCCGGTCTTCTTCTATGCTGGACACCGTCCGCATGCCCTCTCCCCCTGCCGGTTTTAGCTACGACGATGCCGCTCCTCGTGGGCCTGTCTACGACTACAACAACAGCCGTCGCGACACGTACCGCATGGCCCCTTCGACCCAGGAGTCGTCGCGCTACTACAGTCGCAGTAACGAAGGCATCGACATGCCGACGATGCCTTCCATGCTTAGCGGCGATTCCCGGTATTCCAGTCCCAGTCATAACGGCCAAGAAGCACGGAAGTCGAAAGGCGACATTAATATAGTCGATGCGATGCAAGATACGCTACGGCGCGGGGCTGGCGCCATTTTGCCCAGCCGGAGCGGCTCATCCAGTGAGCGTGAGCAAAAGAAGATGCGCAAGAAGGAGAAGGAAGAAGAAGATTTAGCGTATGGTAGTAGCGCAGCTCTGGTAGACACAAAGCCCAAGCCCAAGCCCAGCACCAAATATGAGCCGCCGCCGCCGCCGCCGCAGCAGCCTGTGCACAATTATGCGATGCCGGGACAGTGGGTATATGACAAACCCGACGAGAAACTGTCATACTCGAGCGCTAATGCTACTCCTCCATCCCACGGCTTGCCTCATCGTGATTCCTATGGTCCGGATCCTCGAACTTCGGGACCCAATGTATTAACGGTCGATCCCCCTTCCCAGGCTCATGGGCGTGGAGACCGTTCGCCTAATCCTCCGACCGCACGCATGTCCACGCTCAGTGTGAACACGGGACATCATTCGGCGTCGGTATCCTACAGCAGCTCTGGGGGGGCGCCGCCCGCATCCCCTCTTCTCGAGTCGTATCATGGCACGTACCAGCAGGCATCACCGATGCCGTCCCCACTGCTCCTAGCCGCACAGAGCCCCAGAACGAGCGGGGCAGATATACTCGATCCCCTTTCGCCTGCCATCTCCGACGGAGAAGGGGGAAGGAAGCCGCGACGAGGGGTCCGGTTCTACGACCCGGAAGAAGACGCCGAACGCGTGGCACAGGCACTCAAAGGCGAGCATCGGGCGCCTAAGACTGAAACGCTCATCGAGATCCTGCCGGGCTTGACGCACGAGCAAGTGATGGAGCTCCGGTCGCAATACAAGAAACTGGTGAAGAGAGGTCTGGATAAGCGAGGCGTCAACGTTGCTAAGCACATCCGACAGCGCCTCAAGGACGAAGATCCTATTCTTATGAAGGCTTGTTATGCTACCGCCCTAGGGCAGTGGGAGTCAGATGCGTATTGGGCCAACTTCTGGTACCAGGGCGACAAGACGCGCCGCGAGCTTCTCATCGAAAGCCTGATGGGGCGAACCAACGAAGAGATTCGTCGCATCAAGGACGCCTTCTCCGACAAGAAGTATAAAGACTCGTTGGTCCACTGCATGAAGACCGAACTCAAAGAGGACAAGTTCAAGAAAGCCGTGTTGTTGGTCCTAGAAGAGCGGCGGATGGAAGACCGCGACCAGTACGGGCGACGCTTGCCCATCGACCGTACCTTGGTGGAAGATGATGTAGAGACTCTTTACAAGGCGGTGCGCGCGGAAAAAGGCGGTGAGACTGCCATGATTCAGGTTGTGCTGCTCCGCAGTGACGACCATCTACGCGAGGTATTGAAGCTGTACGAGAAAGTGTGCCACAGCAATTTCGCGCGGGATGCGCTTCAAAAGAGCGGGAACTTGGTTGTGAGTACTACGATTCATATATCTACGGCGGGTAGCGCTACAGCTAGGCTAACACAACTCTCCTTGAAATGAAGGGCGAACTGCTTGCGCACGTACTCAATGGCATTATTAACAAGCCTGTCCGGGACGCCTTACTTCTCCACCATGCGCTCACGGCGTCGAGGAAGGATAGCCTGCGTCGCGAGCTGCTCGTCAGTCGCCTCGTGCGCTTCCACTGGGACCGCCAACACCTCGCGGCCATCAAGAAGGCGTATCACGAGCGGTATCGCGAGGATCTCTCAGACGCCGTGCGTGAAGGCACGAGCGGGCAATGGGGCCTGTTCTGTGAGCAACTAGTGGTCACACGCATGCCCGACGAGGTGAAGCGATTCGATGCCGTGGACAGCGTTGCTGAAGTGCGAGCTCGAGAGCAGGAGGAACGCCTCCGCGAGAGGGAAAAAGAGTTGGATCGCGAGTACGAGAGACAAAAGGAGAGAGAGCGGGACGAAAGGAAGAGGGAAAAGGAAAGGGAGAGGGAACGAGAACGAGAACGAGAGAGAGAGAGAGAGCGGGACGAAAGGAAGAGGGAAAAGGAAAGGGAGAGGGAACGAGAACGAGAACGAGAGAGAGAGAGAGAACGGGACGAAAGGAAGAGGGAAAAGGAAAGGGAGAGAGAACGAGAACGAGAACGAGAACGAGAACGAGAGAGAGAGAGAGAAGGGGGGAGGCATCATCATAGTCACCGAAGCGGTGATGGGTTGCTCCTTGTGAAAGAACATAAGCATACGGACCACAGTCGGAGTCGAGAGCGCAGCAGAAGCAGGAGACGGGATTAGTTCGGGGCAATTATTACGACAGCTTTCGGCTATTTTTGAAATTCTTGGGCGATCTGTTACTTATCGACTGTGCGGCGGGAGTCATATTTGGGTCATATTCAGCACGCTCACGCATGTGTTTACCCGCATGCCGTCATCCCGAGGAATCGCAACACTAAGAGGGAGATATATATATTATAGATACAGAGAAATTTGAGAGAACAAAGACAAGAACAAGGGGAGGCGGAGGCAGAGGGGGGTTGGGATATTGCGACTAATATAGAATAAACAAAATCAAATGAACTAAGAAAAACCAGTCGTGCCACGCTACATGCATGATAGATAAAACCCAACAAATATAATGCCTAATATATCTCTCGCCTGACCAAGTTACTCAGTCTGGCGAAGGCATCGACGTACCAGACAAAAAAAAGGCTTATCAAAAGCACGAGTAACTTGATAAGTAAACCGGGATCCGGTGCGCGTGATCTATCGAGCTTCCGGGTCGTAGGACCCTGAGGGATGCCCCGGTCGTAGAACAAATCAGGACGATTTCTCCACGGGATCGCCATGCCCAAATCGTCGAGGATCTGCTCAGCAGTGATCTTGGAGCCAGCAAGCACAATGGGCACCCCTGTGCCGGGATGCGTGCTCGCGCCGACGAAATAGGCACTCTTGAACCCCTCTGCCCGCGTTCTGGGACGGAGGGCAAGGACGTTGAAGAAGCTGTGGCTCAGTCCAAGAATCGAGCCCTTGTCGAGATTGAATTTGGCTTCCCACGTGAAGGGGTCGTTGATGATCTCGTGCGTTATCGAGCCCTCGAGGGGCGCGCAGCCTGTTCGCGCCGTGACGGTCGACAGGACCGCCCTCCGTGCCCGCGCAACCAGGGCGGCCCAATCTTGCTCCGGCCCCACACCACCGTTCGGTTCGCCTGTGGCGCCCACTGCCTTGGATCTGAGGAGATGACCCACGGGCACGAGTGCGATAACAGAATCGCGACCTTCGGGCGCTGCGCTAGGGTCGATGCGGCTGGGCACGTTGACGTAGAAACTCGGCTCCGTGGGTAGCGTTTGCCGATCGAATATGGCGTCGAAGGATTCTCGATACTCATCAGCGAGAAATATGTTGTGCGTCTGGAGCTCGGGCACCTTGCGATCCAGGCTCCAATAAAAAGAGATAGAGCTGCACGACCCGTCCTTCCGGCGCAGAGACTGACTATAGGCCTGAGTCTGCGGGTTCGCCTGAGGAAACAGATTGCTGTAGGCGTATACCAGATCTGCGTTTACGACCACTATGTCGGCCTCCAGCTCCTCGCCACTTTCCAACACTACGCCACGGGCTGTCTCCCCATCAGCGCGCATCAAGATCTGCTTCACAGCCGTGCTGAGCCGATATTTCACCCCCAGTCTCTCTCCCACACTCTGCAAGGCGGCCAGTACGGTCTGGAAGCCGCCGCGAGGATACCAGACGCCCTCGGCGAGCTCGGTGTACTGCAGGAGTGAATAGGTTGCTGGCGCGTTGAAGGGGCTCATACCCATGTACATGGTCGCGAAGGTGAAGACGCGACGGAGCCTCTCGGACCAAAAGTAACGGCTGGCCCTGCCCCAGATGGTGTGGAGCGGGTGCAGCTTCAGGCCGGCGAGCACGAACTTGGGTGCTGCAAGTTGCCAGATGCTGGTGAAGTTCCGACTCAGAACCTTGGAGACACTCAGCTCGTAATGTGTGTGAGCCTCGCGCAGCCAGGCCAGATAGCGGGAGAAGCCGTCCTTGCCCTCCCACCGCTCGACCTGCGCCTTCATGCGTGCGAGGTCCGTCGTGAGCTCGAAGCTCTCCCCGTCGTCAAACCAGACCTTATAGTTGGTTGGACAGCGCAGCAGCTCGACCCCTTCAGCCTCTAGCGTCGTGTCGAGGTCGAAGAAGACCTCCTGGAACAGCTTGGGCAGAAGAAGGAGGGAGGGCCCCTGATCGAAGCGGTGGCCATTGTGCGTGATGATGCTGCAACGACCGCCGGTAAATGCGTTCTTCTCCAACACGGTGACGGAGATGCCAGCCTTGGCCAGTCTTGCGGCGACGGCGATACCACCCGCACCAGCACCTATGATACCATGTTAGTTGTCGCTGGACCCCAAGGAACAAAGGCTTTTTCTGCCCCATGTCCTACTCGTCTGAGGACCATCATGTTTACCAATAACGATCGCCGTCTTTTTTGTAGTTTTCCCCATAACTTCAACTGAGTAGCACTACACGTTGCTTTACACGTATTTGCAGAGATAGGAGAGGGTCGTGTAATGTATTGTAGGGTAGGTACAGTGAAAGGGAAAAGAGCGACTAGACAATAGCGTGAACAAAACTCTAGGTCAGATGGATGAAACCGGCAAACGGAACATATACACCATACCGTTCTTCGTTCCTCGTTTTTTTTTACGTTTAACAAGGAGCCTCTCATTGTATACTCCCTAGGTAATGCATAATTCATGACACTCTCCATGACGCGCTCCATGACACAAATTCAGGTACGAAACAAACCAACCAAACCAAGCCAAAGCAAAGCACTGTCACCAAATTTGTGTGCCAACTAATCTAGCTGGGTAAGCACGTTAGTAGGGAAGATGCCAGGTAGGTGGTTACATGGGAAGATGGTTGGTAATTTTTAGAAATGTTTCGATGTCCAAGACAACATATTGACGACACACATCGAGACGCTGTACAGGCAATCGAACCCGATATGCGGTGATTGACAAGGTTTCGCGCATCAACACTTATTAGTAGTAGTAACCTTAGATGCTTGGCAGCTGGAGCCAGGACAGACTTGTTCCTGCCAAAAAAGAAACCGGCGAGGTTCATTTTTCTCTCCTATCTATTCATGAAATTCTAAACAAAGCCGGAACGTGAATGGATCTGAGACTATCTAGTCGCTAAAAGGCACCGGAACCGCACAAGTACCTGTCTAGGAATTTTGATGATTCATGATCGGAACCCGGCTCAAGACGGTCCCGTCTACGCCGTGCCCTCGTACCTTACCTGCCATGTGCATGCAGGTTAGGTTAGTGTGCCCCCAGGTGAATTGAATTGGAGACTTGAGACATCATCCAAGGTACATACCAGTTACCTCACCTCCAAGTACCTGCTCAACCTGAGTTATCTTTGAGTGTGGGGAACATCGCAAACTCCCATGAAGATCAAAGCGCGCAAAATCTTATACATAAATAATTATTCCGAGAGATCCCGATCAAAGCTTCGGGCCAGGAGGTACCTCAAATTTGGACCATCACGTGTTATAACACGAGGACGAAATGAGACCTATAATCATGCCATTTTATTTATATACGCTATCTAGGCAGGTACAGGCAAATAAGGGGAGAAAAGCAACGATAACATAATCCTCATCACGCCTTGTCCGAGTTCATTAGGTGTACTTCATGATACCGCAAGGGTCTTCCAGGCAACCCACAGTCGTCTCGAGCGAGGCACAGTCGCCCGTCCCTTTCTCATCTTCAACCCCCTACCTCTCTTCTCTCGGAGGACACGGCCGATCTCCATGTAGCTCTCCACGGCCACTATGAGGGGGCCTCGAGTCTCGGCGCTTAGCAGCTCCATGGTAGGCCGTGATCTTTGATATTCTCCGAATGCGAGTTCGAGGAGCCTTTGCCTAAGCCCTTCCAGCTTGGGATGTCTTGGGTGTCCTAGAATATCTCGAGGGGCCAGTCCTTCCTCCTTGAGCCACGTGGTGGGTAGATAGACACGTCCCATCTCGGCGTCAACTTGTATGTCCCGTGCAATGTTCACATATTGAAGTGCATGTCCCATCGTGATGGCTGCCTCGATGAGTCTGCCTCTTTTGTCCTCAGGCAGCGTTGCTGACATGTGGTGAAATACGAGCCACAGACACAGCTCGCCGACAGTGCTGGCCACTCGGTGCGCGTATGCCCGGAGATCGGCCTCTTTCTCGATGGGAAATTTGGCATGGCCGAAAGCCAAGTCCATCCTGAAGCCCTCCAATAGCTGGTAAAGCGGTTCACTGGGAAGAAGCTTGGTTGGCAACAGCACCAAGGCTGACTGTGCTTCTGTCGGGAAGTTCAGCCTGATGAAGCTAATCACTTCATCATCGGTCGGGGCCACCTGTTTGCCCGAGCTGGCATACACCAAGTCGAGATAGCCGGTGAGCTTCTGGATCCAGGCTAAAGCTTCGGCTTCGGTGCGGGAGTTGTCTACAAGATCGTCTGCCACACGACAGAATGAGTAGCTGATGTATTGTTAGCGTTTGCTTATGAGTGGACCGTGATGAGAATGGCTTACAGTAACACCAAGTCGAGTCGGAGGCGACCAGGAAACACGGCGCTGGCGAGATAGAAACTTCTACTTTTCCTTCGCAATGTGCTGATGGCTTCTCTCACGCCCCTAACCCGGTCCATGTCATATCTCGCCGGGTTCATCACGATGGCTTTGAGCAGCAACGCAGGGGAAAGTCGCTTCGATGTTCCGGCGAACTGATCGGGGAATGTGTCAAGAATCGCCAGGCCCCGGTCAAGTGCTACCATGGCGAAAACTATGAGCGCGTTGGTGAGGAGAAAGAAGACAGCCTCTTCTAACTCGAGCTTGCCCCAAAGACACCAGCCAAGCTTGGTGCCTGATTCGATGGCCCATGTTCCTCGCCCTAGAGCAAGCTCGTCCACCACCCACAAGTAAAGCGTAGGCAAACATATCGGGGTCGCAATGCAGATGACAGGAAGCTTAATAATGAAGTAGCCCGAGAAAGTCCAGGTCAATAGAGCAAACGGGCAAGCCCAAGCCAGAATAAGTCCGAGGTAAGTCCCTTTCCCTCCCCTCCTCACGAGAATGGCACCTATCACAGCGGCAGTGAAGAGCAAAAGTTTGCCAACGCCTCTGGCGCGGCGAACATTCACAGAAGACTCCTCGCGGTTGGTTAGAAACTGCGCATGCAAAATAGGCTTGTTTAGTAGCAGATAGAGCATCGACGTGATGTAAGTTTGTATGATGAAGAAGAACAGCTCTTCAACCGGTACAGCAAAGAGCTTGGGCCCCAGGACGGCCTCTGGGGGGTACGTCCAGATACCGCGACATATTAGATAGGAATCCCATGGTAACGTTGCTAAGAAGGCTACTATAATCACCACCGAGATCTTAGATAAATCCAACCGAGTGAGTAACGGCTTCGAGACGAGTGTCAGGACACCGGCGAGCGGGATAGTATATTTGATGTGCCTAGAAGAGAGCGCGAGCGTCAGTTATCGGTTCACCTCCATTGCATCCGGTCATTAGTAAGTAGTCAGGCCGGCTTACACAAGGGCATACTCGTACGCCATAGCAGAATGAAAACAGAAATGAAAGAATTATACACGTAAATCATCAGACGTGCTATCTAGATGGAAAGCCAAATTCAACGCAAGGATGTTAGTAAGAGGATAAAATGAGGGACACACACTATTAAGAAGATTCACATGTCATCGACCGGCACGTGTAGAGCTTATAAGGTTCAGCGGGCGACACTCTGTCGACTTGAGTACCACAAGTGCTGCGCATGCCCCATTCCCTTTCGCATTCAGATTCGCACAATTAGGATCACATAGGCGTCACATACAATAAGTGTCGAGATCATGTCATGGCTCCTTTCTTCCCGATGGGAGTCAAATTCGGAATTGTTGCAGATCGGGTTGGTCGCTTACGGAACAACTTTTGAATAACCCAGGTTAGCCTAATTCGTATTCTTTAACAATGGCCGGCATGATAACTTATGTCTAATACTCGTTAATTCATGAGATCATAGACTTGCTTCGCATGGGCCTAAACAAAGATGTAAGGGAGCAAGTATGTATGTACTTACATCCCAGGTACTTACATGTACGTAGGCAGTTATTAATGTTTACGATGGCCCGGGTAGATCTCGAGCTAAATCTCTTGCCGAAACTTGATAGCGCATGTACTAAACTGGGACACCAATGCATAATGAAACTTTGCTTTTTCTTTCCTTTTTTGTCTTTTCTTCTCTATCCCTTTTTTTTGTGTTTTTTTCTTTTTTTTTTCTTTTAATCTCCTGTTCCTTCACCCGGCTGGTTATTAGTTGCCTGGAAGTTCTGCGTTCCTGCAACTCAGTACTTGGGTAGAAGAACAAGCAGAGTAAGTAACTTACCTGTATGCTCACATATGGAGGCACGGCGCATTCGCCTTGTGGCAGCATTCATTCTGTAGCGGGTCCCCTACTATCATTACATGTGAGCAGCTCTCGATATCTCTCTAGACTCGAACCGATTATGTTAATAAAAGGCCACTGGGTGTTGCTCTTGACTTCAAATCCTAGTGTCAGTAACCGACATGCCAAAGTGAAACAATGTGAGAAAGAGGACGTAAGAGGACTCCACCGGTAGGTAGTATGCTCACAGAAATGCGCCCAAATCCCGAGAACTGCTAAGCTCAGACTGAGAGGATCGCCCTGAAACACAGACTGCTCTTCATCAAAATCAACGGCGGCATAAGCCTCTTCTACAATACATCGCACCCAGTGTAGGATGCGGTCTTCGCTATCTTGAAACCCACTGCTCGTTAGAAACAAGACACAAATATAGCCTGGGTACGCCGGGCTCGACCTACCGCTTAGTGGCCCGGCCGTCGTCGCTGAGGCGCTCAACTCGTGCAGCCACTTACTGAGTAGCACTCCGCATTCTAGGGCCGATAGGGAATGCCGCACGCTCCAGAAGAAGGCCTGACTACGTGCGACACGATCGATTCCTAGTCGGACGGGTATACTCAGCGCATGTGCTGCATACAGCAGGGCAGAGATGACGCCATCGCTACGTTTGACCGGCGGCAACTTGTAAAGAGCATTCGCAATGCGCACGGGATCGCGAGTTTCGAGTTCTCGGTATGGCCCGAGGTTCAGGTAGATGCGCACGTACGCGAGCCCTAGAAGAGAACTGGATGTGAAGGGAATCGGTCCGCTCTCATTCTTAGGGTCTAGTGTTGATTCAGGTGCCTGCTGCCAGCCAGTGGTCCAAGATCGGAGAGCGCGCCTTGCAGCATTTCTTCCAGTCAGCGAACAAGTCCACACATAGGCCGGCACGCATGCATACTCACTCAAGCTTGCACACTTCTTCGTTCGGCAGGGATGCGGTCTGGTCCATAATAGGTAATGATAAATCCCGGACGATGTGAATCCTCTGAAGCAGCCCATGTAGCAATACGTAATTCCCTAGAGGCGTGGGAAGGGGATCGAGAGGAGCAGTGCCATCCGAGTTGCGTAATAGTAATGCTAACGCCTGTTGGAAGTCAAGCTGTTCTTTACCCGTCTCGCGCCGTGCTACCATCCATTGCGCAGCCGAAGCAGCCTTCCACTCCTTCGTGGAGCAGGGGAGTCTTATACGGAGCTCGTTGCTTCGTAGCACGGGATAGATATTATAGGCTACACTATGCGTATGGAGGAAAGTGAATGCAATCAGTTTTGCTCGGCGCGCAGTTTCCCGCGGCAGCCACATCGCCCATGCTGCGTGGGGCGACAGCCCATCGCCATCTTCTTCGTGACTTGATTTGGTGTCTTCTTCGAGTCCGACGGTCCGTAAAACCTGAACCAAAATCCCCTGCAAAGTTAATGCTTCGCGGACCTGAGATTCTTTAGGCTCCCACGTCGCATATCCCATTAGGATGGTGACTAAAAACAATGAAAATTAGCTGTTGCTTGCAGGAAGACTGTATCCTCAAAATTTCGTGCGAAGACGAAGATCAGAAAGCATAAAAAGAGGCGGAGAACATCTTACGAGTCCGAACAGCATCGATCAAACCCCACGAATCTCGAGTACCGTCGTTGTTCACCTGTCTACTATTTGGTGCAGCTGAGAATGTTGACGAGTTTCCTTGGCCAACGAATGATCCACTTGTTGAAGCTAGCCGAGGCGCTTCACGTAACACCTTCTCCATGACTACTGCTTTCCCAGCGTTAAATAGTTTCCCTGAGGCTCGGCTCTCAAAACAGTATTGTGCTCCCACTGTGGCAATTGCCAGAACGAGGTCCAGAGGATAGTCAGATATCCGCCATGTATAAACATGTACTGTAATCCCCAACAGTCAGCGATACAGGTGTAGAAGATGAGAACGAGGATGTAGAGAAACAGTGCTTGTAGTCAGCCAAACTCACTGAACGGCAGATGCAAATGGAAGCCCTCGAAGTAAGAAGTTATGTATCTCGTCAGCGAATGCCGGCTGGGCAGCTTGAAGTCAGGAGGCAAGATATTCTCAAACGAGCCTAGCTGTTCGATAAGGTGGTTTCGTTGTTCCTCCGAAACTCTGAAAGACGGAACGTTCGACGATGAGTCCCGAGGTACAGCTTCGGGCACATTTTGCGGTAATCCACTTCTCTCCGGCGCGGACGGGAGCCATGAACTAAAAGGCGTAGATGACCGGGTTCCATGAGCGACGGGGATTGCTGCCCCGCTTGTAGGCGGGCGAGGGGCCTGGTTAACGGGCTCTTCTTGGTCAATGTCTGGTCCGTCGAAGTAAGGACTCCATTCTATAGGCAGTCCAACGCCATCGAGGAAGCTAGCAAACTCGCCAAATCGATCGAAGTCCGTGATCTGCCCCTGCCCTATGCTGGGAATTAGGTAACTTCATATATATAATAATAGAGTATGTCACAAAGATGCCTACCATGCTCAAATATACCCTGACCCGTTATGGGTTGACTAAAGGGATGTGAGGGCCCGTCCGGGTGGCACATCAAGGGCCGATTGTTAACATATTGTGACTGCTGGGCCCAAGTGGCACTGAGGCTTGAGAGGGAAGCAGCGGCATCAGCCACAGCGATGTCCGATTCTGCAGCGGCATCTAGGCTTTTGCTCGACCCTCTACTGGTAGGTACTTCTCCCGGCGTCCCATGGGCAGTGATACGCTGATGCCGTGTAAGGAGATCGCGTCGTGTGAAGGCGGCTCCACAGTAGCAGATGAAGGGCTTCTCCTTGGTATCTGTATGACGATTATTAGCAAGATTATTAGCCCTCTAAACTTGGGACTGTGTAAAAGGGGTATAAGGCTGTGGGTCGATGGCAGCGCCGGCATAGATGCATATCGGGGCTGACCCACGTGTTCGGACATGTCGTTCCAGGTGCTCGGAACGCTTGAAAGTGCGCCCACAATGGGAGCAGGCATGCTTGAACGCGTTGGTTCCCCCTCCCCGACGTCTTCGTCCTAAGCTCTGGTGGGTATCTTGGCTATCATGCGGTAACATGATTCATAAAAGTAATCGATACGATATCGAAGAGTCTCCACCCCCGGCCCAGTATGTATCATGATAGTTAACCTTGGAGTATACGTGTAGATTGCAGTTTTAGAGAGGGGGAGGGGAGTTTGGTTGGAGCATACAGTTTTCCGGTTATCTTGGGTTCGTTGGGGTTACCTTTCTAAGGTTATATATTTGGAGACTCGGAGACCTTGGACTCCAACCTGAACCATGCCTATCTGTGTGGCCCTTGCACAATCCTCCACATCTGATAGTGCTAGGTAGGCACAGGGGTCGGGGTCTGTCACTAAGGTATGAACTGTGGGGCCCTGTAGGAAACCGGCATCCGGGGTAGGGGTCCATGTGTACTATAGTAGCAGTACACACATCTATAGTACTTACAGCATACGACTCGGATAACACGCCGTCTACATTTACATGAAGAAGCTAAGCCGCCGTCATAATTGATCTCTCATAAACTGTGGTATTGGAAACAACCAACGGCTGAGCCGCTGAAGACATTAGATTTTCGGAACCAGACATAACGATGGCGTCAGCAGTATTCAAGCTTCCCGGCGTGGCGTTCATTACTGGAGCTGGAGGCACAGGTAACTATACCCTGAGGGCGCAAACTAGACTGATCCTCATCTTTTCCTTTCTATAGGCATTGGTGTTGCTGTGGCGAAAGCATTTGCGCGATCCGGCTGCGCCAGATTTGCTATCACGGACATCAAAAATCTTGCGTCGACAAAGGAGGCGTTACTGAACATCAATCCTAAGGCACAAATCCTATCGCGGGAGGGCGATGTGGCAGACGAATTCTTCGTAGACTCGTTTGCAGCGGACATAGGCAATAAATTCGGCCGACTGGACTATGCCGTTAGCTGTGCCGGAGTGCTAGGAGATTCTCTGCGCACTCACGAAACCCCATTGTCCGCCTATAATCGGATTATGGATATCAACTTGAAGGGGACCTGGCTTGCGTCGCGAGCTGCCTTGAATATCATGACGAAACAGGATCCCCTTGGCCGTCCTGGCCAGAGAGGCGCGATTGTGAATATAGCAAGTCAGCTCGGCATTGTAGCACGGCCAACAGCAGGTACGTCGTGTACGAGTCCAATATCGGAAGGCTTTTCAGCTAACTCGAAAAGCACCCTACTGCGCTTCCAAGGCGGCCATAATCAACATGACCAAATCCGATGCCATCGATTATTCACGGGATGGAATACGGGTCAATTGCGTATGCCCGGGCGTCATAGAAACTCCAATGACAACCGGGACATCCGAGGTCGAGGAGAGGATGAGGCCTGCGGTCAACATTGCCCCCATGGGCCGGATGGGAACGCCCAACGAGATCGCCGACGCCGTGCTATTCTTATGTTCAAGCCAAGCATCTTTCAGTACGCTGCCAATTCTGCCAAACCCCTAGACACTTACTAATATCCCTTTAGTTCAAGGTCATGCCTTGGTGGTGGATGGCGGTTATACCATTAATTAGATATATACTGTCAATATAATTGAGAAAGATAATTTCATGCTAGCGCTACGTTTACTATATCTTGTTACAATTTACGAAACTGTAAGGGCTATCTGCTCTAATGCAACGGGAACTTTCTCATCAGACACTTGAAGTGAAGCGTTCTCCTCGACGGCCGTATCATTCCGTAAGTGTCCATGTCCCAGCTCTCTCCAATTAAACCGTGTTTCCCATGAGTGTGCGACTTGGAGGACTTTCTTGTCTTGCCATAACCCGCCCACTATCTGCATGCCGACTGGAAGCAGCACGGACGGGTCTTCCCTTGCCGGCGCAAGCCCAACCGGGAGCGATAAAGCCGGGTGGCCGGTTATGTTGAAGACTGCCGTGTTGGTGGTCAACCCTATGCTCGGTTCAAAGCACTCTCGGGGCGTCCCTCGCGTCCCATGTTTTGGCGCGACGCAGGGGGTCGTAGGCATGACCAAAACGTCAAATGTCTTGAATGCGTCTTCGTAGGCATCCCTGATCTGGCGGCTGATGTTGACCGTCTTACAGTAAAGACCGGGAAACTTCTCCGACAAGTAGAGCCCGTTGATAACTGTATTCTGCGTGGACGGGAACAGCTTCGAAAAGTTCTCGGCCGTCCACGGTAGCCTTGCTTGCTCGAACTCGGTGAGTCCAAGCCCACGTCGTCCGTGTGCCTGCCCGAGAATTCCTGCCGCTCCAGATATCCGTTGCTGTATCGTCCATACGGCGGGCCCTCGGAGGTGCAACGGGACGGAGACCACTTCGACAACAGCACCAAGCTCTGTCATCCTCCGCGCAGCCGCCTGGACTACTTCTCTCGTCTCTGGTTGGACGATAGACTGATCAAATCCTTCTGTGAGAAGGCCGACCTTGATCCCATCTAGTCTTGCGCCAGGCGCTGTTGCAGCTCGAAGGGACTTGGCGAACTCGAACGATCCCGGATGTCCTGCCCCAAGAGACCTATCGTCTATTCCATCATAACCCGCAATTTCATCCAAGCACTCGGCCGCCAGAAGGACCGACCTTGCCAATGGGCCGGCGTGGTCGTCGATAGCGTCTCCGCTCGTGATTCCGGTATAGGGGACCAGTCCATGTGTAGGTTTGAACCCGACGCCTAGCAGTATATCTAAGTAAGTGGAGGTTGCGTAGCTTCGAATCATGAGTTCTGGACATACATCCACACAGCGAGGAGGGAACCCGGATGCTCCCTCCTTGGTCGGTGCCAACGGCAATATCGATCAAGCCGGAGCTGACTAGCGCTGCACCTCCCGAGGTGCTCCCGCCGGCGGAGTAGCCTTCACGGTGCGGGTTTTCGATGGTCCCTTGGGCGCTGGTAAATGAAGAGGTAGAGTTGCAGAAGTTCTCGCACACAGCAGTACCATGAATATCAGCCCCAGCGTCCAGAAGTCTCGTTACCACGGTCGCGTCTGTCGATGGTGTCCAGGCTGGAAATGCGTCACTCCCGAAAAATTGGGGGACACCGGCTACGGCGATACAGTCTTTGAGACATACTGTCTTGCCTCTCAGGGTCTCGCTAGTCGGGTTGCCTTTGATGAGAAATTTGTGCGCCCAGGCGTGACCGAGTACTTGCTCGTCGCTAGACGGCTGGCGGATGTTTTGACGGGGATACAACTGAAGGTTTGGTGTCGGTTGGTAGTCGGGGAGGCTAAGAATATTCTCGGCACAATCGTGGACAGCTGCAAGCAGATTATGATAGTCATCCGAATCTGTAGGGTCGATGGTAACCCCAATTCGCCTTAAGACCTCCTCCGCGTCGCCCCTTTTAACGGGATTGTCTCTAGTACAACCCGTCAGTTGCTGCAGTAGTCGTTGCGCCACATCTCCTGCGCAGTGGAAGGCTTACTCACGGTGAGACATCCTTGAAAAAGACCGACATAGTGAAGTCTTCGAGAGATAACCAGAATTAATTATGCAGAAAATCAAAGTACGAGGACGGTGCTCTAAAGTTTTCCAGCGACGAGGGAAACAAAGCCAAAGAAAATAAAAAAAAAACAAAAAAATTTACTGCTCGAACATTATACAATTCACATGCCACAGCTCGACACGTAGGGAGCTACCATCATGCATCCACGGAACAGCCGACACATAGCAAATATCAATCATTAGTCACATATTGTCAATTGCATCTCCAACTGGGATCTGCACAGACCTAATCTGAAGATAACCTGGACAACATATTGTCGAGTGGGCCGGAATGGTGGAGTTGCGTCTCCAACTCGATAGCGCTGCCAAGATACAATATACATAGTAGTGATTCCGAGCTAATCCATTAGGCTAGCTAAGTACAGAATAGTTTGCATTAGTTCAGGCACGAACCTAACCATAGACCCATAGGTAGTGCCTAGCATACATAGCACAGCCCCCACCAAGGTACATGTTACCAACTCCAATGATTCTACCTCCTTACCTACTACATACCTACGCAGTGGGTAGCTCTTACCTCTCCACCTACGTAACGTACCTAATAAATGAAACCAGAAACTTTTGCATGCTCTGCCTCACCGGCCGAAATCACAAGTGTTTGGCTACGCAGTCTCTGGTTGGCAATATACTCTAAACATGCATTGTGAACCGGATACATAGGCACTCTGAAGTGACGGGTATTCGACTTATCAATCTGCTATCTTGACGACCAATCTGCCCTTGAATGATTTATCCTTGTACATCTCGACGAGATTTGGGATTTTGTGCCATGGCACCACAGTTAGGTGTGATCTTACTTGGCTCTTGTCGACAACCTGCAACATGCGCTCTGTCGACTCTCTGCTTGTCACATAGCTTCCCTTGATTACCAGCTCTCTGAATACAATTACGTCGGCATCGAATCGCCAACGCTCTGGCGGCAGTCCAAGGGGGACCAGTGCTCCTCTGATACGTAGAAGTCGTAACGCCCACGAGTTCACTTCTAGCGAGTCGGTGCATACTACGGCTGCTGCGAGCCCTTCGCCATCGGTGAAGTTGTAGATTTGGTCCGTGGCATCGTCGGCAGTCGAGTCGATCACTAGGTCCGGCTGGAGCTCTGGAGAGGGGACCTCCGTAGCTAGCCGCCGTCCCGCTAGCCTATTATCGATCGCCACAGCTCGGTAACCCATGGCTTTAGCGAATTGGACGCCCAGATGACCCAAGCCTCCAACTCCGATGATTGCGATCGTGTTTCCGGGGGCCAGCCCGTCCGTCGCCTTCTCCAATGCGCCCCATACTGTTGCCTAGTATAATGAAACCGGGGTAAGTCCACGAACCACGGCAGTTTAGAACTCGACGCCAGGACCACTTACACCTGCGCACATCAAGGGTGCTGCTTGCTCGAACGAGACGGAAGCCGGAAGGGGGACCGTTGTCTCCGGGTCAGCTACCATGAACTCGGCAAAGGCCCCGTCGTTTTGAAAGCCCGCCATCTCACGCTTGTCGCAGTATCTCGGCTCATGATACTTGAACTCTCTACTCGAGAGTTTGCAGCCGCTGCACTGCTTGCAGGCATTCTTGAAATTCAACACGCCCACACGGTCCCCGATCTTGAAATTGCCCTTGGCCTGGCTTCCCACCTTGACCACAATGCCAGCTGGTTCGTGTGAGGGTATGATGGGCAATGCCGTTCCGAATTGGCCGCTGAGGACCTGAAGATCCGAGTGACAAAACCCCGCGGCTTGTACTTGGACAAGCAGTTCATGTTCTTTGATCTCGGGTACGGTAACGGTTGTCAGTTGATACGGCTGAGTGAACTAGGCGAAATTTTGGTCTGGTCAGCTCACGCCGTCATGTCAGTTGGGCAGAACAAGGAACTCTTTTTAGCCGCTCACTTGGATAATCCGTGCCGCCCTCATTTGCGATGGATTTCTTGTAGCTTGAGCCATCGGTTCTCCCTACTCGCAACTGCTCGCACAAATATGACAAAGACTCCAAAAGTTACCGCATAGGGATTACGCACCGCCCGTCTTGTATGCTATCCAACAGTCTGAATCAAAAATTCTCATCATCTGCTGCTCATTCACAATGCTAAGAAGTACAATGATAGCATCCAGGATTACCCTCCGATCACAAGCTAGTTGTATGCAGTACGTAACCGGATCTGTGATGTAGTAGTGCCACTGTTGTACCTACTCCAACCAATACGCGATCCTGTGGGACCCTTACTCCAACATTGGAACTGGACCAATAAGATATGGGTTCTGATATGGACTAGGCAATTCCACAGCCCACGCTTTCTATCAGACACGGAGTCTATCATTACCCAGGTATGTACAGTACAGCACGTGCATCGAGTCATGAAGCGGGGGAATGGGGGATTCATCGGAGACGGCAAGGTATAGCCTGGGAGCTCTGCGATCCTACGGTTGCCGTATTCTATCTTATGGACATGAAAGGCCGGTTATCGCTTCCAAAGTCATCGAGTATTGTTCGAGCAACTCTATAACCTCTCCTAGTTCTCTATCTCGTAAGACCTAACCTATTAAACTTAATTTGCTAAAGTCAGTCAGTCGGATATCCTACCTATAGTATTATCTAGTGTATCAGTCCGTATAAGATTCACAATGGGCAAGCGAGTTCTGATCAGTTACGGCGTTGATGTTGATGCCGTTTCCGGCTGGTTGGGGTCCTACGGAGGTGATGAGTCTACAAGTGATATAAGCAGAGGTGAGTGGGTTGTGTGGTCTATGCAAGACGTCACTGCCGGCCAGAAAATGCTAATGATGCATGTTTCTCAGGGTATTTTGCCGGCACAATTGGAACCCAGAGGCTCCTTAAGCTATTTAAGAAGTATGACATCAAAACCACCTGGTTCATCCCCGGTCACAGCCTCGAGACGTTCCCCGAGGACATGGCGGCCGTCCGAGACGCAGGACACGAGATCGGCTTACACGGATATTCTCACGAGAATCCTTCAGACATGACCATCGAGCAGCAGAGGGACGTACTCGACAAGACGTACAAGATGCTGACCGAGTTCACCGGCAAGCCTCCTAGGGGAAGTGTTGCCCCCTGGTGGGAGTGTAGCAAGGAGGGCGGCCAGCTGCTGCTGGACTACGGCATCGAATACGACCACTCGATGATGCATCACGATTGCCAACCCTACTACCTGCGTACGGGCGACACATGGACCAAGATTGACTACACACAGAAGGCAGAGACGTGGATGAAGCCGCTCGTCAAGGGCGAGGAGACTGGCTTGGTGGAGATACCGGCGAGCTGGTACCTGGACGACCTGCCACCGATGATGTTCGTCAAGTCGGCGCCCAACAGTCACGGGTTTGTCAACCCCAGGGACATCGAGGATCTCTGGAGAGACCAGTTCGACTACTGCTACCGGGAATACGACGAGTTCGTCTTCCCCATCAGCATCCATCCTGACGTGTCTGGACGTCCTCAGGTCATATTGATGCACGAACGGTAAGAGGAGCAGCCCTTCGACGCTGGTTTCGAGCCTTGCGCCACCTGCTAACACTGTGTTCTTACTCTAAGGCTTATCGAGCATTTCAAGAAGCACGAGGGAGTGGAGTTCGTCACCATGGAGCAGATTTGTGACGAGTTCAAGAGCAAACATGTACCAGCTCCGGGCGCAGTGTTGCCAGCTAAAGCCGGTGCCAAGTTGGAAAAGACAGCTCCTCAATAATGATATTATCTATACAGACCGATATGAGAAATCCAAACCAAGCATGTTGAACTTACAACTTGAAGTTAACTCTTGCCATGTGTCTGTGCGATACTTGACGAACCAATCGAACCTGCGTCAGACATTTTCTCTCTAATAGTTTTAGTCATAGGGACGTACCAAAGTCCTGGTTGATCCCGTAAAGATAGGAATGCCATGCACTATCTAGTAGACACTATGTAGGTAGTATACCTATTTCTAGGCCGTTGCCGAGGCCCGTCCGAAACGGTCCGAGCAATTACTACGTAGAGGCGTTTATTGGGGAACGAACTTCTCCACTTCGACCGTTAGGTTTCGAGTCAAGCACTGCTGGGAAGATAATATGGTGGGACGATCTAGATGATCCATTCCCCTAGATGTACGCAACATTGAAGGTAAACTAACCCCAACAACTCCAACAAACCCCCAACTACTCCAAATCCCCCCCCCACTAAGCCGGGAATAGACTAACGGTTATTCACCGTCTACAATAGCACGAGTTCACTCTAGAGTCCAGGTTGACACGCTCAATTACGGCACCGGGGCCTGTCTTATCATCCGAAACAAAGCTAAACAAGTCTGCCTACTATGACAAACTTCCCCAGACTTTCCCCAAGCCGGGCTATGGACGATTAGGGGCTTGTCACTGCCATTATCTTGAATGCTAAGACAAGCGACTGATTACCTAGTTCAAAAGCCATCATACATAGTTTAGATAAGACAGCGATTTAGGCCGTGACCCGGGGTAGAAGCCGGCAGGTCTTCATGTTCTTATAGAGCCATCTAGACGCCTACACTCGAGAGACCTTGGTGCATCAAACATCCATTCTGCCAGCTCCTCCTTGCTTCTTACTGTCGAGTGTGGCGTGATAATACACTTTGAGTTCGATCTTGTCCTTGCTCCAGCCATGTCGACGAAGACATCGGAAAAGGGCGACATAAGCCCGGTCGATGTTCCCAGCAACCCCAGTATAGATGGCGGCAAGGTGGAAGCCGGGGATGATGCCTTCGAGATTTTCAAGCGTGGAGAAGGCCTAACGGACTTCCGTACTGTCGGCTGGGTACATGCCTCAGTGATTTTTCTAAAGCGTACGTCTCCTCGTTACCACCCCGCCGCTCGAGGGGGAAAGGACTAACAGCAGGTAGTCATCTTCGCCACGGGTGTCCTCACGATCCCCTCGGCCATGTACGTCCTTGGGGCCCTTCCGGGCGCCGTCAACGTGCTGGGCTGGCAGTTTTTGAACACGTACTGCGCCGTTATCCAGGGCAACTTCCGCCACGCTCACGCCGGCTGCCACTCCATCGCCGACATGGCCGAGGTTGTTGGAGGTAAATGGCTGCGTGAAGTGGTGGGCATCTTGTTTCTGGTCACTTTCGCCATCGTCGGTGCCAGTGGCATCTTCGGCACTTCCGTAGCCCTCAATGCGCTTTCCAACCATGCCATTTGCACCAACTACTTTATGCTTGTCTCCATGGTCATGGTGTTCATCCTGGCCAGCTTGCGAAAGTTTGAGAAGATCGCTTGGCTGACCTGGGCGGGTTTCATCTCCGTCTTCGTTGCTATCTTCATCGTCGTCGTCGGCGTGACCACACTCGATCGCCCGGCAGCGGCGCCCAAGACGGGTGATTACGACTTCGGCTACCACATCATCGGCAATCCGACCTTCGTGGCTGCCATCACTTCGGTGTCGACCATCTTCTGCTCGGGCGCCGGCACCTCTGCTTTCCTGCCCGTCATCTCCGAGATGAGGCGGCCGAGGGACTACAACAAAGCCGTGTACCTGTGCATGGGCATCGTGACGGCTAGCTACTTCACCTTCAGCATCGTTGTCTACCGCTACTGCGGCAAGTGGGTGGCGTCTCCATCGCTGGGCTCTGCCGGCGACGTGGTCAAGAAGGTGGCGTACGGCGTCGGTATCACCGGACTGCTCGTCAGCGCGTGCCTGTACATCCACGTCGCGGCTAAATACCTATTTGTGCGCATCCTACGCAACTCCAGGCACCTCCAGCAGAATACGGTGGTGCACTGGACCGTCTGGCTCATGTGCACTTTTGGCATGTCGGTCGTCAGCTTCCTGATTGCGTCGGGCATTCCCATTTTCAACTACTTGCTTGCAATTGCCGGTAGTCTGACCTTTGCCCCGTTGGCCTTGGGTCTGCCGGGCTATCTCTGGGTGTACGATCACCAGCACTATCGCAAGGGAACCATCGTACAGCGGATGGTGTATTGCCTCAACTGGCTCATGATCGCGCTGGCGGCTTTCTTGACGATTGGTGGCACCTACGGCGTGATTCAGCAGATCATCGACGCGTATGCCACCGGACAGATCGACAAGGCGTTCTCGTGCGCAGACAATAGCAATTCATCTTGATGCAAGAGCCAAAGTCAAAGGTCAAGGGTCAAGGTCCGGGGGGTAAAGGTTTTAGAATTCACAGCAATGTCTTGTTCTTGTAGCAATGTCCTGTAAGGTATTTTTCATTAATCGAGCGACAGGATTGTTTAACGGGGTCGACATAGATATACGTGGGGGAATATATACTGCTGTACCAAGGCAGTCCCTCTTACATATCTTCATAATATGTGTACATGACCAAGTACTTGGCAACGTACTGTTCATAAATCATAATGCACGGCCTTTATACGAGGGGTGCAGATGAAAACATTAACGTGTACCGGAAGTCGGATTTGCTGACACAACCTTGGAAGTGACTGGGTACTGCATTCCTTCCTGTATGCACGCCACCTTTTTTAGTTCAGTTGCCAGAGATACGCATGTATAACGACTTCAACTTCAAGTCTTTCATGCTATCCTAGAAAAATTCAAGAACTTACTCTTATACATGAATTAGACTTCGATCGTAGAGTATGAGGCACCAGCCGCAACTGAATCGTGAGAGGAACCCGCCTGGCTCTCTCCACTGACTTCTTAGTAGCATAATTATTTCTTTACCTGTAATATGCACCATACCATGTAGATTCATATAAATCATCCCAGGTTTGAACCGGCTCTTTTCAACCAGCATCTTCGATCGGCGCAGATCTGGTGCCTTACTTTAGCGTCTAAAGCCTACCAATCAAATACACTGCGTTGACCAAGTTTCTGAATCTAGGTAGCGCCCATCATCTCGGCTCTGGGTTGGTACATGCAAGACAACTCCACGAGATCAGATACGACCGCCAACATGTTGCGACCGACACAACAGCTGTGCTGCCGGGCTTTTACCTGGTCATCCGCGATTGGCCGCACATCTTTACGTGAAACCAATTCTTCAAAGTGCTTAAGGCCAAGCGCAATACCACAGTCGCGGCCCCAGAACCCTCGGGTCAGAGAGAGATCGTTTTCGATAGCACGCTCGCTCCTCGCCGAATCTGCCAAAACCCCTCAAGAGCGGGGACGTCCCGTCGATACTGCGCACGCCGCTACTGTCGCAGCCACTATTCCCGCCGATGCCCCCGAGGCGCAGTTAGACGCAGCGTCAGCGGCACCGTCGCCCTCTGAACCACAACGCCCGCACCGACGACAACGGCGGCGGCGGCGGCGCGGCTTGTACTACGTAGCGCTTTCCCTGCTCCTCGGCACAACAGCCGGCACCCTCTTCCGAATAACCATCGCCCCGCCGGCCCTGCCAGTTCCTGGGTCCGACGAGGACGCCTACATACAGTCCACGATCGAGGCCAAGGGCGCCGCGCTGCCGATCGTGCAGCAGCTCTCGTCGGACGCATCGTGGACGTCGTGGGACGCGTACGCCGGCATTCCTAAGACGCCGCAGCCGGAGAACGCGCGCGGTATCTCGGCCGCCAAGTCGCGCATCACCTCGGGCCCCATGGCCGGGTCCTCGGGGCTCGCCTTCCAGCGCATCTACCACAACGCGAGCACGGGCGAGGTCGTCACCGTGGTGTACTTCGGCGCCGGTCTGGCCGGCTGGCCGGGCATCGTGCACGGCGGCGCCCTGGCCACGCTGCTAGACGAGTCGCAGGGCCGCTGCGCCATGCTACACTTTCTCGGCCGCGCGGCCGTGACGGCGAACCTGGAGCTAAAGTACCGCAGGCCGACGCTGACCAACAACTTCTACGTCCTCAGGACCAAGCCCATCGTCGACGAGGCCGACGGCGCCGCCCCGAAAAAGAGCGATCGCAAGCTCTGGGTCCAGGGCACCCTCGAGACGGAGAACGGCAAGACCTGCGTCGAGGCAAAGGCTTTGTTCGTAGTGCCCCGTGGATACAAGCTCCAACCGCTCGCAGAAGGTTTCTAGACCGGGGTACAGAGAGTCCTCATTTCCTTTATTGTAGAGTAGAGTAGAGTGTACCTAGATTCAAAGACGGGTTTTGTCGCATTTGCAGGGGGAAGCGGGAGTATATCTTAGGATGGGCTGTGGCATACCAATGGCATCCAGTGGCGTTCTGGAAGCGTCACATACAACCACGAGCGTATTGTAGGCAATTAGTCAACACCGACAATACTTCGACCTGTATTCCGCTCTCATCGCTGGAACAAGTTAGATGATGCGTGGTTCTCTTTTTTGCGGATGATAATATTGATAATGACAATAATCACAGTGTGTATTCGAACCATGATAGGCACGCAGGGCGATTTGATGTTCAAAGTCTTAGTAGAATTGTTGGTATAAGTGAGCCAGACCGGCCGAGGACTTGACTATCTCGGGTATATACTTTGAGGGCGGGCCAGGCTTCTTCTATTAACTCCAATACTGCCTTCTAATACAGGTATAACAAGTGGCGCCAGGCCCCGTCTCTCTGAACGATGTTCTATTACGCTCTAGATGAACGCTTTGTAACTGTTTCTGCAGCGCGTCCACCATCTCAAGAGAGAAAATAACACACGCATAAGTAATTACCGACATATTACATACTTATATGACTAGGAGCAACCCGCAGGGTAGGTATATGTGTTACCGGTTGGGCCCATACCAGAATAGATGCGTATCCTGTCACATACCACGGCCCTTATATAGAATGGTTTCCTTCTTTGCATCTTACCTTTGGTAAAAATTACAGACCCTGCCTGCCCTAAACTAGGCATCCTAACTACGGGACCCCACAACTACTGAGCAGGGCCGGGCTGTGATGCCCACGGGTGGGGTGTGGTACCTTTTTCTCGGGTACCGGGTTGTTGCCACCCGCCGCGCCCCTGAAATCCTCTTCCGGACCCACGACCACGGAAAGGTGCTCCGTAGCCTCGGCCTCCGCGAAAATTGGCACGAGGGTTAGCCGAGAAATCTCTTTTGGCCTGAGGCCCATGCGGCCCGGGTGCTTGTTCGATTACTCCCTCCTCGCGGTTCTGAAGCGGCATTGGTTTGGGCTCGGAATGGTGGCTAGACTCACCCCTCCCTTGTCCACGTCTACGCGCAAAAGGCCGGCGGGAGGACTTGGGTTTCCTTTCGATGGTGAAGTCAATTTTTTTCACGGGATCCTCCGCCATAGGCAGCCCCGTCAGACCGAACCGCTCCCAATCTTCCTTCGGCGTCGTCCACGGCTGGAACAGATTCTCGAGCCTTTCGATCTTTTCGAGTTCCGGCAACCAACATCGTACGTAGTCGCCATTCTTGTCATAGTCGAACGCCTGCTTCACCGGGTTGAAAATTCGGGCTTCACCCCGCGGATCGTTGCCTACACCCGAGACGTATTGCCAGTTCGCCCAGTTCGAGTTCACGTCGTAGTCGACCAGCATAAATTCATACCATTCCGCGCCGTAGCGCCAGTCGATATTGAGGTGCTTGGCGAGAAAACTACCGACATTCTGTCTCGCGCGGTTGGACGTGTACCCCGTATGTATCAATTCTCGTTGAGACGCGTCGATGAGGCTTTGTCCTGTCGTGCCCTCGAGCACCCGCTTCAGCATAGCAGACACCTCGTCTACTGGCTGCGTTTGAATCGCGGCGTATTTATCATCAGCGCGGGCCGTTTTCCATTTGTGCGAGTGGTCATCTCGAAATCCAGACCGGCGGAAGAGCTTGCCTCGAAATCGCCGGGTGCAGAGTCTCATGTAGTCGCGCCAGAGGAGCTCAAACCGGATGGCCTTGGTGCCTTCGTTCTCGCCTTTCCCGAACTCCTCCGTCTCCGCGTATTCCTCGTCTGTCCCATCCTCAAAATGCAAGAGTTCCTCGTGAATCTGGCGGGCCGTAATACAGCCCTGGGCAAGATAGGCCGATAGTTTCGTGCTGTAGTCGATCCCAAGCAACCCGTTGCGTGAAGACTTGTATAGCGAGGCATTCCCCGACGTGATCAAATAAACCAGTCGTTTCAAGGCATTATCCTCGCCTCCACGGAAAGGATGAGTGGACTTGCTTTCATCCGCTGGCGGGACCTTTGGAACCGCCGACTGGATGGGACGGAGCAAGGCTGCCTCAAATGCGTCGAGCGAGGACGGAATCTCGAATGGGCCGGATTGGGAGGGTATCTGTTCGGCCTCGAGGGCCGCGGGGAGAGACTCATGCGACGGTCGAGGTTTTGTTGGCCTTGGTCGTTCCCTTAAAGGTTCGTTCATCTTGCGATACGTGGTAAACACATCCGGCAGGCCTTGGGGGCCCTCGATTTTCAGATCCCGACTGCACGCGCACGCATCAGTTTCACCGGTCCGACGATAAATATACACACGTGCCACTTACTCGTCAATGAAGTACTTTTCGTCAACCCACGTCTGGAAGTTCATGCCAAACGTCGAGCACGTTTCAGCTACTTCCTTCTCATCTCGTTCCTCCTCATACCCTTCCTCAGCGATCATCCAAACGGCGGTGACCTCCCTATGATGTAGTCTAAGCCCTTCGACTAAACTTTTCAGCACCTCGGCCGGTCTTCCAACGCGTATTGTCAGGTCGTTCCCCAGCTTGGAAAAATTCTCCTTCAGATTCCAGACCGACTGAGCAACGAAACGGGCGCGGTGCGGCCCGCATCTCCAAAAGCGGCCAACTTCACTTCTAGCTTCAGGGTAGGGGGATTCTTCACCATTCTTCAAGAACCCTGACACCTCGACTTGGTGGGGAGGAATGATGTAAAGGGGTAGCAGGTGAGTGAATCCATGGCCGGAAGTTGACGCGAGATGGTGTAGAATAGGGTTGTCCGCAATGCGTAGATCGTGCCGCACGATGTATATCAAGACACTCGGCTTTTGCATAGTGTCTACGGAATATGACCTGAGGAGATGACTTTGGGTGAAGTACTGCGCGAGCCCGATGCGCTCGAGCACCAATGTCATTTATAGCCACCGTATATAGCCCTCGTAGACCGACCGGTTGTTTCTGTTGGCGCGATGGCGAAGCAACGTGACATTCGATATCGACAGTATACAGCACCCCTCCCTGGATTCGGTCGAGGAAAGTGTGGTAGAAGTTGAAAACTTGCAATCTGCAGATTAATACAGGAAGTATAATGGGCAACTGTAGTGTAGCGGCAAAGAGCATGCAAGGTCAAACGCATGTTCAACCTATGACTAGAGTTTGCGCTCCTCGAGGCTTGGAAACGTACTTACGCGAGTGTAGGCATCCAAAACAGCTGGCGAGCATCGAACGAGTGGGAGCGGGATAACGCCTAGACTACGGTAGAGTGCGGAAATAACAGGTAAGTCCTCAGACAGGCGGAAAACTTATGCTCCCCTCCCCCTTAAACTCTTTAGACGGCACTTGGGAATCTTGATTCGGTCATAGATCTGAATCTCGATGAGGGATGCAGTTCAAGGACGGAGCCTATCTGATATCGAAGCCAACGCGCAATGTAGTCTGGTTTGTCCCAGCTAGTTGCGGTGCCCAAGGTCGTTCGGACGCTGATGCTTGTTAGCTTTGTGGTCTCACAGGCTAGGTATAGTAAAGGGGGACAATACATAACAGGGGAGAAAGTCGATGAAACCGATAATGCCTAACACCGCTTGACTCCGGCCGGTGTGCCTTGTTTTCTCGAAGAGAAACATCGGTCATGATGAAAGATATTGTCGTGGGACGGAGAATGGCGATTAATAAGGTGTGGTATATTGCGTGGTTGCTCTAATCGGGAGTCCGATTTGCGTTGACGACAGAGGGGTTGACGATCGGGGAGAGAGAGCCACGGCCCATAAATTAAGATTCTTGCTGGGCGCAACCCCCCGTCAGCTGTGACGTTGATCAAGTTATTAGTGATGTCTTCATTTTTTGATACCTCCAACGGGGGCTGCCTGTCGAATATAATTTATATCAATTCCACCTATAGCGTATTCCCCTAACGGTACGTAGAAGGATTTCATGTTGTTGATTTTGTTATTGTTGTTGCCTCTTTCCATAGCTGCAATCCTCGCACCGTATTTTCATTCCTCTTGTTGTAGTACCAACCTTAAAGCCATGCGTCGTTTTCAGGTCTTACAGAAATACATGGCACACAAGTGCATTGTACCTACCTACGTACGCCTACATGACTTGCCCTAACTCCTATTTACCTATAATGCAGTATACATACCATCACTACTAGGCAACTAGGTACATGTAGTCCCTTACTTTTGTTCCTTGTGCTGGGTTTGTACGTAGCTTATCAAATGTGACCGCTAAATTGTCGGTCTATACTAAGGTAGGCATAACGTCGGATTGAGGAAGTCTCCCGATTAGTACCTAATCATACTACTCTAGTACCTACATACCGAGGTAGTGTGCATGTGGTCCAGGTCTCCAAGGTCTGATAGTGATAGATGTATCTATGACGAAGTTGCTAAGTACGAGGTATTTAGTAGGTGGCAGAGAGGGTAGGAGAGGGAAGGTAGGGGATATATCAGATATCCAGCCCAGGTCAGCCCTAGTACCTAGCATATACCCGGCATGTAATTATGGAGGGTCATTAAGACAAAACCCGCCAAACGTCTGCAGTTCGCACTTGGACATAAACATCTACACATTAAATTTTATATTTAAAATTTAAAGGTTTTTATATAAGCTAATTATTAAATAGTCGAATTGGAGGTGTATGATATGCAGCAGTGAAAGGAAGAGAGGAAATCTATTTTACTACTAGCTATCAGTCTAGTAGCTGTCATTCTCACTATCCTCGCTGTCACTGTTATCCTCAGCCTAACCTTAGGGCTTTCCATACCAGGCCCGGAGACACTTACAAGCTTCTATAGTATCTGCCTTCAGGCTACTACGGCGATTAACCATGGTGAGCTTTATGTTACTAAAAAGGCGTTCGCACGCATTTGACATAGGTAAGATCGCAAAACAGGTCTAGGGCGAAGCTAGCGAGGTCTTTTTGGGAGTTGTAGCGAGGTAGCCAGTACGCAATAGCCGTGTCGAAACCTGCCTCTTCATCATGAAGCCGGTCGATAGAAATGTACTGTTCATACAAATCAGCTGTAGAGACCGGAAATCCTATTTGAATATACTTATGCTTCCGCTAGCGATCAAATTCTGGGTCAGTATTTTTTCTTTCCTGGCCGGTGGTGGTAGTATCTTAACAAGTACCTCCCTTTATACTGTCTTCTAGAGGTGCTTTACTACTGAATGTGCATTATTAAATCATATCTTTTTCTTTTTGTCGCCTTGAAGAACCTACTCTTGCCCGAACCACATCCCTTAGCTTTGAATGGTCCTAGGTGGCGGAATAGGGGTGGGTGACGATGTAAGGATAGGAAATGGTGTAAGAGACGTTAAATTTGGTATCATTATAGTCAATGGATATGGTAATGTCGGAGTTGAAGACTGTATAACATTAGCATACGAAGTGATTACTATGGACTTGATAGTTTTATGTGAGTAAATACTCCGCTGTTATCAGGGGCTCATTTTGGTACTAAATATTCTAGCTGCATTAGTCTAAGATTGAAACTCGGCATTAGCTATTATAAGGGCAGTGAACTATGGGTGCCCAGCCCTGTACTCTTCAACTAAGAACTGTTAACTATGAGATACCTAGTATTGGAATGTCCTATAAAATTAAGGAATAGTCGTACTTTGCTTTACTGGCTGCTTGCATCCCGTTGTGTTCAACCCATTTTCCAAGTCAAATCTTGCCATCGTGTCTAGCGACAGCAACTAAAATTCCAAGTTGAAAAGGAAGAAGTTAAGGACTGAGGTGTGCTCTACCTCCCCATACAAATTTGGTTAGGGTGGGAGCAATAGTAGAACTTCGTTTCCGAAAAACCGAGGCGAGATTTGATTCTGGTAAACTCAGGATTAGGGTATGTTAAATACATCAGAAGAGCAAACAACTCCAACACCCGTAGAATCGCCATCACGGTCCAACGTGAATGTACTATGTATGCCGCCCAAACGAGTGGATCGCTTCTCTCCACTTGGCGTCTCTTGTGCCCCCAGGGCCTCGCCACCCTGCTACTCCTTCCAGCCTCTACAATATGTTCCTCCTCGGATACTGGTTCTGCAGATCGCACTCCGCACCTCTGGTTCGTGATATCCCGGAGAAGCCTTGTAGCCCTGTGCACGCCCAATGCTACCCTCCCACTATCGAAAACACAGCCATCTCTTATCGTCTTATACACCTCTTCCGCCGCATCAACAAAATATCGGTCCGATACTTCCCACAGCGACCCTACCACATGCTGGAAACCTGCAAGCTGGCATGCAGATATCAGGTTTATAGCTTCGTCATATAGATTCTCCACCCAGCTCTCGCCTATCGAGCACGCCGAGAAATACGCCAGCCAAGGAGATTTCCGGCTCAAGTCTAATCCGATGAGGTTCTCGACAGTTAATGGGTCTTTTTCCCAGTCTCTGAGAAGCAAAGAACTCCGTGAAGGATCCGATGGGTGTGATTCGCCATGACCGGCAAAATGGAACATCGTACACGTGTCTAAGCTTGCTAGGACGTCCTTTCTACACGGCTGTTCCAGCGTCACTCTCCGAACCGAGTCCGGGAGAAGGTTGGCCAACTTGTTTACCTCTCCTTCGGCAAACATAAGGTCGGAATATCCTGGTGTCGTGCCCATCGACGCGAGCAATGCCTCCCCAGACTCGAAGTGGAGATTTTTCTGCGAATTCCGGCGGGCATATAGAAGCGCCTTGATGGACGGGCTATACGACGATACCACCCTATCTAGTGCCGACTCCGTGGACTGTGGAAACGGCCGGCCGGCAGCATGCAGTGGTAACAAACTCAGCGGACCAGTCGGGATCCACCATATGTGAGGCCAGTTGTTGTCTGATGGGGGCTCCAGAAACCGCAGTTCATCCAGAACCGGACGAACCACCACATTCCAGAGCCACTCTAACGTACGAGACATTTGATCCCGTGCTTCTAGAGATGATGTGCGACCGGAGCGAATCGATCTCATGAGTTCAACCTGTTCTTCGATTTCTGCTTGGTGCAGATCCGGGAGACGTATCGATCGGATGGCTTGCGTTTTAACGAGGAGTGCGTCGCATCGATATTTACTGACATTGATGAGAACGACAGGGCCCAGAGACGCAGCAGCCCTTAGTTCATCAACTTGTGGGGGGTGCAAGAAATTTTCAAAGCTGGGTAGATGACGGATTTGGTCGATAATCTTCTCGAGCTCGAAGCTTGCATTGTGGCGCTGATTCGTGTCTGATGCGGAAGCTAGAGAGCCCCCGGTCGCAGAGTCAAGCATGCTTGAACTGGGTGAGTCTAGGATATCTCGGAGTTGTTCAAACTTCTCCGCCATCTCCTTGTGCTGCTCTCTAAGCTCAGTCAGGTCAGACCGTGTTCCGAACCGTAGACCTGTAATAATGCTTCTGCCTAGCTCTAGCAGTTGCACGGCATGAGATGCATCCTTTCCAGCTTCAAGAGCGGCAGAGGCGGCCAGTGCAGCTAAACCGGCGAATTCTCCCAGTATGTGCTGCTGGTCGTGTCGTTGCAATTGACGTGGAGCGACAGTTGGGAGAAGATTTACAGCGGTCTCTGTGACATAGCAAACTTCGGCTCACTTCTGGTCATTAGCTAGTATTTTGGCAGCACGTAGTGCTGAATTTATTTGATTACGTGGGTGTGCAGTATGCAATTCCACCGCGGCAACCCATGGAGAGACAGCTCGGTCCGAGTCGTCATGCTTACCCGTCCGCTGGAACCTGGTGTTAAAGGCGACAGCCAGATTGTTCAGGGTGGTCGCGAGGTATCGCTTCTACCGCTTCTTCGCCTTTCTGGATGGCCGTTTGTAGGTCGTTGAGATCACCTGTCCGTTCGAAACTCCTTAAATATTGACCGAGCAAGTCACCACTAGCCTCCCGCACCATACTCATTGCCTCTACGGCCATGACCATCGCTTCGTTAAGGTCCTCATTCGAAAGTGTTTGTAGGGCCTTTTTGATCTCATCTTCACCAGATCCATCAACTTGTGCGGTCGGTCGGGATGAAGAGGAGGCGTGGCTGTGACCATCTCTTCAGCACGTAGGATGGCTCGGTTAAGATCCCCCAGTGATCGTGTACACTCGTATTTCTTCATAAGCATGACAATCAGATTCCTCAGGAACGGTACGTAGTTTGGGTCATCGATATGCGTAACTGTCACCGCTTCCTCGGCTCTTTCGATTGCTTTCTGGATGTCGTCCACTGCACCGGTCTTCGAGAATATGAAGTAGAAGACACGGCTAAGTTGCCCGACTTGTTCAACATCGTTCTCTGGATTTTCTTCCAAGGTGCTTGCATATCCGTACAATTGTTCTGGGTCCATGTCGTAAAACAGCAGCTCAGCGCTATCATCGCCAGAACTATTTAACTCTTGGTAGTGTTCCAATGCTAGAAACTCTGGGTCGATACCTGCATCAGTGCCTCCTGGGATTAGGAAATGGCTGATGTTGTTGCTGGCGCTAGATATGCCTGCCGCAGGAGCAGGACTCGGTTGAGTAATGTTGTGGGATCCGGGAGAAGGGACCACTCTAGCTGGGGCCAGGCTAGGAGGAGGGACCATTCCAGTGGAAGCGTGGACATCACGATCGCGAGTTAGCGAGCCACCTAGACCAGCCTCCGAATGGACTGGAGCCGGGCGGATCTCTTGGGCTCTCTTGTCGGGTGTCCCCACCCGGCCCACTCGGCCGGATCTAGGCAAGGGGAGGGGGCCACCGGCGCTGACGCTTGTGCCTGAAGATGGCGAGTCGGGGAGGAGTCGATGCCTGACTCTGGAGCGAGATGAGCTCTCCTGCGAGCTTCTTCAATGCGACGTTCTAAGTCCCTGATCCTCTCTGCTGCCTCTAACTCTTCCAGTTCTCGCCGCAGACGGGCTTCCTTCTCCTGAAGGCTCTCTTCTCTCGTGTTTTGAGCTCCTGACATCGTGAGTCCTTCGGGGGTCACGTAGACATCTATCGCGGTTGTTAGTAATAAACGATACAAGGAACTCGGGTTTCGAGGCGCAATCGTCATGCACCTATGCCTAGGCTGTATTGCAGCCCGAGCCAAGAGGAGGAAATAATTGGCTGCAGGTGCGTCTCCTTCACCAGTCTAGTTACCAAAGTGAGCCCAGTCCGACACTTACCATGGCAATGCATTGATATGGATAGGCAACGGAAACACGGTTCGCGAGGCTATGGGGGTGACGGTGAAGAGCTGGCCAAAAGGCCATTTCAGAATCGCGCATTGCGCCCCAATCTCTCGCCCTGCTGTGGAGGTGGCGTGGCAACTCATAAACACCAACCAGCACGTGAAGCGCAATCGGTAACTCATCTTATTCGGCACGGCAGACACACGCCTGGTCGCGTCAATCCGAGTCACCTCGCCACATCTCCTGGCGCTCCCATCTTGTACACAACGAACGCCGTCGAGACGGTGGGATGTGGAAGCAGAACGGCGTTAGGTCCCCATCGTAGTACTATTCGTTCTAGCTAGGAAGTCAGGCTAACAGTATTTGCACAGCCGCCTCCCTTCGTTGTCGAGAAGTCTTGATGCGACAACGACCGGCCCATGTGGCCTATTATCTTAGTTTGTTTGAATGTCAGTCTTATCGATCTATTTGTCCACCCGATACAGGATCTCTCGGTCCAACTCGAAACTCTCGTACATGCCAGTTAAGCCCAGTGGCACAACAGGGTCAACGACCTCCGTATCGACACCGTCGTCCTCTCCTCCCGATCTCATCGAAAGATATAAGGCCCAACGATTACCTTTCCCCGGATAGGCTTTATCGTAGCCTGTGGGTGCCCCTGTACAAATAGACGCCTACATGGCAAGGCCGGGAGATTGCGCTGCCTTGACTCAGCCACCAAAAGCAAAAGGCTTGTATTAGATGGCAGGTCTCCTTAGGCGGAGGAGGCTACGCGGAGGGGATGATTCAAGTTCCAAGGCCATTTGATGAACACGTGATAGCAGTTCTCCTTGATTAAGGGGTACGAGATACAGATCACAGATCACAGAAATAGTGAATAAGGCATCGGTTAGGAATGATCGGAGTGGAAATTGAGTGCTGGCACCTTCACTTAACCGAAGGGGGGGGCGAGGTTTAGATTATAGAAAAGGCTGCCGGCTAGGTTGCAAGAGTATCCCAGTCTTTACAATCTACCGGGATTTCTCATGGTGATTGGGCAAATAAAACCGTTGGGCTCTCTCTGCGTACCGTGCCATGGTCACATCCGTATGCTACCGAGGTCCCGGATGGCCCCACGCACACACATACTCGTCCTCTTCCTCCTCGCCTATGTCTGTTATGTTAATGTCTTCCAGCTGTTTCGCATATCCTTGGGGTGCTTGGGGTGCTGGTTTTCGGCCAGTCCAGACGCGAAGACATTAAACACTCTTCCCAGACCCTTAATCAGGCATCTTCCATCTCGATGGTCGCATGCTCAACATCCCATCCTAGCGGCATGCATAGTACCGCGTCTCGAGTCGTGGGCTCCCAGCGCACCATGGCAGCCTGTAAAAGCTCAAGCGCGTTTCCTCGGTTGAGCCGGTCACCGCACCGTAGTGTCTCCTGATCGAGCTGTGCGAGCTCTAGCCACCGGAAACTAGTGGCCTTAACCGTCGCAAAGACCTTTATAGTATCAAGAACTTTTGACTGCACAATCCCATCCGGTACCGTCACACTCAGAGGGAGATAGAGCATCTTCCCCGGATCTAGGGTCTCGTAAGCTGCACCACCGCAAGGATATATCTGTTCGATCGCCCACGAAGAGTCCAGGTCCAGCACGGTAATATTCAACGCGGATCCTGATGTGTTCCTCACTTGAAGCAACAACCATTCATCCGTGGCCGTTTTGCAACTGCGGTCCATTGAAGAGGCAAAAGGCAGGTCTGTGACCAGTCTCGGTTTTTCTGGGAAAGCATGCGGCTTTTTCCTCAGGTTAACAGAAATCTGGGACGCACCGTTAGGGTTTTTCAAATCGAGGACGTTGTGATATTTGGCCAGGTGTGTCAAGCGGCGCACCAGTTTCTCAGCGGCGCGGTCAGCATCAATAGGCAGAGGAGGTATCGTATGCTGGATTCGTTGGCCATTCTTATCTAGTATCTCATACGTCCCGTCTTTGACCTGCACTTGGAAAGTTTCCCCGCTATTGGATTCGTTGATCAAGGGAGCGAAGGTGGTGCCATGCTTCTTCCAAGCTTCGCGTGCTACATCCAGGGCCTTCTCACATAAGTCGTTTTCCGGAGATTCCGGGTAAAGAAGTCGTACTAGCCGTTGCAGTGACAGGGCGGTGCGTGGCAGGGCTCGACAGCCTGCCTCAAGCTGTCAGCTCGGAGCTAAGGCCTCGACCAACAAAGCCTCTGCCGTCACGTCTTCAGCTGCCGTCACAGATAAGCGTCCCAGCCGCTCAGAGTCGCTGAAATCAGAGCAGAAAACGGGCCATACATCAAATTCCATGTATCGTGCCAACATTTAGCCGCGCAGTAGTTCGATCTTCTGCATAATCCACCTTGATGACAGTAGACGCATGGACCAACTCCAGGCGATCGCTGCTATAGAATAGACGGTCTCCCTCTCCTCCTAACACAACGTTTTGTTGGTTGCTCTGTTCACGAACTTTTGAGGCAACAAGCTCCCATAGCCTGTGATATGTGAGTCGTTGTGAATTATTCTTCAGCGTGCTAAGTAAAGAATGAGTAAGAACACCTTGTACCTTGCCGCCATAGTCGTGCTCGAGCGCAGACTCTTGTGCCCGGCATGCAGCAAGAAAAGCGTATCCACGCGATTCAAGCAGCCAGTGATCCGCCACCCTAGCTTTTCCCCCGGTAGCTAGAGGCCTCCTTGCGGCGATATCTAGTTCGCCGTGTGGAAACGCCGATATGTCGCTGTCAAGCTTGTTTCTGTCTATCGCGCTGATTCCTCGGATCCAGCTGTTGTCCACGTCATGGTTCTTACTGCGGTCGGCACTGCCGGAATGACGGCAGTCGAGCACAACTGTCACGATGAGTTCCTTCTTGACCATCTCCTCGAGCAAGTAGGCAACCTCCACGTCTCGGATATAACGCCCTCCGTCACAGGCGATGCTAGTTGGCACGAGAGCTTCGTCGAGACTATCATCGCCTTTCAGATCGCCGAAAATTGTGCTTGCGCGTATCCCGTGACCCGAATAGTGCAGGTAGACTAAATCTTCTGGTTTGGCGTCCTGGGATACCTGCTGAAGCACATTGATGATGTTTTCATATGTGGGCCACTGGGATGGGTCTTCTACGGGAATCCCACTATCGTCGTGTGGTGCCGTGGCCGTAAGTTGATAGATGTGGGAGTCCCTTACCCGAAACGATTGCTGGAGGTACTCGCGGACCTGAAGAACATCCTCAACACAGCCCTGCAGGTTCCGAAACGTTACTCCTGGCCTCGAGGCACCGCTGATGTAGTAGTCTACTTTTGTGTTTGCCATCAAGGCTGGTGGAAGTTGTTCAGTCATCAGGAGGCAAACTGATGCCATTAAATTCCAGAGTTAGCTACCCCGTGTGAACTCAGGAGGCGGTGAAGAGAGCCTTGGATACCTAGGTATCAATATGTTTCGTCCCAAAACCCGCCGGATCAAGAACATTCAACCTCTGGCAGCCACTCACTGCTGTATGAGAAAATACTGTAAATACGATCCAGCTCATCTTGCATGTCGCCAACTATACATATGGATTGCGCCTTGCTTCGGGCAGAATTCGGGGAATTGGAAAACTGCATTTGCCAGCACCGGGGACGCCACCGGTGACATGGCAGTCGCTGATTGCAATTTGTACGTACACAGTAGAGTGATTATACATGATTCCCCCTGCATTGGGCATAGCTCCAAAAGCCTCGTCTAGAACCAACTAGATACAGACACCAGGATACGTTCGGAGCACGAACTAAAATTTGAATTGTTAACTTTTCCTTGTCAGCATTTGTTCAGTATGCCCCCAGCATGGCTAAAACCGACTAATCTAGGCTCAAAACGCTATAGCTAAATGGCTCAGTGGTATTACTGACGGCCCTTTCGATGATAATCTTGGAAATCCTTATAGCAAGGTTAATGGATACGGTATCGAAAGTCAACTTATCCCATACGCTGGATTTAACCCAGTAAGTAGTAAGCTGAACATATGTTGCGCATATGCTGATCATATGTTAGGAATATGTTACGGAATACGGCCTAATAGTAGCTGGTCATTCTAGTCGGAAAGTAGTTGTAGAAGAGGTTCAAGACTATCCACAAATGCCTGACTACCCTCATATGAGTAAAAATGGGGTTCTAACAGTTATCCATATCGAGGAGCCTTTCTTTGGAGAGGCCCCTTCGGTTGAAGAAGTACGAAACGCCTTTGTAAGTATTAAATCTAGGGTAAGTATATTTCTAGCCTATGATGAGCACAGACTAATTATACAGATATGCTTCAATATCGGGAGACCTATTACAGGAAGCCTATTACAGGAAGTACCAAGCTAAGAAAAAGGAGGCTGGATATGCTAAGGTACGTATACACTTAACGTACGTTTATTTCTTACCTAGGTTAGCACGAATAAGAAAGCGAACCAAGCTTACCATATCGCTTATCGATGTGGAGGACTTCGTGCCACGAAGATCTCGGATATGTGGATCAGAGCAGTAGGGATCATCCGGAGCGGCTCAACGAGCCTCCTGATGAGCCCACCTATATGAAAGATGGTTCTCCTTCAATGTATGTATCTAGACCTAGGATAGAGGATCATCTGCAATACAGGTCCGCGAATCACTGTTGATTCATGGCACCTCTACGGTCTTCTACGTGATCAGTATATTTTGTACTTCCTCCGTCAGAAAAACCAAGCCTCAGATAGCTCTTGAAGCTGCCCGCGCTGCTATGGACCTTCCAGAAAAGATCAGTCGCGTTTTTGATCACTACGCAGCCGTACGGCAGAAGCACAAGTTATTACCTTGCCATATAGCTAATATGGATGAACATGGGCTTCGAGAGGGATAATTTGTTAACGGCAAAGTGGTTGGCTCTTCGCTTACGAAGCGAGGCCCCTGTCAACGCTCCGACGCGACCACTTGGGTGACTTTTTGGAAACTATACTTGCTGATAGCTTATTAGTGGCTTAAAGAGGTTTATTTGCCAGAAATGAAGCCGGAGGACCCTAACCAATGGTGACTACTACTTCTTGATAGCCACTTTACTTATTGCGATAGGAATTTTAAGTATGAGGCCTGGATCAACAATGTAGAAATAATCTACCTACCTTTGTATAGCTCACACGTAGCTCAGCCAGCTGATGTAGGTGTGTTTTCTGTATTAAAGTGTTATTTTCGAGAAGAGATGACCCCGTATGTTCACCTACCGGCTTCATCGCCCGTTTACAAACGTAGATTTCTGACTGAGTACTTTAGAGTCCGTCAAAAGAGTCTCTAGCCCTTGATCATCACAGCTGCGTTCGGAAAATCAGGGCTGTGGCCAGTTGATCGTTGGAAGCTACTCGAAAACGAGAAAACAGTGAATATGGACTATCGACCGACTACTCTGGAAGAACCTTTATGGCAGCCAAGTAACCAGAACGGAAAACAGACCCGGGATACCCCTAAGACCTCTCAAGAAATCTAGCACCAGTTATTTAGCCTAGAAACCCGTTCTACAAAGCTCACTGCCGCCGCGAAAGCCCTCGTTCGAAAAGAAAGGCTATCGATCGATACGCCGCAGAGAAAGCGGCTGCAAGCAGGAAGGCTGACGAGCTTAAGGCTGAAAACGAAGGCCGTAGGCCTGTAGGTCGGAAAAGAGTAAGAAAATAATCACCTCAGCGATCCTTTTATAAGATACCAGACATCGAAAGGGCTAGGGATGCAGCCGAAGCCCAGGCTGAAAGGTGGGAGAAATCTCACGCAGAGGAATTCGCAGAACACCAAAAAA
>Ga0247782_1000084_pt1 | contig 129366 bp, 114 predicted proteins | sample UWRJL019104C5_FD_179928 | JGI IMG/M metagenome (GOLD analysis project Ga0247782, IMG submission 179928) | Plant litter microbial communities from Arlington Agricultural Research Station in Wisconsin, United States - UWRJ-L019-104C-5 | ecosystem: Environmental > Terrestrial > Plant litter >... | reverse complement strand
TATACAGTGCTAATAATCTTGGTGGGCCTTGTATCAGATCCATTTCTAGTCTGCCAGGCGGCACTAGTTAAATTCGGGCTATGGGTGCCGCACTAGTAATTTTATGGGTGCCCGGTTAATAATTCTCCGTACATATCGCTGACTTGAACCAGTAAAGTAAAAGGCTTGGCACGATGTTCGGGCCAGTAGGATACATGATTACCTACTACTACTTACAAAGTAAACTAAACAGGGTACGTCATTCTCCAACGGAGAATGTGCCGAAGATTCAGAGAATCAGAGAATCAGAGAGTGCCTACCTAGGTAGGTCAGACAGCCACGCTCCAACCACAGGGTACATCGTAAAGCTCAGTTTCTACGATGCACGCTTGATAAAAACACCAACTTATAGTAGTGAAGCACACCTTCTTGCCTGGAAGTTTGTCGGCTCGTCCCGTCTCTATCCTCGCGTACCTGTGTCTCGAGCTTGCGTAGGGTTCCTGAGGTAGGTACTATCTGAGGTTAATAGAAAAGGAGGGGTGAGGGGAGATGGAATGAGGGGCATCACAGTATGCGTCCGTATCCGCACTATACTAACCCCATTCCAATCAATTTGGATAGGGACACCACGCAGTCGGCAACTTCACATGATTAGTGCTACTTGCGTTGGATACCCTGTTTGGTGGCTAATATTCCACCGCCGAGCCTGTTCTAATCGCAACTTTCAAACCAGCAGACGACTAAGTTATATACAACCTCAGCTTTGCAATTGTCAAACTCGTTCAACTTAAAGAGACGTTCGTATAAATATGAGCGAAGAAGATCCCGTGCTCTACGACGAGCGAATCTGGCTCGATGGCTGTTGGGACTTCTTCCACCACGGCCATGCCGGTGCCATGTTGCAGGCGCGGCAGCTAGGCAGCGAACTATACGTCGGCGTGCATTCGGACGAGGACATTTTGAAAAACAAGGGTCCCACGGTCATGAGCTTAGAAGAACGGTAGGTATGGTGGCGCCCCGTCATGTCGCAAACTCACCATCTTTAATCAGATCGCCGCTGACTGCCAACGTGAAAAAAGTCTTGCTGCTGTGGATGCCTGCCGCTGGGTCACCAAATCTGTTCCAGATGCACCATACGTCACAGAGTTGCCGTTTATCGGTCGGTACAACTGTAGGTACGTTGTGCACGGCGACGACGTCACCTCAGATAGCAATGGCGAGGATTGCTACCGCTTCGTGAAGCAGGCCGGCCGCTTCAAGGTCGTCAAGAGGACGCCGAGCATCTCTACCACGGACCTCGTAGGTCGCATGCTGTTGTGTACCAGGACCCATTTTATCACCTCTCTCGAAAAAATGCTTGCGGGCCAGGAGGGCCACGGCACTGAGGAAGAGAGGAAGGCGGAGGGCGAAGCGATGATGAAGCGCATTCGCCAGTATGCGACTAACGAGGGCGGTAAGGAGCCGGGTGTCGACGTCTATTTCTGGTCCGCATCCGAGGCTGCCAAAGCAGATGATACGGAGGAGGAGAGGGGAACATTCCGTCAGCTGCTCAAGGGGAAAGGAGCGAAGCCCGGCCAAAGAGTCGTGTATGTGGACGGAGGTTACGATCTCTTCTCAAGTGGCCATATCGAGTTTCTCCGTCAGGTCGTTTTGGCAGAGGAGGAACTGGCAAGAAAAGAGGGCTGGTATGAGCAGCAGGCTGTTGACGAGCGTCTGGGTAAGGGTGCAGACTATGGCCCCGTCTTCGTTGTGGCTGGTGTCCACGATGACCGCGTAATCAACCATTGGAAGGGAGTCAATTATCCTATTATGAATATTTACGAACGGGGACTCTGCGTACTTCAGTGCCGGGTATGTATCCGACTCCAGACATTGCTCAGGCTCATTTCTCCCTCATACTAACACATGGCGCAGCATGTCAATGCAGTCATCTTTGGTGCACCATTCACTCCCACAAAATCGTACCTCACAACGTTGCCTTGGGGCACGCCTGATGCCGTCTACCACGGCCCCACGGCTTTCATACCGTTATCGTACGACCCATACACTGCACCGAAAGAGATGGGCATCTTCCGGCAGATATCGGTCCACAAATTCCAGGATGTCAATGCCGGATCTATCGTGCAACGCATCATGCGAAGCCGGGATCTCTACGAGGAACGGCAGCGGAAGAAAGGTGTCAAGGCGATCGGTGAGGCGGCACACAGAAAGAGAGAGATTCTCGAAGAGGAACAGCGTCGCAAAGAAGAACGAATGGGCGTCTCACAACAATAATTCTGAACGACATATATACACCATGCGCAAGCGCGCGCGAATAAGGTTGGGCATTCGCTATAAGGGGTTCCAAGCATGAGGATAGAATCGCGTAATATAGCGTAGCAAGACATTGCGGCATAGATTATAGAGCTGAGTTTGATAGGCACGCAGAGGCAATCCACTTCGAGCTAACTGCATATCTAGATGAGGCTCGCGGCATGGTTGGACCATTGAAAGAGCTTCAAACTAAACCGATATATGTTCCCCAAAGCGCTACCTTCCCAATGTGGTGACGCACCGGTAATTAGATTACTTCTTATGATTGTTGTATGCGCAAGCTTAACGTGTCTTATACCTATACGCTCATGAAAAGTGTAAGCTGAATCAGCTAAGGAAGTATAGGATGTTGCACTGCAGCACTGGACCAAAGTCATTATGCTACCTCGGGCGGTAGATGTCATCATAGTGTGGTGGTATTTGCGAGCTTTGCTGGTAGATGCTAGGAAGCTCACAGGCCGGCCAGTTACTAAAAGGGTTGTTCATGGTAAGCTGAATGTCTTACAGAGAGCCTATGGACAAGCAAGATAAGGCTCGCTATACACTTGTTCGTTGATGTACCTTGCTAAAGGAGGGGTATAGACTAGATTTCGGGCTTATGTCTATCAGGCTAGATACCTTTTGAAAAAGAAAACATTTGCAGAGTAACCTCACACGGTTCAGTAACCAAGACTGTCTCATATTACCGTTATATTCCCAGGTCTGATCAGCAATGCCTTTACTTAAGAGTCTGTCCCAATATCTGAGCCAAGATTACTCGCGTAGTTTAAATACATATGCTTATCTCGACCGCATTCGCGCAATAGTCAGATATCATTACCTAAGAATTAGTACGCGTAAGACGGGCATGCGTCTTGCTGATCAAGAGAGGCCGTTCGACATTCATTATCACTGCCCAATGCCCACTTACCTCAACCTGTCGGCTCCAGCTGTAGGAAGATGTTTTCGTAGCTATCTATGAAAGAACTGATAGGGCTCGGTAGAAAGAAGCACTGACCAACCAAGTGGGCCATGCCCGGCCGATTTAGGATTTGGGGCGGGCAATGCAATGGTTGCCGGCATCCCTTGTCGACAACAAAACTTCGTCAGGTCAAAGCTTCTAGAACAGGCAAAGAAGGTTGGAGATGATGACATTGCAGACGCCGAACACAGTCAGCTCTAGGGAAGGGGGAACTCGCTCTAAGTAGGAAATGCAAGCAAGTCTTAGTACTCTTCTTCTTTACTAGCAGAAACACCTTGTCTGTAGCAAAGAAAGAGCATCAAAACAAAGAAATAAGTATAGTCGACTGCTCGGACAGTTTCTTGTTGTTCCTTATGGGTAAGGTGATCAAAGGGGACAAGACAAATGCCTCATCAGGCATCGGCATTGAAAGGCCGCTATCAGCCTGTAGGATTTTCGATGAGCCATGGCAGATTGCTTGTACGGGGCCTATAACGGCACCGGGGAGGGAAGATAGTGCGCGGTAAACCCACTACGGCGTAACTGGGGTACTACCTTAGCAGCCTGTAGGTTGTAGCAGCGAGTAGGTAGGTAGGGTCTACTAGGGCACTACTGTACAGCAAATACCAGGAAAGGAAGTGACTTGGTTGGTTGGTTGTCTGGGTGCAATATATTGATTGTACAAGTTCTTGAACCGTGCGCCCTTCTGGAAGGCAGAAAGAAGCCTTGGAAGCCTTCTAAGTTAGGATCAACTTCCAGAATCCCAACAGCCGTCGGAGCTACCAGGCAGGTCAAGGTGGGGTGTGCTGGGGTGCACTAGGGGGAGAACACTTTATCAGCCCCCACTGCCAGGACTGGTTAGTGCCCCTCGCTCTCGTTGCCAATTGGTACTGCTCAAAAGGCCAATGGCCGGCCAGCAGCGATTTTTAACCTTGAATCCGTCCCACTAGATAGAGCTAGCTCGCAGACAGCTCAGACTAGCTAGGTAGGTAGCATAAGAACGAACAGGCATTGTTGGTTCCCCTCCTTCTTCAGGGGACGCTTCGTTCAAGCATCGTCACTCCTCGCCACGGGTGCAGTACCTTACCTGCGAATAAGTACCTACCTACTGCTACCTATCTTAAAGTACTTTATCTACTACCACACACCTGCATATTCTGAATCAACGTCTCGAACGCCATTCGGACTTTTCGTAAAAGAGTTGCTTTCATCTCTCGGCATTTTGGAAAGGCAAGCTTCTTTTCAAGTCTCCGCCTCACATTGTTTTTCCTTATTTTATTTTTTCTGGCTATCGACCGCTCTTTCAGCTAAGCGGGCCCGGTTTCCGTCATTGTTGTCACCGCCGTCATTGCCGCTTGTTTATTACACAGTAAGGTACTGTTGTACATTGCGGTACCTTTCCTACCTACATCGATTCGACAACCAAACCTTAACTTACCTCCTCCCTCTCCTCTCTTCTCTCACTGCCCATTCTCTGTAAGATACATATTCTCGAGCAGTGTCGACTTCCACCCCACCATTGATCACTTTCAGCTCTGTTGCCTGCAGCACATACGACGCATTCCCGACGTGCCTGTACTTGGGACCTTGCGTGGTACTCGAGATACGATTCCGAACTGCACTTGCTTTCTAGCTCAGCTCAAGGAAGGAAGCAGCGGGGTCTTTCGGGGCATTGTAGGGTCAAGTAAGGTAAAGTCTCATATACCTTCATATTACGTGATATCTTTATCGTCCCTTGACTGCATTTAACTATACACATCCTACCTCCCCATTCTTACTTCTCACTCTATAACTAAACTTACCCAAGCCTTTATTCGTGACGCATTTATAGTCTAACCCTGTATCCTTCGACATCTCTCTCTCTTACCCGCTTGGCTTGGTTTTCGTTCCTCCCCTTGCTTATGCGACGCCCTTGAGTTCATGCTTGAAAGCTCCCGTTTCACCCCCACTACTACTATACTTAAGTCATTGTGGTCTAAGCCTCGTGTTGCCGCCAGCACCTTATCTCCCAGGGTCGCTCTTCCTTACATAGGCGGCGGCTATCGCTCGAGATTCTATTTCAAGCTGTGTATCACATTCTCACAAGCTTAGCTAAGCCCAGTGGAGGAAGCCATTGTCGGCTAGGCTGCCTGCGGATAGCAGTGCCGTATTGCAACATTGCAGCCTTGCTTGCCTAGGCACCGTAGGTCTGATTGCCTCTTTGGAAGTCCTGTGCTGTGCGCTTCTTTCTTCAGCTGATATCCATCGGACGCCTTTATTATTGCATCATTTCCCGTTTTTGTCTTTGCCACCACACATGCGAGCCCTAGCCTCGACACAAAGTTCCATTTCGTAGAGTAGTGACTCATTATTTCTTGTCTTTCCCGATCCTTTGATTTTTAAACACTGATGTCTTTGCCTAATACTTACTAATTAGAAATAGAAAGCCTCGATCGCCTAGTTCTTCTCACAAAGCCTCTCGATATCCTCCAATTCTGCTCTGATTATTTCTTGCGGCGCCTGTCTGAAGAGCGAACAACATATCTCCTCCATAGTACATCGCAATCACATAATTCAACAGCCATGTCTGGCACGACCTTTACAAGCCCCTTTGCGGGAAACTCAAACCCGTTCGGAAGCGATGGAACCAAGCTTCAGACAACAACGTCCGGTCAGTTACTGCATGTTGTAGAAGAGGATGAAAATGATGCTATCACATCGCCCACAACGGGATCTTTCGGTGGAAACGGCACTTTCCGTGTCCCCTTTGGTGGTGATGGCTCTTCAGACGGACCCCCGTCTTCTATACGAACACCGCCCAACCCGGACTCATATCCCGCACAGTATAACTTCGGACGACGTACTTCGGTTTCAGCCGAGTCGTTGAAGCCTGTTGCCGATGTCAACGACAATTGGTCCCCACCTTCCTACCCCAAGTCCCCAGAGCAGCTTGAGAGACTACAGACGGCCATTGCAGGAAATTTCTTGTTCAGTCATCTTGATGACGAACAAACCGCCCAAATACTTGGTGCCTTACAAGAGAAAGTGATCCCAGCTAAAGATATCAAGGTATGTTCTATGCTCCCAACATGCATTAGATGATTTACGGCTGCTAATAATACGATTTGCAGGTTGTGACACAAGGCGATGCTGGTGATTATTTCTACGTAGTAGAGAAGGGTAGCTTTGACGTATATGTCAATGACAGTGGAGCTTTACAACCCGGACCGGATGGTATGGGCAAAAAGGTTGGCAGTGTCCAAGCTGGGGGCTCCTTTGGTGAACTAGCTCTGATGTACAACGCGCCTCGAGCAGCTACCGTTGTCTCAGCGGAAATCGCTTGCACGCTGTGGGCTCTTGATCGTGTAACATTCCGTCGGATACTCATGGAGTCGACCTTCGCCCGTAGACGTCTTTATGAGAAATTCCTCGAGGAAGTCCCACTTCTCGCCTCGCTCACCCCATATGAGCGGTCAAAGATTGCGGATGCCCTAGAAACTCAGAAATACCCGCCTGGAGAGACCATCATCAAACAGGGTGATATCGGACACTCATTCTATCTTGTTGAAAGTGGCGAAGCCGACGCAATCAAAGACGGACAGCCTGTAAAACATTATCAGAAAGGCGACTTTTTTGGCGAGCTTGCACTTTTGAACGACGCCCCACGAGCTGCCAGCGTCGTCAGCCGCACCGAGATCAAGGTAGCCACACTAGGCAAAAATGCATTTGCTAGGTTGTTGGGACCTGTGGAGGGTATCATGCGAAGGACAAGATATATTGGCGTGGTATCTGGAGTTGAAGATGTTGATCCTCTCCATCCTGGACCCTAGCTTACAATCCTTTAGTAAATTTTTTTAAACTTTTTCTCCCCTCTTCTTCTTTTTGCTAGACTTTGGGGGGCCAAGATTGGGTGGCTGGCAATGCTCCAGTGATGACGAGGGTAAAGTCATTTTGCAATTCACCTGGCGTTTTCTTGGGTTGCCTTTCCCTGTACTGAACAAAGACTTTTTCCTGGCCGTAGTCGTTGATATCCATACAAGACATCACATGCTATTGTTACACATTAAGACGGTTTTCTGGCGCAGGAAAAATTGTGAATTGGTCTCACCAATGACCTTAACGCCGCTATGGATGAAGACCAGTCCCAACTCGGACATGCGGGCGGTAGACTTGTATTTTGCGGTTATAGACAGCTTTTCCATTCCTCCTTTGAATGGGTTTCAGACATTGAGGATTTACTATGTTAAACCTCGCTCATAGACCAGCCCGCTGCCTCTCCAGCGCCAGGATCTTCTGTCTCAGATTCTCCGTCGCGATCTCAGTCTCCAGGACGCGACCTACGCCCTTCTTCCAAGCTTCTTCCAACCCTCTTAATTCTTCTGCCACACCGCCGCTATAACCTTGGTGGTCGTCTACTTGTAACCGTCTCCGCTGGAGATTGATAAGGTCGATGTCGTTTTTAGTAGAGGCGAGGTCTCGTTCGAGGGCGGAGAGCAAAGACTCAGTCTGCCAGTTCGAGACCAGCCAGGCGTTTTTCCCGTAAGAGTTTAGGAGGTGCAGGTTTGTTTGCCGGTGGAGGAGGTAGGTTAAGGTTGTGTATGCTCTTTGGAGGGGACTTATTAAAGATGAGGGGGATTCCTGGGAAGAGGGGAGAGGGTCCGAGTCTTGGATCTCGTAGCGCGAGAGGTCGATCGCTTTTAATGGTTCTTTGGTTCCTATGCGCTCTAATTCGGCGACTATCAGGGGGGAGAAATTCGGTTCGCGGAGTGGTGGGAGGGAGGGAGCGGTTGTGTTTGTTGAGGGGGAGGAGGGGGTTTGTGAGAGTTCGGCAGTGATGAGGGCTTGGGCTGCTTCTCGCTCGGCTTCTGTGGGTTCTTTGTCTATGTCTGGTGGTGGTGGTTAGTATATAGAGGTTCGTCTTAGGAGAAATTAGAAGGGGGAAAGGATGGTGTTTAGGGTTTTCTATTAGGGGGAGTTGTTTGATAGAGGGCCTTCCCTCGGTGGTTGCGGACTTACATGGTAGTGATTCGTGGACTGTCGTCCGGATTGAGGATGAAGATGCCATTTCCGCCTCTTCGCCTCAGGTTGGTATGATTTAGAAGATCGATGTCTGCTCCGACTCTCGTCGCGGGTTCTACTCTTGAATTGAGTCTCGTCCGGTTGTTGCGTTTTGCAGACGGTGTTAAGGTTGGCGATAGTAGATATTTTGATTGTTGATCAATGGGTTGGATCCTAAGTTGGTTGTTGTTTGGAGTGCTATTCCGTTGCGTTGCGACGCGATGCTGCGATGCGATGCCAATGCAATGCGATGGGAGACTGTTTTCGTTATCAAAGCCGTACTGTACCTTGATCACCAATGCCAAGATTTTAGAGCTTTGCCAGTTGCAGCAGCTAAGGTAGAGCTACCTTGTTCGTCCCGGGTAGGGCGAGCCAAGGAATATGTCGATAACTGGAAATCCAACAATGACGTAAGCATGTGTGTTTGGTAGGTAGGCATCCATGCGGGAGCCTGCTGCTTCCCCAAGGGTGGTATTGGACCTTTGTCACGAGCGACGGTAATCAGTTTATCGAAGCTTGTGATTCTGGGAACCATTTCAAAATGGAGCCTCGTGTTAGATTTCATAGAGGCTATTATTCTACTAGTGTATAGTATAACTTCTTGTTCCTGTTTCTCTTATTTTTGTAACATTAGCTTCGACTACGGAAAAAGTACACACCCCACCATACCGTAGCTAGATAGACGCTCACGAGTCACAACTCGTTTGTTGTGTTTATAAACTAGGGGACGGACGCCGCGGGTCTTACACCTTTTTGAGACATGGTTCTACTGCGATAGACCGGATCCTTTTACTTCTATCGAAAGACATGATGCGTGTCATCAAGTATGACGATAAGAGGGCTGGTACCTCATTCCCGCCGTCGCCGGCTCGACGTATGAGTAGGTTTACCTCGCTCATGGTATTGATTTCTACTGTCCTACTCGCTTCTCTACTATTGCTCTTCAGTGTAACAACAACAAACGATGCGGCGAGGAGGTTGAAGTTCTGGCTCGGTACCGAGACATCCGAATATGGATGGGACCAGCCGGCGGTTGAGGGCGACGAGTACCTTTTAGGCGTTGGGAAGGCTGATATCACTGGGTATGTGTATTGTGGATATGATCGCGACATGGCCAGAGTGAACCACAGTCACTAACTTGAACAGCCCGTGTGTCGAGATCAACATGATGGGCTATGCCGACCCGAATCAACTCGGTACAGGTCTAAGACAACGACTGTATTCTCGAGCCTTTGTAGTCGCGGACCCTGCTCATCCAGCAGACAGGTTCGTATACCTCGTCCTCGACACACAGTCAGGAGATACAGCCGTTCGATACGGAGTATTATCAGGGCTTCGAGCGCTGGGGCCCGACTATGAGGTATATGGTCATCATAACCTCGCCGTGACTGGAACGCACTCTCACTCCGGACCTGGAGCGTGGTTGAACTATCTACTGCCGCAAATCACGAGCAAGGGGTTTGACAAGCAGAGTTACAAGGCCATTGTAGACGGTGCGGTCTTGTCTATCAAGAGGGCTCATGAGAGCCTAGCGCCGGGTCATCTCAGCGTTGGTTCAACAAAGGTCTTCGGCGCAAACATCAATCGAAGCTTATTCGCCTACCTTGCAAATCCCGAGGAGGAGAGAGCTAGGTACAATATAAGCACTGAAGACGACGGGTCGGTAGAGAAGGACTTGACCTTGCTCAAATTCCAGAGGTCTTCCGATGGCAAGAATATTGGCGTGCTGACGTGGTTTCCTACCCATGGCACCTCCGTTCTTGGCAACAATACGCTGATCTCCGGTGACAATAAAGGAGTGGCTGCGTATTTGTTCGAGAAGAGCATCGTAGGTGATGACACCGCTGCCAAAGGTTTCGTGGCCGGCTTTTCGCAGGCCAATGTCGGCGATACTAGCCCGAACGTCCTGGGAGCCTGGTGTGATGATGGTTCGGGCCAAATGTGCAGTCTCGAAAATAGCACGTGCAGCGACGGCAAATCCCAAAAATGTCATGCTCGCGGGCCGTTCTTTAGGGTCAAGGATGAAGGCACGTCTTCTTGTTTTGAGATAGGCAAACGCCAATTTGAACCCGCGAAGAAACTGTACGACGAACTGAACAAGGACTCACCGACCCCTATTCGTGGCAAATGGGTTAAGGCGTTTCATACTTTCCATAACATGTCGAACTATCGCTTCGAACTCCCCAACGGCACGGAGGCTGTTACATGTCCTGCCGCCTTGGGCTATTCTTTCGCCGCGGGTACCTCGGATTGGCCCGGGGCGTTCGATTTTACTCAGCATAACGGCAATGAGAATACGACATCACCTATTTGGAGAGTTGTCTCCGGCATACTGAAGGAGCCGAATAAAGAGCAAGTCAGATGTCATGGTGCCAAACCAATTCTACTCGACGTGGGCGAAGTTACAACACCATACGAATGGACTCCTAATATTGTGGATGTGCAGGCTTTCCGGGTTGGACAACTTGTCATCATTGTCAGCCCAGGGGAAGCTACTACAATGGCTGGTCGTCGTTGGAAGGAGGCTGTAGCTCGAGAGGCTAAGACGCAACTAGATGATGGTGCGAATGCTGAGTCGCCGGTAGTCGTCCTTGGAGGACCGGCGAATAGCTATACGCACTACATCACAACGGAGGAAGAATATGGGTACGTTTTGATAAACTGTCTACCTGAAATACTAGGCACAACTCACAACTCGTCATATGATATTCACTGACATTTTCACGCAATAGCATCCAACGGTACGAAGGAGCAAGCACACTCTACGGACCACATACCCTAGCGGCCTACATCAACCTAACACTTACCTGGCTGCCCTCGCTCGACTCGTCAAAATCCAAGAACAACGACAACATCCAGCCCCCTCACGGACCGGAACCACCGGATAACAGTAACCGTAGCCTAAGCTTTATCCCCTCGGTTATCCGAGACGCACCACCCCTCTTCAAAAACTTCGGAGACGTAGTCAAAGATGTTGAGACCTCGCATCCGTATCATAAGGGCGAAGTCGTGAGCGCTACGTTCATCGGCGCGAATCCGAGGAATAACCTCCGGCTCGAGGGCAGCTATGCCGTTGTCGAGAAGCTTATCTCGCACACTGAGGCGGAGGAGTCGGAGTGGCAAGTGGCCCGCGATGATAATGATTGGCACCTTGTCTTCCGATGGCGGCGCATAAGTGAGCTACTGGCTACGAGTGAGGTGACTGTTGAGTGGGAGACGGCGGACCCTTGGCTGGAGCCGGGGATTTATCGGTTCAGGTATTTTGGGGATGCGAAAGGGATTGGAGGGGGGATTACGGCTTTTGAGGGTGTTAGTGGGCAGTTTGAGCTTGTGGGGTAGGGCAGTGGGAGGGAGTTATTGGACAGTGGGATATTTTCTGGGTTGATAGAGGTTTGATTTGGTGGTTTTTGGATAAGATGGGATGATCAACATCTAGTAAAGCTATGAACAAACGCGACTTCAAGCTGTGTAAAGGGAGAATGACTTAACGAAGCGGGACGATGGGAGCAAGAGATATCATAATGTTAATAGGGATTCTATCTTCAACAAGGTCAATCAATAAGCGTAAGCCTCTAGTCGGATTCGTAACTGACTACCTACATACTTATGTCGCTTTCAGACTTAGATAATGAATGTGAAAAACACTGCTATATGTTTCGGAGTCGCCCGTTTCCGATAGGTTGGCTACAGCAAAAACCGCCAGCTTCCTTTAGAGATGGTGAAGAAGAGATTATAACTTCCCGTATTACTGCACTGGGAGGTGTTCACTACTGGCATGGATTGACATTGTCTCGGTAATGGATTGGGGTTGTTATGATGTAAAATGCGTATTCGCCTAGAAATTGTTCTTGCCACAATGAGGGAAGCCAAGTGAATCCTTCCTGGAGAGTTTTAGGACTACGATGTACTTTTCCATGCAGATGTTTATGAGTTAAGAAGTTACCTAATAGCTACAGTCCAACTACGCAAGCAGTTTGAGGATAGAGCTGAAATTATCTATTTTGCTCTACCGATTACCGCCACGATTACCTGCACATTAAAGAATATAAGCAACTCAGCCGCTTAAGTAGGCTATTAGAGTCGTGGTGATCAATCCTTCGACCAAATAAGAATATCTTTGCAAACATGGTTCGTAAACCCGATATAAATACCTACTTAAGTATATAGATCTACATCAGCTCGCAAACATGGCAATCGAACTCGAGTCATATGAGGAATGAGTAGGACCTGTGGCGTTAAAAGTGTGGCGGCTGTACGGAAGAAGAGCGTGTTTGGGGCTTGGAGGCCCTCGTCGTATTGCTCGGTTTGGTTTGGGATTGAATCTTGGCCAGGCTTTGGTATTTCTTAGGAATATTATAATTATGAAGGGGTAGCTTACTGTGACTACATGCGACAGAGCACTGCCTTATGCGGATGCCGAATGTAACAAGTGCAACTCCAGACTTCCCAGACGCGCGGAATGCGAGCGCGCCAAGTACTCAGCCCTCTCGTCATTATCGGATAAGATGGACGCCATGTTTCGACTTTCGAGCGACGGGCTGTTGCCAAGAATGTTAGGGTAAAGGCGGCCTTAGGAATACTTGAGGGCACTCTATTCAGCTTTACCTTCAAAAAGTTATTCTTGGGGATTATCACAAGGGATCGACAATATGCAACACAACTTTGGAAGTTACAGGGCCTTCCCGATATAGACAGTAGTTAGGTAACGCGACCGACCAGTCCGGAAATGCGAATACAACTTTCCCAACGTTACGATGCTTCAGGTGGCGGTAGAAAGGGGTCTTACGTACGAGCTGTTTTCTAAGAAGATAGAAGGGGAGACAAAAAGTATAAATACCCGCCGTTTCTGCAGGTGTTTGAGCAATAGAACTCCTGCATCATCACCGGTGTCCCATCTACTCTGCGAACCAACCAAAAACAGAGCAAAGCAAAATCTAGTAGTACTATCTATTTCTCAAAATGGTTCGCGTCACCGTCACCTCCGTAACCCTCCTCGCTGCCTCTCTGGCAAGCGCATGCACTGGTCCTGCTGTCAACCAGGCGACCATTGATCTTATTTCAAGTTTCGAGGGCTTCAGCGCCGACGTCTGTACGTTAAACCCCATTTCCCACCACGAAGCTAAGAGCAACTGCTAATTTCATCAAGACAATGACCCTGCCGGGCTCCCCACCGTGGGCTACGGACACCTCTGCCAACAGTCCGGTTGCTCCGAAGTCCCGTACCCGATCCCGCTCTCGGAGGCGGACGGAAAGAAGCTCCTTGCCGACGATGTGATTGTAAGCCCCGCTCAGCCACTAGCCCTTATTCCTTATTCCTTAACCCCTTAACCTCCTCCTCCCAACTCATCCATACAAACACACACATTTCACAGCTTGTATTATTCTCAATATGAGTGACACACTAACAGAATATCGAATAGCCCCCTCAGGACTGCATCACAACAGATACCGCGGAAGGCGTAACTCTAAACGCGAACCAGTACGGCGCGCTGGTCAGCTGGGCCTTCAACGTCGGTTGCGGCAACTCTGGCTCGTCAAGCCTGATCGCTCGCCTCAACAACGGCGAGGACCCCTCCACCGTCATCGCGAATGAGCTTCCTTTGTGGAACAAAGGCGGTGGTCAAGTCTTGCCCGGTCTCGTGCGCAGACGCGCGGCTGAGGTCGACTTGGCTAATACGCCTACTTCGGACCCTGCTTTGCCTGCTGAGTGCTAGACGGCTATACTTGAAGCGCACGATGATGAGTTGATGGGCCTGAAACGGAGGTGTGTCGTAGGGTATTGTGGTTTTATGATTATGATGGATGAGATGGGATATAGTGAGGGGTTGGGCTCAAGGGAGAGACCTGGGTAACCCAGACAAGCTACATGTGTGCTACATGCAAGTGATAGTAGCTAGGAATCCTTCTTTCATTCTTTGGCTATAACGCATAGACTAGTAGATATTATCATTAACTCTATTTAAATGAGTCTTTTTATCGCCTCGTATCTATACCAATAAGTCTTTTGATGACGCACACCCAATTCTCGCAACGTAATTTTCTCTTGAGTGGAACAAGGTAAACACGGATCAGATAATAAAGGGTCAGAATTATAGGATACAAATGACAAACGCTATTAACACTGATACTTCTCCATTTTATCCATCTCTTGAGGAATAAAGTTGTGCCAAACTCAGGTGATACTATCTACATTTAATAATGGAAATGTCTCGACATTGCCGGCGATATCGTAGTAGTTCTGGTACTGATTGCTCCCTCGCGTCTTTGTGCTTATAGCACGTTCCACGATACAGTGAGTGGTGTCCACGCTTTTAAGAGTCCTTGAGATCTGGTACCTATTTCACCTAGATTGGTGCCGTCACGGGTTGTCATGGTTTCGTTCCGAATCCGCTCCGATTAAGCAAGGTACACCCTTCCCGAACTACCTACTACTGTCCTTAAATTGAGCGGATACAGGAATATCCTATTTCAGGATAACCCTTCTTGCCTGTGCAGCAATAGTAGTAACTCATGAACGGAACCCCTAGCAGTATAAACTGTGATATGGGTAACAATTTCCTTTCTAGCAAAACAAACGCCTCCTCAACCTAAGTCGAGACTAGGCTGTTTTCAAGCTTCTCTATTATTCTATGCCTCCTCACCTCTATTTATATTCATGCAGGCCATCTACCGTAGAATCTACAAGGTTTTTCTTCGGCTTACACTTAATAGTGGGACAGCCATTACTGCTATATTTGGCCTTCCATTCCAACATATGAGGACCACCGCTCACTTATTTCTATAGTTTTTCAGCTTGTGAAACGCCTGTTCACCCCCCTATGTTGCGTTTAGAGAGTGCACTGGTTCACTTCCATTATTTGCAACCACCATATTCCTCCACGAGGGGATCCAATAAGAGGCCAACTGGTTCGTACATTCCCTCGAACCAACGATAGGACACAAAGGCATCCATGCAGAGGTATGTGATAGGACCTAATACTTCCACTCTGAATATCCCCATCGCACTATCTTATATGAAAAAGTCATGTGACCGGATTACTAAATCAAAGTTGATAATTAGATCTTCATCATCGACCACACCTTACACACATAACCTACACAATCAAAGACTGTCTCCTCCCATGTAAGATAATGATATGGCACGTTTACATAGATATGACCCTTATAAAGCGGCCTTGGGTCACGCTACCCAGAAGAATAATAACAGGTTACACGACAGATGATCGGCGGGCTGTTAAAAAGGGGTTAAGCCCAGGATGGGGTGGGTGGCAGGTCTTGGCCTTCGTGAAGGGGTCCTATAACAAGTGGTCACTCATGCAATGCTTCCCTCCCATATCGAAACAGCCTCTATTTCGCTTATTATCTAAATAAGCCCACATACCGGTTTCGGAACATGTATATGCACATATGTGAAATGCGAGTTCTGTGTTCCATTACGCTCTCCGTTGTAGACAGCCCTGTGAAGCCCTGAGTCCAAGTATAACCCTGAGATGACAGAAATGTTTCTGCGAGGGAAGTGCGACTGGCCCGGTAGCAAGATAAACACGGCGAGTCGCAGTTTCCTGATATATTACGACAGAGTCTGCAGCCACGGGACATTGCGGTGGCACAGAATGGGACTAGGGACGGGGCCTCGTGAGTGAATCAGCGCTGCACACATGCTCCAAATGTTTCAGTTCTGCAGACCTACGCAGATCAGAGACTTATTGGCAGTTCCCGGGGGATACTTCCCTTAGTGTTCCCTTAACGAACCTGTCGTCAAACAGACATTCTGAATTAGTATTAGCATGGGTAGCGTGGAAAGAGCATACCTGCCTATCACGCATGGCTGCATAGTATACTATCTGTAGCTAAACACGGACAAATAGTCTACCGTCTACACCAGCGCAGTGTTTTCCAGTACCTAATCCTTTCTGGGGGTAATTATCCCAGCACTCCTTTCTTTCAAGATACCTACCTAGCACTTGTCATACGCCATAACAGGGGCGCGCAGCTTTTCGATACAGCAACAGAACTCATATTAGCGTTCTCCTTGCGGGTACTACTTATCAAACAAAAAGACCTACCCTTCATGTTGGCCCATGACACCTGTCAGTGAGTTGATATAGCACAAAGGCAGGTGATTTCACTCTAATATCGTGATTGCACTGTGGATAACAAGCCCCAATGGACAAGGAGACTACCGTGTAAGGATAATGCCACTATCTGGTCATTCCTTTCCCCTGTTGTTTCTGCGATTACTAACAATGATAACACTGTCAAAGAGAACTCAACGCCGATAGGTGAATGATGGTGTGGCAGCTCGGCTCCTCCCGTATACTTACATATCCAATCACGTTGAGAATAACTCCAAAATTCTCGTATTCAACATCGACAACCACGTGAGGGTAGCAGGGGGGAGGTTAGCAGTGTTTCTGAATTTTGTGGTTCTGGAGACAAGGCCGGCTATTTAAGCTTACCACTTTCCTGCCAGCAGGATCTGTTATTTGTTTTTTAAGTGACTGAAGTTGTGATGGAACTAAACCAAGACGACAAGTCGACGAGCACTTTTGCTCGTGCCTGGCTCATAGTTATTAAATTGCCACGATCAAACACCAAGAAGCCATGCAACCCAAGGAGTGTTCGAGTCTTAGAAGATGTAGAAACAAATTCTATATCTCCTCAGCTTATAGAGTGCTTGAAATAACACCCAAGTGCCGGGTATATGAGCAGGGCTCGGAATGACAAGTTAAGCCCACCCCATCTTATTATCCTGCGAACGAAATAAACTCGGAAAGAATATGGCCGAGACAAAATATTACTTTCCATTAGCCATGACTCGGCGAGCGATACCACGAAGCCCGTTTCATTCAGATTCCGGTGTTTAGTAAACCCAGACGACCTCAACAACTTCGGTACTAATGTTTGCTATGAGAGAACCTATTGATTGGGGTCGGAGGGAATCTTGCTGGGCTGACCGTTTCGACCTAGAAAGGGGCTTTTAGCCCAGGACACGTACTAATTACTATTCTACTCAAGGTACTATTACGGCTTACATCTTGGCAAAAGCCTAGTAGGAAAGGAGGAAGAGCCGGGGGGAAACTCGACGGCAGTTCTGGCTCGACTTAGTTCAGACACTGGGCAGACACTTTACAGCCTCCGGTTTTCTGCCTTTGTCATTTAACCAATACGGCACCTCCTCCTCCCCTTGAACACAATGGCTTGATGCCGTAAGGGAAGTTCTATCTGCCGACCTTCCTCGAGGACACAAAGACCTCCATGGCTTCTTCTTTGGCTCTACTAGGGTCATACTGAAGGATGAAGAAGATTACAACGTCACGTCCTCGGTTGTCACGCGGCAAGCGACGACAGGAGTCTCGAAGGTTCTTCTTCTTCACTTAAGGTCTGATTACTACCAACGGACAATAACTCGGTTGTTCTGTGGAGTGGTACGTCAACAAAAATATCAGGTAACGAGTTGGAATGCATATTTACATTTTTCGATACCCATTCATGATGCCCAATCAAGGCAAACAGGCCGCACCGCCTCTTGCCCAGGCCTCGAACGCTGCACGCGAAAGCCACGAACCGAGGCTGGATATTACAAAGTACTTGGCCGATGAAATGCGAAGAGAGAGAAATGTAACATGAAGATCTCATGATCTGGCTCACAGCGCAGTTTCTCGACCTCAAATGGGATTCGTCCTTCCTATTAGGGAAAGTATCAGCGCATCGAGGCGGGCGGAAAACTGCCCGAAGAGAATCTCTCTACTACCTAACCTAACCTAGTCTAAAGTAGACTAGGTAACATGTGTGGGCGCGGACGTGCTCTTGTGCAGAAGCTTGTGCTCACTACTTAGTACGACTACAACAGACGGCACTACCCCATTTTCTGCGCACTCTCCAAGCAAAGGAAAGGAAAGCAAAGCAAAGCAGATCCACGAGATTCAACTCGTTGGGTTAGGTTGGATCGGGGATTTTTGCTTTGCTTGTTCTAGCCCTAACCCCTCATTCGTCACGTTATTCTCTGGACCAATTACTGCGCGTCAGTGTCCCAGACCAAGCGGTCAGAAACCAAAGCAGGCCTCGTCACATGTGTTGGCTTGTGCCAATCTCTGCAGAAAAGGCCATGCATTATGACGGCTTGTCATGCTTACGCCGGATTACTGAACTGGCGCTCGTGGCCTCTCTGGCGGTGATCATGAACGACCCGATACAACGAATAAGACCGCCATCAGAGGCTCACGCGCAGGGCGAATCTGTTTCGCCAAGCCGCTTCCCCGGATTCTTGGAGAACCGTCAGAAGGATCGGATGGCGTCTTTGAGGGAAGTGGGGGAGTTAGGTAATATTACGCCACATTAACAGCACAAGCATTGCTAGGGACAAGAAAGTGAAAAAGACCAAGCCAAAATAGCCAGCGTACTTACCTACTGCATCCTCATTAGCTTCTTGTCTCCGCGGGCCGTAGCAAACTAGCTGACATAGTAGCTACGAGCCTACGATGCAACGGTGTGCCAAGTCGCCGAGCGCCATGAGAATGCAGGAGAGAGACAATTTGCTTTTTTGTCCCCCGTTCTATATCCTGTGATGCTAATCAAGTCGAGTCAAGCGCTCAAGTGAGGAGACCGTGGCTTGCAGGTTTACCATGTGTCGCATCGGTACTTGTTATCTGGGCATTCGAGAACATGGAGAACAAGAAACAGGGTAGCCAAGATAGAGTTGGTAAGGTTGAAAAAAGAGGAGAGGGGAAAAAAAAAAAGACGTCTGGATTACCGCAGCGCAAGAAAATTGACCTAGCACAACCCCTTGCTGTGTGCAGCAAGCTTTAATTTCTGGCTTACCCATCTACTTACCTACCTGGACATCTACAGCAGTAACACGCACCACCGACAGCGCGAAGAAGCACAGCATTGAGGATATAGTAGGAATTACACGTGTACGAACCTCGAGCCCCCAAAACGAGCGTCCGAGATGATCCCTGTCTGTCTGTGCCAGGTAGGCGGCATGCCCCGCGTAACCAGCCCACGATAGTGGGCCGTGGCGGCAATACCTTGCAAGCAATAGGTGCTCTGCCGACCGAGAAGCGCTGCTCGGACCTGCATTGTGGCGGCGGTCGGCCGTGCAAGTACCGAAGCTGTTGATGCGCGTGGTGTGTTGTAGGTAAGTATTCGCTCCTCAGCTGAGTCCGTCATCAGCTCTGTAACCAAGGTATGTACGTATTTTTCGATGTGTCCAAATACAACATACCTTACACACCTATGCTAGAGTCTAGGCTTGGTACTTTTTTCCTATTCCCCTTCAACCTACCCTGCACGTTACGTTGAAGCTGTACCTCGATTGCGCATGGCCAATAAGCGGTAACAACGCCAATGATTCATCGATCATTCGCATCGATATTCGGCTCCTCATTTGCATGGCTGCAGGAAACTTACCCTTGCATCGATTTTCGTCATTTCCGAGCCTTTACCTATAATACTACAGGAGACAAAAACTACCAGGCCAAGCGCCAACAGTCAAAGTAGTGCCAGGCGAACATGTGGAAGCCCTGAAATTTCGTTGTCATGCAAGTCATTGGCCAAGAGCGGCCGGTGCGTCTATAATAGAATTTTCTATATTACATATCAATTGCCAAATGCGGCAGACACACGACACCGATGTTTCCGACCAGCCGCTCCCGGAGTATTTTGGTGGCTGCCTGTACGCTTCCGACTCCCGAGTTCTTGGACCAGAGCTGTGAGACAATACCAGAATCCGGGCCACCTGGTTCGAGACGCTGACTGATAGTGCAACACGTCATATGCGATGCCACCACTAGTTCGAGTTACCGGGTCTGCTCCAGCTATATCCACACAGCTCTGGGCCAATATTGAATATCGTTCGAATGCCGATTAATATGAACACATACCCCTATCGATGATTTCACTTGGCTACCCGTTCTCGCAGACCAAGTCGCGTAAGTAAGCTAAGACGTGACATGTAATTTGCACATTTCTGCTTTGTGCTCATCCAGATGGCATGGCACTACGTCAAGCCCAGGTTATCGAGAATGTCTATCCCCTCTTTGCTTTCCTCCTCCACCTACGTGAACCTGACCCATCGCTTTGGTCCTTTGCGGTTTACTAGTAACTTATGGGGATACGCTCCCCGTCTAGATGTATGTATAACATCTTGACTACGGAAGCTAACCCGAGTCAGTCGTGGAGATGCAGGTGTACCCTTGTAATAGGGGAGAAAGTCACTCCCCACGATTGCTCTCCCTCGAGATGCAGGCCGACTGCAAGTCGCATGACTTGGGCTCCTGTCCTGTCCGTCCCGACTAGCAGCCTTCTGAAATTAAGCTAAACATTTCATGACCACTTCGTGCACTCTGCGAAACCTTCCTGATTCGTCCTGGCCATATGATCCACTGGCGGGTAGTTCCCTGTACCAACATTCATGGCACGTATCATTCGATATTAGAGCTACTTACGTCGAAGCTCGACAAGATCATATAACTGCTTGTCTCGTTCCCTGGTGTCTGATCTTCATCTCATCTCGAGTCCAGTCCCGTCCCGTCCCAGCCCCTTCCCGCTGCCTATCTATAAATGGCAATTTGGTAGAGTAAGACATCATACCATAGACCGACTGTTGTTTTTGTTGCTGTCCTACCCCTCTCCCCCTTGATTGTCTGTCAACACTATTCATCATGGTGTTCAAAGACGCCCTAACCGGCGCGTTTCTATTCGGGAGTCTCGCTCTCGGAGCCTCAAAATTCTCACCCGCCAGACCGCCCGCGATACCCCTAGCCGTTAAAGCGCCCTATCTCAACACCTGGTTAAATGCCGGGAGTGACGGCGGTAACGGCGGGTATCTTGCTGGCCAGTGGCCGGTGTTGTGGCAGTGAGTCTCTTACACCGCCGTTGTGGCATGATGGACCGGAGCCTGAACTGACATTATGCATCGCAGACAACAAATCACAGCCTGGACAGGTCTCATTCGGGTCGATGGAACCGCATACCAGTGGATGGGTGCAGTTCCAGACAGCAAGAATGTCGACCAGACCGAGTTTTCCTACACATCAACGAGGAGCAACTTCGTGATGAATGTTGGCGGCAAGGTTGAGATGAACATCACCTTCCTCTCCCCCGTGACGCCAACGGACCTGAAGAGACAGTCTCTGACTTTCTCCTACCTCGATGTCGGCGTCCACTCGCTGGACGGCGCCAAGCACGACGTTCAGTTGTACGCTGACGTATCAGGTGGTAAGTGACAGGTTCATCTGTCTTCTACCTGCTTAAGCACTCATCATACTCACTACAATATTTCAGAATGGGCATCTGGTGATCTAGGCGCCATCATCCAGTGGGATTACGGAACTGCTGATGGCGTTGCTTACCACACATTCTCCCGACAAAGTCAAACTGAAATTACAGAGACAAGGGAGCTGCCAAACTGGGGAACATTCTACTGGTCCACAGGTGACTCAAACGGGGTAAGACATTGTACTTTCCTCGTGTTCCAGGCCTTTGACCCTGGCCGGCGCCCGAGTCGGCCCATTCTTGCGCCATATTAATGCTAACTTACATTCCAGCTCACCTACCAAAGCGGTTCCGACGTTGATGTCAGAGGCACTTTCAAGAGCAAGGGCATCCTACCCAACACTAAGGACACCAACTTCCGAGCTGTAAACAACAACTGGTAAGCTTCTCGCTCTTTATATGATGATATAACCTAACTGAGTCGTATGCAGGCCCGTTTTTGGCTTTGCCAAGAACCTTGGGTCAGTCCAAGGACCCGTCAATACCCTGTTCACCATTGGTCTCACTCAAGACAATGCTGTTAAATTGTTGGGTAAGGGTGATGGTCTCACGACCTATCCCTCTCTTTGGAAGAGTTATTTCAGCAAGGCCCTCGACGCTGTAAGTCGGTTCTCATATCCTTAGCGGCGGATCCGTAACAGCTAACACACAGTTTCACAGGTCACATTCTTCTACCATGACTACAATACAGCAGCAAAGTTGGCCACCGACCTTGACAACAAGGTCGCATCCGATTCCCTCAAAGCCGCTGGCCAGGACTACCTGACCATCACCAGTCTCAGCGTGCGCCAGGCCTTCGGCGCTCTGCAGTTTGCGGGAACAGACTCGGACCCCGTAGTCTTCCTGAAGGAGATCAGCTCCAATAGTGATATCCAGACCGTAGACGTCATATTCCCGGCGATGCCCGTGATCCTATACACCAACCCCAAGATCCTGAACTATCTCCTTAAGCCGCTGTTCCTCAACCAGGAGAACGGACACTACCCCAACACCAACGCCATCCACGACCTCGGCACCTTTCCGTTGGCCAAGGGATACCCGGACGGCTCGGATGAGCCACAGCCGCTAGAGGAATGCGGTAACATGATCATCATGGTCCTCGCCTATGTGCAGCGCACCAAGGACGTCGCCTATCTGAACCAGCACTATGATATTCTGAAGAAGTGGGCCGGATACTTGATCGACGAGTCTCTGATTCCGGCCGACCAGATCTCCACTGATGACTTCGCGGGGTCTCTGGCTAACCAAACCAACCTTGCCATCAAGGGCATTATCGGCCTGCGCGCCATGGCCGACATCTCCGATCTAACAGGTCACGCAGACGACGCCAAAAACTACCTCAACACGGCCAAATCGTACATCTCGCAATGGCAGAACCTCGGCATCAACAGCAAGGCTTCCCCTCCTCACGCTACCTTATCCTACGGCGACGCCGGCTCACACGGTCTTCTGTACAACCTCTACTCCAACTCCTTGCTAGGCTACAACTACGATTTCGTGCCCAAGTCCGTGTACGATATGCAGAGCAACTTCTACCCCACCGTCGCGCTCAAGTACTGCGTGCCGCTCGACACGCGACACACTTACTCCAAGACAGATTGGCAGATCTGGGCCGCTGCCATCGCGGCACCCAAGACGAGAGATGACATCATCTCGAGAATCGCGAATTGGATAAACGTCACCCCGACCAATAGAGCTTTCACAGATCTGTACGACTGTGTCTCGGGAGATTACCCCGGTATCAATTTCGCTGCGCGCCCGGTTGTTGGCGGCCATTTTGCGCTTTTGGCTTTGCCTTAGACTACCTAACTCAGGTAGACTAGCCAAAGAGTGAGAGAGGAGGACTGTAGAAGTTTGCTTGGTAAGATGGAAAGGATAAGTTAGCGACTCGTGTCGTCGCATATGATATAGGATGAGGCGATGATGTCATTTCGCATCGCGACGGAGAATTTACTCGCAAATTTTTTCATTCCAAACATCCCCTTTTATCTTTTCTCTTGTCATTTTGTCTTCTGTTTTAGTTGACGCAGGTGTAGCTTTACTCAATACCCCAACATCGAATATTGTTCATCGTTTAGCTTTGAGAAAAAACTGCTCATGCATAAGATACCTCATGCATCATAGGCGTGTCATCGTTGCTAGTGTCTTCACCATCACTGTTTTACATACCATCTCGTGATATGAAATTTTATTGTTAGGTATCTCGTATTCTTTAGTAGGAAAAATTTAATCCCTTCAAGACTATCTGCCAGAAGAAGTAATACGAGGTAGGTAAAGTATGAAGGGATATATACTGACTGAATCACTTAGGTAAGCTATGGAACGATGGCTTTTATGCTTATCTCTCATCCGTAGCTTACCTATTAAATGAAGTACTATGTAAATGGACTGTGGCTCCTCTCGGGCTCGGTAAATAAGAGCGCGATGAGATTCACTGTTCATAGCTCATGTCATTTATCTATATGTATGTTTTCGGGCGGGTGGCCGGTTGCCTCTATGAATACCTCTTTTCAAGATAGCAGATTTCAAGGTTCGCGAAAGCGTTCGCTACATCTCTTACGGTACGGTAAGTTTGTATGTTTGGATGTATGTAGTATTTATAAGATGCTCCATTAGTATCAGCACATTCATGCAACTCATACATCTGGACTACCCAAAGCTCGCTCACGAGAAAATGAATACGGCGTATCCCGACCCTTGTCTTAAATAGAATCTTTGAAGCTCCAGCCGAGAGCCTTAAGTGGAGCGTAACCCCTGTATTGAAAATTGGTAGGGCCGATATAGGGTAGCATCGGGGTTAGGAGCATGGATATAAAGACATCTCAGACTCCAAGATAAGTATCATCACTGAGTTTAGATATTGAGCAAAGCCGTTTCTTAGCTAATATTGTCTCGCAACGCTGAATATGAGGCTTGGGATAACTGGTTGCTTTACCTACTTATAACTACATACCTACGTACATAGAATCATAGATCCAAGATCTAAACATGCTTACAATAATAATATTAAATCTATGCGGGTGTGCGGCGGAGACCATCTGCCAAGCTCTCGACGGGGAGCAAAACTTGGCGACCTGACTGGATGTAGGACTCTTCTCTATAATAGAGCCTTCCTTGTTATGTTGTAGAGCATTATGCATTACCTACCTACCCACTCAAGTCAAATGAACGTTGCCGGTTGCCTAATACGCAGATATGTGTCCTTAAAATCTCGTGGGCATTTCGATTTTCATACAAGAACAGACGTCCTAGCCCGCCATGGCTGGTTGATTGTGGTCTTAAAGCTTCTCAGCTCGTCTTGACTCCTCTTAACTGCCTAGGCAAACGTCACGCAAGACATACCTACACCATCTCGGTGAGTGACAGACATCACAAGAAGGGCAAGTAAAGGAAGGAAGTAAAGTGAAGTAAGAAACAGCCAGCAAAAAGGTGAAAAAATGGCGGCATCCCAAACAATCTTCGACCTGCCGACGCCTACACTCCCAGCCATCATCACCTCACCACCAACAGCGCAATTCACACCGGGCCCGGGATGTGTCGACGACCCCGACAACAACTGGGTCGTCGTGACGAGCTGCTACGCCTACCCACTGGGTGTGACGGGGTACATGGGCGGGCAATCGCCTGACTGGCTGACGTGCCAGGTGACCGAGTTCGGCCCCCCGCCGGGACAAGTATACGAGACGCCGTGCGGCATGCCGGTGTCGACGGTCGACGTGGAGGGGGAGACGAAGTACTACACGGGATGTCCTGTCGGCTATACGGCTGTTGATAGTAGCGAGTATACGTATACGTATAGGGATAGGTTTAGGACGGATTATTATATGGAGTGCTGTCCTACGTAAGTATCTGCATCTTTACATGCTTTGCCTTTTTTTTTCCTCCTGACATCTTATCTTACGAATTGAAAAAGCCAATACAATCTCCGCGCAAACGGTATCGACGGAAGCCAGACGGCCTCGGAGCGGGAGGGCACAACATGGATAGGCGAATACCCTCTCCCGCGGTGCTCGGCCAAATTCATCAAGGAACTCTCGGGGAAAGAGATTCCCGTACAGACGGCGTTCAACACAGGAGGGTGGGAGAAGAAGAAAAAGCGTCAAGAAAGGACTTCAGTACCCTGGGACTACGAAAGAGACACAATGTACGCCGAGAGGATCACGTTCAGCTATACAGTCTTCGACGCCACGCATACGTGCTATGGCAGCGGCTGCTACGATTGGAATGATTATTATTTCTCGGGCTCCCCGCTGCCTAGTACTTATACGCCCCCGTCTGAATCTGAATCTGGACCTGAACCTACGGAAACGGGAACGGGAACGGGGGATGTACTACCACCTCTTACTGAGACTAGTTCTACGGGTGATGATGATGAGCCGTCCACCACGCCGCCACCAGATGACTCGGGGCCTACGCCCACCACTACCCCTACGCCTAGTCCGAGCGACAATGACGATAACAATAATGGGAACAATTTACCCTCCCCTTCGCCTTCATCTTCACCGACGTCCGCACCGTCAGAGATTCCCAAGGGAGCAGGCGCGGTGTTGACGCCGAGCCGCGTGGTGTTGGTGTTGTTAGGGCTTCTTGCTGCGTCGTCTTCGTCGTTGGTGATGCAGTAAAAAACACCTAACTCAACTTACTCAACTCAACAAGGTTTTGTCTTCCTCGCCAGGTGGTTATGGGGGAAGATAGGCAGTCGAAGATAATTAGCTAAGGCGTACAACGAATAGAGTAAATGTCGAAGGAGAAGATGATGTCATAGCCTAGGTTAGGTAGCTGCTATCCAGGGGTTATGGAATTTTGTGTGTAATGAATGCCTCCCTATGTAGGTATGTAGGTCTCTATGTATGAAGATACAAAATGCTATCTTCAGTTTACCTATGCTGATATATATGAACGATTCATTTGGCTTGATCTTGATCAGGCAAATGATGTCAGTGAAATAGGGATGAGCGAAGTGATTCTTAACATGTTTTTATGAATTTATCTGGTGAGGGAGTAACTTTCTACCATTCTGTGAACTAACATTGCAAAGGAGAAAGGAGTGAGTTTCTCATTTCGTTTCCGCCGGCGGAAACCACCACTGACTGGGAGATAGATGTAGGTAGGAATACAGATAGAAGCTATGATCAGCATGAAAAGAATTGAAGCGAACGATTCTAACAGAAGAAGAGACATGCGCTTATTTGTCTGATAAGTTCAAGAACCGTATAAGAGTGAGCACAAGGTCTAGTTCCGTAAATCTCACATGTATTATAAAGTTAATCACGGCCCACGCAAAGTCGTGCAAAGCTGCGGCACGGCCCGTGGCTGTTCGAGTCCGATCAGACAGGGCACCGTGACACGGGAATGAGGAGATGCATATATGGTCTTCGTCGGGAAATATGAAGACTGTTGTGGATTACGTGAGCGCCCAAGTGGTCAAGAGGTGGTACCGAAGAGCCACGGAGTGTTTAACCAGAGGGCTGCATATCGCAAACTCGGAATATAAGTACGAATTGGGTGGGTACCTTTGGAGCTCTAGGTTAGCCCATTGATATCCCAGACTTTGGGAATCAGGGGTTCAACGGCGTTACCGGTGATGAGATATTTTGCTGCCTACTGTCACAGCCCCATGAGTACCTACCTGGAGTATACACTGCATACGAGGTCAAGACGTCTGACTTAGCTGCGTTCTACTCTTATGACTTGTCAGTAGTTGTAGGTTAGCGTTGCAGTTCTGATTCGTTGACATCCCCCTAAGTTAGGTTGCAAATTTGCTAAGTACCACAGCAGTAGGTATCCCTTTGCGACAAAGGTAAATGAGGCCTCAACACGGAGACCATGATACTTTATATGTAGTAATGACACATCATGACACGGCGATGAGTACCTTGCCTAGATTCAAAGAACGCGATGTCGGCGACGTGGATAACAGAAAGCCATTGTCTCGGCTTCCCCGCGGAGTTAGTTAATAAGCCTCTGTAAGTGCCCGGTCAGCGCTGGTGAAGCTTTTATTGATGTGATGCGTAATCTGACCCAACAGAGAGGAATGCGCTGAGTATGCACCTCTTAGTATGTAGATCGAGCACTTGCAGATGATATGTTGTTTATGCATATGTATACTGTATCTAAACCGTTCTCACATCGATGAATGTCCGCTTACTTCGTCAACATTTCATCTACCAAAATCTCATCTGCCCTGGCTTACGAAAGTGACGAGCTGAGCGCTCGGGCATCTGGGGTACAGTTAACATGCAGAATTTTCGATAGTACAACGTCGAGGTCGTTGAGCCATAGACCTAGAGCTGATCTACAGACGCAATTGCTTGAAACAGACTAGCCTGGCGGTGAGGAGAACCTGCAAGGGGATGCATGCAGATGGTCTAACCAGTATTGTGTATGACAGGTTGGAACCGAGCCCTATGCTGTGCCATATTCTAACAGTGTCATAACCCAAACCGCCGTTTACATTATTGCAATTGAGGCTCCTGCACTCCACGATATCTTGTCCAACCAACTGGAGGCACTGCGGAGATTTATAGCCATTTGCCGAGATGAGGGTCTGCCGGAATTCTAACTAGGAAGCATGTTGGGTAAATCTCATGTCAATGGAATTGCAGCTTACGGCATACATAAGCAAAAGCAAAAAGGAAGTGCAAACGAAATGAAGCCTTGTACCTGTTCCCTGGTATCCGACATACCCTTGAACAACTTAACTCGAAATTGAGTTAGGACGATCCTCGGCAAGCCATTCCATTCCGTCTCACTGCCGCAGATGTCGAGCTGAGAGTCGTGGGGCAGCTGAATCCAGAGATCCAGAAATGATGCTTTTTTGGGCCAACGTCATTCAATAGATTCATTCATTCAGGTCGCCGTTGAGATGGGGATCCCGAACGGTGTTGGGTCGAGTCAACCCGATCCTGCGAGAAGAATGCTTTGGGCTACAGAATGATATAAAAGCCAGTGAGGAAGTCTTCTTATTAGGGGAGATCGTGACGAGGAGGTAGCGACAATAAACAACGGTTTATTCACATCCTTGTCCCTCTCATCATACCACTCGAATTTGGAAAGATGCGCTCTTCAACCTCGCTGGCACTCCTGCTGCCGGTAGCAGTGTCCGCTGCTCCCGCTGGCAACGGCATTATAGATGATCTATTTTGCACACTTAATCAGGTCGTGATCGGGCTACTTCAACAGGATGCTGAAGCGACATCTTACTGCGCGAGCTACCTGTCGTATCCAACTTCAACCTCGTACGCTTTCCCCATCTATTGCAACACTTGCCTCTATACTGACGACCACTCAAAAGCACTGTCACCAAGACCGTGACACCTACCAGTGTCTACACCACAGTCCCGGTCACTGTCACGGCTGATCCTGTCACGGACACGGTCACCTCTACAGCGACCGCTTCTACTGACGTGACAATCACCCAAACGTCTACGCAGGTAAGAGGCATAGAATATTCTGTAGAATCCTGTATGCCTTTGTAACGTTGCTAAGACATACCACAGCTTGTGACCGAGACCTTCACCCAGGTCACAGCAACCGAGACCTTGACTTGCTTGTACAGCGCATACACAGCCCATCCCCCAACCCCTACCTTGGCCAAGCGTGGCGATGGTGAGTATCCAAAGCCGACCTGCATTCCGTCATCTTGGCAGCCTCCGGCCATCTCAAGCGCTTGCTCGTGCTTGCACATCCCTGCGCCATGCGTCACGACGACCGTAACCAAGACGCTTGTGCCCGGTACTATTACGGTGACGTCGACTGACACCATAACGCCCACCGATACTGCGTAAGTCTAATATTCCTGACTTCCACCTACCTGTCACAGTTGTACGGATCTAACACGATTCTTCAGCACCGCCATCGCAACAACCACCGAAACAAGCACACACACAGACACCGCCACAACGACTTTGACAACCACACTCACTGCCTTCGCCGAGGCGACCACAATCGCCTCGAACGGCGTCAGGTACCGCAAGTATGAGCAACCCTACAATGCCAACCTCGCCAATAGCGGGTACAACTCCCCGTACTTCAAGGGCAAAACACCAGACTGGACCGGCGTCCTGACATCCCTTTCCTTCGCGACGCCCAACTGGCCCAGCGGTTCGGAATACCTGACCTTGCAAGACCACGCCGCGTTCCTAGCCACCCAATCTGCTCTCTTGCTACAGGGTTTCTTCATCGCGAAAGAAACCGGCACGTACACACTGTCTTCTTCTGATGCATCGATCGATAACTGGGGCTACCTCTGGCTTAACGACGTGGCTTATAGCGCCTGGAGCGACGCCAACACTGCCTTCCAGGCCTCTCGTACAGGGGCCGGAAATGTGGCCGGTTCAACGACGGTTACCCTCAATGCGGGAGATGCTATACCGCTTACCTGGCTCTGGGCCAACGGTGGCGGCGTGGCGCAGAGCTATTTTGCGGTCACTTCGCCCAGTGGTGTGACGACGACAGATACGACGGGGTATTTTGTACAGGCTTGCAGTGATACTGTTTTTACTTAGGAACCTGAAGTTATCATGACTTAAGTAGTTGGGTATACAATAGGAGGCGTCACTCGATGAGTGTTCAGGTGGAAGCTTGGGATTAATGATGCGAAGCTCATGGCTGTCGGTGTTACGTAGCTAGAAGTGAGTACCGTTTAATAAATAATCATGTGTACAAGTAAAGTATTGAGATCCCTATTTATTGAGTGAAGCGTGCCATGAGTTGTCAAACCGTTGAATCAATTGCTTCAAACGGGCAAGATACGACTCGATATGCAGTGTCACTACCGTGACGTATTCGTATTACCCCTGGGTCACGCCAATGCACTATCCCCCGGCTCCACTTCCCTTCCGCAACATCCATCAACCCTCATCGCTTCAAAGTATCTATCTAGACCAATTGCATGTAATACAAATCTAATAAGTGCCCGGTTAGCCACCCGAGCCAATTGTATTAGATCAGCAAAGCTCAAATATATACTTTAACACCAGCATCACATTCACGCACTCCATACCTGCGCAATCCCAAGCCAGTCAGTCTCAAAGTCTCTAATTCCCAACTCACCTATCAAAATGTCACAACCCCTATCCCAAGACCCAGTATACCCAAAAGACGCAGCAAAATGCCTCCCTCCCATCGCCGTTCCTACCTACGGCGCGGGGGGCGTGTTCTCCGTAGCATGCAGCACGACTATCTCCGCGCCCGCGCTGTTGTGCGTGGAGAAAGTCCTCGACTTACAAAGCTACACAAAGTGGAATACCTTTGTGCCTTCTGCTTCTGTCACTAAATCTGCTCCTGCTCAGGGTCAAGGTCAGGAAGAAAATGAAGAAAATGAAGACGACGATCCCTTTACGAAACACAGACGGGAAGGCGGTGTAGCGCCCGGTGCTAAGATCAGATTCAACGTCCTAATGACACCCGGTAGCAATAATAGTCCGCGGGCCGTGGATCTCGAAGTCACAGTCTTGGAAACCTTCACAGAGGAGGGGCACAGGAAAGGCTACCGCGTAGCCTGGAAGGCCACAGGGTTCCCGCACTTCCTGCTCCGCTCCGAGCGCGTGCAAGAGTTCGTCGAGCATCTTACTGCTGAAGGGAAGGTGGAGACGAGGTATCGCTGCTGGGAGACCTTTGGTGGCGCCCTGGGATACGTGCTCCCCAAATCTCAACTCGAGGGTGGGTTTGCGCGATGGATGGAGAGTTTGAAAAGGGTTGCTGAGAGCGAGAATGCTTGATTCTTAGGAGTGGGGGTGCTTGGAGGGGAGATGTTGAGGTTGTCGTGGGCTGGGTAATCAGGTGTACAGCAGTCGGTTGAAGGGGAAGGGAAGGAACAGAAAGAAACTACTCAACCGATGAGAGCTTCAAACCTTTTTCGAGCTCCGAACGGCAGGCAAGGTCCAGAAACCTGCAGGGACAGCAAGTTTGTGCTGACATGACAAGATCTGGCGGACAGTGGTCGGGATAGGAGTACAAACGAGGTGATGGGATAGGTAAAAGGAGCTCACTCTACAACCTTTCAAATCGAGGATTAATGAGAGAAAAAGCTGGAAAGGAGCAGCTCGAATGAAGGATTGTACACTGAGGCTGCTGCTATCAATATTACGGGGTTAAGTTAGATGCGCAAAACATAGGACTTTGGCATTTACGATGAACACTAAAGCATGTCATTCCGTTAATAATGAGATACATATATCACCCGGTATAGGGTTTATACAGGATTAATATGAACACAGCATATAATTACCTATGTACTCAATATTGGAGAGGATTAAGATAGGATTAAGTACAGTAGTTATTACCTATATATATAAAGCAACGTTGAGTATTCCTAGAGAGACCACACTAGAGGAACATATAGGCGAGAGTCATCAAATTATCACTATACGAGTTGAAAGGAATAAATGTCATTTTTCATCATCATCTTATACAGTAATTCCGCCCGTGCGAAGGCTTACAACAGGAGGGAGACCTGAAAAGCACAAACAACTATCATACATGAGAGGAGTTTAATGAGCGTGGGTGCGATATAAAAGGTAATCCCTTTTTGTGGAAGAGTTCCGCCCAAACTAGAAGAATTCCAAAGCGATAAGGGAAAAAGCAATTTGTCCAAGATTTGGCTCTTGGCTTTTCAGTCTGTCATTTTTGACATCCGTAATTATCATTTGCCCCTTTCCCGCCATGTCGTTTCTCTTTTCCTATTCCTAGGGCGAAAATGTTTGACCCAACGCCTTGCTGAAACCGCTCGTGAAAATTTCGACTGTGATGTTTATACAAGGAAGGCGGGGACGTCCAATGCCGAAAGAAGGGCCGATTTACTGGTCCAATACAACATGCCCTTCTCGGCGCCTTAATTCTCTGAGTACAGAAACAACTCCGTTGTTTCGCAAGCGCTCGAGGACCATCCCCATGCCATCTCGCGATTTGATGATTTGGTCGTCGGTCTTGTTGGACGCGATCGACTCGATGCTACGCTGGATACGAGTGGCACCCCATCCAGAGATCCAGCTGCCCAGGCGGCGCGGCCCCGTTTCATCCGAGCCCTCGGCCAAGTCTATGTGGGCACGATCGTGTTTCTTGTTACCAAGGGTTGATCGGTAAGAAAGCGTGGTTGTTACCAAGGTATTCGGAGAGTATGCCCGAGGAACAACACTAACGACGGTGCCCTTATTAACTGATGCGTCGCATGACGAGGTTGAATAGTGCTGTTCCTCAAGGACACTCAATACACCGGTGAAGTTGAGGTTTCGGCTTTCTGTCTTCATCCAGCCCTCCTTCAGATCTACAACGCTAGTCTCGAGGACATAGCTCGACTTGTCTCCTCCTCCGCCGGTGACACTGGTCGGCAGCAGCTTGACCACAGCGGAAGGCAGGCGAGACTTCTTCAGGTGGAGACGGGTGGTGTGTAGGCGGCCCGTGAGGGGGTCGACATGGGATGAGATGGTATCTGTCGACAACACATGGCTCGAGAAAGGATTCAATTGAGGGGAGTAGTAGCGGAGGAAGAATGCCAACGTGACGGTCGGGAACGGGTGGGAGTAGGTGTGGTTTGTGGTGCGTGTGAGAACCATGTTGACAATCGCAAGAGGTATTTCACTCGGATTCGATGCTGGGGTTGTCGCAGGTCGAGCTTCCTAGATGTTGACAAGATAGCTAGGGACCAGAGACAGAGAGAGAATTCGAGGATCAAGTCAGCTCAGGCGAACATCAGACACAGTATGAGATGATTGCTCTAGTAGGAAGGTAGGACACGTTGGGCTGCGCTGCGCTACGGAGAGAGGCGATGGTGGAATCGGTCGGTTGAGATTAATCCTTGATCTACAATTGAAAGTAGTTCATGATCTTGAAGGAAGATGGTGGTCATGAGGAGTATAATTCAATATTTCAGGTGAGGATTTTGAGGAGATCACCACTCCGTAGTGAGGGGGTTGACGGGCAACACGGCAGGCCAAAGCTGGTTTTGGTGGTGTGAGGTGAAATGGGCAACCCTGAACGACGACAACATGTGAGGGAGAGGAACATACGACTCAATGAATTTGTAGACAAAAAGTGGAGATACAACGGGGCGTTTTTCCAGCCCGATCCGATTGGCTTTGTAGGAGGCTTTCCAAGCAATCTCATATTGGGCTCCACCTCGCCACACATTTGCGGGGAAAGCTGTTTACATGCATGGCTGAACCTAAAGTGGATAGAGACGCAAAATGATATCTGATTTTATATATCTAACGTGTACAATATGAAGCAAACTTATGATATATGTATTTATCACATACACTTTCCCGTTCTCGAGCTTCACTTCATCATCATTTGTCATGGATATACAGATGTACCTGCTTACAGAACGAGCAACAAGGTAAGCCTATTAACTTTTACCCATAAAAAGGTGTTTAACCAATCAAACGGCCTCGGAGTGATTACTTCGAGTAAAACGAACTATCGTAACCAGAAACTGCCTTTTATCATATCGGTAGGAGGCAATCTGTCGCTATTAAACCTTATGGACCTTACGATAGACGCACAGCCCTCACTTCAGGAGGTTTTTAACTTTCTTTACGCTCATAAATACTTAGTTACTATCGTACGAGGTACTCTGGCAGACCACGATACAGCCCTTATGCAATATGAGGTAGATACTGCAGGGTCGGCCTGTCGGTGCGAACCTACTTACATCGAGCTTTCGGATAGAAATCGCGGGTACAACGTGATCAAGATTCGGAATACGGACAGGTAACTTTCCCGATTCACATATCAACGGTTTGCTGTTCTGCCGTGTAGACTTGTAAACACCGGGCCTTAGGGAACCAGTTGGCAGCACGTAGAAGCTCTTGGTGACTGAGGGCAAGACGAGATGCCTAGCGACCAACAATAAGGCAGCTTTTAGTCACCAAATAGCTATGGGCATAAGGCAGGATGACTTAACATTCGCCGTACACGCCAAGTCAAGAAAAGCCACTCAATCTAGACCCGCTACAGTTCTGAGGCCGATCGTAGCAAGGCTCGAGACAATGACCATGCCTTGATATTATGATAGTTTAGGAAAATTCAAGTGCTCTTAAAGCAGTACCGAATTTCATTTCAGTGTGGGTGCTCGATCGACGGACGAAATAGCGTCTCTTAACTTTATATAACTCCTCGGGAATGACTAAGTTCCTAAATGGTTCTATGTGCTCCCTAGATATTCCAAGACTAGAGAGCTAGTAGATGACCGGATCTATCATCACTAGAGAGTAGGAAGATGAGACGGTTGCAATTATCTTCCATCTTTCTCCCAACACTTTATGCCGGTCTTGTATACCCCGGTAGACCCATAGTTTTCATGCAAATTACACATTTACACTTGTCTCAGAACAACTGGTTTTGGCCAGTTGTGTTGCCGTAGGTCTACTCTGAAATGATAGGCAACAAGAAATAAAGGCACCTCAACTCGAATAGTGAAATCACACCTAGCCATACTATATATATGGCTCATAATAGAAGTTCCAATGATACTCTCATTGAACCTTGATTACCAACCTAGAGTACACGACCTCGCCATCGATTGGTCTATGATGCGAAATCGACCAGTAAGTGTATAAGGCATGAAATAGAACCAGTAATACAAATGCCAGTCCCTGCCACCGTCATTACTTATTTCCAGTTCACCATTCTAACAAAAAGACATGCAGACAGGCGGGCCTGTGTGGCTTGGCCAGCCTGCCCCTATCACCACGATCCATTCCCCTTAGTGAAATACCTATAGATGATTCGGTTGTCGAAGCAAAGGATCATGAATTAGGTACAGCTTGGCACCAATGCTTCCGTCAGTTTTTGGCCACCAAGTGGCCTGGGCGTCCGTCGTCATCGGGCAGTTTAACAGGTAACATCGACGGATGCCTTAGAGTTCATGAGCAGGGCGACGATAAGTCCGTAAAGACCCAAGACTTCGGCGAAAATGAGAATCAGGATCATGCCGACAAAGAGTCGGGGCTGTTGTGCTGTTCCACGGACACCGGCGTCTCCTACAATACCAATAGCGAAACCAGCAGCCATACCAGCAAGACCTACGGCGAGACCGGCGCCGAGTTGAATGAAGCCGGTGTACAGGGGAAGCTGCTGCTTCAGGCCATCGGAGATGAGGACGGAGACGACGAGACCGTAGATACCAATAATACCAGCCATAATGACGGGGACGATGTCTATCCCAGGCGTTAGCATCAATAATGAAGAAAAAGGCGGTCACGGGACGAGGCGCGTACTCTTGACAATGAGATCAGGTCTCAGTACACCCATAGCAGCAATACCAACACCGGACTTGGCAGTTCCGTACGAAGCACCGAGGCATGTGAAAACAATGGCGGCCGTGCAGCCCATAGCACCAAAGAACGGCTATCGCGTACGTTAGCGGACTACGAATAATATAGCTTGTACCACCAATATCATGACAGGGCACGAGGGCCGGTGGAGCTTCGCCACAGTAAAAGGGCAAGGAGACTAACCGCGTAGACCGGGCTATAAAGAACGCATGGTTAGCAAAAATAACCTTAAGCTAAAAGGCTAGACGTGCGCGAGCATCAGACGTTGTCTCGCAATGGCGCGAGAGGCTGTTCTGATGGAGTTGGTGATCAGGAGGTTAAGGCGTCATTAACAATTACGTACCAAGCTTCAGAGAAGTCAGACATTGTGTTGATGTGGAAAGGGGATGTGGCGAAACGGTCGAATGAAGTTCGCAGCGAAGGTGGATTAACCGACGATGCAGGAATCGAGGGTCGGATGGGTCGTCGGGATGAGATCGATGAGCTGAAAGAATGACCGTGAAGAGAGGTTGGCTAGTTGATTGATTGCTGAGAGATGCTGTTTTCGAGTTCAAGTGTACAGTTTATTCAGGCCAAGCTCCAGAGGTCCAGGTTCGCGGCAGGCCGGGGGAGTTTAGCGGATTACATAACAAGCTCGGAGCGGATTAACTAGAGCCCCACCAACCAAAAAAAGTTAATGAGCTTCTAAGTTTCACTGTCAATAGAATTAGAAGCTTTTGGTATATTTCCCCCTCTACAAACAAGCCATTTCTCTTCGCACAGGGCGAGCCAACGCAAGGAACCCTGACCTCCTCTCCATACTGCCACGATGTCTGGTCAAGACCAAAGTGCTGGTGAGTCAACAATGACCGATATCTTCATGCGACCGGTTTCAGGTCTTGGAGGCCGTGACGGACTTGGAGAAAGCCTGTACTAACGTAGAGACAAATAGCCTGGCCTATGGCCGATCCTTCTCTCGCGCAAGAGATTCTCGACCTTGTACAGCAAGCCAGCCGTAAGTGATCTTCAATGGGGAAATACCATTATCATTTGGACTGACTTGAAAATCCAGATTACCGCCAACTAAAGCGAGGCGCAAACGAGTGCACGAAGTCCCTCTCTCGCGGTAAGCTTCTTCGACATGCAACTCAGAGCTGTAACACTTCAAAACCAACATATACTAATTCCCGTCATTCACAGGCGTCTCGGAGATTATCATCCTCGCCGGCGACTGCACGCCCCTTTCCATCTTGCTACATCTTCCTCTACTTTGCGAAGACAAGAACGTCCCGTACGATTCTCGATCCTCTCCATAAACGATCGGTTTAAGAGATTCCCGCTAATAAGTGAGACAGTTACGTCTACGTTCCTTCCAAGGTAGCTTTGGGTCGCGCATGCAATGTTAGCCGATCAGTGATTGCGTGAGTCCAGCCACCCCCCGCTTCCTACACCGGATATACGCTAACGTTGATTTCAGTGCCTCCATTACCACCAACGAAGCCAGCGAGCTCCAGAACCAGATCCGCGCTCTGAAGGACAAGGTCGAGCGTCTCATGATCTAATATTGTCCATCGAAAAGGAATTCTCGAAACTGTACAACCAGGGCAATTGAAAGTCGAGGGACTCTACGGTTGGCTCGAGTTATGTACGTTTCGGTTTAGCCTTAGGATAGAGTGTTGAGATAACGACAAAATAAAAACACTTGCAAATTGCAAGCACCATGAACCAATATGATTTAGAGGTTTTCAGTGTGATGCATTGATCTTGGCTCTACTACAGTCAGTTTTCCGAACTAGCTCCCGTGAGAAGGAAATATTATGGAACAGCCTCGATACGTAAGACAAAGGCTTCTATGGTGATGATGTGCCTCTCAAAGCAAGTCAGGTACGATATCTTTTGGATGATTGGTATCCAGTTAGAGTAACTCAAAAACTTGAGACATAGAAATTGGTCGCAATAACGCCTCTTGCAAGGGTGCTTCAAGGGTATTTTTGACTACCGAAACCGCCAGACAGGTACTAAAATGTCACCCTGGACAGACCAGAATGACGACGTCACCCGAGCTAGGCTTGAGACCCCACCATTTCTGCATAATTAAACACCACATGCAGCAGCCCATTACACTTTGAATTGGAGAAGTACCTGCGATATACATGGAAAGACTACTCACATAGGTACATAGTACACGACTTCAAAAGACGATTGCAGGCTCAACTCAGTACGAGTTAGAGGCACTCGAGTATCTGGGCAAGAGCTGCTAACCAGTGTGAGTGGCCTTGGCCTGAAAACAGCTTAGCGCGAGATATTTACTGTACTAGGTACATCTCATATGGGTCGTGATGAGAGGTAGCACCAAAGTATCTCGGAGGTATCATATTATATTGACGTTCCATTACACAGTAAGTGCCCCTCCCACTGTTGTCAATACGCCTCACACATCATCATCATTCTTGTAGCCAAACACGCCCAACTGTGTACGTTAGACAAACGTGCAAAGATCAGTCGCATCTTATAAGACACGGCAACCTCATAATATCATAGTAGCCTCAACCGCTTAATACCTAGTATTGTCTCCTTTTCGTCACCATATACCTACTTGGTACTTGAGATTACTATTCATGCTATGATATGCTGTTACCTCTAATTTACAGTTCCTCTACTTTATCCTTATACCCTTCATCCTAAATTATAATCCTTGGAGAGAAATAGAATGCCGGGGTTGGCGAGAAAGTTTTTAGTCTTCGCAGCCGTCGACGGCCTTATAATCCAGCCGCTGGCGACCAAGGGGGCTGCAAAGGGACAACAGCGTTCCGTACCGCCCATCAAAATTAAATATAGCGATGCAACAGTAACTCCAGTGCCGCGAGACCAAGCCGCGACACTAAGTACAAGCCCTCCAAAAACCTCCTTCGAGGCTTTTGGCGTTATAGGTGCGTGAGCACTGAACTACTTGAAGGGGGAGAGAGAAGAAACTATGTGCAAGCTACTGGCTCAAGATGTTGATTTATATTCATGAACTGGCGAAGGCACAAAGTCTTAGCTAAAACCTAGACTTACATAATAGTCACTAACTAACACCTTTCATCATGATGCATCACAGGACTATTCACTGTCGCTCGCCTTAGCTATCTTGTCACCATCACCGGTCGGCAACAGGTTGCCCAAATTCGCGGTTATCCTGTTTACGTCGTTACTGACGTTGCCCTTACGCCGTGTAAGAGTCAAGAAGATGCAGAGACCGCGATAGAACACACAGCCGTCAAACAGCGGCACGCCGTCGCTGAAAGGTCTACCCACGAAGCGTCTGATACTGAGAGTGAGGTAGATGCGCCAGCAGTTGTCACTAGCGCCGATGACACGGACGATCCTGGTGCACAGAGCGACCGTGAATCATCCGAGCTAAGAGAGCGTAGCGAAAGAAGCGGAATAGCTGAAGACGTCTATAAGAGACGCGGCAGCTACGGCCGCTTCGCTAAGAAATGGTTCAGCAACAAGGGTTGGATGGCAACTCGCCGGCAAAGTCTGGGTCTTAGCGGCGTCGGAGCGGCAACGGTGGCTCAACCCGAGGAAAACGAGGCAGAATCTAACAAGAAGAGTAAGGAGGACAAGCAGCTCAGTAGTGATGTGGTTGAGGAGAAGGTTGACGCACCGCCGGCGCCGACGGCTGGCGAAAGCTTAATACCTAAGTTACTGCGCACGGCTCATATTTATTTTGGCACTTCGAAGAGCTTCTTCTTCTCATACGACATCGATCTCACGAGAAGTACAGCCAGTCGAAAAGCCACGGCGATGCATTTACCACTACATGAGATGGCAGATCCCACGTTCTTCTGGAATCGCCATTTGCTGAAGCCCTTTGCCGCCCTAGGCGATGAAACCTTTCTGTTACCTATGATCCAGGGCTTCGTAGGCCAGCGGTCGTTTGTTGTTGACCAACATCCGCCGCAAGTTGACTCACAGTTGGAGTCGATGGAGCTGAATGATATGGCAACGCCTCCACCAGACTCACCCGCCGAAGAACCATCATCTACCAAGCGCCGTCCATCTGAAAGGGAGTACCTCCTGACTGTTGTCTCACGTAGGTCTTTGAATCGAGCGGGCCTGCGCTATCTGCGTCGGGGAGTTGACGAAGAGGGCTTTGCAGCCAACTCGGTTGAGACGGAACAGATCCTCTCCACCCCTTCATGGGGGCCTGAATCCAAAATCTACTCCTTCGTGCAAGTAAGAGGCAGCATACCTCTCTTCTTCACTCAGTCGCCTTGGTCCTTGAAGCCGATCCCGGTGCTGCAGCATTCCTCGGAAGCCAACTTCCGCGCTTTCTCCAAGCATTTCGATCGTCTGAGCGAGACGTACGGCTCACTGCAGCTAGTGAATCTGGTAGAGAAACATGGCGTTGAATCCATCATTGGAAATGAATACCAGAGAAACGTTGAGAAATATAACGAAGGAAGACCAGAAAACACACAACCTTTAGATTACGAGTGGTTCGACTTCCATTCCGCCTGTCGCGGGATGAAGTTCGAAAATGTTAGCCAGCTTTTAGACACCCTGGGAGAGAAGATAGAGAAGACTGGGAGTACGATAGAATCGAATGGTGAACTACAGCGCAAACAGAATGGAGTTCTAAGAACAAACTGCATGGACTGTCTGGATCGGACGAATGTTTGCCAGAGTTCGTTTGGGAAATTCATGCTCGATTTACAGCTCAAGGAGGAAGGCTTCGACATGTCTACTCAGCTTGATCAACAGAATTCTTGGTTCAATACACTTTGGGCTGATAATGGCGACGCTATCTCCAAGCAATGTATGTTGCTTTTTCTTTACTTTTCACGCGCATCACTGTCCCAGGATTATCTGCTGGTATAGGCTTCTTCGAGTTATTCCCCTTCTAACTAAATAAACAAAACACAGACGCATCAACGGCAGCTATGAAAGGCGACTATACTAGAACAAGGAAGAGAGACTACCGAGGCATGGTCAACGACCTAGGTCTTTCACTAACACGGTTCTACAATGGGTAAGCAACTCAGTTTTCAAGTACGTCGACTTCCATAGATGGCTAATGGTGATACAGAATGGTCAATGACTATTTCAGCCAAGCAGCAATCGACTTCTTCTTGGGCAACGTATCCTCATTAGTATTCGACGAGTTTGAGGCAACTATGCGGACAAAAGATCCCGGCGTGTCGATGACCAAAATGCGGGAGTTGGCCATCGAGACGTCTCAGAAGATAGCCATCGAAGACGAGAAGGAAGACTTCATTGGCGGCTGGACGCTGCTCAGTCCCCGCGCGTCGAACACTATCAAGTCTGTGCTATTCGAAGAAGTGGTTCTACTGCTCACAGATACGGCCTTGTATCTCTGCCGGTTCGACTGGAACTTAGACAAAGTGTCGTCTTTCGAGCGCGTGGAGCTTTCGCATGTCACGGGGATTAAGATCGGCACGTACATCACCTCGACCGTGTCGTCGACGCAAACGGATGAGAGGAAGAATGTGGGAATGGTCGTCACGTATGAGCCCGGAAAAACGGATATTAAGAGGACGAACACGCGCTCTTTGTCTAGTATATCCGGCCAAACTGGGGATGATACATCTAAATCAGAGTCATCGGCATCGGCATCGGCATCGACCACAGTATCGGGCATCTTGAGCTCAATAGCGGGGTCGCATCCTCCTCCTACACAAGTACCGCGCAAAGTTGCTCTCAAGGCTATCTATGCGCAATCGGCTATCTCTGATAAGCGGAACGACGACGACGATGACGGTATTGGTCGTGGCCGTGGCCATGGTGTAGGAACAGATGGTGGGAGGGGTGGTGTTGTAATGAAACGACTCACGGAGATGGAACAGGTTGAGCTCATTGCTGCGGAGATTGAGAGGCTTGTTCTTGTTAATCAGCTGCCGCGGCCGGACATTGACGAGGCTACAGCTACTGCTGCTGCTGAGAACACAACTACGGCTGTCCAGCAGAAGAGCGACAGCGCAGGGACAGCTCACGCCGGCGAGGGGGATGAAGCGGGTAGACTGGAAGTAGGGAAGAAGAAAGGCAGAGGAGGTTTGATAGAAAGGGAAGATATCATTTCGCTGGAAGAAGCCAAGAAAGCTACGGGACTGCTTGAACAGTTGGGTCATACGATTAAGAAATTAGTTTGGGCATGAGCAAGTATGATATATTCATAGTGGTTTACTTTCTTACACCTGCCTCTCGAATACGGACTACTGAGTACTGAGTCTCGTTTTGTGTGTGTATTTATAAATTTCCGTGTAGGGTACCATTACCCTCCTCTCTAGCCGTGTATCTAGGTATGTACATACGATTGCTTCCTTCCTCTCCATAGCTCCGTTCGTATGATATTGATGTTTACTAAGTACGGCAGTAGATACCGTAAGAAATGTAAGGTAATATAAGCAGGTAACGTAACCCCCCCCCCTGATCGTCTATTCTACCCAGTCACCTCTCGGTCAGTCTTCTTCTAGCCAATCTCCCAGTTCTCCCAGCCAGTTATTCAGCAAACCCGCTGTCCCAGTCTCTCAGTCTGCCTCGTAAGTATTAATCTCATAAGCGTCCAAATTTCCTGTCTAACCTTAGCCCCCTTCAGCCACTCCAGGGATTTCTGGAAACTCTTCCATATGTAACCATGCGCTGGAATACGGCAGGTAAGCGACGCCGTTGAAGGCGATACGTCTTATTGATCCCTGGCTTCTCTTGCTTGATTAGTTTTATTAGTTCGTAGGATAAGGGTAAGAAATGGCTAGGCAACGGAGAACTACTAACAATAAATTCGAGTTCGGCGGAGTCTGCGTCTGCGCCTGGCCCTGAGCCTGGGTGACGGGGCGACCAACGTGGCCGTTAATCTGCAACTGGTGACCCCTAATAGGAGAACCCTGCTGCTGTTCATTAGGGACATGTCTAACAAACACTCCCTCTTTCTCCGCCTTCCAATCCTGCACGCTGCTGCTCGCGAGGAACGAAACGGCCATCTCCCACGCTTCGCGATCGGCCGCGTCGCCGCTCTCGAAGACGCGGAGGTGCGACCAGTTGTTCTGCGGGTTCGTCTCGAACGTCAGCTGACGCATCAAGAAACTGTAGGCTGTGTTTCGTTCCATCCATAAATCCGCCGGGTCGATGTGCTTCATCTCGTCCTCGTTGTCTAGGATGCTGTTACCCGGTCTGGGCGTGAGTTGGACGAACAGGCGGTCTAATCTGGGTAGGTTTTGTAAGAGCATCTCAAAATGTGATGATAAAGGGAATATGGCGATGTAGTTGAAATCTACGACGGTTGGCGGGATCAGGGGCTTGTCATTGGGGTGCTCTTCGCAGCCTAACAAGGCGCCTAGCATGGATGGAGGTTGGCGGAGGAAGAATTCGTATACCCGGTATACCTATCTCTCAAGTCAGTCATCCATGTTAGTGATAAATGTTGAGTAACGGGTCATTGAAGACAGAAAGGAAGGAACAGTACTTTAGTGGAAGACCCTTCGTTGAGAAGAATCGACGTCCATGGCCGGATTGTGAAGAGCGGACAAGGAGGCGCCTCTCTCGACCGTACGGCAAAAGAGGAAGTTCGTCGCGGTGGACGTAGGGGTAGTCCCGGAGTTGGCATGGTACTTTCTGTTACGGTACTGGATGAACTTGACGCTTGTTCAGAGGAATCTATAGACGCGTCCTCGATTTCAGCTTCGCCTAGGGGACCTTGGGTGGCGGTCCCAGTCCCACGGGTCGTTCGAGCGAGTGAGAGTATATGATAGGGAATATCAAACGACCAGGCATCGTCAAGGAAAAGCATGCGTGAGAGCAAGGCCGCCAGGGTAGACGGCCGGGCGAGGATGGTGAATCTGAGAGGATCAAGGATGGAAAATAGCTGGTCCCATAACCATTCCAGATCAGCAGTGCGGATCTTGGGGGTGACTTGATAATCTATAGCGATAGGGTCATCGAAGTCTATGACTAAAGTGAAGCTGATGGTGTTGCGAGCTAGGTTGTTCTCCTTGAGGAAGCGGAGGAGAGGTATAGGGTTCAACGTGAAAGCGCTCAGTGACGAGACCATGGGCTTCCATAGGACATGTCGGAATAGGGTTGGGAGAACCAGAATACGCCACGATTTTGAGACAAGTGAGGCGGTCTTGAGTGGTGTTGAGCTCCCTTTTTCTTTACTCTCCGGTTTAGCTGCAAACATCTCCAGACTTGGCTGTTCATGCAGTCTGTACTCCGATGGGGCCGGCCCGTCGAGATACTCGAAGACTTGAAGTAATATCTCTGGAGGTACCTGATCCATGACTATAGCCTCACTAGGATCCTCTTCGTTAGACTATTTCACTGTTATGAAGGAGCGGATACGAATCCCACGTTGTAGTGCAGGCCGATACTACGAGTGCTCACGATGTTTACAGTGTTTACTCACAGTGCTGGATGAACCGGAAAACCGGTGAGAACGATGGCCGAATCAACAACAGAGCAGATTGGCCTGGCTTTACGATCCCCGCTCAAGACAGTGAGTAGCTATGAACTTGAAGATCTCCTCAGTCCAGCTCTATGAAATATGATATAAACAAATACCTTGGGCTGAGGCGATGGGTGAATGCTTGATAAGAGTTCGGGTTGTTTTCGTGACCCAGCAAAAGGATGAAGCTTGATGGGGTTAGTGTTAGCTGAGGCAAGGGCTAGGCATAGTAACCTTGTGGGAGGAAGGTACGAACAATACAGTACTAAAGGGCTTTGCCAAGAGGGAGCTGGTCCCACACATATCACTTCTGCAACACCAATACCACACGTTATTGCTCCCACAACCTCAGTGATCATAGCGCCCGACCGGCTTCTCAATTGGTGGGGTCGAGCATAGATGCTCCCCCGCCTCCACAGTCGAGTCCAATTCCCAGGTAACCTTTGCGAGCTCATACCTACCCTTAGGTACACGCAGTACCCTTAACCTACAACAGTATGATAAACTCGTTCTATTTCCCTGCCTGTCGAACATAACAGTTGTGGGTGCTCAGCTGAGGCTACTGAGAGCGAGCACAAAGGCTGGCGTGATCATACCAGGTTCTTATGGACTAATGACACGGATATTCATTCTCTATATAGAGAAGTCATTCATAGAAATAACGGGTGTTCTTGAAGACAGAGGGGGTTAAGGACCAAATTTATCAGAACCTCTGATTGGGGGCCACAACACATCGCCCACCGTTTTGTGTACGAGGACTAACTTGTATATGTTCATCTACCTGAGACACATGTATGAAAACCTCAATGAGGGGCATTGATGGCATAGGACTTCGGATTAGTATACGACATCCTCTCTCTATCTCTAAGTGACAGTGAGTTATTAGAGATATCCGAATGCTTACTATGTCAGTAATGAAGTAAGCAAATCTCTGTTAAGCAGGTAGGATCTATCGACTTCTCGCAATGTTCTCTTTAGGGTTGAACTAAATATCAAAGCGACGCTTTGTGCGGCATGATTGTCACATGCAATTGATCAATAAAAGTTTTCTATTAAGAAAGAAACAGGGCATTGACTTTTCTTAATTCCATATTTACTTGTCTGATTCCCTGTATAGTTTCAACATAAGCACTTACTCTATCATACATATACGAAGCTTCTATCCTATCACGTTGCATGATATCACCAGCGAACTGTGAACCCCGGATATAGGGATACTTGTGGTAAAATGTCACAAGTCTGCCACAGAGTCACAAGTAAAGCGGGCTCGGCTTCGAACGGTCTGCGTGCCGGAGCATAACCCAAAGTCGGTTTAGGTGCTCTCAGCTGTTTCTCCTCTTATAAACTATCCCAACTACCGGATAATGAACGGCGGTTCACCTACTGTATCGGCGGGACTATAATTCTACACTATCAGGCAATGCAAGTGAATTTGCGAAGTCAGCATTGACAAAGGCGGGGCTGACAGGGATATTTGGGGGGGATATTTTCGCCCTTGGCTTGGAGGCTCGGATGGATAGACATCATGAGGACATCTTTTGGGATGGACGAGGTTGCCTTTCCTAGTCACGACATAGCAATAATATTGTATGTAGCGAGTGAGTAGGTCCTGCATTGCTGTGCCGCCGCATTGTTAGCCTGCTCGCTCGCCTGGCAAAATAGGAGACAAGCGAACATGGTTAGCACGGGGCTATGTGAGATTCACCGTTGCATTGGCGGACCAGCTCCCTCATTGGATCGATCCGATTACCAACGTGGGCTGTCCGTTAGCAACTTGCCTAAGCATAGACAAGGAATGCACATCATCGCCCCAATTCCGACCAACTCGCAGCTCCCAATCAATGTGAGGGGTGGGCTGATGGTTTCTGTTAAGAGACGAATGTTACTACGGTCTAGGGAACTCTTCTATGCCTTCTGGCTTGTATGTTCGGTCTGTAGGGGGTTCTGGATCCCAGTCCGTCCTCGTGAGTTAAGAGAGTATAACGAGATGGAAGATGTTGTACCGACTGTGCCCACTTCACATGTGTCCTCTTACAGGTGAGAATATCAAATGCCTCAGCTCACCCGAGTCACTCCCTTCCCCCTCTGCAGGTCGCCTTTGTGCACACCCATACTTTTATAGAAGGACCATGAGCCCTCATTAGTGTATAAAATCCCGGCTTCCCCCTTCCCATTTCCTTTGTGCTGTTTGTCTCAACCCCAAAGCGAAGCTCCGTAATCAACCTTTTGTGGATCGTAAGGCATAGCTCTGATCACCATACACTCTTAATCGATACGGACGGGCACGAACGTTAGTTGCTACACACTGCCGGTCGCCATGGTTGGCAACAAGCAGCGACCACCCTTCCGGGCTGAGCACCTGGGATCGCTTCTGCGCCCTAAGGAGCTGACAGAGAGACGTCTTCAGCTGGATGACGCAAAGGCGCTTGAGATTGCCCATGACGAGAAGCTTCACGAGATTGAGGACAAAGCCATCAACGAGATAGTCAAACTTCAATTGGACCTGGGTTTTCATGCTATCAACGATGGCGAATATCGTAGACATCAGTTCTGGGGCACATTCTTCCCGAACCTCGAGGGCTTCGAAGAGATCACTCTTCCTGACTGGGGCATGTTCCGCATGTATGTCCCGGATATTGCTGCATTCAGTAAGTCGATTACATCTCCTAACCGCTTGCAATTACCCTCTGGGTACCTTTCTTGGGCCATCTTCAGACCAACCTTCGCTTTGAGGATATGCACTGACGAACCATATCTTGTCTACAGCTGAGTCGGGTCATAAACCAGGCGAGTCTATCGTCTGCACGGGTAAGATTAAGCATGTTGGCAGCAGCTATCTTTCGGACTGGAATTATCTCAAAAACCTCGTTCCCGCCGACAAGGTGAAGGAGCTAAAGATAACACTAGCTGCTCCGGAATGGTAAGAACCGATTCCCGCACTCTGTTTGCGGGTTACTTGAGGCTAAAGGGGGATTAGGTATCATTTGCGCTACAAGAAGGGAATGGCTTATCCGGAGAGCGTATATGCCAACGATACCGAATACTTCAAGGATATCGCCGAGGCGTACAGGACAGAGCTTCAGGTCCTCTATGATAATGGATGCCGAAACGTCACCATTGACGACCCAAATCTAGCATGTAAGGCAAATCACAAAATGACATGGGCTACGAGACAACTAACAAGATCCCCCTTACCGACAGACTTTTGCTCCGAAAAAATGATTGCGGGATTCAAAAACGATGGCGAGGACCCTGACGAACTACTAGACTCCTACGTCCAGCTGTATAACGACTGCATCACGTCACGTCCATCGGACATGCATCTCGGCATCCACCTCTGCCGCGGCAACTTTGCGTACAGCAAACACTTCTCAGAAGGAGGATACGACCGGATCGCAACGAAACTGTTCAAGGAGATCAACGCCGACACGTACTTCCTGGAATACGACACGGAGCGCGCCGGCACCTTTGAGCCCCTGAAAGAGCTTCCGCCGCACAAGAACGTGGTGCTCGGCGTGATCACCAGCAAGTTCCCGGAACTGGAGGACATCAACGAGATGAAGGGAAAGGTGTTCTCGGCGGCCGACGTCATCGCGGAAGGGTCCGGACAGACGCGAGAGGAGGCTTTGAAGAGAGTCGGGGTCAGTCCGCAGTGCGGATTTGCGAGCCACCATCTGGGCAACTCAGTGACGAGGGAGGATATGATTGCCAAGCTCAAGTTGGTCAGGGAGCTTGCCGATACGATTTGGCCCGGTGAGCCCTAAGTTGGAGTGGTTATTCTGGGGCACAACATCTGAAGCAAAGCCCACGAGATGCTCTAAAATCTGGGACGTTGGAGAATGTCTGCCAAGACTAGTACTCCAAGCAATCATTTTGGAAATACCACATGTCAAGGCCATTCTGAAGCACAGCATACTGGGAGACAATCTTCGCTCTTATATGAGTTACATCAGATCTGAAATGGGCTCTGGCATTGTCTATATCCGTGATTGTTTGTGGTAGTGACATTCTCGTACAGAGTAACGTCGTACAACATGTATGTTCCCAAATACTACCGGCTGTAAATCTCACTGTTACTGCGCCAATGCTTCAGGCTTATGTAGGCACTACCGGACACATGCATCATGCTAGTAGTACTAGACGTATCCACCTTCCATTATGTAAGGCACGTACACCGACTATGCTACTTGCTGTATTTCGTGTTCCTCCACCTCACACACTTTGGCTCACTTGAAAGGACGTGGTGTGCCGCGATCATATGTATGTGAGTAACCAATCAGCTATTCAGGTTCATCAGTCCGCTCTATTTGCTTTTGCAGATGTTCAGCTCTCCTCAAAGCAATAATTAGGTATACATACATGAAGTCCTTAGGTTAGGTACCTAACCTCTTATCTGCCCATCCGGTTATATCAGGTCTGTGGTTGTTGTCCGAGAACACATACCGTGGATGAGTGTGTGTAGTAGTACAACTTCGTGTAGCACAGCACATATCTACTCTTATAGCTTGTTCCCCTGCCTCTTAATACACTACTTTGCTCTGACTTTTGCTCCGAGACAAGTTCTACCACAAGTTCTGCAACAGAAAGCTCTATAGCAAGCTCCAACTATACCTTCGAACACCTGACAGCTGCATACACGCACATCGTACCTTGCAGACACTCAGACACCACAATGCCCGACAAGAAGGTCCCGCCACCCAACGAGAGCGTCACCTACAAATCGGAGTCTAGCGGGGGAGCACCGGACCTCCGACTCCTCCACTACAACGACGTCTACCATATCGAGGCTTCCTCTAACGAGCCAGTCGGCGGCGTCGGCCGCTTCATGAGCCTGATCAACCATTACCGAGATGACGCAAAGTATCAAGGACAGCCTAACCTTCTGACCATTTTCTCCGGAGATGCCCTCAATCCAAGCTTGGAAAGCTCCGTCACGAAGGGTACGTCACGAATCAACCACATAGAGTACACCAAACTAGTTACACCCCTAGACACCCAATGCATGCAGTCATCATGATCTTCATCTAGAGAACTGTGCACAGCATGGCAGTCACTGACAGTTGCTATTGAATAGGGGATCATATGATTCCGTTGTTGAATAAGATCGGGACAGACGCAGCGGCACTAGGGGTAGGTCTATGAAACCGGCCTTCCACTAGTAACTGCTGATGTCATTAAGTCTAATTCACATGGCAGAACCATGACCTCGACTTCGGTGTCCCCAAGTTCATGCAACTAGCTTCGAAATGCAACTTCCCGGTATGCATCTATACCATCTTATATGCGCTCACCCTTCTTAAAATATGGCAAGCTTAGACTGACCATGACCCATACACCCCTATCGTAATACTCCAGCTATTTGTGAGGCTAATTTGTATATATCGAGCAGTGGCTTATTGCGAACGTTCTAGAGTATAAACGCCCTCAAGACCTGATGTCTCCCTTTCACTGTGATGACATACCAGCAAATCCACGTTCTATTAATTACACTTGTCTAAACGGCCGATATACGGCATGAGTATACAATTACTAACCTCTCTGGCGGAACAGTCCAGCTCTAGGGGAAGACGTGCCGATTGGAAACTGTAAGAAGACTCATATCCTTACATCGTCTAATGGAATCAAGATCGGACTTATCGGACTGGGTGAGCGGGAGTGGCTGGGCACGATCAACAGCTTGCCACCCAATCTGATATACAAGTCGGCAAGCCAGACGGCTAAGGAGTAAGACACCTAATGCCTTTCACTCTTCCTTGGAGCATATGCGCATCGCTGGAAAGCCGTGATACTAACGATTGGAATGGGACAGGCTCGTCCCAGCACTCCGTGCTCAGGGAGCCGAGATAGTCATAGCTATAACCCATATGCGTGAGCCCAATGACAACAAGTTGGCGGAACAGACCGATGGTATTATCGACATCATCCTCGGCGGCCACGATCACTACTACAATCACAGCCTTATCAAGGGCACTCATGTCTTGCGGTCGGGATCCGACTTCAAGCAGCTGAGTTACATAGAGGCAAGACGGCAAGCCGACGGCTCGGGACGATGGGACTTCGACATCACGCGTCGAGATATCACCTCGGAAATTCCGGAAGATAAACCCACTGTCGAGCTCGTAGGGAAGCTGACAGCAAATCTAAAAACTACCATGCAACGACCCATAGGCTACACGGCCGCGCCTCTCGACGCGCGGTTCCGGACAGTCCGACTAAAGGAGAGCAACATCGGCAACCTGATCTGCGACATCATGCGTTTCTACTACTCAGGTGACTGCAGCATGATGGCGTCGGGCACTATCCGCGGCGACCAGGTCTACCCGCCGGGGCCTATCCTGTTGAAGGATATCCTGAGCTGCTTTCCATTTGAGGATCCCGTCGTCGTCATTAAAGTGACTGGACAGGCCATCTGGGACGCGCTCGAGAACTCCGTGTCGCTGTATCCGGCCCTCGAGGGACGTTTCCCTCAAGTCTCTAACATCAAGTTCGAGTTCGACGATCGGAAACCGTCCGGTTCTCGCATCGTGTCCGCCGCCATTGCCGACGCGCCCATTGATCTGGAGCGGAAATACGTGCTTGTGACACGTGGATATATGGCACGAGGAAAGGATGGCTACGGCAGCTTGCTGATCGAATCGGAGGGTGGCAAAGCTGAGGAGATTGTATCTGAGGAGAACGGAGTCCTGATGTCAATGATGCTTCGCCAGTATTTTAGTACGTATTTCCCACCCTGATTTGCCCCTTATCTCCTATATGGTCGGTCGCCTGACCTTCAAGAAATATAATAACCGTCTGTGACAATTACTAACGCAAGACCCTGAACAGTGTCCCTCAAAGTAGTTGGTCATTGGAAGTACTGGAGCGGAGGCATGAGCGCACTCTGGGCCTCGGTGACGGACAAAGTTAGCGCCAAACACCCGCTTCTTACCGCCGGCGCTGCCGCGCACAAAACCAAATCAGAACCTTCCTCCGCACCACCAAAGACAGGTTGGGACGAATGGACACCAGAGAGCATCCGTCAGCGCAGAGGCGCGGCCCTATCCCCAGAAGACGACGAATCAGACAGCGACATCGACAAGGATGTCGATGAAGCTAAGAAGAGTGAAGGCAGCGCTGTCGAGGAGGTGGATCGCGAGATGAAGATTATGCGTCGCGCCTTTGGGAAATGGGCACTGCGCGCGAAAGTGGATTGTAAGGTCGTGGACGAGTTGACGGTTGCTGATGTCGAGGTCAGTTGGACGAGGGCGATTGCGCCACGAGTTGAGGGAAGGATTGTTCGCATCGGTGGAGGGGATGGTGCGGGTACGTAGAGGTGATCAAGGTCATATATTCCTGCTCCCGTACCTACCTACTGTGTTGCGCACCGCAAAGCAGAAAGGTGAAGAAGGAAAGGGGTAGACGGTGAAAAGAAAGAGAAGGAAAGGAGGGAAGGGAAGAGCGAGGGGGGGTTACTTGTGAACGCCGGTTGATGACGTTACGACTCCTTACCGAAAAAATAGAGAGGTTACGACATGATCAGGGGAAAGAGAAAAGGACAATCGGAAACAGATGTCTGAATAGATGACTCATCCAGGGCGATGAGGATTGAGCAACGGACAAAAGCGACGATCAAAAAAAGAGACATGAAAAAGGAAAACTATGCCTACCCAGACTCGTCAGTGTGGCAGCAACTAGGTAGCCAGAACATAACTTTGGCATTTGATACCGCTCCAAACTTTGGCCTTAATCTTTGACTTGACGTGAATGCCGATGATTATGTTATGTCTATGAGGTATCCCCGCAACACATGTGCATGTGCATGTGCATGTGCATGAGCATATCACTGACTCTGATTAGCTATCTAGATACCTAAGGTATCTATCACATTGAAGGATCTGAAAGTCTATTAAGAGAGAGCACTGGGGAAATAGCAACGGGAAAATATCACATAAAACGAAGACAAAATAGATATTGTAGGTAGACGCCTATATGAAGGGACATCCAGATCGACATCAACACCGAGCACAAGCACGGGCATAAGCAAGATAAAAGACTCTCTACCTCTATTTTGGATCAACAAGTTCCCTCACGCCAGACAGAGACGGAGGCCAAGACTTACGTGAACAAGTAGGCCAGGAGGAGAGATAAATAGTATAGGTAAAGTAGGTAGGTAAAAGATACTTGCTACCTACTGTCATGTATCCATGTATCCCATACCATGCCATCCCATTCAACCAACTTTGCCATCCAACCACCCATCTATCTTCCCATCTTCTATTTTCTATCCCGGCCACCTAGCTGGCCACAGCAAATGTAACAGACCCTCAAGATCCACCAACTTCTAGGGTATATCTAAACCATCTACGCGCCAAATATCTAGTGCAGTGCAACGCATCCTTGCATCTTTGCATCCTTTCATCCTTCCTGATCCAAACGCCGCCACCCAGTACTTGTAATAGCCCTATTATGCAAAGGGGAGATATATGACATCCCTTGGAAGAAAGAAGACAATGAAATGAAGAGGAAAAGAGGGAAGAGACAATAACCCTAATAATGGCAGTCATGCCATGCCATACACGGTCGGGGCCGAAAATCAACGGGAATAAAAAGATGCGTTAAAAGGGGTCCCAGAAACCCCCTTTCGAACAACAACTACCCCCCACTCTCCTCATTATCACTATCCCACTCAACAGGCGCCTCCCTATACACTCCCCCCTGCCCCGAATGCTGTTCTTCCTCGCTCATCTCGCGCCAGGTGCTCCAACTAAGCACCAAAAACGCCACGACAATCATCGCGCCGCCGGTAACCGCAGCAAAAGAGAGCGCCTCGCCCGTAAGCAACCAATCCGCAAGCGCAACAATGAAAATCGTCAAGAGCGCCGCGACGGAGCTAAGCACGGGGCTAGTCAGTGAGATAAGCACCAGGAAACTACCCGCGAACGTCGCGTTCATGAGCACGCTGATCCACAGGTACAGCGCCGCCTCGCCGCTCGGTAGGGAAAAGGTCTCCCATCCTAGGATATGGAGGATAGGAAGCGGGATCCAGAGGATGAGGAGCGTGAAGAGCCCCACGCAGCTACCGAACGTGTTGGCAAAGATGACGCCGCGGGACGCAGAAACGCCCTCCGGAGGGCATGCGTACCGCTTGTACAACACTTCGTATAACCCGTATAACACGCTCCCCACGCCAATAATCAGGTTCCCCAGTAATCGCGTGCCGGCCTGTGCGATGGCAACTGCGTCACGGGGCGCGTCCGTGGAAGCAGAGTCCCCGTACGCTACCACTAGCACGCCCACGATAGCCACGAGGACGGCGAGGGACTTGTCGAGACGTAGCTTTTCCTTGAGGAGGGGCACGCTGAACGCGTACGCGAAGAAGGCCGAACAGTTGTAGATGGCGGTCAGGTCGCTCGGGCTCGTCATGTTGACGGCGACGTACCACGTCAGGCCGGCGACCGTCAGACACGTCGTTACGAACGCCGTCGTGCGCAGCATGTACGGCACGGGACTGCGCTGCATGACATGTTTAGGGACATTCAGACTCTGCTCCGAGACCATGTGCGCGGTGCTCCTGAGCACTTCAACGTGACGGCGCCAGAAGACGGACCAGGGTAGGTTCCGGTTCCGGCGCTGGAGCCGCAGAACCAAAAGTTGCGCGGGCCATAATAAGGACCATGACCCATGCGTCAGGTACAGCATGCAGTAGGCTTTGTTCCAACCGAGTTCGTGCTGCACGTATCGACCCAGCTCCGTCTGCAGGACGAAGGATAAGAGGCAGACTACGAGGAATATGCCCGCAAGGACGTACTTCTTGCGCGCGGCGGACTGGCCCTGCATCATTGCTGACGGTGACGCTGACCGCGTGAGAGAGGTGTCACGGGGTAATAACGGCGGCAAGGTGGCGGATGTAGAGACTGCCGACGCAACGGAGGCGGAGCGTGAATCCAGACGTTGTGTCGGACCTCGGTCTTCTTCTTTTTCTAGAAGCGGTAGATCCGAGGCGTGGCGATCTGTCGAATGACGGAATGAAGACCTGCCCCTTCCACTGCCTGACATGTTGTCGACCCCGTTTTGGTTTTCGTCTCGGTTTTGGGGGTGAACGTATGGATCTAGCTCTCCATCCGAATCGGAGTCGGAATCGTCGATGTTGAAATCCGGGGAAATGGAAAAGCTATGTTCGGAAAGGTCTAGATTTCATTGGTTTATTAAGTTAGTTAAGGAGCTAAGCAAGGCAGCAAATGTACCCAGAAACAAAAAGAAAAGAGTATTGAATAATCATATGCATGAATGCTGCGCCGAAGTAATAAAAAGAAAGGGAAAAAGAAAGATGACATACCTCTTAGCGTAGGGTCATCAGGACTCTCGCCAATGTAACTGCTAAACTCGTGCTCGTGCTGGGTCTGGAGATCAGAAGGACCCTGGCCGTCCTTCGCTTGACCTCTTGTTGCTCCTGCTGCTGATGCTGCGTGTAAGGAAAGAGTGGACAGGCGGATACTATCACAATTATTGGTTTTCGAAGCCATCAATCAACTGACGAGTAGGTAGCCTTGTGATCGTTATCATCGTGGTATATCCGTTATCGGTTTCTCTCTTTCAACCACTGACACACAAGTGACTGAGTGACTGAGTAGACAATTCGACAAATCGGCTCCGGAATACCTGATTTGGTCCTTCCAGAACACATTAACACCATAGCGAGATAGGGGACCCCGGGCAACATCAACTATAAAATCAGCGAGCAGCACCGCCACCACAGCCACAATCCAGTCTGTAATTATGATCATCATGGTGACAAAGTAGTGTACCAAGACCTCCGTAATTAGATCATAGAGATGAGTTAGATAGGTAGGTTAGGACGGTAGGTAGGTATGTAAATAGGCGAGGATGAAGAAAGAAGTTAGGTTGAGATAGGTCAGAGTCGGGTATTCCTGTCTGGGAGTTGTATGCTCTATGTATATTTATATATAGGTAGACAGCAACGATCGACCTTGGATGTAGATAGGGATAAAGAAAAGTTTAAAATAAAACGCGACAGGTGATCGCGACGAGGGGTAATCAGAACCTGTTAACTAGGTTAGGTAGGTTCTCTTGCGCAGTGCTGCCACATTGGGACAGTCGCATACATTAGGTCCCAGACGTACGGTGTTCGTTATATGGACTTGGAATCCATTACGAACAGGTGTTTATGCCGTACATACAGGCACGGGTACTGCACACCGAAGGTAAGTAACTACAACTCTACATTCTTCACAGCGTAGAATTTCAAATGCTGTGCCTGATAGGAAACATCTGAGTGGTACACTAAATGTATAAGGATGTGTAATGCTACTTTGCCTTTCGGTGTTGGCGCATTTGTGGCTCCTGAGAGCTGAGATGTGGGCCACCCCATGTGATTCCAGTCAGTATGTGATATATCACATCCCATAAGAGCTAATGTAGGTGGACTATCTTGTCTCACCGAAAGGTAGAGCCTACCGTTGGAGTTGAGCTAGGGAGCAAGCCATGGCCTCGAGTATTATAGGTACCTAGGTAGGTGTTACAACTGCTTCATGGATCCAGCAGAGAGATGATTCTACAATTGTTACATTCCCAAAGCCATCGGCTTGATTATATGTAGAGGCATTGAGCAATAACACGAGAGTATAGATGCAACTCGTACCGAGCATGGCAATCTGATCCTGCAACTAGATGTCTGTGTCGTGGACCTAAGAGCCAAGTATGATCGAGAAAAACTCACAAACCCATCTGTTATCTTCTGTTAAACGGATATTTATATATATATATATATCCGTAGCAGCTTCCATTATTTCTGTAGTCCCTTCAAACGATATGAACTTTAACCGTTAGTCACGCTCGTGGCTTTGGCGAGTGTCTGCCAAGGTAGCTGTTGAAGATCTTGGAGTCTGAAGAAACTAGAGCTTTAGCTTTGCGTGAATGAAACCTCTAACCCCATTGCTAATCCAACATTCTTCTCCGTTGACGAGCGAGGAGGCCGGGACAACTTGTTCGACAGCGAGATTTCTATATGGTTTCAGATTAAGAGGCCCTCGCAAATTAAACTTATATCTCTCACCTTTCTAGTGCCCATCTTCTTGTTGTTCCGTTGTTGCCTCCGCTTCCTTGCGTCGGGTCGAATTCCTTCGAGACCGGCGGGGTAACCCATCTACCGTTTCTCCAGAAATAAGGGGTCGTAATACTGCCCTCCATGACGGACCCGTCGCGGTCGTTGATAAGTAGCACTTCTTTCTTATCAGCAAGGCCAATACTGGCGCGACCCCTTGCTTCGTCGTACATTGGCCGGTGCGTCGTCTTGAAGTGTGTGAATTCCGTCTTTGGTGTGGTCTTCCCGTCAAGGAGGACGTCAAAGTCAAAATTTCTTTCGGGAACCCTAACGATATCCAAAGAAGACTCTGTTGGGCTTGATGGAGCCGGAAGCTGCGAAGGGAAAAGGTTGCTCATGGGAACTGGCCCAGTTGGGGCTTTCACGATGCTCAGAACCCCCTCTCGATCAATAAGAACCTTGGCTCGGTAGGGCTTGTGAGCAGCCTCTTTGACATTTTTGCATAAGAAATCCTCAAGGGTCCGCAAGCCACTATCCCCTTCGAGTGTCCGAACAGTAGTGTCCCAACCCCAGTGAATGGCAGCCTTCAACAGACGGTCGCGGTGAAGGTCGAGCATGTAGAAAGGCGAAGGGTTCTCATTCCAACCGAAGTTGGCAGAATCCCCACTAGAAGTCGTAATAAGCTCAGGATCACATCGCAGAGTAGTGAATAGCTGAAGTTCCCCCATGATTAGTAGTGTTTTATCTGATTCCAGCACTGCTCTGAATCAAATGCTGGTATTATACGAAGCTTATGTCCCGCAGGGCCGTAGATGAACGATCCTTATACGTAGTCAACAATCCGGAAACACAATTAGATAATAAACATTATTAATTACCATTCGCTGCTTTCTTCTACGCAAGCGCATGGCAGACAATCCTTCCATGGAACTAAGGTATCACTGCGTGATATTGTGTAAGCACTTGCGGGGTTTCGTTGAGACAAGATCAAATACCTACGTTGAATGTCCGATCTTGTACAATATGAACCCCAAGATACATGTATGATGTAGATAGGTGACTACACATAAAACCAGGTACGAAAACGCTGCAAATGCCCAAAATAGGCTAGACCTATTGCCCAAAATGGAAAGACCTTACAGTACAACTACTTTTAGTTTGTTGTAGACCTATGGCAGTATGTATGCTGTATTGCAGCGCATCTATTCCTTATCTCATCTAAATCGGGTAATAACGTGCCCCAAGTAAACCCATACGCGCCCCGCGCCACCCCCCAACATCTCTTTTAAAAAAGACTGTGTGCAGGGTTTTCATGTGTAGTCACCGCCCTGTGTGTGAGGCTCTTACAAGGGGTGGGCAGGAGTTCAACAACAACTTCCTCCATGCAATTTGTAACACATAATTAAACGGAAATGGAAGCTGAGGAGTACAAAAAGGATGTTCATACCGGTTTCTGGAAACAAGTTATGATACAGTCGGAAAAAGAATGCATCAGCCGTGAATCGAACACGGGGCCCATCGATGGCAACGATGGATTTTACCACTAAACCACTGATGCCGCCGTTATTATTGTTGTTGCCGGTCATGTGATATGCAGAAGCTGTAGTTAGCATAATATACAATGCGAATGCTGGCAGTTGAGCTCCGTCTGAATTTGCCCAACCTCCCCGAGTGGTAGTGATGCCAAAGGCGAGAGGATGCCACGGCTCTTCTGTCATATACTGCAACGTTGAGCCACCAAGTTACAAGTATTACAAGTAAGGCTCCCTAACCAACGTCTGCAGAGGGTGTTTCTGTCTTGTCCGAGGTAGGTAGGTGTCCTCTAAGATTGTTCTGCTATTAACGTAGAGTTCCTGTTCAAGGTCTGGAACTAATTAGGTTACAGTATTTGCAAACTGCGGTGGCATTACTTCAGCCGTCTTGTTTCAGCCCAGGCTATTTATATGTTCCGACTTTACTAATGACTCTTTCTCTGCCTTACCGTCTATCTAACAAGTAGTTCAATAAATGAGATAATAAAGATCAACATTCACCTGAACCTTGACTTTCTGTAGTGTAGTGTTGTGGCGTGGGCGGCATTCGCTAAGTACCTACTTTGAGCGTTTGGAGCGAGCCACAGCGGATCGAGGGTAGGTAGCTATATATAGCTTGAGTTGCAGTCGCTGCATAATACTCAAAACAAGCATTGATGGTGTCAGCACCATTGGGATCTTCAGATAATTCTATAAAGATACATTCGCGAACCTACCTATCAACTATCGGCGACTACATGCCCATGCGACAGTCCTCCGAAAGAGTCTCGGAGACATGGTGTTGGTTTCATATACTGATTGGCGGGTGATGCCACGGGGTATAGGACACGGCTTGAGGGCTTCGATATGGTTGTTACGAGGTGAAAGAATTGAGATTGTGGATGTTATGGCAGAAGCGGGCGTGAAATTGTCACAACACATTGAGTAAATCCAAACATGCAGTGGTTCTTTATAATGAAATACTACTCTTCGACATGCAAACCCCATATCCTCGCCCTTGGTATCGTATCATTTACCATTAAGCATCTAATTTCTAGTCGTCGATAACTACGGAAATAACTTTAGCTGACATGGGGAACGATTCCGGGAGCAGATCCTCGCAGCCTGCCTAAGACAAACCCTTTTCATATTTCAATTCCACACCTGAATCGTGGAGGTGCAGGCCTCAACATGCATCCCTGAGCAGACACAGCCTGTCTTGTTTCAAGGGAGTAGTATGGCTGGTCGGCCTGGTTGATTTGAGGCGTCATCACCGGACTATCGTCATTTAGAGATTCCCGGTACAGTTTGACAATGGGGCGAAAGAGCGAGGAAGGATATCTAGCAGTGGATGTTGGTGAGCATGAGGAAGTATAAGAATATCGAATCTCCCAACTGCTGTCGACATCACATCCAGAGAACCATCACAGAACAGACACTCATCCGCAGCCATAGACACGCACTAGTGAATCTACTCCTCCCGCTTCATCTCCTCCATCACATACACCGCAAACTTTGCATATTCAATAACAACAACATGCCTTCCATTGCCAACATCGCCCTCACAGCCGCCGGCCTTGCCAGCTCCGTCCTCGCCATGCCAGCCAGCACGTCGCTCAACACCGCAAACCCTCTCACCAGCCGAGCTTTGGGTATCAACTGCCGCGGTTCCGGTCTATGCCCTCTCGCAACTCTCGAGAACCACAGCGGAGTACGGATCCTGCAGCTTTGGCACGATATTCTGGCCGCAACAGACAAAGACCCCAACACCGTCTATAATTCGGGCGACCACATCGTGTGCGTGGGTACGAGCGTCAGCATCACCGTGGGTGCGAGCGCGGGCGCCGAAGTCGAGGGCATCAGCGGCGAGATCAGCCTCTCGACCGACGTTAGCATTGGTACTGGGGGGGTCTGCCTCTTCCCCCAGGGCGCTTCCTTGACCTTGCAACAGATCAGGGACCTCGTCGACGCTCTCGGCGAACACGGCTGCGCTACCTGCGGCTCCGTCCCTATCCACTTCGTCGATCAGGGGAGCAATGACCCTTCCTCTGGTATCCTCACTTCTAACTATGTTGGAAACCCTTTCTGTAAGTTTTTCGGCCCCGTGCTTCCTTTTACATCATCCCATCATCCCATCATCTCATCATCATGTTCTCAGTTCATGAATGATGCTTGTGCTGACTTTTCATACCCTAGGCGGGGGCAATTGCATTTCTCAAGTTGGCCAGTAAATTGGGGGGCGTCTGTGGTCTTATCCTGTAACACCTCACTTAGCAACATTTTTCATTCCTTCTCACCGATGTATACAGTATAGACATACACATAGTTTTAAGATCTCCTTAGTCTACTTTCAAATCGCATTACAGCGAGCATATTCAATGTACCAAAATGAATAATGTGCGACCTTTTTGCTCATGTACGGTTATATGCCCATAGCTTTCCTGGATGCTTTCGTCTAGGGCGGGATGGATTGTACAGACGTTCCAAGATGCAGATGGGATTAGTCACGCCGAGAGGAACACCTTCTGACCGGAGGGTTGTACATGGCTCCTGCTGTTGTATCGCCACCGGAATAGCAGACATGTTGTCTTTATGTAGACCTTCATAGTAACGTAAATGGCACATGGGACGAGCTGATTAATTGAGTAAAAAGAAGGGGATAACCTGCATCGTGGAGACTTTAGGGGCGGAACAAGTCTACTCAATTATCCGCCAGTGTCGTGTAAGGTGCGCAGACAAAATCTAAGGTCTTGCCGTGACTCCGGGCTGTAAAATGCGATGTGACAAGGGAACAGCAGCCGTGCCAGGATTTTGTACAGATGGCCAACCCAATGCAAACCGTGATTTCAATCCGTATGCCTCAACCTGCCCTATTCACCTACCATGCAAATTCATCCAGCCTAACCCTTTCCTCCTCTTCTTCTTTCATCCGTTGGGTATAATAATCGAACTCCTGCTTCTCGCATATGTTCTCGGCGCCTGGCTCTCTTGCGCACCGATTATCTCCTCTCATATCTCCATACGCGCACGAATAAATTGGCTCGAACGTGCCATTTACTTCTTGTACCATATGAGCCTCCTTTGCCGAATTATGTCGGGTTACCCCTGCAAAACCTTCTCCCAAACATTTATGGCATGCGCTTGCTCCGCATGCCACATGAATGCTGGCCGAATGCTAAACCGAAGCAGATAGAAAGCTGCGCCTCTGAAGCCTCTTTATGCGAAACCCTGCTAGGAACAAGGGAAGGGAGTTTCTCGCGGTGCAGAAGAATGGACGAGCACCCATCTGAAAAGGGGAGATGGGTCGACCGCTGACTGGCCGCACCGAAATTGCAGTGCGAAGATGACAAGTCCTCCCATTCGTGATCCAGAGGCAAAATCAGAAGGTCTTGCATGTAACCCGCCCGAACGCGGTGGAAGCGGAATTTTACAGACAGAAAACCCACCTAGTTGCTAGAAGATTCCTAGTCAGCCTCGGCGAGCTGCATGATTAGCTTGGCAGCCATGTCAAGGAACGGGAAGGGGCTCATAATGTCCTTCTCTTCCAGCATCGTCCCGTCAGCTCGTTCGTAGCCGGAGCACTTGAAGTCCACGAGGTAAACGGTCGGCTCCATCTCGTATATTTGGATCTCCATCCGCATCCAGACAAAGTTTTGTTGGCGCTTATCCATGACCGAATACACGTACGTGTTCTCATCCGCGGCGGCATCGGAAGTGGAGAAGCCGGACGAGACTACCTCCTTGCGTAGGTCTACCAGAGCAAGTGTTAGATAAGCATGGTCTCGCATCGGGTTTGTCTCCTTACCGTCCTTCTTCCATCGACACGTGATGTGCCACGGATCAGCGGGCAACTTGTAGTATTTGGCCGGATCAAACGTTTTCGGGTCGATCTGATCGAGTGGAACACCCTGATAAGGGTTCGTCTGGTCGGGATAATGCTCGCTCGGTGCGTCACCGCTGTGTTTTGTCAGCATGCTGATGAAGTAATTAGTAGTCCTAGAGCTTACTATGCCTCTGACTCTTCTCTTTCAAGTTTGTAATAATCTTCGTCCTCGAGCCACGTCGCGCCCAACTTAGCAAGAGCCTTGTAAATACACAGAAGAGCCTCAAACGGGGCATTGCGAGAGCGGATGCCAAACTGCCAGCGGACCGGTTTCGACTTCTTAGGCGCAGTGACCGGCGTCATCTGCTGGGGACGGCTATGGCTCTCGTCAAGTCGTACAACATTCTTTGAATGTGGCTTGAGCCGCCGCACTGCCTCTTGTTGCTCCGCGGGTGTCCTGGGCTGGAGAGGAGCCTCGGGTACTGGGGCATCGAGGGGTTCATCGATGCTGGCATTCTGGCGTTCAAGATACTCTCTGTGGAGGGCAGGAAGACTTGTAGGGAGAATACCAACATGGCTTGTGTAACCGCGGGGGGATACACTCGTAATAGTTGAGGTCGATCGAGCTGAATCCGCAAGTGGGCTGGCCTGTGCTTCGTGTTCGGTAGTCTTCTCTCCCTTGTTCTCCTTTTCCAGTGACATATCGCCCATGGCTCCAGCGACGCTCCTCATTTGTTCTACGTTGTCAGCGGTTGGGGGTGAGGTTGCCAAGTAGGGGTTATCCGGTCCAGAACCGTACGCGGCTGATAGAAAGTCAGGAAAAGCAGGGATTTGGGGTATTGTGACAGTGCTAGCGCTGAGCTGGGGGTAGTTGCAAAGGGGAGCAGAAGACCAAACAGGTGCATTGCAAAGGTGTTTGCGCATCAACAGATAGAAGTAGCGAGGTTTTCTATGATAGCGCGGGTCGTCTAAGGGGGACTGGGGCGGGGACGGGAAATCTGACTTACGATTTACTTGCATCAACTTGTTCTCTCGGACTATCATGTAAGCATCTTTAATTGCGGATGGCTCGTCGGCTTCTAGGGCCTCTTCGACATCCCGCTTGCCGTAACCCATCGTCTTGCTAATCTTGTCCGTTACTTCATCGTGTAGTTTCTCCTGGATTTGGGCGGATGCGTGGGGAGCTATGTCACTCGGTCGGATAGCCTTGTTTGGATCGACGCCGGTGTTCAAGAACTCTTCAACCTGAGGAGCAAGATAAGTCGGCAAGTCCTTCGAGAACCAGGGATGTTGCCTGATGTCCTCGATGGTGGCTCGGGTGACTGGGTTGGTTTGAAGCATCTTACGGATCAGATCCGCAGCCTCGGGTTTAATCCAGTGCGGGATTGTGAAGACGCCTCGCTGGATCTTGGCGAAGAGACTCGGGATATGGTCATCGTCGAAGGGAAGCCGCCCGACTAACAAGACGTACAGAATGACACCGCAGCTCCAAACGTCCACCTCGGGACCAGCGTAGAGCCTCCCGCTGATAACCTCAGGGGCAGCATAATTGGGGCTCCCACAGCTAGTCTTGAGGAAATTGCCATCCGTCATGATATTGCTCAATCCGAAATCGGCTATCTTAACATTAAGTTGGTCGTCAAGCAACAGGTTTTCGGGCTTCAGATCTCGGTGAACAACTTTGTGTCTGTGACAGTACTCGACGGCGCATATCATCTGCTGGAAGAAGCGACGTGCTTGCTGCTCGTCCAGTTTGCCATGAGATACAATGTAGTCGAACAATTCCCCGCCGGCATACTCTAACACCATAATGATCTCATTCTGCGTCTTGATTACCGAGTATCTGGCACGGCGTCAGAGATAGTTCGCACTGCTATAGACGGGAGCTGGAAGAACAGGTAGGGTTGAACCCAGAACTGGAACTACTTACAGCTTGATGATGTGAGGATGACGGAGGAGCTGAAGATATTCAATCTCTCGCTCGACACGCCCGACCATATCTCTACTAATCAGCTTCTTACGTGCGATAATTTTAAGAGCTACATGTTGTCCGGTAGACCTATGGACGGCGAGCTTGACCTTGCCGAATGAGCCCTCGCCCAGAGTCTTGAGAACATTGTAGGCGCCGATACGCTGGTCTATCTTGGACTTCTCTCGTGCTTGCTGGGAGGCACGGTCGGCAGTCTGGCTGGTAGCTCGAGCTCGACCACCGGAATCGGCAGTGGGGTGGGTGATGTTGATGGCGGGGATTCTCGGTTGGTTATTCCGTCGGATTTGGGATGGGGAGAGAGACATGGAGAGCTCCTCCTCATCGTAGCCTCTCGAAGAAGCCATCTCGATAAAATGTACTCGGCACTGTTGGCAAACCCGAGTTCAGGGTCGAAGTCGAGGTCGAGGGTGGGTTTGGCGGAAAAGGACGGATGTTGATCGTCATGCAAAAGGAACAGTATCTTTATACGTGGGTTATCGGAGGCGAGGGGCAGCGGCAACGGCAGCGAGGGGCGCCGCGCAAGGGCAATGGGGGGGATTGGGGAAAGCGACGGAGAAAGCGACGGAGAAAGCGACGGGGATGATGCCGTCGTGGTTAAATGAAAGGAAGCTAAGGAAGCAGCTTGTTGGGGGCAGGGGGCCTCTTAGCGTAGCCGCCCAACAGCTACCTATTACCGCTGGGGACCCTAGACGGCAGGCGTCTAGTGAGGATGAGAGTGGTATAACTCCTGCGTACAGCATACCTAAGTTGCTTCATAACGCACACCTACTTATGTTAATGTATACATCTGTAACCAAACTTAGATAAATACACGCATATATATGAGGTATTTGGGTACTAAGTACCGTAATATTGTGCGCAGCCTCTTTTACTTAAGAAATCAGGTATTCTACTTGGCAGGTACCATATATGAATATGCAAAAACACTTGAACCTTTTTCGTTGCCCCTGTATTCTGTATGTGTGTAGGTGTATGTAGAACGGTAGCATTATCGCTATAGGCACAGGGTATGTACTCAAACCTCGATAGTGGGTAGGTAGGTAACTACTTTCGTGCAGTTCATTGCATCTACAAACCTTACTCGGACAGTGACCATTGGCCTGATAGTCATAATGATGACTGATCAGTGAATCCTTCAAGGAATAACCCTATATACCACGCATGGAAAATACGTGCTCGTATGTTGTCACTGGCAGATATCAAGTGTTGTGTTGTTGGAGCTCTCGCCATCATACTTGGTAGGTAGGTCGGGACAACGGACAAGCGACACTAGATGTTAATATCAGTACTTCAGTCAGAATTGTTGGAAGATTATTGTACCTACCTCCTTCCGGCGGGACATGAAATATATAGAAATAAGAGAGGGGTCTGGGTTTCTTATTACCCTCAGACCAATGACGATGATATTTTCGCTCTTTTCATTAGATATATTCGTTAGTTATCCGGATTTGCCTTTATATTTTAAACATGCAGCCTAGGCCATCTATTGCATCCCAAAACCGTGGTCTCCTGCTTTGGCAAACTATATAGACTGCTTTTAAGGGAGCGAAAGTAATGATTTACATGTAGACTATAGCTGGCAGACCATTACAGCAAATAACCTTGGCCAACTGTTCAGCATTTTCTGTTATTATGACGCGGCAACTCAACTTCGTATCCCAAGCGTTGGGCCCTTTACCGTAACCAGATTTTATTACAGGTAGGGTTCATGGCTCATGCTTTGCAAGTAGATGCATTTGACGATGAACTATGTATATCTTTAGGCGTTGAGGATAGCTGAGCCCGGCAGGGGTGAGTGTACTTCGTACATCTTAACTAGCACTTCGCACAAACGGTACTATAGAGCAAGCCCAAGAACTACTACTATAGACGGATAGCATGGAAGCATTCGAAACGATGTTGACTTGTTAGAGTCTACAATGGTGGGGCGTGGAACTCTACCTCTGGAGTTGTCGGAAACCTGATAGATAGATAAACTTTATCTAATCTTTTTCTCTTCTTCAACGAGTTTCTGTACGAGCTTATCCCTTAAAAAATGGCTAAGGCCTAGACTTTGATTCGCATATTGGTTAGTCGAGCCAACAATTAACGACCAGGCCAGTCGACGACTTACATGCCCTCGTTTGTGACAATGCGATATGTGCCACTAGGCTCAAATTCTCCAATAATACTGCCGGTTCTGTCGACCTCAATGCTGCCTAGAATATCTTCGGGGAAAGCGATTCTACCAAAATCTGGTGGGTTTCGAAGATCCGAAAGATGGACATGGCCTCCCACCCCTGCTCCGCCTGCGCCGCCTTGAGCACTCGCACTGCCGGCTCCGCTACCGCCAGCACCTCCTCCTCCACCTAGCCCGGCCGCAGTTTTCCTCGTGGCGCGTTGTGTCTTTTGCTGAGGGAAGAATGCGCCGTGAGAGCCGAGTGTCGCGCCGCCGGGGCTGGCGAAGGCCTGAGCTTGGGCTCTTAGGCTTGGGTCTTGGGCGGCGTATCTCCGGAGCACGTCGTTCAGTATGGAAAGGAATTCATGGTTTTCGGTGAAGGACCGAGGTGTTGGCGGGAGCTCGGTGGTAGCTCCAATGGCCAATCTACCTGTTGGCGGTTCTGTGTCGAGGTACGTGAGCAGATATCCACCCTTGGCGACGGGGAAAGCTTTCTGCAAGCAAGGAAAAGAAAACAAAATCAGTACCACTTCCTTATGTAGTAGGATTGATGCGTGTCAGCGTGAAAGGTTGGGCGCAATCACTGACTATATGTGGATTGGAGCTTAGTTTAGTAGAGATGTAACGACGCGAGAGAAGCTTCGGCGCAACTGCCACTCGAGATAGGATCATGTTGACAACGGTGACACATGCCCTACGGATGAAAACCACACATGCAAGAAAATGGTGGGAAATGATAGTTTAAGGCTTCCGGTTTATTTGAACTCGATCAATTACTCTCACAAATGCCTGTAATACCAGGTACCGAGGAGGTAACCAGTACCTCAACTATCAACATGCGTTGAAAGAAATTTAAGTGACGTATCGATTACATGGCGCGCCCCAAGCGTACCCCATCGAAGACCCCTAAATTAATACTACCCCCTGGCCTGTAGGAGAGCACCTTGCAAGTCGCAACTGATGTGGAGAGAGAGGCTAACCCAATTGAGGAACCGTAAGCCTATTAACGCGTCGACGCGTCTCTGGAGAACTTTGACGAAACCAGCTACTAGACGAGGCAAGCTATACTACCTAACTAGATAATTGCAGGTAGTAGTAACTCCAGGGTCCCGTATTATAGGTATTAGTGGACGTCGTGATAGTTTCGAGTAGGTTACAAGCGGCGTTTATACTGTAGCAGTGGCAACCTTGGTTCAACTTCAGCATTTGATTTGGTGTTAGCTAATTCTAACTAATGCGCCCACTTTATTAGAACACGACGACTTGGAAATGTGATAAGGGACTATTTACGGTGACACGCCAACTATTCTGCACTACCAGCAAACATACGAACGAGGGCGCTACCAGGAGGCATAAAGCAGCTCAAGTACGATGCAGAACAATAAAGGGCATGGGCTGGCCTCCATATTTCCGCCCAAGACGCCCGCATCCACGAATCCAATCCCATCCTCCTCCCCGGCCTTTGGCACTCCTGCGCATACGCTTAAGCCCTTCGCGATCGCGCCACCCTCCAAAGCCACGATTCTCCCTATACTCCTGCCCCCTGCTACGTTAAGACCACTAGCATTTCGCACATTTACAAAGAAGCACAGCCTAACGCTCGCTTCAACCGCTCTGCAGGAGCTAGCTACGTTCATAGGCCGTCATTGCGGTTCAGGATGGCGCGAGGAAGGGCTGGCCGAGAAAGTACTGGAAGAGGTGGCGCGGAGCTGGAAGAATCGTAATGGAGGTGTCATTGTCGACGGGGGCAGCCAGGAGCTGAAAGATATTTTGAAGACTCTCGAAGGCAATATGAGTGGTGGAAGGATCATGACGGGGTCGGAAGCTAACCGTAAGGATTCTCTGACTCTCGATGTTGGCCAGGAATCCGAGCTCTCTAACACGAGGCTTGGCCTGAGGCCAACGTCGAACCTTACACGTGAAGATACGCAGACAAGCTTTGGAATGTCGTCCTTGGGCGTTCAAGAAGACGAGCCAGAGGAGGAGGGTCTCAACCATCCCCGGAACTGGTTAAAGGTGGTCAATGCCTTTGATCAACCCCGTATGCTTTATAATACCTCCAAGAAACACTTTGAAAGGTGTGAACTTCAGAGCCTCAAAGTATGGTTATAACCTCAAGCTAATTGCGACTTTAGAGATCCTTCAAAGCCTTCCCTGATGCCTCCCGCTTCGCACAAAACAAGTCTTTTCAGGAATAGATACAATGTCATACACCAGCGACTGCTGCGAAATGAATCCTTCCAAACCTCTACAGTTTCTACGACGAAAGGCCCGCCCTCGCTGAATCGGTCGTCATCTTCAGGCTTGACCACGCAGCAAACTCACAAGATCACGCCCATCGCAAACCTCCTAGGTCGCCATGGTACACATCATATGCTTCTAGGTATGCTTTCGGTTCTACCAACGGGTGGGTTGTCGATCAACGATTTGACTGGAACGATATCACTCGATTTGTCACATGCGGTGGCTATTCCGGAGAACTCGGCGTGGTTTACGCCAGGTATGATCATCTTAGTAGACGGTGTGTACGAGGAAGAGGAGGAATCTTCAGGGAAAGGCCTCGGTGCCAGCAATGGAATTGGCGGCGTTATTGGCGGGCGGTTTCAGGGCTTCTTCATTGGCCAACCTCCCTGTGAAAAACGAAAGGCGACACTGGGCGTCAGCGGGCTCGATGGGGGCCAGGACCATACCATAGGGGGTGGGTTTGGCTGGATCGACTTCCTCGGCGTTGGCAGTGAGCGCGCCGTAGGCTCTAAGATGCGGAAGGTGGAACGCCGCTTATTGAGGCAGACGCAATCCGACCCTGATCAACCCAGTCGCAGTCGTATAATCATTATGGGCGACTTGAACCTCGACCAGCCAAGGGCGCTGCAAGCCCTCCGGAAAATACTTACAACTTACGCAGTAGAGCCTGAGGGCTCGACACCAATGACTTTCATTTTGACGGGCAACTTTACACAGCATGCCGTGATGGCCGGCGGAGGGGCGAGCGGGGGGAGTGTGGAATACAAGGAGTACTTTGACTCTTTGGCTTCAGTACTGTCCGATTTCCCGACCCTACTTCAGAGCTCCACCTTTGTTTTCGTGCCAGGCGACAATGATGGCTGGGCATCGTCCTTTTCATCCGGATCCGCGGTACCTTTACCCCGCAAGGGTGTTCCGGACATGTTCACATCCCGTGTCCGAAGAGCTTTCGCGACCGCGAACTCGGAAGCCAGCACACGTAGTGGCGTGGGAGGTGAAGCAGTCTGGACCAGCAACCCGGCGCGTCTATCTGTTTTTGGGCCGTCACACGAGATCATCGTGTTCCGTGACGACATGTCAGCACGTTTACGACGGACAGCTGTCCGACTCAAGTCCACAGTAGCCCTGAACTCAGATCCCGAGGATCAGGAAAACAAACCGCCAGCGCAGCAATCGGGATCCGTTCCCCCGGCCCCCACTGATGATGATATCGAGATGACTTCGGGCCTCGAAAATACCGATACAATGGACATTGAAGAACCGTCTGACGCAACTACCAATAAATCCAGATCCGGGCCCGCGGAGATCCCCCACGACGTCCAGACCGCTCGCAGGCTAGTCAAGACTATTCTAGACCAGGGCTTCCTGTGTCCATTCCGGAACGCGACACGTCCCGTGCACTGGGACTACGCAGGCGCGCTGCACCTCTACCCCTTGCCGACGGCCATGGTGCTAGTAGACCCAACAGCGCCACCCTTCGCGCTTACCTACGAGGGCTGCCACGTTATGAACCCGGGCCCGGTGCTCGTGGCTGGCCGTCGCGGCGTTGGCCGCTGGATCGAATACGAATTAGGAGGTGCAGGGAGAATACGAGAATGCATGTTCTAACGGCACGGGTGCTCACGGCTGGGTAAAATTGGAGTTCGGTAGGGGTTAGCCTGTGGTCATGAGTAACCGATGAATGAAGGCAAATGTGCTTGTTGTTCAAGCCTGTGTCCACTAAATGCATTCTGTAATTGTGCCGAATAAGTGACTCATAAAATGACCATGACCAGCCCAAAGAGAGCAAATGCCTGCGGTACAAATATTATAGTATATTAATTACATTCCTCGCTATTTAGCATAATAATATAGTAAGGACAACTAAACAGGAGGTCTAGTAGCCCTGAACTTGCTCTATTTCTCCATAATCAAAGCGACTAGCCCTATGACCTCGGCTAATGATGGCATATTTCTCATGATCCATCCCTAATCCCAGAAGCAGACATATATACAAAGCAGCGAGGCACGCGCATAACACCAAGGCGTCGAGCTTGTCGTGGATGACCCCCTACCCAGGAAACGTGAAACGAGGCCGGCCAGGGAACTGGCGTTCTTGTTGGGTCTTTCCCCCCTCCCCATCATGTTCGTCCATCAATGAACAAATGCGTTTAGATGACGTACTATTGCGCTGTTAGTTATATCCTATTTCTTAAAGTTGAAAGGAGAGACTGGGGCATACCGGGATGAACAAGTACGGAACCCGTCTCTCATATTCTTTCCACGCCTCGCCGTACTTGTTACGGCAACGGCTAACATCTCGCAGAGTCCGGTGTCCAATCATGCAGACGAAGAAAATGGGGTAAAACCAAGGGAAGGGGCTGTTAAAGCCTGTGATCAACCCCCAGGAGACAGCAAAGAAGACGTCACACGTATAGTGAATCTTGCGAGCGTAGCCGTACCAACCATCAACGAGCAACTTGTTGCCGGCATCCGTATCAATCGTTTTCGGATTCTCGATATATGTCCAAGGTAAGGCAGGGAAGGTTTTACGTTTGAGCAGTGTACCACGCTCCGCGTGACGGAATGAATTCTTTTGCCCGTTACATTGGTCCCAGATAACGTAGACGCCGATGTACGCGATGAAGAGTGCACCCAACGCCCACTTATTCCAGGCGTACTCGGAGGGGTCGTGGTTAGCGAGATACAGGGTGCAGTGGCAGTACGATAACGGCACGCCGGCCATGTTCCAAAAAATCAGCATGAAACCCCATTTCTCGTAGTACATGTCCCAAGTGGGAACAATCAGCTGCTCGCCCTTCGAGCAGGCGTTCGCATAAAGATAATGAGCCATGATCAAGAAGACGACCTCGCCACTCACATAACCGTATCGGTCGTACTGTCGCGCGGCGGCCGCCACACTGATGCCGAATAAGATATACCATGGAATACGGACTTCGTAGAACATCTTGAAATCAAGGATGCCGAACATACGGGGGTTAAGTTCAGCGCCCATGAAGAAATCGTAGATAGGGTAGCCAGTCATGCGGTGTTGCTTCCCCCGAGCAAAGGCTGAAATGTACGCGACAACACTGATGATGAAGCCGGAGAGAATCGCAACAGTGAGCAAAGGGCCAAACTCATCGAGGAGAGTATAGATAGGGAAGTATCCGCTGAAGTGCAGAACCCCCATGACCAGTATAGTGAAGTAGAAGCTCGCATATGCGTTGCAGAAGTATCGAAGCTGCTTGCCACCCTCGAAAGGGAGCGGTTTACCGTGGGCCTCGACACCGGGCAACACGAGGTAACAGATTCCCTCGAAGATAATGTACCCCCAGTAGATCTTCCAAGCGCGTAGAGTCGGGAACGCTCCAGTGTATACGAGTTGCCATAAATGGTTACCAAAGTCGGCCAGAGACTGTCCCTCCTCAGGCAAAGGCAGCTTTCCGCCATAATAGGTGGCTCCAATCCACATATACCACATCAGAAGTGGAAACCCAATCATCACTGCCAGGGTACCCAAGCTCCCACCAAACTCGAACTCACCAGAATAGTCGATTCTGTGATCCATACCCGGCTTCCAACCATCGACTAACCTCTCTTCTTTTGGCGCAGCATGCCCGTTACCGTTGCTGTTGCCGTTGCCGTTTGCGACTGCGACCAAAGTTTCTGTCTTAATAGGGCTAAAGCTTTCGTTCGGGGCATCGTCCGATTCCTCAAACTTAGGAACAGGTTTCCGCCGAGTAGCAGTCCTAATCTTAGACATGGCGGTAGTTTCAGCTGCTGAGCTCGAATCACCGTCGTCCGATGCTTCAACCAGAGGGAATTGCGACTTTCGACGAGTAGACCGACGCGCTGGTGTCTCTACCATGCCCTCGAAAAGCTCCTTTTTCCTATATATAACGGTCGTTGTTAGCCTACTTGACGCGACATTCAACCAAATGCGAAAGGCACAGACGGGAAGCGTCCGTTTAAGATTAGGTCGATGGGCAGACACGCCAAGGTTGCACGTTCTATCATATTAGAGGGTTGAGTACGTACCGAGGCGTGGCTCGGAGGGAATATCGGGAAGACATCTCAAAAGATAAGTCGTGAAAAGGAGTGGACGACGAAACAAATAAATGCTCGCCAGTTGAGCTTGGTTGCGGCCCCCTCGTGCTCCAGAAAGAAAGTCTGCAGTGGCTGTACCTACCACAGTGAAGCGACGTATCGAGGGAGTTTAGTTGCCAGCAATTGACAAATTTCCTCTGGCCCCCGTTCTTAGTAGTGTTTTTGTCGCGGTAGTCAGGGGCAGCGGAATTCGAAAATTTGTGGGGCAAGCGCGATGCGATGGCGTTCTTGTGCATCTATAGTCCCTATTGGCTTGGGTGCTAATAAGAATTCACCAATCAGATTTCATTCTGTAAGTACTACATACCCAGGTACACATAGGTATGTATTTGCATGTCACGAATAGCTCGAATACCAATGCTACTAGAGCCGGAGATACACACTTAGTACCGAACAAAGACACATATTAATGTAGACTGCCAAAGAAATACACAGTAGTAGCACTTTCCTTCTGTACCTAATCAACATACGCTGCTCAACGTCCCGACAATAAGAATACCTACCTGCGTAAGGAGATACTACATATGTTGAGTATTATCAAACCTTCCTTCAGATAACCCACATATCCCTTGCCATAAGTAAATTCCTAACAGCTTGTTGTTCCTTCTCCGGATGTCTTACCTGCTTGGAATTTTCAGGGACACAAAAATTCAATAGAGATCACTACATCTGTACAGCCCTCCTACTACATAATATGTACAGCATGTGTATACCTTGTAACCAACATTGAAGGTTATTGGCTCGCTCCACAGAAGCAATAACTTGCATTCTTTATACGAATACGTGTACGATATCCACTCCGTCCAACTTGGAACTCTGCTTTATGTACCAGCATCAGGAATGCGATTTAGCATTGGCCAAAGAAGCCAACAACTATTACAGTTCTTTACTTCTGGGTACTGCCAAGGTAGTTTACAACTCAACAGTTCGTAACTCCTTTAGTTTTACTTCTATATTTGTATGATAATAGCAAGCATTTTGCTCTGCTACGCTGGCGTATTGGCCCGACAATCTTACAATCTCGAAATTAAATAGTACGACAAGATTGTCCCTGACTCCGACATGTAAAGATCCTCGAGAAAGTAGGTTTCGTCTACACATGATGTAGTATTGCCAGTTATTTCTCAGTAGGTAAGTATATATAGTAGTAGTAGAAGGTAAGTGTTATCCAATACATGGATGCAACTACCTACCAATATGTACTCATCTCCGTCGCTTCCGTTCCTTCTGCAGTCGCTCTTCACATAGGTAAGGTATAGACGCGACCTCCACATTCCTGCTTCAGTGCCTGCCACTTTCAGTCTCTCCCGGCAAGAAGGTAAGAACACCCAGTTACCAAGCACTTGCTGGTGCTTAGCTTACGCCTCAAACTTAAAACTTAAAGTTAGGAATCCATTGAATCTGGTCGCGCTCAAGTATTATAGTGTCCCAACCCAATGCACAACGAACCCGTTGCCTAACCACCTGCCTAGGGCTATCTTCATAGTATATGGCATGTTTACTAGGAACTTTCATATCTTCCATCTCATCCCAACTACGATTATCACTTCCATAGCGCTATAAGTCCCCTCCCGCGCTTAATGGGTATCCCGAGCAGCTTCAGAGTATCCGTTCTGTCTAACACCAGTGTTTGTTCTAAGAGTCCGTGTATTTCGTATCGATCGTCGTATCGGCCGGTCAACCGCTCTGTCCTCCTTAATATTGCCGAAACCACATTACAGTAAACTTAATATCGACGATGTGGAAAAGTTTGCTTGTCACCGATCTCCCAACACCACTTTCTGCGTTAGGCAATCGAACCACTACGGGGCAGAAGCTAAGGCTGTATGGGGACGAGAGTGATACGAGTCCATCTTCGCCCAAGAGACGGGGGCATATTTCCCTTCACCCCCTTTTTGACAAGTACAAGCCACATGAAAGAACCAAGTATGACAGCTCTGACCGGCTTCGGAATCGGCGACACAGGAGACCATCCCCTACTCCAGTTCCCGACCCACCTAAGATCAAGCAACTGAACCGTACGTAGGCGCAGATTTGCGTTAACTTCCCTAATCCGTTGCACTCGTCCATTTAATCTCCCTTTTTTCTTTTCTGTGCGCTCGAGGTCGTATGGCATAAGCAACCGGAAGTCCGTCTAACATCACACAGACAGTTTCGCAGCACTTCGAGTGGCTTTACATACCAATGCTGTGGCGGATATCGAAAACGTCCGAGAGAGCATGACATGCGAATTAGAACAGACAGTCGACTCTAACATAGCCAAGCTTTCCAAAATTGCCAACAAGGGGCAACAGCTGGCCGCGTCCTTCTTTGACGAGGAGGTCGAAGTGCAAATCAGTGATAAGGATAATCGGCAAAGAACGGTCACAGTGCGGGTCAGAAGTGCTATGTCCGAATATGACGAGGCGGAAGTTAAAAGTCAGGAACAGCTCGCTCAGCTCTGGCACTCCTAGAAGGAAGCCCAGTCTAAGATTGATAAGCTGCACGACGAAATTCAAGGCCTCTTTGAGCACGAGCTCTCCAGGGGCAAAAGCGGTATGTCTGTGTCAAACCGCGAATGGGCTGACCAGGACGACAAAGATACTGGTCGCCGAAGCAAACAAGTAGTAGAAGAAATGGAAAGATGTGAGGATGTAAGTCCGTTGCTCAACCCCGTATCAGCCTTGTCTGGTTCCCTCAGATCGTAGGATGGAGCGATATGCTGATTCAGTACCAGGAGTTCCAGGAGAAACTCGACGAGGAAGCGGCCAATGTTACGCAAAGTTTCTTGATGGAATAAACCCCTTCCTGGCGTCGGCTCTCGTAACTGTATCGCCGTGGATCTGTGGCGGACAAGACGCATAAGAAACGTTTTCAACGCTTGGAAGGGGAGATGCCGTCGCGGTCTTTTCAGAAGCTGCATTGTAGCCACGTCAAACCCCCTCTGTATTGCACGACCTTCTTCGCTACACTATTTATTTTGGGGGATAACGGAAATGGCGTTCCTTCGCAGTTGTCGGGTTGCTAAAACCCACATCAAAGAATGGGATATGAATGTATACGGAGAGGATAATATGTATGGGGCAGACGTATTACCGATGGCCTGGCTTGGGTCACGGGATATCGAAGAGGTCTATTAATTATATTTGTGCTAGCAGATAGTGTCTTTTTACAGTTCTATTTGCATGCATGATGCCGCGTTCTACGCTGTGTTGCGTCCGAATTTTGACCTATATCTAACCACGACGGATATTGTCAATACCAGGGAGGTACCTTCACCTCATGCCTTAACCCTCCGGAGCCCCCGTAAACGCCAGAAATAGCTGTAATCTTGCTCACTATGCACGCAGACAGTTTATTCGTAAAAAGATGAGAAAAGAAAGTGCAGTCTCGTCAGCTTATTGCGGTGTAGCAATTTGTCCCCACCCCCAACTCCGAGGGTGCACAGCAATGCATTCACATCAGCATGCCCCATAGGCGACAATTCGGCAATCGTACGGTAGCACAGATGACGTCCAGGAATTCCCCCGCTCTGAAGGAAGAAAGCAAGGAACGTCGGGAAGACTATCATGTAAATGCGAATAATGTTGGCGTTTGGGGTGTGTACTCCCGATACGCTAGGTCTGCTCTGTGTCGTTTGCTCCGAAATATGCTATGCTATAATATTGATCAGGCGAGTAGGTTGGCAGCACCTTAGAGTCGCACGGGAATCTTCTCCTTTGTGCAGTAGGTCACATCTAGGAGCTGAAGTCGGGACGCAAGGAGACATTTCAGTGCTCCTCGGGTACGACAACGCCCCATGGGTGCTCCTCTCTTCCGTATTTGATGTCTACGAGCCAGGTCTTGAGACGTAACGTCAAGGGAGCTCCATCGCCACCCTTTCCGACGGGGATTTGAATATCGTGACCACGATGGTGGATGAGCGAGACGGGGCAGACGAAGTACTGCGGAAGCGAGTATTAGTTTTGTGCACCATTTATTAACAAGTGTGATACTCGGAATGGATGACCTACAGCTGTACCGGCAGCGAATGCTTCGACCAATCGACCCTCAGAAGCCGCCTGTACTACTTCGTCAATGGTGTATTTTCGTTCCACAACCTCGACCTCCCCAGCGAGGCGCTCCCTGGCAAGAGCCAACACGCTGCGTCGAGTGACACCGGCCAGGATTAGGCGGTCGTCCAGGGGCGCGGTGACAAGTTGTGTCTTGCCCTCAGGCGTCTTCCAGACTACGAAGAAATTGCTGGCACCTGCTTCCGTGCACTCTCCGTTCTTGCCATAGAGCCATAGGATCTGGTGGAAGCCTCTTGACCTCGCCTCGGCAGTGGCCAACAACGAGGGGCCATAGTTGGCGCCGACCTTGGCGTAACCGAAGCCGCCGACCCAGGCACGCACCATGTCGCCGGGCGAGGTGTGTAGCTTCATGCCACCTGGTGGCGAGTCCATGCGGGGCATGAAACTGGCGATGATGTACAACATAGCCTCCGCGGGGGCATGGACACCAAGCTGGGACTGGGTGCCGATCATGGTTGGGCGCAAGTAGAGGAAGGTGCCGGGACGTTCGCGGGGCAGCCAGTTGGGACCGTCAACGGACAACAAGGCGATGATCAGCTTCTCGAGCTCCTTTGGCGGGAAAGAGGGCAGGCTGATGCGGACGGACGACATCAGCATGCGCTCCGTGTTACAGTCGGGACGGAAGATGCGCAGCTTGCCGTCGTAGCCACGGTACGCCTTCATTCCTTCGAAGCATTCGGTTGCGTAGTGCAGCACCGACGCCGTGGGCATCAAGCTCAACGGTCCGTAGGGCTTGAGCTCAGGCGCAGCCCAGCCATTCTTCGCTGACCATACGGCCGTAATCATGTGGTCCGCGCAGATGGTATTGCCATTGGCCTCCTCCGTGACGCCCACCGCCGGAACCTCGCGGGGGTTCTGAGTGAAGGTGTAGGTGAGTTTGGAAGCGTCGAGCTCCTGAACATTGGGCTGAGAGACGCCGGCGGTTACATGTGCGGGCTGCCCATTCTCTGCCAGGCGGTGCTCGACACCGGAGGAAGTCAAATCCAGATCCTGCTCGCCTCCGGGGGCGCTCTGAGAAACGGCTGACGGAGCCATGATGCAAAGTCAATGATGTAAGGTCCACGATAGCACGGGCCAACAACAGAGAGGTAAAATAGCAAGAGGATCAGGTCGTATGCGAAGTAGAATACCTTTGAAGAACAATGACAAAGATTTTGTGTGACAAACAACTTTTGATGTGACAAGTCGAAAAGTAAATACCTCCCGTATGTATATACGTAGGTACATAACCTGCAGGGAGACAGAGACCTTGAGACCGGTGTGGAGCTTAAAGGTTAGATCAACGGACAGATCGGAGAACCACAAGTGCATGACTCACGGGCGAATCGGAGGCTAAGATACGACTATAGAGGTGCCCAATTCGGACGGAACGTGGATTTGGATCATGGAAAGGGCGTTTCTTCCTGTGTCGGCGCCCTTCCCTTCGGCCCAAAACCAGACCGCACGGCTCGGTGCAGCGTTATCGCACCTCCACGGCTCTCATTCCGGCAAAGCTGCATGACGCCAAAGTATATTCAGTACTTGACATGCATACAATTATGTACTTAAAAGTGTGATAGTATGCAAGTGTCTTTGAAACTTACTACTTCAACCATCTCCCCACGAAGGCGGTCTGAGAAAACGTGGAAACATGGTCTCCCCCACAGGCTAGCCTAAGAATAAGCTAAGACATTTATCGTCATATCTTATCCGACCAACCACCTGAAGAGTGTGAGACCAACCACCCACAACGTTCGTGTCTACTGTAGTAACTAACCTACTTAGTATCACGTACATATATCTCGATACGGCATCTCGTCACTCGAAAGTGTTGGCGTCATGCCGCCAAGCAGCGAACAAGAAGAGATAGCCAATTGCCTAGAGCGGAAAGTACATACCATACCGGCGGTTGACTGCGGAGGCTCAAAAGTCATGTGGTTGAAAAGCGTGTGGAGCACAGCATGCTGCTTCCCCATCAAGAGCTAATTCTCTTTCACGCTCTTACTCAGTAGTTTCCCTTTGGTCACCTTGCAGGAGAACGCAGTTTCGTTAGTCGTCATTGGTTCTTGCCACTCGATGTCATTATTAAAAGCTTACGTCCAGACATGAGGTACGTCCGCAAGTCGACTCTCATGATCGATACCCTGCAGGCTTCCTTCGGCTGGGAAGCATTAGCATCTACGATGAGCATCTACCTATGTATGCCTCCCAAACCTCCAGCTCTTACTTCTCAAGTCTTGACAGAAATCAAACCCACCTAACTACCCCATCCATGACTCTTTTCTCCTTGAAAGAGACTCCATAGAAAAGATAAGGAACTAATGCCTAGTTATGTATACACTAGTAGAGGCGACTCGATGTAAGACACCGTTGAAATGCCGAACGATAGTCTGAATAAATTAAGTATGGACTCTGGCAGTGTGGAATTCGGCCGCGTGGGCCTTCTTTTAAATATTTTATCTCTAACTGAGCCGTGGATTGCCGAGCATTGCCTTCTTTGGCCGCGTCCAGCCATAAGATGCCAAGCACTAAAACCTGCGAACACTTTCATCGTCAGAACAAAATATTGGCCCTTGGCATTACCAGCATTCTCGTTATCGGCATATCGCCTCCGATAGCGGCCTCAGTTACCTACATTCAAGTTCTACCTACACATACTTACTAGTATTCCAGCCTAGAATTGGTGCATGTCCGCATGTATGTAGATAATGTGTAGTTCAAGTATTTGGTTAGGTTGATGCGCCAGAACACGTACTATACTATACGAAGGCCCCTTTATCGCACTCCCGGGTAGCACATCTTGTGAGTATGTAGCGCAGAGTCTAGCCACTCGCCACATCAACAAATTGTTACTACCCACAAACATTCATTACTCATCCTATCTCTCGTCTACAAGGTTTATAAAGCACAGAAGTTGGTAGGTTATTTAGGGGCACACAGCCCTCATAGTTAGCTTAGCAAATATATCCCGTCCCAAAGCTCCAGGAGGCACAACAGACAAGAGCGCCTAATCCAGATCCAATTACAAGAGTTAGCAACAGGCACTGCTATAGATACTCGGTTCAAGACGGGTTGTGAGCATGTGTGATGAGGTTCTGTTTTACTATGCTATTTATATAGATAGATTTGTTGTTGAAAATGTCAACAGGACATGATGAGTTGTTCTACAAGAGGGATATTAGTATGAACAGGACCAGCTGTTTGTGGTAAATGACGGGGATATGCTCAGGCCAGTATTTCTAGTGTTTAATTGCACTACAAAAAGCTCTCCGGGCGTCCAAGCTTGTGACAGAAGTGCTCCTTGTCTTTGGCAGACCGCTTGGTGGCTGGAATCTAACTCTTCATGTCTTAACTAAAACTACTACATAGATATGAGGCTCTCGCGTTTCTCCTGGCATACCTCCTCCTCCATCTTGACAGCACGAGTTCCAAAACTTGACTAGTTACAGTTATTATGACCTGAATTGTAACATCATCAAGAAGGGCCTGCAGACCAATGCCTCGTATCAATATGTCTGTTGTGGATTTCTTGCTTGAAAAAGGTGCTACAGAGTCTCCCTGTGGTCTTCCGGCTGCTAATAGCCTCCCGTCGACAGTCGGCAAGCTTCGACAAATTTCTCGATGCATAAAGATATTGAAATCATAAGCCCAGATTTTGGGAGTCCGCAGCGTATTAGTAGGCACATGACCTCCCAGAACGGCTTGGGGATGTATCTTGCGCGTGAGAAAGTAAACTGCGCTTCTTGCATCTGATCCTTTGTCTTCTCTGCTTCTGACAATCTGTCCATTGAGCGAAGACCATTGATGATCAGCTTGCATGTCCCATTTCTTTTGTCCAGCCTCGAGGAATGCTTTGCGGAGAACAAACACTAGAAAAATTAATATAAAAAAGATAATATTGACCGCAACATTGCCAATGGTTTTTATTGGGCCGGCGTGAACATTCCTCTAAGTGAGTATTATATTCCGTGTGACGATAGAGGACGGCAGAACGTATGCTTGTTGCCATTATAGCAATATCTGTTTGTCTATCAATGCTTATTCTCACGCATGCTGTAAGTAATTTCCCTAAATTTCATCCCAAGTTCCTCTGAGGCCAGCTCACTCAAATACCGCAGTTAGGAACACCTATGTCACGTAGAATATATATCGTTAATTCCTACGCGGGATTAGCGACGTCGTTTCTTCCGTGACAACCTACATCGCGGGCTGTATCAACCAAGACTTCTGCAGCCCAAAAAAAAACCGAAAACGGGAAAGAATTTCGGCCACCAGCCTTCAATTTTAGTCAGGACTACCTCTTCCATTACTGGTCCCTCTCTTGTTGGCTGTGCTAATACGACTGGATCGAGCCCGTCGTCGCTAACATTTTCTTCTTCTGAGGCCTCACGGCTTGTTGATTTTCAGGAAAGCCTTAAGATCAAAATTGCCTTTGGGTTTTCATTTAGAGGTATTGCCATTATCATTATTTTTCCCGTGGACTGTGATCTCCTAGAGCATAATAGATTAGAGAAGACGAAGACGAAGACGAAGCGAAGAGATGCTCGTGTATAAGAATTCCATAAATGGAAAGATAATGTGGCTGTACACACGTAACACGATCGAAAATAAACAGGCCTGCTATCCTTGGGTTATTTGGACGATGTTATCGCTTAATCCTGACAGTTGGACTCTGGCTGGTAAATGGAAATTTAGGAGGCATAGTCTGCCAATAGTATCCGGAGACCTTCAACTGAATAAGATTACATATCCTTCAGGGAAGTAAAGGTAGTTGAACCGTTTAATATCACTACCCACCTCCTGCTTGTGGCATCGTGGTGCGTATGCTTGTCTTTTCCACCAATTCAGAGACCATTCTTGCTTGTGTTTCTCTAGACAGACGAATAGTTCTCAATTAATATTGTGTGGATTCAGACATTGTTTCTCCCACTTCGGCGAGCACGTTTCGCATGAAAGTGGCATTCATGTTTATGGAAAGGGGTAGTCACGGTATGGCTGCGGTTAAAAGACGAAGTAATGTTTTACCACCAGATACCGTGATACACGCACAGGCCGCAACAATGACTAAGGCAGGCAACCTTGATAACTCACATCCATTTGCCAAATAATGGTACGGTGGGGTTACGGCTATGTTCGCATCGTGTAAGTGGGATGAGGCTAACCTAGATGCTAATTCTCGATAGGCATATTTTTCTGCCTCATTATATAGCCTAAAAGAGGGTCTACCCCTGACTGGGCAAAAGGCTTCGTCACTATTCCACCCCAAGGATGAAAAGGTGCTCGCCCCGTTATCGATCGTGAGGGAATCATCGAGTTTGCACGGTAATTATTCTCACCAAAATTTTTTTTCTTTCTTTCTTTTGCATCAATGGCCCCGCCGTGAAACTATTCAAGTGACCTCATGTGAGATAGGATTAAAGTGTGAAACTAGTAGTATCCTTTTCAAAAAGCGGTTTTGCGAGAGCCGTTCATCGATAATGGCTAGGTAACCTGGGGCCCTTGAAGAGGGAGGAATCTGAGATCTACGGCTAGATAGACTGTTGTTGCGTTATATAATGAATAGACTTCTTATAAGCTAGGAAGACACTTTCATATACACAGCATAACCTGTAATAGGGGTATCTTATGTTTATGAAGTGAGGCTTTTAACCCGTTCTGCCTGAGATTTGATTTCTGCCGTCCCATGGGAGTTCTTAAACAACAATACCCTGTAGTTTGCTCTAATTTGCTATGTTTGACTCTGGCTCTGATAAGTTTCTACCCGGATTAGGATGATGACGACGACGACGACGGACGCAATCGGGTGACATCACTATAGCTTGGGGTTAAACATATCAACCTTCCATGTGCTGCTCCCCACTGTCCTGAGGCTCGAGTATTAGTCAACGGATTGCAGCTTAGGCCATAGCTTTCCCTTAATCATAATATATTGTTCATGTTATTTGATATCTCAAAATCTACTCCTAGTGTTGGATAACTCTCTCTTTTATAGAATCCTCCTATGTACACTATGTAGACCTGGTTGACATGAATAACTGTCTGCCGTACCTCTGGAAGCGTGCAAGGCGGGTACACTTCCTGTTGTAGTGCGAATATGTTGCTATACTAGCGGGTTGATACGGTTATTCCTTGCGTATCGAGGTGTATACGATATGGCGAGAAGAGAGACCGTGACGTCCCGACACCCTGCCGATATATACGGTGTTCACTAATGATTATCCCCTAGTTAATAAATTGGGTGGTCTAATATGGTCATAAATGTCTGTCTTGAAAAGACGGCATGCGCAACGAACATATCTGATGGGCCAGGACAAGACTTGCAATAGGAGACGTGACCGCGCTCTCCAGATCAAATCAAGGACAGGCCGTATGATATATGTATACGGCCGAGCGCATACTTTTGTAGACACCCTGGTAGCAGGGGAAGCTCTATTACTTAAGGTGGATACGGGATCTAGCACCTGGATGCCGGCAATCCTACCTGTATATCTGAGTCGATGGTTCATGAAGAAACCATATGACAATATTCTATTATTGGTAGATGATCCTAGAAACTAAGATGTACCTCGCTGACAAAATTGAGTGGCCTCGCAGAGTAAGCTGGCCGATGTAAAGTGCAAATGGTCCTCTTCCGGTGATTGTTTATCCGGGCATTTATATTCCATGATGTAACACATATATATCTAGACTCTATGTCCTAGGGGCCAAATATGCCCACAATAGCGAACAGCGGTCCAATGTTAAGCCACCCAAAGCGGTAGACACGTGCTCGACTTGATCGCTTTTCGTAGTTGGAAGGGTGTACTTCGTCTTGCTTACTCGAGGCTCACCACTCGGCCGATGGACAGATTATTTGCGGAAATAATTGCAATAGAGTAATTGCATCCGCGCATTCGATGCTCGCAATCAGCCCATGCGAACATCAGAGCTCTGAGCTTAATCTGCCTACCTTTTCAACATCACCGGCGATGACGGAGGTCGTGATCTGGTTTCTGGGTTGGGCTACGGAGGCTCTGTGTATGCCGTGGAAAGCATCTAAGCTAAGTAAAATAGGCTTCTGCTAATACAATACCTAGTACAAATCGAGTTGCAGTCGAGACAGTGTTAATACCAATGTTGATATTGAGTCTCGAAATATCTAGGTATAGTAATCTGTAATGCGATAAGATCGCTAGCTACTGTAGGGCCGGATAGATCCTACCTTACCGTTCAGTCCCTGGCGCTACCTAGCAGAGGACTTGAATTGCGACGGGCAATGACACAACGGTCCATAATTGTCATCCGAGACACTTGGAGGTTCTGTTTTATACTGTAGGCTGTAGCACTACCTACATACTGTATGCCGTATGTACGCAAGTAAGCAGGTACTGTAATGGACATTATTTTCCAAGTGTTATTAATGGCAATCTGCAAGAGGGTCAGACAATGCGCGTCAAAATGAGGTACTTGGCACGTGGTGAAACGAGACACTGTCGCAGTAACCGCCGCATTTCTGGAATGGAACTGGAACTCAAGGCAATAAGAACTTCCAGTTCCAGAAGACCGCTGTTTACAGCTGTATCTTACCTACCTACTATGTATGTAGTATGTCAGATGGATAAACTCCCATCTTCGATCACTTGCCTAGTACTAGTTAATAATCTTAATTAATACCGCATTTAATGCCACCAACTTGACTTCCAGTCTACCCGGGCGGGAAAGACAAAGGCGTATCCATTGCCGACTGTCCAAACCCTCCAGCCAGACTCTCCAACCCCATCCGACAGTCGGTCCACGTCAACTAGCTTGAGCCGCGGAGTCACGCCGGTCTCTAAATACGAAGTACACCAGTTCACGGTGGAATAATAATAGTTGCAGCCCAATACGGGTCAAATGGTACGGCATACTATAGTACAGCCCTCTCCTTCTCAAGGTGGAGTAACCCTAAGAAGCGAAAGAGAAAGATGTACCTGTGTATTTCTGAGTAGGTTAGGTTGTATATTACGTCCGGGGGTTTTTTTTCTTTTTTTTTTTCCCTTCGCATGAAATTGAGAATGAAAGTGCAATATCATATTTTGATTGGATTAATATTGCCTATTTTTAATTGTTGCCAGATCCTGTCAGCCCGCCCCTGCGGTGATCACTGCAACTGCATATTTTCACATAGCAATTCAGAAAAACATTGATGGCAAATATTGTTGAGCGGCTTATCTGAGGTTCGGGCATGTGGGATCAATGTTGGGAGCGCCAAAGGAATGTGAGAGGAGAAGACGGTTTTCACTTGAAACAAGAGGGTCGGAATGAGAGGAGGGGATCAACTTGCTAGACCCTGATCAACTGTTCAAAGCGGGTAGGGAGGCGCTTTCGATGTATCTGGGCAGAACTGGGTTGCCTACGGTGTCTCCTAATACACTCATAGTAAAAAGAGGTATGTACACAACAGATATTGTACTCGGTACCTACTACAGTATTGGTTGTAACTGGACGCATCAGGCGCCATGCCAAAAGGTATTAAGAACTTGCTTAACGTACTTACGTGTACCTACTTGTAGGTACCTAAGACCAGAATTTAGTAGAGCGCGTGGCGTGTTGTCCTAAGTGGTTCTGGCACCACTCTGGGAACCATACGAGAACAAGTGGCATCTTGCTTTTCTAGTTCTGTTCAGTTACTGTGCGTACTCAGTAATGCTTACCTAACACCGTACGAGTATATAAACACACTGTATGAGGTGGGTGAGAGATCTTGCGATTACACCATAGACAGGTGCACACATACTGTATATAGTGCGATAAGTGTGGCAAATAATGATCATTACTGTGAATTGATGAAAGTAAACAAGAGCAATACGCAACTGCCAATCGATGCTCGATATACCAAAATAAACAAATAGTGAGGCGCAAGTCGACGGTGCCAACGCCGAAAGCAAAACACAATGTGGCCGCAGCAGACTGATCTATCACGGCTTTCCTATTTACAGCCAACAACAAATACCATATGGAAGGACGAAGACAAGAATGGTATTCACCCTCCCAGGCCAGCCTCTCTTTCACATAGGTACCAAGGGGCTGGAGAATGGGACCATTCCAAGGTTGTGTCGCATCCCATCGCTCTGTACTCGGGTTCGCGGCTGAGGAGAGGCAGGTACTTATGTACGTAAGTACCTGCTGTTCACTATTTACGGTGGACCCATATTATGGAGCTTCTAAACTGGTGCGCTCCATTAAACTACAAGGAAGTAGGCTGATACTTAGAACTTCTTGTCCTATCTATGAGAATATGCCCCACTTTTCACCCGCCTTTTTACCCTAAAACGCGGTTGACCAAAAGTAAACAAACGCGCTTTCCAACGTCAACTCTTTCCCCATAAGTCACTTGCATGCCCCAGAATACTTTGGAAGAAGCGCGCTTCTCATACACCGCAACTGCACCATTTGCACCAGACCATGTACCGCACCCTTTGACCGCTACTTGCGACGCCCGCGCACCCTTGCACCTGCCTTTGCGCACATTCCCACCCCCTTTCCCTTCCCCTAACAAGACGAGGAATTCAACCTGCCTATAGTACCTTCGCCGAAAATTGAAGAAGTCGCCAACTTTCTACCCTTCGGAAACAACAGGTGAAACAACGAGTTTGGATTGTCGACGATAAGTCACTCCCTGCGTGTGCTGGCTGCTCAGAGAGTGAGTGTGTAGTGTGGGAGAGAGAGGTCCTTACCACCTTACTACACTTCTTTCCTGCCTGATCATCCACACCCGCCCGAGCATACACGTCAGGAGGATCGAGCCTGCGCTGGTGGCAAATCATAGGACCGGTTGTGTTGTGTGTTGGTTGTGCTGTGCGCCTGGTGCCTGGCCGATATTTGCTCATTCATCAACTCATCTTTGACACCTACGTACAGCTTATTGTCCAACGTTTGTTTGTTTGGAAGCCGAATAGCCATAACAGACTGTTTTGCGATAAACGGGGAGAAACAGTACCACATCCTGCCATCCATATAACCTTCCTTCCTACCTGGACTACTATCGCCGCCATTGTCGTTCCTTTGAGACACGCACATCATGAGTAGCCTTAGCCGTCAACGCTGAAAGAAGTACTCTTGCCCTTGCATCATTGGCATTCCAGATGTCTTCACTCGATTAATTACCTTACTCCGCTTACATTTCTTGTCACGACCTACACCCGCGTTACCATTGTTCGTTCCTTGGCGATTGTTTGAGCAAACCTGAGCGCGTCATCTGAATCCGACCCCACGAGCCGGCCCGCCAGTCTAATTGTTCCCATCGATACGAACTTTGCATTGTCGCATGCCATTCCATCTGATCTCAAAATGTCGAACAGCGGGGGTACTCTGACTTTGCCGTCACCCACGCATCCGCATCACCACCACGTTGATGTACAAAGCGGGTTTCGGACTCTGAGGCGATCCCTCTCGCGCTCACCGTCTAAGTTTTCCCTTGTTCGCACCGCCTCGCAGAGCAGCTCGGAACCTGGCTCGACACCTTCATCGCCATCTTGTCGTCGCGCGCAGTCCCAATACTTTGGGCCTGGCCACTCAACCTCGACTAGCCACTCCACCCATACTCAGTCACCACTTGCCACGCCTTTTCGTCCTAGTGTGAAATTATCGCTACGATCTGGGAGCAAGTCTGTGTCTAGGAGTCCTTTAGGGGGTCCAAGCACGTCGACCGCAACTACGAGGTCACAGACCCGAACACGTATCTCTCCACGTACATCACCGCGAAGTCCTTCGAGGCGTGCTTTGAACACGACTTCTGCTGCGGGCAACTCGACGCCCCAGATATCCGCTCATTTCACTCTCCCCGGGCAAGAAAATCAAGGCCCTGCATCCACACGTAGCTCAACACCCCGAAAGACATCCGAGAAGCCATCAAATCGGCATAGTATGCACCTCGACATGACTGGCGCATCCGTACTCGCTCTGTCGCGGTTTGCAGCTGCCAGTGGCACCTCGTCGCCGACAGGCTTTGCAAGTCCTCTGAAGAAGAGGAGCGACGCCACCATGAATTTTGACCAACCGTTTGGAAGCAGCCCCAACCCAAAGCGTCGGAGCTATGGGCCCTCGAGCTTAGGAGAGAACTTTAGCATCTTCGATCTTGCCCCGAAGTCCCCAAACCGAACGGAAATACAAGATGATTCGTCTCGCGAGTACGACTGGACGAGCGATGGCACCGCTAGTTCTGTGGAGCCATCCCAGCCAATACCTTCGTCATCAATGCCACGGAGAGCCGGGTCTCTCCGCAAGTCAACCCTTCAGCAGCGCCATAATAGCGAGCGGACTTCTTTGTCGCGTCGAACTGGCATGGCTTCTTTGTCTAGCGCATATGCAAGTGGACAAAATGCCTCGGATCCAGCCGGCACCAACGCCAACAACCGGCCACGACTCTCTATGGATGCATTCATGCCGCCTCCCCCGCGAGACAGTCCATTTGCGCCGGGCCCTTTGCCGAGTGCGTCGGCTCATATGCTTCAGATGCCAACTCAACGTCATCCGCTATCTCGGACTATTACTACATCTTCATCCGGCTCGAGCTTGGGAGATGAGTCCCCAACGCACTTCCCCATCCACTACGAGAAACCACGTCGGATGAACTTCTCGAAAAGCCAGCCTATCGGCGTGCGCCCGAAATTTGACCAGCCGGCAGGCCCTATTGGCAGTGTATCGACGCCGGAATACAAGCACGCGAAACCCTTTGAAGGGGCTTTTGCATCTACCGGTTTGATCTCTAAGGTTAACCGTAATCCCGAGCTCGGACATGCAAGTGCCGGGTTTAGTAGCGTAGTCCCTGATACGCCTTGCAAGCGAGGTCCTCCGAATCTGCCAAAAAGGCCCAGTCATGGTTTCGCCACGTACCCGCCACCACCACCCACAGGCGTTGCGAAGAGAGCGGGAAGGTTTAATAGACACCATGGATCTCCCACAACGCCATTCGGCCATAACACGCCTCAGGAACCGCCGCGACCGGTGCTCTTTCAAGGGTTTTCAAAGCACTCCCGAAAAAGCAGTCTTCTCAGTCTTTGCAGCGACGACGGTGCCAGTCCTAGTAAGAATAACGACGAAATGGATGTTAGCAATGATGGCTACATGCCACCTACCCCAACTAAGAATCAACTCGCAACTCGAACCTCGGGCAACCTGAATCGGGTGTCAAACGAGAGCCCAACCGCAAACCGTCTTCTGTCTCTACCTACGTCTTCTCAAAGTGTGGGCACATCCTGGCAGCATGACAATAACGCCAGTTGTAAGTCTTGTCCTTCAAACAGGCCTTGCCATGACAGCCTAGTTGAAGTTGATAGTCTCAGCAATGAGAACAACTGTCAGCCTTCCACTATGGCTGGGCAAAGGCCCAGTCCGAGAATTTGCCTTTCCTCGTCATCATTTGGCCAGTCTAGAGCTAAGCGCGGCTTTTTGCCACCTCCTGCGCCGCTCGAGACAGTGTCCTCTTTAGCCGGAATGAACTCAGCTAAGACTTATAACGTGATTACAGCTAGTCCTTTGGATCGTTTCGGATTTGCTGAGGATTCATCGCCTAAAACACCACAGGAATGTGTGATGCCTCCTGATGCGAGCCGCTTATCTATTTCCCATCCCCGCGAGGGGTTTCTATTTCCTGGAAGTAACGGACGAGGATCGATTCTGCCGCCTGCCACCCCTACAACAAGACATAATGGGGTTGCTCACTCTCTAGACAGGCGTGTCATTACTCCTGTTCATGGTGCAGCTCATCATGAATTAGACGCAGACCTAACGCATCGCTTTGGAAAGGTGGAATTCATCGGACGGGGCGAATTTTCGGAAGTGTATAAAGTTGTGGAGACGACTAAGCTGGCCATAGCACCGAGCAATGGTTTTTTCGGCACTCCTGCACACACGTCGACCACGCCTACTTCTCCGCCCGACAAAGTGTTCGCTGTGAAGAAACTGATCCTTCACATCCAAGGTGAAAAAGATCGAGCCCTACGTCTGCGTGAAGTCAACGCCCTCAACGCCTTTCGGGGTTGCGACCACATCCTTCAGCTCGTTAACAGTTGGGAAGTAAACAATAATCTGTATATCCAGACTGAGTTTTGCGAAGAGGGAAACTTGAAAGAGTTCCTCGCGGAGGTTGGAGCTAGAGGACGACTGGATGATTTCAGGATCTGGAAGATAATGCTTGAAATGGCACAGGTAAGTTATCCTACATATATTGTATTTGAGGATATTTGCTAACATACGGTAGGGCTTGAAACATATCCACGCTGCTGGGCTTGTTCATCGCGACCTCAAGCCTTCTAACGTCTTGGTTAGCTTTGATGGCACACTCAAGATAGGAGATTTCGGACTGGCTACAGCCGTGCATGAAAGCTCAGACGAGAGCCTTGACTTGGACGGGGATCGAGAGTATCTGGCCCCCGAAGCTCTGCGATCCGAGATCGACATGCCAATCGACATATTTTCGCTTGGATTGATTATGCTTGAGATTGCAGCGAACGTCAAACTACCCGAGAATGGAGCGACATGGACAGCTCTCAGAGAAGACGACTTTTCGGAGATTCCGGTGCTCACCCAAGTTGGCCATGCTGTCCAGCGAGACGCGGAGGGCATGCCGTTGGAGGATACCGACCGTAGTCTCGGCATGCTTGACAACGGAGACCTTACTAAAGCGAACCGTCGAAGTTACATTTTGAGGAGTGGAGTTGTGCAATCTGGCGATATTTTCGGGCTGCGGCGCAGTGGCTCCAGTCGAAAGACTGAGCTGCAGCAGCCACCTCCGTTCATGACCGACCCCAAACACGCGAGTTCTCTAGACACCGTCGTGAAGCGAATGCTGGCTGCGGTTCCGGAGCTTCGCTTCACCGTCACCGACCTCCTCGAGCTCGAGGCGTTGAACTGGGTAGCCCGCCGTCAGCGAGCTGGTGCCACGGTCTTCGAAGGTAACTGGGGCCCCGGAGACGACGTCGTCGAGCCGACATCTCTAGATACGGAGATGACGGATGTCTGATGGGCAGCTGTTGCCATCGAACTTGGTGTTGGCTTTCGTATGTCGGATGTTGCTCGATGTAGCAAGTGCTGGATATGGGATCACATCTGGGAATTGGCGTTGGGTCGCCTGATTATCTGCCAGCTCTGCTGGATATATGGAGGCAGTTACAACTAACGTGACGGCCTGAACCTAAGGATATTAATCTTTGCCCACACCGACTGGGCAAATACTATCGTCATTACACCTTGATTGATGTACGACTCGCTCTGACGATATTCACGATACAAAGGGTTATGGCGGGTTGTTTCGCATATAGCTACACCTTTGGGACCTGATCCACTACTGTTAATATGTGTTTCGGTATACGATATCGAACCTGGGGCCATCTGGTCGTCTGAGATACATACTATCGACAGCCTGCTCCTTCGGTCCGCTATCGACACGATCAAATTGGTGTTTTATGAGAATCTCTTTCTGTACAACACTAGGTAAGAGAAAGGGGCAAAGGCATCCGATTTGTTGGCGTTTTACAAATGGTTTTACTCCCGGCTTTCAATGCGGCGGGCGTTCAAAGAGGAAGATAAAAAGATGCTTCCAGATTTGTTATTTGTGCGTTGGTACAAACAGCCCTCGGAATAGGATGGGCACTCATGTAATACTAAGTGGAGGATCATGCCGGGTATGTCTTAGCTACCCTGTGTTTTGCGAAAGCAGATGGAGTGAAACTTGCTACTACCTCGAGTGGCTATTGGTTCTGCTTGGCTGAAAACACCAGAAGACATTGTCAGATGGTCTACGTTTTTACGACAGGGAGACGTATGAATGATGATTTGATATGATTTTCTTCAGCAACGTACTGTGCTTATGGACCTGTGACCGGTGAAGAATTACCTGTGTATATGCTGAGCCACTTAAACTACTGAGGTTGGCGGCCTACAACTATGCCCTAATTATTAGAGACGGTGCCACTTCAAACCTATGAGGATACATGAGCACACCGGCCGTAACGTGAGATGAATTGCATATAACTTTTTTGGACACTTTGGGACAATACTTTGTTTGGTGCGCTACAAGATGATGACCCGTTCGTTGCCCTCTTTCGTAATAGAATGAATACAAGAGTTGAACAGATCCCTTGCTCCTATCCGCCCTATAACGCCTCCTAGTTGGGTATCCATCTCCGAACCCCCAAAGTCTCAGCTCCGCTGCTGCTGTTGCTGCTGGGACTAGAAAAGAAAAGAATAAAGAAAAATTTTCAAGTTAATCTGCGCTTCTACTCCCTCTCCTTTTCCTTCCCTTTCTCCCTATCCGTACCGCCGGCAGTTGTAGTTGCCGGCGCTGGCGTGCTCTTGGCCTTGCGACGCACGGGCTGGTACACATCGTTGAAGTTCATGGCGACGCCGAGGAAGCGGAGGTCGATGTCCGGCTGATAGGCGAGATCACCGAGAAGCATCTGGAGACGGGTGCGGAAGCGGTCGCCGAGGTGTTGGAGACGCTTCTGCAGAGCGGGGAACTCGCTCTGGGGGCCGCTAGGCGTCTCCTCGTGAGCTAGGTCCTGCTGCCGTAGATCGGCCTCCTGTCGCCGCGTGAAGTCCGACACAGACCATGAGTACAAGCCGTCAACGCATTCGCGGTATGAGAGCATGGTGCGCAGGAGCTCGCCCAGCTGGATCATGTAGCTGTTGTCGTCTTCCTCGTTTCCTCCCTCGGCGCCGGACCCGCCTGAAGAGGAAGAAGCTACAAAGCGCCTCCGCCGGGCGCCCAGGAGGCCCTTATGCGTGATGGAGTTGAGGTAGTTCTTGTGCGCTGTGATGATGTCGTCGAGCGTGGCATCTTCGCGCTTGAGACGCCCTTGGAGTTCTGTCCAAGAACTCTCGATCACTTCGAAAAGGATATAATATTGTAACTGGCCGACGAAATGGACCATCTCTGCAAGAAATCCTCGTGTCTTCTTCCACGTTTTCTGGACAATCTCCTGATTTGTTTGGAGCACACCGCGCGACCCGGTTGTCACCTTTCGCCAGGTAGATGAAAGTGCGAATTCAACTCGCTTGATGCGCCAGAGGAAATTGAACACTTTGAGGTACTGGCGATTGCTCCAGTCCGACACAACGACATCTACCGGCGCATCGATCTTATATTCGAGCGTGAAACAATCCCAGCCAATGTCGCCGTGTGAAAGCTGGAGCATACGGGCATCCAGTCGGCGAAGCACTTCTGGAGAGTCATATTGCGCGTTTGAGCCCCGAATGGCGTGTTCGAGCTGTGCAGTCAGCGTATGCCGATACTGAGCCCCAGCGGGCCGGTCCAGATTGGCTGCCAAGGATTCCATCAGGAGGGCGATGAAGTCGCCCTGGCCCAAGAGTATGTAACTCTTCAGAGCCTGCAGGTGTTCAAATAGGTGGAATTTGTGTGTCATGAGATGTACTAGCCGCCGCATAGTGATCTTGTAAGCTTCGTCGATCCAGGATTCGAGCGTAGCAGTATCCCCGTAACGCAACTCTTTGGACGATGCCTTAGAGTAAGACTCAACCCACTGAGCATCGTTGCAGCTGTGACGGATAAAGTTCAGGGATTTCCCAATGAGATGGACTTTATTGGCAAACTCGAGTGTGATGATGGAAGGTATCATGGCGTGTGACATTTCGTATTTCTCATCCCAAACATTGGTCGATCCGCTCTTTGTCTTCGTAATAGCTTCTGCGGGCTTCAACTGCACAAAAAACTCCAAATAAGGGTCGGAGAGCTCGCCGTCGTATATCCAGTGACGGAGAATGTCGTAGAATGGGCGGGTTACCGGCGTCAACAGTCGCTCGGCGAAGGCGCCGACGATGGGGTCACCGTGTGACGACGAGAAAGAGTGAATTAAAGAGATGATCTGACCTCCTTTCTTCTTCTTCGACTCTTCTGCTATCAGGCTCAGAAGCCTCAAGCCCATAGTCGCCTCACGAGTCCAAACAACACACCGTTTAAGGGTAACGCCGGCTTTGCCGATACCACCTCGCGGTGCTGTCTCGTCAATAGACGACAGGGCCCGTCGTATTTGACCTTCCAGTGTGGCCACAAGGGTCAAGTAAGACCGCAGCTCATCGCTGATGGCAGCCCGGAGACTTTGGTCAAGCAAACCCTTTGCAGGGGTTTTGACAAAGTCTTGGAGAGACTTACAGAGAAGCGATGGTTCAGCAAGCGTGTGAAGGAGGCCGATGAGAGGAGGTGGTAAGGTAGACGGCAACTTGAGGGAATAGTCCGGACCGAAAGGCAGCGTGGCAGAGGACACGCCTTGTAACGTATAAGGGAGGTCTCGAAGTAAAATTGGCTCAGCAGGTTCGATGCCAGAGTAGTTATCTGCTAGTAGCTTCGACCTGATGGCCACATCTCGCTTGGAAGACCCGAGCTGGTCATCAACTTGTACTTTATTTCGCCTCCACTCGCTCGAAGATGATGCATGTCTCGGGCCGTCGTAAGACGAGTCGCCATCCAGAGACTTCCACTCCTTCGGATTCTTTAAGACATCATGTGGATCGGTTGAACGATAGTGACCAGTCGCCGGGTGTGGTACGGGACGATCCTCGCTTTCGTTTTCCGAGGGGCTCAGAGACCCGAACTCTTCCCTATCTAGCTGCCTCTGCCGTCTAGCTTCCTCCTGTTCATACTCGGCTTGACGTCTCCGCCGTCTGGCTTCCTCTTGCTCGGCATGGTGCCTCTGTCGTCTTGATTCCTCTTGCTCATACTCGGCATAAGCAACAGGGTCGGGAAGGTTAGGATCGGGGGAGTCAGTCAATTGGTGTAAGAGATAGAGCATAGCCCATTTCTGGTCTAGGATAGGTAGGGCTAGTAGCCTTGAGTAGAGATTTGAGAATCGCAGGGCCTGGTTCGGATCAGATTGTAACAGCCGTCGGCGGATAAGTTCTGAGGCATGATTCTGGTCCGCCAAGGGGGGTGGGCGTGGCCTGAAGAGATGTGCTGTTAGTCGTCGTCCTTCCTCCTTTGTGTACGTCCTTTGGATTTCCCTCGCTCTCCCTGATCGTAACATGTGAAACACGGACCACTTGCCTTTCAAGCTGCTCCTTGACCTGCCGAAAAAGTAGGTCATGCCTGTGCTGATTCTCATCTTCACTGCCATGAGGATTATCGGGCACTATTTGCGAAATGAGGCGGTTGATACTAATATCAACGCGCTTCGAGCGATCAGGAACTGCTCGAGACATAATGTCATTTTGTCTATGCCATGGAGCAAATGTTAGACTAGGTGTCCATATAAATGGGCAACCCAAGACAAGTAGTGCGTACAGCAGAGTTGGGTTGTAAAAGCTAGTAAACAGAATACCTACGGTGTACAGAAGTACACACCTACGATACTCTTCTCATATGTGAAGCTCGTGGGCAGTACGGCACCGACGCGACGCGCAACAATGCGGGGGGAGGGACGTAGCTAGGTGTTATGCCGGGTTCGTTCAGCACGTAAGTTCGCTGTAGCTTAAGCTGCGCGTCTTGTATGTACCTAGGCGGCTTCCCCACCTGCAGTTGCTCCGCCTAGCATTGGAAGCTGCTGTATTTCAAATCCCACTGGCACCCTCTGTAATGTAATGACTACGTTTATACAGATGTACCTTTACAAGTATTGCGACACTTTGTTTCGTTTATGGGCTGAAGCTTTTCAATCACCTTTAGGCCTTTACAACTAACCTAGGCATCTTGTCAGTCTGGTGAATAGCCCGGGGTACCGACGCCAATAGGCAATGGGTGTTTTGCATCTTCGAGATGCTTACTGACCACCCCGGTCTACAGCGCACAGTCTGTTGTGGTTAGCGGCCCACGCCTCCAACAATCGGGCCTGGTGAAGACGACATTGCACTCCTTCTTTTGATGACAAGCGATAAACCTCCGAAACACTTCATCGCATGACAGCCGCCCACAATACATTTTCATCGGTTTGAAGCTGTCAATCTGGTCGCATGCACTAGGGGGACGAGATCCATGGGGTTTCGTTCCTAATTTGTATGGCGTCGTGACTGTAGCTTCACGCGACGTCTTCTTCCTGCATTCAACTGGACCATCCCTAGCTCGCGCTTCCAACGCTCGATCCCCATATTGCAAACCAACCCCATTACCGTTTTCACATTCGAGAGCAAGAACCGCCCGACATGCCGGACATAGATCCTGCGGCTCTAAGCCGCCCCTCTATTAGCCTGTCTACGCCCGTCCTCAAAACAATCACAGTTTCGACCCCAGCTACCCAAAAGATCACAAAGACTAGCCAGATAATCCCCGCCCGCATTGACCTCGAACCCTTATATAAAAGCTTGAAGGCCGCCATTGGTATCGAACAATGGAATACCTACAAAGAGGCCACCTCCCAATTTGTCTTGGGTTCGTCCTCGTTACCATATGACCCCTCCCCCGTCGTTTCGCGCTGACCAAAACGCCATCTAGGCCGACTAAACCAGGCAGAGTACTCCGAGCGCATAGATCATATACTATCCTCCTCAAATGGCGAGAAAGTACATCTGCACAACCAGCTTGTGGCTGCGATATACGGGAACTTGACTAGAGAAATGCCCGATCAAGGTTTGGCACCATGGGTCTCAGCCAACGACAAACCCGCCGCCAATGTCGGTACGAAACCCGTGACAGGCGACGCCGCTGAACGGAAGTTGAAGGCCGAGGTTATGCAACTCCCGGCCCGCGACAGAAGGCGCATCAAAGATTTGGCGCTCAACGATGTGCGCATATCTCCCTATCCTAACAAGACATAGGTACTGTGTTGTCACTAACTTGGCTTCGAGCAGTTCGACCCGCACGATGCCATGGCCGACATGTTCATGGAACATCATAGAGGGAGGACCCCGCGGCCGCCAGACGTACCACCTAGCGCGAGTGGGCTTAATAGAATGAGTGAGTGGAGAGCTTTTGTTCTATCCGAGGTGCAGCTTTTAACGATTAGGGCAGACTTGGACCTGGAGATACGAAAACGATTTGCACAACCCTTAGCTGTCGAATCAGGAGAGTTCCCCGACACGGCAAGTATAGAATCCCGCATGCTGCCGATATCATATGAGGCTGGGCTCGTCGGCGGCCATGCTCCCGATGTTGCTCAGCTCATGACAGTAGCAACTGAGACATTTATCAAGGAGTTTCTATCTACAGTATTTGGTAGAACGAGAAGTAACGGGCCCGGGGATTCTGGCAGTGCCGGGTTCGGAGCCGGGACTGGGTGGATACAAACACACAAGTATCGCCGGCAACTGCGAAAAGAAGAGGCTGCTCTCACCAAAGGCGAATTATCTAGAGATAAGAGCGGCCTGCTACCGATCGAAGCAAAGGCAGCGAGCGAACGTCCGCCGCTGGGGATGGCAGATTTGCGGCTTGCGTTAGAGATTGGGGATTGTGGCATCAGCTCATTCCCGATCGTCCGTCAGGCGGTGCTACATACGTACAGAGATGGGGAGCTAAACCACTATAATGATTACAGCTACCTGCCTGGATATACACCCTCGAGCACCAACGAAGACCAGCCTGCCAATGGAATCGACAGCGGCCATACCGGCACAAGCGCCATAAATGGTGCGGCCCCCGAGCCGATGGATCTCGATGAGAAGGACGAAAACGAGGAGATCTGGGCAGGGTCCAACGCACAGGATATGCAGACGCTTAACAACGTGCTGGATGGGTTATTGGCTATTCCTTAGCTGTGCGTATATGACGATTCTAGGGGCAACGAGCATTGGTTTGGCGCAATGGGACTGGGTGCATGACACGGTTGGGAAGACTAAAAGAGAGGTGTCTGGCGTTCGAAACAAGCGGAAAGGAGGCTTTATTTAAATGGTTTTGCGCATGTTTGTGATACCCCATTTATTGGTGGCATGATGATTCTTGTATTCGCATTAATCGGTAATGCCCAGCATATATAGACCTAGTCTTTGCCTGTGTTATATCCCCGCAGAGGAGAACCGTACCGTGATTGCTATCCTTTCAGCCTCATCCACAGAACTGACTGTTTTCAGGGTTCTAGCTGGTGGCAGTCTCTCAGTGAGTGCCGGGATGACGTGCCGTTTCGTGTGTGGGGACCCACATTTGAGAGCTTGACGCGGGTATGCACTACGGGACGCGTCTCCCACGCGTGTCGATACGCCCTAGCACGCTCAGTAAACCCCTGTAAGCTATTAACTTATAAGAAATGACCCCCACTGCTAATAGCTGTTTTCCAATGTCTTATACTAACTCCTAGCACGGAAGAATATTTACTTTGCACTTGTGAATTACCTCTTTGCAGACACTTCCTTATTGTATATCATGCACGCCTCGAATTTCTTCCAGTAATCGGTTTAAGTTACTCGTGTTTGCCTGGCGGAAGCTGCAATGGCTTCAACTCGCGCGTCGTCGCCTGCTAGCGACATGTCCAATCCTACCTCACCACAGCTGACACCCCGTTCCAAAATAAAGGCGTTATTAGCAAGGATAGATAATGGGGACTCCGACCACGAACCCATCGATCCGATAGACCCAAAGTCACTATTTGCAAAGACCGACAAGAATAAAAGTTCACCCCCCATTGTACGAACCCCTCGGGACGATAGTGCCACGGAAGATGACGATGAAAACGAGGATATTTTCCGACCCAGAGGTCGCGTTGCCGCTCGAATGCATGCTGGGCTCACAAAAGTTGACCAGCCTTCCAAATCACCCTCGAGGACTCTCAAAGGCCTTAGCCAAGATGAGACATCTCCGTCTACCCGGACTCCTGACAATGTTGGCCAAGGAGACTCGCCTGGAGCTGAGGAAGAAGAGGACGATGACATAGTAGCCCCGACAAGACGATGTCAAGCGAGACATGAGCGGGAGACAACACCCGGTTTGTTTGTGTCCTCACCACGAAGCCCAGCAACGGATTCCGACACCGACGAGGAGAGTGTGCCTTTGGATCTCAGCAAAAACGCTCGCTTCCAAGCGCTGGTAGAGAAAAAGAGGAAAGAACGCCTCGAGAAAGAAGCACAAGAGGAACAGAAAAGAACGGAACGTGCTCAGCGTCTCAGCGAGCAAAATTTGATGGGATCGGATGCAGATGAAGACGACGTGTCCGATATCTCGGACGACGAGGGCGGTCGTAAACTGACCCAGAATATCTCCCGGCCTGCCCGCAAAGCGAGTAAGAAAGCTTTGGAGGAGATGAATCGCGAAACACAAAGATTGAGTCGAAGCCTACAACTTGCTCACGAGGCAAAGACGAAAAAGAAATTAAGCAAAGCATCACTTTTCCAACGATTCAACTTCAGAGTCGACGGTAGCGCCCGCAAGGCTCAAAATGAAACGACAAGTTCAAGTCGTCCCACAACTCCGGGTCAAACTGATGCCGAAGTGGAAGCTGACGGAACACCACCGAGCTCCCCTCCCACCGTCGCCAAGGCCGTCATTAATCCGCTTACCGCGACTAGTATTGCACCCGAGGACAGACCTCCTGTGCGGGAAAATGACGATGAGCTTCTCAGCTTAGAAGACGCCCTGGCCCAAATGAGACGGCCTGCCAAAAACACGGAAAAGGTTGCCGCAGTGACGTCTGCCGTGCCAGAAGCCGACCAGTTCATGAATAAGAAGCCATTGCGTCAAGTCAGAGTCAAACTTCCACCTGCGCAAGTCAATACTGTTATAGTAGACTCTGACGATGAGCTTGAAGTCACCAATTCTAAGACGAAGGACAAGCTAGAGGCTGTGTTTGCTCGCGTTCCTGAAAAGAGGGTACAAGAATCTAACGGGATGAAAGTGTTGCGCAGCCTTGCACATATTTCATCGCCGTCCAAGGAACCCGCACGCTGCAGAAATACGAAGCCGTCTATGACCTTCGGAGAGCTTCACATGTCACTACAGCAACGTGCCAAAGCCCAAGCGAAAGAGGAGCGCGAACGGCGTCTTGAACTCCTCCGTGCCAAGGGTGTCGTAGTTCAAACGGCAGAGGAAAGAGAGCGAGAACAGGAACAGGTCGAAGATATTGTCGCTAGAGCACGCCAAGAAGCCGAGGAGATCATGATGCGCGAGCGGGAGGATGCTAAACGGGCTCGCAAGGAAAAGACGCAATCGGGCGAAGCTGATCCCCTTGCTTGGGATGATAGTGATGACGACAGCTTCCAAGGCGAGGAGGAAGAGCTCGAGGAAGCCGAACTCTCTGGCTCCGAGGAGGAGAATGAACAAGAACAAGATGATGACAATGAAGTCAAGGGCGAATCTGAAAATGAGGAAGCTAGCAGTGAAGACGACACCTCTTCACACAACCCCATGCTCATGGATGAAGCGGAAGAAGCTCAGCCCGATCACGAAGAGGCTGAGGATTCTTCAGATGAGGATACTGGGGCAAGGACTTTCCCGCCACGGCGGTCCAAGAAACATGTCCAGGTCATCTCTGATGATGAAGACGACGTCGATAAAAACACCGAGGCAACACCAAAAACCAAACACACATTCCCGAAATCACCTTCTGTACTTGGCTCCGGGTCTCCTAAACCGCCAACTTCCGTCTTGCGTTCAGCTACCAAAACATTCATTCCTGGACTTCCCATTGCAGTTGCAGCACCTGCTGGGTTGGGGTTGACACAGATCTTTGCCGGCACAATGGATGATAGTCAGGCAGGGTCTTTGCCCGGCTCCGCTCCAGAATTCATGCCCAGCCTCGATCAATTCCCGGACTCACAGTTTTCTGCTACTGCCGGCCAGTCTCAAGACAATGAGATGATAGCAGACAGTCAGGCAATCCAAACAGAAGATCCACGGCCCGGTGAAAGCCAAACACAAGCGATACACCTACACTACACGCAATCACAGCTCCATGGCTTTGATAGCCTTATGCAGGCGGATGCAACACAGATGTCAGAGTTTTTAGAGCCCACTCAGGACCGAGGTCTTCAAGATTTCACCCCGTTAAAGCAACGGTTCATCGAACCCACCCAGTCAACAGCAGGGACTCAGCTAATCGGCAGCACACCGGACGAGGCGCCGGCACAAGACTCTCCACTCATGAGGAAAAGAGGCAAACTACTACACAGAGGTGACCTCGCCACTTCGAGCTCTGCAATTATTTCTTCGGAAGTGCCAGAGAACTCCGAGCGTATAAGTCCTCTCGAGGCTGAAGCGCCAGCAGAGGGCACAGCGGCCTCTGATGCGTTCAAGTTGATGGAGAAAGCAGCCATTCGTGAGAAACGCTTGAAGAAGAAGTTCGATAAAAAGAAGAGTAAAGCGACTGAGATGGTAGAGGAACAGGCAGAAGAATCTGAGGATGAATATGCCGGTCTCGGCGGAGCAGATGGAGAAGACTCTAGCGATGAGGATGAGGAGCTCATGAAAGAGATGATTGACGACACCGGTAACAATGATGGCGACAACGAGAAGCTGGCCGGTCTATTCGCGTAAGTTCCAATTGAACCTGAACTCTGAAAGATGACAAAGACTAACCATCTCTAGGGATCGCGAGCGCGAGGCGGATGCTGCCCAGGTTGATAAACTCTTCCGGGACATTACGACGGGGATGCTCCGTAAGCGGCGTCGAGGGGGTGACGGCCACGATTTTGACCTGTCCGACTCGGATGACGGAGGTGAGGCACGCCGCCGACTGAAACGTCAAAAGTTCGCCAAGATGCAAAAGGCTTTGTTTGCCGATGAGCGAATCGGCAAGATCGCAGAGAACCCCCGCAGTGCAGCGTTCCTCAAGAGTATCGAGGACAGAAATGATGACGAAGAGTGGGACTTCGGCGAGCACTTTGTGGACAACACGCCTACAAGCGATAACGATAGCCAGTCTCAGAATGCCAATCAGGGTGATCAGGCTATACCCGACAGTCAACCTTCGACTACTGGCCGCAAACGGCCCCGCATGGATGATCATGCTCCCCGCCCAGGTCCTAGCGAACGACGTTCCAAGGACAACGCTCGTCCGTCATCCATCGCAGAAGTTCGAAGGTCTCTTTCCGCACTGCTCGAAGAGCCTAATGCCTCAGTTGGATCCATCATCCCTGCTACGGAGGTTGGGTCCGACGATGAGGATGATACGGAGCGCCCATTATCATCGCGCTCTAACCAAGAAAATCGCGAGCCTAGCCGCCGTACCGGCAATACAGTTGTCGATCGGATTACGCTGAAGCGCAACTCTTCATCCTCTCTCTCGACGAGTAGTACGAACAGTTCCGGGCGGCTTGCTTTCACAGCTCCTTCGACGGCGGGCAGTGGGTTCAGAGTTCCAGCTCTACTACGACGTGCCACTACCAACTCGAAGAATCTAGTTTCAAACTCTACCCCGACAGCATCCACGGGCGTGAGTAGTAGCGTCAGCCAAAGCTCGGCAACTAGTGCTTCAGGCTCCCTCAACAAAGCTGCCAGCTTCGGCGATGACGGAAAGCTGAAGAAGAACGCAGGCAAACGTTCGGGGATTAACTACTTTGCACACGAGAACGAGCGCAGGGCTAAAGTAGCTGATGCGGAAAAGAGGCGGGAAGCGAAGAAGTGGAAGGGTGCTGAGGATAGAAGCAAAGTCGTTGGTGGTCTGTTCGGCAGCGGGTCGTTTGAGTGATTAATGACACTCACCGGTACGGGTGTTGTGTACAGGAAAGGCAGGGCACACGGGATATGGTCTCTTTCATGGATAAATATAGGGCGTTTGAGACCTGTTCGGCGTAGGCGTTCGGGTGGGAGGATATTTTCATGACTGACTGGCCTGGCCAGACCCCACCATCTGCATAGGTTGAAGGGGACCAAAGATGCCTCGAGATTAATTGATGATAGTTCAATTAATACTTTCTGTCACCCCCTGTGCCCAATAAATATTTGAAGAGACTATTGTATCACTTATATCCAGAAGCAATGTTGGAGTGAGCCTCAGGGTAGGTTGGCATTCATAGGGGCAAGCCGAGGTTTTACCGCCCAGAGCATTGTACAGTGTGCAGGACTGTATTGCGCACAATGGACGGTCGCATACAGTACTGGTAACAAACGGGCCTCCTATCACTACGCTGTAAGGCGTCTAACCTACTTACTGACGTACCATCCTGCTTTCACCCTGTTGTCTCTACAAAACTAAGATATTGCTCGTGGAACCTGTAATAGAATATGGTGATCTTGGAGTATGAGAGGTTCCCAAGCTGAGATACCCATGCCTCTCTCAATGACGCCATTTAATCCTCTCAGGTACACGTTTTCACCCGGGCCATAACAGGCTGTGTCTTTTGCGCCGCGCGGTGTGAGAATGGCGCCTCCACCGGCCGTAAGCTTTCACGTGTTTATCAGGACGACTTATGCGTACTCATGCTGGCCATGACTAATTCTTGGGCTTTTGCAGACCCCAACACCGCACCGCTTTCTTGTCCCAAGGCGATCTCAGCCTCGTACTGAGACGCCCAAGCCGGTGTTCCATCCAGGCAGCCAGCAATTTCACGCCACACCACGGTTCTCGCTGCATTCCACACCACGTGCAGGGCCGTCATCGTCGTCTTTCACGCCTTTCCGCCATCGCGGCACAGGTCGCCGTGATGTGATTGATACCTCATCTCCCCCGTCACAGGAGTCAACCCATCCAGACGAGAACCATGTTCGCCATGAAGAAGATTGCGTCACCGATAATGACGCGGCTCAATGGTCATCGCCTATCCGAGAAGCAAATGGCAGTTACGATAGCGATGAAAATCATGAGCACCACAACCAGGTCAATGAAAGACGCCCCAAGCGCAGGCGTCTGTCCTTATCCTCTGATATCGAGATCCAGGAATCTCTATCTAATCGTGTAGATGAGCGCGAGTCAGATGAAGATATGCGCGATACACATCCGAGCAGTCCGCAGGAGATCGTCTTCGATCCGGAATCTGCACTCACGGGACCAGCAGTCTCGCCCAGCCGCAGGGATACTAGCGAGGCCATCGCCGCCAACCAGGTGGAGAATTCGAGGGGAGATTATAACTTGCAAAGCGGGAAACGGCCTTCCACAACACAGCAACCGAAATTTCACAAACCCCCTCGGTTCAAGCCCGCCGAGGTGCCTGAAGCTGCATCTCACGCCGAGCCACTGCCCGACGCGTTTTCGCCACGGCGCAAGGGCACGAAATATATCCCTGGAGGTCTAGCCGCCGAACTCCGCGAGTGGCTCGTCGATGTTGAGGCCGGTGCCGGCTCTAGCTCTAGCTCTAGCTCGACGACGGGCCTCGCTAGGAAGCGCGGTGAGGAGTGGGTTGCGAGGATCCGAGTCGATGAGCTACGTGGCGGCTACAGTGGCGCGCGCGGCATGACGCTAATTACAGGCAGGGTTGTGCTAGCCGTTGCGAATGATACGCACGAAGAAGGCCAGACTCAAGACGAAAACGAACAAAGCAGCGAAGTACTAGCCACCAACACGGCCAGGGTCATACTTGCGGGCCCAGGCCGGCTGAGCGGCCTTGGTGTTAGCAATGAGGTGAAGCCTGGCTCGGTGATTGGCATTGCGCGGCCCACTTGGGAGGTTGTGTTGGATGAGCTGGGGCGATGGGGTGTATCGTGTGATTGGGTTGTGCTGCATTAAAGATGCTGGCTTTTGCATAATCAGAGAGGATGTGAACGTGACACGACTTTGGTGCTCTGAGTCCGAGTAGCACAATAGATGACGGTTAAAGTTGTGCCCTTGGTGTTTATTTCCCTGCCAAGGACAACTTCATTCTCTACTCGACTTTGAAACATAATATCTTCATATTGCTGACTACAAAGATGGTCAATCACCGACCTTTGTTTGCTCGTCTTAGGTCACCGGCACTTGACAATCAATTCTTCCACTCCCGCCTACTTTACGCTCGATAATGCAATTGATACGGTCTCGCTCTTTGTGTCCGGCGTCGGATACTGTTGAAAGAAAACAATTGATCCACACCAAGATGGTGTTTGCTAATAATAAGCATTGTGGTAAACGTAAAAGTACATAAAGTTATCTCCATCGCTCGCACCTCTCTGCCAATATTCGGTTCTACCGCATCCACAAACGCAACGACAGCGAGTCTTCATATGCAAAGTCTTGTGAACCAGCCCTCGAGACCGCCCACCTATCAGATCGCACACGCGCACGTATCCTTCCTTTCCACGCACCTCATCATGATGGCATCCCAGCCTCTCCTTCCTGAGATGCAGGAGCTGCACAGCAGAGTCTTCGATATCCTGGCGATCAAGTCCGTATTGTCGTACTCGCGAGCTCTCTCCGTCATCGAAAAGGTCGTGGAGGACATTGGCACCGTCTCGCAGGACGCGGACAAGATATCCCCCCTCGCCACCGGACTCCTGCGCAATTGCCGCTTCTACGAGGACTTGTGCCGCAGGGGCATCCAGGAATTGGTGACCCAGGAATCCGTCCATGAGCGGGATACGTACAGCCGACGTGCGAAGAAGAGAAGTGCCAGCACCAGCAGCGATGATAGCAGCAGTAGGAGCAATGTGTGTTCCGACAACTACGACGAGGGCGCACCAAGACGTCGAGGCGTCCTGTTCGAGGTCGATAATGGGGAGCATATCGTTGAAGCCCTTGAAGCGCTTAGACTTGAAGGGTTCCTGGTGCAGCAACGAGACGAACCGAAAGGGAAAGATTCGAGGATGGTGCGTTGGGCTGATAAGGAGGGCAAGGCGATTTGAGGCTAAGGCAAGGCAAAGGTAAGGTAAGATCACGGTTGCGAATCGTATATAATTCGTACGCATATACAGACCGATACAAATACTCTCTTCACTCGGTCAAAGATGATTAATTACTCGCCACGTTCCCAACCATGTATTTATCCATGGTGTCTTGAATTCCTAACTACCTACAATATGAGGAGCAGTACCAGGGACAGTCCACTACTTCTATGTGCAGCTTGAAAGCTGGATGTCATATTGCCGACAGAAGAATAGGTATAGTTATAACCCGACCCCCCGGCATTACTGTCCGATACCAAGTAACATCAATTCAAATAGTAAACGAAAACAGGGGTGGAACAAATTGGTTTTATGTGCGTGCTTCTATGTAAGTACCAGGCGCTTTCCTTACTTGTTCAATACGCACAGCGCCCAACGGGTATGAAGTTCTAGTGTATGCGTTATCAAACGCATAAAATAAAAAACGACAAAAGGTATCATAGACAAGAAGTGTAAGTGAGGAAAAAAAATAACCAAGTTTTTCCCAACCATCCATCCAAAGGCATATATATATCCGTGTGTACATATACGTCGCCTAGCTTTATCAACCAAATTCCCCGATTCTATATCATAACGCGTAAAAGTGGTGAAGCGGTAGGTAAACCAGAATAAACTATGGTTTAAGGAGTTGAGTCAATGACTTAATGACATCTGCCTACGTGCTGTAGACAGCGGCCCACTGCACCTCCATCATGGCTCCGTAGCCGTCTAGGGTAGCCTGTTTGAGGGAACTGTCAGTCATTGTCGGAGAGATATAGATACCCAAGGATCCAGAAAAGAAACTTACATCGTTGGGCGGGCCAGGCCAGTCGCCGCCAACGGCCACGTTCATAACCATATACAGAGGGCTATGCGCGAGGGTAGACCAGACGGGACCATCGTTGAGGTCGGCGCCGCGCACGGTGAAGTACGCGCGGCCGTCGAGCAAGAAAGAGATGGTCTGGGCGCGCCAGTCCGGGTTGGTGAGGTCGATACAGACGGACCAAACGTGAAAGCCGTCCAGAGGCATGCCGACGGTGCCGCCCAGGCCAGTCGTCTCGTGGCATGGTCCGCCGGGGACGCTACCGCAGTGCAGGGTTCCGTGACCCGTCGCGAGGCCGTTGACCTGCTCGAAGATGTCGATCTCGCCCGCCTGCGGCCAGGGCGTGCCGTGGCGCATGGCGTCTCCGAGAAGCCAGAAGGCGGGCCAGACACCCTGCTTACGCGACGCCGCGTTGCTGCCCACCAGTATGTTGGCGGACACCTGCGTCACTTTCCCAGCTTGCGGCGTCCAGGAGCCTTTCGTCTCGATACGACCGGACGTCCACTGCCCCGTAGGAGATTTCCGGGGCACGAATTGCACGGTGCCGCCGCCGCTGATCTGCAGGTTGCTGTTCGATCCTGTGTACTTCTGCGCCTCGTTGTTCGTGTCAATGTCGGTCATGATGTTCCACACAGCCGTGTTGGGCAACGAGCCGGCGGGCCCCTCGAACGCCTCCGACCATACCAGGTTCATGCCGTTCACGTTGGGTGGTCTGATGCCGGCAGCCAGGCTCGGGAGGAGCGCTACGAGTGCGGTTTGAAAACGCATCTTTGAGGATTGTGGTATATATATAAGTGTATCGGGGTTATAGGGGGTAATGATGAGTGAGTCTGTCAGATCACAGAAGAATGTATTCGATCTTTCCAAGCAGATCTAGTAAAGATGAGATAATAAGGGGTTGAGAGAAGGTTAGGGCAAGACTATGCATGCGCAAACGTTAGATAGATATCCAACACCTGTCTGGCAGGGGGAAGCAAGCTGTTTATAGCTTATGAAAGAAAGGATCCGAGTATCGAGTTATGAAGCCCCAAGCTATAGACTTTCGATAACAGCAAGTCAAGGTTGACTATGGCAACAGTAACAACAACGGCGTCAAAGAGGTAAAGTAGGTATGTTCAGGAAAGGAATGTAGGATATAGCTTGACTAGCAAGCAGGACAACAAGCGAACGAGAGAAAAAAAATGAGATGGTTCGTATTGAAAAAAGAGAAGGGAATGCGACTCAGAGAAGTAAGTAAAAAAAGAGAGAAAAGCAAGCTCAGATAAAGAGGCGGCTCATCCCGAATAATATATATATATTATTAACAACCCACGACTATAATAACAAAGACAAACGACAAAGAGCAAATAGGTTAGGTACACGCGCAATACCCTTTCTTGGTAATATGCCCCGGATCGTAAGCCGAGGGAAGATCCACACCCGCGCTATCCTACATAGTACGTACTAATTGCATCCGAACTTTTTCTGAAGCTTCGCCTCATTCTCTCGTTCGTCTCTATACTACCTAACCCAACAGCGGCCCAAAAAGAGAAAAACGAAACACACCTTCCCTGCTCATCTGCCGAAAGCATGAATGATTTGAATGAAGAGAGAGTATGCGTTCCAACAGAGCCACGCTGGCAAGCAGGGGTGGGTGAAGATGTGAGACATGGGGGTGGGAACCCAGCCAGAAGCCCAGCCAAAGAAACACAACCAGGCGCGCATATAGCAAACTATGGATGGAGCCTGAATGGAGAAAGAAAGATGAAACTTGGGCCTTTTTTAGTTTGCAGGGGTTGGTTGTTTACATAATCTGACAACGGGTGCCTGTCTTTTCTTGTCTTGTCTTGTCTTGTCTTGTCTACAGTCTACCTACATACATATTACATACATATCAGATTCATGGCATACGACTGCATAGTAATCAAAAGCTTTCTTTCGTTCTTGCTTCTCTGTACTCTTTCTTTTTGCACGTGTGTATATACTTAGAACCGAGGACTTATTACCTGACCTGATAAATAAAGGCCAACTGCTCCGTTTAGCGTTACAAAACAGCTAATAGCAGTAGTCGTAGTAGTATAGTAGTAGCAATAGTAGCGCGAAAGCAACGTGTTCAGGAACGACCAGGCTCCTACGACTTGTGAGTGGTCGATCGAGTGAAATCAACTTAGTCTCTAGTCTCGCGAATCAGACCACGGCCACGACAAAATGGGGCCGTCGACTGCGTTCTAGATAGAGTCACATCCACGTTTTGGAATCTGTTTTTCTTTTCCAGCCCTTCGACTTTTCTCTTTACTTTTTTTATTTTTTCCCGTCTCTCTTCATCTTCGCCTCGCCGACTTAGGCTATCTGCTACTTGCAGTAGATAACCCGTTGCCACCGCAGAAAAACTGACAAAAGTGGATAAAAGAGAAAAAAAGGGGGAGAATGGCAGGTTTAAACGCGTGATTGATTGATAGAAAAGATGGTGGCAAGTTAATCAACGAAAAACAAAACAATCGACTAACCTAACCTATGCGCATACTACTATACCTGACTACATGTGCTTGGTTGGCTCTGATATGCTGTAATTACTTCTCCGACCTATCAGGCATGAAAGTGGCAATATAGTCCTATATGAATCCCCTTTCCTTTTTCATGCATTAACACAATATTTTGGTATGTATGTATATATGTGTGTATGTATGCAGGCCTCGCCTTCGCCAATCTTTTGTTCTAGATCATGCTTGTCTGTCTGTAATGCTGTACCTACATCTGTACATACATATGAAAAAAGAATTCCAAAAGGAGGTTGTTGTCTGTCTGTCTTGAACTTGTGAACTGAACTGGCGAGAGGCGATTTACTTTAGGCGAGTGTCTTGCTTGGGCCTTGGCAAGCCCAATATGCAAGGAACCAAAAGCCACTCAGCGCACAACATAGACAGGGATCCTGAAACAAACATGCACACACGCACGCACACCAAAAAGATGGGCCCCCCTTTTTGAGATCCTGGACTTATCAGAAAGGGGCATTGCTCAATGAAGTTACAGTCTTACAGATGTATGTAGCCCTGATCACAATCGAGAGAGATCGTGGCTGTCTGTCAGCGAATTGACGAGAGATGATGAGCACAGGACCCTTGTCCCGACCCTTTGATTATCTCCGGTATGTCTGGGCGCCACACACCATTTCTGCAATCTGCACTCTGCGTTCTGCATATCTCCATTCCCCATCCAGATTTCCAGAAACAACCGTTCCTCTCTTCTCCGCCTTTTGCTAACAAACCGAGTACATACATAGTACATATCTCCTAATCCTAACTTTGTAAGCACCTACTGTACCTAGGTGGAACGACCAGGCAAATGCGTTTCATGGTTCGAGGAAATTGGCACTGGATGGTTCGGAGCGTAAATAAGGTTTACAATTGGTGAAATTAATAAACCACGGCCCATTCGTTTTTAGTATTCCTCCTTTCCCTTCTTTACGCAGTCGCGGTGTGTTGTAGGCGTAGTCATAGGTGCGCTCAGTGGTGTTGTACTTAAGGAAATAAGCGCGCGCGCGCTCGCTTCTCGTGAATTTGCCAAGACTTCCATCGAGTGGCGGGCGATCATTGTCTCATGATCCTCACGTTCTACGGTTAAGTCAATAGCAAATTACCCGGTTGTTCGCGTGAATATTCCCATCCCACTCTTCCAATTGGTTTCGAACCTACTCCAGTCCATTGGTCATGATGGGAGTAGGGTTGAGACTTTAATGCTGCAGCCTCGCTGTCTCTTGATTTTGTCTGTTCCAGGGTCAGCCTCTACAATAAGCCCCTCTGCCCTCATGGCGATAGACTTTTGTGGTTTATTGCACAGCTGTTTTTATAAGTTACATGTGATCTACTTTCTGTATATGTGACAGATTCATAAGAAAACAAAACACGGACAAAGATTTTACTTTGCTTAACTTATTTCATTATTCATTAAGTTTATAGGTTGGCTATGCCTATCTATGCCGTTAACGCTCACGGGCGGCGGCTCTATTATTGCACATTCAGGTAAAGATCGTCACCCCGCCGTGTGGGTGTGAGTTTCGGCAGCCAAGTTGGTGTCATCGGGAGGGTCCCCATGGGCGATGCGAGCGAAGTCGCGCCCGGACTAAATAGTACACTGTCACCATCTTGTCGTCTCCATTGCTGAGCCTTTTTCCTACTCGGGTCAAGCACTAGCGCAGCCGCTTTGTCGTTCCCGAGCCGTTTGGCCACGAGCGAGCTTGCGTCTGAACTATCCGTTCTGGAGCTTCGGAACGACATGGTGTTGTATTGAGACGCGATATGCATTCGCAACCGGTCTTCATTGCCCGCCTCGGGTGGGGTCGGTGGCCTCGTTTCCCGTTCTGCCGATAGCGGCGAGGGCGTGAAAGTAGGTATGGTTTGCCGTGGTGGCGTTCTAACTACGTCCTGCCGTCGGGAGTCTACGGTCTGGTATGAGCCGACTGCCGGCATTGGCGTCGGATCAGGCTGTGGCCTCTGTCTTGAAACTGCCATTCCACCTGTAGGGGTAAATACCTGAGCTGGGAAGACCTCGACATTAGGAGGCTCAGGCGTGAAGCCTGACCCGGTTCTCTGGGTCGGTGCAAACGGCCTTAAGGGTCGTTGGGGGTTTAGCGGAAGAGGATAAGCCGAAGGCGAGTCTATCACGGGGTATACAACTCCTAGCGTTGGACTTGTTTGACCCGACGCGGAAGCTGAGAAGTTCGGCCTTTTAGGTGGTGGGACGTATCTGATTGTGGCTCCACCTAACCGCCCAGGGATTTTTGGATAGGCAATCTGAGATCGCCCTGTTGGCGGATCTGGTGACTCCTTTACAGGTGACAGCTGCGAAAGCCGAGCAATGTCATGCTCATAGGACATTCTGCCCTCGTTTCCCCCCGTCGAAGACGTCTGTATCGTGGTGACTGAAGCTTTGGAATCAGGCCGACCTGCCCCAGACCCGCTACTGACCTTTTGAGACTTTGACAAGCTATTTCTGCTGGATGACGTCCTTCTCCCTGTCTGCCGGGTGGCGCTAGCTTGTGAATAAAAGCTCGAAGACCGGCTATATGTCGGTCTCGCCGGATCTTGGGATAAAAAGGCCGGCTGCGGTGCCCTCCCTAAGGGTGCTGCGGCGGAGATGGCGGCCGCCATCTTGGCCGCCTCTTCTTGCCTTTCTATCGGTGATTTCGTCAAGGGCGTATATGTATCTAACTCAGCTACCCCCCTGACTTCCGCAATCTGAGACTGCCGGTTGTGGTTACTCAGTACCCAGTTGCCATATTTATCGGCAATGTATAAAGTCGTCGCTGACAAAGGATCCGAAGGCGGCGGCCGCCAGACCTGTTCGCCTTCGGCAGCTGCTGTGTCGAGATCAGCAAAAGCAGTCATGTTCGTCAAGGTACTCGCTCTATCCGTCGTAGGTGGGGCTTGCGACGACGGAGCACCGTTTGTCGAGGCTTTTGGCGGAATGTCAAGCGTTAAAGCTGGCCTTGGAGGTAGTAGCTTAGACGCTTTCCGTTCAAGTGGTACCTGGGCCAGCCGCGGTGACGCTGTTATCGGCGAATGTGGTTGGGGCGCTGGTTTTGCGGGGATCAGGCTACGAGGACGTGAGATGGCCAGTCCTATTGTGCCCCGGTCTACATTTCCGGTATTGGCTGGCGGTTCTGGCTGAACTGCTCGTGGCACCGGAGGTGCAGCGCGAGGAATAAAATCGGGGCGGTATCTGGATATTCGAAGGATGGGGGGCGAGATGTGGAAAATACGAGAGGCCCTCGAGCCGGAAGGATCAAGGCTCCCCCCTGTGCTGTTGTCCGTTTGGTAGAAGCCCTTTTCGGAATCAGAATCGGGGTACCTCCTCCGGCGCATGCATTTCGCTAACAAGATAGCGCCCACCGCGATTGCTATAGCTCCCGCCGCGCCCACTGAAATCCCCGCAATCTGACCCGGCGCAAGACCTGTCGTCGATGAGGATGATGGCGCCGAAGTTGGGCTTGATATCGGGCTTGATATCGCAGTTGAGACCGGGAACGAGGTCGTCACTATGGGAGTCACTGTTGAGGAAAAACTGGAAGTAGTCCTTGTGGAGGAGGCACTGGTGCCCGTCTTGATTGTCGTCCATGATGAGGATGATATCGAAGGCGTTGGAGTCGGCGAGGCCGTGGGTGCCAATAAACTCGGGGCCCCTGTCGATGGTATCACCAAGGTTGCTGTAAGTCTAGAATGAGTGTTTGGCAAGGCGCTCGGCACGCTACTGCACATGTCATGGACCCTCGACGGCGCGGAACCTAGCGGTGTTAGTTTGAATGCTGACGACGGCATGGCATCAGTTTAACATCTGTCTGAGTCTCACCTTCTACATCTTTTCCAGAACATTGGCCGAGTTGCAGATCTCCTAGGAGGCATTGTAACGCAGCCTCTCCCACTGTGAACCCCGAAAGAGATTGCACAGGACACAGACATTGTAAAGTATAATTTGTTCCACAGTCTGCCTTTGGATAATTGGATCTTATAAAAGACAACAGGCAGGACTGAGCGCACGTGGGGATAAGCGATGCAATATCGTCACCCAGCCCTATGTCATGAGTGGAAGCTGTCGATACTAAGGAAATGCATATGAGAAGCAGAAGAAGCAAGGGCTTGCGAGGCATTCTATATGGCGACGTCTTAAGTGGAAGTCAGCATGGGAGGTTCTCCAACGGTTTGATCCGTTACTATCTGACTCGCATCTCAATGGGGGGCGCATGTTTCCTCGTCCCCGTTGAGCAGTCTGGATTCGTTCTCGGGCTATTGACAGACGATGCGCGGGAAAAGAATGAAGGAGTAATGGAGGGCGGAAGGGTAGAAAGGGAAGCAGAATGTTTTGTTTCAGGCCTCAGTCCTTGCGATGGCCCCCGATATGTGGTTGATATATGGTCTATGAAGGGAGCTTCGTGTCACTGACCTATGATTCGGGAAACCCTCGCAGATAGATGACCAGCATCTCAACACATACTGCAGCACAGCCCGATTAAAGATAGTTAATCCAAGGGTAACTAAGGACAATAATAACACTACTACTAATACAGAGGCTTAGGAAATGGAAAGGGGAGAGAGAAATAACGACAAGGAAAGAAACAAAACAAAGTAGTATCGGATAGGCACACAGGACAGTAAGAAAGATGATCGTGTTGCAGATTGAGGCAGAGCACTGCATTTAGGAGACTGACGACATGACGGGATACCGCTGTTGGGGGCCAGCGTCTACCCGGAGCCATGTTGACTGCAACAGGCATCCGTCCCCATCACATCTTCGAGATTGGTCAATGGCATGTCGATACAGTTTACTATGACACACTCTGGTGCAAGGGCTAGTCGCCCGAGGGCCAGTTATCATACTGGTGAGGTGGAACTCGACAACCTTCCAGTCGCATTATCGTGATAACCCCTGCACGGATCTCTGGAGTGTCGATATTTCATTCCCAAAATGGACTACCGGAAGGCTGCGTGCATGCATTTTATTGGCTTGACTGTTTGCTACGATCCCAACCCGGCGGTCCAAGCATCAAAGGAGAGGAAAGGTGGTAAAAGTGGCGGCGATGACAGAGGCTGAAGAAATTGTCCTCGAACTGGGACCGAGAATAGGTTAGGTATGCTGCTGTAAGCAGACGCCGATTATACTTAGTAGACGCCGACATGAGCACCCTTGCAGGAGTTTGGTGCAGCTGGTAGACCGGGAGGGCTGTGTCGGTGATTTGTGGAGGCGCCAATGAGTGGGCCCCAGCCTATAGAACTGTTTGGCACCCCTCCTTTGCGCGCGCCTAATAGCTGTTCCAGTCAACCTGCGTTCAACACCTGTATAGTGCCTACCTTTGATACCCCATATACCTCCTTAGGTAAGAGGTAGAGTTGCAGCGCCAAAATCACGAACCGAAGTGCACTATTTGCCGCCCCTTATCCGAACGTGCTCATCGCTAGCTAAAATCTGACTGGTGGAGGCTGTGCCCATGATACTACCGGAAAACTTGTAGCTGGAAGTTAATAAACAGATATGCTTTCGCATAACTACCTACTCTATTTTATTCATGATGATATGCATAAACTCAAAATTTGTAGGTAATGGATTTTACCAAGGTACTGAGGTGGGGTGCAGACTAAATTCGCACTGCAGTTACTGCCGTTACTGGGATAGAAGGTCCCCATTCAAAGGCAAAGATACCTTATGGCATCTAAGCCCGGGAGGATGATGTGTCTCCATATATACATACATACATACACCTTATACACATGACCAGGATAAAAATAGCCCGTTTATGGATTTTTGCAATCCCATATGGGAAATCCGGGTTGAGGCTCAAGACGGGGATGTGCAAATGCGCAGCGAGCATAGAAAGATCGATCCTTTGAGCCTGAAATACCATCAAAGACGGCATAATAACGGCACATTCTCTTTCGTGTTTGTTTATTCCGCATTTATTTTGGTATCTAGGCAGTCTCTCTTTTATACGCAGTCCATACAACCCTGACGCTGTAGACTCTTGGGGCTACCCAGGTAAAGTAGGCCATCTAAACATGATTGGTGCTCCCTTGTGTAAGGATCCACTTTGCTCGTAAGCTACAGTAGCAAAATCTCCATTAAAGTCGTTCCTTCGTAACATTTCAGACGCATCTCCGTCCATCTGATACATATGGCTAGCAAGGACGGGCAGAATCCTCCTATCCCGTAGCACTGGGAACGAAGTTGGCTTGAGCTCGGCTTGATTTGATTACTTTCTGAACCTGCTTTTCCGTGTCGTCCCAATCATCAGGACTCAATGCGACCAGGTCAATCTGAAGGTCCTGTGCGATGTTTTGTAAGGCGTTGAAGCTCTTCTTGTCCGAGATGAACGTAATGCTCACGCCGACTCGTCCAAAGCGGCCTGTTCGACCGATTCGGTGGAGATAAGTCTCCGTGTCGTGCTCGGCATCTCCAGCGCCCTTCATTGGGATATCGTAGTTGATCACCATAGAGACTGTGGAAACGTCGATACCACGAGCAAGAACGTTCGTGGTAATGAGAACCTTGGATTTGCCAGTTCGAAAGTCGTCCAGCAGAGAGTCTCGTTCATTAGGCTCGTACGCTCCATGCAAGACCGACACCTTGTGGCCATCGCGGACCATGCTCTGTTGGATTCGGGTAGCACTTTCTCGAGTCTGGAAGGGTTAGAAGATCCCGCAAACCAGGTGTAGCATTTTCCCATACCTTGACGAAGATGATCGACGAGCCGATGTTCATCAGACCATAGAGTTTGCAGAGAATCTCGTACTTATTTGCTTCTGAAGGACAATCCATGTACATCTGGGAAATGCCCTTCACCGTAAGCTCTTGAACTTTCAACTTGATTACGTTCGCACTAGGAGCAAATGAAGTCGCGTATTTCAAGACTTTCTCGGGGAACGTCGCGGAGAATAGGAGAATCTGAATTGTCTTGGGAAGCATCCTATACAGGAAACAATTAGCTTACAATACCAAAATATAGCTTGGCGCGCTGCGATCGTTCGGAAACCAACCCTTTGACTCTGGCACATTGGTCGCCGAGGCCTTGTTGATCCAACATGTTGTCGGCCTCGTCAATAACGAGGACCTTCAGCGCTTGTGTATCGAAAGAACGGCGGCGAATAAGGTCCATGACAGTTCCTGGGGTACCGACAACAACGGGCTTATCGACGGTTCCGCCGCGAGGGATAGAGCCGGGAATAGCAGCTGCAACTCCCAGGTTCGGGATGAACTGGCCCATAGTGGTTATAACGGCTTCGATTTGCCTGGCAAGCTCACGGCTAGGCGCAAGGAGAAGGGCCTGGGGCGTGTTTGGCTTGCTAAAGTCGACACGAGAAAGCACGGTAACGACAAAGGCAGCCGTCTTCCCAGTTCCCGACTGGGATTGGGCGATCATGTTTTGGGGAGGGTCTGCGAGCATGAGAGGAAGCGCCTTTTCCTGAACCTTGGAGGGTTTCAAGAACTGCAGGGCATTCAAGCCTTGGAGCACCTCATCCGGCCTATGAAAGGGAAGTCAGCGAAAACAGGGGGGGACAGCGTATCGCATGGCTATTCTGGATCGGGACTGACAATCCAAGCTCCTGGAAGGTAGTGGCTGATCCCAAGGGATGCTCCGTATCCTTTTGGAGATCACTAAGTTGGACTTCGACATCGTAATTGGGCTCTTGCAGATTGGAAGTCGGGGCTGCGCCATCGTTATGCGACGCTTCGTTGCCGGTGGTGGTCGGAGCCTCGGTAGGTTTGTCGGCCATTGTGGTAATTCTGCTCCGGAGGCGCACGTTGATACTACGGAGTAGTGCGTTGCGGTGCTGCGTAGTACGGCTGATGCAAAGTAGAATTGTCGCCGGTCGGTACAAGGAAGGAGGCTTGAGAGTTAAGTGTACAAATCCAATTTTGGATCCTGTTAGGTCCCCGCGTTAGCACATTCAACCCAGGCCCAGAAGCCATCGCCCTTGAACAGGAATGCCTACTCAGGAAGAAAACCACCTGATTGTTTGTCGGACCCCAGCACGTAAGCTGTGTGGTCAAGTTTAAGGCTTGAAAGGAGGCTAGGCAAGATACTACACACCTGGCACGTTGATAGGAGGTATGCGAAAAGAAGGCAAGCTCTAGCAACGTCAAGTGAAATTCCAAGAGCTTAGGTTGAAGGACAGCCAATATTTTTGGTGGGGTTCCTATCTAGAATGGGTACATGGAAATGGAGGGGTAATCATGTCTACATCTGGGTACCTTCCCGGGTACCTGCCAGACATCGTGTACCTTGGGCATTTGCATACCTGCGCAGAGAACATCGTAAAGGTGCGGCTACAACGATGTTAACTTAAGAGCATTCTTCTACGAAATGAGACAACTCTTACGGGGTAAGCTGTAGGAGAGCCCAGCTCAGCTAGTTTTATGTCGCAGTACATCAAGTATCAACCAACTGTTGATACACTCGCCATCGTAGTAAGGCTAGCTACCTTATAGTATAATATGTAACTGGTTAAGGTAGTAGTAGGTAGAAGCAGTGGTAGATCCCAAGTTTTGTCTTGCATCATTGATAACTAGACAGTCAAATACACTGAGAAACAGCAGGTAGCTATCTTAGCCTGGTTCTCATGCCCCTGGCTTATATTGCAAGGTGCACAACCATAACTTGAAGTATCAGGTGCAATTATTGACCTCGAAACAATCTTTCAGAAATGCAGGGAGTACTGCTGTATGCTGGTAACTTGGAAGTTACTTCCAGCAATAGAAGCGCCAGGGCCTTATCACATGTACATCAGTATATACCTAGATACCTACCTAATTGAATGTACCTCTCTTGGCACTATAACCCCATGCCGAACCCATATTACCGCTTGTCATCACAGAAAGTGCTTGGACAGGGTAGGAAGCAGGTACCTACAGCGTGCGTACCCACCTACCAACTTCCTGCCTTATTAGGTACCTAACCTTGGGTTAAGGAGCAACCGCCTCGCTTCCCGTTATGCCATGTGCCAGGTGGGCTGTGTTTGCCTGTCGCTCATGTAGGTAGCTGGGGATCCCCATCCACCTCTGATTGGTTTCCAATTGCTGCTTGTTAGAAACACCTAACCTAGATGCAACTGACAAGGCTCACTTAAGGGTAATCTTCATATCGGTACTTTCTCTTTGTCTATTTATATTATGGGCTTGCGGCCCAAAAAATCGTGACGAACATTTCGCAGAAGCCCAATCGTTTACGGCCTGGTGCTTTGCATAGTCCTACATGTACATTCTTGTCTCATCTAGCCCCTTGTTGAGCTCAGTATGGCTGAAGTAGATCTCGCGCCAACTTTTGGCTCTGAATTGAAGGTCCGTTGTTCATTGCTGCGTTTCCTCTTGCGAGACACCCAAACCGATCGTCGCCACCGCGCCCAACTCCCGAAATCAGCATGCTAACCAGGCTTGTCGCTTCTGTAGGATGGGTTCAAGGCCGCCAACGCCTGGGTTGCCAACGGCATCGCTTGGCTCGACGACATTCAGAACTTCTACCGAGAACGAAGCGTCCTAGAGAAGGAACATAGCGCAAAACTAAATGCCCTTGCCAAAAAGTATTTCGAGAAGAAGACGAGGAAGTCGACGAGCCTGAGCGTTGGCGATACGCCTGCCATGACGCCTGGGTCTCTCGAGAACGCCTCTTTGACTATATGGAATACCCATCTGACAACGCTGGAGGCACGAGCGGACGAGCATGAGCAGTACGGAAACGAACTAATACACAAGGTTGCCGACCCTTTAAAATATTACGCTACGAAATTTGAAGAACTGCGCAAGCGTCACTCCGAATACGCCGCTAAACTGGATGCCGAAAGGGAGGCGTCTTATTCTGACCTGCGCAAAGTTAAAGCCAAGTACGATGCCGTTTGTCAAGAGGTGGAGAGCAAGCGCAAGAAGTCGGAGAGCTCCTTTGACAAGGCGAAAGCCCAAAGCAATTATCAGCAGCAGCTCCATGAGATGAACAACTCAAAAAACACATACCTTGTAGCGATCAATATCACCAACAAGCTGAAGGAGAAGTACTATCACGAGTTTGTACCCGAGTTGATGGATAGCTTGCAGGATTTGTCAGAGTTCCGGACCATCAAACTCAACGCCATATGGTCCATGGCGGCGAGTCTAGAAGCCGCAATGCTAACCAAAAGCAATGATTTGGTCACTCATCTATCGCAAGAGATTGGTCGAAACCAGCCGCATCTAGATTCTATGATGTACATACGACACAACATGGGCACTTTCAATGAACCACCGGACAAGGTGTTCGAGCCGAGTCCGGTTTGGCACGACGATGATGTCATGGTGACAGACGAGCCGGCCAAAATATTCCTTCGGAACGTACTAAATAAGTCAAAAGGCCAACTAGGAGACTTAAGGAGGGAGGTGGATAAGAAGAGGAGGGAAGTGGAATCAGTCAAGCGGTTGAAGCAAAGGGTCCGGGAGGGAACCGAAAAGAAAGATGAAGTGCAGGTCGTTACGCATCTCTTTGCCCTGCAAGAGGATTTGCATCAAGTTGACCGTAAACGCCTGACGGCTGAAGTCGAGACGTCCTCGATAACAGCCGCTGTAGGGGACGTTACGCTGGGGGCCAAGAACCACAACTTCAAATCTCAGACATTCAAAATCCCTACCAACTGTGACTTATGCGGCGAAAGGATATGGGGCTTGTCCGCGAAGGGCTTCGATTGCAGAGACTGTGGCTATACGTGCCATAGTAAGTGTGAGATGAAAGTTCCGGCTGAATGCCCTGGTGAGTTGTCGAAAGAGGAGCGCAAGAAGGCCAAGGCAGACCGTCAAGCAGCCACTGGAGGTCTGCTTAAGCCTATTACAGGAATCCCGGACCATATTGCGGAGTTACCAGATCTTAGTCGATCCAACACCATGAATTCTCTAAGCTCGGGGTATGCCGCCAGTGCTCATCGTTCTATCAGTGGCTCTATCTCCAGCCCACGCTCTCCGTCTGAGGACGTGACACCTGAACTTCCAGGGTCTCGCCCTGCCGCCCGAAAACCTCGGTTGGTTGCCCCGCCCCCTACTACCTACATCAGTGAGCTCCCCGGTAGCTCCGTTAATGGCTCTGCTGGTGTCAAATCAAATGAACAGAGAGGCAAAATGCTCTATGCATTTGAGGGGACGGGAGACGATGAATTAAGCGTGACTGAGGGCCAGGAAGTGACTATTTTAGAACCTGATGGTATGTGTTGAAACCACTATATTCTACTCTACCCTACCACGACCCGCACTAACATGCTGACTCCCGTTTATAGATGGATCTGGATGGGTCAAAGTTCGAGCTGGTTACAAGGACGGCATCGTTCCTAGCACGTATCTTGAGATATTTGCAGCCCCTATTGTGCCTCAGGACACGGGTTCTTCGCAACACCGCCCCGGGTCTACATACTCCAACTCGGGATCGTCTATCGGGACGGCAGCGCCGGCGGTGAAGAAAAAGGGGCCAGCTGTTGCTCCCCGCAGAGGGGCAAAGAAATTGAAATATGTGATTGCTCTGTACGATTATACTGCACAAAGCGAAACGGAACATAATATGACAGAAGGCGAGAGGTTCGTTTTGATCAAAGACGACCCAGGGGACGGGTGGGTTGAAGTAGAAAAAGGCGGCTCGACGAGAAGCGTGCCAGCGAGTTACGTTCAAGTGGCAACCGACTAAGAAGTAAAGAGGATGACTTCATTTTCGTTTTGGGGTTTAGGGCTTATCTTAAGACAAGATCATTTTTGCATTGGGAATCGGGGGGTACGGCCTTTGCATAGCATACGGTGCTTGGGGCAGCGTAGCTCATGTGTAAAAAAGCACAGAATTAGAACATGTTAAATCATCAGCGCTTCATCCCAGCCTAAGGCTACAGACTCAGAACACGACATACATACAAATTTACCTACATATTTGCCCAGGTACCGGTTAGTCTTTATAGGCCCAGAGTACCACTTCCTTTCCTGGACGCAAACCTACCTCCTATGCACCTCCCTATTATCATGTAGGCTCCTACCTACACTCTTATCTGTGTGGAACAGTTAAATAATAGTTGCTACATACCAGTTAGCCCAGGATAGGCTCAGCTGGCGTGCCACAGTACCAGCTGACGATGAAGGTGCTTGCTTCCTAAAGCAGTGTTGGGTAATTGCGCCAACAAGCGAGTAATGCTGTATGTACACTAAGTACACATCACAAGGCAGGTAGGTACGTGAATGATATGGAGCCATCCTGTGTTTCCCTCGCTGACTCTAACCACTATCTGTCCTGTAACACCAGACAACTGAGGAGAGTCCACATGAGTGATTTCACACATGTGAAGCAGTGAGTCGCACAAATCCCACGCCGCTTCATATCATACAGTCGTCCATCTCGTTTGGGTTCAGGAAGCTCAAGAATATGTATACAAGTTTATCGCAGTGCTATCATTGACGGCCCTCTTATCTCGATACTTAGCAGCAAACAATCCAAATCACTGTCATAATTCTGATTCATACCTCGCCGCGCCCAGAGTATATGAGAACGTGATTCTCGTCGCTAATCTCGAAACCGTTCGCTACAAGTATTGTTGACTAGGAATGCGAGAAGGCCTACCTCTCGACCTGAACCTCCTATTCTTCCGCCCATTAACAAAGACCATGATGGCTTCCTACGACAACAGAGTGTTTGCAATAGCATTTATCTCACTCGTGGCTTTCGCTTCGATGGTGCTGGGCGCACTGGCACCTTTCGGCACGGGCTCAGTACCAAAACGCATGCTCGTACGTCGTGACGACCAACAATGGAACGGGCCTTGCGGCCACGGCTGTATGATTGGCATCGTGGCAGGCGTCATCGCGTCTGTGTGTCTGGTCATAATATTTCTCTGCGTTTGGTCCAGTCGGAGAAGGTCGGCGTAATAATCCCTTCGTCTCTTTCTCTCTTCGAACCGACATAACACTACGCTCCGAGTTCACTAAGAGACAAAACGCGATACAAGTCGACATCATCGTCAGAGTATCCTACATGACTGTTTGGACGGTAAAAGCTATACCCATTTCTGTATTGGGAGAACTCGGCCTTTTGGGACGCGAAGTTATCATGGCAAGTGTTGCGAGGTGCTGGCGGTCTCGACCTTAGGCAAAATAGATCGGCCATCTAGACCGCGCTGGGTTACGGAAGCAGCTTCACAGATAGAGCACCGGAATAATAGAGACTGCTTCAAATTGCCATGTATATTACCCATTTTACTATAGGGATAAGTGGGTTTATTTGTGCATCGGTCCACCCCAACATGTTGTCACCTGTTACTTACCACCACCTATGTACCTAAGTGGTAATGTGTCAATCTGTCTACTACGTCGCCACGCGATGTATCGATATTGTATCGATATCGTGAAGACATGCGAGTTTAGCATAATAGTATTTCTCTTTTTCTTTTTAACACTCTTTTTAACACTCTTTTTAAACTACCAAGTATCCCTTGTTTCTTGTGAAGATGCAGACGTATACAATATACACACTCCTAACCCTAGTCCTGTCGAGTCTCTCCTCGGCGAAAGCAAAGAAAGAGACAAGCACAAAACCAGCAACATCATCGTCAGAAATCCATACCTCAAACACGTGTCCCTGGGACACTGCAGCAGCCCAAAAACCCCGATATCCAGCCTGCCCCAGCGCAGACATCCTCCGCAAACTCATCCTTCCCCCTTCATTATCGCTCTCAAAACATGACGGCGCGTGGACGGGCCCCGAGCACTGCGTGAATGGGACCTGCATTTTCTCCAACGCTGCGCAGAACGGAGGCATCTCATTGATCACGAGTCCGCTCCATGCGCACGTGATCCAGGAATACGTGGTCATCGATGACTACACTGCGGATCCGACTCCCTTCTTGGTCGAGGAGATTGAGGGGAAGGGTATCGGCTTGCGCGCAAACCGGTCCATTGCTAAGGGTGAGGTGATCATGGTCCGGTCGCCGGTGCTTGTGGCGCAGACGGATCCGCTTGTTGAGCTAGAGGCCGGGATGCGAGATTTAAGTATGAGATCCATAAAGAGTTTGCTTCTCCTAACTTTCGTCCCGGTTTGTTTTGCATATATCTCTATCTCATCGAAATCTGCGTGGTAATCACTGGCTTTTATATTCTAACTTTCTATGTAGTGTATGAAAGAGCCTTGTCTCGTCTTCCGAAGAAGAGGAGAGAGGCCTTTGACGCGCAGATGGGTCGCGACACACAGAGCAAGATCAACACGAACGGTTTCCAGATGTTCGTTCATGGCGCGGGTGAGAAGGGGACGAGCCACCTTGCCTGCTATCCGGAGATTGCGAAGTTCAACCACGATTGCCGGCCAAAGTACGTTGAGCTCATTTCCCTTCATGCACACAAATACTAGGTCTATCTCGGAATTAATGTCCATCATGATTCATAAAAGCCAAAGGCTATGAGAATCATACATGAAACACATAAGCTAACGGAGTGATGTGTATTTTTCTAGCGTTCACTACCGTATCGAAAACATGACCGTGGTTACCGTGGCCGCCCGCGACATCCACCCCGGCGAGGAACTGAGCGTCAGCTATGTGGATGTGTTTCTGAAGTCAAAGGAGCGGAAAGAGCGCATCCGCGAATGGGGGTTCGAGTGCGCGTGCGCGCTATGCCAAGCACCGAGGAACGAGACCGCGGCTGTGAGTTTTTCTTCTTCTGTGATATGTTTAAGATACACTACTCCCTACCAATGCGGTGAATCCAGGATTACACGGGATGTTGATATTCTAAAAATCTTCAATTCAACTCGACGCCTTTCTTCAATAAAGAAAGGGCACAAGGGACAGAAAGCAACATAACCACACACAGCCCAGCACAATACCTCCCCTCCTCTCGAAACATCACCCTCGCTGACAGGAAAACACAGTCCGACCGCCGTCTCCGACGCATCGAGCAAATCAAGGCCGACCTGAACAACTTCAAAGAGCTCAAAGTGACAGCCGAGTCAGGGGCAGATTACGTAACCCTGCACGAGCAGGAAGGTCTGCACGCGCACCTCGGCTCGGCGTACACGCGCGCCGCGCTCAACTTCGCCCTATTCGGCGACGAGAAGAGAGCGCAGGAATACGCAGCGCGAGCGGCTGAGGAGCTGGATATAGAAAAGGGGCCCGATTCGGGAGATGCATGGGCCATGAGAGGGCTCGCTGAGGATCCGAAGGCGCATTGGACCTGGGGGAAGAGGAGGAAGGTAGAGAAGTAAGGCGATGAATAGGGGGTGGGGATTATTGGCTATGAGAATGGAATGTATATATCGTAGCAGGTGTTACACACGTATATTCTGTTATCATATTGAACTATCAGCACCAGGTCTCTCACGTCGCTGATAATGCCGCATATGCTGATAACCACCCAGTACACAAGTCTAGGTTAGGTGAAACATAGATTATATGACACGTCTTGTAAGTCACTGTTGATGACCTGTTAAACGCCTGTAGTAACCAGCTTTCCTATCACAGCGTAATGGCAGCAGTCTATATGTGAAAGGTTTGGTGACTTGACTCGCTCTATCTGGCATAAGGAATAAAGACAGATATTCCGTTCACTTACTCTAGGCCCGGGCGACAACTTCTATTATACACATATCGGCTTTGTTTATAAATTTTTTTTTTTTTTTTTTTTTTTTTTTTTTTTGTTTGTATAGTTAGATATATATAAGAAGAAAAAGAAGAAGAATTAAGGTATCAGCGGTTGTATGTCATGTTCAAACCCCTTTCCCTCTCTTCCCGGTTCGGCGTATAGTAGTCTCAATGGTTACCTCTTATAAAACATTGGAGGTCTGGTACTCTCGTTCTCATATCCTTGTACAGCGGAAGAAGAGGCTCAATTTAACGGAGATAGCAAATAAAATATGATTAGATTAACGGTCCTCTTCGTTGTGTCATCTTTATTTTCATGAACGTAGGGAAGTGATCAGGTAGGCCTAAGTATTTCTGCGGATGAGTATCTTAGAATGCAGTGACCTGACCAACTGGCAAATCTGGCTCTTGAGCTTGTCAACTTTCTTAGCACCCGGGGGGGGGCTGGCGCATCTTCTCGTTCTCTTGCCGGTTCGGCGCCATAAGTATAGTCTCGCGGGGACACGGTCCAGACCAGATGATGGGTTCTTCTCACCTCCTTACTCATACACACTCTCTCTGTTGTTCCGTGGTTCTTATGGCGCGCGAAATGATCGTTGATGTTGAAGATTGAGCAGTCCCTAACTGGAAGAGGCTCTATCTTGTCCCAAATAATATCACTAGGTTCTTGCATCCCGGCCTCATAAGGTAACGGCGTTGTAGATGTTCTTTTATAAGTCGTTATACCTCTTTGATGAGGATATAGCTATTAACGAGAGCTGTACAGATGATGCTGTGTAATCGAGGGGGCTTTTGCAGGACTTGCGCTCTTGACACAGCTGCTGGTACTTATTGCGGCTGCCCGGTTAGCGAGATGCACTTGTTGGGACACTGCTTAGGACACGGAAGGTTAAATCTTCATTATGGCGCCTGCCTAGAGTTGCACCTGTTTACTATCTGATGATTACTACCTGTGTCCGTCAGCTACTCACCTTTAGTAAGAGAGAGGTATACTGGGTGCAGTTGCGACTAACATCCGGACAAACGGTATGTAACTTTCATGAATCAAGTTAAATGCGACTATTTCAATACCTGCTCATCGAATACCTATACAGAATAGGAGGGTACCCAAATATTATAACATTACTCAAATAGGAAAGGCCTGGCATTACCGGGAGGATTCCGAAAGAAGGTACGTGGGTTCTGTACTGTGTAGAAAGAAGAGAGCATGCACTATGTATGTCTCATCCAATCGCCAAGGGAAATGCTGGCAGTGGAGTCTAATTAGTTACCGCTGGTTTGAGTCCAAAATCTCTTGGCATCGGTTTTGAGCATGTTCTTGTTGCGTCATCACTAGAAAGAAAATAAATTATTTGTAGAAGAGTGTAAAGTAATGTTTGGGATACGAAAAGGACTGCTGGATAGGCGACCGGATGGTGGTGGCAGTGCAGCCAAACAAACCCCAATGAGAGCCCAAGGGTTCCTGGACACGAGGTGAGAACCTTAAAAACTTACCTAATTAATCGTTAGCGATACTACCTGGGTGCATGTATTTGTTGGCACTGATTTGCAATCTTACTCCGTAGCATCGTGTGGTACGTTGAACCCAATAATCAGAAAAGCCGTACTTGTATTTAAGACGAACTATTTGACACGTAGATGGACACGAAAAGGTGATGATGGATCTACATCTATTCTGGTTTTATGGCCTCCCTGGATACTGTTTATCCCATACCTTGAAGATGTACATAGTAAAGTTCCTGTCGTCCTTATTGATGTGCTAACAGCACGCTAACGCTTCTACTACATGCGGGCGTTTGAGAACCATGCATGTCTTCCCGTTGGCATACCCAAGAAATACAACCACTAATAACCTGCCATAACTTGGATTTCAGACGCGGCAGTGGTGATCTGCATTGGCTAGTGATGATGATGCGGACACACCCCAACCTTAACCTGCAACTTCCTAGATACTGTTGTACACATGTACATACACTCCCCTACTTCCGAGTTTTGTACCCTTTAGATCTATGAATTGTTCTTTTCCGGTGCCTTGATGTTTTATTGGACCAATTTTTCTCATTGGCGTCTTCCCAATTACCTGTGGAAAGGTCTTCTAGCGCTTTCCCCTTCGCCTTTTCGTTCTGCTTTCTCTTTGAATTCAAGTTCTCCTTGTTTTGATGTATGCATTGCTTTGGCCTTCCACGCACACTCGTTGTTCTTACTACTTCATGGTCTCTCGCTAAAACTGTCAACGGCGCCAGAGCACTTCACTCGCTAATAGAGCTCGCTAAGGTGGTTCGCAATTCTCATTCGTTTCCGCTGGAGAGCATATAGGTAGTCCCAAAGAGGCGCCTCCTGTGACGATAGTCTGTCCACGCGGCATCAAGGTTTAAGAGGACATCATCCTGCCTCTCGTTCCGCTTCCAAGACGTAGGACATCGTAACCATGCATTTGAGTCTTCCCAGAACAGTATACGCCCTGGTGGCCGTCAATGCTGTTCACGCCGTACCGACTGCTACTGAAAAGCAGCTACCCAACCGAGCAGCTGATCTCCCAACCGTCACTGTTTCAGGAAACGGTAAGAGTCCTTCTAAGTGACTTATGAAAACTGGTATAAGAATCACTGCTGATACTCTGACAAACACAGCTTTCTGGGCCGGAAAGGAACGTTTCTACGTCCGAGGTATTGATTACCAACCTGGGGGCTCTTCCGGTAACGACGATCCCCTTGCAGACACAGAAACGTGTACGCGAGATATCAAGCGATTCGCCGACCTGGGCGTCAATGCTATTCGTGTCTATTCGGTCGATAATTCCAAGGACCACACCAAATGCATGCAGCAGCTGAATGATGCCGGCATTTATCTCGTTCTTGACGTGAATAACCCAAGTTACTCGATCAACCGAGACGACCCCGCCCCATCGTATAATGATGTTTACTTGCAAAGCGTCTTCGCGACGATTGACGAGTTCGCCAAATACTCCAACACCCTTGCCTTCTTCTCGGGCAATGAGGTCATCAACGACAAGCCGGAAACGGTCAAGTCGGCCCCCTACGTCAAGGCGACTACTCGCGATATGCGTCAGTACATCGGATCACGCGGCTACCGAAAGATTCCTGTTGGTTACTCCGCTGCGGACGTGAGCGACAACCGAATGCAGACGGCGCAATACTTCAATTGCGGCAGCGACGATGAGCGCAGTGACTTCTTCGCCTTTGTAAGTTGTCTTCTTGGTAACAGGATCGCAGGCAGGCGGGCTAATAGTACGGTTGAACAGAACGACTACTCTTGGTGCTACCCATCGTCCTTTACCCAGTCCGGGTGGGATCAAAAGGTTAAGAACTTCACCGGATACGGCATACCCATTTTCCTTTCGGAGTGGGGATGCACCAAGAACGGTCGGAACTTTGAGGAGCTGAGTGCTTTGATGAGCACGCAGATGTCGGGTGTATACTCCGGCGGTCTTATGTATGAGTACAGTCGCGAAGGAAATGAGTTCGGTATTGTCGAGCTCTCCGGGAAGTCAGACTCAGTCAAGGAAGACAGCGATTTCGACAAGTTCAAGTCGGCACTCGCCAAATACCCCACCCCAACTGGTGATGGCGGTTTCACTTCAACTACTAAGGCCGTTGCTTGTCCAACCCTGGACGACATCTGGGATCTGGGCAGCTGGGGTCAGAGTGCCCTTCCCGCCATTCCCGACGGAGCTAAGAAGGTATTTATCCGTCCCACCCTATCGAGAGCGTTATCTTAGTTAACAATTTTAGTACATGACCGAGGGTGCTGGAAAGGGTCCCGGTCTTGATGGTGATGGCTCACAGAATGCCGGCGGTGAATCTACCGGTACGGCTACCCCAGGTTCCGGTGAAGTTACGGCCACTGGCTCTGATGACAGCGGCGCCGGTCGTCCAGCACCGCCGATGGATAGGAGCTTGTTTATGGTGACCGGTCTCGCTGTATTCTTTACCTTTGTTGGTACCCTGTTGCTCTAAGTCACCTGCAACCGTTGATGCAGGGCATACGATTATAGACTCGGCAACGACGAAACTACCGTAACGGCTGGTCTTACCCGGTACATGTACGCTATACTTCACGCCGCCTGAATTCAACGAGGTATACATGAAGCACACAAGGTGGAGCGCAGCACTCTAGGAATAGAGAAAAATTGGGTCTGTGGGGACGGTTGGACGTAATGGGCTCGATGACTCCTCGCTCAATGGACTCAGCGACTGGATGTGGGATTGGCTCTGTTACTTGACTGATAGACATGGCTACGATTTAGTAGCTCTCCTTTTTGGGTGTATATTTCAAGGCGAATGGTATGGAATGTCCTATGAGTATAAACCGTGACTCAAGAAACGAGTCTTGTGGTTACAGTTTTGGTGTCAGCTTACTTATTTAACCTAATACAAAATGTCAAGGAATCGAGAATTTTGGGACTTGGGACTTGGGACTTTGCCGTTATCTCCTACGATTTAAACAAAGGCATTATGCTTATTGTCTACAGTACTAGTAGTATCCCTGAACACGCAGTTCACTCCCTGATTCATAAAGTACCTATAGACACTTTCCGAGATGCATTCCCCTTTGGCTAAGAGCATTTACGTGCAATAATGTGTTGTTGTGAATCATAAGTACTTACTTAACATCTCAATCACTTCTAAAGTTCCTTAACGACTGAAGTATCTTTGATAGGGTTAAGGAAGTCCTTATCTCTTAAGGCGAGAGTTCCGTGTTTCTACGATTATGAATCCGTCGTCTTCGCTACCTGTTTGTTGTTTGCTTAAACCTCCACATAATTGTCGGGATGCACTGTTGCCTGACCTCATGATCCCGATGGCAACATACGCACCGATTTACGGCCCCAATCATCGATTATTCGGAGGCGGGTTATAGACTGGACTGACCCGGGTAATAGCAGGTCTATCCACTTTGCTATATAGATTCTACGGTAGGCTAGGAGCATATGGACAACAGATAAGTATTTGTGGCTTACATACATGCATGTAGCCAGCCAGCCTACTTAGGTACTTAGTTACAGACATATGATAATGTACATTTCGTTTTCTGCTTCGTTTGTAGGTTGTTAGGCAATGTACGGAGGCTAGGTACGAACATAAGTTAAGTAGGCTCTGTAGCCCTGGGGGTTGGTTGGTATACTTATATATCGCCTCTGCTCTACTCTGTCTATCGTAACTGCTGTGTCTATCTTACGAGAGCATTTTTAAAGCAGGAAGACAGATACTTACCATACTACTCTACCTTACACACCCTCAGGGACGTAGCCACGGCAACGGCGCCTTCTTCCGCTGTCAAGAAACCATTGTCAGATAAGCAGTATAGCGAGGGCTTCGACGCCCTGTTGCGAGAAGCGGAATGGGATACCTACAAGGAATTCATTATACCCCAGCTCGCCAAAGTGCTGAACCCCCTCTTCCGCTCGAGGACCTACGTATCCGTGCTGGAAATCGGACCGGGGCCCGAGAGCGTGCTGGGGTATCTGCCTAAGGCGATGAGAAGAAAGATTGGCAGGTATGATGCTCTTGAGCCGAATTGTTTGTATGCGGATCGGTTGGCGAAGTGGATTTGTACCATAGCAGCGGGAGAAAGAGGAAGTAAGATTGGGGGGGAGAAAGAAGAAGAAGAAGAAGAAGAAGAAGAAGAAGAAGAAGAAGAAGAAGAAGAAGAAGAAGAAGAAGAAGAAGAAGAAGAAGAAGAAGAGGAGGAGGAGGAGGAGGAGGAGGAGGAGCCGTTTCCAT